>QFCE01001893.1_pt1 | contig 211879 bp, 170 predicted proteins | sample 5346091 | NCBI WGS metagenome assembly QFCE01 (sample SAMN09062252, study PRJNA434731) | Human gut metagenome, whole genome shotgun sequencing project. | isolation source: stool timepoint A chromium assembly | host: Homo sapiens | collected 2015
GAATGATTGTCCGCGCTTTGCTTTCAGCGTGATTTCACCGCGATGAAGTTCCTTATGGCACGTCTCACAAAGCGTAATCAGGTTGCCGGGCGAATCACCGCCCGTACGTCTGCTCTCCAAGTGATGAACATTGAGCACCGGGTCTTTCGATCTGCCGTGACAATGCTGACAAACGTGCCCGTCTCTGAAAAGAACGTACTCGCGGACGTTCCAGAAGCCGAGCTGTTCGCTCTCTTGGTACTTTTTCCCTGCAATGTCTGAATTCTTCAGCAGCTGCATGTCGAAGGAGGTCGTTTCTACGGAGATCTTCGTGACCGGCAGCAGTCGAATAACCGTTTCTATGCGCGACAAGTGCGCGTTGATTCGGTTTTCAACTGATGGTGCAAGCCACCCTTTACGCTTGGTGCGGATGCGGTTGTCGAACCTCGGAGCACGGTAGCGCGTTTTGCGGTTACGGCGGGACTGCCGTAATGCACGACGAGCAGAGAGCAGATCGGTGATGTCCTGTCGGAGTTCGACTTCGGATGCATAAAGTTCAGCCTTTTCAGTTGAAGCGGAAAGGCCGACATGCTTGTATCCGGCATCAACACCCAGGCTTACCGGCTGTTTGGACTCGCCGGTCGCAATCGTCAGCTGTATGGTGAAAGGCGTGCGCCTTACCACAATAGCTTTCTTCTCTTTAAGCAGAAGGCGCGCTTTTGCCGGTGAACAGGGCATCAGCGGTTTTCCGCGTTTGTTTAGGACAAATACTCTCAAGTTTTATCTCCTCGGTCTTTCGACCGGTTGTGATCCTTCGCCAATGTTGGAAGGGGTTTCAAGCCGACAGCACCGCTCCTGCCTCTCAGAGCTTTTAACCATCGGCCGCAGAGCGCGGGACTAGGATCTGCATCCCGCGGTGCCTATAGGTTCCCGACCAACGTAGTCCCCGAACAGCAGACTGAGGCTAGTCAACTAGAGGCTTTCACAAGCCTCGGCCTTTAGGCCGAGGTAGCAGACGGAACACCTCTTTTTAGTGATTAGTCGATTTTAGGCTTCATTACAAATCTTCGAAGGCTCATCCGCTATGAATAAGTACACCTGAGCGCTTGAACGATTTTTGAGCAAACTAATGCAAAAGCTTACATTTAGTGCCTCAGCTTGAGTGAAAACCGTCTAAATATCGAGATATGCCTGTAGGATTGTCAAAAAGTTGTTCGCTAACGTCTAAATGAGCGAAAATGCTCATGACACAAACAAATATAAGGATTATCGGAAATGGGAGAAAAGGCCCCTGAAATTTCTTCTCTGTCTTTTGAAGAAGCTCTTAAGGAACTGGAAGCCTTGTCGCAGCGCCTGTCTCAAGGCGGTCTGCCTCTGGAAGAATCTGTTGAAGCTTATGCCCGCGGCTCTGAACTGCGCAAACACTGCAATGACTTGTTAAAACGCGCAGAAGACAGAGTACGTGAACTGGATCAAAAGTTCGGCAATCAGCAGGATGATGACGAACCTGAAGAAACCCCGGTAAGCCGCCGTTCCCGTCGAAATGACGACGATATCCCTTTCTAAGAAGTTATGACTGTTGCTTTTAAAGATTGGGTAAAGGCTTGCCAGCAGAGGGTTGAAAAAGCAGCTGAAAATAATCTTCCTCAGGAAGCTCTTATTCCCCAAAAACTCCATTCGGCTATGCGCTACTCCGTCATCGGAGGCGGTAAGCGCGTGCGTCCGCTGCTTGTTTATGCCGTCGGACAAATATTTGATGCCGATCCCGAAAACCTGGACCTTACGGCCTTAGCTGTTGAATGCGTCCATTCTTATTCCTTGATTCACGATGATCTGCCGTGCATGGATAACGACATACTGCGCCACGGTAAGCCCACTACTCATGCGGCTTTTGGTGAAGCAGTGGCCATGCTTGCAGGCGATGCACTCCAGCCGGAAGCCTTTCTGTTCTTAGTCAGAACGAAGCTGCCTGCTGAGCAGAGAATTAAGCTCGTCGAGCTTTTGGCCTACGCATCTTCCACGCGAGGCATGTGCGGAGGGCAAGCGATTGACCTGAGTGTCGTCGGCAATCAGAAGATGACGATTGAAGAGCTGCGCCTAATGCACTCGATGAAAACGGGGGCGCTCCTTAAGGCCTCAGTACTTCTGGGTGCGTTTGCCGGAAAAAAGACTCCTTCACAGCACGATCTTTCGCAGCTTGAGGTTTATGGAAATGCTATCGGTTTGGCTTTCCAAATCGTCGATGACATTTTGGATGTCGTCGGCGATACGGCTGAGCTTGGTAAAACAGCCGGTAAGGATGCTTTAGGAGATAAACCGACTTACGTCAGCCTGCTTGGCCTGGAAAAAGCCAAAGAACTTGCTGAAGAACAATATTTAATTGCCGCCAAAGCCGTTGAAGGGCTCAGCGAAGATTTGGACGGCAAAGAACGTTTAATCGAAATCGCTGATTTCATCATCAGAAGGACTCACTAAGAAGTAAGCTGCGATGACTACCATTCTCGAAACTATTAATTCTCCGGCCGATTTAAAGAAATTGTCGATGCCGGAGTTAAAACAGCTTGCAAACGAACTTCGTACTTTCATTATCGATAACGTTTCCAAGACAGGCGGCCACCTTTCGTCTTCTCTGGGAACCGTCGAGCTGGCTATCGCTATTCACTACGTGTTTGATACGCCGGAAGATCGGTTAGTTTGGGACGTCGGCCATCAGGCTTATGCGCATAAGATTCTGACGGGGCGTCGGGACCGCATGTCGACGCTTCGCCAGTACAAAGGCTTGTCCGGCTTCCCGAAGCGTTCGGAAAGTCCGTATGACTGTTTCGGAACGGGTCATTCTTCCACTTCTATTTCCGCGATTTTAGGCATGGCCGTCGCGGCAAAGACCTTGGGAAAGAAGGGTAGAAGCCACATTGCTGTCATCGGCGACGGTGCAATGACCGCGGGTATGGTGTTTGAGGCCTTGAACTGCGCGGGCGACATGAAGGATCTCCGCCTGCTGGTGATCCTCAACGACAATGACTGTTCTATTTCTCCGCCGGTCGGGGCTCTAAAGAATCACTTTACACAGCTGATGAGCGGACAGTTTTACGCTCAGGCCCGAGACATCGGCAAAGCGATTGTGCGTCCGTTTCCGAAACTATTCGATCTAACGAAGCGTGCTGAAGAGTACAGCAAGGGTATGGTGGCACCTCACTCCACGCTGTTTGAAGAATTCGGAATGAACTATCACGGTCCGATTGACGGTCATGACTTAGAAGTGCTGATTCCGGTGCTTCAGAACATGAAACAGCTCAACGGGCCGCTGGTACTTCACGTTGTGACGCAAAAGGGTCATGGTTATGCTCCGGCTGTCGACAATCCGACTAAGTATCACGGAATTTCTCCGTTTGATTCAAGCAAGGGAATCGTTCCTTCTCCGCATGCCAAGACCTACACTGAGGTATTCAGTGACTGGCTCGTGGATATTGCGCGCAAGGATCCGGGCGTGATTGCGATCACGCCAGCGATGAAAGAAGGCTCCGGATTGGTGGCTTTTGCCAAAGAGTTTCCGAACCGTTTCTTTGATGTTGCGATTGCCGAACAGCATGCCGCTACTTTTGCAGCCGGTCTTGCAGCGGAAGGCTTAAAACCCGTCTGTACTTTCTATTCAACTTTTTCTCAGAGAGCTTTTGACCAAATCGTCCACGACGTGGCTATTCAGGATCTTTCGGTTCTGTTCCCGCTGGATCGCGGTGGTTTAGTGGGTGCGGACGGTGCAACGCACCACGGATCGTTTGATTTGTCTTTCCTGCGCTGCATCCCGAACCTTGTGATTATGGCGCCGTCGGATGAGAACGAATGCCGTCAGATGCTTTATACCGGATACAAGCTCGATCATCCTGCTATCGTGCGTTATCCGAGAGGCAGAGGACCCGGCGTTCCGGTTGATAAAGAAATGCATGAACTGCCGCTCGGCAAAGCTCGTCTGGTGCGTACCGGAAATGCACCGAAGGGCGCCAGAGTTGCAATGCTGGCTTTCGGAAGTATGCTGGCTGAGGCCAAAGCAGTGGCAGAAAAAATCGATGCCACCGTGTACGACATGCGTTTTGTAAAGCCGGTTGACGGCGATGCGATCGAAGAAGCTGCAAAAAATAATGATCTTTTAGTGACTCTGGAGGAGAATGTCATCATTGGGGGCGCCGGTGATGCATGCCTTGAGGTTTTAGCCGCAAAAGGTATTCCTGCGGATGTATTTCAGATCGGAATTCCCGATCGTTTCATCCAGCAAGGAGATAACTTACATCTTTACCAAGAATGCGGTATGGATGAAGAATCGATTTTGAATAAGATTGAAGAACGTCTCAAAAGAATAGGGTAATTTTGGAGCCTTCTTATGGAGCTCAAGACTGACGAACATATTAAAAAGCTCAATACCTTCGGTGTTGACGCAAAAGCGAAGAACTTTGCCGAGATCCGTTCCATTGAGGATTTAAAACAGGCAAGAGAACATCTCCGGCAGCAACCTCAGGACTTTATGGTCATCGGAGGCGGCTCTAATGTATTGTTTAGAGAGGATTATCCTGGCTTCCTGCTGCGGATGATGATTCCTGGTTTTGAGAAGATCAGAGAAGACGACGAACATTATTTCGTTCGTGCCGGAGCCGGCGAGGTTTGGCACAGCTTTGTGCGCAAAATGCTTGATGCCGGAATGCCCGGTCTTGAGAACCTGGCTTACATTCCCGGTACCGTCGGTGCGGCTCCGATTCAAAATATCGGTGCTTATGGCTTAGAAGCCGCAGAGTTCATTGATTCAGTTGAATGCTTTGATATGGACACCGGTGAAGAGCGGACGCTGACCAATGAGGAATGCGACTTCGGCTACCGCCACTCAACGTTTAAGAAGCCGGAAAACCGTCATTTGGTCATCACTGCTGTGACGTTCAAGCTTCCCAAGAATTGGGTTCCCAACACTTCCTATAAAGCGCTTGCCGAAGAGATCGAGATCAACAGCTTCCCCGAGCTCTCTCCCCAAGACGTTTACTCCTGCGTGATTTCACTGCGCCGCAGAAAACTGCCGTCTCCGGTGAAGTTCGGAAACGCCGGAAGTTTCTTCAAGAATCCTGTCGTCGACAGAGAGACTTTTACAAGTCTTCTTCGGACCAATCCTTCTTTAGTTTCTTATCCTTTGGCCGGCGGTCGTTTCAAGCTTTCCGCCGCCTGGCTGATCGACAATGCAGGTCTTCGCGGTTATCGCATGGGCGACGTCGGTGTTTGGGAAAAGCAGCCGCTTGTTCTTGTGAATTACGGACAGGCAACGGGTGAGGATATCTACGCGATGGCTCAAGACGTGAGACTTCGCGTCAAGAACTGTTTTGGCGTCAAGCTCGAGCCGGAAGTTGCTATGGTCTAGGTGAGTTTCCGCAGGCGAAGGCTCTGCGGAACTAATTCGTCCAGTCTTTTTTATTAAAGCCAAGGGAGGGACCGACGTGGTCCAAGAGTTCCTTGGCTTTTTCAATTCCTTCGTTCGTGAGGACTCGAGAATGCTTACGTATGCATTTCGGTTTCTCGATAAAACCATCGTCCACTAATCGGTCCATTGCCGTCCAATCGTGACTTTTCCAAGACATGCGGACATCCGGCTTGCCTTCTTCGGTAAAGGAAGTCAGATAAAGAAGAGCCAGCGTCAGCTCGTCGATTAATTTGTCGCGTTCTGTTTTTTCCAAGACAATCTCCTCCAATTCACGAGACATTCAGTCTAATCTTCAAGACTTTTGTTCATAAAATGAGGAGGCCATTTCGGTCGCCACCGCAGTGGTAGACGATCTTGAGTTTGCGCTAAGAAGAACGTCAATCTCCCCAATCTTCTTTTTTGAAACCAAGTGAAGGACCAATTTGCTCCAGTAGCTCTTTGGCTTTCTCAACACCTTCGTCGGTCAAGTAACGAGTGTAGTTTTTTCTGTTGTGCGGAGGAACCATGAAACCGTCCTCTGCAAGATCGTCTAATGCCGTCCAATCATGCGTCTTCCAGGCCATACGGACATTAGGACATTGCTTTTCGGTGAAAGATGTCAAATAAAGGAGCACAAGCGTCAACTCTTCAGTCAGCCTTTCTCTTTGGGATCTTTCCATAGATACCTCCGACAAACTGGTTTTTCTTAGTTTAGTTGCATCCGATAAATTCAGGAAGTATTGAATGCGATAGAACGTCAAAAAGCCTCGAGAGCGGAATACTTTCGAGGCTTTCAAAATGCTTTAACAGAAGCTAAACGTCTTCAATTCTGCCTAAAAGCAAATATTCCATCAGTGCTTTTTGAAAGTGCAAGCGGTTTTCAGCCTCGTCCCAAACGACAGACTGCGGTCCGTCGATGACTTCGGAAGAGACCTCTTGCCCGCGGAAGGCGGGAAGGCAATGCATGAATAAAGCGTCTGGTTTTGCCGCTTTCATGACCGTTTCATTCACTTGCCAGCGAGCCGATTTGGATTGCCGTTTGGCTTGATTTTCGTCGTAACCGCAAGATCTCCAATTGTCCGTGGTCACAAGGTCGGCGCCTTCTGCGGCCTCTTCCGGAGATAGGAAAAAGTCATAGCAGTCATCGTTATCCGGAACTTGTGTCGGATTGATCGAGTATCCCGGGGGCGCCGAAATATGCACCTTAAATCCGAGAATGGAGGCTGCGTAAAGCCAGGAGTAGAGTACGTTGTTCGCGTCTCCGATCCAAGTCACGACGGCGCCCTTAATTGAACCCCGTTTTTCTATGAAGCTCATGATGTCGCCCATGACCTGGCAGGGATGACTGTCGTTGGTCAGGCCGTTGATGACCGGCACCTCCGACTCTTTCGCAAATGCCTCTAATCGGCTATGAGGGCCTGTTCGGATCATGACAAGGTCAACCATACGGGATACGGCTCGAGCAGTGTCCTCAATGGTTTCTTCATTTTTCAGCTGAGTTTCGCTCGTGTTCAGGTAAATCGAGGTTCCTCCGAGCTGAGCCATGCCTGCCTCAAAGGAAACGCGGGTGCGGGTGCTGGCTTTTTCAAAAAGCATCGCCAGCACTTTTCCTTCAAAGGGACGGTAAACCTCCCCGGCCTTGAAACGAGACTTGAGTTTTATGGCCCGGCGGAGAAGGTAATTTAACTCGTCCGCCGAGCAATCTTTAAGGCACAGAAAGTTCTTGTGCATGAATCACCTTAGATCTTCGGCTGTGCAAGGAACGATCTGATCACGGGAGTGATTCTCTTGACGAGTTCGTCAGCCTCGGCTTCAGTGATTGTCAAAGCGGGAACGAGACGAATAACGTTTCCGGCAGTGACACTGAAGGTTAAACCGGCTTTCAGACCGAGTTCGAGAATGTCGTGGGCATCACGGTCAAGAACGATACCGAGCATCAGGCCTTTGCCGCGAATACCGCGCACGCCTGGGAAACCGTTAAGAGATTTAGAAAGTGCTTTCTTGAGTTTCTTACCGACTTCAAGGGCGTTTTCGACAAGTTTCTCGTCTTCGATGATGGAGAGCGTTTCGAGGGCTGCACGCATAGCAAGAGGGTTGCCGCCGAAAGTTGATCCGTGATTGCCGGGTTTAAAGATATTCGCCTTTTCGCTCACGATGACAGCGCCGACAGGAACGCCGCCTGCCAAACCCTTAGCCATCGTGATGACGTCGGGTTTGATTTCAGCCCATTGATGAGCGAACCACTTGCCGGAGCGACCCATGCCGCACTGGACTTCGTCGCACATCATCAAGAGGTCGTGTTCGTCACAGATTTCACGAATGCCTTTGATGACGGAAAGATCGATAGGGACGACGCCGCCTTCGCCGAGAATCGGTTCAAAGAAGATAGCGACAACATTTTTATTTTCTTCAACGATCTTACGGATTCCGTTCAAATCAGACTCATCGACAAAAATGAAGCCTTCTGTATATGGAGAGAAATCTTCTCTGACAGAGGGATTGCCTGTAGCGGAAAGGGTGGCAATGGAGCGTCCGTGGAAGGCGTGTTTTAAGACAATAATGTTAGGAACTTCGATGCCCTTGGTATGCCCAAATTTACGGGCGATCTTGATGGCACATTCGTTGGCTTCGAGACCGCTGTTGCAGAAGAAAACAGCCTCAAGACCGGAATGTTCGACCAATTTTTCTGCGACTTTTTCCTGAAGGTCGATGTTGAAGTAGTTTGAGCAGTGGATGAGCTTGGAAGCCTGGTCGGCAATGGCTCGAACCAGTCTCGGATGAGCATGGCCGACGGAGTTCACGGCGATGCCTGCTAAAGCGTCCAAGTACTTGTGGCCTTCTTTATCCCAGAGCCAAACACCCTGACCGTGATCAAAAGAGACAGGAAGGCGACCATAGTTATTCATCAGATGAGACATGCCTGAAGATCCTTTATTAATAATTTGTTTCAAAGAAAGTTAATTTTTCAATTATATGTCCGAGAGCACGCAGTAGCTCAAGGCCTTTCGGAATATTGCCGAAACTACGGAAGAAAAAATCGGACCGAGAGTCAAAGCCCCGGCCCGATTTGTCTATCAGAGAAAATCTGTGGTTAGAACATCTTTTCCTGACGTCCTGCAATGTCCATATGGCTTGCAATATAACGAACTTTCGGTTTGGTACCGGCGGCTTCGTTCAATGCGACGGACTTGTCAACCAGGGCTTTCTGTTCAGGGGTCAGATTGTCGTAGTCAACGAAAGTCAGAGCCTTAACAGCGCAGGCTTCGACGCACTTAGGTACTTGACCGTTGGAGGTGCGCTGGACGCAAAGCGTGCATCTTTCGGCTTTGCCGGGAGTGCGCTGCTGATGCGGCTGAAGCGGAACGGAAGCCAAGGCCGGGCCATCCCAGTAAGATGTCTTGCCGCTTCTGTTGAACTTCGGAGCACCGTACGGGCAAGCCATGGCGCAGGCGCCGCAGCTGATGCACTTGGATTGATCAACAAGCACTTCTCCGTGCGGGCCTTTATAAATGGCCTTAGCAGGGCAGACCGGCAGGCAGGCCGGATTGTCGCAGTGCTGGCAGCTCACGCGGAAATAGTTGATGATGCGGTCCTGCAGATTTTCTGCACGATGGATCTGATTCCACTGGATTCCGGGAGCAACTTTATTTTCTTCTTTGCAGGCAACGAAGCATGCCTGGCAGCCGATGCATTTATCGACATTGACGATTATTCCGAACTGGCTCATCGCTTAGGCCTCCTTCGTGATTTGAACGGTTGTTTCAAAGTAGGGTGCATAGCCCGAGAGTTTGTCCCATTCGCGCGGGATCAAAACCTGGGTGTTCTGGTCTCCTCGCCAGCCGTACTGCATGCCGGCGGTTCCCGGAGGAACGATGATGGAGACTCGAGCACGAGCTCTTGCCTGACCGTACTGGTTCTTGATCAATACTTTGTCGCCTTCGTTGATGCCGCGGGCCTTAGCATCTTCGGGGTTGATGTCCACGGTGGACATCGGTTCGATTTCAAGCAGATACGGAGAGTCGCTGCGGGTCTTGGAGTGCGTAATGTACGGAGCGCGAGTACCGTTGATCAGTTTGATCGGATATTCGGCTGTCGGCTGATACGGTTCGACATAAATAGGAATCGTGCCGAGGTTGTGCATCTTCGTAATATTGGAAGACAACTCGATCTTGCCGGACGGTGTATCGAAACCTGGCTGACCGTCGTGACGGAGAAGGCCTTTTTCGTATTTGAGCGGCTGCTGTTTTGCACCCTGAACCTGAGTCATATTCGGCAGGTTCTTCTGAGCGTCGGCATATGTGGTGCCCCATTCTTTCAGGATGGAGTCGCATGCCTTGACAGGATCGCCGTCAAAGAAGTGTTTCGGATCATCAACTAAGCAGCCGAGCTGCAGTGCGATCCACCAGTCTTCCTTGGCTTCGCCCATAGGCTTAACCGGAGTTCTGACAGATACCTTGTTGCCGGCATGTGTGCCGAACGGTGCATAGCGTTCATAGTTCATGGCGGCGGGCAAAATAATGTCCATGTCGTGGTGGGTTTCATCACGGTAGAAGTAGTCCGTTGCGCAGGAGAAGTCCATGTTCTTGATGGCTTCTGCATAAACCTGAGGCTGCGGCCAAATCATGACGTTAAAGCCGAAAGCGACCATGCCGCGGAGTTTGCCGTTCTTGACGTGTTCAGGCAGCTGGTTCGGGTTGAACTGAACCTGAGTGTGATTCCAAACAGGAACGAAGTCTTTGTCGAGACGGTCTTTCTTGTGAGCCTTGAACCAGTTGTAATCAACGAAGTCTTCTGTGAGGCCGTTGTCGTGGACGATATAGCCTTTAGGACCGACACCGAAGAGAGCACCTCCGGGGATATCGACGTAACCCAGGATTGCGGGGATGTTCAGCAGAGCGCGTGCGCTGTTGACGCCGTTTCTGGAGTGAGAAAGAGACTGCGAAGTCAGAGCGAAGCTTCCAGGGCCTTCGGCGTACATACGAGCGGCCTTAACGATAAGGTCGGCAGGAACGCCGGTAATGGCTTCGGTCTTTTCAGGTGTGAAGTCTTTGCAGTAATTTCTGTACTCTTCAACGCCGTAAACCCACTTGTCGCAGAAGGGCTTGTTGTACAAACCTTCTTCGAAGAGGACGCGGCAGATACCGGCGCCTAAGGCGGCGTCTGTGCCCTGCTTGGGCTGGAGATGGATGGTTGCGAGTTCAGCAACTTTAGTGCGGCGTGCGTCAATCACGATGATGTTGACACCGCGCTGCTTAGCAGCACTGATCATATTCCACCAGCCGTGCGGTTTAGACCATGCACCGTTGGTGGCCATTACCATGAAGGATTTTGTCTTCGGGCCGCAGCCGCCGCCGGCGTACTCGCAGCCGAAAACAAGCTGTTCAGCCAGCAGAGAACCTTTACGGCAGGCAACAGAAGATTCGGTACCGTAGTGATAGGTGCCGAAGTAGCGTGCCAGGCGCATAGCGGCAGGACGAGGTTCTTTCGGGTCGCCGCAGAAGATGAAAAGTTTTTCTGCACCGTACTGATCACGGATCTTCTTCATATTGGCAGCAATCGTTGCCAAAGCTTCCTGCCAGGAAATACGAACGAATCCGGGATCGACACTTCCTTTCGGATTGGTGCGCTTCATCGGATAGAGCAGGCGGTTGGGGTTGTAGAGGCGCTGTAAAGTAGCCAAGGCTTTATTGCACAACAGCTTGCCGCTGTGTTCTTTCCAGTTTCCGACGGAAACTACGGTGTTGCCCTGTCTATGGAAATGAATACCGCACATCGGCATTTGGTTGCAGTTGTCGCAGATCGTGTATCCGTCTTCAAGCGGCTCTTGTGCGCATGCTGCTTTTGTGAAGAAGCTGCTTCCCGCGCTGATGGCGGAGAGGGCCGGGATCGTTTTGAGGATGGATCGACGAGTAACTTTCAATCCTTGTGTTTTGTCCATTGTTGAATTCTCCTCTTGGGGTAGAGTGGCGCGTCGGTTTTGATGGTATGTTCCGACGACTTAAAAACTATTTTAAACAAAGGAAAAAAGATCGCTACCGCGTCATTATGGGATGTCGAGAAAAAGGATTAGAACAAACCCAGGACGATCAAAATTGAGAGAGCTTGTCAAAGATGAGAAAAGTCAAGAGAGACAAGGCCCTAAAAAGGGATTTTTATAAATTTAAATTTTAGATAATATAAGTAAAAATACCTAGGTAATTTAGATTAAATTTTGCCTAAAAAATTAAAGGACGCTATCAAAAATGATAAGACTCTTGCGGTTTCTCCCGACGGTATTTTGCAATAACAGATAACAAAAAAGGGGCTGTTGCAAAAGTCTGTCGAAAGCAGACTTTCAACAGCTCTTTTTGTATCTGAGGATTTTAAATTAGAAAAAACGATAACTCGTTGATTTAAAAGCAAGCAGAGGGAATCGAACCCCTGCTGTGCTATGGTGATGTGTTCCGCCAAGAATCACATACCATGACTCATTTTACAATTTCTGAGCCTCTCCTTCTCTATACCCTCCCACTCGAGGCGAAGGAACAGGAAAAACTAGACGCCTTCTTGTTACTTTTGGAGAAGTCAGGTGCGTGGAAATACCTAAATGAAGTCCGACTGGACTCCGAGTTAGGACGACCGCAAATCAACAAATTCCGTCTATTTTCCGCAATCGTATATTGCTTTGCATTGGGTAAATCTTCCTTACGAGAAATCGAAGCCGCATGCTATTACGACTTGCGAGTTGTTTACTTAATTGGGGAGGATCGTCCCAGTAGTTCAACAATATCTAGATTTATTTCTTTATTGGAGAACTGCATAACCCCGATTTTTATCAGCATTGTCCAGGCAATCGTGGAAGAGTTTGCTATCAGTCTCGATACTGTTTTCTTAGACGGTAGTAAGTTTGAAGCCAATTCCAACAAATATAAGTTCGTTTGGAAGCCGACCACATTCCATCTTAGGCTCAGTGAAAAGGCTTTGAATTTATTACGACTGATGCATTTGAGCGACGATGTTCCTAAGGATGGAATAATCTCCTCGAAATTGCTCACGGAAAAATTGACCGAGAGCCAGAAAATTGATCCCGAGCTAATCGAGGGAGGAGAAACAGCATTAAAGAAAATGCGTTCTCAGCTCTATGAATATTTGATCAAGTCGGTGGAATATGAAGAAAAAGAAGCAATTTGCGGCCCCGACAGAAACTCTTATTACAAAACGGATCACGATGCTACCGCAATGTGTTTGAAAGAGGACTACTACAGTGGGCTCGGCAGTCAGATGCATGCGGCCTATAACACTCAGATAGTGGTTTGCAGAGGCATCATAGTTTTTTATTATCTATCTCAAGACCGTTCTGACACCCGAACCCTGATCCCGACATTAGAGGGGTTTAAGTCCATGTACGGTTGTTATCCAAAGAGAATATGCGCAGATGCGGGGTATGGCAGCTTTGCAAATTACAAATATTGCAACACAAAGGGAATAGAGGATTTTATTAAATACCCTTCCTGGAATGGAGAACGTACCGGAAGGTATCCGGCCGTCTATGAGTATTTAGAGGACGGAACCGTATCCTGCTTAGGAGGAAGGACGGGTAACAGAGTTGAAATCCCAAACCGTCACCCCAAAACTCAACAATCTGCTTTCTATAAAGTTGAGAACTGTACGAATTGCCAGTTCATGGCCTACTGCAGGAGGTTTATGAAGGAAAAAGAAGGCAACGAGAGGATCTTCGAAGTCATGCCTGAATACGTGACCTTAAAACAAGGAGCTAGAGATCGGTTGTTAAGGCCTGAAGGAATTGAAATGAGAGTGAACCGGAGCTGCCAAGTAGAGGGAACCTTCGGCGTCTTGAAGCAAAATATGGCTTATACGAGGTTCCGCAGACGCAAGCTCGCAAAAGTTAGGCTTGAATTTGCATTAACCTGCCTCGGCCTAAACATTAGGAAATTTCTTAAATTCAAAAAAAGTGGCAAGCTGCCGACCTACTGGAAAGTTCCGGAAGGTTTAGAGGCAGAAACATTTAAGAAACCTTCTGCAAAAAGAATCGCAAATAGGCTTAAAAAGCGAAAGAATTTACAACCAAATGAAATAGCCAAAAGAGGGTGTAGAAGAAAGGGGATGCGCTAACCGTCCTTCTCAGGACTTTTGCAACATCCCCTTTTGGAATCTTTGCTCTGCTTCAGAGCGAAGCAGACGGAAAAGATTGATTAGGCCATTGCCTTGATAGCAACAACCAGGCGGCTCTTATGACGAGCAGCGGCGTTCTTATGAAGAACACCTTTGTCAGCCATAGAGTCGATCACAGACTGAGCTGTGACGTAGAGAGTCTGAGCAGCAGCTTTGTCGCCGGCGAGAATAGCCTTGCGAACGTTCTTGATAGCTGTGCGATAGCGAGAACGCTGTGCAGAGAGGTGCTTGTTGCGAGCAACTGCCTGGATAGCGCGCTTGCGAGCTTGCTTAGAATTTGCCATTGTTTCTTTCCTTGCCTATGCGAGTGGCGAGTTTTCTTACTTTACCGGTCGCCACTAGCAATACTACGGGCTCGGCCGGTTTGGTTAAACAAATAAGGTAATTCGGTCCTCGAACCGAATCCCACGAAAGTGCAGAATTATACGGAAAATCTCTTTTGTTTTCAACCGCAAACTTATGCCGCTCTGGCGTTCGGCTGATAGAATTTTGACTGACCTGAATCCAGTTGATTTCAGGCTTTTTTCTTTTCGAGATCGCAGTGAGTATTTTCCGTAATGCAGCCGTTATTTCGGCAATGACGCTTTTGTCCCGAATCACAGGTTTGATCCGGGATATTTTGATTGCCCGTGTCTTTGGTGTCAGCGGTGACACGGACGCATATTACGTTGCATTTCGATTACCGAACCTATTGAGACGTCTTTTTGCAGAAGGTGCTTTCCAGCAGGCCTTTGTGCCGATGCTGGCAGATGTGAAGAGCAATCGTTCTGCGGAAGAAACGAAGTCCTTTATCGATAAAGTTGCCTCTCTTCTCGGATTCATTGTTCTTTGCGTCAGCATTTTAGGCGTCATTGCTGCTCCGATCCTCGTGTTTGTGATTGCTTCCGGTCTTGTGGAAGAACCGGCTACCTTTGATACGGCAACGCGCCTGACGCGCTATATGTTTCCTTACATATTCTTTATGTCTTTGGTGGCTTTGAGTTCTTCGGTACTCAACACCTGGAAGCATTTTGCGATTCCAGCGGCCGTTCCGATTCTTCTCAACCTTTCTTTGATCACCGCGACATTGTTTGTTGCGCCGTTGTTTGATCAGCCGATTTACGCCTTAGCGGTCGGCGTGATGGCAGGCGGTTTCCTGCAGCTGGCGGTGCAGATTCCGCAGCTTGCTAAGCTCCACTTGCTACCGAGATTTGTGAATCCGTTTAAAGCCATGAAAGACCCGTCGGTCAGACGAGTATTGAAGCTCATGGTGCCGGCACTCTTTGCGGTAGGTGTCGCGCAGATCTCGATCTTGATTAACACGAATATCGCGTCTTTTCTTGCCGAAGGCTCGGTGACTTGGCTGGCCTATGCCGACCGTCTGATGGAATTCCCGACAGCGCTGCTCGGCGTTGCGCTGGGTACGGTTCTTTTGCCGAGCTTGTCAGCGGCTTTCGCCAAGGGCATGACGGATCGCTATAACGCACTGCTCGATTGGGGCTTGAAGCTCGTGGTGGCTTTTGCCGTTCCTGCGGCCATCGGCTTAGCGCTTCTCGGGGAAGGACTGGTATCCGTGCTGTTTCAAAGCAGCCGTTTTAATGTGAATGATGTTTATCAGACTGCGACTGCCGTGATGGGTTACTCCATCGGATTGATCGGTCTGATCGGAATCAAAATCCTGGCGCCGGGCTTTTATGCCCAGAAGGACATTAAGACACCCGTTAAGGTTGCCTGCGCTGCTTTAATCGTGACGCAGATCTTTAACTTAGTGAACGTTCCGCTGTTTTCTCATGCAGGTTTGGCGCTTTCCGTGGGTCTCGGCGCCTGCTTTAATGCCTGCTGTTTATTGATTATCCTGCGTCGCCGCGGTGTGTTTACGCCGCTTGCCGGCTGGAAAAAACTCTTCCTTACGGTGATTCTCGGAAGCGTTCTTTTGACGGCTTATCTTTTAGTTATTCAGCATTATTGTGACTGGACGCAGATGGCATATCCCTGGGCGGTTAAATTGGGTCTCGTGCTCGGCGTGGTTGCGGGTGCAGCCGTGCTTTACATCGGTACGCTGGCGGTTTGCGGCTATCGTTTATCTGACTTGAAGGCCAGCGAAGTCGACTGATCCGCTGGAGCTTTCACAAATGAAAACGGCTTGCTTAGTTGATAGAGCAAGCCGTTGTTCTTGCGGTTACTGTACTTCGTCTGGTTTTTCTTCGTCTTCTTCTTCGAATTCAACCTTGTGCTTCAAAGGCAAGACGGATGGGAATGCAACGAGTTCATCGTCCGGCATGGACAGAAGGGCGTCGGGGCCGTCTTTGGCGCTGTTGAATGCATAGTTCAGCTTTGCGTAGACGTTGGCGATGTTTTCTTCCAAGATTTCTTTGACTTCTTCGGGACTGTCTTTGACCTGAGCGATCAGATCTTCCAAAGCTTCTTTAGCGTCATTCAGTGTTGCAAGCGTCCACTCGGGGTCGTATTCAAGTTGTTCTTCACTCATTTGCGCCTCTTATTTGTTCTGAGTTCAACAGTTCATTGTATCGCCGCCGGCGAGCGTTCTTTGCATCAGGACGGAATCCAGCCATCGATCGAATTTATAACCAACGTTTTTGAGGACGCCGACATGACGGAATCCGCAATGTTCGTGCAGTTTGATGGAAGCCGTATTTTCGGAGTCACCTATCACGGCGATCATTTCCCTGAAGCCCCGGAGGTCGCACTCAGCAATGAGCGAGGTCAGAAGCTGCGTGCCTACGCCTAATCTGCGGCATTCCGGATGAACATAAATTGAGTCTTCCACCGTGTAGCGATAAGCCTTTCTCGGGCGGTACTGACCGGCGTAGGCAAATCCCAGGATTTGATGTTCCAGCTCTGCGACTAAATACGGATAGTGCCCGGCTTCAATTGTCTGCATGCGAGAGAGCATTTCCTCTTCGGAAGGAGGCGTGACGTCAAAGCTGGCGGTACCAAGCAAAACGGCTTGTTCGTAAATACTGGCGATCCCGCCGATGTCGGCCGGTTCAGCTTTGCGAATATTGACAAAAAGCTTTTCCATACGATTTACTCATCAATTGACATCAGAAATTCTACGTGTTTGGGATACAATTTTTTACGTTCCGCTCCCAAAAAGGAGCATAACTTCGAGGAATTTTCAATGCCGGGTTCACGTTTGGGCGAATACTTTTCTGTGATTAATTTTGGCGAGTCTCACGGACCGGCTATCGGTTGTGTGATCGACGGCTGTCCTCCGGGCATGGAGTTAAGTCAGGAAGATATCCAAAAAGAGCTTGATCGGAGACGTCCCGGAACGTCACGTCATGTCACTCAGCGCAAAGAAAGTGACACGGTTGAAATCCTCTCCGGGGTTTATCAGGGCAAAACCACCGGAACTCCGATTGCATTGCTGATTAGAAACGAAGATCAGAGAAGTAAAGACTATTCTGCAATCGAAAATTTGTTCCGACCGGCCCACGCTGATTACACCTATTACAAAAAATTCGGAATCCGTGATCCCCGCGGGGGCGGCAGAAGCTCAGCTCGTCTCACAGCCCCGACGGTCGCAGCAGGAGCTGTTGCTAAGAAATGGCTTGAAGAAAATCTAAATATAAAGATTCGCGCTTGTCTGATTAACTTGGGCGGGATCCCGCTGGAAGTTAAGGATTGGACGGCGCCAGACAACAATCCCTTCTTCACCGCAGATCCGGAAAAAGTTCCTGAATTGGAAGCTTGTATGGATGAGCTTCGTCGGGCCGGAGACTCTGCCGGAAGCGAAATCTATGTTGAAGCACAGGGTGTTCCTCCCGGACTCGGAGAACCCGTTTACCGAAGACTGGATGCTTGTTTAGCCTATGCCTTCATGGGTTTGAATGCGGTAAAAGGTGTTGAGATCGGAGACGGATTTGAAGTTGTAGGCAGTCGAGGAAGTCTGAACGCGGATCGTATGGGTACGCAATACGAAAACGGCTTTGCTAGCAACCATGCGGGCGGCATCTTAGGCGGAATTTCCACAGGGGCCCCGATTACCGCTCGAGTGGCGATAAAACCGACGCCTTCGATTCGTCAGGAAATGTCGACGCTGACCGTCGACGGCAAAGATACGATCGTCTCGACTAAAGGCAGACATGACCCGTGTGTCGGTATTCGTGCGACACCGATCTTAGAGGCGCTGACAGCTTTAGTATTGATTGATCAAGTAATGGCTCAAAGGGGCCAGTGCGGCAGAATTTGAGCTTCTAAAAATAGAAACGGGACCTAAACGGTCCCGATTTCAAACTTAATTGGCCTTTCTGCGGCGATCTTCGTCTCGCGGCCAGCAGTGAACGCCTTTCTTGTCGGGAAGAATTCTGGGATCAAAGATCGGATCCAAAATGCCTCTGCGTTTCTGCGTGTTGTAATCGCGTAAAGCCGCAATGGCGTATTTGCCGAGCATGAAGATAGCAACCAAGTTCACGATAGCCATCAAAGCCATGAACAGGTCAGCCAAATCCCAAACTAATGAGAGTGAAGCGACTGAACCAACGAAGACCATCACGACAACGAATACTCGGAAAATCGGCATCGCATATTTGCTCTTAGAAATGAACGGCATGTTCATTTCGCCGTAGAAATAGTTGCCGATAATGGAGCTGAAGGCAAAGAACAGCACGATGACGGTCATGAAGAAGTTTGTCCATTCACCGAGCTGGCCGGCAACGGATTTCTGAACCAGTGCAATACCTGTCAGCTTGGAACCCATCATCCATTCCGGAGAAAGAAGAACCAGCATTGCGGAGGCAGTGCAGACAAACAGTGTGTCGAAGTAAACGCCCATTGCCTGGATCAGACCTTGTTTTACCGGGTGAGAGGCGTCCGCTGCTGCGGCAGCATTCGGAACCGCACCCATACCGGCTTCGTTCGAGAAGAGACCGCGTTTAATACCGGTCATCAAGGCAACACCGATGGCAGCACCTGTGATGGAGTCAAAGCTGAAGGCCTTGGTCACGATCATGAGCAGAACGCGAGGGATTTCCGTGATGTTCATGCAGGTCACGACAAAAGCAAGCAGCAGGTATGCGCCGGCCATGAAAGGAACCATAAAGCTGGCAACCTTGGCGATACGGGTCATGCCGCCGAAGATCACTAAGCCGGTAAGAACGGCAAGGATCATTCCGGTGTAAGCGGGCTTAAGTCCCGTCGTGGTTTCAATGGACAGAGAAATCGTATTGGCCTGGACAGAGTTGAAGATCAAGGCGTAAGTGACGGAAATCAATACGGCGAACACACCGGCCCAGAAAGGCGAACCTAAAGCGTTCTTGATGTAGTAAGCAGGGCCGCCCATGAAGCCGCCGCCCGGCTTCTTGACTTTATAGATCTGAGCAAGGGTGGACTCGATAAATCCGCTGGCTGCCCCCAGGGTAGCAATAACCCACATCCAGAAGATCGCACCGGGACCGCCGGTAACGACAGCGATGGCAATGCCGGCAATATTGCCGACGCCGACTCGGGAGGCTGTGGAAATACAAAAGGCCTGGAAAGGAGAGATGTGTCCTTCAGGCCTCGGGGTGCGTGACCCTTCCAGAACACAGCGGAACATTTCCCTGACGTTGGTGATCTGGACAAAACGAGTGCAGAACGTGAACCAAAGGCCGACGCAGATTAAAAGTCCGATAAGGACATACGACCAAAGGACATTATTTAAAGAAGAAACGATTGAAGCAAACCAGTCCATTTGAGATTGAATTTAAGCGATTGGAAAAGAGAGCGCTCAAGACATACCAGGTTTGCTTTCGCTGAGACAGCAGATCGAGCCGAAATTATTTTCTTCATGACGGCTGAAACAATTTCCGGCTGTCTCAAAGAAGAAACCGAGTAGGACTTTTACGTTCCGCAATGCGGAAAAGCACTGCAGGACAAACACTCAGCCCTCCATTCTAATTGCTCATACCATCCGTCAACGGAAGGGTGCGAAAAAAATCGCAAAAAATTTAAAAATTTCGGAATTCGTTAGCGTCTCGGTGAAATTGCTGACCGAAGACAGTCAGAAAATCTTACAGATTTTTATTCGCCGTGCTTTTCGGTGGCATACTCAAAGAATTACTTCAAAAATTTAGTGATACCAGTAAGAAATGAGAACACCGGAATCCCCTAAAACACTCTACGACAAAATCTTTGACGAACACGTCGTCCGAATGGAAGAAGACGGCACTGCAACCCTCTACATCGACCGTCATCTGGTCCACGAAGTGACCAGTGCCCAGGCTTTTGAGGGACTGCGCATGAACAACCGTCCTTTGTGGCGCAAGAGCTCGATTGTGGCCACAGCCGATCACAACACACCGACGACCGGTTGGGAAGCCGGAATGGAGGGCATTATCGATCCGATCTCCAAGCTGCAGGTCACGACATTGGATGAAAACATTCGTCAAAACGGATGTGCGGCGTTTTTCCCGTTCCTGTCCCGCGGACAGGGCGTCATCCATGTTATGGGACCGGAAGAGGGTGCAACGCTTCCCGGCATGACTGTCGTTTGCGGTGACTCTCACACGAGCACCCACGGAGCTTGCGCAGCAATTGCCTTCGGTATCGGAACGAGTGAAGTTGAGCACGTGATGGCAACCCAGACGCTGCTCACGAAGAAAATGAAAAACATGCACGTGCATGTGGAAGGCAAACTGCAGCCCGGCGTTTTTGCTAAGGATCTTGCGCTCTACATTATCGGCAAGATCGGAACGGCCGGCGGAACAGGGTGCGCCATTGAGTTTGACGGCCCTGCAATTCGTGCGCTCTCTATGGAAGGCCGCATGACGCTCTGCAATATGGCCATCGAAGCCGGTGCACGCTGCGGGTTAGTCGCCTGTGATGATAAAACGATTGAATACATGAAGGGCCGTCCTCTGGCTCCGGAAGGCGAGCTTCTGGATCAGGCCATCGAATACTGGAAGACACTTCATTCGGACGAAGGCGCCAAGTTTAGTATCGAAGTCAACCTTCAGGCAGAAGACGTCGTTCCGATGGTCACATGGGGAACTTCTCCCGAGATGGTCGCACCGATCACCAGCTGCACACCGATTCCCGAAGATCAAAAAGATCCCGTCAAATGTGAGGGCTGGGAACGCGCTTATCAATACATGGATTTGAAGTCCGGTACACCGATGACTTCGATCGCTCCGAACAACGTCTTTATCGGTTCCTGCACGAACGGCCGTATTGAAGATATTCGAGCCGCTGCTTATGTGGTGCGCAAGCTTGGTAAGAAAGTGGCTCCTACGGTTAAACAGGCTCTGGTGGTTCCGGGATCCGGACTCGTCAGAGAGCAGGCCGAGGATGAAGGGCTGGACAAGATTTTTATTGAAGCCGGATTCCAGTGGCGCCGTCCGGGCTGCTCGATGTGTTTGGCGATGAATGCCGACCGCTTAGAGCCGGGCGACCGCTGTGCCTCAACCAGCAACCGAAACTTCGAAGGGCGCCAAGGCAATAAGAGCCGCACGCATCTTTGCTCTCCGGCCATGGCCGCTGCGGCAGCCATCGAAGGTCATTTTGTTGATGTGCGCAAACTTTTCTAAGAGAGGCAGAAATGGAAAAATTCACAGTTCTTCAAGGCATTGTCGCTCCCTTAGACCGCTCTAACGTCGACACCGATGCCATAATTCCGAAGCAGTTTTTAAAGTCAATTTACCGCACCGGTTACGGTCCGAACCTTTTTGATGAATGGCGTTACCTCGATAAAGGCGAACCAGGGATGGATCCTGCCACCCGCAAGATCAATCCGGATTTCGTTTTGAACCAGCCTCGCTACCAAGGTTCCACGATTTTGCTGGCGCGCAAGAATTTCGGCTGCGGCTCATCCCGCGAACACGCGGCTTGGGCTCTGACGCAGTATGGCTTCAGAGTGGTCATCGCACCGAGCTTTGCCGATATTTTCTACAACAACGCATTTAAGAACGGTTTGCTCCCGATCAGTTTGCCGGAGTTTGTGGTTGACTACTTGTTTGATGAAATCAAAGCAAACAACGGCTATCAGCTCTCCGTCGACCTGGTCAACCGCGTTGTGATTGAACCCAACGGCAAACGCCATGAATTCGAAGTTCCTGAATTCCGCCGTTATTGCCTGCTGAACGGCTTGGACGATATCGGCATCACGCTGCAGCACGCTGACGAAATCAAGGCATTTGAACAGCAGCGTCTGAACCAGAAACCCTGGCTCGCTAAAACAATTTATTAATCAAACCTAAGAGAAGAAAACCAATATGAAAAAAATTGCAGTTCTCGCCGGTGACGGCATCGGTCCCGAGATCATGGCCCAGGCCCTTAAAATTTTAACGGCGCTCAAGCTTCCTCTGGAATTTGAGGAAGCCTTAGTCGGCGGTGTCGCTTACGCCGCTTTCGGTCATCCTCTTCCCGCTGAAGTCGTGGAACTCGCCAAGAAGAGCGATGCCGTTCTTTTCGGTGCAGTCGGTGACTTCAAATATGACAATCTGCCTCGCCATCTCCGTCCCGAACAGGCCATCCTCGGCTTAAGAAAAGCTTTAGGCCTTTTTGTGAATCTTCGTCCGGCCATTTGCTATCCGGAACTCACAGCTGCTTCTTCCCTGAAACCCGAACTTGTTTCCGGTCTGGATCTTCTGCTCGTTCGCGAACTCACCGGTGACGTTTATTTCGGCCAGCCCAGAGGCAAACGTATCAGCCCGGACGGTGTTTTTGCAGGTACTGAAGAAGGTTTTGACACGATGCGTTACGCTGTTCCCGAAGTTGAAAGAATTGCCCACGTCGCATTCAAGGCCGCGATGGGCCGCAGCAAACACCTTGTCAGCGTAGACAAGGCCAATGTTCTGGAAACTTCCCAGGTTTGGCGTGACACCATGATCAAGGTCAGCAAAGAATATCCGGAAGTCACTCTCGAACACATGTACGTCGATAACGCAGCCATGCAGCTTGTTAAGGCTCCGAAGAAGATCGATGTGATGGTCACCGGCAATCTTTTCGGCGACATCCTTTCTGATGAAGCCGCTATGCTTACCGGTTCCATCGGTATGCTGGCTTCTGCCGCTTTGAACGAGAAAGGACAAGGCCTCTTCGAACCTTCTCACGGTTCTGCACCTGACATTGCCGGCCAGAACATTGCAAATCCTCTAGCCCAGATTTTGTCAGCGGCCATGATGCTTCGTTATTCTTTAGGAATGGAGGAAGCAGCAGTCCGAATTGAAAATGCGGTTAAGAAAGTTCTTGCTCAGGGATACCGCACGGGAGACATCCGCAGCGAAGGCTGCAAGCTTGTCAGCTGTTCTGAAATGGGAGATGCGGTTGTCGCCGCGCTCTAAAGCAAAGTGAAGCACTACTCGATAGGAGAAACACAAATGTTGAAGTTAGGTATGGTTGGCTGGCGGGGAATGGTCGGCTCCGTGTTGATGGACAGAATGAAGCAGGAAGACGACTTTAAGTTTGTCAGCACCACATTCTTCTCTACCAGTAACGCCGGTGGCAAAGCACCGGAAGTCCCTAATTCAGATCCTATTCTTAAAGATGCCGATGATCTGGGCGCATTGGCAGCCTGCGACGTAGTCATTTCCTGCCAGGGCGGTGACTGGACAAAAGCTCACTTCAAACCGCTTCGCGATAAAGGCTGGAACGGCTACTGGATTGATGCCGCTTCCACGCTGCGTATGGAAAAAGACGCCATCATCGTTCTCGACCCCGTGAACATGGACGTGATTCAGAAGGGTTTGCGCGAAGGCGTTAAGAACTACATCGGCGGCAACTGCACGGTCAGCCTGATGCTGATGGCCTTAGACGGTTTGATCCGCGCTGATTTGGTTGAATGGATTTCTTCCATGACTTACCAAGCCGCTTCCGGCGCCGGTGCTCCCAATATGCGCGAACTGCTCGAACAGATGGGTGCTCTTTACGGCGTTGTTGCTGAAGATCTGAAAGATCCTCGCTCTGCCATTCTGGCCATCGACCGCAAAGTTACCGAAGAACTTCGTTCTACCGACTTCCCCGACAAAGCTTTCGGTGTACCTCTTGCCGGCAGCCTGATCCCCTGGATCGACAAAGAAGTCGAACACGGACAGAGCCGCGAAGAATGGAAGGGCGGTGCCGAAGCTAACAAGATTTTGGGCAAACCCGCTATCGGAGAGCCCGGATGCATGCCCGTTGACGGTTTGTGCGTTCGCGTAGGATCCATGCGCTGCCACTCTCAGGCTTTGACGATCAAGCTGAAGAAAGATGTTTCCTGCGAAGAAATCGAAAGACTTCTTGCTGAAGCCAATCAGTGGGTTAAAGTCATTCCGAACCGCAAAGAAGATTCTATTCATGAACTGACTCCGGCCAAGGTCTCCGGAACGCTTTCTGTTCCTATCGGCCGTATCCACAAACTGAATTTCGGTCCGGAATACGTCACTGCCTTCACAGTCGGCGACCAGCTCCTTTGGGGCGCTGCCGAACCGCTGCGCCGCATGCTGCGTATTCTCGTTGACTTCAAAGCCTAATTGCCGATGAGAGTCGCATTAGGACTCGAGTACGACGGCCGTTCTTTCGAGGGCTGGCAGACCCAGCCTTCCGGACAAACAGTCCAGGATTATCTCGAAGCGGCCGTTGTTCAGTTTACGGGTGAAAAAGTTAAAGCCGTCTGTGCCGGGCGCACAGACGCCAATGTTCATGCCACGGGTCAAGTGATCCATTTAGATACGGGAGCCGACCGTAAGGAGATTTCTTGGGTTCGCGGCTTGAATTCTTACCTGCCGACGGAATGTGCGGTTCGCTGGGCGAAAGTCGTCCCGGACGAATTCCATGCGAGGTTTTCCGCTTGCAGTCGGACTTATGAATACTGGATCGTCAATGAGCCGGTTCGTTCTCCGATTCTTTCCGGCAGAACCGGCTGGGTCTTCCGTCCGCTCAACGAAAAGAACATGGAAGCCGCAGGCCAGTTCTTGGTCGGCGAACATGATTTCTCCAGTTTCCGTGCCGCAGGGTGCCAGAGCAAGACGCCGGTGAAAAATATTGAATATCTGCATGTCATTCGTCTCGGACGATTCATCAAGATTCGTGTCAAGGCAAACGCCTTCCTTTATCACATGGTTCGAAATATCGTCGGCTGTCTGGTTTACGTAGGCACGGGCGCCAGAAGTGTTGATTGGATGGGAGAAGTTTTGGAAGCAAAAAGCCGACAGGCGGCCGCTCCGACTTTCTATCCAACAGGACTTTATCTGACCGGCGTCGGCTATCCGGAAATCTTTGGCCTGCCTCAGCACGGAGCTTCGCCGTTTCCCGGCTGACAAATTTTTGTTAACGAACTCAATGAGTTTGAGTTCATGCAGAGCGGCTGGATTCGATTAGAATCAGTAGATTCAGTAAAAAGAAACTAATTTGCACTATGAGTTGGCTCGATAAAGTGCTCCCGAAAATCAGTCGGAGTAACGGCGAAACTGCCAAAAAAGATATTCCTGCAGGCGTGTGGACAAAGTGTTCCAACTGCGGAACGACGCTTTACGCTCAGGAGCTTCGCGACAACCTTAACGTTTGTCCGAAATGCAACCATCATATGCGCGTGAGTGCTCGTCAGCGTTTGGATATGATTCTCGACCCTGAAAATCGTCAGGAAATCGGTGCGGAAATTCGTCCTGTCGATCCGCTTGGATTCGTGGACAGCAAAAAATATCCTGACCGCGTTAAGCAGGCGCAGTCTGCCAGCGGAGAAACCGACGCTTTAGTTGTGCAGTCAGGCACCATCCATGCTATGCCCGCTGTCGTTGCCGTCTTTGAATTCGGTTTTATGGCCGGTTCCATGGGCTCGGTTGTCGGAGAGCGCTTTGCTCGTGCTGTTCAGGCCGCTATTGATAATCAGGCAGCATTTGTCTGTTTTACCGCTTCCGGCGGTGCTCGTATGCAGGAAGGTCTTTTCTCTCTGATGCAGATGGCCAAGACAACCGGAGTTATCGCTAAGTTGGCAGAACACAAACTTCCGTTCATTTCTGTCTTAACCGATCCGACGATGGGCGGCGTGTCTGCAAGCTTTGCTTTCATGGGCGACGTCGTTATGGCTGAGCCTAAGGCTTTGATCGGCTTTGCCGGCCCGCGCGTCATTGAACAAACCGTTCGTGAACAGCTTCCGGAAGGATTCCAGAGATCCGAGTTCCTGCTGCAGAAGGGCGCCATCGACATGATCGTCGATCGTAAAAACTTAAAGATGGAAATCGCAAAACTCATTGCACTCTTCCAAAAAGAGTCTTTGGACGCGATTGAGTAGCATTCTCCGGACCGCTTCGGCGGTCTTTTTAGTTTATTCACAATGAAATTTGAGACTTTGGATGCGTGGCTTCATCACATTGAGGGTTTGCACGCACAGGCAATAGATTTAGGCCTTGACCGCATGGAAACCATGCTCAAGCGTCTGGACATCCGCTTTAAATGCCCCGTGTTTACCGTCGGAGGCACCAACGGTAAAGGCTCTACCTGCGCTTTTATTGAATCGGCACTGTTAGCCGGCGGCTATTCCGTAGGTGTCCATACTTCTCCGCACTTGATCCGCTTCAACGAAAGAGTTCGAATTAACGGAGAAGACGCTAAGGACGAAGAACTGATTCGTCAGTTCGAGAAGGTCGAAGCCGCTCGGGGCGAGATGACGCTGTCGTACTTTGAATACACGCTGCTCGGCATTCTTCTTCTGTTTGCGGAAAAAGATCTTGATGCCGTGGTGTTAGAAATCGGGCTCGGCGGACGTCTTGACGCTGTCAACACGGTTGAGCCGTCCGTCTCCGTCATTACAAGCATCGGAATTGACCATACGGCTTATCTCGGAACTACCCGTGAATCCATTGGCTGGGAAAAGGCTCACATTTACCGTTCGGGCAAGCCGGCTATCTGCGCTGACGCTAATCCTCCGATTACGGTTGAGCAGTACGCCGATAAAATCGGTGCCGAACTCCTGGTTATCGGAAAGAACTTCAGGTTTGAGCACAATCACGGCGATAAGACCTGGAATTTCTATGGGTCAAGGGGCGAGCTCAGGAATTTGCCGTTGCCGACGATGCCCGGCGAACATCAGCTGAACAATGCCTCCGGAGCTTTCGAAGCCCTTCAATGCATGCAGGGAAAACTGCCGCTTAAGCGTGAAGCATTTGAATCAGCTTTATTGAATACTCGTATTACCGGACGCTTCTCTAAAGTCAGAAATGCACCGGAGGTCTACTTAGATGTCGGACATAATCCCCATGCGGCCAAAGAATTGGCAAAGACGCTGAGTGGGCTTCCGAAGGCAACACGTCAGGTTGCGGTCTTCGGGATGCTTTCTGATAAGGACCGCGCGCAAGTCTGCCGGATCATGGTTTCGAGCTTTAACAAGTGGTATTTGTCGGATCTGCAAGGTCCGCGAGGCGGAATCGCACAGGATCTCTGCGCTATGCTAAGTGAAGCAGGCGTTCCTCAGGAAAAAATTCAGACTTTCAAGACCGTCGAGGAAGCTCTTCAGAGAGCCATCGAAGAGGCGCACGAGACTGATAGAATAGTCACCTTCGGTTCCTTTTTAACAGTGGCTTCAGCTATTGAATATTTAAAGGAAAAAGTCGGACGAAATTAAAAAGAAAGGAAGAGCAGTATGCCTTTTTGGAAAAAGAAAGAGCCCGAAGTTCCGCTGCCTCATGTGGAACCAGGGATGAGCGCCTCGCAGTCTTCGGAGCCCAACCCTATAAGGTTCTCCGACGAACCGCAATTCGGCACGGTGCATCCTTCGCAAACTGCTGTTCCTCCGACTCGTGTCCGCCAGCCATCTGACGGTGAATTTGCAACGCATCCGTCGGCGATCCAGACTCCGGTGACCTCTTCTCAAAAGGAATCTTTTGCAACGGTCAGACCGACTCCGGCTCCTGCGCAGGAGATGCCGCTTCACATAGAAGAAAATCCTTTTGCCTCGGCTCCTGCAGCAAAAGAATCTCCGACTGAAGTCAAACTCGATCTGGAAACCGCTTCTCATGCCGCCCCTAATGTTGAGCCTGAGCCTGCCACACCGCAGCCCGAAAAGCGCAGTTGGTTTAAACGTGCGCCTAAAAAAGACGAGCAACAGCTCGAAGAAGAGGAGCTGCGCCGTCAGAAATGGATTCATGCACGCCGAAGATTTGTTGGTACCCTGATGCTTCTGATGGCTGCGGCGATTGCGATTCCTATTCTTTTTGATAAGGAAGCGCCGCCTCCTGCCGTCACGATTCCGCTTCGGATACCGAAAGAAAATTCTGTTGATGTAACCAAGATCACCGTTCCGCCGGCTCCGGCGCCGGAAGAGGGCGAAGAACCGAAAGAAGCGCCGAAGGTTCCTCCCGTCCCGTCTGTGAATTCCGGTAAAGACCAGGCCGCTGCCGTCGCGCCTTCCGCTTCCGGCAATACCGCCGGTAAGGCTCCTGAAGCCAAGAACGACACTGCGGAAGCTGCTAAGAAAGCAGCAGAAGCCAAGAAGGCCGCAGAAGAGAAGAAGGCAGCCGAAGCTAAAAAGTTAGCTGAAGCCAAGAAACAGGCAGAGGCTAAGAAGCAGGCCGAAGAAAAGAAAGCTCAGGAGACTTCCGCTCCCAAACTTACCAAGGGCCAGTACTTTATTCAGGTGATCGCGCTTTCTAACCAGAATCGTGCTCAAGGCATTGTGGACAAGATGAAGAAGGCCGGAGTGCCTGCCTATCTTTCCCCGATCCAGGCTAAGAGCGGCAGGATTTACCGCGTGCAGGCCGGTCCTTTCAAATCTGCTAAAGAAGCTGAAGCCGCTAATGCCAAGCTCGGTTTGGCAGGTTTGAATACAGGTAAAGTCCAGTCAGTGAGGTAAGTGTGGATTTTTCTTCCTTAGGTCTCGGAGAGCTCGACTGGGTCTTCGTTGTTATCATCTTGCTCTCCACACTTCTTGGGGTTTCCCGCGGCATGGTTCGCGAAATTTTTGCCCTGGTAGGCTGGGTAGCAGCTTTCTTTGTTTCTCTTTACTGTTCTGCCGATTTGGCAGCGATCCTTCCGTTCCAGGCCCACATGGGCCTCATGACAAGGACTTTTGTTTCCATTGTTTTGATTGTGATCGGATGCGTATTTCTGGCCGGTTTAGTCGGTAAAATACTGCGCAGTATTCTCGCCTCTGTTTCTATCGGAGCAGAGGATAGGCTTTTGGGGTGTTTGTTCGGTTTTCTACGCGGATTACTCATTGTCGGGCTGCTGGTCTTTCTCGGCGGAACGACCGAGTTCTTTCCCAAGCAGCTTTGGTGGAAAGATTCTGCGCTGGTGCCGGCGTTTGAGAAGGGCATCACATGGTGCGCTCCTTACATTCCCGATAGTCTGATGGAATTACGTAAATAAAACTTAACCTTTAATCCTCGGAGTTAAATACAAATGTGCGGAATAGTGGCGCTGTACGCTTCCGGTCCCGTTAACCAGAGGCTGTACGATGCACTCCTGCTGCTGCAGCACCGCGGTCAAGACGCCGCCGGTATCTGTACGGTTGAAGGACGTCATTTCCATATGCATAAAGGCATGGGCCTTGTGCGTGACGTTTTTAGAACTCGCAATATGCGAGACTTGCTCGGTAACTGCGGTATTGGACAAGTACGTTATCCTACTCAGGGAAATGCAACGGCTGCGGATGAATCGCAGCCTTTTTACGTCAATGCACCCTTCGGTATTGTTCTGGCTCACAACGGCAATCTGACAAACGCCGAAGAGCTGGCTCAGGAACTTTACGAACTGGACCGTCGTCATATCAATACGACCAGCGACTCCGAAGTGCTTCTGAACGTGTTTGCTAATGAGCTGGCGCTCGCCACTCAGGGTCATCCGCTGGATGAAGAAGCCTTGTTCAAGGCAGTTTCCGGTGTACATAAACGCGTGAAAGGTTCTTATGCCGTCGTCTGCATGATCGCCGGTCACGGTGTTGTGGCTTTCAGAGACCCGTACGGCATTCGTCCGCTTTGCTACGGCACAACGCTCGGCGAAGACGGAAAGAGCGAATATATGATCGCCAGTGAATCCGTGACGCTGGAAGGCAGCGAATTCCAAATTCTGGGTGACGTCCATCCGGGAGAAGCCATTTGGATTGATGAGAACGGCGACCTGCATAAGAAACAGTGCGCAGAACACCCGGTCTATTCGCCCTGTATTTTCGAGTATGTCTATTTGGCTCGTCCCGACTCTCAGCTTGATGGCATTTCCGTTTACGAAGCTCGTCTGAGACTGGGCGAAAACTTGGCAAAAGAAATCAAAAAATCGATTCCTTTGGAAGATATTGATGTGGTCATGCCAATCCCCGATTCTTCTCGTCCTGCCGCAGCTCAGTTAGCCAAGGCTCTGAATCTTCCTTACCGCGAAGGCTTCATCAAGAACCGCTACGTCGGCCGCACCTTCATCATGCCCGGCCAAGCTGTACGAAAGAAGAGCGTTCGCCAGAAACTGAACGCCATGGCGATTGAGTTTAAGGATAAGAATGTTCTGCTGGTGGATGACTCCATCGTTCGCGGAACGACAATTAAGGAAATTGTTCGCATGGCTCGCCAGAGCGGTGCGAAGAAAGTCTTCATCGCTTCCGGAGCTCCTCCTGTTCGTTATCCGAATGTCTACGGTATTGATATGCCGACAACGGCAGAACTCATTGCCGGCGACAATCGTCCTACCGAGCAGATTCGTATCGAAATCGGCGCAGACGCACTTGTGTACCAAACGATCGAAGGTATGAAGGAAGCCGTCGGAGGACTGAATCCCGAGATCAAACGCTTTGACTGTTCGTGCTTTGACGGCGACTATGTCACAGGAGACATTACACCGCAGTACATCGCAGAGCTTGAGAAGAAGCGTATGGAAGCAAAGGCAGAAGCTAAAAAGGCAGCTTCTGAAGATTAACTTTTTGCCGAACTGAAGAAATGGGGCTGTTGCAAAAGTCGATTGAACAAAGACTTTCAACAGCCCTTTTCAGAGCTTAGCGGACTTCTGCAAATTCTACGAATTTTCTTTTTTCAAGTGAGAAAACCATGGCAACTCTTAATATTTTCTCTTCTAGTTCTTGAAGTCCGTATTCTTTTCTTTGTAACTGCAAAATTGCTTCCTCGAGGATCTCTTTTCCATCCTTTCCAGGCCCGCAGACTTTGAATTCAAAGACCCAGTATCGATTACCTGCTTTTACTTCAAGATCACTCCTTCTTCTTGAATTATGGTGTTCAACTTTGGGACTGAGACCTGCACCCGAAAAAATACTTGAACAAAAGTTCTCACAGAAGCTTCATCACATTTAGGCGCGGAGACCCCTGCCCTCACGCAGGGGAGGAAGCGCCTCCTCCTTTCGAATTTCTGTTAAATAGGTTCGTCTCTTTTCCCGCAGATGCAGCTTCTTGTAGCTGATGCCTGCCGAAATGCAGGTTCCGTCAAGCTTTCGAACATCAAAGTACCCGGTTGATCGACGCCCGAAAATGAAGCCTTCTTCTCCCTGGCAGGCAACTTTGTCAAAAAGACGGAAGCCTTTGACCTCAAAGGGAGCCTGATTGCGCTTTCGAATGCCGCCTTTGAGGATGGAGAGTTTGTGAATCTGCCGGTTGTTCCGGCGAGTCTGCTTCTGGAAGAAGAATTCGCCGAGTCTTTCGGCACCGAGATTGCCGGCGATGCAGAAAGCATCTGCACAATGCGACTTGGCAATGCCGTTCCTGATCCGTACGTGCTTGGTTCGATAACCGTAAGTGTTGTTCACTTCCAGCTCAGGATGCGACGCCTTTAGGCGGTTCAAAACCTCCCAGCGCATAATTCCCATGAAGGCTTGCGCTCGGAATGAGTGACCGCGTTTGGCCTTCAGCTTGATTTCGCCGCGGTGAAGTGCCTTATGGCACGTCTCACAAAGCGTAATCAGGTTGCCGGGCGAACTGCCGCCCGTGCGTCTGCTTTCCAAGTGATGAACATTGAGCACCGGGTCTTTCGATCTGCCGTGACAATGCTGACAAACGTGCCCGTCTCGGAAAAGAACATACTCGCGGACGTTCCAGAAGCCGAGCTGTTCGCCCTCTTGGTACTCTTTCCCCGCAATGTCCGGATTCTTCAGCAGCTGCGTGTCGAAAGACGCCGTTTCCACCGTGATCTTCGTGACCGGCAGCAGTCGAAGAACTGCTTCTATGCGCGACAAGTGCGCGTTGATTCGGTTTTCAACTGATGGTGCAAGCCACCCTTTACGCTTGGTGCGGATGCGGTTGTCGAACCTCGGAGCACGGTAGCGCGTTTTGCGGTTACGGCGGGACTGCCGTAATGCATGACGAGCAGAGAGCAGATCAGAGACGTCCTGACGGAGTTCGACTTCGGATGCATAAAGTTCAGCCTTTTCCGTTGATGCGGAAAGGCCGACATGTTTGTACCCGGCATCAACGCCCAGACTTACCGGCTGTTTGGTCTCGCCTGTCGCAATCGTCAGCTGAATGGTGAAAGGCGTGCGCCTTACCACAATAGCTTTCTTCTCTTTAAGCAGAAGGCGCGCTTTTGCCGGTGAACAGGGCATCAGCGGTTTTCCGCGTTTGTTTAGGACAAATACTCTCAAGTTTTATCTCCTCGGTCTTTCGACCGGTTGTGATCCTTCGCCAATGTTGGAAGGGGTTTCAAGCCGACAGCACCGCTCCTGCCTCTCAGAGCTTTTAACCATCGGCCGCAGAGCGCGGGACTAGGATCTGCATCCCGCGGTGCCTGTGCATTCCCGACCAACGTAGTCCGCCAAACGACGGCCTGAGGCTAGTCAACTAGAGGCTTTTTCAAGCCTCGGCCGTCAGGTCGAGATAGTTGACTGGGATAGCCAACGTACGCAGTAGTGCCAACTATATTTTTTAGCGTCAAGTACCCTGCTTGAGTCAGTAGAGCGACATCAGATAAAGTTTTGATGTCGGAAGAGCTGGTAAGTTCATTCAAAGGAATGCTCTTCAGATTTCCATATTCTTGAGGATGCCGAAGTGCAATATTCCTTTTAGAAAAAGTTGGGACTTCGCGAGCAGCACCGATCTAAGTTCAGAAACCGCTTCACTCCGAATAATCAACAAAATTAGAGTTTAGTCTGAGAAAGGGGAGTAGCTTAGAAGCTTCTCGCCGCCTCAGATGGAATCATAATCGCGTAAATCGCCTTCCGATCTACGGAGACTTCCTTTATCCTGAGCATAACCTCACTTCCGACCTGGAGGTGACGGGTATGCCTCATATTTAATAGGAAGATCAGCGTCTCATCCATCTTGAGATAGTTCTCGGAAATCTCACTCAGTTTCCCGTGAAGGATGCAGCCGTCGCGCGCCACTTCATTCCAGTCCGGGGATTCTTCCCCGGCCATCTGAATTACTTCGAGAGGAGTCATGATTCGAGCGGGGCGGCGCAGCAATTGCTGAGCTTTTGCGACAGTATTGGGTAATAGCAGTCGTCGCGCGGTAGAAGGGTTCCTTTCTCCGGCAGATATGCCGGGTGCGACAGGTGATGCCGTTCCTGTCCTCGGAAAGGATAAAAAGATCGCGCTAAGCGCTAATGCACGGATTCCGAACGTCGGATCCAATTGGGCAACGAGGGATTTGTGAGGTTGAAGAGACTCGTGTTTTGGCTGAATTTCGGCCGCAGAGAGTTCCCGGATCTCGGGCGCTTCCCAGGCGTGAACAATCGATGCGAGTAGAAGAGCCGGCAGCAGAGAGAATACTTTAAGTTTTGTCATATCAGCTCCTTGCCGATGGTTCGAACTTTGTTCTAATAATTTGTCATTTTTATTTCGAACAATTCAATTTTAGATCTGTACACGGCGATTTGTCAGACAATTTTCTAGGGGTTTTCATCTTCGGGTTTTCCTGTTGTTATTTTGTGAAATAAGCCTGCCTTTAGTCTTGAAATGAGCGAAGGATAACCCTGTCAGGTTCTCTGCCTAGGATACTTACTAAAGTTAGTTACATATTTACTTCCCGTGCTTACAAAAATCAGCTTTGTAGCTTTTTAAGCGACACGGGGTGCTAGAAAAGAGGTACAACGTGACAATCAATCATTTCAGCCGATATTCGATGCTGTCAGCCGCCGTGCTTTGCGGAGTTTTAGCTCTAAGCGGATGCGATAAAGATAAAGAAGGATCTGCGGCGAGAGGCCCGAGCCCGGTTTCCGTTGTCAAAGTAACACGGCATGATGTGCCGGCGGACATGACCTGGGTCGCAAAAACTGAAAGCTCTCGAGCGGTTGAAATCTATAGTCGTGTCAACGGATTTTTGGATGCCAGAAAGTACACCGAAGGCGGCATGGTGAACGCCGGCGATGTGCTTTTTCTGATGGACAAGAAGCCCTTTGAAGTACAGCTCTCCGAAGCACAGGCATCTTTGGATTCGAGTCTTGCAGCTCATGAAGTAGCAAAAAGAAATTTGAATCGTATTCGTCCTCTCGCGAAGCTGAAAGCGCTGAGCCAGACTGATTTGGATCAAGCAATAGGTGATTTTCAAACCACGGCAGCTGCAGTTTCCAATGCTAAAGCTCAGGTGGAAAACGCAAAACTTAATCTTTCTTACTGCACGATCACTTCTCCTGTGACGGGTTACGCCAGCTCTGCACTCCAGACGGATGGTACCTACATCAACATGAGCAACGCACATTTGGCGACTGTTTACACCATGTCTCCGATGTGGGTAACATTTTCCATGTCGGAAAACGAAGAAGCGAAGATTAATCAGGAAGTCAAAGAGGGTATCCTCCGCCGTCCTGAAAACCATGACTACGAAGTTCAGCTCGAACTGGCCGGCGGAGAAATTTATCCGATTACCGGCCGCGTGACTTTCTCGTCACCGAATTTCAACCCGAGTACAGGTACGTTTGAACTCCGTGCTTCTTTCGAAAATCCGAATAATCAATTAAGGCCTCAGCAGTATGTGCGTGCCATCGTGAAGGGGGCGACCTATGTTAACGCGATCGTCGTGCCTCAGATCGCCGTGCAGGAAGGGAGCAAAGGGCATTTTGTCTGGGTTGTTACCAAGGACAACAAAGCTCAATTTCGTCCTGTCGAAGTCGGCAGCTGGATCGGAAACGACTGGCTGATTAAAAACGGTCTGGAAGAAGGGGACAAGGTTGTGACCGAGGGTATGATGCTTTTGGCTAGCGAAGCTCCGGTAAAGATTGTCAAAGAAGTGGACCAGAAACCTGCTGCTGACGACAAGGCTAAGAAGTAAAGGGGGCGGTATGTTTTCGAACTTCTTTATTAAGCGACCGATTTTCGCCATCGTCGTATCGCTGGTGATTGTGATTTCCGGCCTGATTTCCATGTTCCAACTGCCGATTGAGCAATATCCGAACATGGCACCGGTGCAGATTATGGTTACAGCCAGTTATCCGGGAGCCGATGCGAAGACCGTGGCCGAAACCGTAGCGGCCCCGATTGAAACGCAGGTTAACGGTGTTGACAACATGATATACATGACGAGTTCCTCGTCATCTACTGGCACTATGATGCTGACCGTTTTCTTTGATATCGGAACGGATCCGGATATTGCCCAGGTGCAGGTACAGAATCGTGTCAATATCGCACAGCCGTACCTGCCGAGCGAAGTAATCCAAAACGGCCTTCAAATTGAAAAGCGGTCTTCTTCAATTCTGATGTTGATCGGTATTTACGGCAAAGGCGACCGTTATAGCCGCGATTACATTAATAATTACGCCAATGTTTATGTTGTAGATGCCATTAAGCGTGTTAAGGGCGCCGGTCAGTCTGCTGTGATGGGCAACGCCAATCAGGCCATGCGTATTTGGCTTAATCCGGATCGCATGGCATCTTTGGGCATTACCACCTCTGATATCAACTCCGCCGTTGCAAACCAGAACAAACGATTCGCAGCCGGTAATATCGGTGCGGCTCCTGCGCTCCCCGGAACTATCCAGACTTTCCCGGTCATTGCTCCGTCCCCCTCGGTTGATCCGAAAGGATATGAAGATATCATCATCCGCTCGAACCAAGATCAAAGCGCCATTGTTCGTCTAAAGGACGTAGCGAGTGTCGATTTGGGGTCTCAGAGCTATGATGTTTCTTCCAATATGAACGGCTTACCGACGAGTTACATTGCGGTTTACCAACAGGCCGGCGCCAACGCGCTGGATGTGGCGAAAAATGTTCGAAAGACATTAGAGCAACTCAAAGCAAACTTCCCAGAAGGCTTAGATTACAAGGTCGCTATCGACACGACAGAGTTTGTTCGAATTTCTATCGATGAAGTAATTAAGACGCTGTTTGAAGCAGTGCTTCTTGTTATCGGCGTGATCTACATCTTCTTGCAAAGCTTTAAATCCACAGCAATTGCGTGCACGGCCATTGTGGTCGCTTTGACTGGTACTTTCGTGGGAATGCTGGCGCTTGGGTTCACGATCAACCTGCTGACGCTGTTTGGTTTGGTGTTGGCGATTGGTTTGGTGGTGGACGATGCCATCGTGGTGGTGGAAAACGTCGAACGCAATATGTCCGAAAAAGCCATGAATCCGATCGATGCAACCATTCTGGCTATGTCGGAAGTCTCCGGTCCGATTATCGCGACGGTTTTGGTCTTGGCCAGTGTGTTCGTTCCGGCAGCCTTTATGGGCGGTACCACCGGTATGCTCTATAAGCAGTTTGCTATCACGATTGCGATCTCCGTTTCGATTTCCGGCTTCGTCGCTTTGACGCTGACGCCGGCCCTTTGTGCTGCTTGGCTCTCCCATGAAGAGCCGAAGACTCACGGCTTCTTCTTCCGTTTCAACCAATTGTTCGGACGCTTGACGGTGAAGTACGGGGAATGGACGAGAGCTTTGTTCCGCAGAACTTTGCTTGTCATTATTTTGTTCGCGGGAATGGGCGTTGCTATTTTTCAGATGTTCCGAGTGCTCCCGACCGGTTTTGTGCCAAGTGAAGACCAAGGCTACGTTCTGGCAGCCATTATGCTTCCTTCCTCTGCCAGCTTGCAGCGCTCAACAGAAGCCATGGATGCGATTGAAAAAGCTTTGGATCCGGTTAAAGGGATTGAAACCAAGAACTCCATCGGTGGTTTTTCTCTGCTCGACGGAGGAGTGAAAACCAATGCCGGTACGTTCTTCATGACTTTGGCTCCGTTTGATGAGCGCTATAAGAATTCTCAAACGGCTAAAGAAATGAGTGCCGATGCGATCATGCAGCAGATGCAGTATCGCGGCATGGCCTCACAGATGCAGGCGTTGGTCGTTCCGATCAACCCGCCGGCGATTCCGGGATTAGGTACGACAGGTGGTTTTGAATTTTGGATTCAGGATACCGGTAGCGGGACGCCTCAGCAGTTAGGTGATGTGCTGAACAATTTTTTGCAAAAAGCTCGTCAGCGTCCGGAACTTACCGGTTTGACCAGTACTTACAACGCCAACAACCAACAGCTCAAAATTAACTTTGATCGTGATAAGGCCCAATTGTTAGGTTTGAGTACTGCAGACGTCTTTAACACGCTTCAAAGCCAGTTTGGCTCAGCAATTTCCAGTCAGTTTAGCCAGTTCTCACGCGTTTGGTTCGTGATTATGCAGTCCGAACCGAAGTATCGTGCAAAACCGGAAGACATTGACAAACTTTACGTTCGCAACAGTAACGGGGAAATGATTCCGCTAAGTGCCGTTATTACGACGGAGTACACGAACGGCGCAACCTCCTTACCGCACTACAACGGTTTCCCGGCCGCTCAGGTGATCGGTAATGCCGCGCCTGGTTACTCTTCCGGCCAAGGTATGAAGGCCTTGGAAGAAGTGGCGGCCGAAGTTCTTCCTCCGGGCTACACCTACGGCTGGACTGGAATCAGCTACGAACAGCAAAGTTCCGGATCTTCTTCCGCAATTGTGTTTGGTTTCGGTTTGCTGCTGGTATTCCTGGTGCTGGCTGCCCAGTATGAAAGCTGGGCGCTTCCGGGGTCAGTCATCTTGGCGGTGCCGTTCGGCGTCATCGGTGCGCTGCTGGCGACATGGGCTCGCGGTCTTGAAAACGACGTTTACTTCCAGATTGGTATGCTGGTGATGATCGGCTTGGCGGCGAAGAACGCAATTTTGATTGTGGAATTTGCGGTTGAACTGAGACATAAAGGCATGGACTTGGTGCGCGCGGCTATTGATGCCGGAGAGCTGCGTTTCCGTCCGATTATTATGACGTCCTTGGCGTTTATCGGCGGTACTATCCCGTTGGCCGTCGCAACAGGCGCCGGCGCTGCTTCCCGTCACTCTCTGGGAACCGGTATTGTGGGCGGTATGATCGGTGTGTCGACGCTGGCTCTGCTGTTTGTTCCAATTTTCTATGTCTGGTTTGAAGGCTGGGCCGAACGCTCCGGAGCGAAGAGCGCTTTGAAACTGGCCGCTAAGCTTTCCTCTAGAAATATTCCGATTACAGACAAGCTTCGTACTGCCATTCTGCGCGGCCCTGGCACCGTTTATGATCCGAATGCAACCGTGAAGGTTTCTCCTTCAGGAGAGTTAACGGTGATCAACTCTCCGGGCTTTAATCCTGAAGGGGTCGAAAATCAGGATATCGGAATCGGAGATCTGACATCGCAGGAGCAGAAGGCGAATGTTGAATCCGCAGACAAGCTGACTGACCTCGAAAGAGAGAAGAGCGTCAAAGAGGATAAGACAGAAATCACGAAGGAAGTTCTATCCGCAAACGAAGTCTCCCAGAAGGCAGCCGATGCCAAGAACAATAAAGGAGAGGGCAAATGATAAATCGGCGCACATTTTTAGCCGCGGCGGTCAGCGCCGCAGTGCTGACCGGCTGCGCAGTCGGTCCTGACTATGATCGCCCTTATGTTCCGGTGCCGAAGGATTACCGTCACATCCAGGGCGAGGAAGCGGATCTCGGCCTCTTGAAAGCAAGGTGGTGGACAGAATACAACGATCCTAATTTGGACTTCTTCGTCTCCAAAGCCATTGCCAACAATCGAACATTGCAGCAGACTATGGCAAACGTCGAGAGGGCTGCGGCTCAGCTTACCGTGGCTCGATCCAATCTTTTTCCGCAGCTTAACTACTCGGGCGATCTCGGAAAGTCAAAAGCAAGCTTGAATACTCCGACCGGGGCGGCAATGGGAGATAAGCCGATCAAAAGTTATGAAACTCTTGCCTCGGCCTCTTGGGAAATCGACTTGTGGGGCAAGATTCGGAGGCAAACTGAATCTGCTCGGGCAACTCTGAGAGCCACGGAAGCGGCGCATCGCGCGGCAATTTCATCGGTGATCGGCTCTGTGATCAGTACTTATCTTTCTATTCTTACGACGGAAGAGCAATACAAGATCGCCGTAGAGACAGCGGAAAGCTATCACAAGACTTATCAGCTCTTCCTCCTGCGATTTAAGCATGGCAACGTTTCCGAGATGGAAGTTGCTCAGGCTTGGTCGCAGTGGGAAAGCGCGATGGTGCAGATCCCGCAGATTCGGCAGAACAATACGGAATTAAAGAATTCGCTGTCCGTTCTTACCGGAGTGCCGGTTGACGATTTTCCGAAATTCAAGACGCTAGATGAACTGAACGTTCCGGCAGTCGTGGCGGGAATTCCCAGTCAGCTGCTGGAGGAACGCCCTGACGTGATCCAGGCCGAAGAGCAGCTTAGGGCAGCTAATGCCGATATCGGAGCCGCTAAGGCGTTGTACTTCCCGTCTATCTCACTTTCCGGAGGTCTCGGCTTTTCCAGCGATCAGCTGAAAGAACTGTTTAAAGGTCCGTCCAAAGTTTGGCAGTACGCCGGCAATATCAGCGGTCCAATTTTCCATTGGGGCGCTGTAACCGCCGGAGTCCGCAGTGCCGAGGCGCAGCAAAAAGCGCTTTTGGCCGCTTATCAGCTTGCCGTATCTACTGCATTTGCAGACGTGGATAATGCACTCAGTCGGCGCCAAAACGTGATTGAAGAGCTGCGCAGCAAACGCAGCCTCGTCATGAGCTTGGAAGACTACTCGCGCCTTGCTAACGCTCAGTATCAAGGCGGTTACACGGGATATTTCACTGTCCTGCAGGCAGAACAATCTTTACTGCCGCAGCAAATCTCTCTAGCTGAAGTGAAGTCTCGGGCTTTGAATTCGGTTGCGCAGGTATATCAGGCGTTAGGGGGCGGATGGATTGACCAAGCCTTAATCGAGGAGCAGCAAGCGATTCGAGAAATCGAAGAGGCGGAAAAACTCAAAAAACAACCCGTTAAACCAACAACGGCGCAGCCGATGCAGAAATCGGCTGACGGCTAGCCTGCAAAACTAGACGCGGCAGGTCCGCAATAATTTCTTATTTAGAAGTATAGAAAGCGGTGGGTAGGATTAACAGCCCACCGTTTTTTACTAAGGCAAAAAAGAAAAAAATCCGACGCCGCGCAGGCGCCGGATAAGCAAATGAGTTTTAAATGAAGGAGCTCTGCCGTGACATAGGAGGAAAACACGGCGGCTACAACCTCATCTCATGCAACACCAAAATCTTTCATCCCCTTCAAATGAAAGACTGTGAAGACCCAAACGGATGTCTTCAACGCGGTAATCTACACTCATTGTCCGAACAATGCCGTCATAAAATGTGTTAGTTGTGACGTTTTGTGTCGAACAGCCCCCCTTGAAAGAAAATGAAAACTCTTTCGAATTATCAAGGTGTTCAGTCTTGTTCAATCATAAAAGTTAAATCAAGTTCAGCTTGGGATGATTGAATTTGATTCAGATTTTTTTTGAGAGTTGAGAAAATGCTGAAAGGGAGGGACCTATTTCTTCGGTTAGTCCGTTTTTGTTAGCGTCGGATGGAAAGTTCCAGTCTTCCTCAAAAACTGTATAAGTTTCTCCAGAGCGGAAATTTTTCGGCCGGGATGCTTTAGAAGCCAAACGGGTGCGTTCGGAATATGCCAATTTGGAAGTAAGTGACGCAACTTACCGTTTTTTGCTAAGGGCTCGGCGGCCCAAAGCGGTATGCGGAGGGCAATACCCAAACCTTCAACCGCGGCACTGATCATAGCTTCATTAGAATTAATTCTTATTTGAGGCTCTACGGTAATGGTTATGCTTTGGAAAGGGCCCTGCAAGAGGACTTTTTCGCTTTTTGAGTGGATTAGCGGAAGTTTTTCTAACTGAGCCGGATCAGAGATCCTTTTGTTTTGCGCAATGAAGTCAGGAGAAGCAAAAATTCCATATGAAATGCTTGCGATATCGTATGCAATCATCCTGACATTTGGCAATGTTTGGAGGCAAACTATGAGATCAAAATTTTCAGGCTGAATATCGTTGATGTTTTGGTAACTGTTGATTTCGATGCGTGTGTGATTAGAAGATTGGAGTTTTTCAAACTCTGCGAGAGGCTTAGCGATAAGCCCTGTCAATGCCCCGGGAACGGCAAGACGGATAGTCGAAGATCTGATTGAAGTATTTTCAGTTTCAGAGAAAACAGTATTGATGTCATGAAGAATTTTTATGGCTTCTTTGTATTTTTGAGCGCCTAGCCATGTCGGACGAACACCGGAGCGGGATCTTTCCAGTAATGGTTCCTGTAGCAGATGTTCAAGTTTTGTAATTTCTCGGCTGACAACGGCAGCGTCGGTGTTGGCAGCGGCAGAAGCCGCAAGAATGCTTCCTTTTTCAACGGTAAGTATAAAGAGCTGCCATTGACGCAGTGTTGCCCTATGTTCAGAATTATTAGAGACCATGATCGAAGACGAGTTCAGGGTTTGAACGCCATTTTTCAGCAATGAAGTCACACAAGGCTTCCACAGCTGAGGATGGTTTTCGGCCGATGGGAAGAAGCAAGCTAACAGGAGACGGCTCAGGCTCCCAGTCGGGCAGAACGTGTATGAGTAATTTGCGTCGGACTAATTCCATGGTGTCATACCTAAATGCATGAACACTTATTCCGGCGTCAAATAATGCGGCTGTCCTTGCCGCTGTATGATCTTTTAGTCTAAGTTTGGAGTGGATCGGAACGATGACGCGCTCATTGTCTTTCAGGAGAACTAAGGGCGCTCCGTTGACTAAATCATTGCCGCCTAAAAGTTCATGAAATTCTAAATCCTCCGGAGTTTTCGGTACTCCATGTTTTGCCAAATAGGCCGCCGATGCAACCATCATACGGCGCATTTCACCGAGTTTTCTGATGACGGCATTGGAACATGGATAAAGCCCGTGATTGATTCTGATATCACACTCCGGAGGAATGATGTGCATTGGACCAAGAGTCAGCGTTAGGTTAACAAAAAGTTCGGGATTTCTTCTTTGGAATGCAGTGATCCATGGAATGAGCAAACCATTGCCGATAGCGTTGGGCGCTGAAATTCGGATTGATCCGCTGATGCTCCCTTCAGGTCGAGAGACAGGGGCTGAAAGTTTGTGAAATCGCTCTAGGAGGGGTTGAATCTTTTCTAAGAAAAGGCAACCTAAAGGTGTCAACTCGCTGCCGTTTTGGTTTCGGATAAAGAGCTTTCCAATGGATGTTTCAAGTGAAGAAATGCGGCGTGAGACGGAAGCTTTTGAAATATGAAGCTGCTCAGCGGTTTTTCCGACACTGTTAAGTCTTGCGAGAACAACGAAGGTTTCAAGGGTTTCAATTGTGTCAAGGTTACGCATGATGTTCCGTTTAGATCAAAACGTTGTCACTCTTTGATATCTTACCGTAACGCAATCCAATCTTCACAATGGTGACATAACGATAACCCATAGGAGAAGATTATGACTTGGACTGTCTGGGCAGCCATTGTTATCGTCATTTTGACAGTGGCAGCTCTTATCAAACGCTATGAGACACGCTTGGTTCTGTTAGCCTCCGGCTTTCTTATGACCTGTTTGTCTTTAGATCCGATGCAAGGTCTGAATGCATTTGCAAAATCTATGACAAACAGCGGGTTGATCATGGCAATTTGCTCTGCGATGGGCTTTGCTTTTGTCGTTCAAATGACCAAATGCGATGTTCATTTAGTGAAGCTTCTGTCGGCTCCGTTAAGTAAGCTTGGTTTGCTGCTGATACCTGCTGCTACGGCAATTACCTATTTCATCTGCATCGCGATTCCTTCAGCGGCCGGGTGCGCGGCGGCCGTGGGTCCGACAATGATTCCCTTATTACGCCGAGCCGGCGTCAGCCGTCCCGGAACTGCCGCCGCTATCCTCGGAGGGACGTTCGGATCCATGCTTTCTCCCGGTCTTTCTCACAATGCCTATGTAGCAAAGATGGCGAATCTGGATGTTATCCAGACAATCGGCGTACACATGAATTACACGTTGGTATGCGGCGCCATCTCGATGATAGGTGTGACGATTATGTGCATCTTACTGGGCGACTATAAGCCGGGCTCGGTTTCCGAAACTGAATTAAATGAGGAAAGTGAGGTTCAGCGTGTGAATGTTTTGAAGGCCTTAGCTCCGCTGGTTCCAGTTCTGATTTTGGTTACAGGGAATTTATGGCTTCCCGCCATAAAAATGGGTGTAGCTCAAGCCATGCTTGTGGGAGCTATTTACACGTTGGCGGTTACTTTGGCTGATCCTCAGTCTTTCTCTAAACGCTTTTTTGCGGGCATGGGCAACGGCTATGGTGAAGTTCTCGGCATCATTATTGCTGCCGGTGTCTTTGCTGCCGGTTTGAAAGCGTCGGGCCTTATCGCAGTCTTCATTGAAGTTCTTCGAGGCTCGAATGAGATCGCTCGTTGGGGCGGCTCACTTGGGCCTTTTGTGATGGGTGTTATTACCGGTTCCGGAGACGCAGCAGCATTTGCATTCAATGAAGCCGTTACACCCCATGCACCGAGTTTCGGCATGACCGTTCCGACTTTAGGAACAATGGCCGCTTTGGCCGGAGCTCTTGGAAGAACTATGAGTCCGATATCCGGTGTCGCTATCGTGATTTGCGGTCTGGCCGGGGTCAGCAATCCAATTGAACTTACAAAACGTCTGGCAATTCCGATGATCATTGCCGTCATCTTTGTCGCATTAGCGATGGTTTAAGGAGAACAACATGGATTACATCAAAAACGCAGTCAAACTGAGACGAGAACTGCATCAGATACCCGAACTCGGTTGGGGTGAATTTTGTACTACAGCAAAAATTTTGGAGACAATCGAACCGCTTGGTTGGAAGACGTTTGTCGGCGTTGAGCAGATCGGTCTCGATGCTGTCATGGGCAGGCCGGAAGATTTTGTGGAAAAAAGCAAAAAGAGGGCACTGGAAGAAGGTGTCGACCCGACGCTCATTGAAAGAATGCACGGATATACGGGCACCATTGCGGAATTAGACACAGGCAGACCGGGCCCCGTCACAGCTTTGCGTTTTGATATCGACTGTGTCGGTGTCGAAGAAACGGACTTAAAGGATCATCTTCCCAATAAAGAGAATTTCAGATCCCGTCATGCAGGAGTTATGCATTCGTGCGGCCATGATGGACACACGGCAGTCGGATTGACCATGGCGCAGTGGATTGTCGATCACAAAGATCAGTTGTGCGGAAGAATTAAATTGATTTTCCAGCCGGCCGAAGAAGGTGTGAGAGGAGGAGCGGCTCAAGCGGCTTCCGGCCTCTTAGATGACGTCAATTATTTGTTAGGTGCGCATTTGGCAATGATGTGTCCCACCGGAGAGGTTTGTGTGTACCCCGAGGGCGTATTGTGCACAACTAAGTTAGATGTTCGCTTTAAAGGTCGGCCCGCTCATCCGACAATGAGTCCGCATCTTGGTAGGAATGCTTTGGCTTGTGCCTGTACTTGTGTATCCGAGCTTCTTGGAATGGCACGCCATGGAAAAGGTCTAGGATGCATTAACGTAGGAATGATGCAGGCCGGTGAAGGAAGAAACGTTATTCCGGTACATGCTCAGGTTCAATTAGAAGTACGCGGAGAAACAGCGGAAATCAATGATTTCATGGTCGATCAGGCCAATCGCATTGTTAAAGGCACCGCTTTGGCTTATGACGTGGACTATGAAGTTGAAAAAGTCGGAGAGGCCGGTGAACTCAATAACGATCCTGAGCTTGCTTCTTTAGTGACGGAAGTTGCAGGAAGTCTGCCGAGTTGCGAACGAGTTGTCCAGCATAAAAAGTTAGGTTGTTCCGAGGACTTTACGATGCTTGCAACACGTGTAAAAGCTGCCGGAGGAAAGAGTGAGTTCTTCGTTGTAGGAGCCGACAGAACAGCAGCTCACCACCAGAGAGAATTTGATTTTGACGAAAAAGGACTTGAAACCGCATTTGGAATTTTCAAAGGATGTGTGTTGAAACTTAACGGAATCTAATTCTCTAACTCACCTCAAAACCACAAGAAAGGGGATGTTGCAAAAGTCCTGAGAAGGACGATTAGGGCATCCCCTTTCTTTTATACCCTCTTTTGGCGATTTCATTTGGTTGTAAATTTTTTCGCTTTTTAAGCCTATTTGCGATTCTTTTTGCAGAAGGTTTCTTAAATGTTTCTGCCTCTAAACCTTCCGGAACTTTCCAGTAGGTCGGCAGCTTGCCACTTTTTAATGACATGGAACCCCTTTGCTCCCAGCGAGATAGAGGGAGCAAAATGAAAGTGACAAAATTCTCATTAAAGGTGATTCCATGTCAGTTAGAAGGATACTCGCAAAAACTATCGATACAGATCTCGAATACGAAGCCATCGGTATAGATTTAGCTAAGAATTGCGTCAGTGCTGCTCTGTTAACAACAGATGGTGAAGTGGTCTGCATCGACCGGCTTGACTATTCTGAGCTCGAGAAAAGTGCCCAGGCGCTTAGTTCTACGACGTTCGCCATGGAGCCATGCACTGAAATGAATTATTTAGTTCAAAAGTTAGAGGCTTGGGGACATCGTTGTCTGGTTATCGGCGGCAAGAATGTACAGAACTACGTTGAAAATCATTTTTCAGGCCAAAAAACTGATTTAAATGATGCTCAAGCCCTGGCTTTTCTAGCCCAAGATACACAGCTGAGGACAATCAAAGCCAAAGATGTAGAGCAACAAAAGTACGCGAGCTTAACAACATTGCGGGAACAATATATCAAGCAATATAGGCAGACCATTGTGTCTTTAAAAGGGATTTGCCAAGCCTGGGGATTGAATATCTCGAAAGGAATCAGCGGGAAAGCTCGATTGAAAGATCTGATTGAAAATCACGCAGCTTTCCCGGAGGAACTGAAGGAAAGTCTCGTTGACATGGTTACACACGCACAAACAGCTCAAAAGGCCTTGAACAAAATCACCAAAACCCTTGAGGAGTTAGCTAAGAGCGATAAAGTTTGCCAGTTAATTCAAACGATTCCGGGGCTGGGATCAATCTGCAGTTGCAGACTTCGTGCAACGGTTGGAGACATAAAGAGATTTAAAAGTCCCAAAGATTTTCCTGCCTATTATGGATTGGTGCCGAGAAGCATTGCTACTGGGCACAATGAGAGAAAAGGAAAAATTACCCATCGTGGAGACAGGACTATGAGGTCTTTAATGGTGCAAGCGGCCGGGAGCTTGGTTAACATGGCCACTAAAGGAAAATTGAAATCCAAACAGTTAACGAAGTGGATTTTGAAGAAGCAAAAAGAAAAAATGCCATGGGGAAAACTCGTATGCGCCGTTGCCGCAAAGCTTTTACGGATTGTTAGAGCTGTTCTTATCAGCAACAAACCATATAACTCAAAAATAGCAGGGGTCGCGAAATGCTCATTGCCCAAAGGGAGCTAAAGATTTAACTTACAGTTCGAGCACAATCGTCTACAACAAAGCATGAGAAAGCCGAAAGGCCCGCTCCACAGCCCGATAAATTCAATTAGCGTCACAGCTATCCAATTTTAGGGGGCACGAGCGGACTGATCTTGAAGTTCATGGTAGGCAAATAGAATCAATTGAGGTTCTTGAAACAGCCTGGAGAGATTGGTAGATTGGCCTCTTCTGTATGCAACAGCAGACGCATTTAACCTCGAACAAGATACCTAGACAACCAAAAAAAATATGGAAACAGGTCTTGCTTCGCAAGACTAAAGAAAAACTTTATCCTAAAGTGCTTGACAACTACCGGGGTTCCAGAGATTTGAATTTAAGAAATTTCCTAATGTTGAGGCCGAGGCAAGTTAATGCAAATTCAAGCCCAACTTTCGAGAGCTTGCGTCTGCGGAATCTCGTATAAGCCATGTTTTGTTTCAAGACGCCGAAGGTTCCTTCTACTTGGCAGCTCCGGTTCACCCTCATTTCAATTCCTTCAGGCCTTAACAACCGATCTCTGGCTCCTTGTTTCAAGATCACGTATTCAGGTATGACTTCGAAGATCCTCTGGTTGTCTTCTTTTTCCTTCATAAACCTTCTGCAGTAGGCCATGAACTGGCAATTCGTACAGTTCTCAACTTTGTAGAAAGCAGACTGTTGAGTTTTGAGGTGACGGGTTGGGACTTCTACCCTGTTACCCGTCCTTCCTCCTAAACAGAATATACTTCCGTCCTCTAAATACTCATAGACGGCCGGATACCTTCCGGTGCGTTCTCCATTCCAAGAGGGGTATTTAATAAAAGCCTCTATTCCCTTTGCATCGCAGTATTTGTAATTTGCAAAGCTGCCGTATCCCGCATCTGCGCATATTCTCTTTGGATAAAAACCGTACATAGACCTAAACCCCTCTAATGTCGGGATCAGGGCTCGGGTGTCAGAACGGTCTTGAGATAAATAATAAAAAACTATGATGCCTCTACAAACCATTATCTGAGTGTTATAGGCCGCATGCATTTGACTGCCGAGCCCACTGTAGTAGTCCTCTTTCAAACACATTGCGGTAGCATCGTGATCCGTTTTGTAGTAAGAGTTTCTGTCGGGACCGCAGATTGCTTCTTTTTCTTCATATTCCACCGACTTGATCAAATATTCATAGAGCTGAGAACGCATTTTGTTCAATGCTGTTTCTCCTCCCTCGATTAGTTCGGGATCAATTTTCTGACTCTCGGTCAATTTTTCTGTGAGCAATTTCGAGGAGATTATTCCCTCCTTGGGAACATCGTCGCTCAAATGCATCAGTCGTAATAAATTCAAAGCCTTTTCACTGAGCCTAAGATGAAATGTAGTCGGCTTCCAAACGAACTTATATTTGTTGGAATTGGCTTCAAACTTACTACCGTCCAAGAAAACAGTATCGAGACTGATAGCAAACTCTTCCACGATTGCTTGGACAATGCTGATAAAAATCGGGGTTATGCAGTTCTCCAATAAAGAAATAAATCTAGATATTGTTGAGCTACTGGGACGATCCTCCCCAATTAAGTAAACAACTCGCAAGTCGTAATAGCATGCGGCTTCGATTTCCCGTAAGGAAGATTTACCCAATGCAAAGCAATATACGATTGCGGAAAATAGACGGAATTTGTTAATTTGCGGTCGTCCTAACTCGGAGTCCAGTCGGACTTCATTTAGGTATTTCCACGCACCTGATTTCTCCAAAAGTAACAAGAAGGCGTCTAGTTTTTCCTGTTCCTTCGCCTCGAGTGGGAAGGTATAGAGAAGGAGAGGCTCAGAAATTGTAAAATGAGTCATGGTATGTGATTCTTGGCGGAACACATTACCATAGCACAGCAGGGGGTTCGATTCCCTCTGCTTGCTTTTAAATCAAAGAGTTATCCTTATTCCTAACTTTAAATTCTCAGATACAAAAAGAGCTGTTGAAAGTCTGCTTTCGACAGACTTTTGCAACAGCCCCTTTTAGTACTTGCTAAGTATTAGAGGAGATTACTTGCGGGATTTTTTGATGGCGGCAGTTGCACCGTCTGCGGCATCCACACCGGAGATGATGGCCCAGGAGTTCATCATAGCGGTCATAGAGTCGGCGCCGTTAGCACCACCAACTACGCAGCCAGCTCCGAAGAGACCGGGGATGGGCTTACCGCCTTTCCCTAAAATCTGCATATTTGCATTGGCTTTCAAGCCGCCCAGTGTTGTGGCAAAACGAGGCTTCTGTTCAACAATGTAATACGGAGCTTTAATGAGCTCTTTCGGATCTTTACGATTGAACTGAGTGTCTTTGCCGGCGCTTGCCATTTCGTTCCACTGTTTGACAGTAGCTTCAAGTCCTTCAGGATTGATACCCATGACTTTAGCCGCTTCAGCCAGATTATCCGATTCAACCATCACCGGTTTCCCGTTGTTCTTAATGGCAAGCCATTTACGAAGAACAGTTTCGTCCGGAACCAGTTTGTCTTCAATGCTCTTAGCCAGATAACGGTCATAGCCTGTTTTATCCATGACTAAGTACATAATCTTGTCGGGCTGAGCTACGGTGATATCTGTGAGTTCTCCTAAAGAGGCGCGCTCATTGATGATACGTTTACCCTGACTGTTGACATAGATTGCACCGGTATCATTGACCGTAGCCGTGGAACTGGCAGTCGCTGCAAGGCCGTGGTTCGGAACGGTCTCAACACCCTGCGGATAGACTTTTACAAGATCCATATTTATGTTTTGCGCGCCGAGTTTTCTGGCCATTTCGTAACCTTGACCGGCATCACTGTCTAAACCGTAGAAAAGGTAGCCTTTCAAAGTCTTCGGGAGCATTTCTGTCTTGGCGCCAAAACCGCCGGAGGCTAGAATGGTTTCTTTAGCGTTGATCGTGATCTTGTCCCCATCGGCGTTGACAGCCTGAACTCCGTTAACGCGGCCTCCCTTGTAAATTAAAGAGGTGGCGCGAGTTTCCATCAAAATTTTGCCGCCGTGGTCCGTAAAGATACGGGCCATTGTTCTGATGAAATTAGGAGAGCGACCTGTTACACCAAGTTGGCGTGAGGCAGAGTGGTCAGGGTATTGGGTTGCCGCAGGACCGTAAGGAATCTTGAGGTCGTCAATCAGCCAGTCGACGACTGAACCTGCTTTTTCAGTGACCATTTTGACTAAAACCGGGTCATTTCGATTCTTGCCGACATGCATGATGTCTTTATATGCGAGTTCCGGAGAGTCCTTGGTTTCTTTCATGACATCGCGTTGATAGCGAGAACCAGTCGCAATCAAGGTTCCGGCATTCAGAATCGTGTCGCCCCCGAGGTACGGCATTTTTTCAATCAGAATGGTGGGATTTCCGTTCAACTGAGACCGAACCGCTGCAGCCATTCCGCTGGCGCCGGAACCGACAACGACAACGGCTGTCTTGTAGCTAATATCAATGTTGGAAGCCGACTTCTTAATCGGCGCCTTGTAGAATTCGTTCGGAGTACCGCCCGCGGCCTTAACCGCGTTTGTCGCAGCAGCTTGAATTGCCATGGAAGACAAAGTGGCACCGGCGACGTTATTTACCCGCAGGGACTGGCGGGCAACGATTTCGGACGGAATGCGAGCAATTGCAGCATCTCCGATCATTGCGGATTCGCCGGATTTTACGACTTTAACATTTGTGATCTTTCCTGCTTTGATGGTTACGGCAACGGTTACGGGACCGTTTTTGCCGTTGGCTGTGCCTTCAAACGTACCGTCCTGAACAGCGGCCTGAGCGTAGGAAGCAACGGCCAAAGAAACGGCGGCAGAAGTCAGCAATGTTTTAAAAATCATTGAGTTATCTCCTTTTCATATGAGGTTGTTAATCTGTGTCGAATTGTAAATGTTTTAGATGAAAATAGATAGAATTTCCTACGTAGTTTCACCTAAAGACCGGGGATAAGCTTCGGAGAATGCGATTAACTTATTAAAAATATAAGAAAAAATTTTTCATCTTTTCGGATTAATATTTTTTGAGTGCGGTGAAAATACAAGTCAATCTTGTGAAAAATACTTTTTAGCAATCCTATTTTGAGGTGATTAGGAGAGTAGGGTTTATACCTAATATAGTATTTTTATTTGGTCTGTAAAGCTCGTCTCAGGTGTTGTCAATGCAGTTACGTTCAGAAGGTTCATCGATTCGATTCGTTGCAATTAGTTTGCTTATATTTACCGCAGCTAGTTTTATCGGATATTGGTATTGGAGTCCGTATTACGCTGCGGATCAAATCAAAAACGCTATCGAGTCCGGAGATACCGCAAGGATGAGTAAATTTATCGATTTTCCGAAGGTTCGCTTAAATATACAACGGCAGATTAATAATCAGATTGATCTAAAACTTCGGGAGTTTCAATCTCAGCCGGTAACGACAAAGAACCAAATCGATCTCTATTCTTTTCAGCTTGTTGACCGCTTAGTTCGAGATCTGGTTACGGAAGAAGGAATCGCAGCCTTAATCAGCGGAAAAAATAAATTAACTCGGAATTCTTCTTTGAATCCCAATGACGGTTTTAAAAACGTTCATCTTCAAGCAAAAGTCGCAGATAAGGGTATGTTAGGAGTGGACGTTGAAAAGAAGTATGGAGACAGTGTCAATCGCTTTTATGTTACTTTGAGCGGGAAGAACAGGCCCGACGATAAGGTTCTTATAACCCTGTCTAGAGAAGGTTTTTTCTTTTGGAGAGTTACAAACGTGCTTCTGCCGTTCGGGACGTAACTTACATCTCTTGAAAAATTCTTAACTCTGTGAAATGGCCGAAACCCTCTTTTAGTTGACCTAATTTCTTTTCCTCGGCTTGACGTCAGCATTGAAAGGAACCAAACTAAGTTTGCTGTTGAGGACACTCCGAAACGAACGAAATCTGTTTTGGGCGCAAGGATGCGAAAGAGGTACGATTTTCCCCTCTATGTAGCCGCTCTCCTAAGGTAGTTAGGATGTGCATTGAAGTTCATCTTCAGCGTAACCGTAAATTTTTTCTAAGGAAGTTGAATGCCGTTTGTATTTGCTCAAGCTTGTATTCCGGCGGTTCCCGTTTGGGGCGAGAAGGACCGATATTTTCCTGTACATCGTGTTTACGCTATTGCCGGCAACTACGCGGATCATCTAGCAGAAATGGGGCGCGTTGAAAGGGCTGAACCGGTGTTTTTCACAAAGCCTTCTGACGGCCTTGTTGTTTGCAAGGAAGGAAAAAGCGTAGAGATTCCTTATCCTCGAGAAACGAATTCTTTTTGTCTTGAGGTGGAACTCGTCGTTGCGATCGGCAAAACAGCACCTGAAACTGGTTTCATTACGCCTGAAGAAGCAGAAGAATATATTTTCGGTTACGCTGCAGGCGTCGAGTTCACGCGCCGCAATTTTCAAACAATCGCTAGAGAGAACCGCCAACCTTGGGAAAAGGCAAAGTGCTTTGACAACTCAGCATTAATTACCGAGATCAGAGAAAAGCACCGAATGCCGGATATGGATGCGGCAACGCTCTGGCTCTATGTCGATAATCAGGAACGACAACGAGGCAACACAAGTCAGATGATGTACAGCATCTCTGAACTTGTTTCCGAGGTTTCTAAGTATTGGCGACTGACAGCGGGGGATCTAATTTATACGGGGACTCCGAAAGGGAGCGGACCGATTGAAAGCGGACAATCCTTTGAAGGCGGCGTAAACGGCGCGGGAAAATTTTCCGGAAAGGTTTTTGGTCGCTAAGACAAGTCTTTGAAGCAGGAAAGGCTAGTTTCGAGTTTTCTAACTAGCCTCTTCTAGAGATGTCAGGAACACACTTTGCAGAATTTTTGTATTCCTTTATCGCTATAAGTAATTGCTTGATTTCCTCTGCGGATGGTTACGGTAGTTCCGGTGTATCCGATAAGTTCGCCAACTTTGCTGAAGAGCATAACGCCGCGCTCGTTATAAACGTTAACGCTATTGCCGCGCTGTACTGCACTTCCAATTGCCATCTTTTTCTCCTTGTCTTCTAACATTCCGAGAGTTCTCTAAGACTCCTGTACGGAATATTCTAGTTCGGAGAGGTAAGGAAAGAAACTAAAGATTATTACCGGAAGAAATCGGTGTTACGGTTTCCTTGATTCCTTTAAGGTTCTTAGCGATTCCGCTCGACTGCGGCTTAAGATGCGGCGGAAGAAGCTTCTCACCATCGATCAAACCTTTCTTGCCCATCATCTCTGCAATTGCAGAGCCTAGCTCAGCCACAGCACCGGCGTAGAAATAGCTGCTGTTGTAGCGAAGAACTGCTGTGAAATTTTTTGTACCGACTCTATAAAGTTTTTCAAAGTCCAAGGATCCCGGAAGATAAAACGGATAGTCAACAATGAAGACCGGCATATTTCCTGCAAAATGTTCGTCATTGTCCAGCGGCTTCACACCGTTGCTTATCAATTGATTCCAAGTAAAGCGGGGATTGGTGCCGCCCCCGAACTTAGCCGCTTGAGCCGGTGAAATATCCGCCTCAATTAACATGGGCAGCCCTTCTACCCATCCGTGTTTGCTCAGATAGTTGGCAATAGAGCCGATCGTGTCAGCGGTGGAATGATTGATGTCGATTTTTCCGTCATCGTCAAAATCCACGCCGAATCGTTTGATAGAGCTTGGCATGAACTGCGGCAAACCGACGGCACCAGCATAAGAACCTTGTACATCAAAAGGCTTAAGGTCATTTTTGTAAAGGATGACTAAAAATTCTTCCAGCTCTTTCTTAAAGAAGTCGGCTCTGCGTTTGTAGTCAAAACTCAAGGTGACCAAAGAATCGAGAACCTTCCAATTGCCCGTATTTTCTCCATAACGTGTTTCCACGCCGATGATGCCGATAATAACGGCAGGGTCAACATGATAAATCTCACGGGCACGCTCCAAGGAAGTCTCATTGTCTTTCCAGAACTGAACACCTAAATTCAAGCGGTGAGCTCCGAGAAAGATATTTCTGTACTTTTCCCAATCTTTGCGGGTGTCTTTTGTACCGGGCTTGGTACGCTTCGGTGTCATCAGACGCTCAATTTTGGGCTGATAAGTGGCCTGATCAAGAACGGCAGCGACCCAATCCTGGTTGAGTCCGCGGCGACTGCAGACGTCTTGAATGAATTTTTTAACTTCAGGCCTTTTGCTGTAGGGCAGAGCTTTTTCGGCGGAAGTGGAGGACATAGATTGGGCCAAAGCCAACCCGGAAAAAGCGGCGAGCCCGGAAATACCTGAGATAAGAATTGATCGTCTGAGCATAAGCGCCTCCTAAGTCCTAGTTAGATTACCCGAATTTTTTCCGAATTGTACGGACATGGTGTAACTGTCGGAAGAAAAAATGGACTTCAGCAACATTGCGTGACAACAACGGTCTTAGTTGGCTTTCTTAAGTGAGTTCCGTATTTTGAGTTCCGGTAAATTTTTGCTCAACAACTAAAATAGCAGCAAACAAATAAGTCAAAACAAACAACCGCAGAATCTTTCGATTCTGCCCCAGAGAGAACATGGCTTCAAACACTTCAAATTTTGTCGTTCCTCTTCCGCCGGTGGTAAAAGTTGAGGTCGAAGAGCAGGTCGTTCCTAAAGACTTTCGAGGTTATCTGACGCGTGCTTTGGCCTGGACGGCCTTGATGCCGCTATTTATGCTTGCCTTCATGCATTTCTCTCAATTAACTCACACTGCGGCGGTCATCGATGACCAGCAGATAATGAGGACGCAGCAATTTGCAAGAAGCATTAGTGCACGGTTTGTGAGTATTGAAACTTTTTTGAACACGGCATCTGACATGATTTCAGAGTCCATTGGTTCTAAAGTTATTCCGGTTTCACGCCTCAATAAGCTAGCTGAGAAAATGCCGTACCTCACTTCGCTTAAGCTTATCTCAGACACTGGGAGCGTGGACTTTCATCATGGTGAAAGCTCTGTCTCAACGGCTGAATTAATGTCCGCCTTTGCCGGCAGCGAAGTTAACGTTCGATCGTTTCAAAATGAAATTTGTTTTGGTTCGCGTATCCCGGAAGCTGATTCTTACGACCGTTCGTATCTTTTGATTGGCTGTGAGCCGAAGGAAGATATCGCTGCCATCTTCGAACGATCCGTTGGCGCTGAACCTTATTCTTTACAAATATTTGATTCAAAACAAAAGGAAATTTTCTTTACTTCTTTGAACGACAGCGGCAATGTAAGACCGCAAAACTTATCGTCGGAATTTGTGAAAATTTCTGAGCAAATGCTTGGGGCGCCTACACCTTTGTGGCGGACAAATCAAAAACGTAATGACTCAGCGGTTCTTTCAATTGCCGAGATTCCGGATACGGATTGGCGTGCGGTGTTTTCTCAGCGCGTGACATTTCGAGACAAGCAGCTCCTTTCCTCACTGCTGACTTCAGGCGTCTTTCTTGTTTGCGGTGCACTGCTTGCTCTAATTGTCGGAACCTTCTTGGGATTTCGTCTTACAAATTATGTCCAAACCTTAATCGACCAAATCAACGCCTTCAAGAAGGACGGTTCCATTAAGAAACCGGACCGATCTTTTCTTGCAAATGCGCCGATCGAATTGAAGTTGCTTTCGATCCAGTTTGAAAAGCTGGTTCGGCAGGTTCAATCGACACAGAAGAAATTAGAAGAATCGAACTTAGATTTGACACATCAGGTCAACCTGCGGACCCGAACGCTCAATCAGAGAAATCAAGAGCTCAGGGCCCTCCAGTTTCTCTTGGCGCCGCTTCAGGATGAGCCGCATGTTGTGATAAAGCGGACCGTCGAGAGCTTCCGTCTAATCCTCGGACTTAACCAATTGGATTTCGTCGATGAACCGGAAAGGGGTCGTCAGGATCTAGCCAGTTTGCCGGTTAAACTCAGCACGGGAGTTTTAGGCTATTTAAGCTTCGAGCGGCCTGACTACACTCAAGAAAATCGAGTCAATACCTCGCTTCAGCGTTTGGCAAATTCGATTGCCATTGTGTTAGAGAACAAAGAGATGTTTTCTTCAGTGAAAGCTTCTCAATCCCGCTTCAATGCCCTACTGGAGTCTATTACGGAAGGGGTGGTACTGATCGGAAAAACCGGCAGTTTGCTGTATTCCAACAAGACAGCAAGAGAGGTTCTTTCTATTGCGCCCGGAGACGGTATCGCCAAAGTCGAGAACTATATAGAGGAGCACTTTAGAAAGGTTTATTTGGCAGACAGTCCGAATAATCCACAGGATTTCTTTGCGGGCCCCACTCGATATGTTAGTAAAGTAGATTCTGATTTTTTCATTGAAGCTTCCGGTTTTTTAGTGCCGGAATTTCATGGCTATGTTGGCCCGAGAATGGGTTTGCTCCTTCGAGATATTTCGGAAGAAGTTTCCATGGAAAGAATGAAGCGCAATTTGATCTCTGTTGTCGCGCATGAACTAAAGACTCCGGTCACTACGCTAAGACTTCAAAGTGAAACGCTGCAGCGCCAAATTAGATCCGGAAAACTTTCGGACTCTCAGCAGCTTCTGACAGAGATGCTGGAGGAAAGCGAGCGTCTGCAAAACTTGATTTGCGACTGGCTGGATGTTTCCAGACTTGAGGCAGGATCATTGGTGATTAAGCCGAAAGTGCAGACTGTTACAGCAATTTTGAATAAAGCAATGAAGAGCGTTCATCTTCATTTTCCTCACTTAGAGGTTTCGCTGAAAGTTGAACCAGAAGCCGAATGTGTTTTGGCAGACAAGGATCGTATGACCCAGGTCTTTGTGAATATTTTGGAGAATGCTGCCCGCTACAACGACAAGGAAAAGCCTACGTGTAATGTGAGGTCGGAAAAAATTGATGACTCTGTGGTTATCAGTTTTTCTGATAACGGTATAGGCGTGTCCGAAAAACATCTCTCTAAAATTTTTGATTCTTTTTATCAAGTCGATATGGGTTCGGGACGGAAAGTCGGGGGGACCGGGTTAGGCCTTTCGATTTGCCGCGGTATCATGGCTGCCCATGGCGGAAAAATCTGGGCCGAACAAAATCCCAAAGGCGGAACAGTCTTTAAAATCTCCTTGTCGCTGTAGGAGGGAAGTATGCATCGTCCTTTAATCTTGATCGTTGATGACGAAAGCAAGATCCGCCGTCTTTTGGCTCAAAATTTAGAACTCGAAGGATTTGACGTTCAGACGGCCTCCGACGGTGCTCAGGCACTGGAGGTTTACAACAAGTCGGTTGAGAAACCCGATTTAATTTTGCTTGACTTGATGATGCCTGAAATTGACGGCATGTCGATGCTCAAGAGACTGCGTAAATCATCTGATGTGCCGGTCATTATTTTGTCAGCAAAAGACGAACGTCCCATGGTCATCGAGGGCTTCCGAGAAGGAGCAGACGACTTCGTCTCGAAGCCTTTCTACATTGAAGAACTGATGGAAAGAATTCGAGCCGTGTTGAGACGAGGAAAAACCAGATCACTTGTCCACGCCCCTCAAAGTCAGGAACTTATTTGCGGTGCGCTGAGACTGTTGCCCGGCCCGCGTCAATGTTATGTCAAAGACGCGCTCGTCAAACTGACGGACAGAGAGTTCAGGCTGCTCTTAGAGCTTGTGAAACACCCCGGAGAAGTCATGACCCATGAACGGCTGCTTCGAGCTGTGTGGGGGGACGAGAGCATCGGAGAGGTCCAGTATCTTCGTGTTACTTTTGCAAGAATCCGAAGAAAGCTTGAACAGTGCGGCTTGGACGGCGGCGTGATTGCGGCTTATTCCTCGGTGGGGTACCTAATTACAGAACCTGATTGAAAGGCTCTTAGTACAAATACGGATCATTTGTAATTTTTCTGCAATAAATTCCCGAGGTTTTGCAATCGTCCTGTTACAGAATGTTGCGAACATTATCTCGTAGAGGTTTTTCTACGCGCAGCTCTTAGAGAGTCTGCGTCTCAAATCAAGAGGAGATTAATAATGACAACTCAAATGATCATAGCCCAGTGCTTGATGGTCTTGACGTTGGTGATCATGATTACAGGCATGACGCCGATTTACATTACCGCAATCACCGGTGCTGCTATTTCTGCAATTGTCGCAGGCTTCCCGCTTGCCGGAAGCGCTCCGATGACAATTGCAAAGATGATTAATTCCGGTTTGAACCCTGTGATTGCCGATATGACGGGTATCTTGCTGTTCATCGGCATCATGCAGGCAACTGGCTTCTTGGATGTTATCGTGAGAGATATCGTCCTTTGGGGCAACAAGCTCGGCGGCGGCCCCGGCGTTTGCACGGCAGGCGGTATTGCTGCAGGCGTTATCGGCGCACTGACAGGTTTCACACAGCCTGTGATTACCGCTGTTATTACCGGCCCGGCTGCTGTTAAGCTCGGTGTTGACCCCAACAAAGTTGCAGGTATTCAGGCTCACGCCGGTCATATCGGTAACTTAGCAGGCTTCACACACCCGACCCAGGTTGCAATTCTTGCAACTGCCGGCATCGGCTACGGTTTGTTCAACGTTCTTGGTTTAATCGCCGCTCTCTCTATTTTCTTCATGTCCTATGTCCGCGTGATCTATGACATGCACAAGAGAGGCGTTACTGTCAGCGAAGAAGACAGAATCGCCGTTATGGAAGAAATCAAAAACAAAGAATACAAGACCACTTCCGGAAAAGCTTTCTTCCCGTTCTTGGTTCTTTTGATCGGTTTCATCTGCGCTCTGCCGATTTTCCTGGTCGGCCTGGTTTCCGCTCTCGTCGTCATGATCCTTGCCCACAAGGATATGAAGAGCGCCGAACAAACGATGATGCAGGGCGTCGGCTTAATCGCCACCCCGTTGGTTGCAACGATCGGCTTCCTGTTCATGAGCACGGTTATTAAACAAATCGGTCTCGTTGACACGATCTCGACCTCCTATGCTTTCCTTCTCTCCGGTTATCGTCATGTTCTGCGTGGCCTTCGTAACCGGTTTCATGACCCAGTCCTATGCAGCCTCCGTTGCTGTTTTGGTTCCGTTCCTTCAGGTTGTGCTCGGTACAGGAGCTGACCCGTTTGCCGCAGCTTTCGCTGCCGCTTCCGGCGCTTCTCTGATTCAATACTTCCTTACCGGCGGTCCGGTTGCTGCTCTGGCTACCGTTATTCCGGTTGTTCCTGGATCTAACCTTAAACAGGCTAACTTGTTCCAGCGTCCGTCCATTCTGTTCGGCTGCTTGGTTGCCTTGATCATCACTATCCTTCTGATGATCTTCTAATTAGTCTGTGAATTCTCGGGTTCGGTATTTTCCGAACCCGAACTTATCACTTAAGTCATGAAAACAAACATTTCCTTATCTGATGCATCGTTCGGCGTCGTCGGCGTGGTAGGTCATGCCGGATGCGGACACGCCAATAGTCATTTGGGATTTATTCAGGACGATTCCGGCGGTCTGAGCGCTGTGCTTGGTCTGCTTCGTGAAGCTACAGGCTTAAGCCTTGAAATTGCTGAGTGCAATGTCCATACGGGCCTTGAGGATGCATACTTTCAAGTCAAGACAGTTTCCGGCGGCGAAGGCAGAGCGACGGCAAGACGCGGAATAACAACGGCAGAAGCCCGTCTGGCATCTCATTGCGTCGGAAAGCAGGCCGTTTGTTCTCAAGCGATAGCAGTGGACTGCTTCGGCAGAATCCTCGGCCAAGGGGCTATGGAAGTTCCTGTTGCCTTGCAAACTGCCATTGCTAATGCGGCAATGGACAGCTTTGTAAAAGCTTATCGTGATCAATTTGTCATTAAAGACGAGGAATTGGAAGGAAATTGCGGAAAGATTCTGGGAACGGTTTTGGATATTAACGGGGTTCCTGTATCCGTCATGGCTCTTTCGAATGCAACTGTAGGCGGCATCGGTCCGAATGAAGATATTGAAGGAAACGTTAATTTATACGGAAAGAAAGACTTATCTGAAAAACTGCATTTGGATCGAATCCCTTCCTTTGTCATTGAAGGCAAGGTCTGTGCAGAACCGCTTTCATCCGTTATCAAGGAACCCACATTCTTAATCAGAGCGTTCCCCGGGGATGACAACCCTGTTGCCGCAAAAGCCTTATTAAAGGCCGCACAATCTCTGGGCCTTCCAGTGGAGTATCGTCCGGAACTGCTTGGCAGAAGTGAGACCGCAATGGAAGATCTGACGCGTCAGCAAGGCAGAAAGATTATTGAATTCGGAGAAAGGCTGAGCAAAGCTTCTACTGCTCAGGAAAAAGTCCGAATCGCTGCCGAACTGAACGAATTTTGCAGTCAGGAATTAGGTGGCATTACCTTTATGAGCAATGATGTGCATAAAGTTATGGGAGGCGTCGGCTGTATACCGGGAACTTCTGCTGTAATGAGCCTCTTTATTAGCCGAGAGCAACTCCAAAAACAAGTTCTTCCGACTTTAGAGTCGGAAGATGTTAAAAATTACGACCGAATCATCTGCGCTGCGGTCGGATACTTGAATGAAAATCTTGGGCAGGCAAATGAGGAACTCATTGCTGCTCAGGAAAAGTATGGGATGATCAGACACTAAAAAATTTCAAAGGAGAAATCGAATGTCGGAAAAGAAAAAAGTCATTGTCTTTACTACAGGCGGAACCATCGCGATGAAGTTTGACCCGAAGGTTAACGGCCTGGTTCCTGCTGTCAGCGGCGCAGACTTGGCCGCCGCTGTTCCTGGTTTGGATAAACTTGCTGATGTTGAAGTCAGAGAGTTTTCAAATCATGCCAGCTGCGCGATGACTCCGCAAAAAATGTTTCAGCTCTCTCAAATGATTGAGGAAGCTTTGAAAGAAGAGGGCGTTGCCGGCGCTGTAGTGACCCACGGTACCGATACAGTTGAGGAAACCGCCTACATGCTCGACATTCTTCACAAGAGCGAAAAGCCTATTGTCTTAACCGCTGCAATGCGCGGCGCCGGCGATACCAGCCCGGACGGTCCAGCGAATATTTACTGTGCTGTCAAAACAGCGGCCAGCGAAGAAGCCAAAGGCAAGGGCGTAATGGTTCTGCTGAATGAAATTATTCATGCAGCCGGACAGGTCAGAAAGACTCATTCCGCTAACCCCGATACCTTTGCTTCTCCTTGGTGGGGCCCCATAGGTTACTGCGATGTCGATAGAGTTGTTTTCCGCCGTACTCCTCTGGACAGACATACTTATTCTCCAAAAGAACTGACCGCTCGTGTGGACATTGTTACCGGTCAGACAGGCATCGGTCGTGATTACATTGACTTTGCTGTTGCTCAGGGCTGTAAAGGCATCGTGCTGGAAGGATTCGGCCGCGGCAATCTTCCCGCTATTGTTGAACCTGCAATTAAAGATGCAACAGATAAAGGCGTTGTCGTTGTGATTACGACCAGAACGCCCGGCGGACGTCCTTATCAGGTTTATGCCTATCCCGGTTCCGTTACAGACAGCCGTAACAACGGCGCGATTCACGGCGGAGAGTTTTCTTCAGCTAAGACTCGCTTGAAATTGATGGTTCTTCTTTCCGAACGCCCTGAATTGGCGAAGAAAGAAAACCGTGAAGAACTTGAACGACTTTTAGATGTATAGCCAATTACCTATTGATATCCTTAATTTGTTTTGATCCCTCCATAAAACAAAGTTTGGACTGTTGATTTCTTCTTTTCAGAAGAAGCCGACAGTCCTTTTTTTGTTCATACAGCGCCTCCCAACTTCTTACAAAGGTTAAGGCTGAAATTAACTTCTTTGGTATTCTTGACGTCCTCCTCGTCATGAATGGCGAGGATTCCATACCACCTCTGCAGCGGCCGTAGCTTAGTGCTGCAGTGGGTCTCTTCGGGTTCCTGCTGACAGCGGCCTTACTGCGCCGCTCATTGCACAGGCTAACTGGGCCCGTCCGGCCCTTAATACATTTATCGCTCCGACTTCATCTGCGTTGGAGCGGTAACCGCAGCCAATGCATGCAAAGGTCGCTTGCGATTTTCTATTCTCTGCCGAGACAAGTCCGCATCGCGGGCAAGTTCGACTGGTATTTTTCGGATCAACTTTGATCAGCTTTCCTCCTCTCCGCTCTAATTTGTAGGAGAGCATCTGGAAAAAGCTATACCATCCCTGATCCAAAATAGATCGATTCAGTCCGCTCTTTTGCCGGACGTTTTTGCCCGGGGATTCTTTTGTTCCGCCGGCAGAAGCGGACATGTTCGAGACCTTCAAATCCTCAACGTACACGATGCTGTGGTTTTTAGCTATCTTTGTCGAGGTCTTGTGAAGAAAATCTCTTCGGCTGTCGGCTATATAGCGGTGCAATCGAGCAATTTTTCGCTTTGTCTTTCTGCTGTTTCTGCTTCCTTTCTTTTGTCTCGCAAGCTTTCTTTGAAGTTTTGCAAGTTTTTCCCGCTCCTGCTTGAAGGGGTTGAGAGGTTCGACGAAGTCACCGTTTGACATAGTCACAAAACGTTTGACACCCATGTCTATTCCTATTTCAGAAGGATTGGGAGCAGATGAGATGACTTCATACTCAGTCTGTATGCTGACATCCCATTTCTCCCCGCGTCGGCTGACAGTGACATTCTTAATAGTTCCGATGATGTCCCTGCTTTTTCGATATCCCATCCAGCCTATTTTCGGCACTCTGATCTGTTGTTTAACTTCATCAAGTTCAACGCCTTGGGGAAATCTAATGGAATCATGCTGAAATTTTTTCTTGTACCTCGGAAAATTAGCCTGTTTCCGAAAAAAATTGGTGTAAGCCTGATCCAGATCCTTCAGCGATTGCTGAAGAACTTGACTGTGACACTCTTTTAAAAAAGGATTTTTCTTTTTCCATTCAGGAAGTCTATTGGCTGCCTCAGCGTATTTGAAGGAGTGCTTGTTGTCTTTTTTGTAGAGCGACCTTTCAAGGGATAAGGTGCGGTTGTAGACGTAACGGGCGCAGCCACAGAATTGCTTCATCAGTTGAATCTGCATTCCATTTGGTTTTAGTTCGAATTTGAACCCGCGTCTAATTAACAATTGCATTCCCCCACTGTGATAACTCATTTTAACGGAGCCAGATGAGTTGCATCATCGGAGAAAACGATACGGCAGAATCTGAGAAAAATTTTGGTAGAAGTATCTTTGATTCTGTTGATCGTATGCGGCAATCCGTCGTGACGAGTTCTCTATTACCATAGACAAAGCAGATATCAAAATATGCAGAACCACGACTCTGTGGGGCCCTTATATCACCGTCATGAATGACGGTGTTTTACGGGCCCTGCTGATAAAATTAACGTTATTCCGATCATTGACTTTTTAAAGGCCGAAAGCCTCCCAAGAAATAGCTAAAATTGGAGAAAAGGCTCAAGAAGAAACCCATGGCTGACACCGCTTTCTATACTCACGGATTGTTTCTCAAACATAAGATGGGAAACAATAATCCCGAATGCCCGAAACGCCTGGAAAAAATCGAAGAGCTCATGCTGGCTGCAGGAACTTCTCAGTTCGTCGATCAAAAGACGCCGCCGATGGTGGCCGTGACCGACATGTTGGCTGCCCACGATGCTGACTATATTTCCTACCTCTCCCACAATTCACCGAAAGAAGGTCTGAATACCATCAGTGTCGACACTGCGATGAATCCGTATACCTGGGAGGCAGCGCAATATGCGGCCGGAGCCGCCTGCGCCGGCGTGGATGACGTTCTTTCAGGTCAATATAAGAAGGTTTTTTGCGCCGTCAGACCGCCCGGACATCACGCGCATAGGGACCATTCCGGCGGCTTTTGCTTCTTAAATAATGTAGCTATTGGTACGTTGCATGCCATCGGAGTTTACGGATTAAAGCGAGTAGCAGTCGTGGACTTCGATGTCCACCACGGGGACGGGACGAGCAATATTCTTGGAGGCAGGGACGATGTTTTAATTCTGGACGGATTCCAGGAAGCGCTTTTCCCGTATGCGCATATTCATCATGCGCCTCCGAATGCAATTTACACATCTTTCCCGGAAGGAACCGAAGGGATTGCGCTTCGTCGCACGATGGACGAAGTTTGGATGCCCAAGCTTAAGGAATACAAACCTGAGCTGATTATGGTTTCGGCGGGATTTGATGCGCATCGAGAAGAAGATCAGGCCCAGCTTTTAATGGTTGAACGCGACTATGCCTTCTTGGGGCGCCGTTTGGCTTCCTGCAAGTCCGAGATTCCGGAATGCAGGGGCGTCGTGGCGGTGCTTGAAGGCGGCTACAACACATCTTCTTTAGCCAGAAGCTGCGCAGCCTTCATTCATCAGCTGGCTTGTACGGATTAGTCGATGAATTCCGGAAAGAATTTCCTCATGCCCGGCGTCTCCAAGCGGGAGGTTCTCGCTTGGGCGTCTTATGATTTTGCTAATTCTGGTTACACCACAGTTATTCTGACAGCGGTTTATAACGCGTTCTTTGTTTCAGTTGTCGCAGAAAATGCTGTCTGGGCCACGTTTGCGTGGACGCTGACGATCACGCTTTCTAATTTGCTGTCTATCGCAGTTATTCCTGTAATCAGTGCGTTAGCAGACGCCAAGGCTAATAAACGTTTTTGGCTGGCTGTGATGACAGGGATCTGCTGCATAAGTACAGCGACACTTGCTTATACAGGTCAGGGGACCTTGACCTCAGCGGTTTTTCTGATCGTGATTTCTAATACGGCATTCAATGCCGGTGTGTCGCTTAACTCAGCGTTTCTCTCGGAGTTGGCAAAGCCCGAAGCTTTCGGCAAGGTTTCCGGCTGGGGCTGGTCTTTCGGCTATCTCGGCGGCATCGTCAGTTTGGCTGCTTGCTTGCTTATTGTTTTTGAGGGACAGAAAGCAGGTCTTCCCGCCGATGTTTATGTGCCGTATACGGCAATGTCCACGGCGACTATTTTCTTTGTCATGGCTTTGCCGATGCTCTTGTATGTCAAAGAGCGTTCTAAACCTAAGAATATCTCCTTTGAAAAGACTTTCAAAAGAATCAGACAGGAATCGGTCGACAGTTTCAAACTTCTTAAACGTTATCGGGAATTCTTGAAGTTTTGCGTCTGTGGACTTTTCTACCAAGCCGGTATTGCCGTTGTGATTACGCTTTCAGCAGTCTATGCCCAGCTCGTTATGAAATTTACGACTGCTCAAACGATTACTTTGATTTTGGTCGTCAATATCACTGCGGCCATCGGAGCCTTTGTTTTCGGGTACGTTCAAGATCGGTTGGGGCACAAGAAAACTTTGGCGCTCACCATACTTTTGTGGATCATCATGGGCGTGATGGCAGCGTTCTCACATGGTCCAGTGAGTTTTTGGATCGCTGCCAATATTGCCGGCATCGCGATGGGATCGAGCCAATCAGCGGGCAGGGCAGTTGTTGCCGTTTTTGCTCCGGCAGGAGAACTTGCCCAGTTCTACTCTGCCTGGAACGTCGCCGTTTGGGGTGCCAATGTTTTGGGCCCGATCACATACGGAACAGTCACTTGGCTGACGTCCGGAGATCAAAGAACCGCAATCCTCGTGACGACACTTTTCTTTGTTATCGGACTTTTAATCCTTCGTCGTGTGCATTTGCCGTCTAAGACTGTTTGCTGATACCGCTTTTGCGGCTGACGGCATCTGGCTTAAATAATGTCCCAGAAAAGCAAAACGCTCCTAAAAAGGAGCGTCTTGCAAAACTAAAACCTAGGACTTAGCTTAATCCTGTGATCTTGCCGTCAACGACGTCGATGGTATATGCAGCCGGTTTCTTCGGCAAGCCGGGCATACGCATGATGGCGCCGGTCGTAACAACCAGGAAGCCTGCGCCTGCGTTCAGGATGACGCGCTGGACAGGAAGCGTAAAGCCGTGAGGAGCTCCTTTCAGGTCCGGATCGTGGGACATAGAGAAAGGAGTCTTAGCGATGCAGATAGGAAGCTTTTCAAATCCCATGTTCAAGGCTTTGATCTTGGCCAGGTCTTTCAGAGCGGCAGAAGAGTAAGAAACATCTTGTCCGCCGTAAACCTTGGTGTTGACGTCCTGAATCTTTTCTTCAATGGATTCGTCAAGGCTGTAGGCGTAGTTCAAAGGCTTAGAACCTTCTTTGACGGCAGCCATCACTTCTCTGGCAACGTCTAACGCACCTTCGCCGCCTTTGGCAAAGCCGTCGGAAATCGCGAAGCGAACACCGGCAGCCAAGCATTCTTTGCGGACAACATCGATTTCTTCTTCGTTGTCGTTGGCGAAATGGTTCAAAGAAACGACGACCTGCTGGCCGAAACGCTTCAGGCTGGCAATGTGAGCCTTGAGGTTGGGAAGGCCGTTGATCAGAGCATCCATGTTTTCCTTGCCGATTTCAGGCAGAGGAACACCGCCGTGCCACTTCAGAGCTCTTAAAGAAGTGACGAGGATCGTCGCGGCAGGCTGAAGATTGTTCATACGGCACTTGATGTCATAGAACTTTTCAGCGCCTAAGTCGCTGCCGAAGCCGGCTTCCGTGATTGCCCAGTCGGCAATCGTCATAGCAGCGCGGGTAGCGGCAACTGAGTTGCAGCCGTGAGCGATGTTGGCGAACGGGCCGCCATGAACGAAAGCAGGAACGCCTTCGATGGACTGAACCAAGTTCGGAAGCATGGCGTCTTTCAGAAGCGCCATGAGGGCGCCGGTAGCGCCTAATTCTTTGCAGGTATAAGCAGAGCCGTCGCGTTTCAGACCGACAACCAGGCGATCTAAACGGACGCGAAGGTCTTCTTCGCCGGCAGCTAAACAGACAATGGCCATGAGCTCGGAAGCAGCGGTGATGTCAAAGCCGGTTTCTGTAGGAATGCCGTTGGCAGAACCGCCGAGGCCGGTGACGATGTTGCGAAGCATACGATCGTTCACGTCAAGAACGCGGCGCCATGTAATTTCTTTGAGGTCGACCTGACCCTGATGGCGGGCGTTGTCAATTAAAGCGGCCAGAAGGTTGTTGGCTGCAGTAATGGCATGGAAGTCGCCTGTAAAGTGCAGGTTGATGGATTCCATCGGAACGACCTGAGAGTAACCGCCGCCGGCAGCACCGCCCTTCATACCGAAGGAAGGTCCGAGAGAAGGTTCTCTCAGAGCCAGACATGCTTTTTCGCCGAGTTTCTTAAAGGCCTGAGCAACGGCAATGGAAGTCGTTGTCTTTCCGGACCCGGCAGGCATACCGGAAGTCGCCGTGACGAGAATAAGTTTGCCCTTCGGATTAGAGGTGTCTAAAGCAACCTTGGCTTTATCTCTGCCGTAAGGAATGAACTGGTCGTCAGATAGACCGTATTCATGGGCGAGTTGATCGATAGGAATGAGCTTGGTTTGCTGTGCAATTTCAATGTCAGTCAGCATGTCTGTCCTTGATAGAAAGGTGTGAGTCGGAAACTTGGATAAAGTATCTAACCTGTTGATCGCGTTTTTGGGTGTCTGCGAACAAGGCTCCATTTTAATGGCAGATGCCCGAGGAGGTTCTAAAAACAAGAAGCTGGAAATCCGTATTTTTCCTTAGGCCGAATGAACTACCTAAACGGAGATCGTCTAAGGATTTGCCGAAGAATTGCTTGAAGTCTTCATGCGCTAACGTCTATCGAGATCATTAGGAAAAGAAAAACCGAAGATTTTAGGTCTTCGGTTGGAGGAAATTAAGTCTTCTTCAGTTTTTCTCTTCAGCATTCGGTGCTTCGGATTTTTCGGCTTCGGCGTTTAAAACCTTAGGATCATGAGCTGCGCGAGGGACGAATTCAGGATCAAACTTCGGATTGAGCAGGCGTTCTAAAGCGATACGGACACCGCGTGAATACTGGTAGTGGATCTTGCCGACTTGGAATTCCGAGGCGATTGTATGGCGCTGAGAGTCCAGTTTTTCCGGCATAGGCTCGGAAGCTTTAGGACCGTAAAGTTTGAACATCAGCAGAGCAGAAACGGCGTCCGAGACTTCTTTAGGGTTCTCGGGGTTTCTTTCGAGTGTCGACTCAATGACATTCCAATATTCATCGAAGTCCGGTTTGAAGCTCTTATGCAGCAGCTTAGTGCGGAGGGCCTCGATGAGTTCCTCATTCGGCTCGCCTTCCATCTTCAGCGTGCTGTTGCGAACGCCTTCTAAAAAGAGAGCAACCGAGAAGGGAATGTACTGTTTTTGAAATTCTTCCAGGCGTTTTTTTCTTCCGATAAACCAAGGAATGTAGAAATCCGTCGCTTTTCTCAGTGTTTTGAAATTTTCTTTGTAATAAAACTGAAAAACTTTATTAAGTCCCTCAATTTTGGCTTTAAGATCTGCGGACTGAGCCATGTTGTACTGTCGGTTTGTTAGAAAGATTTACATAATCTACACGATCTAAGGAACGTTTTGTCTTTTACTGCCTACCTTTGGACGCTATTTACGAGTGCATTAATCTCTTCTACCGTTTTACCCGGCGGAAGCGAGGCACTGGTAGTCTTCGGAATGCACGAATTTCAGACGCATTTATGGATCGTTGTCTTTGTCGCGACGGCAGGAAATACATTAGGCGCATTAATAACCTATGGGATGGGGAGACTCATCCCGAATAAGAAGCAGGAAGCTAGAAGTCTGGAACTGCTAAAAAAATACGGACCGATAACACTGCTTTTTTCTTGGCTTCCTATCGTTGGCGACGGCTTCTGCCTCGGCGCGGGCTGGCTGAGAATTAACTTTTGGCGCTCTTTTTTGCTGATTCTCCTCGGTAAGTTTGCCCGCTACTTAGTTTTGGCTGCGGTTTCGCTGCATATGTTTTCTTAAGCTGGAAGACTCTAAAAGAAGATCGTTAATTCTTTTGGAAAAACACCTGCAGCCTCGAGTCCTTATACACCTAACTGTCTTGGTAAAACGAATCAAATTTTTAGGATATCTCCTTAAAAAATGAAGATTTTTAGAAACTAACACCCGCCTATATTGAATCTGCGTACTTTTGTAATAGGAGATTTTGGTATGCAGTGTTTGGACGACTTTCGTCTTTCTTTTAAGGGACGTGACTTTTTGCCGCTGATGGTCGGCGGAATGGGAACCAATATTTCGACAGCAAATCTCGTATTGGCGATTGAGAAGCTTGGAGGAATGGCCCATCTTTCTGACGCTATGCTGCCGGATGTTGCAGATCGCGAAATCGGAACACATTTCACAAAAGAGAAGACAATCCGATTCAAGTCAATGATTGAAGAAGCAGACAAGACGGAAGAAAAGTTCAACTTGGAGGCTCTGTCCAGAGTCTCAAAACAATATTTTTCCGATGTGATGGAAAAGGCAACCGGTAAAGGTCTGGTTCTTGTGAATTGCATGGAAAAGCTCACTATGAACGACCCGATCGCCACGCTGAAGGCTCGATTGAATGCAGCATTGGATGCCGGTGTCGACGGTATTACGATGTCTGCCGGTCTGCATCTTTCAAGCTTGAAACTGATGCAGGACAATCCTCGGTTCAATGACGCGCTTTTCGGATTGGTTGTCTCTTCGGCTAGAGCGCTGAACCTCTTCCTGAAACGCACGGCATTCATCGGACGCAAACTGGATTATGTGGTTGTTGAAGGTCCGCTGGCCGGAGGACATTTAGGTTTCGGCGAGGATTGGAGAAACTTCAAGCTGGAAGATATCGTTAAAGATGTCGTCAAGCTCGTGAAAGATACCGGACTAAACGTTCCGGTGCTCGGTGCCGGCGGAATATTTTCCGGGAAGGAAGCCGTTGACTTAATGAAAAAGACCGGCGCGTCCGGCATTCAAGCAGCGACCAGATTCACGATTGCTCAGGAAAGCGGCCTTCCCGATCCGGTCAAACAAGTCTATATCGACGCAAAGGACGAAGACGTTGAAGTCAACCATGCTTCCCCGACCGGATATCTCATGAGAATGCTTAAAAACTCTCCGGCGTTAACCGCCAATAATCGGCCGAACTGTGAGTCTTATGGCTATATGCTTTCGCACGGAAGCTGTCCATACCTTAAAGAGTGGCTGGAAAACTCGTCCGAGAAGACCAAATGCTGCTTGTGCACGAATATGCGCAATTACAAAGTGTGGACGTGCGGCACGAGCGTCAGCAGGCTCAAGACGACAACGGTTAGAGGTCAAGACGGGAAATGGGTTCTTCCGACGGCCGAACAAATCTTCAACGACTATCGATTGGCCTAAGCAAATTGATATACAGGAAAGAGGCGCCAAAGTTTCGAGCGCTTCTTTGGCGAGATAAGCTCGGTTTCAGGCTCAATAGCTAAGATTTTTTTGTAATGCAATTCGCTCAAAACGTTTTGCCTGGAAAAATTCAGCGAGGCTTCAATCGCTATAATCCACCGAATGTAATCTAACATTAGAGAAATAAATGAAAATTCTTGTCCCTGTCAAAAGGGTGGTCGACGCCAATATTAAGGTCAAAGTCGGACCTGACGGCAAACTCGACGTCGCTAACCTCAAACACTCGATGAACCCGTTCGACGAAATTGCACTCGAACAGGCTGTTCAAATGAAAGAAAAGGGCATTGCCAACGAAGTGATCGCAGTGTCCGTCGGCGATACAAAGTCTCAGGAAACATTGCGCACGGCCCTTGCTATGGGTGCCGATAAAGGCGTTCTCATTCAAACGGACAAACCGTTCGAAGCAGAACCTCTGAACGTTGCTAAGCTCATCAGCGCTTATGTCAAACAGGTCAATCCTGATCTGATCATCTGCGGCAAACAGGCCGTGGACAACGACTCTAACCAAGTCGGTCAGATGATTGCCGCCATTTGCGGTTATCCTCAGGCTACGCATGCTTCTGCTGCCGCGATGAAGGAAGGTAAGCTGGAAGTGACTCGCGAAATCGACGGCGGTTATGAAATCTTGGATCTGACACTACCGGCTGTGATCACCGCGGATTTGAGACTGAATGCACCGCGTTATGTCACGTTGCCCATGATGATGAAAGCCAAACGCAAACCGCAGGAAGTCGTTCAGGCGGCCGCTCTGTGCCCGGATCTTCGTGCGCATGTCGAAATTGTCGGCTATGAAGCTCCCGAGGCTCGCAAGGTTGGTCGCAAGATTGCCAATGTCGATGAGCTGATCGACAAGCTCAAGAACGAAGCCAAGGTACTTTAAGGAACTAGAACATGACAATTTTAGTTGTTGCAGAACATAATCATGCCGCTCTGAATCCGGCAGTTTATTCCTTGGTGACCGCAGCTCGAAAAATCGGTAGCGATGTCGATATTATGATCACCGCACAGGACGGAGGAAAACTTGCCGAAGAGGCCGCCAAGATCGATGGCATTCGCAGGGTCCTTCTCTCTGAAGCACCTTACTTCGCCGAAGAGCTTCCGGAAAATCTTGCCGCTTCCGTCTTAGAAGTGGCAAAAGAATATGATTACTTCCTTTTCGTCGCCAACCCTGCCGGTAAAGCAGCCGCTCCGCGAGTTGCCGCCGTATTAGATGTTGCTCAGATTTCCGAAATCACGGAATTCGTTGACGCCAAAACATTTAAGCGTCCGATTTATGCCGGTTCTGTCATTGAAACCGTGCGCGCGCTCGACCCCAAAGTTGTTTTAACGGTCCGCGCTACCGCATTTGATGCCGCTCCGACCGGAGAAGGTAAGGCCGAACTTGAAAGAGTGGTTCCCGCTTCTCCTGTGATTAAAGTGACTTTCGTTCGCAGCGAACAAGTAAAGAGCGATCGTCCTGACTTGCAGAACGCCAAGATCGTTTTAGCCGGCGGCCGTGGTTTAGTGGATGAAGCCGAATTTGCGGAAATGGGCAAACTGGCCGACAAACTCGGCGCAGCCGTCGGTACGACCCGCGCTGTAGTCGACGCCGGTATTGCTCCGAACGATTGGCAGATCGGTCAGACCGGTAAGATCATTGCTCCTGACCTCTACATCGGCTTCGGTATTTCCGGTGCCATTCAGCATATTGCCGGTATCAAAGACGCCAAAGTCATTGTGGCTGTGAACAAAGATCCTGAAGCTCCTATCTTTGATGTCGCCGATTACGGCTTAGTCGGTGATGCAATGACAGTGATTCGCGAACTGGAAGCAAAGCTTTAGTCGACACTAAGGCTCAAGCAAAAGGCGGTTGACAACAGCCGCTTTTTCGTTTGCACTGAGTAACAAAACAGATGCAACCCGTTTGTTTAATTGAAAAAATTAGGATAAAATCACGTGTTTCAGGCGTTAGAAGCCTAATTTTTAAACTTTTTAGAATATAAATTTTTTGAGGTAACTTAATATGGTCGTTATCCGTCTGGCTCGCGGCGGCTCCAAGAAGCGCCCCTTCTACAACATCGTCGCGACCGACTCCCGCAACCGCCGTGACGGTCGTTTCAATGAACGTATCGGCTTCTACAATCCGATGGCATCCGGTGCTGCTCCCCGTCTTTCCATCAATGAAGCTTCTTTGAACGCTTGGGTTGCTAACGGCGCACAGATGAGCGACACCGTTGCTCGTCTCTACAAAGAATTCAAAAAGGCAGCTGCTCCTGCTGCTTAATTGATTTCTGACCGTTTGTGACTAACGAGAAGAATTCCGGCGCCGAGCCTATTGTGCTCGGCGCTTTGCATGGTGCCTACGGGCTAAAAGGCTGGGTTCGCGTCCAGCCTTTCCAGGGTACGTCTGCGCTTTTAGGTTCCAAACACTGGCAGCATGTCCTTCCTGACGGTGAAGTCAGACCCGTGGAACTTGAAAAAGCAAAACTGCACGGCGCCGGTATCGTCGCAAAATTCCAAGGCATCGATACGCCTGAGGATGCGGCGGCGCTTCGCGGTGCAGTGGCCCTTTACCGCAAGGATTTTCCTGAAGCCGAAGAGAACGAATACTACTGGGTCGATTTAATCGGATGCGAAGTCGTCAATAAAGAAGGGCAGAGCATCGGCCAAGTTAAGGGCATGATCGACAACGGTGTTCACGACATTCTGAATGTCAAACGCACCGACGGTAAAGAAGTTCTCATTCCTTTTGTTGAAGATTATTTGGCAGAAGTGAACGTTGAGGCGAAGAAGATCGTTGTGGACTGGGATCCGTCCTGGGATTAAACCGCATTATGCGTTTTGACATCGTCACGCTGTTTCCGGAAATGCCGCTTCTTATAGAGAAGTTCGGTATAACCGCTCGGGCTGCCAAGCTAGGACTTTGGCAGCTTAAGTGCTGGAACCCGCGTGATTTTGTTTTTGATGCGCATAAGACCGTAGACGATCGACCCTTTGGGGGCGGCCCGGGCATGGTTCTGTTGGCAGAACCGTTGGCTGACGCAGTGGATGCTATCCGCAAGGACGGCAACTACGGCAAAGTTATTGCGTTTGCGCCTTCCGGCAAAACGCTCAATGACGACAAAGTGCGTTCATTGGCCGAAGACAATCAGGATTTGATTCTGATTTGCGGCCGATACGAAGGCATTGATCAGAGGTTCCTGGATACCTATGTCGATGAGACCCTATCGATCGGAGACTACGTTCTCTCCGGCGGTGAGCTTCCGGCAATGGTGCTTATGGATGCAGTAATCCGTCAGCTTCCCGGCGCGATTAAGGATCTGTCGGCTTCCGACGAGTCTTTTTCTACAGGTCTTTTGGATGCTCCGCATTACACACGGCCGGAGGTTTGGCGAGATATGCCGGTTCCGGATGTGCTTTTGAGCGGACATCATAAAAACATCCGAGCATGGACACGCAAACAGGTGTTACAAATAACCGCCCAAACGCGTCCGGATTTGGTTAAAATAGCGCGCTCGAAGAATTTGCTGACCCGTGAGGATGAGCGAGTTCTGCGAGACATTAAAGAGAGTACGGAATCGTAAAACGTTCCGATTTTTAAAATCCATCCTCTCTGCAGTTGAAGAAATAACAGAGCTGCATGAAGATGGTCATTGGAGATAAAAATGAATTTGATTGAAACACTTGAAAAAGAAGAGATTGCCCGTCTTTCTGAAGGCAAAACCTTCCCGAAAATGAACCCTGGCGACACCGTTGTCGTTAACGTGAACGTCGTTGAAGGTTCTCGCAAGCGTGTTCAGGCTTTCGAAGGCGTGATCATCGCCATTCGCAACCGCGGTTTGAACTCTGCTTTCACCGTTCGTAAGATTTCCAGCGGTGAAGGTGTGGAACGTACATTCCAGCTCTATTCTCCGTTGATTGCCAGCATCGAAGTTAAGCGCCACGGTGACGTCCGCCGCGCCAAGCTCTACTACCTGCGCAATCTGTCCGGTAAAGCTGCTCGAATCAAAGAAAAACTGGTTCGCAAGGCCTAATCGGTATTCGGATCTCCGAATTAGAAAAACCTCGTCAGCTTCGGTTGGCGAGGTTTTTTGTAGGCCGCTGCAAAAAAAAAGACCTCCGGTTTCGGAGGTCAATTCATTCAAGCTTTGGAAAAATCAGCTACTTCTAAGTCAACTAACTTTGAAGAACGTTCTTGATCTGTTCGCTGGTTCTCATCAGATCGTAAGTCTGGCTGTCGTCAAAGGCGGCAAAGACGGTACCGATGCGGTCGGTGATGACGTACATGTCGTCAGGAGTCTTTTCAATCCAGCCCAGGTCAACGAGCTTGGCGAGCTTACGGCGAACGGTTTCACGCGGGATACCGGTAACGTCCGAAATTGAAAGGGCGTTGCAGGGCAGGTACTGTCTTTGGCCATTGAAGGAAGCGGGCTGGTAGCCCCGGCGTTCGTCATAGAAGCGTTCGGTATTGCGGGAAGCGATTTCACCGAGAACTAGGCAGAGCGTCAGATCTCCGTCATAAGCCTGATACATCGCGCGAAGGCGGCTGGTCATAAAGCGAAGAAGAAGGACGGATAAAACGTCTCGGTGAGAAGCATAGGTTTCAGGAGAGACACCGGCAGGAATTCTGAGTCCGGACGGCAATTCGGTCGGGAAGGCTGCTCTGTCTTTCGGTGTGCGGCGAGTTCTTAACATTTTCTATCTCCCATGTAACTGTTCTAATCTTGCTGTTGAAAACTGACTGTGTTTTCGTTTTCGATGTGTTCATCATATCGGGAATTCCCGAGGTGAGCAAGTAGAAACCCATATTAATGCATACCATAGAAACGGTATAATTGTTTAAAAAAACAATTAAGTTCTAGTAAAAATATATAGGGATTATTACTAGAAAGCCCGTCGTTATTGGCCTTACGAATTTTTATAAAAACTTAATATATGTGGAAAATAATTCGAATTAAAATGTAATAATTTGTAATAATAAATGTAATTTCCTTTGTGGGCTAACGGAAAGAAAGTATTTGTCAGTTTTAAAACCAATTTGGTAAGCCAACATTTTCAATGGTTATAGGAGATTTTAATTTGTATAACAAATATTTGTCTGCTCAAAAACTGCATTTGGATGATTTTGTCGGTGAACGACTATTTTGGTAATCAAAGTCTTGACACTTAATGTGCTTACTTTTTCTTAATACGATCTTGTATCCCTTATTGCTTGCTGCATTTCTTTTCTTCATACCTAATATAGGGTATTTAAGGCTAATTGTTCGTACAAGAATCGCATGTTAACGCGATGATTTCTCTTAATTTCTCAGTGTAAGAAAAGTGTTGATCTAACCACATGTGTAGACAATCATTATGCGGATGAGAGTACGAAAAAGGTTCTCGAAAAAAAATACCCGGCTTCCACCGGCGAAAGGTCATGGAGATGATTTTTTCAAAAAGTGTTCTTCTCTGCGGCGATGGCTTTTTCGGCTAGCTCTTTGTAAAAAGCATAGCGTTCAGGATCAATTTCGCCTTTATCTACCGCGGTCTTAACCGCACAGCCAGGTTCATTTAAGTGGCGGCAATTCGTGAATCTGCAGTATTCCACCCGATCTCTGATCTCGGGCATACCCCGCATAATGTCATTAAGCGTTAAGTGAGAAAGACCGAACTCCTGGAACCCAGGGGAGTCAACAATAGCACCGCCCTCATAGTTAAACCACCGAGCTGCCGTGGTAGTTTGCTTTCCGAGGTTCAAAGCGACTGAGTATTCCTGGGTCCTTTGGCCTGCGTCTTTGACTAAGAGATTCAAAATAGTCGATTTTCCCATTCCGGATTGCCCGATCAAAAGCGTCACTTTGCCTCTAAAAAGCGGTTCGAGTGTCTTAACCGTACCCTCAGGGTCCATGGTAGCGGAAACCTCCACAACCTCGGCTCCTAGCTCTTTGAGCTGGTTAATGAAGGGGCGGACAGTCGGTTCGTCTTCTATAAAGTCCGTTTTGTTCCGAATCATCAGAATATGAATGTCGGCAGTTTCTGCCGCCAGCATGGCCTTCCAAATGAAATGAGGATTATAGGAAGGGCGCGTGGCAAAGACGACTGCCACCTGGTTGATATTGGAGGCAAGCGGTTTGGTTCTTAGTTCGTCGCTGCGATAAAGCAAAGATCGTCTTGGTTCGATTTTTTGGATCGAAACTTGTTCAGGGGACGTTTGCAAACATTCAACGATATCGCCAACAGCCAGGTCGACTTTTTTACCTTTTCGGGTTGCTTCCAGAACCGTGCCGTCTTCCTTTTCGACAAAGCTGTGTTTGCCGTGCGAAGAAATAACACGCGCTTTAAACCAAACCTGCTCTTTCATAGCCTCTCACTTACTCATTTCTTTCTGGATCGTTGCAATTCGGATCGCTGCATCCGGATGGGAAGAATAGAAGGCCGAGTACAGCGGATCAGGTGTCAGCGTAGCGGCATTGTCGGAGAAAAGCTTGACTAATGCACTAATGAGGGCACTTCCGCTGCTGTACCGGACGGCAAACGCGTCGGCTTCAAATTCATGTTTGCGTGAAAACAGGCTCGTCAGAGGAGCAAGCGGGAACAAGAAAACCGGAACCGCAACAGAGAAGAGGATCAGGGCGACTCCGTGGCTTGCTCCGTGCGAAAGGTTGACCCCTAAGCCTTCATAGAACCATGAGCATTCCGCAAGGACGGAGAGTATCCAAAAGAAAAGCAGTGAGAAGATAAAGCTGAAAGCCATCATCTTATAGATATGGTGCAGCTTGTAATGTCCCAGTTCGTGAGCCAAGACCGCTTCGGTTTCTTCCGGCGTCATTTTGCTGAGCAGTGTGTCGAACAATACAATGCGCTTATTTTTCCCAAAACCGGTCATGTAGGCGTTCCCCTTGGCGCTTCGTTTAGAGGCATCCATAACAGACAGGCCCTTAGAGGCAAACCCGATTCGGCTAAGCAGTCCCTCCAATCGGCTTTTGAGTTCGCCTTCGGGCAGAGGAGTAAATTTATTAAAGAGCGGAGCGATAAAAGTCGGATATATCCATTGGACCGCCAGAATGAAGAAGATGTAGGCGAGCCAAGCCCAGAACCACCAGAAAGCTCCTGCTGCATTCCAAATCCAAAGAACAGCCGAGAGAATGGGAATACCTAGAATCAAACTTAATATCCCTGAAAGAAGAAGGTCTTTGACGAAGCGTGCCGGAGTCGTAGTGTTAAAGCCGTATTTTGCTTCAATCCTAAATGTCGAATACCAGGAGAAGGGAAGGTCGATCAGAGAAGAAAGGAGTGCGTAGCCCAAAATAATAACGATCTGGGCCAAAATATCTGCGCCGAACCAACCGTAGACTTCTCCGTAGATCCATTGAATCAGTCCGCCGAAGGTAGCGATTAAAACAAAGCCTAAGTCGGTGATGCGAGTGAGCTGACCGAACTTAATTCGCTCAACCGAGTAATCAGCGGCTTTTTGATGGGCCTCCAAAGAGATTTTGCCGGCGAAGGCGAGAGGGACCGCCCCGCGATTCCTCAGGATCGATTGGACCTGACGGCGGTCAAGATAGTATTTGAGGACAAAATTCCCAAATAAAAACAGGATAAAAACGATTTCAAAAGCGGCAGCCGAATTCATTCGAAACTTTCAGTTAAGAAGAGATTCAGGAATTATAGAGAAGTCACTTCGCCGCCCAAAGTATGCACATAAATAAGGGATACAGCGTCTGAACAATTCTCGCCCATATATACTGAATTTAAGGAATTGAGTGACCATGAGGAGCAGAAAATGCTTACCTTTCAACATCTGAAGCGATACACGGCGATCTTCTGTTTTGCCGGAGTGGTTTCAATGCCGTCACTGGCCGGCGTGCATGTTGATGTCAACATCGGTGTGGGTTCCCCCGGATATTATGGGGTGCTTCCGATCCAAGGCGTTACTCCCTCCCTCTGGAATGCCAACCCGATCGTCGCAATCGGAGCTGCGCTCGCAGGCGCTCCGATTTACCTAACGGTTCCTGATAAGCATCGTCACCATTGGAAACGTTACTGCGCCGAGTACGGAGCGTGCGGTGTTCCGGTGTATTTCGTCAGACGCGGCTGGTACAACAACTACTATGGACACGCAGCTCCCCCGCCTCCTCCTCCGGGCCCTGGGTTCATGCCTCCTCCCCCGCACCATGCCGCCCCGCCCCCTCCGCCGAGAGAATACGGCGGGCCAAGACACTTTAAAGATCATGGTTGGAAACATCGGCCGCCAGGTCACGATTGGGACGGTCACGGACACTGCCATAAGAAAAAGCACCACAAAGATTAATTTTTGTCGAATTTCGGCATTTATCTGGAGATCCGGCCGGAACATCGGTTCGGATCTTCTTTGTTTGTTCTAAAATGCCGAGAAAGATTCAAAATGGGGTTGAGAGCAACATGAGCAATAACGGCTTTGCGGTCGACAGAGATCCGCTGTTTAACGAGAATAATCTGATTTGGATGGATTTGGAAATGACCGGCTTAGAGCCGCAGATTAATCGCATTCTCGAAATGGCGGCTGTCATTACGGATCCGCAGCTCAATGTTATTGCAGAAGGGCCGGTGGTCGCAATCCATCAGGATGCATCGATTCTCTCCAATATGGACTCCTGGAATACCGCCACGCATACTCGCAGCGGCCTCGTAAATCGCTGTCTGGAAAGCAAAGTCACGGAAGACGAAGCAGCGCAAATTTTTATTGATTTCTTCTCCAAATACGTTCCGGCAGGCAAGAGCCCGCTCTGTGGCAACTCTATCGGTCAAGACCGTCGTTTCATGGCCCGCTGGACACCGCGCCTGGAGCAGTTCTTCCATTACCGCAACCTCGACGTTTCTTCCTTCAAAGAATGCGTCAAACGCTGGGCTCCTGAAGTGATGAAAAAATATCAGAAGACTTCTCGTCACGAAGCTTTGTCCGATATTTATGACTCTGTCGAAGAACTTCGTTTCTATCGTCAAGAAATCATGAAGATCTGATTTTTTCTCGCTCCCAAAAACACGAAAGCCTCGGAAATCCCGAGGCTTTCGCGCTATTTAGAAGCGATTAAGACTTCTTCGGTTCTCTGTTGAGCCGGAGAATCAGAGAGGAGGTATCAAATCTGCCTCCGCCCATGTTCTGAACTTCACCATAGAACTGATCGACAAGTGCGGTCAGAGGAAGGTCTGCGCCGGTCTTGCGGGCCTGCTCTAAGCAGATGCCTAAATCCTTGCGCATCCAGTCCACAGCAAATCCGAAATCAAACTTGCCTTCAATCATTGTGTCGCCGCGGCGATGCATCTGCCAGGAAGAAGCGGCACCTTTGCCGATCACATCCAGAACCGTGTGCATGTTGATGCCCGCGGTCTGCCCGAAAGCAATCGCTTCTGCTAAGCCCTGAACAACGCCGGCGATACAGATCTGATTGCACATCTTGGCAAGCTGTCCGGAGCCGACCGGTCCGATTCTGCGAATCGAGCACGCAAAAGCGTCCGCAATCGGTTTGACGCGTTCAATGATTTCTGTATCTCCGCCGCACATGACGGTAAGACTGCCGCTGACTGCGCCGTCCTGGCCGCCGGATACCGGTGCGTCAACAAAGTGCAGACCGCGGGACTCAGCTTCAGCCGCCATTTCTTTAGCGACTTCTGCAGAATCTGTGGTGGCGTCCCAAAGGACGGCGTCTTTTTTCATGCCGGCAAAAGCGCCGTTTTCTCCGAGCAGCACACTGCGCAGATCGTTGTCATTGCCGACACAGGTAAAGACGACGTCAGCATCTTGTGCGGCTTCACGAGGTGTTGCGACGGCTTTGCCGCCGAATTTCTCTACCCAGGCTTGGGCTTTAGAGGCCGTGCGGTTATAAACGGTAACCTGACAGCCTGCATGCAGGAGGTGACCCGCCATCGGAAAACCCATTGTGCCTAGGCCGATAAAGGCTACTTTGGTTCCGGCCGGAACCGGGGAATAGTCTTTAGCTTGAAAATACATTAGCGAACACCCCTGATTTTTGTGATTTCTCCGGCAACTTTAACAACACGGCGAGCGAGCGAAGCGGTCGGATCCACAATGGCAGCATGTCCGTCTCCGAGCTTGATGTTGTCAGTTTCTTCCAGAATTAAAGGCAGCTCCGTGCAGCCGAGAATAAGAGCTTGAGCGCCTTTATCTCTGACCAAATGCTCGGCAGCTTTAAGCAGAACTTCTTTGCAGTGGCCGTCGGTAAAGCCGGCTTTGACGCCTTTTTCACCGTAAATAGCTTCCATGACCATGGCCTGATGCTCTTTATCAGGAACGACCATGGCAAGTTTCATGGATTTGGCTTTGCGGCCGTAAATGCCTGTCTCAATGGTTCCGTCAGTGGCCATCAAGCCGATGACGACATCCGGTCCGAATTTATCGCGGATCTCTTCGAGCGTTACCTGCTGCATATTGATGAGCGGAACGCTTAAGTGCGGAACGATGGTTTCAAAGTAAGCGTGCGCGGTATTGCAGGCAATCACGATTGCGTCAACCGCATCTTTCTCGAGCTTGCGGCAAGCGGCATACAAAGAAAGTGTGGGATCCACGCCGCCGTGAAGCAGGTATTTGGTACGGTCAGGAATCTGAGGATTCTGTTCGACGGCAACTTTGATGTGTTCCTGGTCATTCTTAGCAGGAGTTGCCTTAGTAATTTTGTCGTAAAGGTCGACAGTGGCAGCCGGTCCGAGACCGCCGACAATACCGATCTTGAAGGGTTTAGGAAGTTTTTCCCAATCGGTGAAGCAAAGGTAGGAAACGTAGGCGCTCATGGAATCCAAAACGTTGTAACCCTCGGACTTCAGAGTGGCCGCAAATAATGCCTGCATGACGCAAGTCGGGAAAACCAATTCGGCGCCTTCGCTCAGAAGGTTAGAGCAGACTTTGCCGAAGAGTTCACAGGCTTTCTTCTGATCGGGAATCACTGCACAGCGAGTGCCGCTTTCGAGTTCGTCGAACACTTCGAGCATAGCTTCGCTCGGATAAACCCATTCCACAGGGACTTCGCGGCTGACGGTTTCTGTAATGAGTTTGGCTTTATCTGTACCCGGACGGCCGAGATAACCGAGTTTCTTAACAGGATTCTTCTTGAGCTCTTCGATGCAGGCCTGAAGGATATCCGTCACAGGAGTTGTGATTTCTGTTTGAACTTCATTTAAGAAACTGATGTTTCTGAAGTTGCACAGTGCGATGACTTGAGCGCCTTTTTCAATGAGCTGATACGACTCTTCCAAAACGCGAATCTTAACGTCGCCTTCTTGGACTAACTTCGGAGCGTCTGCATCCGGAGAAGACCAGTCGAGATCTACAAGTTCAATGCGGGGACGTGAACCGTCAGGAAGGAAAGTGGATTGGAGTCTTTCCTTCAAGGCTCTGACGAAGGGGGCGGGACTAAAACTTTGGCTGATGCCGATGACTTTATGGTTCATAGTTACTCACCGTTGTTAGATTCGGATAAGTATAGAGCCGCTGTAACGTTTTGACACCTCTAATTTTCCTTAATAGCTTCGGCGCCAGGCATTCATCGGAGAAACAAAAGAATTGAGCTCGCATATTACGGGCTCAAAAGCAAGAATCATCGAAAAAACCGAAGTCTTCGGTCATGAAAAACATCGTTCTCTATTTTTGTCCGTCATTCTTAGGCTGGCTGTAATGATGGTGGTTAGAGCTTCTCTGTTCTCCGGTGACGTCCGAAACGATGTCGGATTCGATCGAATTTTTAGACAGCTTCTTAAGAACGGTCTCGGTTTTGGCGGTCGGCTGGTCTTTATCGTTGACCGTGGCAGAAACGGACAGCCAAGTCTTGCTCATCGCAATACCAACGGCAATAACAACCGGTCCCAGAATAATGCCCATGAATCCGAACGCCAGCACGCCGCCGAATACGCCTAAATAGATGAGCGACAAGGGCAGGGAAGCGCCCTTGGAAATCAGGATCGGCTTTAAGAAGTTATCCACACTGGAGACTGCAAGCGAACCCCAAAGCACGAGGAAGATCGCCATGCCGACTTCGCCTTTGTAATAGAGCCAGAAAGCAGCAGGACCCCAAACTAAGGGAGGCCCGATAGGAACGGCAGATAAGACGAACACTGCGACACCCAATGTGATGGCGCCGGGAACACCTGCGATCCAGAAGCCGATTAAGGCAACGACGCCTTGGCCGGCAGCACTTCCGACAATGCCGAAGACGACGCTGCGGGTTGTGTTGACGATAATGTCGCGAACTTCGGCACCGATGCTGCCGCTCATGCGCGTTAAGAGTGCCAAAGATTTTTGAGAAAGGACTTCGCCGTCGCGATAGAAGAAGAAAATCACGAACAGCATGAGGAATAACTGGAGAAGTCCGTCGCCTAACATCACGGCACCTGCAAGAGCCGCGCGGCTCACAGGATCAAAGAGCTTTTGTGCAATGGCGGCGAGCTCCTCTTTATTGCCCAGCAGATGCGCAGCTTGTGTGTAGGCCCATTCACCGACAAAGGGAATTTCCTTGAGTTCTTCTGGAACAGTAAAGCCAGAGGCAATCCATTCACGCACATAACGAATTAAGGTCGGGATTTCCTGGGCCGATACTAAAGATAATCCGGCAATCGGAAGCACAATAAGGATGGCCAGCAGGGACACCATGATCAGTGTCGCAACAAGATTCCTGCCTCCGACTTCCTTTCGGACTCGTTTAAAGAGAGGCCAAGAGACGATCGCGATCACAGCCGCAACCGACATCGCTGTTGCAAAGGGCCAAACGACTAAAAAACAGCCGATGGCGATGAATGAACCGAAGAGAAACCGCACCATATAATCGGCACGGTCCCTGAGGGAAGGCAATAGCATGGCTCTCAATAAAAAATGATTTAGGAAAATTTTAGTTGAAATGTGCTTTGCAACACGGAGTTGTTCTGATTTTAGGCACTAGGGAGCTTCTTCATCGAACAGCAAGGTTTCGTCCCTTGATTGAGCAGGTACTGACTGCCCCATTCGTACATCGACTCTAGAATCGGCCGAAGAGAGGTTCCCAGCGGCGTTAGGGAGTATTCAACTTTCGGAGGAACGACGGCATAAACCTTTCTGATGAGCAGTCTGGCATCTTCCAGCTCTCGAAGCTGCTGAGTCAGCATTTTTGGCGTTGCCGACGGAATCAGCCGACGCAGTTCGGAAAAGCGTAGTGTCTTGCCGATGAGGTTCCAAAGAATAAGCGTTTTGTATTTGCCGCCGATCAAAGAGAGTGTGGCTTCAACGGGACAATGGAACTCTTCAGACTGAAAAGCTTCAGAGGGTTCGGATTTAACTTTATCCATAGTATCTAAAAAGTAACTATCTATCAAAAACGGAAGTTCTTGTGTAAAAGGTAATAATACTTAGAATGATTTCGTTCGACAACGGAATTAAATATGAAGAAGAATTTTGATGTCACCGGAATGACATGTTCAGCCTGCTCTAATCGAGTAGAGAAGGCTGTGTCGCACGTACCCGGCGTTGAAGACGTGAACGTCAATCTGCTGAAAAACAGTATGACCGTCGATTACGACGAAACTAAAACCGGACTGGAGCAGATCATTCAGGCGGTGACGGACGCAGGCTACGGTGCGAGCGAAAAGCAGGCTGCAGGTTCTCCTGCTGCTAAATCCGTCGATCCCACGCTGGCGGCCAAAAAGGAAGCCGCACAGATGAAGACTCGTCTGTACGTTTCGCTCTTTTTTGCGGCCATCCTCATGATGCTGGCAATGGGTCCGATGGTAGGGATGCCGCTTCCGGAAGTCATGTCCGGAACAAAGGGTGCACCGATCAATGCTCTGACACAGTTCCTTTTAGCTCTGCCGGTTGTCTTCGTGAATTTCAAGTATTTCACGGTCGGATTTAAGACGCTCTGGCAAAGATCTCCGAACATGGATTCTCTTGTGGCGATCGGATCTTCGGCCTCCATGTTGTTCGGACTCTTTGCGCTTTACATGATGCTCTATGCATTTGGACAAGGCGACGAGGCAACACTTCATCATTACGCGCACAACTTGTACTTCGATTCTGCCGCGATGATCCTTGCCCTGATCACATTGGGCAAGTACTTCGAATCCAGAGCTAAACATAAGACGACGGACGCCATTTCCCAGTTGATGTCCTTGGTTCCTGATAAAGCTGTCGTTTTAAAGGATGGCAAAGAGACGGAAGTTCCGGTCAGTTCCGTTCAAGTCAGGGACATCGTTGTCTTAAAGACTGGCAGCCGAGTGCCGGTCGATGGAATTGTCGTTAAAGGCTCGGGCGCCTTGGATGAATCTTCTCTTACCGGAGAAAGCATTCCTGTAGATAAAAAGGAAGGAGAAGAACTGTCCGCTTCGACGCTTCTGACGCAAGGCTATATCGAAATGCGGGCCACGAAGGTCGGCGGTGACACAGCCTTAGCCCAGATTATTAAATTGGTGGACGAGGCGACTTCCACTAAGGCGCCGGTCGCCCGCTTAGCAGATAAAGTCAGCGGAATCTTTGTTCCGACAGTCATCAGCATCGCAATCATTGCTGCCATCGTTTGGATGTTGTGCGGATATTCCTGGGAGTTTGCGCTTGAGATTGCTGTTTCCGTACTTGTGATTTCCTGCCCGTGCGCATTAGGTTTGGCGACCCCGACCGCCATTATGGTGGGAACCGGTCGCGGTGCACGAAACGGTATTCTTTTCAGAAGCGCAGAAGCCATCGAATCCTTAGAAAAAGTCGATGCCGTGGTTCTCGATAAGACCGGAACAGTGACTTCCGGCAAACCTTCTCTGACGGACGTCATAGCTTTCGGGAACGTAAAACCTGAAGAACTTCTCACGCTTGTCGCTTCTGTTGAGCAGAAATCCGAACATCCTCTGGCGACTGCCATTGTCGAAGGTGCTAAAGCGCTCAATCTTTCTTTGAAGGAAGCTTCTGACTTTGTCCAGCAGCTTGGCAACATTTCCGGGACCTGCGACGGCAAATCAGTCCGTATCGGCAATAAGTCGGTGATTTCTTCGGAAGATGCTAAAACGAAAGAACTTGCAGACGGACTTGCCGACGAAGGAAAAACGCCGCTTTACGTCATCGCTGACGGCAAAATGGTCGGACTGTTAGCGATCGCGGATCCGATTCGTCCGGACAGCAAGCAGGCGATTGAAGCCATGCAGGCTAAAGGCAAAGAAGTTTGGATGCTGACCGGCGACAATGAAAAAACCGCCCGTGCCGTGGCTACTCGTGTCGGTATCAAGAACGTTCGAGGCGAAGTCAAGCCTGCCGCCAAAGAAGCCGTTGTTCGCGAACTTCAGGCTCGAGGAAAGAAAGTTCTTATGGTGGGCGACGGCATTAACGATGCTCCCTCACTGGTTAGAGCAGATGTCGGTGCTGCTATCGGCGCCGGAACCGACGTAGCAATTGAAGCGGCGGACGTTGTGCTGATGAAGAGTCGTTTGTCTGACGTGGTTAACGCTTCGGCCTTGTCTCATTCGACAATGCTCAATATTCGTGAGAACTTGTTCTGGGCGTTCATATACAACATCATCGGCATTCCGGTTGCTGCAGGCGTTTTCTACACGGCTTTCGGATGGATTCTGAATCCGATGATCGCGGCAGCAGCGATGAGCATGAGCTCCGTGAGCGTGGTAACGAACGCGCTTCGTTTGAGAGGCTGGAAACCGGTACTGAGAGATTCAGGAAACAGTGATAAATCTTCTGATCAAGTATTGCTTCCCTCACTCCGGCAGCTGGCCGATGTTGCTGTTGAGGCTGAACAAAAGGACGCAACGGGCTTCGTTTATAAAGTAGGCGTCGAAGACATGATGTGCGAACACTGTGTCAAAGCAGTTAAAGGCGCATTAGAAAAAATTCCGGGCGTAGTTTCTGCCGATGTTTCGTTGGAACAGAAGAGTGCCGTTGTCCGCGCAGATCGTGCCTTGTCTCAAGAAGAGGTAACGGATGCGATCAAGGCAGAAGATTATGAAGAGACGTCTTTTGAAGCAGTTTCCACTCCGAAAGAAGCCGTCGCAATCAAGATTGACGGCATGATGTGTGAACACTGCGTGAAAGCTGTAACAAAGGCACTTTCCGGGATTGACGGCGTTACGGTGCTGTCGGTTTCTCTTGAAGACGGATTGGCCAAAGTAGCTGTTCCGGAAGGTTTTGATACTGAAAAACTGAAGGCTCCGATTAAGGACGAGGGTTACCAAGTCGTCAATATTGAGTAACTCATTAATTAAGTAAATTTATTGGGCCGAGTAAGATTTAATTCTCCTCGGCTCTTTGTTCAACCGGATTAGCCAAGATCGTTTCAAAAGCTCGCTTAACGTAGGTAAGAAGTTCTTCAGTGAAAGGCGGTTTATGCGCGGAAGATGCATAAACGGCCCAAATATCAACGAGGATGCCTCGATATTCAGGAAGAACGACTTCCAAGCGGCCTTCAAGAACATCAAGAAGGGACTCAGAAATCGGAAGATAAGCAATTCCCTGGCCCCGCAAACAGGCCCGGAAGAGAGGTTCACTGTAATTACAAGCAAACTTAGGTGCGACTTTAAGTTTTTCTCGTCTATCGCCATGCGTGAACCACCATGTGTAGACGCCGCGTCCTTTGACATGCAATAGCTCCTCGCCTAAGTCTTCGTCAATCACTAAGTTGTGCAGAAGATCTTGTTTGAGAAGATCTTTGATTGTTTCCGGCCTGGAGTGAGTGTCTAAATAAGAAGGTGAAGCACACATCCATGAATTAGATTTTCCAAGGCTTCTCTTGATATAGAGAGGGTTGACTTTGCCCCCGATCTGAAACCGCAGGTCGATTCTATTTTGAACCAGCGGCAGAGGAGAGGCCGATAGCAGCAGCTCTATCCTTAGACCCGGATGTAATTTCTGAAATTCTTCGATTAGCTCGGGAAGTTTGAAATTCGCATAAGTTGTCGCGATATTGATGCGGTAAAGACCGTCGTATTTTTCTGACTGTCGTGGAGAATGGAAAATATCCGAAGCCATGTTCAGCAGTTCGCGAGCTCTCGGCAAAAAACTTTCTCCGGCAGAGGTCAAAGAAACCCTGCGTGTGTTCCGGAACAAGAGCTTTTGATTTAAATCCTTTTCCAGCTCTGCCATTAATCGGGTGACCGTAGGTCTTGAGAGGTTTAAAGAACGTGCCGTCTCATAGAAGGAACCGGTTTCTGCGATCTTGGAAAACACTTCTAACTTTGTTAGCCGATCCATTTTCTATTATTCCAAAAAATGAAATAGTCTTATTACTTTCCAATCGAATTATTTAATTAATTTTACTTAGTATTTCCGACAGAAAGGCAACTTAATTTTTACCGTTCTTCTGGTTTAAGACGCAATTTCCATTTAAGGAGTAAAAATGACATTCACCAGACGGAAATTTTTTACTTTCAGCGGATCTGTGGCAGCCCTCTCTTTATTCAGTCAAGCAGAGGCAATGCCCGTTGAACCTCCGACAAAATACGACGGGGATTTTGATATTGTTATTGTGGGCGGTGGCGGCGCCGGTTTGTCAGTAGCCTGCGCGGCATCAGAACTAGGCGCTTCAGTTCTTGTTCTTGAGAAAAGACCTTTTCTTGGCGGATCCTCTCTTATTACCGACGCAATGTTTGCCGTCGGAGGAACGAAATTACAAAAATCCAGAAATATTAAAGATTCTCCGGAACTCTATGCGAAAGATTTGTATGAAGTCGGTAAACATTTCAATCAAAAAGGACTTCCGGAAGCTCTTTCCCAAGCAGCGTTAAAACAGTATGAGTGGATGGAAAATGTGTTAAATGTCCATCCCTTCACGCTGGAGCATCAGGGCGGCCAATCAGTTCCTCGGTCACATCAATTTAAGGCACCGGAAGTTATCGAAGCCATGACGAAATTTGCTCGAAGTCACGGTGTGAAGATCTTGACCGGAGTTTCAGCCAATCGTTTGTATTGGGATGAAAAGGGAAAAAGAATCTGCGGTGTTAAAGCGGTTAATGCTAAGAAAGAGATTCTGAGTTTTCATGCCAAACGAGGCGTTATTGTCACTTCAGGCGGATTTGCAAGAAATCCGCAGGTCCTTCAGCGTTTTGCTCCGTATCTTAAAGATGTCCAGGTACTTTCAGGCACAGGTTCTTTAGGAGAAAGAATGTTAATGGCGCAAGCCTATGGTGCCGATGTTAGAGATACTTCCTTTATCGCTGCTACCTTCGGCGCCAAGAAAGGCATGACAGACATAAGTGAATTGTCCTTCATCCAATTTAACGGAGGCGTTGTCGTCAATAAAGAAGGGAAGCGATTCGTTGATGAATCAAAAACCTATATGGAGATCAGCGAGCAGGCGGTCAAACAGCCGGGAAGGCAAAGCCTATACGGTTTTTGACAGCAATATTGTTAGAGAAGCAGTAAAAGATACTCCGGCACTTTCGAGGATGTGGCTCGCGATTCCCGAGGGCAGGATACCCGATTACGTTTACTCAGGAAATACATTAGCGGAAGCAGCGAAAAAGGCTGGTATGGATGGCGCCGAACTCGAGAAAACAATTAAAAAGTACAACGAAGACGTAGCAAAAGGCACAGATTCAAAGTTCGGTCGGCAGTATTTAGAAGGAAAGGTCGGGAAGCTCGTAAAAATCGAGAAAGCACCGTTTTTCGTATTTCCGATATCAAGCGTTATTTTCGGAATCTACTGCGGCTTGCTTATCAATGCGTATGCACAGGTTATAGATGTGTTCGGAGATGTTATTCCGGGACTCTATGCAGCAGGAGAGGTAACGGGCGGTCTCCACGGAGCGGGCTACATGAGTGGTTCAGGGTATGCAAAGGTCCTCAGTTTCGGAAGAGTGGCCGGTCAAAAAGCTTTTCAGGCTAACTGATCTAAACAGGAAGAAGTTAGCTGTTGTCAATGGTGACTTGCAGAAGCCAGGGCGTACGCATGAAATTATTTGTTAATTAGCGAGGTCAACGCCTCCAGAGCTGCTGTCGGAGACTGCAGCTTGGTCATGATTCTCTTCACGCTTCTAGCCTCTTTGCCGGTTTCGCTTTCCTCATCTTTTTGAAGTTTTCTGATCATCCCGAGCGCCCATTTATTTAAGAGGACTCTGTTTTGCAGATAGTTAGCGTTTTTGCACTGTGTCCTATCTTGGTAAAAATTAACATCAAGAACGTAGTGGAGATCGTTTTCAATTCCCCAATGGCGTCTAACGGCTCTGGCGCATTGTTCTGCGATATGGGTATTTAAGAAGTTTAGGGAGCTAATGTAGTAGCGATCAAGAGAGCTGATTTCTCCTGTTGTCTTGTTAACGCTCTCTGTCGTAGCTTTAATGATCGTTCCTTCATCCAGTCCGATCCACTTCTTTAATAAGGCTGCGGGCAGGCAGCTTCCCGGAAGCACAGAAATCTTTCTTGTTTCAATTCTTCCGTGTCCAAGTTCGACTTTTTCGATCTCCACGGTACGAGTTTCGGTGCGCTCCACAAAGCTTAACTGTATGTCATAGAACAACGATTTTTGGTTCTGCTTCACCGCAAGGCAGTAGTCTGCCTTTCTTTGGATTAAAGCTGAAGCAAACTTTTCCTGTGTATTTAACGCATCGGCCGTAACAATACACCCTGCCAAATCGAGTCCCTCAACCATTGAGGCGGCGTGCGTGATCTCGTTTTCCTTGTTCCCGATGAGCTTTTGTCCTAATGCAATCCCATTTTCAGTGTCATAGAAGGTAAGGATGTATTTACCGGCTCTTTCCACGCTTCTTCTTGAGGCTTTAACCGCTTGACCGTCCACTGCAACAATTCGAGAAGTAAATTTATGAAGCAGCGGTTCGACGAGTCTGCCGTAAAAGCTTTGAAATTGTTCAGGATCTATCAGCATGAGAAGACGGCGAACAGTATCGTGAGAAATATCCTGCTTGGGAAAGTCTTCGAATACGGTTTCCAGAGCCGCCCGATGGTTGCTCCAATAATCAGCGATTTGTACACAGCTCGTCTGCCCGGACAGGGAGCTGAGCAAAGCTACCAAATACACGTAGGCCAAAGGGTATTGAACCTTAGCAGCCTGACGAGGATCGACGATCTCATCGGACAGAATCTCAGAGGTTTTGTTAACCACATCTGCAGTCGAAGCCTTAACCTCCTGTTTCAAATTCTGGATTTGCTGTTTAAGCAGGTAGCTTTTGGCATAAGTAAATACGCCGTTTACGATCGTACCGACCTGGGTACGCTGTTCACGTGATCTTTTGTGTTCCTTGCTGTAGTAATAGGTGGACTTATAAACATAAAAGCGTTGTTGTTTCTCGTTCCAGTTGACTTTACAACCTTCAGGAATAAGGTCGAGGATTTCCTTGCTGACAGCCATTTTTCAACCAATTAAATTATATACATATATATTATATGTCATATTTCGAAAAAAGTCAACTGTTTTTGTCGACTTTTTAATGAGTTAGTAAATAATTGTTTGTGGATTCAGGCGTTCGCCGTGAGACCCCATCCATTCAAGATCTTTTACGAGCGTTTTATTTTTTCCTTGTGAAGAAGCACCGGCGAGGAAAAGCGAGATCCTTATAATGCTCCTTCCTAGATTCTTGTGGACAAGCTCGATGAAGCCTTTGATTTCATTTTTTTTAGTTTTGATGCTTTTGGTCGACCTTTCAGTTGCATTCGGACGCGAGGAACCGGCAGGGAACCTAACGTTCCAAAGTTTTAACAAAGCTAAGAAAGCACTAGAACAATTTGTTGTCCCTGGTCATAGAGTTACGCTTTATTGTCAAGCACCCTTTGATGAAAATAAAAATATCCGCCTTCCTTCGGGTTTTGAGACTGCTGTTCATCAAAAGCGGGCCTCACGTGTTGAGTGGGAACATGTAGTGCCGGCGGAAAACTTCGGAAAATTTTTTACTGAATGGCGTGAGGGCTCTCCTAGGTGTATCGACAACAGGGGCAGGGCGTTTAAAGGAAGAAAATGCGCAGAGAAAGAAAATGTTATGTTTCGGTTCATGCAAAGCGACATGTATAACCTTTATCCGTCGATCGGAGCTGTCAATGCAGAAAGAGGAAATAAGAACTTTGAGATACTTCCCAGCAGCATTCCCAATACATTCGGTTCCTGTGCAATGAAAATTTCAGGGAATAAAGCAGAACCTCCTCAAGGCTCAAGAGGAGTAATTGCAAGGACTTATAAGTACATGGCCCACGCGTATCCCGATTATTTCCGAATGAGCCAAAGGCAAGCGAGATTGATGGATGCCTGGGATAAATCCTATCCAGTCCAGAAGTGGGAATGTGAAAGGGCTAAGAAAATACAGGCGCTCCAGGGTAACGAAAACCCGTTTGTTTCAACTCACTGCAAGCGCTGAAACGAAAGTTATCTGAATTTTCATGGCTTGGTCTGTACCAAGCCTTTTTTACAAGCTACTTTCTTTTGCTTTAATGTCTGAAGCAAGCGGTCCCAACTAGGCCCCTCCTGCTTAGTCTTCAATTCTTTATGGTAGAGATGAAAAACTGTTACAGCGAAATTTCCAGCTTTCCTTCGAACGCCAGCGTTAATTAGTCTGACTGCGAAATCAGAATCTTCGAAACCCCAGCCAGTGAACCCTTCATCAAACCCATTTACCTTAAAGAGGTCTTCACGCCAAACGGCGAAATTACACCCTCTTAATTTTTTCCAATTATTTTTATCAAGTTTTCTCGGGAAAAGTGGATTATAAAAAACGGAAATGATTTTATTAAAATGGTTATCGAAGAAATGACGAAAAAGTTTAAAAAAATTGTTTGTGTCCAATCTCGTTACTTGATTCTCTAAATCGAGTGAAAATGTCTGAGAGAGGAGCACACGCGTGCCTGTAACAAAAAAACCTTTTTCAGCTAATTTGCGATGCTTTTCCACAAAATCCTTTTTTGGAATGCAGTCCCCGTCTAGGAAAATTAAATAGTCGCCGGAAGACAGCTTACAGGCATTATTTCTTGAAGCCGCTAGGCGGAAACCAAGATCTTCTTGCCAGGCGTGAATGAGTGGTACCGGAAATATTTTTTGGAAATCCTCCACTACCTTTTTTGTTTCAGGACCGCTTCCATCATCTGCTATCACTATTTCGTATTCTCCTGCATTCACTTGATTTTTAAGAGAATCTAAAACCAAGGTCAGATAGCTAGGATGATTGTAAGTTGAAACAATGACTGATATCTTCATTTGTGCAGAATGTGTAGATGCAAAGTTCTTGGAAAAATTGGCTCTGATGAGTAAAGCAGTCTCAGACACTCTTGGAAAGAGTATAAGAAAATCTTCAAAAAAAATGTAAACAAGGGTAAGATACTTCAGTTCACGTGAAATTTTTATCTCGTAAGGAGAATCCCAATGAACAAGACTGAAATGATTGAAGCGGTTGCTTCTGAAACTGGTCTCGCTAAAACAGAAGTGGCAAAAGTCCTCAACGCTTATACCGCCGAAATTATCAAGGCAGTTGCAGCAGGCGGGGATTACACAGTAATTGGATTTGGAAAATTCTATGCTTCCCAACGCCAAGCTAGAACTGGACGCAATCCTTCCACTGGGGCCGAAATCAAGATCCCTGCAGCCATGGTACCGAAATTTACAGCAGGGAAAGCTTTTAAGGATGCGGTTAACGCTCCCAAGAAACCTGCTCGCAAAGCCCGTGCAAAAGCGAAGAAATAGCCTTATTTTCTAGCGAGCAACAAAAGGCCTGGCGAGGATGTCAGGCCTTTCGAATGTCTGGGTCTCTAGTTTTCCTTGAGATAAGGACTAATATCAATCGCCTTGTCTAGGGGAGTTTTGATGGATTTAATCTTTTCTTTCAACCCGTAGTCTTCAGGATCGTTTTTGCCATCAAACAAGTCATATTCCGACAATTGGTCATTTTTGATTCCCATCCAATGGGCTAGTCCTTCCGTAAAATTAAGTCCCGATTTCTGGGATTCTAAAGTGACAGACTCCCCCTGCCCAGAATCAATCTTGATTAAAGGAATATCATAATGAAGCTTACTTACAGCATTGTTGTGAATTTTAATTTGAGAGGATGTCTGGGTATGGACTTGACCATGATCGGAAAAATAAATAATTGAAAAAGGATTGCCTCCATCGTCTTTTTGTTTTTCCAATATTTCATAGACTTTTTCAATAAATAAGTCAGTCTTTTTTATGGAAGTTACATAACAAGCTACTGTATCTAAGTTTGAATCCGTGACTAAATAGGGGTCTTTAATATCAAGAATGCGTCTGCAGACTAAAGGATGGGATCCCATGGTATGGAGAACTATAAGTCGGGGTTTATGTGATTTGATCTTCACTATTTTTTGAAACTCTTTCAGAATATTTAAATCACTGACATTCCTCTCTTCATAATTACTGTTCAAGAAGATAGAGTGGTCGGATTTCTTTGCGATAGCAGTAACCGGAGTATCAAATTGCCCGAATACTCCTTGGGTGGAAATCCAATAAGTTTCAATTCCAGCGCTTTTGGCCAGATCTATGAGAGTGCGTCCATAGTCAGCTTCCCATTTTTGTTTATTTGGAAGCGTTAACATTCTCGTGAGGGATGCGATGGTGTAAGTACCAGCTGACTTCATTCCATTTACCACAGTCGAATTGATCTTGTCTAGAAATGGCGTATTTGGAACCGGGTAGCCATATATATGAAAGTAATCTTTTCGTGCGCTTTCTCCGATTATGAGGACATAATCTTTAGGAAGAGAAGTAGTTTCGGTTTTACCCCACAAAGGATTTTTAATGTACTTTTGCAACATTGCGAGTTGCTCTTTTGTTTCTTCTCCAGCATTGAATGTCTTTCGGAAAAATAAAGTCGGTTCTAGCGAAATGATTAATAAAGAAAAAGAAATAAGAACGAGAGTTTTATTTTTCCAAGGCTTGATTCCGGTCAACCTAGCGAGGTAGTAAGCAATAGATGCAGTGACTGGAATTAATAAAGACTTAAGATAGAGAGAGGCAGGTATGAGACATAGGAATTCTTTAGCTTCAGAAAAAGTTGTTGAAAAGGCCGATACCATAGCTTGATAGTCGGGGGGACCATAGATATAAGCTATGGGCCTATACACTGTCGCGATCAAACTTAGAGGAAATACAATTGTCCAAAAAGTAATTTTTGAAGGGATCAGAAAGAAAAGAAAGATAGCAAATAAAAAGGTTGTTATAGCTCTTTGAATTCTGGGGGGGGGGTAAATTAAAATTTGATAAATTTGCACCGCCCAGGCCCTCGAGGATAAATTTGGATAGGAGAATCGTCGAAAAGATTAGGAGCGAGATTAAAAATATTCTAGTTACAAAATTTAAATTTTTTGGCATTTCACTTAGCGGGCCCTTAATGGTGATATTTTAAATCAAACCACTTTTGTCGAACATAACCATAACAAAACGCATAAAATTTTTCAAAATGCGTCATAGTTGAAAAATAATTAACTTAGAAAAACGATTTTTTCTATAAGTCGTCGGAAAATTGTTTTACGATATCTCTCAATTATTCACTCATCGACTTCCCAGGCTTGAAAAAGATGTCCGTTCAAGTGAAAGCTAAAGTTACTGCCTACATAATGGCTAAAAATGAAGAAAGCAGGATTGCTCAATGTATTGAATCGCTTAAATGGTGCGACGAAGTAGTTGTGGCGGATACCGGTTCTACCGACAATACAGTGGAAATCGCCCGAAACATGGGGTGTTTGATTATGAAAATCCCATTTAAGGGTTTTGGGCCGACTAGAAACAGTATCATAGATAAGATTGAATCTCCTTGGATTGTTTGCTTTGACGCTGACGAAGTGTGTACTCCGGAGCTGGCTGCAGAAATAAAACAAGCTGCTCGGACGGACAGAGCAAGCGCGTTTCTAGCTAATCGCTTGACTTTTTTAATGGGAAAACCAGTAAAGCATTCTGGCTGGAATCCAGATTTTAGGCACGCTGTTCTGTTTAAAAAAGGTGAGTATCGCTACACCGAACGAAATATTCATGAATCTTTTGAGTGCCTCGGAAAAGTTGAAAAATTAAAGGCCGTTTTTTACCACTACTCATTTCCCTCTTTATCTGATATGTTAACTAAGGAGAAAAGCTATTCACAACTAGGAGCTAAGGAGCTTCTGAAGCAAGGCAAAAATGTGAGTGTAGGGAAGGGAGTTGTACACGGGATTTGGGCCTTTTGCCGGCATTTTTTTATTAAGAAAGGATTTTTAGACGGATGGAGAGGCCTCCTTGTGGCATCTTCATCTGCCCATGCAACCCTTTTTAGATATGCTCTCGCATACGAAATGAAAAGGAAAAGAGAGCCCAACGAGACACGTTTGAAGCAAAATCATGAAGGAACTTAAAGACTTATAACTAGAAATGAATAGATTTTTTTTTGATACTCGAATCCCAAATTGGATAACTCAATTCCTTTCGTTTTGGGTTTTGCTGTTTGCAGTCAGTCCATATGCGCACCTTCCTTGGGGTACAGGCTATCGTTACTTAGCGTACGTTGCCGTTCCATTGGCGCTTATTGCTTTTTTTTATAATATTAATAATTTAGTTTTCCTGAAAAAATGGCTTTATTATTTTTTTCGGCTGATCAACCCTTTTTTACCATTTCTAATTGGTTTTCTTTTTATAAGGCTATATTACTTTAAATCTTTATTCGATCCGGAAATTAACTTTAACGTCATTTGTCTTACAGTAATTTTTAACGCGGTTGTTTTTTCTCTCCTGGCTTGCTACAGGATAAAGATCAAAAAGCAGTACTTCTTCACGGCGTGTGCTTTGTCAGGATGCCTTTTCATTACGGACGTGTTGTATACGGCTTACCAACATGGTGTTTCTATTTGGGAAGTGAGACCTCTTGTCAGACCTTATGCAACAATTTATGGAAGGTGCCTGGCAATAATCGGCGGCCTAACAATAATAGGAGCTTTTTGCTGTAGACCATTATCTATAAAGCTAAAAATTTCTTTTATCCTCATTGGAATTTTATGCTTTGTGACCTCGATTGGTGTTTTAGTCGTTAGGGCTACATTGTTTGTTCCGTTTATATCTCTTCTTTGTGTCATGCTCCTGCAAAGGAAAATAGATAAAAGAAAATTGTTCTTGGCTGTAGGTATTACAACATTTTTGGCTCTGCTCACTCTTACACAGACTCCTCTAGGCAGTCGGTTGGAAAGAGGTTACCAGGAAACTGTCTCAACTATTCTTAATGAGAACCTTTTGACGGTTATAGAGAAAACGAGGCATGAAAAAAAATTAACCGCCGCGGAAGAAAAAATTAAAAAGGACCTTAACACAAGCATGGGAGGCCGAGTCGCTGTATGGACGCTGGCTACGGATGGCAAGATAAATTATTGGACAGGAACTGGCTTAGGAAAACCTAAGTATTTTATAGATGTTAAGAAGTTGTTTTCCTACTCTAAGGATTATCTTCCTCATTTTCATAGCGATTATGTTCAATGCTACGTTGTTGGAGGAATTATCCTCTTGACTTCTTTAGTTATAACCGAAATCCTTCTTTTCTTTAGAGCCTTGTATTCACCAATCTTGCTTTATTTATTTTTTTCTATGATCTCATTTGGACTGATAGATTTAGGCTTTCTAGACCTTAAGGCATTTTGTTGTTTCGTCGGCGCTTGGATGATTGTTTCATACTGGAATTTACCTGTTGCTCAAACAACTTGGAATAAGATCAACTACGTTTAGAAAATGGATATACGATACTATGTTATTAATTTAGCGGAAAAAGAGGAACGTTGGAACCGAATGGTTCGTCTTTCCAAGGAGAACGGCGTAACGTTAACACGAGTGGAGGCCTTTTCTCCGAGCACAATACCTATCAAAAGTGCTTTTTCTGAGATATTTAATTGCTATTTGTCTCCACAACAGCTCGGGTGTTATTTCTCTCACAGGGGAATATGGAAAAAAATAGCAAAAGGCTCCTCTCCGTTTGCGGTTGTTTTGGAAGATGACGCTGTTTTTTCAGAAGACCTGGTGTCATTTGTGGATGAAGTAAAAAAGGCTTCAATAAATTTCGACATCATTCGGCTGGAAGACACTTACAAAGGCACTTCTTTTATTACTGATTCAAAGTTAGTTCAAGTTGGAGGAATTGATCTAGGAAGACTATATTCTTCATCAGCCGGAACGGGAGGAATGATAGTATCAAAAGAAGGCGCAAAAAAACTTCTTGAAATCGCCCGTCCAGTATTGCCGGTTGACGAACTTCTTTTCAATAAATACTCTCCTATATGGAATCAACTGATTAATTACCAGGTTAAACAAATCTTAGTATGGCAACTTTACAGTTTAGGTTTCGGTAGCATTAAGGGTTTTGAGTCTTCTATATCGTCTCCGGAGAAGAATAGAAAAAAGAAAAAATCTTTAAAAACATCCATTAAAAAACTAATCATTAAGATTAGATACTTGGCTAGATTAAATTTGATGAAAACTCAAGAAGTGGAGTTGGATAACTCACGAAAGCAAAAATTAGAAGAAAATGAAAAGGATAGATTTTCAATCGTTAGTTAGACGATTGCTGATAATTTGAAGATAGATGATGATTGAAAAAGAAGAACTAAAAGAGAATATAAATTTTTATTCTTATTCCTCCTTGTTGATTGGTTTGTTTTGCTTAATGTTTAGCATTAGGTTTTTATCTGCATCTCCTTTTGTTGAAAAAAGCATTACTTCACTTTTATATTTCTTTTCTTTTTCTTTTTTTTATTACTCCTTTATTGGGCTTTTGATTTCTCTCCCCTGTTTTTTATTATCTATAGTCGGTTTAAGGAGAACAGCGATATTTTTATTTATTTGCTGTGAATCGTTGTTCTTTATTTATTTTGTGGCTGATACTTTTGTTTATCAACAGTTTAGGATGCACTTGAACTTTGCAATGCTCCAAATGACATTAATGGGTGGTGGGCAAGTTGTATCATTTTCCGCGTCAATGATTTTACAGATTCTATCTTATGTTTTAGTGTGTGGGTGTATTGCCTTACTATGCTGTTACTTAATTAAACGTTATTTGACAAAACGATCGGGGATTGGGCTCCTAGCGACGCTTTTTATCGTTACTGGTTTCCTATCTGTTCAGGTAATTTTTGGCGTTTCTTTTGCTCGACAGGAAACGCAGTTGACCCAGGTTAAACAATTACTGCCTTTAGTCAGGCCGCTTAGATTTAACAAATTGTTAATTAAAGTTGGTCTTGTCACACCAGAACAAATATACAGTGTAAAAACAGTCACTAGTTCAGGCAGAATGAACTACCCTCCAAAGCTTAATTGCGGCGAAGGAAAGGGTTATAACATCCTTTTTTTATTTATTGACGCATTACGGTTTGACATGATCACTCCTGAGGTGATGCCGAATGTATATAAGTTTTCGAAACAGTCCTTAGTATTTAAGGACCATTACTCTGGAGGAATCAACACAAGGCATGGGATCTTTACATTGTTCACGGGGATACCCGGGAGTTATTGGGAAGCCTCGCTCCAATCTAAATCTGGTTCAGCCTTAATATCCGCTCTTCAGCAGAATAACTATGCTATTGGCATCTTTACAGGTGCGCCTCTAACCATGCCTGAATTTAATCAGACAATTTTTGCGGATGTTCCAAACCTTAGATTAGATTCCCGCGGTAACACGCCCCTTGAACGAGATGAAAATGCCATTTATGACTTTGAAAAATGGTTGACTACATTGCCAAAAGGACAAAGGTTCTTTAGTTTTATTTTTCTTGACAACGTACATGCTTCTGAGTTCCCAATTGGCAAGGAATATGAAATTTTTAAGCCCTATTGGAAGGAAATTAATCATTTAAAGCTAGACAATAATTTTGATCGTACAGAATTCTTCAATCGTTATAAAAACTCAGCTCATTTCGCCGACCTGCAGCTGGGCAAAATATTAAGCTCTGTATCTCGCTATGTCGACCTGGAAAACACGATCATAGTAATAGGGTCAGATCACGGGGAAGAGTTTAATGATAATAAACTGAACTTTTGGGGCCACAATGGAAATTTTACGAAATTCCAAGCAAAGACTCCTCTTGTCATCAGATGGCCTGGAAAGGGTCATCTAGAGATAGAAGAAAGGACCTCTATGCTGGATATCGTTCCGACAATATTGCCCGAGGTTTTGGGTTGTACTAATCCGATAAATGAGTACTCCGCTGGATTAAATTTGTTTTCTCAGGATTTGAAAAAAAGGCAATTTGTTTACTCTAGCAACTATTCTCAAAATGCTTTTATAGAAAAAGAAAGAATAATATTAATTAACGAATTGGGAATATTAAACTTTTTAGATAATAATTATCGCCCCTCAAAGGATAAGTCCATACCTGTTTATATCCCCAAAGTCCTTGAGGAAACGAGCAAGTTTTCTAAGTGATGTTTGAAGCCTAAGGACGCAATGACTTCGATTTGAAATGAGGGAAAAGAGAATGTCCAACATCAGGAAAGTCCTTCTCGTGTCAACTTTGCTAAGAGGAAAGGGCGGCATGGAGACAGTAGTGCGTACTTTCATATCAGAGTTAGACCAAAGGGGAATACATGTAAAGTTGGTACTGTTAGGAAAATATAAACTAAAGAAACATGATCTTACTTGGCTACATGGAATAGATTACGAACTTTTACTGCCTGATTTTCCTTTAAAAGGATTTATTAGAGATTTTTTTGAAGTAAAAAAATTAAGGAACCTCTGCACAAAAGGTGGGTGATATGCTATAATTAGCACACTACCGAAAAGTGTGACTATGAAGATTAAAGCCCCCACATTCGCTGATTTATTTGCAGAAACCTCACCGCAGCTGGGCGGTGCCAGAAGAACAAAGTTCCTGGAGACTTTAGACCGCATCATTCCTTGGCAGGACTTGAAATCTTTGATAGGCCCTTATTACAGTGAAGGCAAACGCGGCGCTCAGCCTTATCCTCTGGAACTCATGATCCGCATTCATTTCCTTCAGCTGGTTTATAACCTTTCTGATCCCATGTGTGAGGAGACGCTTCACGACTCGTTCGCATGCCGCCGCTTTGTCGGTCTGACGATGGATTCAAAATGTCCCGATGAGACCACGATCCTACGTTTCCGTCATCTCCTTGAGAAAAACGTTCTGGACAAACAAGTCTTTGATTTGTTCAAGCAGCAGCTTACCGCCAGAGGGCTTCTGTTCAGCAAGGGCACGATTGTTGACGGCTCTTTTATTGAAGCGCCGAGTTCGACGAAAAACGCCGACAAAAAGCGAGATCCTGAAATGCGTTCAGCGAAGAAAGGCAGCAACTGGCACTTCGGAATGAAGATGCACATTGGTGTGGATAAAGCCACCGGAATCATCCACACGGTGGTAACGACCCCCGCTAATGTTCACGATGTGACAAAAGCGGACGAATTACGCCGCCCCGATGACTGGGAAGTAATCGGCGATTCCGGATATCTCGGTATGGAAAAGCGCGATAGTGCAGATCCTGAACGAGTAACTTATACGGCTGCGAAACGTTACAGTCAGAGAAAGAAGCTCTCGGCAGAGAGAATTGCCGACGAAAAGCTGCTGAGTTCGATTAGATGCAAGGTCGAACACGCCTTTCATCGAATTAAGGTTCAGTTCGGATATAAGAAAGTCAGATACAGAGGGCTGGCCAAAAATACGGCGCGCTTAACAATGCTGGCCTCGATTGCCAACATGTTCATCGGAAATTGCTTCGAAAATCGAACTAAGGTGAGCTTCGTCTAGGATAACTGTATCTATTGGGGAGGAAATTGATTGATTAGGCCCCAATCAACTCCTCCTGAATGGAAAATTTCGGCCAGATCCTTTGAAAATTAAGTCTCTAAAGGCCATTGGGAAGAATCAAGCATTTTACAGAGCTTCCTTAAGCAAATTAATTAAAGACGAAAAACCAGATGCGTTCATAGGTTTGAATAATGGCGCAATTTCGCACTTATGGAAGGCTAGGAATCAAACCTTCCCGTTTCATATTTTTTCTTGGGTTCATTTCGCTTTAAAGATTTTGCATAACCCAAGTATTTTAAAAAAGGCTGATTATCATTTATCCATAAGTTCCGGAATAACCCATGATTTGGTAACTCATCTAGGCATAGAAAAAAATAAGATTTTCACTGTCTATAACCCCATTGACTCAATAAAGGGGTTGAATAATGGTCTAATAGAAAGACCGAACGATGGTTTAACCTCTTTTTTATTTGTAGGAAGACTCACGGAACAAAAAGATCCTACACTCTTGATAAGAGCAGTATCTAGATTAAAGGGGGATTGGAAGTTACATATCGTTGGAGAGGGACACCTCAAAAGTAAGCTTGAAGCCTTAGTCCGCTCATTTCATATAGAGGAAAACGTAATTTTTCATGGTTGGAAATCAGACGCTTGGACCTTTATTCAATCGCTAACGCCAGTATCAGCTTTGATATTAACTTCTAAAAATGAGGGGTTTCCGATGGTTTTATTGGAGGCTATGTCTAGAGGGATTTATTGTGTTGCCTCAAATTGCGAAACTGGTCCAGCCGATATTGTTAATAAAAACAACGGACAGCTTTTTGAGGTTGGAAACGTTGATGAATTAACGCATAAACTCCAATACCTGATCGACAGCAAAGGGGGAAATTTGCCGTCTCAAATCTCAATAAAAAACTCCATCGAGAAATTTTCTTCTGACAGATATTGTGAAAGAATAATAGAAGCCCTAAGAAGAGGAAAGGTTCGTCAGGATGATAAGTTACAGTGATGCAGCGTCTGAAATTTGAGCCGTTCCTTGGAAGACAGAAGTGTTAGTTCTTTATGAAATCGAGTAGTTGCAATATTCCATCACCTGCAGACCGAATAAAATTTGGTTTCATTTTTGTGGTTATCAACTCTCTTTTTATTTCCTTTAGTTCTGGGCTATTTGGATTAAAAAATATTTTCTATTCGGGGCTCTTGCAAAGTTGGAATTCCGAGCAACTGTTTGTTTTTTTTAGCTATAGCTGCGGCCTTTTCCTAATCTTCGCGTTTGTAGGCGGTTTGCTTTTATTTGCGGTGCCCATACTTTGTAATTTCAAAAGGCTTCTTTTAATTGCTTGTATTTTCCTTGATTTCAGTTTTTTGTTATTTTTACTGGCTGATTCCTTTGTTTACCCGCTGTACAGGACTCACTTAAATTTAGCGATGATTCAAATGACATTGCTTGGGGGCGGGAGAGTAGTTGCTTTTTCCTCCGTGATGTTGAGTGAGATTGCCTTGATGGTTCTGGCAGTTCTTATCGTCTCTTATTTTTTTACAAGATTCTCTTTTGTTCTAACAAGATATAAAAAATCCATATTTACCTTATTTGCGTTTGTCCTAATGGCTTTCTTAGCTTCCAATCTGACTTATTCATGGAGTTTTGCAAACTTTAATAATCGTCTAGTTTCTGTTTTCGATAAAGTACCGTTAGCAAGGCCGTTGAGAATGAATACGATTCTCCAAAAGTACGGATTAGTGGACAGGGAGGCGATAGATACAAGGAGAGTTAACCTCAGTGAGGGTGGTTTGATGAACTATCCCTTGAATTCTCTCAATTGCAGCCCTGACAAAGACTACAACATCTTGTTTCTGTTTGTTGATACCTTAAGGTACGACATGCTCACAGAAGAAGTCATGCCGAATACGTGGAAGTTTGCACAAGAAAACGTCAGATTCAATAACCATTACTCGAACGGGAATAACACTAGGCATGGCATTTTTTCTTTGTTCACGGGGCTGCCGGGAAAATATTGGACAAGTTCTCTGACAACCGGAACACCGGGAATTTTAATTTCAGCGCTGCAGAAGCGAAATTATGAAATCGGCATTTTTACCGGAGCTCCCTTAAATATGCCCGAGTTCCATAAGTCAATTTTTTCTACAGTTCGTGATCTAAACGTATACCCCCGAGGGGATTCGTCGGTAGAGTCCGATGCTTTTGCTGTGGAAGATTTCAAAAAATGGCAATCCGGACTAAAACCGGGATCTCGTTTTTTCAGCTTCATATTCTTAGATTCTGTACACGGATACCAGTTTCCTCCGGGCGAAAAATACGAAGTCTTCAAACCTTACTGGAAATCGGTCAATCATATGGAGCTGAATAACTCATTCGATCCTGCTCCCTATCTTGCTCGATACAAAAACGCCGTTCGTTATACGGACGATTTGATTCAAGAGGTTTTGGATTACTTAAATAGCAAGAACTTGTTAGACAACACGATAGTAGTGATCAGTTCAGACCACGGTGATGAATTTAATGACAACAAACTGAATTTTTGGGGGCACGGCGGAAACTTTACAGACGCTCAGATAAAAGTTCCCTTGGTGATCCATTGGCCTGGTAAAAAATCGGCCAATGTTGAGTATGTGACTTCACACTTGGATTTAGTTCCTACGCTTCTGCCGGAGGTGCTTGGATGTTCTAACCCCATTCAGGATTACTCGGTCGGAACCTCTATTTGGAAAGAAGCAGGAAGAAGAGACTGGGTGTATTCCACAGGCTGGAGTCGGGACGCTTTCGTCGAGCCTCACCGCATTGTCTTAATTAATGCAGCGGGAGCGTTGGAGTTTTTAGACAAAACATATCGGCCGACCAAAGACCGAACAATCCCGCCGTATTTATCCGAGGTCTTAAAGGAAAATTCAAGGTATGTTAAATGAGCGACCCTATTCGCAAGCTAAGTTCTTTTCGCCAATCCAACATCGGAGGAAGCTGCAGCTCTCGAAGAACTCGGTTCTCTAGTCTCGAATTTCGTGGTCTGGGCGCTGGGCGAGGATATTCTTCTGTAGTGCACGGAACTACTTTTTGATTGATACCTGCAGCCCTAAATATTTCTTGAGCGAAGTCAAACCAGCTGGCCTCACCTTCACAGGTTGCATGGACGATCCCCTGGAAATCAGTTTCAAGAAGTCTTTCAATCGCAGCAGCTGCAGAAACCGTGCTCGTTGGATTCCCGATTTGATCATTTACGACCTTTATTTCAGGCAAGCCGCTTCTAGCGGCTTTAAGCATTGTCGAGACAAAGTTTTTACCGCCCTCACCATAAAGCCAACTAACCCTCACTATCATCCAGTTATCGCAGCTGTTTTGAATGTTTTGCTCACCTAACAGTTTACTTTGGCCGTAAACGGACAAGGGGCCAAAGGGGACATCGTATTCGCTGTAAGGCCTTTTAAGCTTTCCGTCAAAAACATAATCACTTGAAATTCCAACGAGCCTGGCACCTGACTCGCAAGCGGCTCGAGCTATGTTTTTACTGCCATCTGCATTTATAGCGAAAGCAAGTTCAGGGTTTATCTCACACGCATCTACATTTGTAGAAGCAGCACTATGGATAATGACGTCGGGTTTGTTCTCCCGACAAAAACGGTAGACCTGGGCTGCATTTGTGACGTTAAGTTCGTTTGTAGACGGGAGGAGAAGCGAGTGTCGGCTGAATTTTTTGACAAGCTCTCTCCCAAGCAAACCGGTTGACCCCGTAATCAATATCTTCATGAGACTAAACCTGAGGTGAAGGTTCGAAAGGACGGGGCGCAAGCGTCCTTGGGGCTTAGTGTCGGATTTGTATGTATTGGCCAATCAATTCCGACATCCGGATCATTCCATTTAATGCATCCTTCATCGTTGGGATGATAAAAGTCAGTGCATTTATAGGTGACTAAGGCTTTGGTACTTAAAACGAAAAAACCATGGGCAAACCCGGGAGGAATCCAAAGTTGGTTTTTGTCTCTCCCGTTTAAAACGACGCTTTGCCATCTTCCAAAGGTCGGAGAACTTCTTCTTAAATCTACAGCGACGTCAAAGACTTCGCCCTCTATGGCGGTAATGAGCTTCCCTTGCGGATATTTTTTCTGAAAATGCAGTCCTCTTAACGTTCCATAGGATGAAAAAGAAAAGTTGTCTTGAACGAAATGGCTGGAAATACCAAGTTTTTGATAACGAGTTTCCTGCCATGTTTCGACAAAATACCCGCGGTCATCCTTATGGATATCGGGAAAAAATTCAATTAAACCTTCAATCTCGAAATGTTTGATTCTCATAATTAGTAAGCAAGAAATCCTAAAGAGCGGAGGAGGGAACAAGAGGATCAACTGCTCCTTGGACGCTTGTCTTCATAATTTAATTTCATCCAGTCACTGTAGTGTTTATTTTTGACGTTCTTAATCCACTCCGGATTATTCAGGTACCAGAGCACAGTCTCTCTGAGTCCGGCTTGGAAGGAGTAAGAAGGTTTCCAGCCAAGTTCTTTAAATATTTTGTTGCTGTTTATGGCATAACGAAAATCATGACCGGGCCTATCCTTAACGAAATGAATCTGATCGAAGTACGAACAGCCGTCTTTTCTTGGATTTACCCCATCAAGGATTTCAGTAATTGCCCGAACAATCTCTAAGTTTGAAAACTCTGAATTTCCTCCGATGTTATACACAGCTCCGGGAGCTGAGTTCCTGACAACAAGATCAATAGCAGAACAATGATCTTCAACATGGATCCAGTCCCGAATATTCGCCCCGTCACCGTAAACAGGAAGTTCTTTACCTGCGACAGCATTTAATACCATAAGTGGAATTAGTTTTTCAGGGTACTGCCGAGGGCCGTAATTATTAGAGCAATGCGTTATTAACGTCGGTAGGCCATAGGTCCGATTAAAAGCACGGACGAAATGATCTGCGGACGCTTTGGAAGCAGAGTAGGGGCTGTTAGGTCTGTAAGGACTCGATTCCGTGAATGAGGGATCTTTCTTACCAAGTGAACCAAACACTTCATCGGTGGAAACATGAAGAAATCTAAAACTATCCTTTCCGGCTTTGCACAAATGATTCCAGTAGTCCAAGGCCGAAGAGAGTAGACGGGTAGTGCCAATGACATTGGTTTGAAGGAAGGCTTCTGGCTCCAAGATAGAGCGATCTACGTGGCTTTCTGCTGCAAAGTTAACGACAAACTCCGGTTTGAAGTCGCGGAATATTTTTGCGGTCGAAGACTTGTCGGCAATATCTCCTTGGACAAAATAATAATTTGGATGATCGGCTATTGAGGACAAGTTTTCAGGATTGCCTGCGTAAGTTAGCTTATCGAGATTAAGAACGGAATCTCCGTTTGCAATCCTTTGAAGGATAAAGCAGGAGCCGATAAAACCCGCGCCGCCGGTGACTAAAAATTTCATTGTTTATCTAATCTTCCAGTCGAGATCAATAAGCTCCGGAGTGGGAGGATAGGACAACTCTCACAGTCTTAACCAGTAGACTGATGTCCAGCCAGATGTTCCAATTGCGCACATACCATGCATCCAATCGGACTCGGCGACTGTAGGAGGTATCACTTCGACCGCTTGTCTGCCATAAGCCTGTCATCCCGGGTCTAACCATTGTGTAATCGGAAAAGAAGACGTCATATTTAATGACTTCCTCATCCACGATAGGCCTTGGGCCGACAAGACTCATTTGACCGCGAATGACATTAAAAAGCTGAGGCAATTCATCAAGCGAAGTTTTACGAAGGAATGCTCCGATCTTAGTCACTCTCGGATCATGCTTGAGTTTATGCGTCTCTTCCCACTCTTTTGCCGCTTCAGGGTTGGCACGTAAATATTCTTGTAAGCGCCTGTCGGAGTCGACCACCATTGAGCGGAATTTATAACAGTTGAAATAAATACCGTCTTTACCGATACGCCGATGAGCGTAAAAGGCCGGTCCCGGACTTGAGGCTTTGATGGCAATGGCGATCCCTAAAAGAATCGGTGAAATCGCAATCGTCCCGACGGTTGCGACCGATAGATCGAATGCTCTCTTAAAGAATTGGTTGTACCACCGTGAGAGATTATTTTTAACGGAAATGACGACAAGATTTTCAGAATACAGTCTGTGCATTTCCATATTGGATACAGGCAGCTCCTCCGTTTCCGGTACGAAGGAAATATTCTTAACCAGAGGAAAAATTTCATCAATAAGCGTGTAAAGCCGCCGTTTGTCCATTCTCGGGGCCAGGATCAGGATGTTTTGTACTCCTGTCCGAAGAATAATTCTTGCAGCTTTGTCCGTAGAGCCGAGCCGGGGGTATTTCCCTTCGAGGGCGGTCCCAGAAGTTTTATCATCGATAATTCCTACGACTTTGATTCCAAAAAAGGAGTTTGTCGCGGAATAGTTCAAGACGCGTTTTGCAGTGTCGTCGGATCCGATGATGATCGTCGGTTCTAAAAGGATATTGGCACGGTTACAGAGGTAACGAACAAGAAGGCGAGAGCCGCAAACAAAAACGAAAACAAAACAGCCTAAGAATGCAATGAAAAGGCGCGAAACGACAGGAGCTTTGCCGGCGATAAATAAAACGACAATAGAGACGACAATGGCATAGATTACGGAGTAGAAAGTTCTCCGAATCATCTCCCCGATAGAAAGCAAACGAATATAGGTTCTGCCCCAATGGAGGAAAACCATGAAAATGAGAGGTACAAACAAGTAGAAATAAAAATTGTTCAGCTCGAACCAATCGTTCTTTCTTCCGAGTAACTCTAAAACAATGTCCCTGCCTCCGACGGCACACCACTCGGCAATAATAATAGCCAAGTAGTCCGTAGCCAACAGGAGCAGCGGCTGGAGCGTCGAACTGTACCTGTCGGTAAAAGAGATAGAGGGGTTTGCCATTTATTGCTTACTCGAAATATCTTGAACCTGAATTTTACTCCGAACCTTATTTTTGACGAATGAAAGATCTGGTCCTCACCTAGGTGTGACCGTAAAGGATCATTTTTTCACGATGTATTTTTGATTGAGCGATTATTTCACCGACAAGAATTGATGTTGCGGCGTAAACCGTCGCACTGTTGGTTAGATTAGAGTCTTTAGAATAGAGCCGAATTGTTCGAGAATAGATATGGCAAGTAAATCCAAAACGAAAACCGCATGGGTGTGTTCAGAGTGCGGATACGATGCTCCGAAATGGTTCGGACAGTGTCCATCCTGTAAAGCCTACAACACGATGAAAGAATTCCGAATCGAAGCGGAGTCTTCTAATCGTTATGCGCGGGCAGAACAGGCCGCTGCAACTTCCTCGGCAAGAGGCAGGACAGCCCTTGCCGGGACCAGCGATATTCTCGATTTATCAGAAATTGAAGCAAAGGAGAGCCCGAGAATCTTAATCGGCTTCAGCGAACTCGAAAGGGCGCTGGGTGGAGGCTTTGTTCCAGGCTCCGTCGTGCTAATTGGCGGTGACCCCGGGATCGGAAAATCGACCTTGCTGCTCCAAGCAATGTGCAAAATGGTTGCTTTGGGTCAGGTTTGCCTTTATGCGAGCGGTGAAGAAAGTCCGACTCAGGTTGCGCTTCGCGCTCAGCGTCTCGGCGTAAACACTAAAGGCTTGAAATTTATCAGTGAAATTCAGCTTGAAAAAATTGAAGCGATTATTGAAGAAACGAGCCCGCAGTGGATTGTGATTGACTCGATCCAAACACTTTTCTCCGAAGATTTAAGCGCGGCGCCGGGGTCTGTTTCTCAGGTTAAAGAATGTGCAGCGCGGCTGACGAGAATTGCCAAACGAAAGGGCATCGGCGTTATCTTCGTCGGACACGTCACAAAAGAGGGCGCTATGGCTGGCCCTCGCGTCTTGGAACACATGGTTGATACTGTTCTTTATTTTGAAGGGGATCCGGAGTCGAATTACCGTATTCTTCGCGCGTGTAAAAATCGTTTCGGTTCTGTCAACGAAATCGGTGTTTTCGGGATGACAGACAAGGGGTTGCGCGGCGTAAGAAATCCTTCGGCTCTTTTTCTGGCAGAAAGAAGAGAAGGAGTGGCGGGAAGCGTGACCTTTATTAATTTAGAGGGTACGCGCCCGATCCTTATCGAGATTCAAGCTTTGGTGGACAAATCCATGCTCCCCAATCCCAAACGCCTGACCGTTGGTACCGATGCCCAGCGTCTCACGATGCTTCTTGCAATTTTGCATCGTCATGTGACGCTTTCCACTTATGATCAGGATGTTTTTCTAAACGCAGTCGGCGGTATCAAAATCAGTGAAACGGCCAGCGACTTAGCTGTGCTTATCGCAATTGTTTCTTCGATGACGAATCAGGCGGTGAGCAGTAAGACCGCGATTTTCGGAGAAGTGGGCTTGGGCGGTGAGATTAGGCCGGTCTCCAGAGGACAGGAACGTATCAAAGAAGCTTCCAAGCTTGGCTTCACAAGAATCATTGTTCCGCTTAAGAACAAAGCGGCAGATATTCCCGGCGTTGAAATTATCGGAGTGGATAATCTTAGAGATGCGGTGAAGGTGGTATTCGGATCGAATCGTGTTAACCACGACGATCAGGTATATCCTGACGAGTAAATAATGGGCTGATGAAAACCTGGCCCCCGGTTTTGCAGCAGCCCAAATTAAAGCCTCAATAATTTCCCAGTATTTGAAAGCTACTTCAGGGCAACCTCGCTGAAATCCATATTGCTGCAGACATAGCGAACTTTAGGTTTTGTATCAACTCCGGCTTTTAGCTGGACAGCCTTGGCGAGGAGTTTTTTCTGTTTTTCCGTAGGAGCATCAAAATCAACCAAAGTAAGCGCTTTTGCCGGACAGATTTCCACACAAGCCGGTTCTTTGCCTTTAGTCAGACGATGAGAACATAGCGTACAGTGTTCTGCTTTTCCGGGTTGGGCGTTTTTGGTCGGAGGATTAGACGGTGAGAATAAAGGCTCTTTTTCACCGTAATAACTTGTCAGTTTCCGATCATTAAACATCGGCATTCCGTAGGGGCAAGCGGCTAAGCATGCCTTGCAGGCAATACATTTATCCTGATCAATCAGAATCTCTCCGTGAGGTCCTTTGTAAACCGCCTTCATCGGACAAACTTTTAGACAGGCCGGATCCTCGCAGTGCTGACACGAGGCACGAAAATAATTAATGATGTTTTTTTCTCTATTTTCAACCTTACGGATCCGATTCCATTGAATATTCGGGGAGACTTGGTTCTCCTGCTTACAGGCAATGAAACAGGCGTGGCAGCCGATGCATTCATCGACATTGACAATAATTCCCATTCGACTCATTTTTGGCTCCCGACTTTTCTAACTTCTACATTGACTTCAAAATACGGCGCATATCCGGAGAGGGGATCCCATTGTCTCGGAACGAGTCTTTGCGTGTCTTCTTCACCTTTCCAACCGTACTGAGCGTCTATTGTTCCGGGGGGAACCAAAATGGATACTTCTAAATTTGCCTTCACCGGCCCTCCGAAGGGACTGAAAATTTCGACACGATCTCCGTCTGCCAAACCCCTCGCAGAAGCATCATTCGGATGCATAGTAATCGTGCTGCACGGTTCGAGTTCTAATAAATAAGGAGCATCCGAACGGGTTTTAGAGTGTGTGATGTATGGCTTGCGTGCTCCGTTGATCATTCTTAGATTGAAGCGACCGTCGGGCTCCATCATCGGTTTATAGACAGGCAGACCATCGAAACCAAATTTTGCACATCGTGTTGAGAAGAGCTCGATCTTGCCCGTAGGCGTATTAAAGCCGGCTTGTCCATCCGGTCTAAGCAGCCCTTTTTCATATTTTTTCGGTTCATTCTTTCTGCATTCCAGCGAGGAAACCTGAGGCAAAGCAGCCACTGCGGCTTCGTACTCTGCACCCCACTCTTTGAGAATGGCGTTGCACGCTTTAACCGGGTCTCCGTTGAAAAAGTGCTTCGGATCGTCCAGGATACAGCCGAGTTCAAGTGCTATTCTCCAGTCTTCTTTGGCCTCACCCAGCGGTTTAACCGGAGTTCGCGGAGCAAATTTTGATCCGTAGACTCCGAAGGGAGCATGGCGTTCAAAATTCATCGCCGCCGGAAGGATGAGATCCATATTTCTGTGGCTTTCTTTTCGATAGAAGTAGTCGGCGCAGAAAGCGAAATCGAGTTTCTTTAAAGCTTCTTGATACTGCTGAGGCTGCGGCCAAATGAATGAATTGAAACCCCAGCCGCAGAAGGCTTTGATTTTGCCTGCATCAATGTATTCCGGGAGATGATTCGGGTTGTACATGATCATCATGTCATGCCAAAGCGGAACAAAGTCTTTGTCAAGACGTCTGTCCTTCTGAGCTTTGGCGTTCCACCACTTGGCCTCATAGAATTTAGGCTGCAGCCCCATCCCGCAGGCCTGAAGCCCTTTCGGTGAAAGCGGAAAACTAACACCGCCGGGAACATCGATATAACCGAGAATACACGGAATGAGAAGTAAGGCTCGAGCATTGTTGACGCCGTTGGTGTTATGGGTCAGGCTTTGAGATGTCAGAGAAAATGAGCCGGGACCGTCGGCGTACATGCGGGCTGCATCAATGATCTTTTGAGCCGGTACTCCGGTAATTTCCTCCGTACGCTCTGGGGTAAAAGACTCACAATAGTTTTTAAGTTCTTCAAAGCCGTGGCACCATTTATCAACAAAGGCTTTGTCATAAAGATTTTCTTTGACAAGAACACGGATGATGCCCATAGCGAGTGCAGCATCTGTTCCCACTTTTGGTGCTAGATGAATATCGGCAAACTGCGCGGTTTTCGTGTTTCGGGTATCAATCACGATAATCTTGCAGCCGCGTTTTTTGGCTGCGGTCAGAGATTGCCACCATCCAAGCGGGCGCGACCAGACGTTGGAGGCAAGAACCATAAAAGATTTAGTTTTTGCATTTGGCATCGATCCCTGAGACGGACGTCCCCACGTGAGGATTTCAGCCTGCATACAAGCCGCCCGACAAGCGACTGATGACTCAGTACCGAGGTGAACTGAGCCAAAGTAGCGAGCAAGACGCATAATCGGCGGACGCGGCTCCTTAGGATCGCCGATATAAAACATCACAGAATCAGCACCGTCTTTAGCTTTAATTCTGGTGAGATTTTCGGCAATCATACGATAAGCTTCATCCCAGCTGCAGCGCACAAATCCCGGATCGTCGCTGCCTTTAGGATTGGTCCGTTTCATCGGGTAGAGAAGACGGTTCGGGTTGTAGAGCCTCTGTAGTGTGGAAAGGCCTTTGGAGCAGAGAACATGCCGAGGATTTTCACTCCAATTGCCGATGGACTGAATGATGTTTCCGCAAGCTTTAAATTTTATTCCACAGGACGGAACCTGATTGCAGTTATCGCATATTGAATAACCGGTCCACTCGTCTAATGAAGTTTCCTCGGCTGCAGCTGACTTAACAAAGGCGGTTGAAGGAAGGGAGAGGGTACCTAGGATTCCTTTTAAGACGGATCTTCTCTTAATGGTTTGAGGGGTCATGATGGCTTTGCCTTCTAGCGGTTATTTGGGGCAGTGGCTTTCAACAAAACAACTCTTTCTTAAATTCTCAAGAATCTTCCGAAGGCCGGCCTCTGGAAAAAGAGGCCGGATCCTAATTAAAGTTCAAGTTATTTCGTTGTTATCGGATATAACCGATCGGCTAGCGCGAGCTTTCTTTGGCTGCGTTCTCTCCGGCAATTCTTCCGAAAACGAATACGTCCAGAAGCGCATTACCGCCCACGCGGTTGGTACCGTGAATACCTCCTGTGATTTCACCGGCAGCATACAGACGCGGAATTGGAGTTCCTGTTGCATCCAGAACCTGCGCTTTGGTGTTGGTATTGAGGCCGCCCATCGTGTGGTGGACCGTCATTCCGGTATAACAAGCCCAGAAGGGGCCCTGAGCAATTTTTCTGGTCAGATTCCGAGGAGCCTTATGGAAGTCTGGGTCTTCTTTGTTCTTAATAAGGACATTGTTATAGCGATCGATGGTCTTCTGAAGGCCTTCCGGGTCAACTCCCATCTTCTTGGCAAGTTCTTTAATTGTCGGTGCGGTCCAAGCTTCGTCAATCGCAATTCCGCGTTCCACTGCATCGTGAACTGCGCTGTTATAAGAGTTGTACTGGTTGTTGTCTACGACTGTATAAGCATATCGTTCAGGAGTACCGAGAACTGCATCTCGAATCACGTCACGGCGTGCGCCTTCATCGACAATACGATTTCCTCGCTTGTCTACGTAGATGGAACCGTCAACGTTGGTGTTCAAAATGATTTTTAGTTTTTTGCCTGCGGGGGCGCCCGGAGTAGATTGGATGAAATCCATCCCGACCAAGTAGCCTCCAATGCGGTTGGCAGCCAGCATTACGTCCCCGGTGTGGCCGGGAAGGTTATCCGTACCGAGACCCGCGGTTCTCGGATCATGCAGCTCTCTGAGGTATTGATTGCCCGAGAAACCGCCGGCAGCTAAGACCACTGCTTTATTCGCTTTGATGTTAAGGGTGTGGCCCTTGCTGTTTTGCAGTTTGACCCCGATCACATCGCCGGACCAAGGCTGTTCACGGTAGATCTCAACGACGGAGTATCCCAATTTAAACGGAACGTTTCTTTCCTTGAGAGCTTTGCTTAATACGCCTGTATAGCCGATACCTTTTGGTACAGCAGGAGAGTGAGCGCGAGGATAAAGTCCTCCGAACATTTGGTGGACAGTCGGTTTAAACTCCATTCCGAGGCCCTCCAGCCAAGTGATTACGCTATAGGCGTTGTCACAGAGCACCTTAACGCGTGCGGGATCACCTCTGAAATCTCCGGCGGCCAATGTTTGGGCGGCGTGCTTAGCCGGAGAATCTTCAATATTTTGTTTCGGCTGGCGAACCGGGTCCGCAGCATTAATCTGACCTTGAGCGGCCATGGTATTACCGCCGGCAAAAGGCAATCTTTCGATAATGACCGGCTTGGCTCCGTTTTGAGAAGCGAGAAGAGCTGCAGCCATCCCGGCTCCGCCTCCGCCTACGACAACGACGTCATAATTTTCATCCCAAACTTCGGGAAGGTATGGATTCCTCGGAGACTTTTCCTGAGCAAGAACAGGAACAGAGGTGAGGGCAGCTGTACCGGCGCCGACATATTTAAAAAGACTTCTTCTGCTAAGTGTCATAGTGTTGCCTCTTTTAAGTGAAATTTGATAATTGAAAGACTGAATTCGAAAACTATTGCTTTGAAAAAATGAGAGGTAGCGTTGTAAAGGACAAAATCTCTCCTAACCAGTGACAAGGTCACGGGCGGTTAAATCAAGGAATGAGGAGGTAGGTCAGCCGATTCGGCAAACCGCTCCGGTTAAATATCGACGTGTGAGAGAAACTCTTTGAGCTGCTGGAGGTCCTTGACACCTACTTTTTTATAGGCGTTGGCACGATGAGTCTCTACCGTTCGTTCGCTTAAACCAAGCCGCTGTGCAATTTGGTAGTTCATCAACCCGGCATTGACGCTGTTGAGGATTTGCTTTTCTCTCTGTGTGAGAGCATCGTAAAACTCCTGATAGCGCACAATGCGGAAATCTTTCTGACGGAATGCAAAATCGCTTTCGACTGCTCGCTCAACGGCTTCTAATAAAATTTCTGATGAAACAGGCTTTTTCAAGATATCTGCGGCTCCGCTGCGGAAAGCCGAGATAGCCATATCTACGTCAGCATGAGCTGTTAAAAAAATGATTGGCTGTCTGTAACCTTTATGGGCCAGAATGTCTTGAAATTCCAAGCCATTGACGAGCGGCATCTGATAATCCAGGATAATGCACCCGGGAACGTCGGGATCATCCTTTTTAAGGAAAGTCCCGGTTTCGGAGTAATAAGAAACCAGCCATCCGTCGGTTTTGAGCATAAATCGAATCGCATCGCCGAAGCCCTCGTCATCGTCTACGATTCGAATTACTGCTTTTTCCTTGTACTGGCTGTTCATTTCATTTCCCCGGACTCACGTTCCTGCAGTGTCAGAAATTATGCTGGACTCCAAAAGCCGTCAGAAGACGAGTTGCTTTGGCTTCTGCTTTCTTGAACATTCCCGTTCCCCGAGCATAAGTGCCTAATGCATAAACCAATGTTCGCTTTGAAAGCGGATATTGATACTTCAGAGAAGCAACCCAACGGTTGCCGTCACGGTCAGCATCTTTCTTCGCACTGGTTCCCTGCCATTTTCCCACATTCCATTTGAAGGCACCAAAAATTCTGCCGCCGGCCAGAGGTGTGCTCGCACCGATGACAAATGTGTCTGAGCGGAAGCCTTTTTTGCTGCCTTTGACCGCTGCGGTCGAACCGAAACCTAGATCTTTTGCATAGAACGCATTTGGGCCTCCTCCGAGACTTCTGGAATTCCAAACGTGCTGATAATCGAAATGGACACGGGTTTGATCAAAGGTTTGGTTTACGGCGAAGAAGAGGTTGTAGGTCGGATCAGAGTCAGCTCCGTTATTGGCTCCGCTTTGGCGATAATCAATGACCGTAAAAATGGTTCCTAAATTAAATCCCTGATTTTTATATTGAGCGGATAGGCCATAGTAATGGTTGTTTTTGGCCCACTTGGCTTCGTCCGTTGAAATGCCGTTTGAATACTGCGCCGTGAGCGTAAGGGTGTTTGTCGGCTTAACTTGGTATGTGACTGAATTGTTGAGCATTCCAGAGTTAACTAACGAACCGATTAACGCTGCGTCAAGATAGTTGCAGGCCATCGGGTTCGCACTCATCTTCGGGAATTGTCCAAAATACCCGGTCGTTCCCATTAGTGATCCGGATCGCCCGAATCCAAGTTCGCCCCAACGCCCTCCGATGATGAGAAGAGAGTCTCTGTCGAAAAGAACTCCGGAAGTTTGTCCCTCGCCGTTGTTAATCTTGAGGCCTTGTTCCAGGACGAATTTAACGTAGTTGCCTCCCCCGAGGTCCTCTTGTCCTTTTAAACCCCACCGGCTGGCGGCGTTGCCTCCGGAAATAGCCTGCACTTTGGCGGCTTGTCCTTTGCCTTTGGAGACGCCGAATCCGGTATCAATGACGCCATAGACGGAAACTGAACTGGCTGCGGCTGCCGACATTGCCGTTAAACAAGTGATTGCAGCGGCACTTTTGATTATTTTGATACTCATGCTGAATTTCTCCTTGAAAATCAACTAGGTGAGAAAATGCAAAAAACCATCTGCAGAAAAGATTAATGAACAGCTCACTTAAGTGCCCGGTACTTAAGTAGTGAAAACCGTGAAAATCCTGAGGACTAAAACGGTTTGTCCGTGAGATGATGAGCACGAAAAAACATGGACGGCTATTTATGAAACGATTGATTATTTCGATGTTCCTGTTGCTTTATCTCTCGGGGTGTACGGCCTCTGCTGAATACGTTATCGGGATAGGAACAGGAGCTATGGCGGCAAGTCAGAAGTTGTTTTTTGAGGAGACCGCTAAATACTTGGAAAAAGAGTTTGGCGCAAGGACGATAGAACTCAAAGGTCCGATTGCTTTGGGAGAATTAAAGGAATTAATCCGTACCAAACAGATTGATTACTTTATTTCTTCGGCCGGATTTGCCAGATTATTAGGCGAAGAAGGTGTGAGAGAATTGGTCATCTATCGACCGGGACCAAACGAGCAGGATCGTAATGAACTCGGATCGACATTTTTTGTCGCTAAAGACTCAAAAATCAATACCCTCGCAGGGATGAAGGGCAAAAGGTTTATCGCAAATGATCCGAATGCTTTTTATAGTTACGTAGCTCCCCTCGGAGAAATTTCTTACGCAGGTTATGATCCCTCAGCATTTTTTAGTTCCATTCATTTTCAATACAAACGGCCGCTCGATTTGTTTAAGGCGTTGAAGGACGGAAGTGCCGATGTTGCGGCATTGCCTAGCTGCTTTTGGGAGAGTCGGCTAATGGACAACCCTGAGCTCGCAAACGCTGTTAAACCGGCAGCGATCGTAAGTGAACAGCCTTGTTATCGTTCAACTCGTACCTATCCCAACTGGGTGCTTTCCTCTACAAGAGGGGCAGATCCTGCATTCACTAAGCGCCTTGTAGCCGCGCTCTTAGCTATGCCGCATCTTCCCGACGGCGCCTCGTGGTCGGTTCAAACTGATCTTTCAAGGGTGGATGCTGTTTTTAAGCAGCTTAATATCGCTCAGTTCTCAGGCGCCAAGCCCTGGACTATCCGAGATTTTCTTCAGAAATATTCTTTTTCCGTATTCGTATTTACTATCTTTTTGTTAGGACTGCTTACATTCACAGGTTTTTTATACTTTCAGTTGAGAATACGGTCGGCACAGCTCATCAAGACCCTAAAAGAAAAATTTCATGCCGACCGAGCGATGAGAGAAACTGAGGCGCGGCTTCTCTCTCTTCAAAAAATTACAACGATCGATCATATGAGTTCGATGATAGCCCATGAATTGCCGCAGCCGCTGGGAGCAATTTTGGCGTATTCCGAAGGGCTGCTTCGTCTTCAGAAAACGGGCCCTGTTGATGATGAGCTTCTTACAGAGATGCTTATAAAGATCGTTTTTCAAACGCGCAAGGCCGAAGAAATAGTGACCTCTGTTCGTTCTTATGCCAAAGAGCAAAAACTAAAAAAATCGCCTCTGAGTGTCAATGAGGTTGTGACTGAAGCAGTTAAAGATTTCACCTCAACTCTGCAGGACTATCCTCTTCAAATTGAATTTGAAGAGGATCCTCGTTCTCCGATTTGCAGCTTGGCACCGTTAGAGTTTGAGCTTGCAGTTTTTAATCTTCTTAAAAACGCTAAAGAAGCTTTAAAGGCTCAGAAAGCCGATGAACCAAAAGTGTTCATAAAGATTTCGAGTGGTGAAACTCATTGCTTTGTCGATATCTCAGATAATGGAGCTGTCATTTCCGATTCCGATTTTGAACGCATGGGTTCGGTTTTTAAGTCCGGAAAAGCTTCCGGCCTTGGTATCGGCTTATCAATAGTCCGCTCAATCGTTCAAAATCACAATGGCAGCTTGGTGCTGGAAAGAGGGAAGAACGGCGGTTTAGTTTGCAGAATTCGTTTACCGATTTTTAACGCTGAGTAAGGTTCTGATAACTACATGGAAGGGGTTATTTTTAGCCTGGTAATTTACCGGAATCCTTGCCGGGACGCAAACTAATTATCTTGAAGACTTGCAGTTTCTGCCGCCTTGTGGACATGCAAGAAAAAAGGCCGCCCTGACGGAGGACGGCCCAAAAGTACATAGAACTCGGTTATTTGCCTGAGAGCTTATTTAAACGAGCGACTAAGGAAGATTCTTCCCCTCTCATCGGACGATGAGTTTCGCTCTTGGACGGTGAGGCCGCGGCTGGTCTGTCTTCGAGGCCGGCCTGAGCGTCGGCGTTAGCAAGATTTTCGTGCATGATTTCGTCCATGACGGAACCTTTTGCCGGCGTATTCTGATTTTGCTGTGTCACTGTTTCATCTCCATTGGATTGTGGTCTGTAGGCGACAGTTCCGTACGGACCGTAAATATCTGCTCCGGCCTCGGGGACCTTTTTTCCCGGGAATCTCGGCGCGCGAAGCCCATAATAATTCGGGTACGGAGAAGATGGCAAGAGCAGCATCAGCAAAACTACAAGATTAAGAAGCGGAATTAACTGAGCAATGACCCAAAATCCGCTGTGGTTTCTGTCGTGCAGACGCCGAACCGTAACCGCTAGGGACGGAAAGAAAATCGCTATGCAAAAAATTAAATAAAGGCTTCCGAAAATCAAAGCGAGAATAGGATCTTTCGGAAAAACAGGTATCCCGTCAGACATTGCATCTTCCGGGATGTCAACAAGCTTAGATATGAACCAGAATGCCCATAAAATCAGAAGATTGATAATAGTGAAAGACCAATATTCAGTACGAGAAGCGCGCCCCTGAAACGTAAAATATTTACTGAAGCAGTAGCGATACCACTGGAAAAACATTTTTTACTCCTTTATTCTGGGTTCATTGTATTTGGGTTCAGTAGCATTTGCCTATCGTGGTTCCAAAACGTGCAGTCAAAAATCCTGCTTCGTTCCCTGACGAAAATCTCGGAAACCAATAAAATTTCAGAAAACATTAGGGTCCGATTTATGAGAACTATCCCAAAGCTTTTCTTTTCCGTAGCCTTAGCAGGTTCTGCACTCGTCATGGCAGGGTGTCAAACTGCAGAGCCTTACGTTTCTTATCCTTATGAAGTCACGGCTCAGAATGCCCGTATTTTGAAGCGGCTGGATGTTAAAGATGTCGCAGTCGAACAGGTACGCGTGGTTAAGGCGATGGATCTTGAATGTGCCGGAAACAATATTCCTATTCCCGGCCAGGAAGGATTTAAAACAATCAACGGAGCATTTTCTAATTATTGGCGCAATGCCTTGATGTCTGACTTGAATCAGGCCGGAATCCTGAATCAAAAAAATCCTAAGGTCAAAATCTATAACTTAATTGACAGCGTAAAGATTCAGGCAGAACCGACATTCTTAGCTTGGCGCATCAACATGGAATTGTTCTCCTCCAACGGGCACTCAATGAAACTGGATGTGGTTTACAACGCGCCCACCGACGGACTTAAGAATATGCAGGACGGTTGCCGCCGGGTTGCCGAGACCTTAAATAAGGCGGTGAAGTGGTCTGTTCTTAAGGCAATTAGCGATCCGAGATTTGAGGCCTTAGTTGAGCCGGGACTTGATTTCACACCTTCGATGAAGGCTCAAAGCTTCCAGTCCTTGTTTCTGGGAGAAGATGAGGACGATCGCTGGGTCGATAAAGCATCGAAGAAGCCATAACAATTGAGATTTTTAAAAACGACTGGGACCTGCATCTGGTGGGTCCTCGTTTTTTGAAACTCTTAATTTTCCGTTGAATCAATTCATATGGAACTCTCAAGAATATCTTGGTTTTGTGTCAAGAAAGTCAGCTAAGCAGTTCTTCAAAGTACGGTTTTGGGATAACCTTTTGCAGTCTTAACTCACAGCTTTTTTCTACTGCACCTAACTCTAAGGCGAAAAACTCGACAAACGTTCTCACTAGAGGTTTTTTCCAGTCATCTTTATGAACGGCGACATAGTTTTGCTGACTTGGCCTATGCCACCCATTGAGGATCGGAACTAAGCGGCCGGCTTCAAGTTCATCGATGCAGCAAAATAGAGGTAAGGAAAGTGCAATTCCCATTCCCTGCAGAACGGCTTCTTTTGCCATTTCTACACTTGACCATCTGATAAATGAATCGTGCGGAACATTTAACACCATTCCTTTTTTCTTCAGAACAAAGTTCACCGTAAAGGAATATCTCTTAGGGTAAAGATTCCCGAAAGTGATATGGTTCTGCAGGTCTTGAGGAGAATTGATTTTGCCGTTCTCTTCAACATATTTCTTGGAGGCAACAGGTATAAAAACCATTTTTCCTCTCGATCTGAACACGTAATCTGGCAATGACGCCAAACCGGAAACTATGCTTACATCAGCTTGTCTTTGTTTGAACTCGTTCAAATCAACTGGAGAAATAACATTAAATCTTGTTTGCGGATGAATAGCTCTGAATTTTTTAAGAATATTCGGCAAGTATTTTCCTTGAGAATTACCTACCATCAGCCTGATGATTTGGCCTTCATCGTAAACACGGTTAGCTAGAACGGAAGCTATTTTTTCTTTTGTACGGACTAATTCCGTCGCATAATGGACTAGCTCCGATGCAACGGGCATCGGAGAAAATGGTCTTTGGTTACGGTCAAATAAAGTAACGCCCAGTCTTTTTTCTAATCCCTTAAGTTTCTTGGAAACGGTCGGAGCGTCAATGCTCAATTTTTCTGCTGTTTCCGCAATGGAGCCGTTTGAATAAACAAGGACGAAAATTTCCCAGCTCAGAATATCGTCGTTCATATAAGTTTCTAATTTAGAAATCTATATTTTAAATTAAGAAATTTCTTGTTACGGTTTGTTTCCTTGGAAACCTAAAATTATTCTCAAAAATCACCTTCAACATCCTAAGGAAAGAAAAATGTTGGATTTACTCATACGAGGAGCTCTCGTTGTCGACCCCCTCAACCACATTCACTCAAAAAAAGATATTGCAGTTATTGACGGAAAAATATCGGACATTAATGACGAAATCGTTCTTCCTGCAAAAAAAGTCATAGATGCCGAGGGCAAAGTTGTGATTCCTGGCATTATTGACATGCACACTCATATGCGGACGGTTCTCGGCCATAAACATGCGCAAAGGATGATTGCACTGGCCGGCGTATGTACCACACTTGATATGGCTGGTCCTTTAGAAGACATCCTTACATCGATTCCTGAAAGCGGTGCCGGTGTAAATATTGCAATCTTAGAGGCGGCAAGGGACGGAATGACGATTTCCTCTCCTCGTCCTTCCGAACAGGAACAGTCTGATTTTATTGACAAAACATTGGAACAAGGCGGAATTGGAATCAAACTCTTGGGAGGGCACTTTCCAATGGACCTGGATATCAGCAAGAGTTTTATTGACTTGGCGAATGATAAAAAGGCCTGGGTAGCCTGGCATGTGGGAAGTACCGCACATGGTTCTAACATCGAAGGTCTAAGAGAAGCGGTTGGTTCGGCTGCAGAAAAATTTCTGCATATCGCACATGTAAACAGTTATTGTCGCGCTCAGATTTCAAATGAGACGGCAGAGGCAATCGAAGCGATAGAGCTCCTGAAGGCTAATCCTAATCTTTTTTCGGAATCTTACCTGTCACCGTTGAACGGAACCCGGATCATCATTAAAGATAACGTTCCTTTAAGCAAAGTGACTTCGACCTGCCTGAAAAAGCTTGGATACTCCGACGACTACGCTGGAATGAAAAAGGCCATCGCGGATGGAGCAGCCGGAGTTTTGGTTGACAACGGGACAGTCGGCGAACTTTTAAAGGGCCAGGAAGGTGTGAACTATTGGGAATCCCGTGATACTAAATGCACAGGTAGTTTTGCTGTAAATCCTGCAGCGAGCCGCTTCCTTTTGGCAACTGCAAAACGTGATGACGGATCCTTCGTTGTCGACTCCTTCTCGACTGACGGAGGCTGCTACCCACGAAATGTCATTGTTGAAAACGGTTTACTTCTTGTTAAATTCGGATCGCTTACGCTTTCCGAATTCGCGGTTAAGGCAAGCCTTAACGGTGCAAGAGCGCTTGGCCTTAAAAATAAAGGCCATCTGTCTGTTGGAGCAGACGCAGACATCACGATTTTGGATCTGCAAAATGAAAGAGCCTACGCAACGTTAGTTGAGGGTAACGTGATAATGCTTGACGGGGTCCTTTTAGGCTCGGGCACAACGATCATTTGTGACGAAAGAGGCTCCAGCGCACTAACTAAACGGAAAATCAAACACATTGTGAAAGCACCTCTTTCTCTTAAAGAAATAGAAAACCGTTTTATCCCATAAATTCGGAGAAAAAATATGTTTGGATTGATTGTCGTTTTACTGGGCATAATCCTTGTCGGGTATCTGATCGTTAAGAAATATTATGCACCCTGGTCTCTTTTGCTAGTCGGTCTCGTTTTGCTTCTGATCGTCGGAATCTTCACTGATACAGCAATAGTTTCAGGTAAAAAAGCAACACATAGCTGGCTTTTGGATATTGTTCAAGTTGTTACTAATATTTCGTCATCTACGTTAGCCGGTCTCGGTCTTCAAATTATGGTTATATCCGGATTTGCAGATTATCTGGATAGAATCGGGGCTACAAAATCCTTTGTAAAGATTTGTGCAAAACCGCTTGAATATATTCACAGCCCGTACACACTTCTTGCTATCTCATACTTAGTCGGCCAGTTTATCAATATTTTTATACCTTCGGCTGTCGGACTTGGTGTATTGTTAATGCTCACTGTTTATCCTCTCTTGATGGCAGTTGGTGTTTCCAGCGTGTCTGCCGCAACAGTGATTGTTACGGCAAGTTGTCTAGACCTTGGTCCCGCTTCCGCTAACTCCATTGTTACTTCTAAGCTTTTAGGAACAAGTGCGATGGAGTATTTCTTGGAAGGGCAGCTCCTTATCGGCTCTATGGCAGCCGTAGCTATTGCCGTATCACACGGCCTGATTCAAAAATATTTTGACAATAAAGATTTAAAGTCCGGAAGGTTAACTGCAGATGACTTCAAGCTGAAGAGCGAGCTCATTGCAGCTTCAGCGAAAGACAAGCAGCCGGATGCGCCTCGTTTCTACGCGATCCTGCCTGTTCTCCCTATTGTGTTCCTCTTTATTTTCTCTAAATTCTGTTACTCGGGCGTAAAACTGGAACTTGCCACCGCTATGTTCTTGTGCATGATCCTCAGTTTTCTTGTGGATTTACTCACGAGAAGAAAATTGAAAGAATGCATCGCAAACACCAAAGCTTTCTTCCAAGGTATGGGGCGTGTTCTGACTTCTACCGTATCCCTCATTATTTGCGCCATGGTTTTTGCTGAAGGCCTAAAGCTTTCAGGCGGAATTGCTTCGATTATCAGCTGGGCTGCATCCATGCAGAATACCGGAGGCGTTGTCATGTTGGTTGTCATGTGCGCTTTATTAGCTGTCGCCTCAATTCTTACTGGATCTGCGAACGCCGCCTTCTTTGCCTTCAATTCTTTACTGCCTCATGCGGCTAAAGCAGTAAATTGGGATCTAATCATCATGGCTTGCCCTGTGCAGTTGGTCAGTGGCATAGCACGGTCCATGTCTCCGATTGCCGGAGTCACAATCGCGGTTTCCAGTATTGCAGGACTTTCTCCTTTTGAGGTCGTTCGAAGGACAATTCCTGTGATGGTGATCGGCATGCTCACGGTCATTCTGAGTTCCCTCATTCTTTTAAATTAATTCATAAAAGGCGTCTGACATTCTGGACGCCTTTTTACGAACTGCATATGAATAAGCGAGTCCTAATTGTGTCTACCGGAGGCACCATATTAAGTTCCGGCGATTCTCCTATTCAGCTCACTAATTACACCTGTCGTGGAACAACGATCAAAGACGTTCTAGGCAACGCTGATTGGGCAGAAGATATAAATTTAGACTGTAGAGAAATCTTTACGATCCCAAGTAGCCGCATAACATATAAGCACTGGAAAAAACTTATTGAATTTTTAAATGAAGAGATCCGTCAAGAAGATGTTATGGGCGCAGTCGTAGCTCATGGGACAGATACGCTTGAAGAGAGTGCATTTTTTGCAAATCTCTTCTTGAAAACCGACAAACCGGTTGTGTTTACGGGAGCTATGAGGCCTAATACCGCTTTAGGCTCAGACGGAGCGCTTAACTTATTTAATTCCGTGCAAATAGTCTTGAATTCGACTTCGGCGAAACGCGGTGTCCTTATTTGTCTGAACGGAAAAATCAGTGAAGCAAGGCTGACAACAAAAGCGCATACACTTGAGCCGGGTGCGTTTCAAGTTCCTGAATACGGTTTTTGCGGTTTCGTCATCAACGGAACAGTTGAATTTGTTTCAAGATGCGAGAAACCTCATACCACCCAAACACAATTTAATATTTCTGATCTTTCCGGTAAAGAAACCCTTCCTTTTGTACCGATAATTTTTGCATACGCCGATGAGGGCGCTGAGCTGATCAGAGCTTCGATCCACTGCGGTGCAAAAGGAATTGTCTATGCCGGTACCGGTCACGGATCCATCTCGCTCGAAGCTGAGAATGCGCTCAATGAAGCGTCTGCAAAGGGCGTTATCGTTGTTAGAGCCAGCAGGATTAACGGTCCAGTTTTGCCAAGTAAGGAACGGTGGTCAAAAGCCGGATTTATTCCTGCCGGAACCTTGAATAGCATTAAAGCAAGGTTGTTGATGGCGATTGCCCTAGCGTCGGTCGGAAATGATCGAATGGAAATCGAAAGAATTTTTCAAACGTATTAACTATGGACTTACAAGACTCCTTTCTCCTCAAAGGCTCGTTAACAACTCAAGAGGTGGCGAAAAGAATTCAAAAATTTAATCCCACATTAAAAGCCATTAGAGATTGGAAAGAACCCGACATTAGAAAAGAATTTCATGTCCTTGTTAAGAATAACATTGGGCTGGAAGGCTTTTATACATCGGCGGGTTCAAAGTTTTTTAGAGAGCTTAAACTCAAAGATGCCTTTTGCGTTCAGTTATTGAAAAAGCACCATGTTGATGTTTTTGGGACTACTCATATGACAGAACTTGCGGGTTTTGTGACTACCGCCCATCCCAACAGAGGTTACTCTTACCTTGGCGGCTTTCCTAAAAATCCTATTTCCGAGATGCCTCCAGGAGGCTCAAGCACCGGGTCAGCAATCGCCGTGAAGGCAGGCTTTTGTCACGCAGCTCTAGGTACTGAAACTCGAGGGAGTATCATGAAGCCAGGTTTAGCCTGTGAGGTCTACGCCTTTAAACCTTCGCGTGGTTCCATTTCCAGAAAAGGAATTATTCCGCTTTCAAGCCTCTTGGACAGCCCCGGCATCTTCGCCTGCAATATGCAGGTGTTAAGAAAAATTTATTCGTTCATTTCCTCTCCTGATTCCGAAGATGAGCTGTCTGTGAAATTCTATTCGGGAAAGAGAAAATTTAAACAGACTGACAACGTACTAGTGTCACATCGAATCGGCATCATTGCTTGCTCAAACTCAAGCAGATCTGAGGTTTCAACAATACAAAATCTGCTGGAGGAAACGGGCTTGCAGACAGTCTTAATTCCGGGTAAAGAAATTGACTTTTGTTATAAAAAGATCTCGTCTTTGGATTTTTTAAGAAGTATGAACTCTTTTATTAAGGCGAACCGTTCTCAGCTTCAAGTCAAAGATGTTTATGAACTGATTCAAAACTATCGGCAAGACAGAGAAGCAAGTCCTTTTGGCATGGATCGATTGGAGGACGCTCTTAAATTCGATAAACTTGAAAACAAGGAACTGGAGGCGTTTGCGACAAGTAACATAAGAAGAGCAGCAGACTGGATTGATAGCCTTTGCCGACAATTTGACTGCGGTTTTCTTCTTTCTACGGATTTTGTGGATTGGTGGTCAATAAGCGGAAGCCCCAGTATCGTTGTTCCTTTAGTAGTTAAGACTTCTAAAAAGAAGACGGTTTTACCGGTCATGATAGGGGCGCAATTTGGTTCAGATGAAGAACTGTTGGATCTTGCAAAGTTCTTAGCGGAAGAAAATTAGAAAAAACCCGCTTTTGCCGATGCTAAGCGAGGAGTAGAAGAACGAATAGACTTGAGAAAAGGAAAGTCCCAAAGTTTTTTTAACCCCTTGGGACCGCTTGTTTAGTCTCGGTTATTTTAGCTACGCAATCTTGAGAACTGTTTCCGGATTCTGCCATAAATAGAAGAAACGAGTTCTGGACTGGTTGTACCAGCGAGGATTATTGAGATACCAGCTGACCGTCTTTTTGAGACCCTCTCCAAGAGAGGTCTTATTTTGCAATCCGAGAACTGTAAGCGCTGACTCATCTTTAGAGATATCAGATGCGATCAGTGAAGTTGTAACTTCTTCGATCAGTGCCTGGTAACGACCGACCGGCGGCGGAAGGGCCTCGTTCAAACTATCGCAGATCACGTCAGCTGCTTCAATATTTGACATGGAGGAGGTGGTGCCGGTCAAATGATAGTGTCCGCCGATTTTTCCGTTCTTTTCAACCAAGACAATGGCGTCGACCACGTCTTTGACATAGACAAGGTCAGAAACCTTTTCCTCCGGATTGACAACGGGTATCGTTTCACCTTCAATTGCGCGATAAATGATCATGGAGATCGGACTATCGGGCTGCTGGAAAGGTCCGAATGCGGGCGGAACGAGCAAACTGCTGATCGGAAGGCCGTCAGATGCATAACCGTCCAATAAGTGAAGTAAGCCGGCGTACATCTTGCCGTAAGTGCCCAAAAGCTTGTAATGCTCGGAGACAACTACGACAATCTTGTGCAGCTTAGTGTCGGCCATGCCGTTTCGCCATTCTTTGACTGTTTCAAAGAATGTACGAAAATTTTCCAAACTGGAATCTTCTTCCGGGTTTTTAGGCGTTATGCAGAAATAGATCGTATCGGCAGCGGCCATGAGCAACGCCTGACGAATTTCCTCAGGATTGGAAATATCGCAGCGAGCAAAGCTGTGACGGCTTTGCTGCATGAGCTCGGCAATATTGAGCAAGTTTCCGAGACCGGAAAGATTGTCAAAATTGAAGACTTGTTGTCCGTCTTCAATGAGCTGATAAACCAGGTTGGTGCCTATGAAGCCGGCACCGCCAAAGACTGCTGAACGATTGCTCACTTTTTTCTCCTTATTTGTGATTTTAAGTGGGCTTCCCACAATCGCAATTGGTATTTGTCAGTTAGGCTTGACCCTAACTGATGGGAAATAACACGGTATTTGTTCGTTTCATCGAACATCTCGGGACTTTCCTCAAATCATACAAATCATCAAAATATTTCTGAATGACAGTTCAAAAAACTATCAATCTCTGACGAGAAAGTCGAAGAAAAATACCCAAGGTTACACTATTTTTGCGAGCTAAAACTTTTCACCTTAATGGAAAATAAAGTTCCGTTAATGAGCACGAAGGGTCACAAGGCAGGCAATGCTGTGATAGGGTGGCGGTGTCTAAATTATTTCTTTCGGAAATCAACAATGCTTAGAAAGATTATGACTGCTACTGTTTTAGCCGCGGCTGCGATGGGCGTAAATGCCGAAGATTTTTATCTCAAACCTGCGCCTAAAGGGATGGAAATGAATCTGCCCGTTACCGTTCAGAAGAGTTTCCCAAACGACAAGGCCCGCATCGTTTTCTCAACAATGTCTGAAGCCAAGGACTTGGCTACAGCGCAGAGTGAAGTCAATAAGACCATGGCAGAGGCCCAGCAGTCTGTGAAAGATTTTTCATCAATTGCAAAGATCCGCAACGGGGGATATTACACGCAGCCGATTTATACTAATCCCAAGAAAGGGGAGGCTCCGGTGATTACAGGATGGCGAGCCCGTCAAAACATCATCGTTGAGACAGAAGACGTCAACGGCGTTGCCTCATTGGTCCAGGTCGGGCAGCAGGCAAAACTAGCACTTGAAAACGTTTCATATTCTCTAAGTGAGGAAGCGAAAGCTGCAGCACAGGATCAGCTCTCAAAAGATGTGATCGATGCCTTAAATAAGAAGGCTGAATCCATCGCAGTAGCAATGAAAGTTGCGCCTGATGCTCTTCGTATTGAAAAGCTGAATTTCAATTCGTTTGATTTCGCACCGGAGGGGGCAGTATTTGCGGCCAGAGCTATGGGTGCAAACGCTGCGTTTAAGACTGTGGAGACACCTGTTTTTGAAGCTGGAACATCCAACCTCTCGATGTCGGTGTCAGCTGTCTTGAAGACAGAAGGCGCCGAGTAGTTTTCTGCATTCACCGACCATTCACGGCTTGAAACGTATTAATCCAAAGAAATTTGTCTAAAATAGGCCGTTAAAAGGGGAGGGCCGTCCGCCTTCTCCTTTCCGAAAAATAAACCTATTAAGGAGAAAAGGTTTGAAATCAAATTCTTCATATCCCATCCTGGCTAAAGAAGGTTGGGGAATCATCGGCGCCGCGATCTTTATTACGCTGTTAGTATGGTGGCTGATCGGAGGATTCATTTCCTTCATTTTCTTTGTCCTTTTGGTCTTTGTCATACAGTTTTTCCGTGATCCTCCTAGAGCGATCAGTCAGACTCCGCATAGCGTTCTTTCAGGAGCTGACGGAAGAATCTGCAAAGTTCAAAAAGTCGAGAATCCCTACACCGGTAAGGAAGAAATTCTTATTTCGACCTTCATGAATGTGTTCAACATTCACTCCAACCGCAGCCCGATCGGGGGTACTGTTGAGGCTATTTATTACAAACCCGGCAAATTCTTGAATGCCGACCTCGATAAGGCCAGCATGGAAAACGAACGCAACGCCATCATCATCAAGTCTGATGAAGGCCCTGTGATTACCTGCGTTCAGATCGCCGGCTTGATTGCCCGCCGCATTATCTGTCATCTCCATATCGGTCAGGAAGTTACTCGCGGCGAACGCTTCGGTTTTATCCGTTTCGGTTCCCGTGTCGACGTCTACGTTCCTCTCAACTCTGAAGTTCTCGTTTTCGTGGGCCAGAAGGTTCGCGCAGCGGACACCGTCCTTGCTCTCCTGAATCCTCAGGAAGAAGAAAAACCGGAAACTCCGGTCGAAGCTCCCGCTGTTGAAGCCGTAGAAGTGACCGAAGTTGCTGCAACTGCTGACGCTGCTCCTGCTGCCGAAACAAAAACGACAGAAGAGAAGACTCAGCAGCAGGCTTAATCAGAAGGAGAACGCTTAAATGCCTTTACAGCGAGATAAAGCCAAACAGTTTCATGCCCGTCGGAATTTTCGTCCGCATCCTCGCGTGACACCGAAGGCCATCGTTCGCGAACGCATTGAGACCGTCCGCAAGAAGGGGATCTATCTGCTTCCGAACCTGTTTACGCTTTCGAGTTTGTTCTCAGGCTTCTATGCCGTCATCATTGCGATGGCAGGCGACTTTGAAAAAGCCGCTATTGCGATTTTCGTGTCCATGATCCTGGACGGATGTGACGGCCGTGTGGCCCGTCTGACTCACACTCAGAGCTCTTTCGGTGTCCAGTTCGACTCTTTAGCCGATATGTGTGCTTTCGGCATGGCGCCGGCGATGGTGGTTTATCAGTGGGCTCTTCACGACTTAGGTCGTTTGGGCTGGGCCGCCGCCTTCGTATACTGCGCCGGTGCGGCACTTCGCCTGGCACGCTTTAATGCCAACGTAGATGTTGTTGACAAAGGCTTCTTCCAGGGTCTTCCTTCTCCTGCGGCCGCTGCTTTAGTAGCAGGTTTTGTTTGGCTTGCGGTTGACCAGAGAATGCCTGTTAACAGCGACTGGCTGCCTTGGCTTGCAATGGTTATTACGGTTTATGCCGGTCTTACCATGGTCTGCAACGCACCGTTCTACTCCGGCAAGAGCTTCCATTACGGCAAGAGCGTTCCTTTCTGGGTGCTGATTGCTGCTGTGATCCTGTTGTTTGTACTTTCAACAGATCCGGCTCTGATGGTCTTCATCCTTTTCTGCTTGTATGCACTTTCCGGTTTTGCTTACCAGTTCTACCTCTGGTATACAGGTCAGCCGAATCCGGTTATTCCGCATCGTTCTGAAGTGGAATTAGACGAGCCTGCAGATCAGGTTAAATAGGAAATCATTAAGATATTCGTGCACAGCCCGGGGATTTTCCTCGGGCTTTTTTGATGTGCGCTCGGCATGAGCGAACTCTACAGGGTGAAAGTCCCGAAGTGCGGGCGGTGGCGCCAAGCACATAGCCAGAGGCAAGGTCTGAATCACGAGGTTCCGACTGAAGGAAGCCCGAGGCAAACCATTGACCTTACGAACAGGAACGGTCTCAGGCACATGCTGTCGGGTAAGACTGCATAACAAGTTGAAGCCCTAAGGCCACACGGAGAAGGCAATGTAAAGACCGAAGGTACGTGATGGGAAAGAGTTCGTTCTTACCCGAGGAGAACTCACGGACGCAAGCCAGTCGGCTTGGCGGAGTAAAACTTGCCGTGAGTGGTCAGCAGAGGGCATAGTACTCGGTAGCAGTAGCCGAGAAAGGCCCGAATCTTAACGGAGTGTGTTACTGCAACTACGACAAAGGGAATCCATGGATAGAAACAATGAAAAACCTTCATGCGGGCAAGGCGCACGGAATGCGGCTAAACCTGCACAAAAGGGTCCGCCCGCGTCCATAGAAACAGAAGAAGACACACATAACCTCAATTTATACGCAGGCATTACCTTAGAGGCGATACTGGAGCCTTCTAATCTGAAGGAAGCACTCAAAAGAGTAGTAGCCAACAGAGGGGCTCCCGGGATTGACGGAATGGAAGTTGGGCAACTGCTCGACTGGATACGTAACCATCCCGGCCAGCTTACAAAGGCGATTAAGGAGGGAACTTACAGGCCCTCCCCTGTGAAAAGAGTAAGCACTCCAAAAGACGAACCCGGCAAGTTCCGGGATCTGGGAATCCCGACAGTCATAGACCGTCTTGTGCAACAAGCAACAGCCCAAGTACTTGACTGGGCCTATGACAGAGACTTCTCGGACCGTAGCTTCGGGTTCAGACGGAACATGCGCGCTCACCATGCTCTCAGAGTCACAGCGGCGGAAGCCGATCAAGGCTATCGATGGGCAGTGGACATGGACTTGGCCAAATTCTTTGACACGGTGAACCACAGCCGACTAATCAGAAAGCTGTCACTTAAAATCAAAGACGGCAGAGTCATTTCGCTGATCCACAAAATGCTCCGATCGGGTGTCCAGATCAATGGGGAAACCAAACCAACGGAGATAGGACTTATGCAAGGCGGCCCACTATCGCCGCTCCTAGCCAACATCTATCTAGATGAATTGGACAAGGAACTGGAGAAACGGGGACACCGCTTTGCAAGATACGCTGATGACCTGATCTGTATCTGTAAGAGTAGAAGAGCGGCAGAAAGAACCCTGGCAAGTCTGACAAGATTCGTGCAGGACAAGATGCTGTTGAAAGTAAACCAGGAAAAATCACACGTTAGCCTTGTAACGAGCTCACGAACGAAATTCTTAGGATACGGCTTCTACTTCAGTCAGGCAAAAGGGGAAGTAAGACTGACGATCCACAAAAAGAGCAAACAAAAGCTCAAGGACACGATCAGACAACTACTTACCCGGAACCCAAGAACGAGCATAGAGAATGTGAAACAGCTGCTAGCGCAGAAGCTTCGGGGGTGGATGAACTACTTCCAACTAGCAGATGCCCAAAGGTGGACACAAGAGGTAGACCGATGGATACGGCGCCGTATCCGCCAGCTCTTGTGGAAAACTTGGAAAAAGGTGAAGACGAGGATAAAAGCCCTTATAAAACTAGGGGCGGATCCTGCCAGAGCTTATTACTGGGGCTGTACCCGAAAGGGTTATTGGCGAATATCCAACAGTCACATTCTTGCGACCACTCTGACCACAGACTTCCTCAAACGAAGAGGTTGGTCATGGCTAGGGTGCTATAAAGGTTAGAACGTTGAGAAACCGCCGTAAAACCAAGGTGACTTGGCCTACCAGATCGGTACGGGCGGTGGTGTGAGAGGGTGTTCGCTAGAACTCAGCGAAACCCTACTCGATTGTCTTCTCTTTCTTGACCAAGTAACTTAAGTAAACATAAAAGTTGACCTAGTAATAAAAAATGTTTACTATTTAGTTGTTACTGAGGAGTTTTGGATGAAATATGGCCAGTTCATCAAAGCTCTTAAGGACAAGGGCGTGAAGGTTGAGGAGCGCACAAGACATCTGAAGCTTTCTTACGGCGGCAAGCAAACAGGTTGCAAAAGGCATCCGGCGGAAGAGTATCCTCCGATGCTTCTAGCAAAATTTTGAAGCAGCTCGGCCTTTGAACTTAAGTAGCAGGCGGGAGGATTCCCGCCTTTCACGATATTGGAGGTTCATGTGAGATTTTCTTACCCGTGTGAAGTATCGAGAGATTCTGAGACCGGTCAGGTTATCCTAGAATGTAAAAATCCTTCTGCGTTTGCTTTCGGAGACAGTTTGGAAGAGGCTGTGAAAGAGATGCATTCTCTTTTACTTGATTGCGTTTCCGACTATATTGATGAGGGGAAAATTTTTCCGACTGTCACAAAACCTGCAAAAAAGAATGAAGTATCTGTCGAGCTAACTCCAAGTGAAACCGTCAAGGTTTTGTTTCTTAATTCCATGGTTGAAACCAAGACAAAACCGATCCAAATCGCCAGACGCTTAGGAATAGCCAAACAGGAAGTTACTCGGATTTTAAATCCCAGACAGAAAACTAAGATTGATACATTAGAAAAAGCAATCGAAGCTACCGGAAAAAAATTGATCTATTCAATCGCCTGACAAACATCAACAATAAGTTGGAATTGAATTCCCGTTGGCAGATGGCAGACATCCGGACGGAAATTTTTTTAGAACTTCTGCGTATTCCAGCGCCACTAATTATTTGAAGTGAATTAAGCCTTATCGCCTTCATCCCATCTAAAATTGAAAATAGATTTCACTCGAAAAAAGGTGTAATTCGTCAGACACTTTCGGGGATGCAGCAGGAGGCTCCGACAAGGAGAGTGTATTTGCTCGAAAGCGTCGCTGTTCAAAGGTAGGGCAGAGACGTTTACGCTGCTTTTCAGTGAGGCTCAGATCTCAACAATTTTTGTGGCTAAAACAATGACAACTGCAAGAGACAAGCTTTTTATTTTCGATACAACCCTTCGTGACGGAGAACAAAGCCCGGGCGCAAGCATGAGCCCGCAGGATAAACTCCGTATCGCCAAGCAGCTCGAATTTCTCGGCGTTGATGTGATCGAGGCCGGTTTTGCTGCTGCCTCTCCCGGAGACTTTGAATCCATCTGCGCAATTTCCAAGGTGATTCGCAACTCCACGGTTTGTTCGCTTGCCCGAGCAAATCCTTCCGATGTGAGAAAAGCCGGCGAGGCTATTGCCGCCGCTCCGAGACGCCGCATACATACGTTCATTGCAACTTCTCCGCTTCACATGGAGAAGAAGCTCAACATGACGCCGGAGCAGGTAATCTTTCGTGCTGTTGAAGCCATTCGCATCGCAAAGGAATACACCGACGATATCGAGTTTTCTTGCGAAGACGCTTCTCGCTCGCAGCCTGAATTCCTTTACCGCATCATTGAAGCGGCGATTCGCGAAGGCGCAACGACGATCAATATTCCTGATACCGTCGGATACGCAGTTCCGTCCGAGTTCGGCGCTTTTGTTCGTGATTTGCGTGAACACGTCTATAACTCCGATCAGGCCGTTTGGTCCGTTCACTGCCATAATGATCTCGGACTTGCCGTGGCCAACTCCTTGTCCGGTGTAGTCCACGGCGGTGCTCGTCAGATCGAGTGCTCCATCAACGGTCTTGGCGAAAGAGCGGGTAACTGCGCTTTAGAAGAAGTCGTCATGGCGGTTAAGACCCGTAATGACTTCTTTAAGCTCGGCGTTGACATCAACACTCGTCAGCTCGTTCCGACTTCAAAACTCGTATCTTCTGTCACCGGTTTCCCCATCCAGCCGAACAAAGCGGTTGTCGGTTCAAATGCCTTCTCGCATGCTTCCGGCATTCATCAGGACGGCGTGATCAAGCATCGCGAAACCTACGAAATCATGACCGCAGAAGATGTGGGCTGGACAAGCAATCGTATGGTGCTCGGCAAGCTCTCCGGCAGAAGTGCTTTCCGTCAGCGTGTGCGCGAGCTGGGCATTCCGACAAAGAGCGAAGCCGAGATCGATGACGCATTTGCCCGATTCAAAGATTTGGCCGATAGAAAAGTTCAGATTTTTGACGAAGATATTCAGTCGCTCTTTGATGCTAAGAATATCCAGCCCCAGGAAATTTCTTTTGTTTCTCTGAAGCAGGAAAGCCAAACCGGTAAGACACCGGTAGCTGAAGTGACCTATATGGACCACGGAGAGCAAAGGGTAGGACGTGCCGAAGGCAACGGTCCTGTCGATGCGACGTTCCAGGCTATTGAAAGCTGCGCCAAGAGCGGAGCAGAACTTCTGCTCTTCTCGATTAACGCTCTGACTAAGGGTGCCGAAGCCCAGGGCGAAGTGACCGTTCGTTTGTCTGTTGGCGGCCGAGTCGTTAACGGCAACGGATCGGACCCCGATGTGCTGGCGGCTTCCGCTAAGGCTTACTTAGACGCTTTGAATAAGCTGGCTAAAGTTGAAGAGCGCAAGAATCCTCAGTTCGATCATGAGCCGACTCCATAAGAGCTGACTTACGAGTAGATTGACAGACGGGCGCTTCGGCGCCCGTCGCTGTAAGGAGATATAGATGGCTTCAGATGCAGAAATGGCTTCCTATATTGCGGACATGCTCAACCCGCTAGGAGAGGTTCGAATAAAGAGAATGTTCGGAGAATACTGTTTCTATGTGAACGAGAAGCCGGTCGGCTTTCTGTGTGACAACGAAGTTCTCGTCAAAACCAATGCAGAGATGAGAGCACTGCATCCTGAAATGCCTCAAAAGCTGCTTTTTGACGGAGCGGTCAATCCGATGTGGCTGATTGACAACCCGGATGATCGAGAAGCTGTCGAACGGTATTTCGGTATTGCGGCAAAGATGCTTCCGACACCCAAACCGAAGAAGCCGAGAGCGTTGAAAGAGCCTCAGAAAACAAGAAAGTACCGGGACGGAGAGGGGTCGCCATTGAATGATCCTGCCGTAATGGGCGACGATATGAGAGAAAACAGTGACTAAAAGTTAAGGATCTGATGGAAAACGAGGAGGAGAATGGATTTTTTAGATATAATCTCGACTCGTTTCAATCACGCTCCGGCGTATTTTCCGTCGGAGTCGCTCGTAACGCCGAAAGGCAAAGGAAAATAAAATGGCACAGACTACTGCTCAAAAAGCTGAAATCATCGAGAAGTTCGCTCAGTCCAAGGGTGATACCGGATCTCCTCAGGTTCAGGTTGCTCTTCTGACAGCTCGTATCAACGAACTCACAGAGCACTTCAAAGTTAACCCGAAAGACCACCACAGCCGTCGCGGTCTTTTGAAGATGGTTTCCCGCCGTCGTAAGCTCCTTGACTACCTCAAGGGTCGTGACCTCGCAGCTTACAAGGCTTTGATCGAAGCCCTCAACCTGCGTAAGTAATCTTACCGGCATACCGATGAGCAGCGGTCCGCGGTTTTGTTACCGTTGACCGCTGTGTTTGTTTTTACAGATAAGAATTTTTTAAACCGGAACGTACGCGCGTTGCTGTATGTACGTAAGGCGGTGAGGACCGCCGAGTCGTAGATACCGCAATGTGCAGTTCCAAACATAAGGAAAAGAACGACATGACGATGTTCAATAAAGTAGTCAAGTCCTTTAAGTACGGCGATCACAACGTCCGTCTTGAAACCGGCGAAATCGCTCGCCAGGCCTCCGGCGCCGTGATCTGCGACATGGACGACACTGTCGTATTAGCCACTGTTGTTGCAAAGAAAGAAATTAAACCGGGTCAGGATTTCTTCCCTCTGACCGTTGATTACATTGAAAAGACTTACGCTGCCGGCCGTATTCCGGGAGGCTTCTTCAAGCGTGAAGGCCGTCCGAGCGAAAAAGAAACGCTCACTTCCCGCCTGATCGACCGTCCGATTCGTCCGCTGTTCCCGGAAGGTTTCTTCAATGAAGTTCAGATCATTATTCACGTCCTTTCCGTGAACCCCGAAGTTGATCCGGACATTCCTTCCATGATCGCAGCATCTGCAGCTCTGGCTGTTTCCGGCGTGCCATTTAACGGCCCGATCGCTGCTGCCCGCGTCGGCTACATTAACAACGAATATGTTCTGTGCCCGAACCTTTCTCAGATGAAAGATTCCAAGCTCGACCTCGTTGTTGCCGGTACGGAACGTGCCGTTCTGATGGTTGAATCCGAAGCCGATCAGCTCTCTGAAGAAGTCATGCTCGGCGCCGTGATGTTCGGCTACGAAAAAATGCAGGTTGTTATCGAAGCCATCGACGAACTCGTTGAAGAAGCCGGTAAACCGCTGTGGGATTGGGCTCCTGCAGAACGCAATCAGCAGCTTGTTGCGCTCATCAATCAGATCGTCGGCAACCGTATTCATGAAGCTTACGAGCATCGCAGCAAACAGGACCGCAACGAATGCCTGCGCGCGATCTATGACGACGTCAATGAAAAAGTTAACGCTGCTGTTGAAGTCGGCGAACTCGCTGAAATCGGTGAAAACGAAGTCGCCAACATTCTCTTTGAAATGGAAGCTGCCCACGTCCGCGGCAAGATCCTTTCCGGCGAACCGCGTATCGACGGCCGCGACACTCGCACTGTTCGTCCGATCGAAATCCGTACCGGTGTTCTTCCGCGCGCTCACGGCTCTGCGCTCTTCACCCGCGGTGAAACACAGGCTCTTGTTGTCACAACTCTTGGCACCAAACAGGACGAACAGATCGTTGACGGTCTGACCGGTGAACAGCGTGAACGCTTCATGCTTCACTACAACATGCCTCCGTTTGCTACCGGTGAAACCGGCCGCGTCGGCTCTCCGAAGAGACGCGAAATCGGTCATGGCCGTCTGGCTAAACGCGCTCTAACTGCCGTTCTGCCGAACGAAGAAGATTTCCAGTACACCATGCGTGTGGTTTCCGAAATCTGCGAATCCAACGGTTCTTCCTCTATGGCGAGCGTCTGCGGCGGCTGCTTGTCTCTGCTGGATGCCGGCGTGCCTCTGAAAGACTTCGTGGCCGGTGTTGCCATGGGCCTGATCAAGGAAGGCAATAAGTTTGCCGTTCTGACCGATATTCTCGGCGACGAAGACCACCTCGGCGATATGGACTTCAAGGTTGCCGGTACCGATCACGGCGTGACTGCTCTGCAGATGGACATCAAGATTGAAGGCATCAGCAAGGAAATCATGCAGGTCGCTCTGGCTCAGGCTAAGGAAGGCCGTATGCACATCCTCGGCAAGATGCACGAAGCCGTTGAAGGTCCGAAGACAGAACTTTCTCCGTACGCTCCGCGTCTGGTTTCCTTCAAGATCAATCCGGACAAGATCCGTGACGTGATCGGCAAGGGCGGCGCTGTGATTCGTGCCCTGACGGAAGAAACCGGTACACAAATCAACATCGAAGACGACGGTACCGTTACCATCGCTTCCGTTGACGAAGCCGCCGGTGCAGAAGCCCGCCGTCGTGTTGAAGAACTTGCCGCTACTGTTGAAGTCGGTAAGGTTTACGAAGGCAAGGTTCAGAGACTGCTCGACTTCGGCGCTATCGTTCAGGTTCTGCCGGGCCGCGACGGTCTGCTGCACATCAGCCAGATCGCGCATGAACGCGTCAACCAGGTCAGCGACTACCTCAAGGAAGGCCAGATCGTTCGCGTGAAGGTTCTTGAGATCGATGACAAGGATCGCATCCGTCTTTCCATGAAGGCTTTGATTGAAAAGCCCGAACACAAGGAAAAGAAGGAAGAAGCTGCTCAGCAGGATGGCAATCCTGACATCATCAAAGGCTAATTTCCTTTGATTCTGAGATAGCTTAATGACAAAACCGGCGGCTAAAACCGTCGGTTTTGTCTTTCAATTTGTTGCGAAAACTAGTAATGACTGCTTCAGATGTCTTTGCCATAATGCAGCGATTCACTGATGCACTGTGACAAGAAAAAGTAATGAAATTGAACGGAAACTCACTCGATGAAGTACTGATGAAGGAAACTTTATCCGATGAGGATATCGTGTTCCTGCTCGGTCTGACCGAACCTGAAGACTGCAAGAAGCTTCAGGAAGCTGCCTATAAGAAGACCACCGAGCTTATGGGCAATAAGGTTTATTACCGCGGACTCATTGAAGTCTCTAACGTCTGCACGGTTGACTGCCGTTACTGCGGCATCCGCAAAGATAACTACGGTGTTCACCGCTATACGCTTACCAAAGATGAAATCTTGGGTGCGGCAATGTTTGCGGCTGAAAACGGCTACGGAAGCATCTGTCTTCAAGCCGGAGAGCGCAACGATCCGAAGTTTATTTCCTTTATCTCGGACTGCCTAAGAGAGATTCATCGCAAGACGGTCTCAGAGAGCCTTCTGGATGGTCTCGGCATTACCTTGAGTCTCGGAGATCAGACGAAAGAAGTCTACGAAGAATGGGCGGAAGCCAGCGGCAACCGCAAGAATCTTCGTTATCTCGCACGCTTTGAAAGCTCTAATCACGAACTTTTTGATTTTCTTCATAACGTTCCTCACAAGAAGTCCAAACATCTGGAGCATCGTCTCCAGTGCTTGCAGTGGCTTAAAGAGTGCGGATATCAGGTCGGTACCGGCGTGATGATCGGAATCCCGGGGCAGACCCTGGAAGATTTGTGTTCGGACATTCGTTTGTTCCAGAAGCTTGAAGCAGACATGATCGGCATGGGCCCCTACCTCATGAGCGAGGGCGGGGATCTGAAGTCTTTGGGCCAAACGGAAAACAAAAAGCTTTTCCAGCTTTCTTTGAACATGATTGCGATCACGCGTTTGGTGATGGGCAATATCAATATTGCCGCCGCGACAGCGATGCAGGTTTTGGATCCTCAGGGCCGAGAAACTGCGATTTCTTACGGCGCCAATGTCGTGATGCCGAATCTGACTCCGCTGCAGTACCGAGAAGGCTATCAGCTGTATGACAAGAAACCGGGACTCAAAGATGATCCGGAAACCTTCGGTCTGAAGCTTGAAGAACGCATTCAATCGAAGGGCAGAGAAGTCGGCTGGAATCTTTCCGGATCGTCGAGAAAGTGGCTGAACCGCACCGGCAACTCTCAGGAAGGCTACGACGGCAAAAAGAGCGCCGGCGAGCAGTCCGTGGTGTGGATTAAATCAACTGACTCGTAAAACTACGAGTAAAATTCGGTATTTAGTTTCTACAACAGAGTATTGGAGTTATCTGATGCGCAGAAGTTTGGTGATTGCCAATTGGAAGATGAACGGCTCGGTCGATTTCATTGACCAATGGACGAACGTCTTCACAACTTTTTCTCCCGTGAACACCGAATTAGCCGTGTGTCCGCCTTTTGTCTACATTCGCTATCTCCAGCAGAAATTTCTGACAAGCGCACTCGATATTAATGTCGGCGCACAGGACTGTTCCGTTCATGAATCCGGCGCTTTTACGGGTGAAGTGAGCGCAGGGATGCTGGCCGATGTCAAATGCCCCTGGGTCATTGTCGGACATTCCGAGAGAAGGCAGTATCACGGGGAGACCAATGAAATCGTTGCGGCAAAAGCCAAGATTGCCATCGAACACGGACTTCGTCCGATTGTCTGTGTCGGCGAGACGCTGGAAGAGCGTGAAAGCGGACGAACAAGCGATGTTGTGATCGGACAGCTCAATGCCGTTCTCGATGCGATCGGACCAGAAACTTTGGTTACCGGCGCGGTAGCTTACGAGCCTGTTTGGGCCATCGGAACCGGCAAAACCGCCACGCCTCAGCAAGCTCAATTAGTTCACGCCGAACTGAGGGATAGTGTAGAATCTCGGGATTCTCAAGCTGCTTCCGCGCTCAGAATTATTTACGGCGGATCCGTCAAGCCGTCCAATGCGGCAGAGCTTTTTGCCTGCAATGACATTGACGGAGGATTGGTCGGCGGAGCTTCTTTGAAAGCTGCGGATTTTTATGCCATTGCCCAGGCCGCCAGCGGAATAGGGCTGATTTAATAAACGGATACAATTTATTATGCATTTACTGATTACGGTTGCGGTTGTTCTGCAGGTGATTTCTGCAGTTGCAATCATTGTTTTAGTGCTGCTTCAGCACGGTAAAGGCGCCGACATGGGCGCAGCCTTCGGCGGCGGTGCCTCCGGCTCTCTTTTCGGAGCCACAGGAAGCGCCAACTTCCTTTCCCGTTCTACTGCTGTTGCATCCACCATTTTTTTCTGCGCTACATTAGCGCTGACATTCGGCGGTCAAGTTCGCAAGGCTCCTGCTGCAGGCGGTGTTCTGTCTACTGTTACGACTGAACAGAAGGCTCCAGCTCAGCCCACACCCCCTGTTCCTGCGACTAATACTAGTGATTTCACTGATAAGCCTACACAAAATCAAATTCCGAGGTAGAATATCATCTTTCGGTTCTGATGAAAACGGAAACGAAAGAAAAAGTTGAAAAAAGTGCCTTCGTGGTGAAATTGGTAGACACGCCATCTTGAGGGGGTGGTGACGAAAGTCGTATGAGTTCGAGTCTCATCGAAGGCACCAAAAAATTTAATTGCTAAGCCGTCGTGGTGAAATTGGTAGACACGCCATCTTGAGGGGGTGGTGACGAAAGTCGTGTGAGTTCGAGTCTCACCGACGGCACCAAAATTCAAAAAGCCTGATTAACGTAGAGTTGTCAGGCTTTTTCCTTACGCTTTACTCATTTCTTTGCTAATTTCTGCTTTTTAAAGTTGACGAGATTCCGCTGCCATTTTCAGCTGAAATATTGCAAAATTTAGAGCATCTAGCAGAGGCCGGCCTCTGAACCAAATCGGCCTCCCTAGAATTCTGTTTCTTCTTCGTCTTCGTAATCCTGTTCCTTTTCTGGCTCTGCGTCGGGAACCGGAACTCCGAGGGCTTCAAATAACTTCCTTCTTTTTCCGGCGATCTCTCCGAAGTAATAACCTCCGCAGAATCTGGCCTGCATCACATTATTCAAAGAGTCAAGAACTCTGCCGTCTCCGTCATAAACCATCGGCAGTGCGCTGTTCTTTTCGCACTCTTCACTATATTTTCTCAATCTCGTTCTAACGATCATTGCAATAGAGGTCGCCAAGAACTGCACAAATGTTTTGCCGGTTAATGACTCGTTATCAGAGACTCGGTTTCGAGAGCAGCCCAAGCGAGATTTGAGCGTTTTAAACGTATCTTCAACGATCCAGCGTTCCTGGTAAGCACACCAAGCTTTTCCGGTATCAGATATTTCGTCACTCACGAGCACCCTATAACCTTTGTAGCGGAGCTGTTGGTCTACTTTTTTATTGTCGACGGTGTAGCTGACGGCGTCGTCTTGCTCATGTTTTTCAAAGACTTCTTCCAATAGAGTTTGTTCGTTTTCATCGAGCGCCTTACTGTTGGCTATCTTTTCCTGTACGCGATCGATTCTCTCGAACAGTCCTTGTCTGGCGTTCTCAGCAATTTGTCGATCGAAGTAGATGTGCCAGTAAAGCTCCGCAGTTTCCCGTGTCTTTCTTGTGGATCTCTGGTTTTTTACAGGACTAGGCTCGTAAATCCAGTTGATTTTCTTTGTCACCGTATACCAATCCCTTCGGTTTAGGTCCTGGAGATTGAGTCTTTCTTCATCAATGAGTTCCTGGGTAAGACTGCCTGACACCCCGCATTTCATGTTGAACAGGAACCCGACTTTACTTCTCAGACAGTCGTTGATGTTTTTTGTGCCGCTGTAGCCGCGGTCAGACACAAGGACGACTTTTTGGATGCCTAGTCGCGAGTTATCAGCGATAACTCGTCTGACAGTTTGTACATCCGGAACGTTTCCATCGTAGATCCGATAGAAGATGGGCAGCCCGCTTTGGGACTCAACCAACATCAGCAGATTAATTTGAGGGAGGTTGTCCTCATCCTTATTCCTGCCTCTTTCTACGTTTGGCAGTTTATTAGCGTAGCTGGAAATGGAAGTCGAGTCTAAAGCCAATGTCAGTTTGTCATCGTCCCCAACTTTTTTCTTCTGTTCTATTAAGCCTTCCTGGACAGCTGAGAAGTAATTTTCTATCTGTTGTTTTTTGATTTTCCTAAAAATCCTGCCTATTGAGGAGGGATGCAAAGGCCCTCCCCACGGCAGACGGGTTGCTTCGGCAAAGGTCGGATACCTAGAAATATTGTTGTCTTGATTAAGGATGATGAAGTACGCAACCGATAAAACTTTTAGATAGTCCCGTCGCTGAGGAAAGGCTCTTTTGAGCGCTTCTCCAATAGGAGATTGCGCAACGAGCTGATCCAGCGCCCACGTAGCTCCGGCGTGCAGTTGTTTAACTTCCATTGTCTGAGAAAGTGTAAATCCGCCTTCGTTCATGGGAGTAAAGACATAGTCCTTACCTTTGCGTTCGCAGATAAAGTCCCTTAATTCCGGGCGCTCAGCTAGAAAATGGTCATCCCAGCGGATCCTGCCGTCCTTCTCGCCTGAAGTAACGGTGCCGACCTTCTTGAAGCTGGCGCGGTAACTTCTCTTTTTCTCCGGGTCCCATTTGTTCTTGTAGGTGTAAACATAGAAAGCCGAAGGACTCTTTTTAATGATGAGCGGAGGAAGCTGGGGCGTTTTCATAATTAAAATAGATTATCAAATTAGGTAATCTAGTATAGCACAAAAAATCCTTTACTCCACTGAAATAAAAGGATTTTTTATGATTTTTAAACTTTTAGTATTCTAGTTTTGCAATTTTTCAGTTTCAGATTTTCTGCATTGACAGTTCCTTTTTTCACCATCGGAGGAGAAGTGGAAGCTAAAGCAAAAGTTTTGGACGTTCTTTATCCGAAAGATAGAACTACAAAGACAGTAGAACGATCCTTTCCGAAAAAGAGTTCAAAGAGTTTTTGCGTCAGTTGAAGGAAGGCGAAAAAGATCCCAAGATTCTTTCGGCAAGAGAAAAGCTAATGAGTCTTAGGCCAGTTTGGCAGGATTGATTGTCTTGAGCGAAGGATTGTGTCCCGCACCAGGACCTGAGCTATGATCCCATCAGGGGACCGATTGACTGGTCGGCGCAACGAGCCGGTCTATTTTGATTTGGCTAGTTCAAGTATTTCAATTAAAGCTTCTCCGTTTTTGGCGATAGAAGGCTTTGGAGCTCATCTTGTTTTTCCTTCGCTATAGTTGCCACCGACAAAAGCCAGTCAGCTGCCATGGCTAATGCTTCTTCATATTTTTTACCTTGAGTGACAGGCTCCTCTCCGTAAAAATAACGAAGAGAAACAAGAAAGAAGTCGCTGTCTTTTGAAATCTCCGTTGGGTAGGAAAGCATGTTTTACTCCTCGGTGTGGTTTTCAACATAAGTTGTTTCGGACAGCAAGTTGCATTAGAGAATCCTTCGAAAACTCCGCTAGGGCTTTGGATGGCCAATTTGAATGAGACCGTCGTCTTATTCAGGCATTCTCTCATCTGATCGCAACGTTTGGTGCCATTAAGAGGATTAAGGTTCTAGATTCTTTTCAGGGAAGTTAATCGTATTTTTGGTTCTCCAAAGACTATGTGCGTTTTGAATGTCGAGAAGAAGCTGAGCGTCAATATTCAAGTCAAGACTTCTTCAATCCTGCGTGCCATTTCTTCCGAAATGTTGAGTTCTCCATTCAGAAGTTTTGCAACGGTTGAATCTTGGAGTTTTAAGGCGCAAGGAAGTTCAGTTGCAGAGATTCCTTTAGTTTCAATTACATCTTTGATTAGCATTCCGGCATGAGGCGGATTGAACATTGACATTGTCGAAATTTCCTATAACTAACTGTTTGATATTCAGCCTCTAAACGCACCATGATTTGTTTGTGCTCAAGCAGTAACCCACTCAAGTCATACTTTGGAAGTCTTCTGAGCTTCCTTTTCGGCTTAATGACAAGTTTTCTGTCCTCGAAGCTGTATTTGAGGGAATCGCCGGATTTTGCACTCAATTGCTCAAGGAGCGTCTTAGGCAAAATCAGGACTACAGTATCGCCGATTTGCCGTAATTTCAAAGTTGACATCTTTTCTTCCGCGTCTGAGACAAAGGAAAGTTAGGCGCGGTCCGAGCCACTTAAACATTATGAACTTATCTTGAGGAAATTGAGATTCCCAACAAACGTGATGGCTTCTGACGTCGAAGGAGCTTGAAAAATTCCTGAGCCACGGAAAAACAAGAGGCTCGACGAGTAGATGGTAGGAGCAAAACGTTGCGGCAAGCTCTTCAAAAATTGTTGCGTGAAATGAGCTTGCTCCGATTGGTGTGATTTCTATTCCCTTCTTATTTACATCCGCTATCTTACAAGCCAAGACAAAGCGCTCTTCTAGAGGGTTTTACAATTAAGATGAATGACGCACTGATTTTTGAAAGTTTGTTTTTAATATTCCTCTTTGCGAATATCGCATTAGGTTTTTACCTTTACTTGAGAGAGGCTAAATCCATAAGAGAGCACCGGAATAAAGTTCCGCATGTGTTTTCCGGTCTTGTTTCTCTTGACGCCCACAAAGCGGCTTCTGATGCTCGCCTGCACGCAGATAAGGTTAACGAGATTCGGCATCTCTCAAATTTAGTTTTAGTGCTTCTGCTGACCTTCGGCGGCGGCATTACTTGGTTTTCTAGCTTGCTGACTAATCAACTTGGGAACGGTCTTTTCACACAGATCCTTTTTGCCTTGTGTGTTGGGTTAGCGTTCCTGGTAATTAACGGTTTATTTTTTGCCATTGCCAAGAATTCCGAAAAGAACAGTTCATATTTGATTCTTAGAAACTTCGGTTCGACCCGCAGTAAAGTTAGCAATATTGTCTTCTTTGTTTTAATAGTATCAGCTGTCCTCACCTGCTGGTCTGTAGGAGCTTCTTATTGGTGGATTCTTGCATGGGTCGCTTCTGCCGTTCTTGTGATCGTCGCTTCGGTGGTCAGCCGATCCATCGCTTACTCTGCTCATCCCTTGAGTGACGGAGAATTAAAGAGCAGGCTGGATCAGTTCTTAGGTAAGGTTGGTTTTGAATCAAAGGGTGTCTTTGTCGCGAATTCTGGTCGTCTCGGCTCAGGAAGCGGTGTATTTATCTCTGGCTTAGGAACCAATAAGAAAGTTGTCTTGACTGAAAGCCTTATTGAACGGCTTAATCCTTCAGAGATTGAAGCGATGATTGCCAATGAAATCGGTCAATACAAATACCAAATCGGCTTCAGAGCTTACCTTCCGTACCTAATTCTCTCTTTTATCTTCTTTGGCTTGCTGAGTTACTTTTCCACCAAACCTTGGTTCTTCCAAGGACTTGGGGTTTCCTCAGGTTTTGATGAGAAACATGGTGTTGTATTGGTTCTTTTCGCGCTCACAGCTTATGTCTTCCTCTTCCCGCTGATTCCTTTAAGAAACGCTCTATTGTGGAAAGCCGAAGAAAACGCAGAACGTTCTTCTGTGAAGCTTGTGGACTGGAATGCAATGATCAGCGGAACTGCCAAGTTTGCCTCTGATAAAGCAGGATCTGTAACGCTCGATCCGTTGTATCTCGTCTTTAACAGCACGCGGACAGACTCCATGCACCGAATCATGGATATTCAGCATTTGGCGCCGAGACACACTCGTCAAAGAGATTCTTGGCTGCCGAATGCGTAGTTGAGAAATTCAGATAGAAGGAGAGGCTGCTTGTTTGACGACATTGCAGCCTCATTTAATTTCACAGTTTTGAGTTCTCAGGTGTTTACTTCAACGTTGAAATCCTCGGTTCAGGAGGTTGGTTTATGGGTGACTTCTTCTTTAAATAAACTTTCAGGGCATCGGCAACGAGAGGCCCCGAATTCGAAATTTTGATGCCGTCGGCCAGAGCTTTGTGGTCGTCTCCGCCGGAAGCAAGAAATGCACCAACTGCCGCGACATAAACCTTATTGTCATCCAGCGGGTTCCATTTACCATCCCTGTCCTGCACTTCAACTGATCTTACTCTATGGCCAACCGGAGCAGTCGGACAATAGCTATACCTCAATCCCGACGCTTGAATCATTCTCGGTCCGATCCCGTCAACGTCTGAGACTCCGTGTTCAACGGCTTCGAAAAGCTGTTTGCCTGTGTATTTTCTGAGCAGAACCTTATCTTTGAACGGGAGCAGGTTGTCGATGTCGCCTTGAGTGATTTTTCCGACAGGAAGGGCGGCGCGGAAGTTTCCTCCGTTAATCAATGCAACAACTGCACCTTTAGGCCGTGCGTAATCCAGCATTGCGTCTGTGGTGACCATCGCGGACAGACAATCTCCTTCGCGGCAAGGATCCAGGCCGTCTCTCATTTTGACAAGATTGGTTCCGACGACTGTTGAATTTCTCTTGATGACGGGTTCTGCAGCCTGATTGATGATCTTTGTGATTTCGGGTGAGCCGCCGGCTTTTCCTAAACGTACAGGTTCACCGTTCCAACTTGTCGGTATGCCTTCCTTGTTAAAGTTCATTTCCAGATGACCTAAGAATTTTGCTTCGCCGGAAGTTGTCACGATGAGAACCGGCTTGCCGCTCGGAGATCTCTCAACGATTGGATAGGGGCCCAAAGGAGAGCCTGGTCCAATGTAATCATGCGTGTGGCCGCCGACAATCAGATCCACACCGCTGACGTTTTTTGCTAACTCCTCATCGAAAGGTAAGCCGAGATGGGACAAGACAATGATGATATTTACTTTCTGAGTCTGAAGCGCCTTCACGGATTCTTTGACTGCCTTGAAGGGGTTCACAAACTTTGTGTCTTTGCAAGCCTTCGACTGGTTCACGACATCCGGATTGGCTAAACCGATAATTCCTATCTTTGCATCCGGTCTATCAATGACGGTGAAAGGCGCGATATTGTTTTTACTCAAAGGGCAACCCGGCGCCGATTTGAGGTTAACTGCCAAGAAAGGAAAATCCGCGTTTTTGGCGTAGTCGGACAGCGCTTTGCAGCCTTCGTCGAATTCATGATTACCGAACGTTGTGAAGTCGTACTGCATCTTGTTTGTGATTTTGCCGACCAACGGCGAATGGTAATTCACATACAACAGTGAGCCTTGGAACTGGTCGCCGGCGTCCAAGAAGATGGCGTTCGGGTTTCTTTCCTTCACTTCTTTTACGTATTCCGCAACTCGGCCGTAACCGCCTTCGCAGTAGCTTTCCGTTATGCAGGCGCTTCCGTTTTTACTGCCTGCAAAGTGCGAGTGCATGTCGTTAGTATGCAGGATTTCAACGGTTATTTCCTTTTTGTCGTGTATTGACTGGCAGCCGGAAATGAGAATTAAAGAGGCTGTGGCAAAGGAAGCAAAAATATAGCGAGTATGGAAGGGAAGACGAGGCGACAACATGGAAAGAGAATAACGAAAATCTAATGACGTTCTGACAATTATGAGTCTGAAGGCAAGAACGGAGTGTGCCAAAAAAGCGGTATCTGAAGTTTAGCAAACTCAATTTTTAAGAGATTTTCCTAGGATTAGCCTTCTGACGTGTTCTTTTTATCATCCATCAGGATGATGACAAAAACTTTTCAAAAATGGAATTTGTAAGGATAAATTTCCTAAACTATTTTTTGTCAATAACCTCATCACGTTAGTTATAGGAATTATCAATGTTCAGAAGAAATCTTTTAGCGTTCCTTTGCGCTTTAAGCATGCTGCCCGTCTCGGCTTCTTTTGCGAAGTCTCCGACTATTGAAGACGGCGTCCTCCTTGTCGGTACGGATTCGAGCTTTGCTCCGTTCGAGTTTTTGGCCGAAGACGGTAAGAATTTCACGGGTTTCGATATGGATCTGATCCGTGCGATCGGTAAAGAACTCGGATACAAGGTCGTGGTTCAGAACATGGGTTTTGACGCGACTGTTCCGGCACTGCGCACCGGTATTGTGGATGCCGTAATCGCCGGCATGACGATTAACGAAAAGCGTAAAAAGTTCGTTGACTTCTCCGATCCGTACTACACCTCCGGTCTGATCATCATGGTTCCGTCATCTGATACAACGACCAAATCCATTAAAGATCTGGAAGGCAAAAAGATCGGTGCTCAGGTCGGTACAACCGGCATGTTCAGAGCGGAAAAAGTTCCCGGCGCAAAAGTGGTCACTTTTGCTAATGCTGCCGAGACTTTCTTGGAATTCCAAAACGGCGGCGTTGACGCTGTGATTCAGGACTTCCCAGTTGTGGCGTACTATGTTGCTCAAGGCGGCAATAAGGGCCGTTTGGTCGGTCCGAAGATGGAAGCCGAAGAATACGGTATTGCCGTGACTAAAGGCAATAAAGAGCTGGTTGCTCAAATCAACAAGGCTCTTGCTTCTCTTAAGAAGAGCGGTGAGTTCCAAAGAATTTACAAGAAGTGGTTCGGCGAAGAAAATTAAGTTCGAAGCTACTTCTTAATCAATAGAAATTGGCCCGGGTCTGGAGAAGATCCGAGCCATTTTTTTTGTGAAGTCAAGGAAGTAGTCGAGACTTAGATCAAGTTTAATCTTCAATAATCTCGTGCTCGACGCTCTTCCCGGCATTTAATTCGGCGGCTACGCGTTGCAAGTGCTTCAGATTGCTTTCGGAATAGAAAGGATCCGCTGAGACTTCAAAAGGAATCCGCTTTTCGCGAGTGACAGTTTTAGCGAAGATAGTAAAAGCAGCAGTCATTGACAGCCCCATGTCATTGCAAAGCATATACAAGAAAAATATTAAACGACGGAATAAAGATTCGGTGTATTTGGCTCATCCGCAACGGACAAGTTATTCGGGCATGAACTCTGAGTCTTGAGCTCGGAAAAAATTAGAGCCTCCGTCAGGAGGCTCGAGAATTGTTAGTTCAGTTCGAAGACTTTCTTCAGTTCTTCGGTCGTGAGGTTCTCATCAAAAGGAACGTACTCACCTTTGCTGTTCTTGAAGACACCGTAGGGGACGGCACGGCAGCCGGAGCGTCTGTGCAGTTTTGTGTTTGTCCAGACTTTGTTTCTCAGATCTTCAGGAAGCTTGGAGACGTCGTAACGGATTCCGCGGAAGTCCGGATCTTTGAAGTGTTCATGCTGTTCTTCAAAAGTCTTAGCCGGATCCTTAGACATCAGGATTGTCGTTCCCTGCGGTTCGGAATGGATGTTCATGAATGAAATCGGGTAGAAAATCACATCAACATCATTGAGCAAGGGCTTAATACGGGTAAACAAACGCATGCAGTCCGGGCACTGTGTATCGAAAGCGACAACGGCGACAGGAGCGTTGGGTTTGTGCGGGAAGCTGAAGCCGGTACCGTCTCTAAGGAAAGAGTCATACATTTTCTTTCCGTCCCAAATGGAGGGTACATTTGCGGGTGCGGCCTGAGCAGTTCTTGTTAAGCCGACGGCGGCAGCGCCTAAGGAAGCGATGAGGATCTTTCTGCGGGAAACAATTGATTGCATGAAATTGAGGTCCTTATTTGAAAGAAAGCGGATACTACTGCCACTCTAATACGGTTTGATTTTGAGAAACTTAAGATTAGACAAAAGTACTAGTCCGAATAACCGAAGGTGAAATTAGATTCGTTGAATTAGAATTGAGCGTCACCATCTGATTGAATTATTGGGAAAAACATGACAAAGAGTTCGAGACAGGCTGCAATTGCAGGATATCTGAAACGTGATGACGGCGTTGATTGGAAAGGATTGACGGATTACGCCAATTCTATGTATGACGTCAGAGACGAGCTTGAGATTGCAGACGTAGAAGATAATTTTGATACCGAGACAGCTCAAAAGGCAATCAAGAGCAAAACTCCGTACCTGACGCTGCGCCCGCTTCAAATTATTCCTGCCGAATTCAGAAAGGATCTTCAGAAGCTTCAAGACGCTTTTATTGAAAAGGGCGTCATCAATGTTGATGAACAGGTTGCCAAGCTGAAAGCTCTCGATTGGAACAAGCTCACCGATGCAACGATCAAACTTGCCGGTGAAGACCCGACAGCCTTCTACGAAGTCGCCACGAAAGAAGTTTTAGGCGAAGAAGCCGATGAAGACATGATGGCTGTTATCGCCGGTCTTCTGCTGAACGTTCTTCGCAGATATTTCCGTAATCTCGGCGAAGACATGACGCACGAGCTCTCCAAAGTCGACGAAGCCAAATCCGGCGATGCTCCTTTGGGCTGCCCGACCTGCGGTGCTCCGGCAGCGATTTCTTCCGTCACCGAAGGTACGGAGGGTACTTCCAACAACCGTTATCTTTTCTGCTCCTGCTGCGGAACTCAGTGGCCGTTTGAGCGCATTCGCTGCGCACTGTGCGGCAATACCAACAGCAACAAGCTGAAGTACGTCTATGCCGACGAAGATCCGGCGCACCGTATGCATGTGTGCGAAGACTGCGGCGGCGCCATGGCTACGGTTTTCCAGGACGCACTGAAAGGTCCGATGGACTATGACATTGAGCTGATCACAACCGGTGTGATTCTCAGCATGTACGAAGATTCGTTGGAAAACGAAAACAAGCAGTAAGAGAGAACCTTGTTCTTGAGAGCGGCTTCGGCCGCTTTTTTCATCTCTGCGGAATTTGGACCAAGTTCAGGTCGTGAGAGATTCGGTTGACGCGTCGATTGATGAGTGGTGCGGACTTCACAAACTGATATTTCTTCGGGTTAATCAAGATCGAGGCCAAGCGGATGGCTTCAGCGCGAGAAAGGTTTGTCGCGTTCTTATTGAAGTAATAACGGGAAGCGGCTTGTGCTCCGAAGATTCCGTTGCCGAATTCGGCGATATTTAAATAGATCTCAAGGATTCTTTTCTTGTCCCAGATGGCTTCAACGATCGGCGTCAGGATGATTTCCTGTGCTTTTCTGAAGTAGCTTCTGTCGTGGGACAGAAAGAGGTTTTTGACAGTCTGCTGAGTCAAGGTCGATCCGCCGGGGGCGCGCTTATCCGAGAGCAGGTTTCTTTCTGCGGCCGTTTTAATGGCGTCCCAACGAAGTCCGTTGTGGTGCATGAAATCCGCATCTTCCGCGGCCACGACGGCCCGAATCAAATACGGAGAAATTTGATCGTAGTCGACCCATTGATACAGAACCGGATGCTTGCCTTCTTCCAACAATCTTTCTTGTTCTGCACGGATGTAGGGACTAGAAGAAGGATTAACGAAGTCGAAGAGGATGATTCGGCCGACATACTGAAGCTCGAATAAAAAGAAAGCGAGCAGGGCGCAAAGGATTAATTTAGCGGTCCATGAACGCTTTTTACTTTTAGAGTTATCAGACACCAGAGCTTCCAGCAAGAAATTACAAAGGAATATTACCTAGACAATGAAGATGATAATGGCTTAATTACTTCTTTGATCTTCAGGACGGTACGTTTCGTTTTGAAGCCGTCGTTTGTTTTGACCTGCAAACTTCTTACGGAAGCCAATAAACAAGTTCCGTTAGTCCATGAAATCTTATCCGTTTTTACTGTCTGGAGAAATTCGTCATCTATAACGTCTGCTGAAAATTCCGAGCTGCCATCTCCTTCACTGAAGCGCCAGCCTGTTCTATTGCCATTAAGCATCGGTGAGACGACAGTCAGAAGAACTTCTGAGGTTGTGTCTTTTAGAACGCAATCTATTTGCGAACTTAGATCAGCATTGGCATTCACTGCATTGTCGGCCTTAACCGAGATCCTGATTTCCTCAGGATGTTGGTCTTTCGGTTTAGCAGACTTTCCGAAAACGAATTTGTTAAGACGAATAAGATCTTCGTCCGGGTTCTCAATGGAAAGATCAACCAAGAAGGAGCCGGGGTGCGATCCGCTTTTAATTTTTACTTCAGCTACAGACTGCTTGCCAAAAAGCTGTTTTGATATCGATTGGAGAAGAGCAAGTAATGAGAGGAGAGACTGAGCAACCGAAGACGCAGGTACCGCATGCTTATCAATTGCTGTTTCATCAAAATCGATGATGAAAGATTTATTGATCGTGGACATGTGTTCTCCTGAAGATGATTTCTCATTTTACTAAAGGAGTATTCAGGGTCTTTAGAAGAGGCTTTTGGGGAAGGAAGAGATACTGAGCCTCTTTTCCATAATAAGTTCTTTTTGTTTGAGAAAGTTGAGCCGACAGTTGGCCGGCTCGAAAGTTTTGACTCTTGGAGTAGATAAGAAACTTAATTAGTTGTTTTGAAAGAAGTCTCGTTCAAGTCGAGCATCTAGGACATTGGCAAGTTTTTGAAGTTTTTCTTTGTATTGCGGATCAAGGTTGCTCGGGCTTTGATCGTTTACGAACCTTCCAAGATTCTTAGCGCCCCAAAAACCAGCGGTGTCGTCATCAACAACTTTATAGGCACCGAGATATTTGTCCCACACAGCATCAAGTTTTCCGATTCCGTCACCGACATTGCCTTGGCCGCCGCCAAGCCATCCGGCATTCATAATGGTGTAGATGCCTTTTCCTTTGAGAAGTCCTTCCAAGCCTTTTGGCGTGTCCTGATAAGCAAATTTCTTAGAAAATACGCGCTCCATGTAGCCTTTGGTGATTGCATTCGGACTGTCGTGCCAGTTCGGATAGCAGAAAATAATGTAATCGGCTTTAGAGACAAGAGCTTGTTCGGGCTTGATATCGTCCGGGGTTTGACCGAAGCCGTCTTTGGCGTGGTAGAAGTTTTCCGGCGTGATGACCGGATTGAACCTGATCTTGTAGAGGTCTCTGATCTCTACTTCATAGCCTTTCTTGAGGAAGAAGTTCGCGGCGGTGTTGACCAAGAAACCTTCTAAGGATTGGTCAAAGCGCGGATCACCGACAACAAAAAGTACCTTCTTTGCCTTGCTGTCGGTAAAGCCTGTCGCTTTAGCCGAGATCCTCAATTTCTCAGGCACGATAGAAGCAGAAGTTACAGCATCGACGTTCTTGATTTGAGAGCCGGGTGCGGCATGATTAGGCGTTGCTCCGCTGACAGCATCTGCTGCATAACAAGCGACGGAAAGGGAAGAAAGAAGTGTAGCGAGAAGAAAATTGAATTTCATAAAGCCTCCGTGACGCTGCGAACGATTTATCTTCAACATTCGCAGCGATGATTAATGATCACGACGACGGCGAACGTTGAAGGAACTTGCACGGAGATGCGCAAGACCTAGCCTGATCTGCAATTAACAACTAAATATATTTTGCATGGGCAGAAACTGGTTTTAAATTGGATCAAACCCCAGTTCAAAAAATGAAATATCTTTCGTCGAAATATATTTAATTAAGATTTTCTAATTGATTTATTCAAGCGTAAAACAGATTTAAGTGCTGAATCTCTGGCTTCGGAATTAAGAAGGTTCGGGATTTTTATGGCGTCCCCAATGGGATTCGAACCCATGTTCTGACCTTGAGAGGGTCATGTCCTAGGCCTCTAGACGATAGGGACTTCGTCAAAATGTGACGAAAGTATACACCCAAATTCGAACGAGTCTAAAGGAAATCATAAAAGTACCAAGAAGGTTATTGAGAGTTTTTTAAATATTTTTTTTCTTGTATATCGAAAAGTTTCATTAAATTTCATTAAAATTCTTTTATAAAGGAATTTTTAAATTATGTTTTCCATTGATTTATTCAACTAAAGAAAGATAGTTAAAGATGTTTCCTCGTGATCGTTATCTAAATCAACTCATTGCTTTTTATGGTGCCGAACTGATCCGCGTGATTACAGGAATGAGACGTTCCGGAAAGAGTTCCTTGCTCAAACTCTACAGAAATTGGCTGGTTAATGAAAAAAAAATCGAGGAAAAGAATATTGTCTATATCAATTTTGAATCTCTCAAGTACGCGAACCTTACAGAATCTCAGTCTCTCTATGATTATGTCTGCGGAATCTCTGCTCAAGTCGGAACAAAGGTTTATTTGCTCTTTGACGAGATTCAGAACGTTAAGGATTGGGAGAAGGCAGTCAATGCCTTGCGAGTCGATTGTGACTGCGAGATTGTACTGACCGGCTCGAATGCGAGACTTCTGTCAGGAGAGCTAGCAACGCTTTTAGCCGGCCGCTATGTTGAAATTCAGATGTTTCCGCTTTCCTTTGACGAATTTTTAGAATTCAGAAAAAGTAGTGGCGAGGACATTCATAAATCCTTCGATGCCTTTCTTAGGTTTGGCGGGTTGCCTGGACTTCATGAGCTCCAAGCATCTCCTAGGGCAACATCTCAGTATCTGAGCGATGTTTTCAATTCCGTTCTGCTGAAAGACGTCGTTTCCCGAAATAACATCCGCGATAGTGAACTATTGAATCGAATCATCCAATTCATTTTTGATAACGTCGGTAGTACTTTTTCTGCGAAAAACATCTCCGATTTCCTGAAGAGCCAAGGTCGAAAATTAGGCGTTGAAACGATCTACAACTATCTCGACTACTTGGAGAATGCTTTTGTCATCGAACGCGTGAAACGCTTTGACCTAAAAGGCAGGAAGTATTTAGAGACACAAGAAAAAATCTATGCCGCTGACGTAGGCATCAGAAATTCTGTTCTCGGATATCGGCCGTCGGATATCGCCGGCATCTTAGAAAACCTTGTTTACCTGAATCTGAGACAAAAGGGATTTAGCGTTTCAGTAGGAAAAACAGGAACATTAGAAGTGGATTTTGTAGCCTCAAAGGATGGGGCCGTTTTCTACGTTCAGGTCTGCTACCAATTAACGCCGGAAAATTTAGAGCGAGAAATTGCACCGCTCAGGCAGATCAAAGACAACTACCCCAAACTTGTTCTCACGCTATCTGACTTGATGGCAGGAGATGTTGAAGGTATCAAGATAAAAAATCTTGTGGATTTCTTGGCCGAACCGATAGCAAAGTTCTAAAATTTCCCGGATTCCACATTTACAGATGTCGTTGCCACGGCATTCATCGGAGAGAAAAAACATTCTTTTCTCTCCGATGACTTGTTACTAGGACGTACAACTCTGTCTCGATCTTGATCACGCCGTTGTAGGAAAAGTTTCTAGCATCAATTTGCCATCAAGGCTTTTGTGTGTTTTGAAGAGCTTTGGTCAACGAGTTGATTTCTCAGAATTTTTCTTAGTTCAATGATGGCTTCAGGAGTTTCCTGGACGGAATGACCGGAGACGATGACTTTCTCACTGGCCGCTCCTTCAAGATGAGAACTCCAATAGGGAACGATCCCGTCAGAGGACTCTTCAAGCGGACCGTCGGCATTTTCTCGTCCGATGATCGAGTAGTACGTCACATTTCGTGAAATCGGAAGTTTGGCCAAAACTCGAATCGTAGGATCCTTAGCGGACAAGTTGTCCACGCCGGTCATGTTAATTTCTCTCGGTAAGTCCTGACCGAATATCATCAGCGTCATTTCGCCGAGCTTGTTCACGATTGAGAGCGGCAGCTTGACAAAAGATGCAAGATATCTCGCCCAGCTTGCGTCAGCGTACGGTGTTCCTTGATGAGGAGCCGCTAAAAATATTGCGGTTGTTACCCCTTGGAGAGGTTTGAACCGAAGGATGCTCTTGAATTTCGGATCCATTTGGTTAATTTTGTCGGAGGCTTGAGGATACTTTTGCTCAAGTGCATTGATAATCGTGTTACCTGAGTTCGACACAAGGAGCCTCGTGAGGATTCCTCCCATACTATGACCGATAAGCGTGATGTTTTTACTCGCCTGATTTGTGCGTGACGGATCGAAATGATCAATGGTCTTATTGATAGCTTCCGCAATCTCTTGGCGATTGATTAGGAGCGGAACGTTTGTCGGATAGTAGACCTGCCAAATCTGGTAATTATCTCGTAGGAGTTTGTCTCCCATAAGTTCATTGGCCGTATTGACCCATGCTTCCGGACTGCTGGCTAAGCCGTGAATGAGGATAATAGTCCTAAGGTCCTTGCGGTAAGGACGCATCAGATAAACGGTAGGCTTATCAATGATATTTCCGTGTCCGAAAATCGTGCTGAGTGCGTTAGAGGCGAAGTCGGAGTTGGCGAGCCAAAGACCATAAGCGCCGCTGAAATTGGCCGACAAAGGAACGACGGTTTTACCGATTTTGACGCTCTGAACAAAAGACGGGTCATACGTTGAGACAACGACATCGTCGGCGGTAAGAATTTGATTCAGAGATTTTCCCGGAAATGAAATCATTGCCGTTACCGAAGAGTATGGCATTAGCCGCCAGGGCTGATCTTTTTCCTTTGCGGGGTCATCTGTGGAGAGCACCATGCGGGCGCCGAGACCGTCAGCTGAGTATTGATTTTTAAGACCTTTAAAAGAAAGGACGGTATCCGGAATCAGCTCTTTAACCGTTTCAGCGTGTTCCGATAGCTGTTCTGGATTTTTGATATAGATGTTCCATTTGCCTTCGCGAACCGGGAAATCCGTTAGCGCTTTGCCTTTAGTCGCTCTGTAAAGCTGCTCGATGACATTTTGTACGGCAAAGTTGTAGTAGTCCTTCACCTGTGTTTGTCGATCTTCTAAGGCGCGGTCGCTGATTTTTCTGCCGGAGAAAAACAGATAAGCGTAAGAATATTTAGCCGTCTGAATATAATCGTTAAGAAGTTCGGCGTTGAGTTTTTGCTCATCCTGAATTTCACCCGCATCCTTTAGGACCTGCGCATCTTTTTGCGCACGCATTGCTTTGAAGAGCCACATTTCTGCCAGTGCAGAAATTTTGGACTCGTTGTCGGTTACAGAACTGTCTCCGACTGAATTGATACAGTACTGCACTCTGTTTTCGCAGTCCGAAAGACCCAGCGCTGTGAGAACCGTGTTGGTTGGGTCGCTCAACCGACCTTGAGAGATAACATCGCCGCGGCGCTGAACCAAATATTCCTGACTATTAATGTTAGAGACCGTCACGGATGCGCAGCCCGACAACAGAAGAATAGGCAGAAGAAGAGCACAGAGTGTTTTCATCAGAAGTAGGTGTAAGCAGAGAGAGTAATAATCAGAGGTCAAAGCAAGAACGGAAAAAATAAATTTTGATACAGCAAATATTGAGAAGTCAAAGCTCCATTTCTCTAACCAGTGGATTTTAAAAAACATCGGCCGGACAGAAGAAATGAAACCCGGGAAAATTAGGCAAAATTAAACGGCGCCCGCTGCAAAACAGGTGCCGTTTCTTCAAGCTGTTCAGGCTTATGAACTCTGGAAGTTCAAACCTTTTTGCTCATTACTGATAAATGTCCAAGCCGATGTAATGCTGGTACGGATGGTCGCAGGCAGGGCACTTAACAGGAGGTTCTGTCCCTTCGTAGATGTAACCGCAAACCAGACACTGCCAGTGAATCGGTTTTTCTCTTTTCCAGATGGTTCCCTTCTGGAGCTGGTCAAGATAGGTCTGGAAACGATCCAGGTGGTGCTGTTCGATCTGAGCGATTGCTCTGAAGTGAGAGGCGATGACAGGGAAGCCTTCCTTGTCGGCGACTTCGGCGTAAGCCTGATAAGCCTTAACGCCTTCGTATCTTTCTTCGTCGATGGAGATCTTAAGATTATCTTCGGTGGAGCCAATAGCTACAGAATCAGTCGGAACTTCGGCAACCAGCTTTCCGCCGGGCAAGAAGTTCAAAAAGATCTTGGCATGACGGAGTTCGTTCGCGGCTGTTTCGTTAAATGCATATCCGATCGGGAAGTAGCTTTCTTTTACGGCTTTCTGTGCATAGAAAGTGTACCGAGCGTAGGATTGGGATTCATTCAAATAAGAAGTTGCAAGGTTCTTCTCAGTCTGTGTACCTGCAACGCTTTTTGTTTCAGCCATTTCTATATCCTCATTTATGGTAGGTTAGAAGAAACCCTAATGAATAGCGTTACTTTAACTGTTAAAGAAGCATGAACGGCCGACGGCGTCTCAAATTAAGTAAATCGATCAAGTAAAGGTAGAACAACAATTTTGAATCAAATGCTCACAATTTAGTGAAGAGATCAACGAATCGAAGACTGTTGGACAAGGTTTATTTGAATTAAAAAATTCTTTTAAATTCAGATAAATAAAATTAAATAATCGAAAATTATCAAAGAAAGGGGATTTTTAGCGGGAAGAGGGGATAGAAAATAAAGAAAATTAGTGGTAAACGCCCATATGAAAAGACAAAAATCTCCGTATAGTGGCGCGTTGAATGTGTGGCTGCTTCATAAGCCCGTGGACTAAGGCAAGACACGTTATTCCGACTTGTTCGGAACTTGTCCAGAAGGATTTACCACCCTTCAAATATCTCTCTTTTTTTGGCGAACCGCCGTGTTCGCCAAAATTCGGGGACAGAGCGGGACGTCGAATTTTCTTTAAAAGGAAACATCCGATGGAACTTACTACCCACAAACTTCGTATTAGCCAAAGCACGGTGAATACCATTCTTTCTCGTGCCCAAGGCCACTACAAAAGTATTCTTCTGTCCGCCGGTGCGGATGAAACGATCTTCAAAACCAAAAACCTGGAATGTCCATGGTGCGCGGGAGTTGACCGTTTCTCTTATACCGACAAGTTTGGGAAAGGCGACAGTTTCTGCCGTCACTGCGGTTACCACAGCGGAGTCGATCTTCTGATGAAAATCAAGAATTTCGGTTACGTTGACGCTCTGCGTTTTATGGCCCGCTTTCTCAATCTTCCGATTCACGAAGAGAAAACCTACAGAGTTACGAAAACACATGAGCAGCCTTCCCCGGTAGAAGAAGTGTGGGCTGCCTCTCATGCCTTGGGCGAGAAAGATAGTGCTTATGCCTATCTTCGAAGCCGAGGCTTGAAAAAGTGTTTTCCGGCGGCGCTTCGTGCCTCGAATCGTCTTCGTTATGCGCAGCTTTCCGAGGACGGACGGTCATGGGATCACTCCTTCTATGAAGGACTTGTGGCCGAGATCGTTAACTCTGAAGGACACCGGGTCAGTCTTCATCGCACTTATCTGGACAAAGGCCGAAAGGCTCCCGTTAAGGCGGTCAAGAAAGTACTCGGCAAGGAGCTCTCGGGGTGCGCCGTTCGTCTGGCCGAAACAGATGAATCCGGCGTGCTCGGATTAGCCGAGGGAATTGAGACGGCGCTGTCTGCGTCAGAGCTCTTCGGAGTTCCGGTGTGGTCGGTGGTTGCCGCATTTAATTTCCGCAACTTTGTACCGCCGAAGTCGGTCCGCAGAATCATCATTTTCGGTGACTCGGACAAGAACTTTATCGGTCAAAGGGAGGCTTATGCGGGCGCCGCTGAAATCAAACAGCGGCATCCCGACATTGAGGTCGAAGTGCGTCTGCCCGAGCAATCGGGTTCAGACTGGAACGACGTTCTCATGGCTCAAAACCAAACAAGCTTCGGTGCAGAGGCTTGTTTGACAAAAACATAGTGTGCATCGTTTTTTTACTTAACCCTGCGGGGCCTTTGTGCCCTCGCAGGGAGTACGAGGCTCCGTTTTTTATTGGAGCTTTGTATGACAAAGGTATTAAACGAATTCGTCTCGCTGAAATCTTTCGGATTTGTGCAGGACGGATCGCTTTTAGGATACCGATTAGAGGATATCGAACCGGAACTCCGGTGCCTCATTCCTCGCTTGGATCCTTCCTATGTTTTTGAAAAGGACGCTTTGTCGATCATGAGCGCCTGGTTTGAAATCGCTTCAGGTGAGCCGCTGTTTATCAGCGGCCCGCACGGTTCGGGCAAAACCAGTTTTGTGAACCAATACTGCGCCCGAGTGAACGCACCGGTGATTTCGATCACTGCACGCGCACGCTTGGACCGTACGGATCTCATCGGCGGCTATGTCATTGACAAGGATAAAAGCATGCGCTTTGCCGACGGTCCGCTCACGCGGGCCTGGCGGCACGGCTGTGTGTTTCTGGTCAATGAGATGTCGGCAGCGCCGTCGGATCTTTGGCTGTCGGTAAATGAACTCTTGGAAGGTTCTCCGCTTTATATCCCGGAGACCGGAGAAGTGATTCATCCGCATCCGAGAACCCGGATTGTCATGACCGACAATCTGCGGGGACTGACGGAAGATTACGGCTCACGCTATGTGGGACGCTTTAGTCAGGATCCGGCAGTGCTTGACCGCTTTTGGAAGATGCGCATGGACTACATGGGCGAGGAGGCTGAAGTTTCTTTATTAGAAGCGACAACTCCGGAGCTTGAAGTCCGAGGCATGTCCTTTGAAGAATGGCGGAAAGAATTTTCCGTGCGTCTGAGGAGGGCGGCGGACCGAGTTCGTCAGGCTTACTGCCGTCAGACGGAGGACGGAGCCGTTGCGGAAGCAACGATTTCGACCCGAGTCTTACTGCGGTTCAGAGACTTACTTCTTTTGAGCTATCGATCTCCGGCGATGAAGAATGAGCCTCGGGCTGCTTTGAGGCGTGCGATGAAAATCGCGCTGACGGACTGTCTGGAAGAAGCCGGCGCATTGGCGGTCGAAAAATTGGTCGAATTAGAAATCGGCGATATCGGCAAGCATATTGCCTAAGCGCAGTTTTCTAACGGACCGATCGTTTTTTAAACCAGAGATGATTTCGGTCATCTCAACCCATCGTTATTCGAGGGCCTTTAAGCCCTCGGATGACGGGCCATAAGGGCTCTCTTTTTTATTTAAGGAGGCCCTATGGCTGATTTGTTTGGTAACCGCGGTTTTTGGCAAGACAGCGGTTGTTTATCAACCGAAAAGAAAGAAGGCAAAACGGAAGATTCCGATCTGGTGCTGATTTGTTTTCAGATCAGTGTCTGGAGCGGGACGACAACCGAGCAGACCTCGATTGAGGAAGGCGCGGAGTTTATGAAACGCCGCAGGATTATTCCGGGCGTGATGCTGAAACCTTTTCTTGACTTCAGAGCACGAGCCAAAGCTTTGTGTCAGGAGATGGGCGAACCTTATCTCAACGGTTTCGTGATGCGACGGCAGGATGCTGCCGTAGCGGAACGAGCCCTGAGTGTCTGGAGAAAAGAATTCTGCAGGCGCCGCGATGAAGTTTTTGCGCCGGCCTATGAAGACATTCTTGCTCAGAGGCTTGAAGGCATCATTCCTCCGGGTTGTTCGAAGGAAGCCGTTTTTCCTCCGACGAATTTTGTTCTGCGTCGAATCAGCTTTGAGTTTGATGCGTTTGTTCTGGCCGCACACGGCACGGGCAAGCGAAGCTCAAAAGATGCTTTTCTTGACGGGCTGGCCGAGCGTTTTGCCGATGAGACCGATCTCATCTGTGCGGCGCTTGAGTCTGCCAACGTCACGGAAGCGATTGTGTGTCGGGTCAGGACGCTTTATGAACGGGTTCGTTCCTGGAGCTGCTCTCAAACTCGATTTGCCCTTGCTTCCGCCGCACTGGAAGAAGCGCTTGCAGAAGGCAGCCGGACCCATGTTTGGTGCCGAAGCAAAAAGCTCTTTGTCCAGAGTCTGGAGAAGGCTCGGGAAGCATTTGCGCAAGCAGGTGCTGCTTATGAGCAGAACACGACGGAAGAAGCAGAGTCTCTCGTATCCGTTCCTTCAGTTGAGGAAAGGCGGGAGGTGCTTACCGGTGCAGCAGGCATGATTGCCCGCGGCCGGTCGCTTTTTCCTTTCGGTTAACCGACTTCCTGTTCAGTGTCTCAAGGCGAAAGCCTTGGGACACGGTTCCGGAATAATTTTTAGGAATTTCACTTTGTCTCAGACAACGATTGCGTTACCCGCTGTATTAAAAGCGGTAAACGGTATTTTGACTTCTTTATCTGCGGGTAAAGAAATCAAAGTAGTTTTCGCCGGAACGCCGTGTACAGACGGCAAGACCGTTTATTTAGGAGAGCCGCTGCTTCAGTCTGAGGATGCGCTGGATGCCTACTTGTCGCATGGGACGCATGAGATTCATCACGTTTTATACAGTGACTTTGATGAAGTTGCTTCGCTCGGAGGACTGCATTCGCTCGTTAATGCTCTGGAAGACGTTCGCATTGATGCCATCGGATATAAAAAATATCCGGGCGGTTATCTTTGGCGCAATGAACACTTTTCTAAGATGGCTCGGGCAGGGCAGCTTCCGAATATCAGGGCACATACTTCGGCCGGAGCGCTTCTTTGTCTGACTTGCTATTGGTGCATGACCGCACTGATGCTGGAATATGACTGTTCAAAGCATTATTCGGAAGAAGCAAAGAATGCTTTTGTACAGAGATTCGGTCAGGAGCTCTTTGAGCGGATTATGCAGAAGGCAGAAGAATCGGTCAGAAGCCCGAATACCGCTGCGGTTATTCAATGCGCAAGAGAGATTGCACAACTATTCAGTCAGGCGATTTCTCAAAAGGTATTCTCTGAAGAGAAGAAGTGCAGTTCCGATCAACCAGGCGCCGGCTCTTCATCAAAAGGAGCATCGGCTTCTTCTGAAGGAAAGGGCAAAGCCAAAATTCCGAAGAAAGACAAGCAAAAGTCCGACGAGTTTGATGCCTTGTTCGAGAGCGATGATCTTAAGGACGCCGATATCCACCGTGCCATAGAAGAAGACTATAAAAACTATCGAGGAGCCACAGGCGAGAATCCGACAGGCAAAGCCGCGGTTTGGCCGACGGTCAGAAGTGAACTCAGTCCTCGGGTTGATCCTGAATTCAAAGCGGAAGCGGAAAAGCTGCTTCGCGGAGGCTCACAGCAGTTTCATCGGTTCCTGCAGGGATTGAGTTTCCAGCCTACGCGTTATGCGAGAAGCGGCAGAGACCTGGAGCCCAAGAGACTGAGCCGGTTGTATGGCGGCGACACCAGAGTGTTTCGATGCGAAGAATCTGTGCTGCGTCCGTCAGTTGCGATGTGCGTCCTTTTAGACCGCAGTGGCTCCATGACGCGCGAAGACATGAGAACCGGATCTTTGTGTGGTCAGGCCATCGCCGGAATGACTGATTCCGTGAGCGGATGCCGAAGCTCGGTTTATGCATTCCCGGGTGTTGAACGGCAGACGCTGTTAGAAGTCAAGCGTTTTGATGAGCCCGTTGCGTCTTGTTTGGATCGCTTTTGTGCTTTAAGACCATTTGGGTACACACCCGTCAGACAATCGATTAATTCTGCTGCCGCTCAGCTTATCAGTCGAAGAGAGTCTCGCAAGATTATCTTTTTGATTACGGACGGTTTGTGTTCCGATGCCGAACTTTTGACTGACATTGAGCAAGATTTGAAGCGTGCCGGTATTGAGATTGTCTGCTTGGGTATCGGGGATGATATTCCGAAGATTTTTAGTATTCAGTCGGACATCAAGCATTCTCATCAAATGAAGGAAGCGGCTTACAAGCTTCTTGAAGAGACGTTTAGAAGAAGAAACTGATCTTTTGTCTCGCGGTCGACTGAAGATTTTTAGATACCAAGTTTTGGCGGCTGTGTAATTGTGACGCCGGAAGGATAATTAGGGAAGATGAATTCAAGAGAGTTTTTCCTTCCAGTAATTTCCGTTCTGTACCTTGAAGGAAAGTAAGTTTTTCAGGAGGCCGAAGTATGTCAGTGTTGAAGATCCGAATTTCTGACGACGAGGCCGCATGGTTGGATGCCTTAGCAAGGATGCAAGGCACGACTAAAACGCAGATCGTTCGATCTGCCCTGAGAAAAGTTTTTGAAGAAAACTTCTTAGACAATAAAACGATTCTTCTGCCGAAAGATCAGTATCAAGCTTTAGTTGATCTGGTCGGCAGTCCCTTGAAGTCGCTGGAAATGGAGGACAGAAAGAGACTCCAAAAAGTTCCCGACTGGGATCTGTGAGGCGGCTTTGCCGGCCGCCATATTTGCGTTAGGCAATCACTTCCGAGAAGCCGATTTCTGAGCAGGTCGGTAAAACTTTCCGCGGACGGCTTTTCCCCAATCTTCCGACGAAGTTGGCGGGATATCTGAATAATCGATATCTTCGTCTCGGATGCTTTTGATTCGTTGGAGTTCCTCTGCTGTCCACGGTTTGGCATCAGAAGGCTTGAAAAATACTTTTGTCATAGGCTTTGTTTTTTAACAGCTTTGCCGGCGCGTAGTGTTCTGAATTGTTTGGTGTAATGAAAATTTTTGGTGTTGGTGTCTAATGTACGAGCAAGAGGAATGCGGCGCCTTGTTTGTCATTTTGATAGTTTGACACCTTAAATCTTCGGTTTCAATTCTTACAACTTGGTATAACTGGTGGAAGAGATTCAACGCTATCTCAAGCGAGATTTTCTTGATCCAACAAACTTGAACTGGTCTGTCAGTTAGGACAAGAAGGAGAAGCGGCAGGTTTGATTCAAGTTCCTGCCGCATTTACAGGATTGATGTTAATTCAAAGACTGGAATTACCTTGACCGAGAGCTTTCTTCCAAAAGTTTCGTTGATCGCTTCTTCAAAAAGACCGTCTAGACGCTCTTTTAGCTTTTCGGTTGTTTCAGCTTCGGTTGCAATTCCTAATCGTGGTAAAAAATCTTCGCAAGTAGCAATGTAGACCTGAGCTTCCTTGTCAAACATGGACTTGACGGTTGCTTTCAAAGGAAGTTTCAAAAAGGCGGCTAACTTCCAGCAGGGCAAACCAACTTGATATGCGACCAAGAGTGTAAGTATCTAAACTTAGGCAGGTTGTACTCTGACATTTTATCGCCAGAGTCAAAAATTATTTGCAGTGTCGCGACTCTTCATGGGTTTTTGATAGTAAAAGAGCTTCCGACGTTTTCCATCGGAAGCCCTTATCTAGTCCCTCTAACCGTTCTTCGACGGTTAGCGCTTCAGAACATTAAGCCGGATTCTTAGCTGCGTTCACACCGGCGATGCGACCATAAGTGAAGATGTCAGCCATAGCGTTACCGCCGACTCGGTTGGTACCGTGGATACCGCCTGTGACTTCACCTGCAGCGTAGAGGCCGGGGATGACATTGCCGTGGCGGTCAATGACCTGTGCGTCTTTATTGATGATGACGCCGCCCATTGTATGGTGACGTTTCATCGTGACACGACCGGCATAGAACGGAGCCTTGATGATCTTGTTGACCAGAACGCCTTCTGCACGGCCGAGCGGATCTTTCTTGGTATCAACAGCCTTGTTGTAAGTGTCAACAGCTTCTTTAAGGTTGTTTGCAGGTACACCGATCTTCTTAGCCAAATCTTCAATAGTGTCGGCATAGTAAAGTGTGCCGGCCTTTAAAGCTGCTTCGTTTTCAGGTCCTTTGGAGTTCTTCTGCTGTTCAAAACCGTCAGCGTCAACTATCGTCCAGGCGATAGCCTTCGGCTGGTCAAGCATGGCGTCACGCAATACGTCACGTCTAGCGTCTTCTTTAATGAAGCGTTTGCCGTCGAGATTCACGAAGAGGAAGCGGTCAACATGCGTAAAGAGGTTCGGAGCATGTTTTTCTCCGGGAACGCCGCCGGGAATGCACTGAATGTAGTCCAGACCGCGTGTGCCGGCACCGATGTCGACTAAGTCGATTAAAACATCACCGGTGGCGCCGGGATGATTTGTTGTACCGAGCTGGCCCATCCGAGGATCGTGGATGGCTGTCAGTCTGTCATTGGCTGCAAAACCGCCGGCAGCTGCAACGACGCCGTTAAGTGCACGCAGATAGAGCGTCTTTCCGCCTTTTTGTTCAACTTTGACGCCGAGAACACGGCCGCTCAGCTGATGTTCGCGAATGATTTCAACAACGCGTGTGTTGTAGAGAATAGGAATGTCTTCTTTCTTGCAGACTTCAAGGAGGGCTTTAATGTAAGCGCCGCCTCTCGGGCCGATCGGGTTGCGAGCGCGTTTGTACAGACCCCCGTAAATCTGATAAATGTGATCCTGGAATTTGACGCCGTGGTCTTTGAGCCACTGAACGCTTTCCGGTGCCTTTTCTGTGAGCTGGTGAACCAGGACAGGATCTCCGCGTCCGTCGCCGGCGGCTAATGTCTGCTTAGCGTGAAGTTCGGGAGAGTCTTTGATGCCGGCTTTTTCGTAGTCAGCTTTGATGGCAGCGTTGAATCCGCCGCCGGCACGAATGGTGTTGCCGCCGGCAAACATCATTTTTTCAAGAACGACGACTTTCTTGCAGCCGGCTTCTTTTGCAGAGACAGCAGCAGAAAGACCGGCACCGCCGGCACCGATCACGATGACGTTATAGGTATCATCCCATTTGATTGCGGCTTCAGCAGCAGAGCTGAAGAATGTTCCGAAGACACCGGCAGCGGCAGCAGCTGCAGGAGCAGAACCAAGGAATACTCGACGTGAAAGCTTTGTCATTGTCTTCTCCAAGTGTGAAATCTGAGGTTTGAGGCGGTTTGCTTGTTTGGCCTCGTTGGGAAGAAGTCTAAGAATTCAGCGCTTCGCGCCAAATAAACATTAGGTTATTGACAAAGTACAAGTTAAGGAGTAAAGGATTTTGATTGAGACTCGGAAACGAGGTTTTCTGCCGCGATCATGCCGAACGTAAAGGCATCGGCTAAGCCGTTTCCTCCGATTCTGTTTCTGCCGTGGATGCCTCCGGTGATTTCGCCTGCCGCGTAGAGTCCGGGGATCGTTTTGCCTTCCTTGAGACATTGAGCTTTTTCGTTGATTTGAAGACCGCCCATCGTGTAATGGATTCTCATGCCGACGCGTGCGGCCCAGAAAGGCGCCTTTAGGATTGGGAATCTGCGGCTTTGAGGTTTGTCAGAAGTAATCTCAGCGTTTCGCTCTTTGATCGTATTTATCAGAGTCTCTGCAGGAATGTTTAGAGCGGAAGCCAATTCTTCCAGGCTTTGAGCTTTGACGGCATCGCCGGTTTCAGCGGCACGGATAGCGTCACGGCGGACAAGCAGGTCAAGCGTTTCGAGACCGTCGCTGTCGATAATGCAGTAGCAACTCTTGTTCTTTTGAACCAGAATCTTTTCTTTGAGTTCATCGCGACGCGCTCTTTCGTCTACGAAACGTTTTCCTTCGTCGTTGACAAAGACAAAGCGGCGTACGTCGTTGTGGAATCGGACACGAATGCCTTTGTTAGAAATCGGTCCCGGAAGGCACTGAATTTCAGTCAGATCGACTACAGAAGCCCCGATTTTGCGCGCCGCAAAAAGCATGTCTCCGGTTGAACCCGATGAACAGTTGCTCGGAAGACCTTTAAGGCGAGAGTCGAAGGCTGCAACCGTCTTTAGATTTGCTCCGAATCCGCCGGCGGCAAGTATGACGCCTTTTCTTGCGCGAATGAAAAACTCATTGCCTTTCGAAGCCGCTTTGATTCCGATAATGCGTCCGTTGTCGTCTTCTACCAGCTCAATTGCTTTGGTTTCTGTTAAAACGTTGACTTTTCTTTGCATCAAGGCGCCGGAGAGTGCTCGAACGTAAGCAGTTCCGTTCGGGAAGATCGGTTTATGGCAGCGCGGGAAGTGAGAGCCGTAGATTTCGATTACTTCGTCTTGGAATTTCACGCCTTTAGTTTCCAGCCAGGAAAGCATTCTCGGGGCTTCATGGACTAGTTTACGAACCAAGGCCGGGTTCGCTATTTTGTCGCCGTTGTACCAAATGTCCTGAAAGTGTTTTTCTTCGCTGTCAGTGATGCCCAGAGGGGCTTGTCTGATGGGATCTACGACTCCGAGGAATCCGCCGGAGATCAGAGTGTTTCCGCCGAGATGTGCGTTTTGCTCTATCAGGATGACTTCCGCACCGAGTTCCGAAGCTCTGACCGCGGCAGCCAGACCGGCTCCTCCCGCGCCCACGACTAAAACATCGCAGCTCCGACGCCAATTGATGTCTTGGGCAAAGGCTGCGGCAGGAGCGGCAACAGCTAAAGTCGTGAGTAGGAAATCTCTTCGGAACATAGGATCGTTAGTCGTTAAGAATATGAATCTTGCGGAGGAAAGCGTTGAGCTCAACAATGTTTTTGCAGTTGAGCTTGTGAAAAATCGAGCTTCGCCAGTTTTTAACAGCTTGCTCTGAGACTTCCAGCTCAAAGGAAATGACTTTGTTGAGCTTACCTAAAGCAATCATCTCAGCGGCTTTTTTCTCGGCCGGCGTCAGCAAATCGAACTGAGCACGCATTTCTTCGCAGGTTTCAGCGGCCTCTCGATCACTTTGATTTTTAGCCACGGCTTTAGCGAGCGCTTCTTTCAGACGAGTAGGTTCAGGAGGTTTGACAATGAAATCGGTGGCGCCGGTGAGCAAGGCTTTGACCGCCATGTCGATGTCTCCGTGTCCCGTCAAGAAAATGATCGGAAGATCGATCTCTCGCTTCTTCATTTCTTCTTGGAGCTGCAGTCCGCTCATCTCCGGCATACGGATATCCAAAATCACACATCCCGGGAAGAGCGGATCGTCTTTCTCCAGGAATTCCTTGGCACTGTTATACGTTGAAGTTCGAAAGCCGGCCATATTCACCAAAAAGGCTTCTGAGGCGAGGACTTTTTCATCGTCATCGACGATACGGACGACAGGTGTAAGTTTGGATGACTTCATTGTGAAACCTTTTTGAAACGAATTTCAGCACGTAAGCCTTTCGGATCCACGCGAGAGAAATTAAGTTCAACACGATGTCTTTCGGCAATCGCAAAGACAATCTTAAGGCCGAGTCCCAAGCCGTCGGCTTTAAGAGAATTTTGCAGAGCTTTCTTCATGCGCTCCAGCACTTCATCAGGGACGGACGGCCCGTTGTCCGTGATGGATAAAACCCAATTCCCGTCTTCAGAAGCTACAGAAAGTTTTATGAGTGACTTGTCTTTAAGCGGTTCAACGGCGTCTGCCGCATTTCTCAAAAGATTAAGGACGAGGATTTCCAGTTCAAACGGATCGCCATTGATCTCGGCTTTTTGCGGCAAGTCGATTTGCAAACGGCACTGTGTCGAGACATAAAGTCGGAAAGTGTCGATGGCTTTGCGCGTTACTTGCGATAAGTCCATCGTGCTCTGTGAATCTACCGGTCTTGAAGACTTCGCGTACTCTCGAACTCGGTCGACGATCTGAGCGGCTTTGGAAGATTCGGAAGCAATGGCATCGATACCTTGGCTCACGATCGGGTCAAGTGTCTTTTGTTCTCCGTACATCTTGAGACCGTTTGCGTAATTCACCACGGTCGACAAAGGCTGCTTGAGTTCATGGGCGAACATGTGCGAGAGCTGAGAAAGGATGCCGCGCTTTTCCATTTGGCTCAAACGCTTGAGGGAGTTTCTTGCGACTTCGGCGACACGATCGCGCTGATCAATGGCTTCGCGTAACTCGGCCGTTCTCTGGAAAACCAAAGAATTCGAGCGATAAATGTGGAAGAGCACACCGAGGAGAAGTACAAGCGCTAAAAAAACTTCCGTTTTGTACTTCTCGATGAATGCTCCGATAGAGAAGGGTTCGGGACGGTAAGGGCCGAGTTCCAATTTTTTGAAAAGCTGAAGCACGGAGCGGAAATCATTTGCAATGCCCCAAGAAGCACCGTCCGGCATCTTCGGCATTGTCAGAAGACTGACCGTGAAATTTTTAACGACGTCAGGAGACGCATCTGGAAAGGACGAAAACACAAAGTCCGGATAGAGCGGTGAAGAGCTCTTGCAAGCTAGAGAAGTTTTTTCTTCGTCAATGACCTTGAAGAGGTGAGCGTTCGAGATGTTTTCTAGTTCGCACGTCGGAATGACTGCGGCGTCCGCTTCTCCTGAAAGCAAGTAAGAGTAGACGTCCGGATAGCTGTACTTCGTACTGAAGAGATGCGGCTGATCTTCTTTAGCGCCGATGCGATCGGCAAGTTTCCCTTTGGCACCGAGCCATCCGGAAAGTGAATCAATATCTCTCGTGACAAGGCGTTTCTTTCGGAGATCTTCCATTCGATTGAGGTCATTGCGATCGGTTAACGCGATGATGGTGGAACCGATGGACTCCGATGCAGTCCTGGCTCGAGCGTCGTGGCGCGTGGCTATTTGTCTCAAACCGGCAGATGACGGATCAAACGAGGCGTAGAAACCTGCAGAAGAAATCAGAAAACTGAAGTGTTCTTTTCTGATGTCTTCCGGAGACTCGTGACCTGAAATTTCCTTGGTGACAATCTTGTACTGAGGAAGCGCCTTGCGCAGATGATCCAAAGTCGGGGCGAAGGTGTTGATGAAAAACAGCGGGTCCTCAGTGAAAAGGACAGCAATCCTGACTTCCGCAAGTTTGTCTGCGGAATGAGCTGTCCATGGTGTGCATAGGACAGCCGAACAAAACAAGAGTGTCAGGAGTTTGCGGAACAATTTTTCTTCTTCGAGTTTGGGGATTTGGGAATTATTTTAGCTTTTAGCTTCAGTTGGATAATTCGGTGAAATCCTGAGGATAGACGTTGAGCTATCTAAAAAGTCGTGGAAACCAAGTCGATCATTAGAATGAGAAGAAGATTAGATTGAGAAGCAAAAATGGAACAGAAACGGATCCAAAACTTGCCGTTGGGAACATCAGATTTTTCTGCATTAAGACTGGCTGACGAGATCTATGTGGACAAAACTGAACTCATCTATGAGCTCGCTTCTCAAAAAGGCAAGTATCTGTTTGTTCGGCCTCGGAGGTTTGGTAAGTCGCTTTTGATTTCCACTTTCGAGTCCTTGTTCAACTATGGATTAAAGGAGTTCGGCGGTTTAGCCATTGATAAACTTTGGAACGACGAGGCTAAATATTTTGTCGTGAAGCTGGACTTTTCTGAGGCGAAGTATTTTTCTTCGCCGGAAGAGTTTTCGCAGAGATTAGCCTCACTCATCGCCAGAAACTTCTCCCGTGTCAGCTTTAGTTATGTCCCCGACTCGGCAGAAAGCATTTTCCATCAGTGGTCTGATTGGCTGAAGACATTGGACAGCGATTCTTTGGTTGTCCTGGTTGATGAATATGACTCGCCGCTGACTTCTTGTCTTGACCAGAAAGAATTGTTTGCAGCGGTCAGAGAGCAACTCTCAAAGTTCTATGCAGAGCTAGCCGCCAATGAGCGAGTCCTACGATTTGTCTTTGTTACCGGGATTATCCGCTTCAATGAAGTTTTTCTTTCTTCTGAGTTTGTCAGCTTCACAGATCTTTCTTTGGATCCTCGTTATGGGTCGTTAGTTGGATTTACTCGAGATGAGGTTGAAGGTTATTTTGAAAACTATCTTGAAAAGGCCGCGAAACCCCTTTCTATTAGCAGAAACGACCACTTGAAGCAGCTTGTCGCACAATATGGCGGGTATTGTTTTGAAGAAACAGGGAGTACGAAAGTCCTCGCTCCCTGGTCATTGCTCAATTTCCTCGCATATCCATCAAGAGCTTTCCTTGCTTATTGGTTCGAAACCGGAGGCGCAGCTTCACTTCTGAAATGTCTCAAAACTCAAGCGGTTAAGGCGCCGGAAGAGTTTTCAAAAGAAAAGAGAATTTCTCGTTCGGAGCTGCTCGGAGTTTCAGGCTCTTTGTCCGATATCGCTTTGCTCACTCAAGCTGGTTACTTAACAATCAAAGCACCGGAGCCCGGAGAAACTTTTCTTCTGGATTATCCGAATTTAGAAGTTAGACGCTCCATGGCTCGGCTGTACGCAGAGCAACTTTTGGACGGAAGGATTCCAGGGCAGGTCGGTGCGGGTCCTATTGTTGAGACGTTAAGCGAAGGCTCTCTCGAGTTCGTGGTTTTTGTCCTGAATCGATTTTTATCGGCGATTAATTATCATAAGCATCCCGTCAAAGATGTAGCTACCTTGCGAGCCTATGTGCAGGTCTATTTTGCGGCGGCAGGGTTAGATGTGATTGAAGAGCCTGAAGACATCAACCCTAGAAACAAACTGAAAGTTAAGGCAGGCAGACGCGAGTGGATATTTGATTTCCGTATCGTCAAAGCTCTGAAAGATACGTTAGAACATAATGTTGACACGGACGAACGCATGGAAAAAACATATCTCGGAGATCAGGGCGGCCAAAAAGGCTTGAGGAGGGTCAAGCTTGTTTTCTCAACTGGTGCAAGACAATTCGTTCAGTGGTTAGAAGGTTAGAAACTTTAAATCACCGCGGGCCTATAAGCCACTGAGATTTAGAGTGATTTTATGGCTCTTCTTTTAAGCGATCGCTTTCACCTTTCCCAAACAGGCTTCAAGTCCATCAACTTCTGCCGACGATCCAAGATTTCTTTATCTGTTTCCGGTTCAAAAATTATCTCGGAGCAAGCCTCGAAGACATCAGGTGAAAGAGAAATGATCTTGTTATTAATACGGCAGAGCAAATAGTTATGTAAAGCTTCTAAAACTAATTCTTCGCGAGTTTTTCCTTCTTTCTCGGATAACTCAGAAAGCATTGCGGCGTCCGTATCGCTCAATTTCAAAGTAATCGTCTGGGACATTTTTCGGCTCCTTGCTAGGAAAGATACTCCCTTTTGATCCTTCCTGTTGAAGTCAGAAAAGGCCTTTGTGTTTAGAAATCAGCGTTTTTTTGAACACAAAGTAGCTGGAAACCACTTTTGTGTTTAGAAAAAGGCCATTTTCTAAACACAAAAGTGGTTTCCAGCTACTTTGTGTTCAAAAAAACGCTGATTTCTAAACACAAAGGCCTTTTCTGACTGCGTTGTGTTCAAAAAAGCGCCAGTTTGTAAACACAAAATATTGGTCAGCGCCTTTGTGCTCCTATAAAGTGAAACTCTGAACACAACAAGAGACGGCTTTGTGGGAGTAATCTGATTATTTAAAATCAAATTATTGAAATTTAAATAATTGAGAAATAGATAAGATGCTCAATCCTTTTGTTGTCGGCGACTATCTTTCTCAGGAATACTTTTGTGGTCGTTCAAATGAGGCCAAAGTACTAGAGGAGTGCATTCGTGAAGGCAAGAATGTTGTCCTGCATTCGGCAAGAAGGTTAGGAAAGAATCATCTTATCGAACACGTCTTTCACAAAGCCAGCTTCAAAGAAGAATTCGGGTGTCTTTGCGTTGATGCCGGTGTATGCGGAAGCCTCAAAGAATTTGCTTTTTTCCTGGTTGACGGTATTTTCAGATCGCTTAGGAACGATCATGAAAGTTTCGAAAAGCTTGCCGGCCTCTGTCGCAGACTCGGGTTGAGCATGACTATGGATCCGAGCTCTGAGGTGGTATCACATTCTTTTAGCTTGAGATCGATACGAGAGCCGGAAAAGATAATTGAGGAATTCTTCTCATTTCTTGAAAGCTTCGACAAGAAGGTTGTTTTAGCAATTGACGGTTTTGAAAAGCTGGCATCCCTCGGACTTGCGCTTGGATTAAGTGCATTAGGAAAGATAATTGAAAGCCATTCGAGCGTTCGAATGATTTTTTCGGTTTGTGAGACACAAGGCAGTTCTATACAGTTTCTTGAAAAGCATGGAGTAGTCTTCAGAAGCTCAGGGCTGATCCACTTGGGACCTATCGAGTTCAGTGAATATTGCTCTTTTGCAAGAAGTAAGTTTCAAAAGGCGGGAAAAAGGATTTCTGCTGAGATCTTCGAAAGCATCTACTCAAAATTTTCCGGAGGCACTGGACCGATTCAGTTGGTTTTGAATAGACTTTTTGCAGAAACTCCTAAGAACGGTTCTGTTACGACTGAAATTTTGGACAACGTCATTAATTCCATCGTTGAGGAATACTCTGTCTTCTATAAAGAGGCTCTTTCGGGACTAAGCTTCAACCAAAAATGTTTGGTTTTTGCCGTTGCCAAGGACGGTGCCGTCGAAAACCCGTCGTCCTCAGAGTTTGTGAATAGGCATAGCTTGGCTTCGGTTAGCAGTGTGCAATCCTCAGCTCGAGCTTTGCTTGAGCAAGGCATTTTTTATAAGGATGCCAGCGGGCTACGTATTGACGATGATTTTTTCAAAGAATGGCTAAGGAAAGAGTATTTCTAAGGGTGAGTTATGAAAATGACCGTTTTTCCAATTATCGGTGTAGCTTTAGGCATTGCGTTTTCGAGCTTCTTTACACAAGAAGTGGCGAGCGCTGAAAAAGCTCAGCGGCTTTGTCTGGTGAATTCGCCTGCGGAACTCATTGCTTGCCGCAGAGGCGACTCTTTGTACTACCAGCAGCCGGGCCTCGTGCACGGAAAATATCTTCTGGATTTTGCTGCTCAGTATTGCGACACAAACTTCGAGATTAATATTCAGTTTCCATACGTTCTTTGTGTTTACTCAGGAGTTAAAGAGAAAATTGCCGCACAAGAAGTGCGTAGAAAGGAAATAGAAAGCAATATGCTTTCTGCTTTGCGGAAAATTGACAATGAATTGGACAATCCTGATTCAGGATGGAAACAAATGAGTTCAGAGGATGAGAGGCGTTTTCTAATTACGTCTCAAGGTACAGGCCCGGTTATCCAGGACGGCAATGAGGTTACGATTAGAGTTCGCTATCCCGGGAAAGATGGAAAGCCGGAAAAATTTGACGAACTAAAAACCTTCTTGGTAACGAAGGGCGACACCATATTTAGAGGCTTGAGGCAAGGCAGTTCATTGATCATTGCTTGCAATGGAGAGAAGAAGCTTTTTGAGTTTGTTGATATCCTTTTGGTTACCAAATTGAAACCCTGAGGTTGCGAGTGAACTTCTGAGGCAAAAAACGGTCTAAAGCAGACACTTTATTTTTTAGCATTTCTTTTATTCAATCCGAATATAAAATTTATCGTTTAAAAATAAATAAATATTTATTTAATGCTATTTAACGTTATTTAATTTCTGTCGGTTGTTTTGTATAGTTGCGAATGAAGGAGACTCTGTATGAGTGCGGAATGGACAATCACAGGTTTGACCTACGACAGGGATAAGGCTGAGAGAAGAGTTGATGGTAACAATCCTCAGGTGAGTTGCCCTGTTTTGTTTTCCGCTCAGTGTGCCAGCTTTAGCTGTTTCATGACTTCTGACATTAATCCAAGTATGGAGAGGTCTCTTATCTGGGAAAAATCGCCTCAATCGTTTCTAGATACCGAAGAAAAGGAGGCTCCTGATGGTCGAAATGAACGTTCCATTGTTGCTTCGGCTTTGTCCGGCCCAGAAGTTCTCGAGCTTTTGAATGCTGAGTCATATCTCAGGCTTTCAAGAATGGAGATTGCGGACAACAAAGAAGAACAACTCCGTTATCTTGAAAAACTCGGTTTGATCAAAAAGGCCGGGTCAACGTATCAGATTCCACTTTTTAGCGTCTATCTCTTGGCTCGAAATTTATCGGACTTCAATCGACTGGCTGGAAAGCGGGTTCGGATTGTCTCGTACGGCGGCAACGATAATTTGGCTCCTGTTGTTTTTGACAAAGAGTTCAAAGAAGGAATCGTCGAGGCGTTTAAATCAATCTACCGGGAGCTCAATGGTTTGATTCCGAGACGCGAACGCATTGATCTAGAAAGCGGGAGAAGGCTTGTTGAATTATCAATTCCACAAGCTGTTGTTAGAGAGTTGCTTAGCAATGCCTTTGCCCACCAAGATCTATCTTCCGAAGGCGACGGAATAGTTATAGAAGTTTTCAAAAACAGAGTCGAGATAACAAATTCAGGCCTGCCAGTCCTGGATCCTCTCCATTTTCTTGATGGCGGACCAGCCATTAAGAATGAAAAAATTTTCTCCGAAATGAAAAATCTTGGCTTAGTTGATGGACAAGGGCACGGCTGGAGAAAAATCGTCAAAGAACTAGAATCTCGCAGTCTTCCGGTTCCTGAAATTAAGGTCCGGAAAAATTCAATAACAGTGACGCTTTGGTTTGAAAAACCATTGAAGCTCCTTTCATTGGATAAAAGGAACTGGACGGTATATTTGCATACCGTGCTGAGATATCTTCTTAGCGAGCCGGCGAATAATGCGTCTCTCAGGCAGAGGCTTAATTTGCCTGAGTCGAAATCTTCTACCGTTAGTAAGTTGTTCAGGCAGGCAGCAGAAGGAGGTCTTGTGAAACCTTTTGATCAGCACTCTTCCAATAAGACAAAGAAGTACGTTCCTGCTTGGAGTCAAGACTCGTCCCGAATTCCCGTGAAAACAAAGAATTTTGAAAAACAGAAGCTAGAAGGAGAGAAGGCAAAGAACACTCAGAATCCCTCGTCAAACAAAGCCTTCATCGACGACGAAGATGAACAACTTATTCAAAAGGCTCAGCAACGTTTGAAAGAACAAGGTTCTATTAGAGTCAGAATTGAAGACTTGTGAGTAGCGCACCTTGCTTTGGTATACGGAACCGCAAAAAATCTGTTGCTCCCGGAAAACCAAAAATCGACAATGAGGAATTGGGTTGGATCAAATGCAAACTGACTAGACAATGCAATCGCATTACGATAAATTCGCGAACAGCGTGAACAGCGACTGAGGCTAATCAGCCAGAGGCTTTTACAAGCTTCACCATTTAGGCCGAGTTAGTCGACGTAGAGCAACGTCTCAAGAGGTTGTTTGCTTCCTAAATTAACATCCTTTGTTTAGCGATTTTCCAACGGCACAAATTGAATGCCCAACCCCATAGCAGCCAAAACTTTTTGGACCATATCGAAAGACGGGTTTCCGTCTTTGTTAAAGGCACTGTAGAGGCTGGCTCTTGAAACACAGGCTGTTTTAGCTATTTCAGAAACATTGTGACATTTGATGATATTTCCGATAGCAAGGCGAACCATAGAGCCGTCTCCGCTATCGAGCTTAATCATTTCATTTAGAAAAACAGCGGCGGATTTATCGTCTCGGATGAAGTCATCAACATCCATTTTTTTTACTTTTAGCGTTTTCATCGTTATTGCCTTCAAAAAAGTTTTCACAGTCTTCGATCGGACACTGAGCCATTTCTTGAGCTTTTTTTATATCTTCGTTTTGGTGTCGTTTGTCGCCTCCAACTAGAAGCAAAATCAGTTCGCTACCTCTGAAGGTGAAGTAAACTCGATATCCTGGACCGTGGTCTATCTTTAACTCAGAAACGCCTTTTCCCACACTTCTCCAAAGCCCGAGCGAGCCCATGCTGACAACGAGCAACCTGGCAAAAACTATAGCGGAAGTGACGTTGTCAAGTTTTGAAAACCACTTGTGAAATTTTTGTGTTTGCTTAATTTCCATAGACTGTATTCTATGGTAGACACTTCAAAAGTGTCAAATAAATTAGACAAATTAAATGCCCGTTTTTGGAAGTAGACAAGGACGTTTCAGTTTTTCGTTATCTGAGAGCTGGAAAGCCTGAAAAAAAAAGAAGATCATCTCTCATCCTCTTCATACTTTTCTAACCTCGGTCCTCGGTAGCCAAGTCCTCCCGCAAGAGAATTAAGCAAGAGGGTGCTCATTCCTTTTTGTTCGTTTAGGTAGCGAGTAGAAGAGTCGTTATTATGTTCATTCCGTAACTCAGTCATTGCACCTTGGTTCAAAAGACCTATTACGTTAGCCTCTTCCTGCTCATCAAATTTCTTGTTGAAATCTTCCCTCCCGGCGTTTAATGAGGACGAAGCGAGCGAGGAATTTTCTGCATTGTTTCTAAAGGATTTTGCTTGTTTACCGATTACTCCTTCACCCATGAGCTGCAAAGCGGAGAAGGAGGTTTCTCCTTGACGTTTAAGTGCGTTTTGGCGAAGAGCGGTTTCTTGTATTTGTCCGGGACCTAAATGTCGGACATCTGCAGCACGGTCGTAAGAATCTGCGGCAGCTGAAGCGCCTAAATACTCTCGTTTATCTGAAGAATCAAAGAGAGCTTTAAGGTGCGATTCCGCAGACAAATTGTCTGAAGACAGTAATTTCTGCATAACCAAGATGTCGTTATTGACGGCAGTTTGGCTCGTTCCGCTTAGGTTCTCTGACTGAGATCGAGAAGCAGAGAAAGTCTCAGACAGCATTCGGCTCTGATCATTAGAGGTGCGATAGGCTTTATCCAAAGCAGCCGAGAAGCTTTCTGCAGCTAGACGTATTTCATCATTTGAAGTGGAGGCGGCAATTTCTTTCGCTGTGCTCTTGAGCGCATGGTAGGCCTCTGCTTTCTGACGCTGGGTCGCGGAGCTTTGAGAACCCGTTGCAGTGTCTACGAACTGCTGAGCAGTTTTTGCCTCCAGCCCGATTCCCATTCCTGCAGCTTCAGCTGCTCCGCGAAGATGAGACATCGCACTTTGTACGTGGCGTGCAACAGGTTTTCCTTCGGGATCTTTGGCTTGCGTCGGTAAGGTTCCTAGTAAAGCCGGACTTTGAGCAGCGGCTAGATTTACATTCTCAGGCGAAGCCGAAGATGCTGCCTTGGCATCTTTGGCCGCTTCCTTTGAAGCATTCGTTGAGAATTGAGCTTCCCCGCCTCCGGCTTGAAGTTTCGCACCACTCGTGAATGACAAGTTCTCGGAATTCGATAAGCCTCTGGAAACTGTTGAAGATTCTCCTGAGCTCTTCGAATAAGAAGATGAAGAAGAACCGGCGGTCGACTGACCGGCACTCAGGCGTTCGGATAATCCTTGACTCATTGCTCGAGCAAATTCTCGGCTAACTGCATTTGAAGAAGAGGCAGCCGATGAGAGAGAAAGAACCTGACTCTCAGAAGCAGTCAAAGTTGTTACGGAAGAGGAGGCAGTTCCTGTCGTGCGGCTATGCGTTAATGCACCGGAAGAAGTAACGCCGAGATCAATGGAAGTTCGGGCCATTCCTGTTACGGTTCCGGTCTCATCTCTGGTGACAGAGCCATAAGCTGTATGAGATTTAGAAGCATAAGGATCACTCCAAGAGGAAGAAAGATCGGATTTATTTGCGGAAGCCGAGTTCATGGATGTATTTCCCATAGAGACGTTCCCGGCATTGAAGTTTCCGGCAGCCGCTTGGGCGGAAACGCCGGAAGATGCACCTTGTGCAGGCGCCATTAAACCCGTGGCCATAGAGACAAAAGCCATATCGCTGCCTTTGGCAAGTGCAAAGGCAATGACGGGAATCAAAAGCATGATGCTTCCGGCAATGGCTTGAGAAGTGGCGCCTGCCTCACGAATGATTCCGGCTGCCAGCAAAGTACTTCCGCCGAATTCAGCTGCAATACGATTCATCGGATTGGCGTCTACAGAAATCATCAGATAGTTAGCAACCGAGAGGAGCGGTGCCCACAGCTGGAACCAAATCAGCAATACAAAAAACGACCGAAAAACCGCGCCTGCGGCGCTTCCCGCTGCCACCATCAAAAGGAGCATTAGAGGGAAGGCGGCAATAACGATGAATTCAACGCAGTTGCGGATTTTAGGGAGGCTGTGTTCTGCTAAACGCGCCAAGGTGCGGTAATTGATTTCTGACGTGAGGTTGGCTTGAGAAGCGGAATATTTTGCGGCGAGATCCAACGGGGCGCCGGCCTGCGCGGCGATGGACGCCATACCGCGCGGAAGGGCGGTGAGCATGACGGAGTGCTTGAGGCTTTGCTCCAAGGAACGAGACACACCGAGCAGCAGCGCTTTGCTTTGCGGAAGCGTACGTCGAATGACATCTGCGGGATCTATTCTTTCCGGGACTAAGACAGTACCTAGGCGCTTGGACAAGAAGTCGAGTTCAACGGTATTGAGGTGCTGATCGAGGCTTTGGAGCGCCTGATCGCATCTTTGGACGGTGCCGTCGGAAGAAACGGAAGAGCGTGCCGGATTGATCCAGCCGTCTGCTGAAATCGTGGCCCAAATATCGCCTGAGTGGCTGAGCTCAGCGGCTTTATCAGGATGATCCAAGAGCTCAGGTCCGATGCAGTCGGCAATGACTCGATCGATTAGGGCTCGGCCTTCCGGTGTTACGGGTCCGGCCGCTAAGAGACTATTTAAGGCTCGCTGTGGATAGACTAAGCCGAACTTGGAGAAGCGTTCGGCGTCCGGCAGGGAGAAAGCGGTTTCGAAGCTTTCGGTGAGGAAGTGCCCGATCTTAGAAGTGGCGGACGCAAAGAATCCGACACCGAACGGGACATTGCTTACGACATAAACATCGGCGCTTCGTTCGTCATGAATGGCGACATCCACTTTAGGGACGAGCATGACGGAATAGAACAAGACCGCGGCAAAAAGATAAACCTTTGAAGCCAATCCCTGCCACTTCAGAAGGGCGCCGGTGAGGGTAACAAGAAAACCGGCAAGTACCGCTGTTTTAAGCAAATCTTCGTAGGAACTTCCGGAACAGATCGAAACCAAGGCTTCGAATAAGTCTCGGATTTGGCCTCCGTTCCAGTAGGCGTAATAGTCCATCACCATTAGAGGTTTTCTCCGAAGGAAAGGTTGGCCGCTAAATCGGCGGCTAAGGCGCCTTTGACACTTCTTTCCAAGTGTTCAATTTGCGTAATGAAAGAGTGGGCACGGCTCATCTGCTGGAAGACCGCATCGCTGCGCGAAGCGATGTCCTTACGGACTTCATCGATTCTTGTCTCAATGACTTTTAGATGTTCGGCGGCAATGACGCCGGTTTGAGAGGCCGAAGAGGCGGAAGCTGCGGCCTTGATGTCTAAGGACAGACGATCCATGGCTCGAATGACAGCTTCGAAAGCGGCCGCTTCGACATAAATGCGCATGATGTCCTGGGAAAAGCCTAAGTAACGATGAGAAGCGGTGGCATTGATGAGACGGATTAAAGGGATGGTAGAAGACGAAGCTAAAAGCAGCATGTCCGCTTCGGAGACCAGGTTAGGGTCGCGGCGCAAAATGGAGTTTCTGTAGTTTGAAGCGGCCTTCATGAATTCGTAGGGAAGGTTGACTTCATCGAGCGTGGTCTTTTTAACGGTTAAGCAGCGATCATCTCCGTCTTCTTCGACACAGCGGAGGCGGAAGGCTTCGCTTTCTAAGACTTGGGTGTCGGGGCGCCCGAAGAGAAAACCTACTAAGTCTTGTCCTGCAATCGGGATGGCGCGGGTAACGGTATCTTTGCCGCTGCCTTCGCGGACATAAATGACGGTTCCCACGAGCGTCATCATGAGTTCTTTGAGCTCTTTGCTGTAAGAAGCATTAAAGCTGCCGCCGGAGAGCAGGGACCATGTGAGGTTTAACTCTGGGGCATCGACCACATTTCCGCCGGAATCTTTACGGGTCGGCGCGTAATCTAAAACGGCGGCTCCGTCGGTGCGCGTCTTTGCATCAGCTTCAGATGCGTCAGAGACAATGCCTGAAGCCCGCAAGGCATTGCGGGCTTCAAAGCCGGTCTTTTGAATCCATTGCTCTGCGCCGCTCATCTTTAAGAGGTTTTGTGCAGAGGTGCAGGAGTCCTGGAACATATTGGTGTACTGGCGAATCATGTCACGGAAGCTGGTGACTTGTTCATTGAGGTCGGGTGCTAACGACTGAAGGGCAAGCTGAAAAGCTAAGCCCGGAAGGGCGGTCCCGATGTTGCGTAAGAAAGCGACGAATTCTTCTCGAGACGGAATACCGAAGGCGCCAAGAAATAAGTCAATGCCGCCGCAGCCGGCAGACAGAGAAGGCGGAGTGAAATAAAACGCATTGAAGTCTTTGCGCGGGGCTCGATAGACAAATCCGCCGCCTGTGACGGTATTCATGCCGGAAGACTGATAGACACCTGCCGGTGTGACATTGCCTTGATAAGAACCTGCGGCAGAATAGAAGTCTTTCATGAAGCCTGCGGAAGCGTCTGCAGTGAAGAGACAGGTGCTCAGAGCCAAAGCTGAGAAGAGTTTTGTGAATTTACGGGTCATGGCTGAAGAGGATTAAAGGGACGGAGGGACGGCCTGCGTTGTTACGGGAGTCGCGGCTAAGGCGTCAGGGGCAGAAAAGTTTGTGGTCTTTTGCACAGAGTTTGCGGCTTGTGCGCCGCCGAAAAGCGATTCTCCGGGCTTGCTTAAGGCGAGCGTCTGGATGCGGCTTAGCATGTCTTCGAGAGAAAGTACGCCGGAAGACACTAAGTAAGAAGCGGATTGATCGCGTTTGACCATGAACAGCGCAGGTACTCGGTCGAGTCCCAAACCGTTGGTTAAAAGTTTGGAGACGCCGTTGTCGGGGAGCGCGTCCGGGAAATGATCATTAGAGGAACCGTCCAGAGATACCGCGAGTACTTCAAAACCGAACGTGTCTTTGAGCTGTTTTACCAGCGGCGACTGCAAAGCACAGAAGCGGCAGTCAGAGCGGTAGAAATACATCAGCCCCCAGCCTTGTGCGATCTGCGGAATCTGTTCTTTACGGATTTGGTTTCTGTCTTCCTTTAAAGAGACTTGGGCGAAGTTGGCGGCCGGATTAAGGGTTGAGAAATCAAACTGCGGATTCTGCCAAGAAACCCGACGGTTCATGTCGGTAAAGAGGGCGGCTTTTTCTTGAACGAAATAGTTGACCTCTTGGAAGGCTAAGACGTTGGCTTCCGTCGGAAGAAAGGTCGCGTTCTCTAATCGTTTGGTGTATTCGGCTCTAAGTTCTGCCGCGCTTAGGATTAAAGAGAGATCTTTAGGCGCATTAGGATCCGGGACTTTCTTCTTTAATTCTTCGGGCGGATAGTAAAGAAAACCGCGGTCGTCAGAGTTCCAGACGTCTTCGTCCCAGAAGGAAGCGGCAAGCGACACGGGCGAGGCGAGCGTTAAAGCCAGTGATAAAAGCAGACAAAGATTTTGTGGTCTTTTGTACATAATTGGAAGTTAGTTTTTAAGTGTTTTAGAGGGAGCTTTAGGAGATGAGGGATGGGTGGGCGGGGTCAGCGGTTGGGATCGACGACGTGTGAGGAGCCGACAGACGGCGGCACGTATGCGCCTAAGTTTTTATCGACCAGATTCTTGGTATGAGACGTTCCTCGGTCCTGAGCGGCAGCGGAATCAAGTTCGTTCTTTTGGACGATTAAGGCTTCGAATTCAGACAAGTCCATCGCATCAAAATCCAGGCGCTCGAGTTCATCTTGTGTGAAGCCTTCGCACTGAGGATGCTGAGCCGAGCCCCAGCCCTTACCCAACTGAGGACGGCCCTGCTCCTGGAGGATGCGGGCAAGCGGCGAGTTGTAACAGCAGTAGCTTTCTTTTCTTTCGACGCAGGTGACGACTTTCTTGGAACAGTAAGTTCCGACATATTGGCAGAGCTTCTGTCCTTTCTTGAGCATTAAGGTTTGCTCTTTAGGTTCGCACTGGAGATAGTCCAATGCGATTTGGAGGGCAACGGACATGGCGAAAGAGGTAGGGTCAAACGTGAAATACATTTGGCCCCCTTGGAGCGTCATTCCGAAACCATAGAAAGAGAGCGACGGATTGTAGATACCGCTCGTTGCATCGCCGTAGAGCATATTCAAGATGCCGGAGGTAGCGTCAGAAGCCGACAAGACGTCATAAACGTAGGGGCTTCCGATGTATTTGACGGTTTCTACCGTGACGTCTCCGGCAAAGCTCATGGCTTTGCCGAAAGCCGACGAATTGGAGGTGCCGGCTTTGACTTTGGTGTCACAGCATGAGAAGCCCAAGACTTTCTTAGAACATTCATCGACTTCGCCGTTAAAGAAGCGGCCGTTGTCGTAGTCGCCGTAAAGGGCGCCTTGACGCGCGGTCTCAAGCATTGTGATGACTTTAGAGAAGTCGGAGTCGGCCGGATCACCGGAGCCCTCGCAGATGCCGTCCAAGCATTCGGCGGGACGGCAGATGGTTTCCGTAACGACGGAGCCTTCTTTTTCCTGACAGCGATAAGTGTGGGCGGTTGTGAGGCATTTGCCGACATCATTGACGACAATGCACTCGGAAGAAACTTTGATGCAGTCTTTATCAGCCTCGAACTTTCCGCAGTCATTTTTCGTCTCTCCGGAGCCGCCGGTTCCGGCGCTGCAGACATAAGTGTGTTCATACTTCCAGCAGTCCTTATAGACCGGCACGCCGTTGATGATCTTTTCTGCCGGGCCTTCAACGCATTCCGTTCGAAGCACCGTACAGGCCGGATTATCTTTAAGCGGAAGACAAGTGTCCGAGGGTTCAATGGAACCGATGACAATGTTTGAATCAATGATGTCGGCGCCGGGTGCGGAGATTTCTGAGTCGCCTTTACAGAAGATCTCTTTTTTGTAAGCCAGACACTTCGGGCCGTCACGTTCAATACAAGTGGATTTACGGATTTCGCATTCGGGAAGCTTTTCTAAGGCTTCGCAAGCGTTTTCGTTTAGGGATTTGGTGCAGTTATAGATGTATTTGCGCTGAATGCATTCGCCTTTATCGTTGGTCTGCATACAGGAGTAACCGGAGGCTTTACAGGTCATGCCTTCCGTAGCTGTTTTACAGGCAAGAAGATCAAAGCCCGGTTTGGCCGGTGTGCCTTCCGGCGTGATGTCATCGCCTTCAATCGGATCGGTATTAACGCAGTGGAACTTCTGCGAATACTGCGCACAGGAACCGTCGGCACCGACTCGCTCGCAAACTTTTTCTCCTATGGGCTGACAGCCTTTAGAGGCGATGATTTGGCAGCTGTTGGAGGCGCCGGGAGCAGCGCAGGCAAAAGCGAGTTCTTTCTTCCAGCACTCTTTATAAACGGCTACGCCGTTAATGATTCGTGTCTCAGGACCTTCGATACATTTCTCTTCTGCGATATAGCAGTCGGGATTGTCTAAGAAACTTGAACAAGTCGTCGTATCCGTTCCGGATATAACGGTATGAGAACTATCGAGAATTTCGATGTTTTCTGTTTCTTTTGCTTCTTCGGAACAGATATAAGTACTGTTCCAAGACATACAGGTACCGGTCAGGCTGTAACTCAGACACTCTGCTTTTGTTTGACGACAACCCGGTGTTTGTTTTAGGCCGGAACAATAATCGACAGTCGAGCTTGAAGTGCAGTGACGCGTGGTTTGATAGTTCCAGCATTCGCGCCAGACCTCAACGCCATTAATAAACTTGGAGCCGGGACCGTCGACACAGACTTCGGGGCCGTCCGTGCAGGCGGCACGGACAGGCGCAGAAGACAGGACGGTCAGGGAGGACAAAAGGACGATTAAAGGAAGACGGATCATGATTCGAACTCCACGACTTTGCCGTCATCGCTGACGCAGGTGGTGCGCCACTTGTCTAAGGAAATGTCGTTGACGTTTTTCTGGAAAGAAAAACGCTTTTGGATGGAACCGGAGTAATCCCATTCACCCGGACGGGTATAGATGTCCATCTTGATATCGACGGTGCAGTTGACTCCGATGCAGCGGGTTTGTCCGGTCCAGACGCCTTTGCAGTTCGAGAAGTAATGTTCGTTCTGAAAGTCGGCCGCCTGTATCTCAAAACCGAAGTTAGCGGAATTTTTAACGTTGGTTTCTATGCGAAGTCTGGGGATCAGATCATTAGAACATTGATATTTAAGTTCAATAACGTCCCCTCCGTTGCAGGCGTCTTTGCCAAGCGAAGACGAAGTCTCGGACTGAGCTTCAAAGAACTTGCCGATTTCGCATCCTGAGTATCCGACCACTTCCAGATATCGATTGCATCGATAAGTGTTTTGTTCAAACTGCTGAGTTTTACAGCGATATTGATAGGTGCTTTGGATTTGAACTTTTTCTCCGACGTGGCACGTCTGAGGCGGTGTATGCAGACATGTGTAGTCTTGGCTCGTTTCATTGTAGTCAGCGAGGCACTCAACGGTGAGCTTCTTACCGGTGCGAGCAATACATTCAAATAACGTGGAGACGTCGAGCTTTTCTGTCCAGCCCTCAAAGCAGGACTGAGTGGAACTGCCGACCGTGGTTTCTTCGCAGACAGCAAAGTCAGTCTGAGGCGGCCGAGTCGTGGTGATGGTTTCGCAGATTTCCTGACCATTAGACGGAAGATCAGGCACTTTATTTAAGAGATGATCTCTATCTGCCAAGATCTCGTCGAAATCGGATTCCTCCCACCCGGGTCTTGAATGTGTGTCGTAAATCACCTGGACTGCTCGGCAGTCCATAGAAGTTTGCGACAAACATCCGTCGGCTTTTGAAGTGCCTGGCGTCAGAAGATTGCCTTGACCTTTAGCAAACAGATCTGTGAGTTCGGAAACGTCAGAGCCATACTCAGGAACCGTGCCGGAAGCTGAGCTCTCGGTGAGGATGTCTTTGATCGACAGCCTAGCTGCTTCTTCTTTGGCGGCGTCCATCGCGGACTGTTTGTCGTAAGCGACGGCCGAGGAGCTCAAGAGCATTAAAAGGGCAGAGCTGATTAAGGCTCGAGAACAGATGTTGGGCATTACGGTCGGTTCCCAAGTTTGGCGCGCAGAGCGCGGGCCGCCTCTCCGATCGAGTCTTTACGGTCTGTTAAACGATCTAAGGCGTATCCCAAAGTCACGTCTCCGGGGACAATGACGGCTTTAGCGCTTTGGATGCACCCGTCCGAGGAAGCGGAGCTTTCTTCTTTGAGGATTAAGGCGGGAACCTGACGGATATTGAATTCGGAGAAGAGTCCGGGGTTGAGCTGAACATCGGCGCCGGAATCGATTAGGGACTGGAAGGCTACCAGCGACTGAGGATTAAGGAGCGGAAGTTTAGAGTCCGTCGATTCTTTGGTCTCCGGCACGCCGCGGAAAACCAACGGGATCCCGGCGTCTTTGGCATCACGGGCCAAACGTTCTAAAGAAGCCTCGGGCATAGAAAACGATACCAAGACAAAGATCTGCGGCAGAGGCTTTTGCGGTGCGGCCTCCGGATATCGCATCTGCTGAGAGAGTTCGGAAGAGGCATCAAGCACGTCCTCGATGGTCCAAGGCTCAGGTGTCGCAAGGCAAACAAGCGGACAAGTTATCAAGGCGCTCAGGATAAATTTGAAAAAGTATGATTTATTCATAAATAGATTTTTGAATAAGTATGTTTAATTCAAAAAGTTTTTTTGTGTTCGGTTAGAAGGAGCATTAAGGTTTGAAAAAGTGTGCATATTTCAGAATCAACTCGGCTGAATCCCCGCTCCTTGGCAGCAGTCCCGTTTGCGATAGATGGGATAAGCCGCATCTTCCCCGCCGGAAGCCCAGGTTTTGCCGGAATGCCAAAGCGAAGTTGAGGCGCCCATCGGATAACAGCATCGTCCGTCTCGTTTACCGGTGGTACGTGACGGATACATCATTTGTGTTCGATAGACACGCTTATCCATGATCGGTTCGAGATAAGGGCCGCATTGGCCTTTTTCTCCGTAAGCGGCCCATTGAAGACCGGAGCGATGGAGCTTCATCGTGAAGCGGGCGACAAGAAGAGATGAGGCCTGCGGAAAGTGAACATGAGAGCCGAGCCAGCCGGTTAGCGGGAAGATTCCGCCGTGGCAGCCCGCGCACCAATAGAGCTCGGAGACCGGCAGAGAAGACGTTGCAGCAACGCAGTCTGCTGCGCAGGCCGCAGCTGCGGCCGGATTCGCAAAGAGCGAGGCATCGGGATTTAAGAAGAACGTGGTGACTGAATCATCCCAGAGCGGATCGAGCTCTGTCATATAGGCTAAATCCCATGCGGACTGTTCCAGACATTTGGTATCGAGAAGGACTTCAAGGATAAAAAGCCAAGGTGTGAAGTACCAGTGCACTTGATAAAAGGAAGAGCGCTGAGCGGATGTCGATTTATTGGGTGTACGGCCGTGAGCCGGTGCTCGAATGCCGACATTAAGTTCCATGCCGCCGAGCGACGGGAAACAGTATGGTGCACGGACGACTTCAGCGGTTCTTAGCGGTTCCCAGAAGGACATATTAAGACCGACAGTGATATTGGCGCCGGAAGCACAAAGACAAAGACGATTGGCATCGGTTTCCGGATCGGCATTGTTTCCGGAAGAAAGCGTAACGCCTCCGAGCTTGATCGGGAAAACACAGCTCCAGCAGACATCTGTGATCGGATTGATGATTCTGCCTTTGCAGTTTCCGGCAGAAGCGGAAGCTGCAAAACAGAAAGATAAAAGGAGCATTAAGAGAGAGCGTTTCATCACTGAGGCATCAAAGAAAGGAGTTCGGACAATTGGTCGGGCGCAAATTCGGCACCGGTCGGGCCTTCCGGACGATTAAAGAGAAGGGCTGGAACGGCTTTAATCCCGAAGACGCGGACGAGCGCACCGCCTTGGTCAAAAAACACACGGCGATTGAGCTTTTCCGAGACTTCTGCCGGGGTGCCGTTCACCAGAACCACCCGCATGTCCTTTTGCGATTGATAGAGTTTTTGAGCGGCATCCAGAGACTCAGCGTCCGTCCCGTCGATAAAAAGCAGGGAACGAGACAGGTGCGGCATCGGGACGGACCGGGCTTGACGAAGAAGAGAATCAGGCAAGGTTTCCGGAACAGAAGCAGACAATTCCCAAACACGCAGTTCCGTGGCCTTCTTCAATCTTGTGACCGGCGTCGGATGTTCCAGCTCTTTGGCAATACGTTCTTTATTTTGATTAAAACGACGGTCGTAGTCTCCGGAAGCCTTCATCGCCCCGACACGAGATTTAAAGGCTTCGAGAATGTCGGGTTCAGCGATATCGTGCAGGGGACCGAGCGGTTCGAGGATTTCGACTTTGGGTTTAGGTGAGGTTTCTTTAGAACACGGTTTAACAGCAGTAAAGCTCACGGACGGTTCACTTGAAGCAATGCTGTAAGCAGAAATGCAAACGACGGAAGAGACGACAGCGCAAGTTGAAAGAATGACACGGGTTAGTTTCATGACAATCTTCGGCCATTAAAAGAGAGGATGAGCTTTGCCGCTGAAGCGGCAGCGGTCGATCAAGCCGAAAGCTTCATAACGGCTGTCATAAGAATCTTTGTGCGTTCCGAGCACAAAGTATTGGTCTTCCCCTAAAACCTGAGGCTGAGTGGCTTCTAAAGGATTGCCGTTCAGAGCGCGTTCTTTAGCGGTGGTGAGTTCTTTGCCGTCGCAATAGAACGTACGGTTCTCACGAGTCAGCGTTTGGCCGGGACCACAGACCACTTCCTTGATAAAGGTCAGACGGTAACCTCCGACAGCTGAAGGCTTAGGTTCAAAAGCCACGTAATCTCCGACTTTGATCTCCTTTTGTCCTCGTTCAATCGCAAAGAGCTTGAACGGCAGAGAGTGAGAGCGGTTTAAAGCCAGATGCCAGCGATGGTTAACGAGGCTGAGGATTAAGAAGACAGCTAGCCAAATCCATCCGAAGCGGCGAATATGATCTTTTAGACGATGCCAAAAGACTCTCGGGTGGGCTTTCATGCGGCTCATCGTTTGACTCCGCTGTTTAATCGAGCCTCGATCTGCTGAAGCTGATTGCTTTGCTGTTCAGCAGAAAGGCCGAGTTTGGAGGAAAGGTGTGCGGTGTAATCAGGTAGCTTTGCGTTAGAAATGACAGCTGAAGAAACCAGAAGAACGCAGTCGCATTCGTTTTCTATCTGGGCAAGTTCTTCTTTGAGTCTTTTAGCGAAGCGTTCGGCTTCGCCAATAATTTCTTCTCCGCGTTTGCCTTGAGAGACAACACGGACTTCATTGGCTTTAACGACAGAATTGAGATTGACAACGGCAAAGCGGGGACGATCCAGAAAGTCGGGAATTCGGTTTTTGGCTTGATAAGCGCCGTAACCAAGCCCTAGACCGATAGATACGGCGATGGTGACGGAGAGGAAGGAGATTTTCATAGGATTAAAAGGAAATGGAATTGAACTCTTGGAGAGGTCTGAGAATTAAAGGGAAAGACAATTAGGGAATGAACTCGCCTTGACCGCGTTCTAAAAGAACCGCTTCGATGGCTTTTCTCATCGACAGTCCTTCCTTGCGGAAGCGATTGATATCGCTGATGTCCTTCGGATGCGTACTCATGACCAACAGAGAAAACGGATCGAGAATCAGACGATTCACAGAAGTCGGCGCATCGCCGATCTTGACCAACACTTCGGAATAAACATCCCTCAGACCTTTAAGAGAACGGAGCTGCTGGAATTCATAGTCGTCTAAGCCGAGCTGGGATTCTTTTTCGCATTCGCTCAAGACGGATTCTTTGAGCTTCATGATGAACTTGCAGTCGGCGTTGTCCAAAGCCGCCTTAGCCGCAGAACTCTTCCAGTAGTCTCCCGGGCCTTGGGTGCCGGTAAAGAAAGCGCCATTCAATTTACGGGCACGGCGGTAACCCGCTTCAATAAATTTAGAAGAATGTCCGCGGACCATTAAGTCCCAGGCTTCGTCGATGATGACAAGTTTGGGCTGAGAACATTCGCCTCGACGCATCTCTACGTCGATGAGATACATCAGGAGCATTAAGACAACGGCTTGAAGCGATTTTTTGGTGTTGAGCTGTTCCAGCTCAAGCACAATGAAGTGATTGTCAAAGTCGATATTGGCTTCGCCTTCAAAGAAGGAGACATAAGCGCCGCCTTGTGCGTAAGGCATGAGTTTGACGCCGAGGTCGACAAGACGGGGATCGTCTAGTGTCTTCTGCTCTTCTGTAGTTAAAGAAGCGTAATAGGCTTCCCATTCAGGATCGTTAAGGCGAGGATGAGCGCCTCCTAGTCGACCGTTATGAAGGAGCGAACGAGTTAAGTCGGTAATCGTCGGAACTTTGTTCAGGGCTTTGGCTTCATACCAGATATGGCGAATATGGATCTGAAGATGCGAGAGCATTAAGTCATCGAGCTGTTCATTGGAAGATGCCATTTGAGCAATCAGAGGCAGGACTAAGTCCATATCAGCTTCGATGTTCTTTGTCACCGAGAGAGGATTAAGACAATCGATCTTGCCGTCAGGGCGAGGCGTATCCGAGAGTTCAATCCATTGGCCGTTGACGCAGTGGCAGAGTTTTTCGTAGCTTCGGCCGATATCGATGACCCACACACGACCGTTGGAGCAAAGTGTTCCGAGGGCCAGAGAGTTCAGCATGACGGATTTACCGGATCCGGAGGATCCCGTCACGATGCCGTTGTAGTTGCCATGAGGATTAGCAAAAGGATCAATGTGCGTGATCTGACCTCTGCGCGAGAACAACGAAAGGATCGGCGTCGGCAGCAGATGGCCGGCACGCGTGCCTGAACCTTTCCAGTCTCCGAGCAACGGCATTGTATTGGCGGCGTTGGCGCTCGTCTTCGTTGATGAACGTTTGGCAAGCTTGACGTCATGGGCCAGCAGCGGACCTCCGGTCATTGGTAAAGAGACCATTAAGCCTTGAAGATGCATTAAGTGATCCTGCATGAGCTCAATCGACATCTTCTTGAAGATCCCGATTGCCGTTTGAACTTCATGGGTGACGTTCTCGGTCGGCGGGAAGATCATGACTTGGTGCGAGAGCTGGACTAAGCCTTCACCATGCTCAAAAGACTGCACAGCTGCTCTCCAATCTCTGGCTTCCTCTTGGAGCGTCGGAATAAAGCGGGCAATTTCCGTAGCAGACATTTGTTCTGCTCGAGCGCTTTTAAGCTGAGCGTAGCTTTTGCCTTTTTCATAAGACGTTTTAGAGAGATAAGTCGTAATGAGGAACGGACTAGAGAAGCCTAAAGAACCTTCCACATCTCCAGCAGCCCGAGCCATCTTGTCTAATGAGAAGCTTTGCGGATAGCCGTGCGGTGAAAGGCTCACTGCTTTGATGATTAAAGGATGATGAGCAGAGCGGAAGATAATCCCATCTTCTTCTACCGAAATGGTGGTGTCGTGAGAGACCATTTGGGCTCGAGGTTCTCGGGCAGTATCGACTTCGGAAAACGACCATGCACCGTTCACAAAAAGCTGAGGATTAAGAATGAGGGATAGGGTGTGAACCAAAATCCGCTCATCCCAAACAAAGGGCGCGAAATGCCATTGGTTCAAGGTCGACACCATAACTTTGCGAACTAAGAGCGCATTGTCTCGAGCTTCTGACGCAAAAGGATCTTTAGTAGGGATGACAACGGAAATCCAGCAGCGAAGGTTTCTTCCGAGAATCGGGAGCGCCGGATGAGGCGCCTGAGTGGCAGAGCGAGAGAGAAACTTTGCCTTGGCTTGTGTCATGGCGGACAGCAAATCCTTTTGCTCGGCGCGTGCCGGCGTGTCTTCCGGTGTCGGACGAAGGGTTTGGCTTCGGACAAGTTCGACAAGAGGTTCGATAAACGGAGATCCGAAAAGACTCACCTGAACCCCGGTTCCGTCCGGAAGGATTGATCCGATCATGTGCTCAAGGCTTTTTGCCATATTTAAGGACGTTCCCGTTTGGGGTGTCACTTCAATGACAAAACCCAATCCTTCAAACGATCCGTCGGGTGCGGCAATGACACAGAGCTTGTCGCTTTCTTCAAACTGGGCGTAGGGCAGTTCGTCGGCGAAGCGGTCAATGCGTAAAGGCGCTTTGCGGCGTGTCGGAGTAGCACCTGGGTGCGCCTTAAAGTTCGGTTTTAAGTCTTGAAAGGCAAACAGAGAGGCCGCAGAAGACAGGAAGTTTTTGAGCTTCATGGGAAAGAAAAGGACGATTAAAAGAAGGAGGATTTAGGGTTTGCCGGTAAAGCCGAAAGCGGGAAGCTGCTTGAGCTTTTCTTTTTTGGCTTCGTTGGGATCCTGAGGCTGGTCGGAAGACAACGGATAAACGGGTTTAGACAAGCGGGAAGACGAGACAAGTTCATTGACACTGTCGGTTGTCCAGCCGCCGTTCTCTAAACGGACATAGAGATACCGCTGGTCATGCAGGTCGCCCAACTTATCGTGGAAGGGTGCGAGCCAAACGCGAAGAACAGTTTCAGGCTTCCTCCAGGGGCGCGCCGGAACAATCGTGACAAAGTCGGAGGTCCGTTCAACGGCGCCCGTTTGCACTTGCTCAACAGAAACTTCTGTCGAGACGGTCGTTACTTTCTCTTTGCCCTTAGTTTGATTTGGTTCAAAAAACGGCTGGACAAAGTCTTCTTCCTCAGAAGCGGCTAATAGGACAGGCGTTGTCGGATTGTTTTCTTCATAGACTTGAGAGATGTTTCTGCAGGACGGACCGCCGGATAGATCGGCACAGGCAAAATCCGTCTTCGCATTAGAAAACCCTGTCAGCGACCCGCATCCGGAAAGCATCAGCGTTGCAGAAAACGAAGAGACGATTAAGGAGAGACGCTTCATTTAATTTCCCTGCAAAGGAGCGTTGATAAACGCCTCAAGTTTGTCGAGTGGAAGGGCGCCGGCCGTACGGTCTCCGGCTTCATTGATCAGCGTTGGCGTGCCGCTGATGCCGTGCTGCTTTGCCAAAGCTAGAACGTCATTCACCGGAGACGGACAAACCGGATTGTTGGCAATGGCTTTCAGCATCGGTTCGCCTTTTAAGGCAGAGGCAAGCGCTTTAGAAGGATCTTTAGTGCACCAGATCGCATCAGACTTTCCTCGAGCTTCCGGATGAATGGATTCCAGCGGGAAAAGGAACGTATAGACAGTCACATCTTTGAGGGATTCAAGTGTGGTTCCGAGTTTGCGGGAGAACGGACAGTCCACATCGGTAAAGACAGCAAGCTTTCTTTTACCGTTGCCGTAAACAGTCTTTACCGCTTTATCCAGCGGTAAAGAATCAAAAGCGATTCTTCTCAGATCTTTAAGACGTTTATCGGTTAAGTCTTCTCCTCGATCCATATCTAAGAGACGACCGGAAAACACAAACCTTGCAGTTTTATCAAAGTAGATGACTTCTTTGCCGACGGTCGCTTCGAAAATTCCTTCCAGGGGAGTCAGACGATACGCAAGAACTTTAGTCTTGGGATAACGAGTCTTGAAGTTATCCGCTGCGATCTTCAATTCATCGGCTTGTCCGGCGATTAAAGGAACAGATGGCGCATTAGATTCTTTAGAGGCCGGAGTTTCAGAGGCGGCTGCCTTCTGCGGTGCCGAAGTTTTAACAGCAGAAACTTTCTGAGCCCTAAAGTCAGGATTGACGCACGCACCGGAAGCAAAACTCGAAATCGGTGCGGCCAGACCCACAGAGACAAGGACAGTTATAAGGGAGGAAGGTTTAAACATGGCAGTAAATTAAGGTTTAGTGTTTCGTTCAATCGATATGCCGTTTGAGATCACAATCTCGACATTGCGTCCGGAATCCACTTCAAGGACCGGGAACATGTCGCTTGCGAGCTTTAAGTAGTAATCGGTGATTCGATCCATGGCGTGTGTGGCGCCTTCTCCGAATCCCGCTTTCCAAGGGTTGGTGACCGTAGTAGAAACCGTCCCGGTAATAGAAGTCGTTTGGTTTTCAGACGCAAGCGATACCGCTTTGCCGAGACCGGCCAAAGTTCCTGTAAACAGAGCATTAGCGATGGCTTGTCCGCTCTTGGTGACTAAGCGGGCACGAAGACCGGTTTTGCCGTCTTCTCCGGAAACATAACCTTGGATTTTCTTATCCACGGCTCCGCCGTTATCATCAATACAAGACAATCGGTCAAGACGAATCAGCACGCGTTCGCTCGCTAACTCACCGGTGGCATTGGCAGTCACAAAGCAGCGCTTAATGCCGGAGCGGTAAAGATTAGGCATGACGGCAGAATCGGTGAGCTCTAAGAGCACAGGAACCGGATTACCGGAGCCTTGTCCTCTGGTCGGCGCAGTGGCGCCGTTTAAGAGGCGAGCTTTAGCAAACGTGCCGCTCGGCAGATAAGACAAGGTTTCAGGTTTTGCTTTAGCCGGCAGCGTTCCGAGAACATTAGAAGGACTGGGAGCAGAGCCGAAATTGTTGATGACAAGACGAGGCGCCGGAGAAGAGGCCGGGGCATCCTGCTGCTGGCGAGAATATCTGCCTTGAGGCTGATTGCTGCTTGTAAAGCCTGTCTTCTTGCTGATCGGCTGCTTTCCGAGAATCTCCGAAGGCGGCCAGCCGTCTTCAGACAATGCGGCATCCGTCGGACGATTAGCCTTAGGAGCGTTCTTTTCTAAGAGTGCAATACGATCTTCCAAGCGTTTCTTATCGCTTTGAAGTTTGGCTTCTCTCTGCTTTGCTTCTTTGGACTCCCTTTCTAAGTTCAGCAGACGATCGTTATAGATGGCTTGATGCTGTTCGTAATCGGCTTTAGACGGAACCATCGAGATTTGAGTGGTGCTTGTGATCTGAGGGGCTGCAGCCGGCTTTTTGTCATCAGAGTAGTAAGAAGAAAGCATGGCCCCGGCAAAAAGCGCACCTAAGATAATGAGCGTCCAGGTGATCTGTTTTTTTCTTCGCTCACTTTCGAAATAGCTCTTGACGCTCATCTTGCTGACCTCACTAACCAAAGATCTGCAGAGGCTCCGGGCGCAAGATCAGAAGCTTCAGTCGCAACGGCTAAAACACCGTTTCTCCAAAACTCCGGTTCACGAACCGTCTGTTTGTGTTTTGTACGATTAAGGATGCGGTAGCGTTCTAGTCTCAGTCCTAAGACATTCCATGCTCTGACAGGCTGAGCGTGGAGATAGGCGCCCGCAAGCGTGCCGCCGAGTGCTTCGCCTTCGTAGTCCCGTAATTGCGGGATGAGTTTCAGAGCGGTCTGAATCCGTTCTTCATAAGGAAGACCGGAAAGTTCTGACGAAACAGCGGGACCATTAAAAGAAGAGAAAGTTCCGGACTCTTTCAGCGTGACGGTTTGAGCGGTTAAACGCTCCTTAGGAGAGAGCGTAATGCTGTGTGTCTGACCGGATTCGGTCACCACAAACATTCCTGTGGTCTCTTTAGTCAGCGGAACTACGTACAAAGAACCGGTAGTCGGATCTTTATCGGCTTGGATCAGATTGTTGTCGTAAACCGCTCGGACAATCTTGCTGTTTAATACGACAACACGGTTAGGCTGTTTATAAGCGACTGCTGCATGCACGGAAGACTGGGCGTCTGATACGGCCGATTCTTTGGGCATCTCTTTAGCATTAAGAGAAGGACTAAAGAAAACAACCGACTGGCAAAGAAATACGCTGAGAATGAGAAGACGATTAGGAAGGATCATTAGATTTCTCCGGTGGGCTTCATCGGTTCAAACGGTCGTTTGCAGTCGGCTTCCTGCATGGTTTCTAACCAAAGACGAGAGTTTCGGTAGGTGAACTTCACGATCCAGCACTTCTTCCGCATGGAAGTGAGTTTGTCCCCGATGAACTGACGAACGTTTCCTCGAACGGAAACCTGCATGGCGGAGGCTCTGGTCTCAACCGCTTCAGGAAGCATATGAACGGAAGCATTGGCGCTCTTCATGCGGCGTCCTTGGGCAGTTAAGAAGACTTCAGTCGCACCTCTTTGTTCGGGCGAGACATACTGAAGCAGCTTTCTTTGGTTGTGCTCAAAGGTCTCGGGAGAATTATTAAGCGCGAGCTGTAAAGCAAAAAGCCCCATCTGCTCTAAATACTCCGGAGAGACGCCGTCTGCGTCCAGCCAGAAAGACTTTGTGATTTCCGCCGGAAGCACGACAACCCGATCTTTCTTATCAAGGACGATTAAGCCGAAGGCGAGAATGACATTGACAATGAGAGACGCGGCAAAGGCGTAAATAAAGAATGAGCGAAGCGCAAGACGAGCAGAGATCTCAGTCGTATATTCTTTAACGTTCATATTCGGTTATCCGACAAAAAAGCGGCGGCTCGATGGCGGAGTGCGCTTAAAGGTTCTAAAAGGAAACTGCCAGTAGAGGTAATGAAGTCCGTATCCGGGATGACGCTTTTGCTTGAGTCGGCTGTAGGCCCAGATTGCCGCATAAGAGGCAATCGCACCCATCAGAAGAGAATTAACGATGATGCCGAAGGCAAGTCCGGCAATGCCGGACGCCACCAAGTCAAAGTCCCACAGCAGAAACTTTGCCGGGGCGTCCAATCGGCGAGGAACGTATTCGTGAGGATTAAAGGATTCCATGATTGATTCCTGGAAGAATCGGAAGCCCGAAAGAGCTTCGGGCAACCGAACTCAAAAGAGTTAGATCAGGGCCGTGAAGATTTGTTCAATGATCTGCGGGCCGATGAACAAAGCCATGGAAGCGGCAACGCAGCCCACGGCACCCATGATGGATCCGCGGATGACGCCGACGCCTAAACCGACAAGCAGGAACATTAAGGCGATGGATTTACCGAGTGTGCCGGTACTCCAGGCCTTTAACATGGTGTAGAGATCTGCAAAGTGCTCCTGGCCTCCAGTCGAAGTTCCGGCCCAGGCAGCGTCCGGACAGACGGCGCTCAGAACAAAAACAGAGACGGAAAGCAGAGCAGGAACAAAAGCAAAAGTTCTGTTTGCGGCGATAGATAAAGTCATTAAAAACTCCTAAAAGTTAAGTTAAAGAGAAGACAAAGGCCGATTAAGGACAAAAAATCCCTCCGCAGCCGCGGCCTTTGTCAAAAAGCGACGCGGAAGGCGTTACAAAAAACGGTTGGTAAAAAGAGAATTAAGACGTGACGTCTCTGAGCTTTTGACGTTTAGCGTCAGACATTCCTATGTATGCTCGATAGACTTTCCAGGCATACTTTTGTCGGGCATCGATACAGTCCTGACCTTTAAGTCGAGTGCAGGCGGCGTTGTAGGCGCCGACGGCATCCCAAGGATGCGCGGCGCGCGTAAAGTTGTCGGCCAAGATCTCTGCACCGACTTGAACGTTAAAGCAGGCATCGTTCAGCAGTTCTGACTTAGAAGTCTTAAAACGCCTCAGCCAGCCGGAATTGATCTGCATGAGCCCGTAGTCTTCGCTCGAGGCATTGCGTCCGACAGCGGACGGATTGCCGGAAGATTCCACAAAAACAATGGCACGAAGCAGATCAGCATCCAGACCTTTCTCTTTGGCGATTCGGTCAAAGCAGTCTTCCGCAGCAGAAACACAAGTTCCGACAAACGAAAGAAGCATTAAAAGGAGAAGACGTTTCATAAGTTATCCGAATCGATGGAAGTTAGAGACGATTAAATGGATGGACATCAGGAAAGCCACGTAAAAGAGCGCAGCAATCCAGGCTGGAATAAACCAGGGCATCAGCATGACGGCAAAGGCACAAATTAGAAGCACGGTCGGAGAAGACAAAGCAGCTTGATAGAGTGTCGGATGGTGCACCGCAAAACTTTCATACTTCAAGCGTCTCACAACCCAGGCATCAATCACCACGGCAATCAAAATCGGAGACAAGAACGCAAACCAACCCATCGCCAATATGGCACGAACACAGGACATCTCCAGCATGGCTCGCATCGAGACAAAATAGGGCGACGACCAGAGACGCGTAAAGAATTCTTTGGTCGGCGCATCTTTATGTCCGTCTACTTCCGCAGAGGGAAGGTAATCGTCTCCAAGCAGAGCATTAAATGCGCCGGAGACTTTGGCGTGAACGCCGTCGACAACAGGCTTCATTGACTCAAACAAGGAGCCGACCTTTTGACTCGTGTCTTTGAGATGGAGTTCAGACAAGTTCTCAAAAGACGAGGCGTCATTTAATCCCGGCCACCAGATGACCGAACTCAAGACAAGGATCATTAAGAGGATTAAGAGTCGGGAGAGCATCTTAGTTTTCCTCGTCGTCAATGATCACAGGGACGCGGCCTTTCATCAGATGTCCGCCGCCAAGGGAAGCGAAGAACTGAGCGTTCGGCAGTTTGCCGAGATATTCCGAGGGAATAATCTCTTCGCGCACTGCCGTGCGCTTGTGAGAGGCACCGCCTTTAAAGGAAGGCATACCGATATGTGTATCCGCATGAGTCGACAAGGTGGTATCGACATTGTGGATATACGTCTTACCGAAAGTCTCCGTGACAAAGTCCTGGGTTTCTCGATCTTTACAGCGAAGAGCGATTAGGTTGTTGCAGTTGCCGAGCACCATGCGAGCCGCATGGACTGACCCTAAGCGATGGGCCAAGTCAGGCACTGTCTGAATCGCAATCGTGGTGTACACGCCGCCTTCGGCGCCTTTATTGAGCAGTTCAATTAAAGGCTGATTGATCACGTTGGAGGCTTCGTCCACATAAAGCGAAATACGAACATCGTTTAGGCCGAGGTTGTACCGCTTACCGTCATAAGCCGTTAAATCGGACAAGAGCATAGAACCGACAGCTGAAGCAATCATGTTGTCCGACAAAGAGTCAAGGTTGACATAAAGGACGCCTTTACATTTAACGAGAGATTCCATATCCCAGATGGGACGCTTATCGGAAGCGTCAGACGGATCAGGAGAGAGGGATTCTTCTAATGGGCCGCTGGTGAGCATCGCAAAGATGGGCATGAGTGTTGCAGTAATTTTGGAATAGTGCTCTTTAGAGTGATGGAAGATCTTTAAGCATTCGCCGACGACCATCGTATGCAGATACGTGGGCAGCACGTTCTCGTACCAAGACACCAGAACATTAAGTTCATGGACGGTGTCGGTGCAGTTTTCCCTTCTTGCAGGCAGGAAGGATTCTGCCTGTTCTCTCCAATCGGATTGAGCATGCTGCTTGACCGCTTGGAGGATTAAGGCTCGGAGAAGGTCTTCAATGCCTTTGTTGATGTTCTGAGATAAGGTCTTCAAAGAAGGCTTTTCTCCGAGTTCAATCATGGCGTCTGCAAAAGTCTTGATACACGACCAGGCAAACTGCTTGAAGACGTTGTCTTCTCCGGGAACCACCGACATCACGCGAGTGGCGATCTGGGCGCCGGTGCTGAATACCGCCGTCACATCAAAACGAATCCCATCGGTCTTAGAACGGTTTCCGGGATGAAAACGCAGGGGCTTCCCGCGGCCTGCTTTCTCGCAGGCACGGCAAAAGGCCTTGTACATTCGGTCGGAACCTTTAGGGTCAATGAAGATGACCGCATCGCCTCTCAGAATGGCTTGCGTCATGATGAAGTTCAGCATTACGCCTTTACCGGCCTGGGTCGTTCCGACAATAAGCAGCCCGCCCTCAAAGTTTTTGAGGGCTCGGCGCAGTGTCTTCTCGGACCCATCCAGGCCGTGAAGATACGGCATGCCGATTTCTTCCGGCAGCTGAGTCTTTTCGTGACGATTAAAGAGACGATGCATAAAAGACGGGAGCATTAAGGTTGAGATATTGAGGCGAGATAAGTCATGGAGCTTTTGCGTGTGTTCCGGCAGCCACCTGAATCCGTATCCGATACAGACCGATTTATCGTCAAAGTCTTCTAACGCTCTGGATAACTTCATGAGCTCCATCCGTCTGCCTGACAGCAGACTTCTGGCTCTCAGGATATGGAGACCATTAGACAAACGGTAGGCACCCATTCCCAGCGTTAAGGACAGCAATGCGATACTGAGATTTAAGGGAAGGATGTTTTGATAACCCAGAAATGCCAGATAGACAGATGACGCAAACCACGGAAAAACCGCAGCCAACTCATGGGATCGTCTGTACGGATGGCTTCGGCGCCTCCGGATAGCAGTATCTTCTCGGATGGTGAACATTAGGAAAAGGATTAAAAGTATGGTTAAAGACTTCGAGTGGGATGTATTTGTCTCGCTTGGAGCGGTAATAAACTTCGTGGTTGAGGTCTAGACACGGTTTAAGCGGACGGACCTTAGAAAACTTTTCTCCCCGGCTTAACGCCCTGTTCCGATAGCGTCTCAGACACTGGTTGAAGTATTCGGCTTTTAAGGGGAGGAGCTTTCGGGCCTTTTCACGCCACTCGTACCATTTCTGATAAGTAATGATTTCGTGAGCCGTGTAGGTCTGGTTCATCTTCTTCAAGACTTCGCGCTCTTTGGAGCGCTGGTCCGACTTGCTGAGCTTTAAGACGATCTTTCTGGTGTACTTGTAAGGCTCACGAGTCTGCATACGTTTAAGGCGATCTCTTTTGGCTTTGGTCGCCATAAGCTCCATGTATTCATCGACATAGAAATGTCGATGACAGAGCTGGATCTTTCTGTCTTCTTTTTGTGCAGAGGTCACCGATCTGGATGATTTGATTCTCTTCGACTTGTATTCCTTGGCCATTTCTTCCCAAGTCGGCTTTTCCTTTGGTTTTAAGGTGTATTCGTACTCTGGCCGGAGGTAACGAATCGGAAGATACCAGATCTTCCTGCCGTAAGGATCTTTACGGTTTTGAGGATGTTTATGGTCGCGGGAGATGACTTTTAGTTTGTCAATCGTGAGGATGACATCAGGATTGTCCATGAAGAGGGCTCTCATGGCGGCTCGAGACAGCATCATTTTGTCCCAGTCCGGCAGCTCGTCGAATTTCTTCCTTGTCTCTGTGCGGCTCAAGATGGTCTTGTCTCGAGAAGGTAAATGAAGTGTGGCCATAGTAAAAAAGTTCAATGGGTATTCGTTAGGTACAAAACTCCCCCGATCGGCCGTAAAAACGGTCGATTTGGAATGTTTTGAGAATTAAGAAGAGGACGGTTAAGCGGTTAGGGCTGCTTGTATTGTCTTAGCCGAAGACTTACCTGAAGATGGCGTCTTTGCAGGAGTTTTAAGCACCGGCTTGACTTCTGCTTTGGCTTGAGCTGTGGCTTTAACTGTTTTTGCTGTCGGTTTGACTGAAGTTTTGGGCTGAGCAGCGGATTTGGCTGTCTTTGTAGGCTTGCTGCCCTTGGCAGCCTGAACAGCCGAAACTTCTTTTGGTTTCTCAGCTTCGTTGTTTGTCTGAGAATTAGCAGACTGAAGAGCTTTTGGCTTTCGACCACGTTTAGCCTTCGGAGGATTCTGGTCTGAAGGAGCTGCGTTTGATTTCGACGGATTGGGCGTGTCTACTTTCGTTGTTCGTTTTGTAGCAGAGGCAGGTTTTACTTCACTTGAGGGCTTTTGCTTTGCAGCTTCTTTTGCCTTTGGAGCAGTGGCCGTGCTTGCAGGAGGATTAGCGGTTTGGGTATCTGCTTTCTTTTTGCGACCTCGTTTAGCTTTAGGCTTTTCTGCATCGGTTGCAGAGGATGTTTCGGATGCGGAGCCGACAGGCGGATTCTTAGAATCAGAGGATTTGTCAGACTTGCTTTGAGCATTAGATGAGGAGGATGGTCCGGTTTGCTGAGCCACCAGCTGAGCCCCTGGATTAGCGGCTACATTTTCTTTGGAATTGGCCTTGCCTTCTTGAAAAATCTTCTTATCCGACAAGTTGTCGGATTTATCCTTGTTCTTCAAAGAAGCCAGTCTCTTGATTTCTGCATCCATTTCCATGTCAGCAAGCTTTTCCGGATGGATAGAAGATTTTTCTACAGACTCATTAAGTCTTTGGACTAACTGCTGCTGGAGTTGAGGATTGGCGACTTCTCTGCTTATCTTCGTAGATTCCTCTGAAGTGGTTGGGGCAACTTTCTCGGCGGGAAGGGGAGCTGTGTTTTCAGAAGCTGCAGTTTTGCTTTCCTCAGAAGACTTTTCTGCAATGTTTTCGCTAACGGCAGTTTTGGCCTGTGTGTCTTGTACCGTCGGAGTTTGCACATCGGAGACGGCAGCTTCATTGGCCGGACTGACGATTAAAGAAGAGTTTTCTTCAGCGGCGCCGGGCTTCTTAGACTCACATGTGATCTGTTTAACTTCTGGTTTCTTGGAAGCATTAGAAGAAGAGGATTCTTCGGAATCGATTCTCACCAAACGGTAGCCTCGTTTGGCAAGCAAACTGTGCACGGAAAAGCATTCCCCAACGCCCTTGAAGAATCTGCTTGTGTCGTGACACAGAGCATTAAAGACGAGTTTGCACGAGGCTTTAATTGCGTGCGAGGTTTGGATCGTCGGAACGGGCGGTTCTTCAGACTTCTGAACGACGATTAAGTTAGTGTTAGACATTTCTTTCGCAGGTTCTTCAGTTTTATTGGTTTCGACAGACGGCGCTTCAGCAGTTGCTGCGGCAGGAGCATCTTTGGGTTTCGCCTTTTTACTTTTGGCTTGCTTCTTCTTTACGTTGAATTCACAGTCAAATTTTTCTTTCGCTTCTTCGAATGCTCGCAAAGCATGCTCTAAATCGGCTTTACTCTGAGCAAGAATTGCGGGAGGGACTTTTGCTTCTTCGGCTTCTTTAAGTGCTCGTTCTTCTTCTTTCCAGCGCTTGCGAGCCTTTTCCATCAATTGTGCAAAGAATTCCCTTCTTTCTTTATCCTCTTCCGTTTTTGGTGCTAATACCTCCTCAAAGTAGGGCTTCAAACGTTCCATCATCAGTTTCTTGTCTTCCCATTGCCATTTGGCAACCGGCTTGTAGAGACCGAGCTCTTTCAGTTTCTTATCATTAGCATTGACAGAATGTTTAGCTTGGAGAGATTGAACGGTTCTCCCGAAATAGCTGTCATTTGCTACATAAAGAAGGAAATTATTAAAGCGAAGACCTTGTACGGGTGTAGAGACAACTTCTTTTCCGCATTTCTTATAAATTTCAATGCGGGTTGCGACTTCTTCAAAAGTAGCGCCTTCTTTCAAGTCAAAGATTCCACACTGACAGCACATTCTGAGAACCTCTTTCTCTCGCCATGTTTGGCGAGGAAAGAGTTCTTGGAGCTTAGCCGTTAAGAGAGGAAAGAAATAATCGATTACGGCATAGATTTCTCCGTCCTTGCACGTGATCGCACGTGCAACGATTTGGAGAGGTTCTTTATTGCCTATTGCATCCGACTTCCTAAGTGCTGCTTCCGGAGAGAGTTCGTTCGCGAGGAGGGCGCAAATCGCCCAGCTCAGAATCGAAGGAATATAGCGAGGCGGCTCCTCTCCTTGTCTGGCAAATTCAATCGTCATCTGCTCTCTGAGGATGGATTCTGCTTGAGAAATTAAGATGAGGATGAATTCATCCTTCACAATACTTCCGACATCTCCTCGGATAAATTTGGAAAGCAGCGCAAGATATCCTCGCTTAAAGCTCTTTGCAAAGCGCTTTTGGAGAGATTCCGGAAGATATTTAAGGACGAGACGATTGATGTTGCCGGCGGCAGCCTCAGGATCGGGATCGACATTGTGGTAGAGCGTAAGTTCCTGTCCCTCGTGTTCTTTGAACCAATCTTCATAAGGCACTTCAAACCGAAACTCATCGCCGTTCTCTGCAGCCACACAGAACGTCATTGCCGTAATGCGTAAGTTGAAGAAGAAACAGATGGTGGGAACCAAGAGTTTTAAAAGCTGTGTCTCGAACTCTTTCTGAGCTAGCGGCATCGTGAAGAACTGGATGCGCTGACGCAGAAGATTAAGCGCAATGCTGCTTAACTTTAAAGAGAAGTCGATGTAGCTTCCCGGCCAAAAGTATCCCGAACCGGAGCTCAAAGGAAGATTGCCAACGATCTTAACCAATACATCAAAAAGCTCGGTTTGTATTCCAAGCAGATGATCGTCTCCGACCGCCTGCCTCAGCTCATTGATCAATGGCTGAACTTTATGGCGGTCAGATTGGTTAAAAGGCCTCAGGCAATCGGCGAGGGGTATAGAAGGTTTAGCCATTGTTATGGTGGTAATGAAGGAAGGACTTAAGGAAAGAATTGCAGCACTGGTTTAACTGACGGAGACTTTTACGAGCATCTTTCTGAAAGCCTTTGGGAGTATTAAAAGGAGCAAGATTCTTTGGACAGCCTTTAGCTGTCCAACTCTGATAATCAAAAGGTCCGTGACCAACCAAGGAAGCCGTGGAAAAGTGGACAAGAGGTCCTGGAGCAGCGAAGACTGATGTTTGACCGTCTGTGTGCATCAAAACCGGCCAAAGTTTGGAAGTCTTAATGTTGCGAAAGTCTGTTTGAAGATTAAAGAAGGGTAGATGCTGAAGTGTGTAAAGAACAAACAGGGAGCTCAGCTTATTCTTCAAACCGAAACGACGCTTAACCACAAAAGACATTAAGCTTACGACATCGATAAAAGCGTAGATAAAGTCTTTATTGGAGATTCCAACAGGGATATCCATTCCATAACCGCTCGCTCTTCCTTTACTGATTCCTCGGTTTTTGCTCAAAACTGCAGAAGAAGGATTAGAGAGACTGACTCCGGACTCAGCAGCATATTGCTTAGCAAAGTCGTCCAAGGCTCCGTTCATGTAGCTGTCAATCTTCTCTTTAGGTTTGCCGGCAGAATCGTAAAGTTCAGGAATGAGCTCAAGGGCGAGCATGGGGAACTCTTCCTTGTGAACGTGAGGTGCAAGTTCACAGAGGAATTGATTCAAATGAGGATTAAGAAGGATAGGATCCTTCAAAACAGACAAAGTTCTCCAGATACGGCGAGACTGCATTTCTTCTGCTTCTTCTGGAGTAACGTCCTTGTCCCGCAGGATGAATTCAAAACGATTTACATAGCTCAAGAGGGTATGGGAAGAAAGCAGGAAAGAAAGGGCCGTGAAATAACGATGATCTCTTCTGATCTTTAAGTAGAAGAAGATGAAAGCCCAAGCGATAATGGTCTCCATGAACTGCCTACGTGAAGCGATCTTGGAAGGCTTCATAAAACGGTCTTCCATTTCGTTGTAGAGCTTTTGGTCGCCCTGGGCATAAGCTTTAAGAAGACGGATGCAATCTGTAATCGAAGGAAAGACCTTCTTGGATTCAACGGGTGTTCTACCCAGTGGCACCACCTTCACGATCGGATAAGGAAGGTAGGCAGCAATGGTCTCATCAAAATCTCTGTCGGAAAAAGCGACGGAAGGAACATTAAAGAGAGGGAAGCGTTTAACGTACTCAAGTGCGGCTGCGTTGATTGCGGGGATATCGGGTTTCAACCCCGTTTCCAGACAGTTTTTGTTAAAGATTTGACATACGGATTTCTTCATAGCTCATCTCCTGAATAGAGTGAATGGAATGTCGTAATGACGCATTAATGATCACCCTATAAAAGAAGACAGGGGATAGTTATGACTAACTTTAGGTAGAAACTTTTGTTAAGTGACTAAGGACAGCATTAATTCACATTAAGAGACAAAAAACTCCCTCTGTAATGCTTTCATTCTGTTGTTTAGACTGAATCAAACATTACTAAAATAGTAATGACTGGGTTACAACTAATTAGCCATGGGCTAATATGGTTTAACGTACATTACCAATTTGGTAATAAAAGTAATACTACAAGTGCAGATAGTTGTACTAATAGTGCAAAAAGTTTTATTACTATTTAATTAATTTTCACTTTATTTCTATTAGTTTTACTACCGTTACAGTAGCGTTTTACCATCACTACACAAACGTTGACTAAGCCATTTCAAAAGACACTTAACAAAAATTTCTAACCCGGATGGTTAGCAGTTGAAAAAAGATTCGGCCTTTAGCCGGCTCTCGCGGAGCCGGCCGACCCGGAACATTAAGAGAGAATGCTCGAAGAGCAAGGACCCTCAGACGTCTGAAACGTTTTCTCAAGTTTGATTTTGAAGCGAAGGCTCTACCTCACAGCTTCGGTCAATCGATTCTCATCGACGGGCAAGACCTCGAACCGAGATGAAATCTCTTTCATCCTCTTTCCTGCAGTTTGGTACTCGTTACCCTGATATAGGAAAGGTATAGAAATTCGCCCTAAACAAATCCAATCCAAAAGAACCGCCTCAGATAGACGCCTGTCGCCAAACCGTGCAGTCGATCATTAAAGGTGAGGGAGGAGATTCAGATGGGCAATACACATCCTCTTAACCACGTTCCCCTTTAGTGACTTCCTGCCCCGCCGGGTTTACAGCCCGGAAGCATCCGTCTTCGGTCTCTCTAAATTTTCCTCTGCGCTTCTTGTCTCCTTACCAGGAAGCAGTCTGCGCAAGTTCGACACGAGGTCGATGTTTTTCCTCAGCACGGAAATGCCGCTTCGAAGTGTAGGTTTCCAAGGCACAATCCATCTACCTAAACTGCACGTGAAAGTCTCGGCCACGAAGTCGATACCTTCCGACACTCCTCACGTCCAGAGCAGGGACGTTTCAATACATGAGTCATGTCGTTATGCAGCTCCTGAAAAGAAGATCTTTTCAAGTACTTCGAATAATCTTTGAGAAACTCAAAGACGCTTCGGAAATGATTGGATGAGAGCCTAGAAAGTTCTTCCTTTTTCCAGACAATGTTCCGATCCGTCCGTTTAGGTCTTTTAATTGACCTTTTACAGACGGCCAAGAGTTCCTAATTAGAAGTTTTACCTTCTGAATTCGTCGCTGGTCGAAGCCAGCCTAGCTCTCGGTCTTTGTTTTCTGAGCTTTCGCTCAATTGCCGTTTCTTTCTATTAACCTCTACAAAGAAAGAAACAGAACAAGAACCTAACCTCAGTTTTTTCCACAGAATCACAGAGGTTTCTTCCGCTCCCTTTAGAGGAACTTCAGAAGCGTTCCTTGTTGAGACCTAACTGTACAGAGGCAAGTTTGAGCGGTCTATGTGACCCTTTGACATATTTGGAGGGATTTTTGAGGAGGTTCTGAATTTATGAGAAATTAAACTCTTTGAGGCTCAAGGAGAGTTGAGGAACGAAAGTTTAATTTTGGTTTACGCTTCAACTTTACCGACGGATACACTTCCTATAATAAATTTTCTTGTACTTTTATGAATTGACGACTTTAAGAACCTGGCTATGTTGGTACGTGATAATCGCTCAGAAAAAGGTTAATTTGAAACCAATTTGAACTTTATGCTCAAGAAACTTAGGGCAGTCAGGTTGGGTACGTTGGACCCCGCCCTAATCTATGCAATTTAGATAGGGATATTCAAAATACGCGTTTTTATACTGTTTTTGAAAGCGGTTATGGTTTGCAGAGGAAAGGGGCTGCCTGTCCATATCACCAACCAGCACGTCGAATTTAAAGCCTTTGGGCCCATGCTTCCTTACTCACGTGAGTCTTTCTAGTACGTAGTTCCTGATCGATCTCGAAAAAGCTGGTTCCCTTCAACCAGAGAAATGATGTGGCTAAATCTGAACAACGGCACCAACAGTGTCCGTCAAGCAAGTAAACTCTGACCAAATTACGCATAGGAATTTGAAAACGTATGTCGCTATTGCGGAACGATCCCTTATGCCGGAGAACCTCATGATCTTAGTCAAAACCTCATTGAAACGAGCGGTTGGGCTTGTTCAGGAAAAAGTACTCTCGCAACTTATTGACGAAAGACCGGCCGTATCAATTAAGGAGGCCAATGAGCGCTTAGCCGAAAAGGTCGGAGTATTTAACGATCGTCCACGAGAGATCGATCCGAATCTGACAGGACGCACCTAATTTAAAAGCGAAGGAAGCGAATTTTTAAAACAGATCTCGGCAATCCCCTAGGTGAGGACATTGAAGTTAAGCGATTAAAAGTTTAAAAAGGAGGAACAGTACGTTAAAACCAACGCCGCTTCAGGGTGAATTATCGATACGTCGGAGAGTACGTCAATGTGGCGGCCTTCTAGAGAAACCAAACTGTGAGCATCTTTAGGGATAAGAAGTGGAGCCCCATCGGAGAAATTCCTCTCAGCGTCGGAACCAATCTGACCATTGAAGATCACGAAAAGCCGAGTCCCGGCTCAAGATTTATGTAATTGAAAGCGGCCGAATTGATAGGAAATATACGAAAAACCAGTTTAAACCTCAATCACTGTATCTGCAACTGGCTTGAGTGGCCTGTTAAGCAAACGCGACTTTGAGAGCAGTTAGCTACTCAACAGTGAGATCTCTTTCCAACGCGATTTTGATAGTCCATACCAACGCAAATTTGAGATCGATCGCCAACGCAATTTTGGGTACACTCGTCGATTTATGAAGGAGAAACATGGTCAAAAAAATCAGTTCCTAAGGAGTTTTCCCCTCAACAAAAAGCCGATGTGCTCAGGCAATATGAACTTCGCCTAATTACTCAAGTCGCGGCCTGCCAGATTCTCGGAGTTTCCCCTGCTACATTTTTCAGGTACCTTAAAAAGCTGGGCGAAGGCGGTGTTGAAGCCTTAAAGCACGGTAATACCGGAAAGAGGCCTCACAATCGTATGGAAGAATCTCGGAGATCACGAATCGTAGATCTTATTTCCACGAAGTATTGTGATTTCCAACCCGCTTTAATTTGCAAATATCTGCTTCGTGATGAAGGAATCGATGTTTCTGAGGAATTCATCAGGCGCATCGTTAAAGCCCAAGACCCGGTCACGAGGAATGTACTTCTTGAGGAAGCACATCCCCTCAGACGCCGCAGGAACCGCTTTGGCGAGCTGATTCAAATCGATGGAAGTCCTCACCATTGGTTTGGCAATACGAAAGAAGCTTGCTGTTTACTGGCCTTTATTGACGATGCAAGCGGCAAAATCACAGCTGCCGGATTTTTCCCGACTGAAACTGCGGCAGGATATCTCAGGTTAATCAAGGAACATGTGCTTCGCTACGGCATTCCGCTCGCCTTCTACAGCGATAGACACAGCATCTTCGCGTCTGTAAATGCTGAAGACAACGAAGGAGACGGAACCCAATTTCAAAGGGTTTGCGGCCTCTTAGGAATTGAATCCATTCTCGCTCTGACACCTCAGGCAAAAGGTCGTGTGGAGCGTTTAAATCAGACTCTTCAAGGAAGATGGCCAAAAGAATTCAAGCTAAGAGGCGTGGGAGATATTACAACGGCCAACAATCATATTGAAGAATTTATCAATGAATTTAACGAGGAGTTTGCTGTTGAACCGCTTAACAAGGAAGACGCCCACGTACCTCTTCCGAAAGGGATTGGTCCAGAGGACATCAGGAGGATCTGCAGTCCTTGGGAGACTAGGATTTTATCTAAGCAACTAACGTGTTCATACAAAAATTTAATACTCCAGATACAAGCGGGTTCAAAGCAGACCCTACGAGGAAAAGAAGTCAAGATTGTGGAGTATGACTCCGGGGAGCTTGAAGTAATTTACGGTGAGAAACTTCTCCCTTTTAAAGCGACGACCCGAGACCAGCTTAAAACATACGAACCGTATAAAGAGACCTCAAAAACTATTCTTATGTTCCCGTGTGTCAACTGGCCAAGGGTATTTATTTGTTTAAATAAAAGTTCCACATTCTAATTCGACTTTTAAAAGCCGTTCGAAGAATTACGGATCAAGATTCTTTCAAAGGCACTGGACTAAAATAATTCTTATCCAATAAATAGTTAAAGATATTTCTTGACCATTACGGTTTGCTTAACTTAAATAAATTGCCACCCTTGCCGACAAAATTTTCAAGCACAGAAGATCCTCCGGACCGGCTGTCATAGCTTAAATTGTGAGTCCAACAAGCCTAATTTCCACAGATGATTGGCGTCAGTTACATTAAAAAATCAAAATTATTATGGTTTTCTTATTCGGCTTCTATCCTGCGTAGGAGGTTCCATCGGCAGCAGCCATGATGAGTAACCAACCTCAGATCCTATTTTGACTCTCAGCATCTTTGGTGCTTGTCGTTTTTTCAGGCCTTTCTGAGGCCGGCGTAACCGGTTTTACATCTGTCTATTGACTTAACTTGTGTTTTGAGTTTGTTCGTTCAGCTTTAGGCAGTTAGGATTTCCATTTGCTTAAAGCTTTCGCCCTTGTTCGCCATCGCCCAGACCTGTCGAGCAAGCTTATTCGCAATTGCTATCAAAGCGACTTTCTTAGGTTTTCTCCTCAAGATTCCTTCTACCCAGGGCGACTTATTTTTACATCGAGCTATCGCCTGAGCACACTCAACAAATACTGCCCTGGATTCGCAGTCGCAATTGAATTTCGACGGTATGCCGATGACATAATTTTTGCCGCCTGAGCCCCGGCTTCTTGGTGCCAGTCCGATGTAGGCAGCAAATTGGCGGCCGTTTGCAAAGATGCTCGGGTCACAAAGCAACACGCAGAGCATTGCCGCCGTAACAGGACCAACGCCGGGAGTTTTGAGAAAATTCTCATAGCTTTTGCAGCCTCGGGCTAATTGTTCGATTTCTTGATCTAATTTCTTTTGCCTTTTTATTTTTGTCTTAATAGCCTCAACCGTTGTCCGAAGTTCCTCTGCAACTAGGGGAGAAACATCTCCTCTTTCTTTCAAGCTTTCTAAGGCAGAGGAAATATCTTTGTTGAACGCCTTCAGAGACTTTCCCATCACAATGCCATATTCAGCTAGAAGACCTCGGACATGATTGATTTCCTTGACCTTATCTTTCGTTACTTGGGAGCGGATTCTTCTGAGCGTTTGCAAGTCGCGAATCTCTGTAGACTTCACCGGGACACGTCTGACTCCGTTGAACATGGCCTTATAAATTCCGATTGCATCGTTGTGGTCGTTCTTTTGACCTGAGACAAATGGTTTGACGGCCTTCGGAGACATCAAATGCACTTCATGTCCCATGGCCTCAAGCTTTCTAGCCCAGTCTTGTGAAGAACCACAGGCTTCCATACCGATCAAGCATTTTCCACGGTTTCTGAAGAAATCGAGAAACTCTGCTCTTTTGGTCGATTTGTCGGTGATTTCTCCATCTTCGGTGACAAAGTGAATCTGCATGACTTTTTTGGCAAGATCCACGCCCGCAAAACCCGAGTATTGTGTATGATTGTCCATGAGGAGCTCCTCACTTCGTCACTCTTGAACCTTCCTTAGTGACACCACCCTTTTCATTTCCTCTATTGCCGGTTCGCTCTTTAAAGCACTCAAAAGAGAATTTATTACCGACATTTTTTGAATATGGTTGGCTACACCGATTTATGCATTTCGTCTAACTACGTTGATGAAAAACAATGAAACGACTCTTTGCTTTTAACTTAGGCTCTTGAATGAGTCAAGAAACCGTGAAATAAGCTGTAACGGAACGAAGCGAGGTTACAGCCTTATGTCGCGAAAGTTCTTGACTCCTAAAGATGAATACGCTGTAAGTAGGACGGTTAAGGCATTCGAAGCCTTAACCGTCTTACAGACTCATGCGTTAAGAATTTACAATCGCGGTTATTTGGAAATTGTTAAAGAGCAATGCCGTAACCAAGATGTTTTATTGCGGATTAAGCTTTAATCTCCAAGCGTGTGAGCTTTTGATTTTCTTCATCCTCACTGGTTTGTCGTAAAGGCACGGGAACATTATCGTTGACTATCGATTAGACGAAATAGGACGAAGGGAACTTGATCGACGGGCTGTGTGGATCGCTAAGCGCTTGGCGAAGGCTAAGAAGGCTTTAGAACTTAAGGAAGAAATACTGCAGGCGGCTGAAGAAGTAAGCAAAGAAACCTAGTACTTTCAATTTAGTTGGGAGGGGGTATGCCGCTTCGCTCCGCTCTTCGGCATACCCCCTCCCTTCAACAGATTTGCTGCAAAAAACAAAAGAATTTTGCTTCTATTTTTTTTTGATTTTCTTACTCTCAAAGTCGCAATGTTTTACAACTCTCAAAATCGTGTTTGCTTAGCAAACTGGCTTGAGTGGCCGATGAATTAGCCGGTGTCCGTTATGCCAGATATATCGATAAACGCTTCTCTGAATTAGGAGCGGAACACTTTGGAAAAATCCTGGAAGAATCTCGCGATCTGGGAGCAGGTTGAGATTTAGAAAAACTAAAAGACAAATTCACAAACGCCGGTAAGAAAAAAATCGTCAGTATCCACCGGAGAGCCGGTTAAGTGCCTTAACGTGAGCAAAGAGCTGACCGAAACAGTCAATCTTGAGGGAAAGGATAGTGGAGAGCTAAGGAACCTCTGCACAAAAGGTGGGTGATGTGGTATAATTAGCACGCTACCGAAAAGTGTGACTATGAAGATTAAAGCCCCCTCATTCGCTGATTTATTCGCAGAAACTTCACCGCAGCTGGGCGGTGCCAGAAGAACGAAGTTCCTTGAGACTTTGGAACGTATCATTCCTTGGCAGGATTTGAAATCGCTGATCGGACCTTACTACAGTGAAGGCAAACGCGGCGCGCAGCCTTATCCGCTGGAACTCATGATCCGCATTCATTATCTTCAGCTGGTCTATAACCTGTCCGCCCCAATGTGTGAAGAGACGCTTCACGACTCCTTCGCATGTCGTCGCTTTGTCGGTCTGACGATGGATTCAAAATGTCCGGACGAAACTACGATCCTGCGTTTCCGACATCTCCTTGACAAAAACGGCTTGGATAAACAGGTCTTTGAATTGTTCAAGAAGCAGCTTACCGACAGAGGTCTTCTCTTCAGCAAAGGCACGATAGTTGACGGCTCTTTCATTGAAGCGTCGAGTTCGACGAAAAACGCTGACAAAAAGCGAGATCCTGAGATGCGCTCGTCCATGAAAGGAAATAATTGGCATTTCGGAATGAAAATGCACATTGGTGTGGATAAAGCTACCGGAATCATCCACACAGTGGCAACGACTCCGGCTAATGTTCACGATGTGACAAAGGCTGATGAATTACGCCGCCCCGATGACTGGGAAGTAATCGGCGACTCGGCGTATCTCGGCATGGAAAAACGCGATAGTGCAGATCCTGAACGAGTAACTTATACGGCCGCGAAACGTTACAGTCAGAGAAAGAAGCTCTCGGCAGAGAGAATTGCCGACGAAAAGCTGCTGAGTTCGATTAGATGCAAGGTCGAACACGCCTTTCATCGAATTAAGGTTCAGTTCGGATATAAGAAAGTCAGATACAGAGGGCTGGCCAAAAATACGGCGCGCTTAACAATGCTGGCCTCGATTGCCAACATGTTCATCGGAAATTGCTTCGAAAATCGAACCAAGGTTAGCTTCGCCTAGGATAATTGTATCTATGAGGGAGGAAATTGATTGATTAGGCTCTAATCAGTTCCTCCCTGATGGGTAATTCCTGCCAGATCCTTCGAAAATTAACTCTCTGAAGGGCGATTGGAAAAAATT
>QFCE01000055.1_pt1 | contig 211394 bp, 192 predicted proteins | sample 5346091 | NCBI WGS metagenome assembly QFCE01 (sample SAMN09062252, study PRJNA434731) | Human gut metagenome, whole genome shotgun sequencing project. | isolation source: stool timepoint A chromium assembly | host: Homo sapiens | collected 2015
TTCTGTCAACATCTTTTTTTATTTTTTTTGCATTTTCTCCCCTCACTTTGTTTCCCCCTTATTTTAAAGCCTTTTTGCTTATTTGTTCATTTTTCGATTGAGGGGTAATTCTCGTTTTGCTTCATTTCTTGACACGCCATTTTTAATTCTTTCTTCCAATTTGAATCACGCTGTTTTGTTTATTCAATCAATCGTCTTCTTCAATTTAAGCCCGGTCAGTTTCATTCAAGATCATTTCTTCTTTTCCATATAAAGAAAAGAATATCCTTTTCAGCTAATGCCGGACACCGCGCAGTGTCCCCGGTTGATCAGGATATCCTTCTCTTCGCTTTTTTATTTTCAGAATGACAAACTTGAATGCTTGTTCTTATTTTTAATGATGGAACTTTTTAATGATGGAACAGCCGCACGCCGTTAAAGATCAGAACGATACCGTAGCGGTTGCAGGTATCAATGACATGATCGTCGCGGACCGAGCCGCCTGCTTCAACAATATAGGACACGCCGCTCTTGCGGGCCCGTTCAATATTATCACCAAACGGGAAGAAAGCGTCGGAAGCCAGGGAGACGCCGCTGACCTGCGCCAGCCAGGCTTTCTTTTCTTCTGCCGTCAGGACCTCAGGCTTTTCCGTGAAGACTTCCTGCCAGCTTCCCTCGCGCAGCAGGTCTTCCCATTCGTCGGAAATATAGACGTCGATCGCGTTATCGCGGTCAGGCCGCCGGATCTTCTCTTTAAACGGCAAGCTCAATACCTTCGGATGCTGACGGAGATGCCAGATATCCGCTTTGTTGCCCGCCATGCGCGTGCAGTGAATACGGGACTGCTGGCCGGCGCCGATCCCGATCGCCTGGCCGTCTTTGGCATAAACAACGGAATTGGACTGGGTATATTTGGCCGTGATCATCGCGATCAGCAGATCGCGTTTGGCTCCCTCCGGCAATTCCTTATTTTCAGATACGATATTCTGAAGCAGATTTTCGTCGATCTTCACATCGTTGCGCTGCTGATGGAAACGCACGCCGTACACTTCTTTGCTTTCCATTGGTTTGGGCGTATAGTTGGGATCCATCTGCAGGACCAGATAGGTTCCCTTGCGTTTTGCGCGTAAAATTTCAAGCGCTTTTTCACTGTAAGACGGAGCGATCACACCGTCGGAAACTTCCTTAGATAAGAAACGGGCCGTGGCTTCATCACATTCCTCAGACAGCGCCGCAAAATCACCATAGGAAGACATCCGGTCAGCACCGCGGGCACGGATATACGCGCAGGCAATCGGCGTCAGCTCGATTCCTTCACAGAAATAGATCTTTTTCATTGTTTCATCCAAGGGCAGCCCGATCGCCGCGCCGGCTGGAGATACATGTTTAAAGGAAGCCGCGGCGGCCATGCCGGTCGCTTCCTTCAATTCCCTGACAAGCTGCCAGGCGTTGAGGGCGTCCAGCAAATTGATATAGCCGGCCCGTCCATTTAAAACGGTAAAGGGCAGGTCGCCTTCTTCAATATCAACGCTGGCTGGTTTCTGGTTGGGGTTGCATCCGTATTTCAGCTGATCCTCTTTCATCTGTTCTCCTCCTTTTACGAAAAAAAGCCGCACTGCTGGTCCACAATGGCCCAGACGGTCGGCTCTGCTTAGCATTAACTTCCCTGTGGTCAATTCCACTTCCGTCAGTCGGTTAACTGTCTAAAAATTATCACGCTTCCGTCTTTGTGTCAAGCCTTCTTCCGTGAAGTTTTCCCCATTTTGAAAGGGAACTTTACAAATGGCCTGCCCAAAACTCACAGCCCGCTGCCGCCGCTTTGCGGCATATCAAGGAAATCGAAAATCGAGCTGGTGACCACCGCGCCGTATTGCTTCAGAAACGTCTCGCTGTCCATGCTGCGGTTGCGGCACAGCCAGTGATTGACCGTATAGCACAAACTGTTGCCGAAGTATCCGGCCAGCTCTTCCTCGCTCATCGTACCTAACTGCTCCGGCCGGCCATAACGGCGGAACATCTCGGTAAACAGCTGCTGGACGTTTTCTTCAAACAAGTCTTCAAAGCTGTTCTGACCCGTGATCCGAAATGCGATCTGATAGAATTCGCGGTTTTCCACAAAGTTATCGAGCATCGCTTTGACAGCTTGAAGGAATTGCTTCTTTTCAATATACGGGAGTGCGGTTTCCACCGTATCCAGATAGATGATGTAGCTTAAAGCGGCGTACTTATCTTCGAAGTAATTGTAAAACGTCGCCCGGATGACGCCGGTTTTGTCGCAGATTTGTTTAATCGTGATCTTCTCAAAACTTTTCTGCAGCATGAGTTCTTTCAGGCTTTCAGCCAGAAAGCGTTTCATCATCCCCCGTTTTTCCATGCTCGTCCCCCCTACCGCAGATGCGTCAGCACCTGGAAAAGAATCTTGAGACTGATCAAAAAGAGAATGACGCTGCCCGCCGTGAAGATCGTCCGGCGATACGCCAGCCCCAGCCGATAGCCGATCTGTTGTCCCAGCTCAACGCAGACCAGCGTAACCAGCGTTGAAATCAGACATATCTGAATCGAGTCTGTCTGAAGCAGTGTCATACTCGTGCCCAGCAAGAACACGTCGACGCTGGTAAGCAATCCCAGGATCAGTACTTTTTTGTAGTTAAAGCTTTCGTCGTGACGTTCCTCAAAAGCTTTTTGACGAAATGCCTGAATCAACAGGAAGCAGCCCAGCGCAAACAGGATCAGCGCGGCGATTACCTGATTGACATGCAGCACCAGCTGGCTTTTGATCAGAGAACCGGCCAGCGACCCCAGCACGATCATCAACAGACTGGATCCGGCGAAGATCAAACTGTTCATCAGCGAACGGCGATGTTCCTGAGGATTCATCATCGCGCCCCGCGCCATCATGACCACAAAGCAATCCAGCGACAAAGCCAGGCAGGTGACCAGAATTTCGAGTGTATTCACCTGATTCTCCCTCCTTTATTGTTTACAGACCCAGTATAGCCGAAGGGGAACAGGGATGCGATAGACAATCGTCAGATTCTGTCAATTCTTCCGGATTCCCAGCCTGCTTTTTAAAACGGCAGGCATGGCGGCGGATTAACTCAGCCTTCAGCAAGACGGATATTTCCCATTCGCTGCAATCTTATGAAAACGGATCTTCCAACAGCCGAAACACCGGGTTTTGTCCCTGAATAGACAAAAGCGCAAAAAGAAAAAATCAGCGGCACTTGCGATCCGCTGATTCTAAGCCCGGGTTATTCAATCATAATGGTTTTCTCGTTTTCCACAGCCGGCGCATCCTTCTTCGGCAGAACGATCTTCAGCTCGCCGTTTTCATAGTGAGCTTTGATATCCTCCGGTGTCACCGCCTCGCCGACATAGAAGCTTCTGGAGCAGGAGCCCTGAACCCGCTCCTGGCGGATTACATTGCCCTGATCATCCTTTTCTTCCTTATTGGTATTGCGGATAGCGGAAACCGTCAGATAGCCGTCTTCCAAATCCATCTTAATGTCTTCCTTGCTGCAGCCTGGCAATTCAATGTCAAGCAGATAACTGCCGTCCTTCTCATGGATGTCACAGCGCATCGCCGTAATTGCGTTGCGGTGGAGCAGCGGTTCGTCAAACACGTCATCAAAGAAGTCGTCAAACATCATTCTCGGTAGTAATCTCATACATCACACCTCTTTCTGTTTTCAACTTATGCGATCCTGCCTGATCAGAACTCTGATTGCTCAGAGAAGTTATTCAATCGAAATGGTCTTTTTGGTCTGCATCGCCTGCGGATCCTTCTTCGGGACGAAGACCTTCAGTTCGCCATTCTCATAGCGGGCTTTAATATCCTCGACATTCATTTCCTCACCGATAAAGTAGGTCCGGGTGCAGCTGCCGCTGAAACGTTCCTGGCGAACGAGCTTGCCCTGTTCGCTTCGTTCTTCATTGGAAGCTGTGCGGGCGGCCGCAATCGTCAGATAACCGTCTTCCAGTTCCATTTTGATTTCTTCCTTTTTAAATCCAGGGAGTTCAATATCCAGAAGATAGCCATCTTCTTGTTCGCGAATATCGGTTTTCATGACAGCCGGGACGTTATTCTTTCTGAAAAATGGATCCTTAAGAACCTCGTCGGCCAAGTTGTCCATCCAGGTATTTGGTACAAATCTCATCTTGAATCGCCTCTTTCTATCTGTCTTATTCCTGGCTTCATTGGGTCTTTCCCAACTTGCAATTTTAGTATATCACAGTTTTTAGCACTGTCAATAGATAAGTGCTAATTTTCTTATTTTAATTTCACAAGTTCACAAAGTACGCCTTTCATAGAGCATCGCAATGATTTTGTCAATCCGGCGAATTCGTTGTTCCTCTGCACCTTGTTCAGCATAATTCATGATTCGTTCCCGCTGCCAGGGATCAAGCAGCTGAAAAAAATAACAAGCGCTTCGATTGGCCAGAAGGGCTTCCTGCAGGGCTTGAGGACACCGCGTCAGGCATTCACCGGCTTCCGGAGCCAGCCAGATTTCAACGGTGCCGCCGGCGGTGAGCGGCTGCAGGGAAAAAGCTTCCGCAGGGAGTTCCAGTGTCCAGAGACAGCCTTTTCTTTCCGCCTTTTGTTTGAATAACAGGGTTCCCAGCATGACGATCAGCGCCCCTTCCGGCATGGTCTCCGTCTTGATTTCAAGGTGCGGCTGCGGAACAGCGCGGACAATTCCTTCAATCTGCATCATGATTTCCTCCTGGCCTCTAGTATGCCTCGGCGGATTTAATTTATTTTTATTTTCACGCCTTTCTGCGGCAGAACCGTCTGATCTGCGCTGTTCGATTTTGCCGGTTTTTGCGTAAGAGGACAGAGGATCCGGATGGCGGTTTCTCCGCTTTGTCTGAATTTTAATCCTGCTTTTGTCTTTTCCCGCGAAGAAACGCTTGAAAAAACGAAATAAAAACTGCCAGTCTTCTGCGTAGAAGTCCCTGACAGTTTTTAATCGGCCGCTTTTTTAACGGTCTTTGAGATTGGTTTGATAAAACGTCTTCAGCGAAGCGGTCAGCGGATCGTTTTTTCCTTTGCGCTCATGCCGCGTCAGCAGAGTCAGAAAGACAAGGCCGCCTAAGAAGCAGACGATCATATCTGTCATCGTATCATAAACGCCCTGGGTGTAGTGATTGATCGCGTCGATCTTCAGAAAGATCAGGCAGGCGAATTCAAAGCATTCCCACAGAAAGGCGATCATCATGTTGATCCCCTGAATCGACAGACATTTTAAAAGGTAATGGCGCCGCGAGTCTTCCGTCCATTGTTGTTTCAGCCAGCAATAAACCAGTGTGATCCCGGCGCAGATCAGAATGCCGGAGCTGAAATGCAGAACTTTGTCAAAGCAGGGAATGGCATAGCCGTTAAGCGTATTGCCGATAATCATCGCGACGGCGATGAACAGCTGCGTCCAGAACAACAAACCCCAGGCGTTTTTTAATTTCAACCCTTTGACCGCCAGCGGACCGATCAGCTGCACGCCCAGCGCCATTGCCAGATAGCCCAGCTTGGCGTAGAGGTGATGCTGCAGCTGAAAGATTGTGCTGATAATCATCAGCGCCGCCGAAGCGCCGTATAAAAAGATACATGCTTTTTTCATGATCAGACTCGCGACCTCCCTGTCTGCGTTATGCCGGCTGTTTTTTTAAGCTTACCGGAATTGGAAATCCAAAGTTTTCAATGACTTTCACAACGCGGATCATGTCTATGCGCCGCGTCGGTATTTTATTAATATGCCCCGATTTCCTGCCGTTCCGCTTCAAAACTTTTCTTTATCGTTTTTAAAGCGATCGGCACGAAGATCAGCGCGACGAGCAGCTCCGCCGCCGGATAACAGAACCAGACAGCGCCCAGGCCGCCCAGCTGGCCGAGTATCCAGGCCAGCGGAATGATGAATACCAGCTGGCGCAATAACGACATGACCAAGCTCATCATGCCTTTGCCTAACGCCTGGAACATCGTCGTCATGATGATGCTGCAGGCCGCCGGCAAGAAGCACAGCGCCAGCACCCGCAGCGCATAGCCGCCCAGCTGAAGCATCTGATCAGAGCCGTTGAACAGCTTCAGCAGCATCTCCGGCATCGTCCAGAACAGCACCGTGCCGACAAGCATGATCGTGACCGCCACGCCGAAAGAGAGCGCCAGCGTGCGGGTGAAGCGTTTTTCATCCGCCGCGCCGTAGTTGTAGCCCAGAATCGGCATAGCGCCCTGGTTCAGGCCGAAAATCGGCATGAAGACAAACGACTGAAGCTTGAAATAGATGCCCAGCACCGCCACTGCCGTTGCAGAAAAGCTCATCAGAATGGCGTTCATCGCAGTCGTCGTCAGGGAACCGATCGCGTTCATGACAAACGTCGGAATCCCGACGCGGTAGATATCCTTGGCCGCCTGCATCTGCGGATGATGCCGCCATGGCGCGATATCGACCTCATGCGTGCCGACTTTCAAGACGATCAAGACGAAGATCATCGCCAGGATCTGACCGATAACCGTCGCCACCGCCGCGCCGGCCACGCCCATTTTCGGTACGCCGAAATAACCGAAGATGAAAATCGGATCAAGAATAATATTGGTAATCGCGCCGATCAGCTGCGAAATCATCGGCACGATCATGTTGCCGGTTGCCTGCAGCACGCGCGAACAGGTCATTTCAATCATGACGCCGACTGAGAATACCATGACGATCATCAAATACTGCGACCCCATCGCAAACACCGCGGCGTCCTGCGTAAACAGGCCGACAAACGGCTTGGCCAGAAACAGACCGACGAGCATGCACAGCGCCATGTTGATCAACGACAGCACGATTCCGGTATTCGCCGCAATATTCGCTTCCTCCCGGCGTTTCTCGCCTAACCGGCGGGCGATCAGCGCATTGGTGCCGACCCCGACGCCCAGCGCCAGCGCGATGATCAGCATCTGCAGCGGAAAGGCGATCGAAACCGCGACCAGCGCGTCTTCGCTGACCTGTGCGACGAAAATACTGTCGACAACGTTGTATAACGACTGAACCAACATCGAAAAGATCGCCGGCACCGACATGCTGAAAAGCAGCTTGCCGACCGGCATGGTCCCCATTTTATCGGAATTGAATTTACTCATAAAACCCCTGCTTTCTTAAATCAATAGTCTTATTCTAGTTGAATTGGACATATTCTACAAGTCCTATTTTAAAGGGATTCCGCACGGGAATGGGTGATCGGTTTTTGCTTTTATAATATAGAACAGACTGTGTACGCTAAATTTCTGAAAGTCAGGAAGGATTGTTTGAGACTGGAAATCATGATAAGATGAAAACCAAGAGGTGATCGCATGCGGCTGAAAGAAGATTTTCATCACACGATCGTGATCGAACGGTCGGAATTTATCTGTTATGTACGCAAATGTCTGGATGAAGTGCAGGCCAAGGCGTTTATTCAGGAAATCCGGAAGCTGCATCCGGAAGCGAATCATCATTGTTACGCGTATATCGCCGGGCAGCACAACGAACTGCAGCGTTCCAACGACGCGGGAGAGCCCGGCGGGACTGCGGGCGTCCCGATGCTGGAATCCTTGAAGCTCAGCGGCCTGCAGGATTGCTGCGCCGTCACGGTGCGGTATTTCGGCGGAATCAAACTGGGCGCGGGCGGCTTGGTTCGGGCGTATTCCCGATCGGTCAGCGAAACGCTGAAGCTGGCGCCGAAGGTGGAAACGATCCAGATGGACCGCTACACGCTGACGTTTTCCTACGACCTGATCGGCAAGCTGGATTATTTATTAAAGGATCAGGCGGACATCGTGGCAAAAGAGTATGGCGAACAGGTGGTCTACGAGTTTTTAACGACAAATTCTTCCTTAATCGAAAAAATTCAGGAGCTGACCAGCGGACGTTACCCCTGCCGCTGGCTGGCGCGGGAGCTGGTGGAAAAGGATTGCGGCTGACGCTTCATTGGTTTCCCCAGACAATCCGGCTAACGAAGTAATGCTGTGTATCCCGATTCATTGACAGCCGGCACTGCCGGCTAACGAAGTAACCGGGTTTCCTCAGAATCGTTCAGCTTGTTCAAAAGCAGACTTTTTTCTTGTGCTTCCCGCAGCGCAGGGGCGGTGTTATAATAAATTAGATTTTCAGACACTGTGTCTGAACGATAGAGGAATAACGAATGAATTTAAAGCTTCAGCCGTTTCTGCCCTCCGGCTTCGATCCCCAGGAAGGCAGACATTTATTGAAAGAAACGATCGACCTGGCCTGGCCGGCGACGGTGGAATCGATCTTCGTCGGATTGGCGTCGCTGGTCGATACGATCATGGTCAGCACTCTGGGCACAACCGCGATTGCGGCAATCGGCCTGACCAACCAGCCGAAATTTATTGCGATTGCGTTCATCGCTTCCCTGAACGTCGGCATCACGGCGATCATTTCCCGCCGAATTGGCGCCAATCGGCTGGACGACGCCAATACCTGTCTGCGGCAGTCGTTGTTGATGTCCGTGCTGATCTCGGCGCTGGTCTGCGGCTTATCGTTTCTGTTTGCCCGGCCTTACATCCAATTCGCGGGCGCGCAGGCGGACACGATTGATCTGGCGGTGCAGTATTTCCGGATTGTCATCGTCGGCCAGTTCTTCGGCAATATCGGGATGACGATCAACGCCGCCCAGCGCTGCGCCGGCAACAGTAAGATCTCGATGCGCACCAATCTGGCGGCCAACGGGATCAATGTGGTTTTCAATTATCTTTTGATCGGCGGACATTTTGGCTTTCCGCGCTTAGAGGTGGCGGGCGCGGCGATCGCGACGGCACTGGGCTGCTTCATTGCGTTTTTAATGAGCGTCCAGTCGTTGGTCAGTCCCAAAAGCAAGCTCCGGCTGACGTTGAAAAAAAGCTGGCTGCCAAGCCGGGAGGTGTTGGCGCCGGTCGGCGAGATTTCGTTCAGCGCGTTTGTGGAACAGCTGTGCATGCGGCTGGGTTTCTTCCTGTATGCCTTAATCGTCGCTGGCCTGGGTACCAAGATGTTTGCGACACATCAGATCTGCATGAATATCTGCAATATCTGTTTCAGCTGCTACGACGGCTTTGCGGCCGCCGCGGCGGCCTTAGTCGGCCAGAATTTAGGCCGCAGGCGCAGCGATCGGGCGGAGTGCGTCACTGTGATCTGCAACCGGCTGGCGATGACGATGGCGGTTCTCATGGTGGCCGGGCTGATCCTGTTTCGCGCGCCGTTAATTCAAATGTTTACCGCGGATCCGGAAATCATCCGGCTGGGATCGTGGATTATGATACTGTTCGCGCTCAGCGTCCCTTCTTTAAGCGCGATGACGGTGTATGGCGGCGCGCTGCGCGGAGCCGGGGACACACGCTTAATCGCGGTGTATGCCTTAGTTTCGACCACGATCATCCGCCCGGCCCTGTCCTGGCTCTTATGTTATCCGGTCGGATTGGGTGTGATCGGACCGTGGATCGGCTTGCTTGTTGACTTTGTGCTGCGGTTTGTACTCTGCCGCCGGCGCTATCAAACCGGCCTGTGGAAGCAGCGGGTTTATTAATATCGCTAAAACAGACTTGGAATTTCACGAAACTTAAAAGCCTTGGATTCTGCGCTCGAATTTTCATTCAAACCAAAACAAAAAGCTGGTCATGCTCAGCCTGAATTCAGGCTGGATATGGCCAGCTTTTATATCATTGCTTCCACTATAAATTAATTCGGTCTCCTATCCCAGTTTAATTCTCAGATCTTGGAAAGCGTTATCTTATGTTTTGTTGAGTTAAGCTTGCTTAAAAGTTACGAAGCCCCGGCTTATTCAAACTCCACTTTGGCGACACGCACAATCCAGTGGCTGCCATATGGGAAGCCGACCGCGCGGTAGCTGCAGACGTCATCCTTCTGGCTGAACAATAATTCCTCGCCGTTGTCGATCCAGCGGATCGATTTGACCTTGCGGTGCAGATTGGACAGCGAATGATCCTCATCGGTGCTTTCATACGCCGCGACGACGTCCTTCGGCCCCAATAGCGGAAGATCGTGGACATACACATACGCCGCCCCGTCTTTTTCCAGCACGAAGTCTTTTTCATGGCTGCAGCGGATATCGCACACCTTGCCATCATACAGCGAATCCTTCGCCATCGCCGTCCACTGGCCGATGACTTCCAATAACGCTTCCGTCATCTTCGTAACGCCGCCCTGGCCGGTCAGCCCGATGTTCAGCAGATAGTTGGCCCCGACCTTGCGGGCATGACACAGCCGTTCGATCATCTGACGCGGACTCTTGTAATCCAGATCATGCGCCGCGATGCCCCAATGCCGGTTCATCGTCTGGCACATTTCCGCCGTGATGTATTTGGCCTTGCCTTCGCGGTCCATCGGCGTCGCCTGACCCTGTTCAAACGTAACGGAATCCAGCTCCGGATGACCGGCTTCGCCCTGACGGGACAGACCGGTGTTGTTGATGATCATCGCATCCGGCTGCAGCCGCCGGATCATGCCGTAGAACTCATCCAGCTTCCAGTCCGCATCGCGCTTGGACCAGTTGCCGTCGAACCACAGCCCGCCGATTTTCCCATAGTGTGTGCACAGAATCTCCACCGACTTGGACAGATATTCCAGATAAGCGTCGAAATCGGCGTCAAAATCAGGATGAACCCAGTCTAAGGTCGTGTGATACAGGATCGGCAGGATATCTTCCTCGCGGCAGGCCTCGACAAATTCTTTGACCAGATCCCGTCCGCACGGTGTATGCATGACGTCGTAATCGGTCAAACCGCGGGTATCGTACAATGAAAAACCGTCGTGGTGCCGCGTCGTCAGCGTGATGTATTTCATGCCCGCCTGTTTGGCCAGCGCCACAATCTTCTTTGCATCGAAGTCCTCCGCCGTAAAGTTGTTGAACAGCTCGGTGTACTTTTCCTGGGAAATATGATGCAGGTTCATCGTCCATTCCCCTTGCGCTAACTGGGAATACAGTCCCCAGTGGATAAACATGCCGAAGCCGCGCTTTTCAAAGTCGGCAATGTATTTTGCCGGTACAGGAATACTCATAATAACAGCCCTCTTTCTTTCTCTCTGCTTTTATTGTATCAAAATTTCAGAGGCAAAACGACTGGAATTTCGCGATCTGTCCAAAGCGGGCGCCGTTGCGTGGCAGCTCTCAGCGCTTCTCAAAGTCCGCAGCCGGTTTTCTGACATAACAGGTAAAAGAAAAGAACGGCGTGTGTCCGTTCCTTTCAAAAGAAATGGATTAAATAAAGCTCAGCAGCGCGCTAATCACGCCCACGCCGACCATGACTTTGATCGGGCTTGGTTCCCATTTGCGCAGAATGAAGAACGCCGCCGCAAAGAAGATCAGATTCTGCGGGTCAAGAAATTCCAGACCGAAGCCCGCCGCGCCTTCTTTGAAGAACGCCAGCTTGCAGATCGACAGCCCCGCCGAAGCGATCAGAGCGATGACGACCGGGCGCAGACCGGACAGAATGCCTTTCATCAACGACAGGTTTTTATATTTGGTATAAACGTAAGCCAGGGATAAGACGATGATGCAGGAAGGGGCCACGCAGCCGATCGTCGCGATGATCGCGCCCGGCAGACCCGCGATATGCGTGCCGACAAACGTCGCAGAGTTGATCGCGATCGGTCCCGGCGTCATTTCCGCAATCGTGATGATATCCGCAAACTGTGTCATTGACAGCCACTGGTGAATTTCGACGACCTGACTCTGGATCAGCGGCATCGCCGCGTAACCGCCGCCGATGCTGAACAGGCCGATCTGGAAAAAGCTCAGAAACAGCTGGACTAAGATATTCATTTCTGTTCCTCCCCTTCTTTCGCTTTCTTCTCCCGCGCCATGTAGTCTACCGTGCCGATCGCACCGCAGACGACGATGATGATCAGGATATTGACCTTAAAGTAAACGCTGGCGATGAACGCCGCAACCAACAGGAAATACTTGACGACATTCTTTTCCTTTACCAATCCCTTTAACATATTCCAGACGACGTCCAGAATGACGGCCGCGACCGCCGCCTGCATGCCGCGCATCACAGCGCTGACAATCGGCGAACTGCGGAACGCCGCGTAGAAATAGGAAATAATCGTTAAGATAATTAACGGCGGCAGCACGGTCGCCACAATGTTGACCAACGCGCCCGGCACCCCTAACAGCCGGTAGCCGATGATGATCGATCCGTTGACCGCGATCGCGCCCGGGGAACTCTGGGCAATCGCCACCATGTCCAGCATTTCTTCCTCGTCGATCCAGTGCAGCTCGTCGACAAACTTCTTTTTCATCAACGGGACAATAACGAACCCGCCGCCGAACGTAAACATGCTTAACGTAAATGTCGAAGCGAACATTTTCGTATACATCTGTAATTTTGAAGGCTTTTTCTTCTCTTCCATTTGTGTCATCTCTTCTTCCTCCCGCTCTATTATAAGACTTGTGTTCTCATAAAGACAATAATATAATTTTATAAATAACATATCATTTTTGATATGAACTCTTTTTCAGAAAGGAGCGTTGCTTATGACTCTGCGTCATCTGCGGATTTTTGTGGAAGTCTGCCGCACCGGAAGTATCACCAAAGCTGCGGAAAGCTTGCATTTAAGTCAGCCGGCGGTCTCGCTGGCGATCCGGCAGCTGGAGGATTATTATGGGATTTTATTGTTTGATCGGATCTCGAAGAAGTTGTACCTGACGGAATCGGGAAATAAAATGCTGAGCTATGCGAGCCACATCATCGAATCGTTCGACGATATGGAAACGCAGCTGAAAAACTGGGACAGTGCGGGGACGCTGCGGATCGGTTCCAGCATCTCAACCGGGACGCAGATGCTGCCGCAGTTAGTCCGGCGCTTCAACCTGCGGTTTCCTCAGATCCGCACTCAGGTTCTGATTGACAACTCGCGGATTATCGAAGACAAAGTGCTGACGAACCAGCTTGACCTGGCGTTGGTGGAAAGCTTGTCCTATTCGCCGGATATCGTCTGCATACCGTTTTACACCGACCGGCTGATTGTCATCACAGCCCCAAAGCATCCGCTGACCCAGAATCCGGAGTGCACGGTCAAAGCGTTCGCTGATTATCCGGTCTTGCTAAGGGAACCGGGCAGCGGCACCCGGGAGGTCGTCGACGCCCTGCTGGTGACCGCCGAAGTTCAGATTACGCCGTTGTGGGAAAGCACGAGCACCCGTTCGATCATCAACGCCGTCAAGGAGAACATCGGAATCTCGATTTTGCCTTACGAGCTGGTCAAAAACGAAATTCAAAGCGGCGCGATCGCCGGACTCCCGCTGGCCTCCCCACTGCCCAACCGCACCTGCAGTATCATTCATCACCGCAACAAATATCTGACGCCCTCCGCTCAAGCATTTATCGAGGTCTGTCAGGAATACTCCAATCTTTCCACCGAATCATTCCAGACGGAAGAGGAGCGGCGGAGCCAAACTGAATAACGTAGTGAGTCGCGCCCTTTTCATGCCGCGGCAAAGACCCTGACCGGGAAACATTCTCATCCTCATCGAAAATAGAACGATAAAAAAGAATTCCGGCTCATTCCGTTTCACACGGACAAAGAAAGGAATTCTTTTTGTTTAACTCTTGATCTCTGCGTAATATTCACTCAGAAACGGCACCGGAAACGTCACGCGAACGTCCGATGCCCCTCCTTGCGTCTGAAAATCCGGCTTAGCGGTTGATTTCCAGCAGCTTCTGATTGAGTTCTTTTTCGATCTTACGCAGTTCAGCTTCAGCTTCAATCCGCTTCTGACGGCCTTCCTTCTGAATCTGAGCGACTTCGTCCAGCGTTGAAATCAGCGCTTCGTTGGTATGCTGCAGCGTTTCGATATCGACGATGCCGCGTTCTGATTCCTTGGCGGTTTCGATCGTCGCCATTTTCAGCGTATCGGCGTTCTTCTTCAACAGCTGGTTGGTCATCTCGTTGACCTCGCGCTGTGCTTCCATCGCCTGCTTGGAATGATTCAGGCCCAGTGCCAGCACCATCTGACTTTTCCACAGCGGAATCGTATTGACCAGCGTCGACTGGATCTTTTCCGTCATCAGTGTATCGTTATTCTGAACCAGACGGATCTGCGGCGCCATCTGCAGGGCGACCGTGCGCGTCAGCTCCAGATCGTGAATCTTCTTTTCGAACCGATCACAGGCGTTGGCCAGATCGTTTGCCTTCTGTGCGTCTTCCGGCAAGCCGCTCTTCTGGGCGGCGGCGATCATCTGCGGCAGATCCTTGCTGCGAACTTCCTGCAGCTTTTTCTTGCCTGCTAAAATATACATCGTCAGTTCCTTAAAATGAACCATGTTCTTTTCATACAGCTGATCCAAAAGGGCGATATCGCGCATCAGCGTGATCTGATGATCTTCCAGCGCCTTGGAAATTTTATTGACGTTCAGCTCCGCCTTATCGTACCGGGCCTTCATCTTTTCCATCTTGTTCGTCGTCTTTTTGAACATCCCGAACAAGCCTTTTTCTTCTTCTTCATCCGCGGAAAAGCCTTTCAGCTCGCCGACCAGATCCGCCATCATTTCGCCGACCTCGCCTAAATCCTTCGTTCTGACGTTCTGCAGAGCGGAATCGGAGAAGTCCGCAATTTTCTTCTGGGCTTCCGCGCCGTATTGCAGCACTGTCGTAGACGAAGTGACGTCAATCTGCTTGGAAAAGTCGTCGACCATTTTCTGTTCTTCCGGGCTTAACTGCACTTCCTGCTGCTGATCCGCGGTCTTTAACTGCGGAGCTGGCTCCGCAATCGGTTCTTCTTCGGTCATCTGGGGATTCAGCGTCAGCGTAATTTTCTCTTCAGCCATGATTATTCCTCTTTTCTATCAATTCTGATACGTTTACCTCTTTAATCTTAGACGGTCGCTTTCCGCTTGTCAAGAAACTCCCGAAGGTCGGAAGCGATCAATTTTGTTCGTTTGTGAAACTTCTTTATTTTCTTCGCGATCGCGGCTGAAAATTCCGGTGTTTCCGGGATCGCGTTCCTCACTGACTTCCCCTTTTTGATCAATCTCTCAACAAAAAAGCTGCCGCAAAGGACTGCTCGATTTTTAAGCTTAAAGCCGGCATGGCATTTTATAGCTCCGGCAGGTTGGGAGTGAGCACTCAGGAAAGCTCGAGATCAAAATCTTCCCGAAGCAACAGATCCATTCGTGCCTGCGGGTCATTGAGAATCCGGCGGGACTGGTTCAGAATTGCTTTTTCTACCGTGTTGCGCGCTAAACGGCCGTTGCCGCTGCGGGCGGCGGAATTCATCTGAACGGCGTTGAAATAAATCGTCAGATCATTCAGACAGCTCTCGTCGATCACATAGTCTTTGCCCTGAGCCAGCGAAACGGCGATCTGCGTCAGTTCGCTGCCGGTATAGTCGGCAAAATTCAGAATATTCGGGAAACGGGATTTCAAGCCGGAATTGGCGTTGAGGAATTCTTCCATCTCACGGCTGTAGCCCGCGAGAATGACGATCAGATCATCGCGGTGATCTTCCATGCCCTTAACCAGCGTATCGACGGCTTCTAAACCAAAGCTGTCGTCCTTGCCGCGGACTAACGAATAGGCTTCGTCGATAAACAGCACGCCGCCCAGCGCGGATTCGATGATCTGCTGGGTCAAAGGCGCGGTATGGCCGACATAGCGGCCGACCAGATCGCTGCGGCTGACCTCGATCAGCTGCCCCTGCGTTAACAAGCCGAGCGCCTTAAACAGCCGGGCGACCAGCCGGGCCATCGTCGTCTTGCCCGTGCCTGGATTGCCGGTAAAAATCATGTGGCGGGACAGCGGCGCGGCTTTTAGTCCTTGTTTCTGCCGCAGCTGCGTCACTTTGTAATGTTCTTCCATCGACTGCACCGTGTCCTTGACTTCCTGCAGACCGACGATCGCGTCCATTTCCTTTCGGATCGCGTCGAGATCGTCCTTTTCCAGCCGGATCAGATCCGACATCGCCAACCGCTGGCCGTTCACTTCAAAAACCCATTCCCGTCCGGATTCCGCACGAACCTCCAGAACCGGCTCCGGCTGCTTCAGGCACAGCTCGTTGATCGCCGCGTTCAGCTGACGCACATCCTTTTCCAAAGCCAGCGCTCCAGCGGAGGTTTCCAGAACCGCCAGTCGTTTCTGCGCCGCATCGTCGTCCAGGGTCAGCGTCACGTTCAGCTGTTTCTTTGCGTTCTGCACGCTGTCATTTAATAACCGCTGGTAAATCGTCAGCAGCACCTCCGGACTTAACGGCTGCGCTGCCGGCTGGTCAAGAATTTGTTCCACCATCGAATTCGGGAAGTTCTGCATCAGCGTCTTGCGCGAAATCGTCAGAAAGACGATATATTTGTTCGTCAACTTCAAGGTGGATACGGTTTGCGTCACTAACGAGCTGCCGGCTTCCACCAGTTGTTTTCCTTTATTTAAAACGTAGCGCTTGTTCAGCGTCACTTCTTCATTCTGGCACAGCTTCATCAGCTGGTTGAGAAACGGCGGGTACAACGCCTCCGCCTGTTCGATGACGATGACTTCCGCCGGTGCGCAGGATGCCGCGTAAATATCCTGAATGAAGACCTTTTCCTGCTCGCTGCCGGCATAATGCGAGCCGTTGATCGTCACGACGTCCGCGCTGGCCAGCCAGTGTTTTTCAGCCAGAATGTCGATCATCGTGGACAACGCCAGATGCCGGCCGCTGCCCGCCGGGCCGCTGATCACAAACACATTGCGCAGCCGATCCTCTGACTGGCCGCTCGCCAACGGGCGGAAAAAGGCCCGCGACAAATCGGCCAGAAAGGATTCCTGGCCTAAAACGACGGTTCCGGTCTGGGCCGCGGCTTCCTGCATTCCGTTCAGCACGGCCTGCAGGTCCTGAGCCTGACGCTTTTGTTGATTCTCAACGTCGACCGAAATCCCGAAATCTTTCTGAACCTCGGCCTGCAGCTTCGCGAAATCCTGATCCGTAAACCCCAGATCGCGGGATTGATCGCGCAGGGCCTCCGATTGTTTTTGTAAATCCTCGCTTTGCCGGCGCAGAATCGCATTGAGCTGATCGACAGCGTTTTCCGTCGTATTCAGCGTATCCTCCGCTTTTTTTTGATTTGCCTGCGCCTGATCCAGCCCGTTCTGCATCTCATCTTGACTTTTCCGGACTTGTTCAAGGTAGTCTTCCGCCGACACGGTGTTCAGCCGGTGACCGCGGAACATCGAATTGATCAGCTGATCCAGATCTTTTTTTTCATTATCCTTCGCCATGGGCTGCCCTCTAGTAGACTTTCAGTGCGGCCGCAAGCCGGTCGCTGATCTCTTCCATCATCAGATCACGGGATTGTTTCAATGCGCGGGCAACGAGCTTCAGACCGTCGTAATAGCCCTCGTCATATTTATTGCTGCGCTGGCGCGTGTTCTGTTGGTAATATTTGCGGATTTCCTCGTCGACGATCTTTTCATACATCATCATATCGTTCTGATTGATGGCCATGCGGCGCAGATAACGCTGGACTGCATCCTGGTGTCCGTCGCGGTAATAGCCGCGCTGACGGGGAGGATACACGATGTTTTCCAGCATCTCCCGCACATACTCATAACGGGTGCGGTAGCGGCCGTGACGGCGATGCACGGCGGCGGTCACCGGACGTTTGCGGGTCCGGCTGTTGCCGCTGAGGCCTTCCTGAATCTCGCCGCTGATCAGATCGCTCATCGTATCGTAGCCCTGTTTGCGGGCTTCTTCGTTGATCGTTTCGCGCACCATCTGTCCAAAATCGGCAAGGTTGGTATTCATGAAATCTTTATCGTTAAAATGTTTATCGAATAAATCGTCTAAATAATCGGTGTTTTTGCGTTTCTGACTCATGGATTCACCTACTTTCTGACGCTCGACAGCGTGCCTTCCTGAACCAGTCCGTCTTTTTTCAGCAGTGCTTCCAGCGTGGTCATATCGGCTGATAAACTCATCAGATCATCTTCCGCCATCGTTGCGCTGATCGTTTTCATCGCTTCGTTAATCAGGATAATCGTCTTGTTCAGGCGATCCTCAGCCTCCTGGAAATCTTCATGGTTGGCCGCAGACTGGCCGATATTCTTGTAATTCTCCAGAATGTCCAAGAGGATCGGCAGATAGTATTGGTAAAGCTTGTCGAGCTTGTCTTTATTTTCCGGGAATTTTTCCTCGGCGATCGCCAGGTGTTTCAACAGCGCGCAGGTCTGATACAGACCGTTGGTGATCGATTCATTGGCGATCTCGGTATTCAGAGCGTTGATTTTTTCAATGTAAGCTTCAGCCCGGTCGAGTTCCGGCTGTTCCGGCTCCGGCTGCGGGGCGGCGGGTTCTTCTTTCGGGGCAGCTTCCGGTTCCGGAGCGGCTGCGGTCCGCGGTTTTTCTTCCGGCTGCGGCTGCTTGGCAAATTCCACCAGTAAGCGCAGGACTTCGTTATACAGCCGCGGGTAACGCTCACCGAACTCGTCGAGCGTGCCGATGCAGTCGTCGTCTTTCAACAGGATTAAATTGCGCAGTCCGGTATATTCCGCTTTTTCCGGCCGCAGACTGATTTCTTCCAGCAGCGGCAGCTTTTCATGCGTGCGGAAATAACGGCCCAGCGCTTCGTTCACCAGGTCGCTCTGCCGGCCTGACAGGCGTGTGCGGCTTTGTCCGGAAGAAGAACGCCGGCGCACGGTTTCCCGTCCTTCGTTATTCTTCGTCACCGACTTATAAATTATAAAAAAGATAATCAACGGAAAAAGCAGGCCGCTGAACATCCCGCCGAATCCAAAGATGATCATAAAAAACAACACCGGAAATATCCAGGAATTTCTCATTTTGTTCCCCCTTGCCCAAGTTCTGGAGCTTTAGTCTGATTTTATAAACTCGCGTTTATTATACCATGATTTAAAACGCATGCGCGGGAAATCTTTCATGCTTACGCCGCTTCAGTCCATGCTCAAGGCAAAGATAGAAAAAGGTGTCCATTTAAGGACACCTCCGAATCCTTGATCCTATTCTTTTTACTCAAACTCTATGAATTCATATCTCTTTACTAACCTCTCCTATTTCATCTATTACACTATTATTACAACATTTTTATTGTTCCAATAGTAATAAGGTCATTTTAAGGTCAAATCATTTATAAAGTGCAAAAAACGCCCTATCTAAAGGCGTTTTTCAATGTCAAAAATCATTCGAACTCGTCTTTTATATTTGTATGATTGCTATTAAAGTGTATTATTAGTGCGTTTTTCATCCGTTTTATCACGATTTATACGCACAATCCGATTCGTTAATAATATTTTTGTAGCCAAAATGTAGCCACGATTTTTATTCACCTCACAGCAACTTATTCACCACCGCCGGATTTTTTATGACTCCTTGAGAGTTCTTTCTGGCGGTTTACAAGTAAACAATGGTGGTACTTTATGAAAGAGAGATTTATTGAAAACAACATTGAATTCATTCTTGCCGAAGACAGTATGTATTATCCAAAATTGCATCTATCAGAAGATATTAAGACTTGTCCCATTAGCTTATATGATTCCTCTTTAATTACACTTCAAATAATAATTTGCTTCATTTGAGATATAATTTTTAACAACTTTTCATTCCCACAACTCTAGTTCTTCATCTGTATAATTTTCCTCGCCGTTTTTTATACCTTCTTGGGCTTTATTATAATCCTTTTGATTAGTGGGAAATTGTGATCCGATTTCGTTTGCCTGGCTTATTTCACTACGAATTTCCTCGGCTTTTTCTACAATTTCCTGATTTGTCAGTGCCCCATCTTTAATAAAATTTAGGATTAAATTAATTTTTTTACTAATTCTCAAATACATATCTGCAACTTTTGCATTTCCTTGTGCCTGATTCTCAAAATCGCCTATTTTCTGTACACTTGCTAATATAGTTGCAGCAATAGTAAAAATAAGAGCTAGTATTTCAGCCCCTTTGCTACCTTCACCAAAAACTACTGTAAACAAAGTTGTTCCGGTAATTGCATTTAGAACGATCTGAGTGATAGATACCCATTTATAGTATCTGCGTTTTCTATCTGCCGCGTTATAATGTTTTTTCTTTTCATAAATAGCATCCGTTCTAAATTGTTTTAATTGCTTAATTACGTGTTCCATTTTTTGCCTTTCTATCACATTCCCTTTTAACTTCTAATAAAATTGCTCTACATTCATCTTGCAGTCTTGCATTCATTACTTTCTTCAAAATCTCTCCATGGCAATTTCTTATTCTCTTGCCGCTTCCGCATGGACATAACAAATGCCCTCTATATGATGACTGCACTACAAACAACATAATATCAAAAACTTTTCCCCAATCATCTACTTCGAACAAATCTTTCAGATATTCCAAATCTCCTATTATACCATGAGATCGTTCTCCATACGGATATACACCATATTCCTCATAGAATCGATACGTATATAAATATGGAATTACATATTTTTCTATAAAAGAACATAGGTCTTTATCCCGAGAAAAAAACATCTTCAATTCCAAATCAGAAGCCAAACAAAATTGTCCATCTTTATAACGGTGTGGATAATTTTCATTAATACAATTTGATAGCTCCTTTACTTTGGGAAATACCAAGGGAAAGTCCCCTGGCACTACAATTTCCAAATTGAATTTTCCAGTCATACGAACATCATCAAATACATGATTTAAAATAAGTTCTCCCGAAAAAATATAATCGCTCTCATGTTTAGAAATTTCAAATGCGGGGTATTTTTTCCTTACCATTTCAATATCATGATTCACGATTCCCATAGATCACTTCCTCCATGGCTTCGGTGTATTTGTAATGATAGTTGGCGTAACAGTAGCATAATCGTTTAAATTAATGCTCTTTTTCACATAATCTCTTCCGAAGTTATTTTCAAGCACTGCTACAAAGTCATTGTCTTCAATCTGCAGAGAATCCAAGCAATCTTTCTTCATTACCTTTACCCAGCTAAAGAAAAGTTCTGCTTTTTCTGGATTATCATTCCACGAATCTGCCAAGTTGTCTTTAGGATTTACCGGATTCATAATACACCATTTACCATTGTTCTTTCGAATAGTATTTTTGGTTTCATATTGTTTAGAAAATTCTTCTTCTGTCAATGTTTGATTACGGGAATAAATCTCAAAATCATTAACTATTGCCTGAAGTAATTCAAACACGTTCAACGAAGAGTCCATGCCATATGCGATTTCTGCACAAATCGTTGTTATTATAGCAGATGTCGGTTTAAGATCTTCTTTTCTGATTCTACAGTAATATACATCTCTATGATGTTTTAAAATCTGTATAACACGTTGTAATGATGAGCGTTCCAAACTTTCTGAAATTTCTTCAATGCTATTATAAACTGTTCTGCTCTTTTCAAAAAGAGCCCTTCTTTTATTCTGGCGATCGTATTCTAAAAATGGTCTATTTATTGAATCAAACCAATTCTTATAGGCTCTTGGATTACTCGTAAGCCATAAATAATTTTGATTTCTTTTATCAGTAATTGCAACCGCAAGTTCAGCATCTTCTTGAGATAATCGGCTACTTACCATTGATTGAACTATTTCATCTGATTCCGAAACAGCTGGTACTATATCAATATTAAATCCTATGCCATTAACTTCGGCATACTTTAGTGTCCAACATTTATCCCATTCTGTATCCTGAATTTTTTCCTTATATACTTCAGATTTGCAAAGAGTATCTTTCACGATATTCTTTACGTATCTTGCAGTGGTTTTTTCCTTTTGCTCACTAAGGCAACAAATAAAATCCAAATCATAATCTTCTTCTTTAGACTCTCTGTATGGGCGAACTACCGTACCTAAACTAAAAGACCCTTGCGGAAAAATATCACAAGTAAGCCCTTGGTCTTGCAGGTATGTACCAACTGCTTTATATTTTTCTGTTGCATTTTTGTACATAGTTGGAGAAATATCTAACCCTTCGATCAATTTTAATATATCTCTTTGTCTTAGTTCTTTTTTTCTCATCTATTTTGTCCTTTCATTTACTATAAAATTTTATCTATAATGAAACAAAAATGACCTATTTGTGAGCGAATCGAACTTTTGTTTCGGATTGCGAACAAGATTAATAGATGATATATTAGTCTTGGAGGTAATTGTTAATCATCTATTGGTCATTAACAATATTCGGGATTGAGTTGGCGCTCAATCCTCTTTTTTTGCCAAATCCTGTGCAAGAACATTTACACCTTTTTGATAATCACCACCTTGTTTATTCACGCAGAATATTTAATAAGTCATAGTAGAAATACGTTCTATTTCTACTCTTGCCATCTGTGTATAATATTTCAGCATCCACCAAAATGTTCAAGTATCTATTAATTGTTGCTGAAGGAATATCCGAATATTGCGCAATCGTTGCTGCATTTACAATTGGATATTTATAAAGTAAATTAATAAGAGTTCTCATATTTCCTGTGCGAACTAAGCCATCTGCTTTTTCTAAATCTTTTTCATATAGCAAATTAATATCAGATATCATATGTATGTATTTATCACACTGATTTTTCACAGTAATCAAAAAGAATTTTATCCATTCAGACCATTCATTCTTACTTCTTATGTTATTCAACAAGGTATAATACCTCAACTTATCTCTTTCAAGTGCTTCGCTGACAAAAAAACACGGCATGTCAATCTGATCAACATAGTATAAGTACAATGGAATCAAAATTCTTCCCACACGTCCATTGCCATCCATGAATGGGTGAATTGTTTCAAACTGTGCATGAATAATTGCAATCCTCACCAAGTCACGGTACTTGTCTTGCGGATTTTTTATATAATCAATCAAATTGTCTATCAGCGTTTCAACCATTTCTGGCTCTGGAGGTGTATAAATAATTTCTCTCTTTCCTCCCATAGTGCCAATATAATTTTGCTGGGTTCTAAATACTCCTACCCGATCTGTCTGTTTTCTAACTTTACCATCTAAAAGCATTTTATGTAAGTCTAAGATAAATTCTTTATCGAAGTCTCCCTTTTTTAAATAACAATAACCATATTCTGTAGCAGAATCATAATTAAGAACTTCTTGGATATTTACATCCTTTTTATCTGGCACTACTCTATTTACCAGAACACCATCTAATGTGGCTTGTGTCCCCTCAATCATAGAAGAGGCTAATGCTTCTTTTTGCTGTAAAGTCGGTAAAAACCATGCTCTGTCTAGTTTACTATCTTTAATTTTTTCCTTGTAAACTTCCAGTTTTGTCGAAGCATCAATTAATTCATCTAAAAACATTTCTGTTTTTATAAAACTAGAATCAATCGGCAACTGCGAAGGGTGGAAGGCTTGAATTTTTCGTTTCATCTCAAAATCATCCTTTTTATATTCCATACACAGCATAATAGCACTTATAGAATCAAATGTCAACATTTTCGATTCTATAAGTGCTTTTTCTTCATTTATACGCTCACTATATTGCATTTTGATTTAAAAATCAAAAAAGTGTTCTGCGAACACTCTGAAAGACAAAAGAAAGGGTAGCGAAGAAACCAAGTTTTTTGATAAACTAACGGTGGGGAGTGTAATGAAATCCACTCTATCAAAAAAAGAAACCGTCTTGGCTTTGGGCCACTGCGACACTTATTTTCCCGGGCCTCATAAGATCACCATCGCTAAGATTTTCGCCGAGAATCGATGGCGTCTGCTTTGCGATTATGAGCTTAGTCGCAAAGGTCTTCGTCCGGCTATTATGAAAGCCATCAATTCCATCATTCTTTGTGAACGGCACGATCTGGGTCATTCCCTTTACGAATGTCCACATTGTCAAAACTTTACTTTCGTTTGGCACACCTGTAAATCTCGCTTTTGTAATAAATGTGGTGTTCGCTATGCTCGTCAGCTTTCGGATTCGATTGCTTCCAAACTTTTTGATTGTCCTCATCGTCACAGCGTTTTTACCGTTCCGGATCCTCTTCGCTCTTATTTTCTAAAAGACCGTTCCTTACTTCACGAACTCTTTGGCGCTGTTGAAGACACGCTTCATTATGTCATTCGGAAGGCCGGGCCGAAACAGGACGAATTGATTCCCTGCACGGTTTTAACGCTCCACACTTTCGGGCGTCCTCTTCACTGGATTCCCCATATTCATGTTCTCTTAGCGGAAGGAGGAGTTCGGAAGTGCGGCTCCTTTAAACCTTTGAAACATATTCACTATGATTCTTTGCGGTTTTCCTTTCAAAAACAGTTACTCGATCAGATGGCTGCGAAACTGGATTCTGCTGAATTTAAGAAAGTAAAAAATCAATGTTATCGGGATTATTCCGACGGCTTTTATGTTTATTGTCCGCCTTCCCCTCATAAAACCACTCAAGACGGGGTGGATTACATTGTCCGTTATGTAGGCCAGCCCGCCATGGCGTAAAGCCGGATTGAAGACTATGATTACGATCTTAATTTCGTTTGGTGGCATTATATTGATCATCAAACGAAAGAACGGGTTGATGTCTTTGACTCTACTGTGGATTTCATGAAGAAATTGATCGTCCATATTCCTGATGAAAACTTCAAAATGGTTCGTTATTTAGGAGCTTACACTTCACGAAAGAGAAAACTCAGTGCTTGTATTCGGAAGATGTTAAGTCAACCCCGGGAGTGGATCCGCAAAAAACTAACCTCCTATCGGGAATTCCGAAAAGAGTCCATCGGGATTGATCCTTTACTCTGTTCCTGCGGTCATGTTATGGAATTTGTAGAATCCTTCTTCCCGTCTGGATTGGAGGTGAAAATCAATGAAACGTGGAAATTTGTCGACTGGCGCAGCGAACTCGATCCCCTTCAAGTGTACTAAATGCGGCTTCTTCGATCCGATGGAAATCGACATTGCGGAAGAAGTTTGTGATCGGATTACTGTAAACGGGATTCTCTGTTTTTCCGCTTATTGTATCCGTTGTGATTCTCTGATGCTTCCGGCGGATGTCCTGGAGAAACTTTCTAAAACAGAATAGTCCTTCTTCTCTTTCTTTTCAGTGCGGCATGGAAAAGAAGATGATCCATCGTTCTAAAACTCTTTAGCTGAATAAAACTTTAAAGAGTTTTATTTTTTCCCTTTCCTCTGTGATGCACTTTCCTAATAGATGGAAAAGCGGCCTGAAACAGGCCGCCCGCAAATCTCAATCGCTTGTAAAATAAGGCTGAAATCCATAAATATCCTCTGATAGAGGCTGTCATCGATTCCTTCTAGAAGTTATTTCTATAACGTGGCCAGCCAGTCACCGATCTCCCGGATCAGCTGTTCTCCGGCGCCCTTTTCAAACGGACTGCTCATCGCTTCGTAGAACTGCTGATCAAAGGCGTTTTCATCCGCCATATACAGGGAATACCCATTCGTATACCCGATGAATTCTGCGTTCCAACGAGCCTTCACCGGACTGCTCAGCTTGCTGAAAAGCTCGACCGGCACGGTGATCAAATTAACAGAGGGCAGCCGGATACAGGAAACAGACAGCGGGATTTCACGCAGACCGGAAGCGTTGCGGCAAGACAGTAAATTATTCTCCGCGCCTTCTTTCAGTGATTCCAACAAGCGCAGCGCCTGCGCGTCAGCTCCTTCCCGGCGCGCCTGTTCTACCTGAGCACTCAAAGTTCTGACCTTTTCTTCCGCAACCTCAACCGGATCGAGGACCTTAGCCTTTACTCTGAAGGTGTTCTGATGAACGCCGAGCGTCAGACTCTCACCTGGGGACAACGGTTCCGGCTGATTCAGCAGTGTTTTTAATTGATCAGCCGCCATTCGCACCAGATGTTCCATTTCCGCAAAGCTGGATTCCCGGCGGGTGAACCGCGTGCTCATATCGCCGCAGCTGCCATTGACGAAAGCAACCAGTTCCGCATCCTCAAAACAAGTTTCCAAAGCGCCGGGGAAATCCGCACTCAACATCAGATTCTCACCGTTGAGCACCGTCGGATGACAGGCCATCCGCGTCCACAGACAGCGTTTTTGATCCTGCGTGATCAATTCCAGAAGAAAAGCATCCTGATCGCTCGGCAGTTTCGGGTCATGCCGGTCCGTCCCTAATCCGCTGACAGTCCCGCGCAGAATCCGCCATTCAAACGGCTGCTTCTTCGTCCGCAGCCGTTGAACCTCATCCGCGATGCGCCGGGCAGTTTCCGTCACATAACAGGCGTTATAATCGCCAAAGACGGGATCCAAGCCCTTCAAAATTCCCTGATCGCAGCGCACAGTGCCGCAGGGGCCGGAATGGGTGTGCGTCGTGGAAAGAATCAGATTTGGGGTATGAATCCCGGTTAACTCCGCAATCTGTTGATAAAGCATAGCGTCCGCCGCGCACCAGTCGATTTGGATCCACAGCGTTTCCTGTTCCCCGCTGAACAAAAGCAAACGGGCATAAAGTGGATCATGGGCGGTCTGCGCCCAGCGGACCTTGCCGAAGCCGGAAAGCCGGACGGGAAGCGCCGGGGTGACGTCGATTTTTTCAAAGCTGACCTGCATTGTCATACATGAGTTTCCTCCCTTTTCCTTAGTCTATCATGGAGGTCTGCTTGTGTCGAATAAATTATTCATAGATTATATGAAATTATAGAATTTATTATTTTTCCTTGATTAATCTTTCCCCGTGTTGTCATTCTTTCCCCAGCTGCATCCGGTCTGAATCAAAAGTAAAGGCACAGATCGGTCCACGGTCATGCACAACCTAAAAGGGGCTGTGACAAATCGGGAAAATAAGAAAAAGCCATATGCTCACAGCCATTTTTCTAAGTTTTCCACAATTTTAGATAAAACGAATGGAAAAGAAAGCATTCTGAAAACACCTTAACCCTTTCAAGGCTGTTTCTCAGTCTGCTTTTTCTTTCCTTTCCTGTCTTTTGTGGATAACTTGTTCCTTACTTCATCAACTTTGTTCTTTGTCGATGATAATGCCTCAAATTGTACCCCAGGATCACCAGCCCCAACTCTACTCGCACTCCGCTGTCTCCCCGCCTGCGAAGCAGACTATACCCGAAGTTTTTCTTGATGTCTCCAAACGCCCCTTCTGCCTCACTGCTCCGCTGCGCCATCCTTCTTTTTCCTTCTTCCGTTTCCAGATAGGCATCGACTTCCTTCTGATATTTCTCCAGCTGCGGACTGATTCTCGCACTGCGTCCCTTCTTCGATGTCGTGCACCGGCTCCGCAGCGGACAATTCTCACAGTGCTGATTCCGATAATGAATCGTCGTTCTCGGTACTCCGGTCTTCATGTCCACTCTTATCTTCTCGATTTCAAAATCATACCCTTGCGGGCAGATCGGGGTTCCTTCCCCATTCCGTTTCATATGCATTAACTGAAACTGGTTCTTTTCCTTCACTTTCTCTTTCTTCTTTTGGTACCCCGGATATTTCAGGATTGCCTGAATCTGATGAAGCTGGGCATAGGCATAGTTCTCAAAGCTGCCGTATCCGGCATCCGTCACCACCATTTTCGGATCGTCTCCGAATTGATTTCGGTATCCTTCCAGAAAGGGGATTGCGGTCTTTGTATCATTGACATCCGGACTGATATAGGAATAGGCAATATACCCGTTATTCACTCCGATCTGGACATTGTATCCTGGTTTAAACACGTTCGTGTGATTGTAATAGTCATATTTCATATGCATCATTGTCGCATCCGGATCGGTCTTGGAGAAACTGTTCCGCTCTCCCAGTATATCTTTCGCTAAGGCGTAACTGAACAGACTTTTGGCAACGCTGCCCAATTCCCGTTTCAGCTTCGCCACCGGATGGATTCCCCGTCCTTTCCGGATCGCTCCGACTTCCTGCAGCCACGCATCCAGCCGTTCATCGATCTCCATCAAATACTTCAGTGTCGGTTCCTTCAGGATCGAATATCGCACTGCGATTCCCTGGACCTTAAAATAGCGATTCAACTGTCTTACGATTTCCATCGCTTTCTGCCAGTGACGCGGACGATACCGTTTGACCCAGGCACCCCAAAAGAACGTCATTTTATTCGCATTCGCCTCAAACTTCGTTCCATCGATCATCAGGATCGCAGCCTCCAGCGCTTTTTGATCCTGGATGCACAGATAAACCTGGTGACTGATTTCTTCCAGGGTTCCTTTCAGCTGATCATTGATAAAGCGCTGATAGGTTTTATAGGACGGTGTCTGTCCCTGAAGAAGCCATCGGCAGCGCAGATCGTAACGACTCATTTCTTCCAGCTGACGCAGGGACGCATAGCCATAACGGGCATAAGCAAACAGAAGAATCGTAAGTAACGCGATCGGATCATAGGCATCCCGACGCTGACGATGGAAGTCGATCCACTTTCCGATATTGATCCTCCCGATGACTTCCTGAATCGTCTGAAACAGCGTCATGTCTCCACAATCCGATTGGGATATTGAAATTTCCAGTAGCATTTTTGTCTGGTATCCCTTATAATTTCCTTGTGGATTTAATACTTTTTGCATAGTTTAATGATACTAAAAAAATGCGCTTTCTTCTCTCGAAGTTACGCATTTTTTTATTTTTTCCTACCCCTTATCTGTCACAGCCTCTCTTATGATTTATGCGGCTGGACGTCTTCCAGGCGGGCATGGACGACAAACCGGCGTTCTCCGTTATTCGAACAGGTCGACAACGTCAGAACGGTATCTGTTCCGGTTCCTTCCAGATTGGTTTCATACAATGCCCGGTCGTTAAAGCCTTGCACGAACTGTGCATAGGTTTTGTCCTGATCAAAACCGATCGTATAGACGTTAAAGGCGTCCGGTTGGGCATACTCAACGGAAAATATCTTGTATCTGCGTGTTTCCGACGGCAGACTGATCGTAATCCAGCCTCCGTTTTGAAAATAAAATTCAGAATCAGCGTACTGCTTCAAGCTGCCGAACATACTGCCGTCATTCATACTATGACCATAAAGAATCGTATGCAGGTCGCTGAAATCCGCATGATTCGCACTTTCCATAAAAATTGCCCCATAACGGCTGTTCTGATCATCCCAGGTATGCCGCAGATAATACGTGTCATCCGCGCCTTGCACAATCGGATAATCAATGACTTCCAGTCCGGATATTCGAATCCAGCCGACAACATTTTCAGAAACGGAACGCAGCGCCGCAAAGTCCACAGAGAACTGAACCGTCGAATCTCCGGGATCGCCCGTCTGATTTTCTACATACCGATGGGCGGTTTCTTCCTGGTTTTTTTGATTCTGCCGGCTTTCTTCTTTATAGCCTATAAACTGAGCGGCACAGTATACCAGCACGCCGGCGCACAGAAATATCCCAGCGCTGATCAAGCGGTCCTGCCACGTTACTTTTCTCCGGTTCATCCGCTTTCCCCCTTTCCGATGTTACGCTGAACTAAATTGTCCAGAACCTTTTCGTTTGACACTGCCGCGGGAACAGCTTTACAATGGTAACAAACGATAGGAGTCTGATCATGAAAATGCATACTCAAATCAATCCTGCTTCAGCTAAATCTTCTCTGTGGCGGTTTGGCGTCATCTTAAATGCCGCAGGTCTGATTCTAATTCTGGCCTCGTTATTCCTGATGCTTTTTCTGACGCTGCCCGGCTTTTTAGGACTGCATCTCTACGCCGTTACCAGCGGCAGTATGGAACCGGCTGTTCCGATTGGAAGTCTGGTCTGTGCTCAATCCCTTGATCCCGCGATCCTCGTTAAAGACGATATCATAATTTTCCATCCCCCTGCGGCTTCTTCCACCGTAGTCACTCACCGCATCGTAGAAAATCAAGCTGAGCAGAATCAGCTGATCACTAAAGGAGACGCCAATCATTCCGAAGACCGTGAACCAGTGGCCTATCCCCGTGTAATCGGGAAAGTCATCGGAGTATTTCCCCAACTGGGCCGTGTGGCTTTATTGGTATCCGCCGTTTCCGGTAAAGTCATTATGCTCGCATTGCTTGTGCTCGCGGCGGTTCTCATGTCGCTGGGCGATCATCTGAAAAAGCGGCTGCGGGTTTAATCGGTGCTGATCGATCTGACTTGAAGCTAATTATGCGCAGACAACAGAAGGACATCCTGCGATGTCCTTCCTTTTTGTTTTTCCTGCTTGTCCGTCAGGAGAGGATCCGTCTGAGTCTCCCTTATTCTAAACCCTTGCTGCCCTGAAATCCAGCCGGCAGCTTTTATTCTTCTGCGTTCTTTTCTTTTTCTTTCTTAATCACCAGAATGACCAGACCGATTACCAGGACCAGTCCCAGGACGCCGGCGGCCATCATGAAATTAAACCCGTCTGCGGTTTGTCCGCCAGATTGAGGCATTACCGGTTCTTCCACATTTTCCTGCTGCGGTTCTTCCTGACCGCCGTCAGTCGGCGTATTGTTATCTTCTACGACTTCCTCCGGCTGATTATTTCCTCCGTTATTCACCGGCGGCTGTGGATTGTTCACCTGAACGCCGATCGTATTGGTGACTTCTTCCGTCCGCGTTACGGTTTCTACATTGGTGTTTGTCGTGGTGCGGACAGCGGAGGCTTCATAAACAAACGTAAATTCATTGTCTGCGCTTTCCGCAGCCAGACGTGCGTTCTGAACCAGCTGCTGACAGGCTTCTGTTGGTACATAGCCGTCGATATTCAGCATCGCGGCGGAAATGGGATCGCCGATCGTGCCGTAAAAGGTCTGGGAGGCGGCCAGCGGATTTCCCTGATCATCGGTATAATGAATGGTGTACGCAACCAGATTTCCCGGGACGCTGTAAGCCACGACATAGCTGGAATCGCCTTTTACGGAAATCGCTTCGTTGTTTTCAACAACCGCGTCCCGTCCGCTTAAACGATAGCCGCGGACATGATACCGCCCGTCGGTATGTGTGACTGCCCCTTCGGTCTGAACGTTCAGCTGAACCGCGTCGCCGTAATGCAGTCCGGAAATAATCACTTCATGTTCCGACCACGTCACCGCCGCAGGATTGCCGTTGACCGTGACGGCGTTTTCCATGATTTCAGTAAAGGAGCCGGAACCGGAAGACAACGTCAGCGAATAGGCATAACCCTGGTTTTCTTCCGCCGACAACGCCATAGCCTGGCTGCCGATCAAAAAGCAAACGGTCAATAAGGCAGTGAATGCCCGCATCATTTTCTTCATCTCAGCGTTCCTCCTTTACTTTTCTATGCTTGCGAATTCCAATCAGGACGATCAGCACGATCGCCGCGCTGGCCGCTATGCAGCCGATCAACGGCAGCGAGCTTCCGTCGGAGGTCAGCGGCGAAACAATCGTTTTCACCACGGTATTCACAACGGTATGGGTCTTGGTTTCATTGACGACCACGGTTGTTTCAGCGATTTCTGCCGCGAAGTACAGCGACAAGGCCGCCGATTTACGCTGGTAAGCATTAAGCAGCGTTTCACCGTCTAAGCCCAGCGTCAGCGTCACCTTGGCCTGTTCGCCATCCGCCAGCGTATCCAGATACAGATAATCGCCGCCCAGCGTTGGATTGATCTGATTTAAACCTTCACCGCCCGCGGTGCTTTCGCCGCCGACGGAACGGCTGTCATACAGCACCTGCGTCGCGGCGGCCGCCCCCGGTTCCGTATAGGTTAATTGATAGGTATACGCGCCGTTAGCTGCATCCGCCTCTTCAAAGATATCCAGGATGTTGTTCTGAATGTACCAGTCTGCTTTTTCCCCGCAGACATTCCGCAGCGTAATTTCAATGCTGACACTGTCCCCCGGCTGCATCTCGCTGAAGGAATCGGCGAAATCCGCGGCGGTATAGTTCGCTTTCATCTGTTGGCCGTCAAAAGCAACCTGCCATTGATCCGATCCTGTCTGACTTTCTGCACAAATGGGCGTCGCCAGCAGGATCAGACATCCGGCGGCGATCAGAAAGCTCATGGCTTTTTTCATTCTCTTCATGTTTGCTTTCCTCCTATTCCGCCAAACTCAGGGTGCCGTCATCCGCAATGTTGACTTGGACGCCCCAGGCGCTTAAGATGGCGTCCTTCGCGTTATTGACCTGAACGGCGTCCACTTCGGCAATCAGCTGAAGCTGTACGCTGTCCGCATCATAATCATAAGAAGAAACCACTGATCCGTTCTCTGTTTCGGTATGCGTCAGCGCCGATGCGATTTTCGCATTCACGGAAATCTGAGAATTAAACATCACATTTTCCGAAGCGCGGACAATTTGCTTTCCATACAGAATGATCTGTTCTTGATTTCCTGTCGTCGGCGCGAGAATCCAGTCGGAATCATTCAATGTCAGCTGGATCAGTGAAGGATCCAGTTCTGTCTCTGGAATTTCTGTTACCGTTGTCGTTCCATCTTCGTTTTTAACCACTTTGGTCCAGCGCCGGGTCACAAGGACACGGATATATTCATCGGTGTCGCCGGTATTGCGGGCGCTGAGTTCTTCCGTATAGGTCTTGCCGGGAATGATATTCTCGTTGAACGTATTTGTTAACAAATCGCCTTCGTCAGGGATCAGTTGACCATTTTCCACAAGTCCGACGGTCAGTCCGTTTGTGGCAATTTCAGCTGTGTATTCTTCGTTGCGGGCAGCCGGAACCGCCCGGGCTGCGCCGATGCCCAAGGCGATAACCAGAACCGCCGCGCAGGCAATCAAACCGTATTTTATTTTACTCACAGCTTATTCCCCCTCTCCCATGCCGTGCGACCAGCTCAGGTTCCAATCCGGATGATCGCCGTCATAGAGCGCCTGAACACTTTCATGAACAACGACGATCTGGAAATCCTGCGTCAGACTTTCCGCCTTGGTTTCATCGACGTCCACCAGAACGACCGTGGTGGTCTCCCCAGGTTTCAATGCCTCTGTATAATTCCAGCAGGCTCCTGCTTCATCCCAAATCCAGCCGGCGCCTTCCGCAATTTTCACTTCCAGATTTTCCAGCGCCGGATAGAATATCCGCAGCCGTACATACGCTTCGGAGGCGCCTGTATTCTGGATTTGAATCTGTTTATCCAGACCTTTTAACTCTTCGATAATTTCCGTTTTGGAAGGCTTCAGCTCTACCGGAGCTGTACCCGCGGCAGTTGTATAATCCGTAAAGTAGGCCAGCGATGGATTGACGGCGAGGCTTAGACAGAGCGCCATGATCAGGGCGATGGCCCCATACGGCGTTTTCCAGAAATTCTTTTTCATCGGTTACCCCTCCTATTCAGTCCGCTCGTAAACCGGCGTGACTTCGATCTTTCCCTCGTTGACAGCATACTTATTGATAATTCCGCTGCCGCTGTTCTGCTTCTCATTAAAATCATTCACAGCGGTTACCTTCAAGCCCAACGTCTTTCCGGTTTCTTCGCTGATCCTGGTTACTCCCTCCGGCAGCTGATCCACCGGTGCGCTCCAGACGGATGACGGCAGCTGGAAGGTATCCGGGCCGGCAGCCTGGTAGACGCTGCCGCTGTAAATTTCTTTAACGGTGTAATCCAGTCCGTAAGGAAGTCCGTTGAGTTCCGCTGTTTCCGAGCCTGCTCCGTTAAAGGTCAGCGCGACGATATTGCTGTAGGTCTACACCGGATGCCGGTCTTCCGCGGCGGTTCCGGTGATCTCAAAGACGAAGGTAGCACCCTTGTAAGTTTCGCTGTAATGCTGCAGTTGTTTCTCAATCGTCAGATTCACTTTGGCGATATTGGTATAATCAATTTTAATTGCGCTGTCTTCAACGATTCCGGAGGCTGTGCGGTCTTCTGTGAAAACGTCGTCAATGTAGACCAGATATTGTCCTTGCGTTTCTTCAACTGTATATTCTGTCCCCTTCGGCAGTCCCGTTAAGGTAAACTGTTCGCCGCCTTTTAAAACAATCGACAGGTTTTCCGAATCATAGACCGGCTTCAGCTTGCCTTTCTGACCGTCAGCGGCCGTAATATAATACGACAGCTTATTCTTGGTCGGACTTAATTTTACGTTGAACTCAAACACCGCGTCGGAAGGCTGCGGTTCGATTACCGTTTTTTCAACCGTCAGCGTATAGTTTTTGACTTTGTTGTCCTTGCGGTTATCCAGCTTGACCTGATAGAAATTCTCAACCTCAAACTCACCGTTGAACGGAGCGTCGGTCTTCACCTTTTCACCGATGATCGCGGTATACCCGTCCATCCCGGCTTCAACAATCGCCCAGTCATGTCCCGGCTCAAGGTTTGTCCAGATATAATTCCAGTCGTTTTCCTGCGACAGAACCACCGATGCGTCTTTGCGTGTCGTTTCATCAATTGACTGACCGTCGCGGGTCAGATAGACCAGCACCTGATCCGGATGGTCTTTCAGCGGTTTTCCATTCGCATTCGTCCAGGTTTTGATCACCTGCAAAGCTTCCGTATCCGAGCCAATCTGGAGATGACCGTTGTTGGCGATGGCGAACCCCGGTCCGCCGCCGGCATTGCCGGTTACGACAACACCGTGAGTTTCAGCCGCTTCTTTAGCCCACTGTTTCGTCTGTTCCGAAGCCTGGCTGATCATTGAAAAGGAGCCGGCATTGTATTGGTAAACGCTGCGGTCAAGAACCTCGCTTGGATTACTGCTGCGGACAAATGTGATATCACCGCCGCCCGGCGCTACGTCGGAAACATAGACCTTATTGCCCTCTCGCCCGGTATTGTGATAAATATCTGTTGTTTTGTAGTTATTCATATCTTTGTTGTCAATGATCAGCGCGCCGTTGATCTCAAAGATCGCGGTTTCACCGGTCGGGCAGGTGTATAAAGCGCCGTAGTTGGCATACCCGCTGGTTGAGCGGTTGCCGCTGGCGTACAGATTCTTCATTTCCACTGACGCGTTCTGCTGAATCGAGATCGCCGCGCCGCTGACGTACATCGACGTCGACGTGGATTCGTTATCGGTAAACGTCGCCTGATAGATCTTGCCTTGCGTTGAATATTCGTAACAGATGCCGCCGCCTTCGCTGACGCTGCTATTCTGGCTGATCAGCGTCCGGCCGTCATACAGGCCGAAGTTCACGGTTCCTTTATCACCGACGGCAACGCCGCCGCCATAAACTTTGGAACTGTTGCCGATCAGTGAACCGCCGTCAAAGTTGACCACTGCCTGATAGCCTTGTACATAAACTCCGCCGCCAAGTGCTGTCGCGTGATTGCCGCGGATCGTACCGCCGGTCATGTTCAATAATCCCTGGTTCACGATAAGGCCTCCGCCGTATTTCGCTACGCCGTTTTCAATGACCGTATCTCCGGTAATATTTAATTTTGCGCCGCTGCCGACGGAAATCAGGGAGTCTTCGCTTTTGATGCTTGCGCCATCCAGATGCGCGCCGTCCAGCGTCACTTCACCTTTGATTTCCAGTAAATAAGAGTCATGATGTTCACTGCAGCGGACCAGCGTCAGTCCGCGTTGATTCAGAATTGCCTCATCGGCCGCCGTCACCGTCACCGTCGTGCAGACATAAACCTTATTTAAGCCTTGTTCCTGTGCTGCCTGCGCCGCTTCCGCCAGGGTTTTGGCTACAATGTCGTTCTCATTCTTATGGAATGCCGCGTCAGACGCTAGATAGATCCGCGTCGGAACTTCAACTGTACTGTAATAGCCTTGATACTGCTTGTCTTTCAGATTCTTCTGCGTATAAAGAGTCAGTGTGTAAACTGCGTCTTCCGTTTCTGTTTTGTAAACTGAATCCGCGATGTTGATTGCCGCTTTGGCTGACGAGGTATTCGCCACCAGAATTTCAGAAGTGGCGCCGACCGCACCGGCCTGGCTGTTGGTCATCGTATCCTGCGGCGTAGCGTTCTTGTAGATATGCGTGCCGTCGTTTAAGTTCAGCACTGCGCCGGAGAGAGGAGCCAGATAGATTCCGCCGCCGACCCCCGAATACGTCTTGTTTGCGGTGTTGCCGGTAACGACTGCATTCGTCAGGGTGGTGTTTTTAATCTTACTGATATACAGTCCGCCGCCGTTTCCGTCCGCCGTATTGTTTTCAATTCGCCCGCTGATCTCCACATGGATATCGTTGGTTCCGCTGGCAATCAGCGAAATTGCGCCGCCGTTTCGTTTCGCTGTGTTGTTGATTGCCGTAATATCGACAAATTGAATTTCTGCGTTCTTGGGAATGCTTGTAATCAATATCGCGCCGCCTCCGTTGGAGGCAAAGGTGTTGGTTGATGTCGACTGATTGCCATCAAAGGTTGTCGTTTGGAATACGCAGCTTTCCGGCTTGGTCAAATAAACCGCGCCGCCATTAGATGCTGTGTTTTGTTTGAATTCCGAATTTTGTACAGTCAGACTTCCTTCTTTTAAGTAGACCGTCCCGTCGCCAGTGGTCCGATTATCGTTGATATGAACGTTAGTTAAGGTCACCTGGGTCTTCTCGGCGTAAATTGCCGCGCCATAGCTTCCGTTAGCTTCCGAGCCGGTGATCCCAGTATTCTGAATGTTTAGGGTTGCTTCGCCAGATGCCAGATTACCAAGGTTCAACGCACCGCCGATGCCGCCATTGCCCTGCGGCTTATTATTGGTAAACCGACTGTTGTTGATCGTGACATTAAAGGTTGGATTCGACCGGCTGTTGTTAATAGCGGTATAGAGAGCCCCGCCGTTGGAAATATACTGGTTATCTAAAAACTCGCAGTTTTCCATGGTCAGAGCCAGAGTTCTTTCGCTTGCAGCCCCGTCGATCAGCACGGCAACTGCTCCGCCATACCCTGCCAGATTGCCTTTGAACACGGAATTCGTCAGTGAGAACGTCAGAGCCTGCTTAGCCGTATTGGAAATCACCGCAACAGCTCCGCCGTATTCAACGCCGTTCATCCTGCCGTTGACTGCACCGTCAAACGTACATCCCACAACATTCAGGCTGCCGTTGACGACCAGTACCATGCCGCCAGCTGTTTTTTTTGTTGCCGCCAATTGAAATCTTATTTTCTTTTCCGATGTTATCCCCGCCGTTAAACACGACATTGTTTAATGTTACGCTGGTATTGCCGGCTGTGATCATTCGATAGTCATTTGCGTTCATTGTTCCGTTTTCAATTTTCAGGGAACCGCTGTTGACTGTGATTGCGGACGCTCCGTTAGTTGTCCATGTTTTTCCATTTAAGTTGATTGTCAGTTCCGCAAACTTCGCCTTCGGAACTATGACGCTTTCCTTAACATCCATCTGCAGCTCGATAACCGGATTCTGATCTCCAGCCTGCTCCGCCGCGTCGATCGCGGCCTGTACCGTGCTGTAAGCGCCGCCCTGATATCCGGCAGCCGCCTTCGTTGTCATCGTAATAACGTAAGTGGAAAAGCTTTCTGTTTCAAAATTAATCTCGGTTGTTTCTGCATTTTGCGCCGCTGCGATGATTTCCGCCTCCGCGTCTTCCGGCAGATGCACGACCTGCATTTCAGGCTCAACTACGTCTTCCGACAAGTTTTCTGTCAGCGGCGCTTTTAAGCTGATATTCACGGAGACGCCGGCCTGCGGTTCAATTTCTTCCCCGCTGCTGAGCGAATAAAACGAAATATCATAGGCTGCCATGCCGACGATCAGCTGAGCTTCTTCCAGCGCATCTTCAATCTGATCCGCCACAGCTTCCAGCCTTGTCGGTTCCATAATTTTTTCAGCCTGCAGCCGGACTTCTTCAGTAAACGCACCTTCCGGAACCGATACTGTAATCACAGCGTCTTCGGTTTCAGCGGTATATTCAGCGGCCGGAATGACCGCAGCTTCTTGCTCAAGTGCAACAACGACTGTAATGTCATTCTCTGTCTGCGGGATTTGATAGCGCAAGGCAGTATTTACAGCGTCAGCCTTTTCATCCCCGGTTTCCAATGGCTCGATAAGTTCATCGTTAATCTTAACGCTGACAAGTTGATATCCAGCGGCCGGTTCTACGGTAAAGACTGCTTCCTCTTCCGCGTTCATGCCGTCCGGGCCTTCAACCACAGCCGCCGCTTCCGGATCGATTACATAGCTGATCTTGTAATCAAACGCTTCCGCTGGTTCCAATGTTGGTTCCAGTGTCGGCTCCGGGGTTGTTTCTGGCGTCGGTTCCGGCGTGGTCCCGGATGTCGGCTCCGCGGTCGATGCCGGCGTCGGTTCCGGCGTTGTTTCAGGTGTCGGTTCCACGGTCGATATCGGCGTCGGTTCCGGGGTCGTTATCATGGTTGGCTCCGGGGTTGGAGTCTCCGGGGTTGGGGTCGTTGTTTCTTTCTGACCGTTTTCCTGCGTTTCCGTTTCGCCTAGCTGTCCCGGTTCCGTGTTCTCCGCTAATATTGTCTGATAGTTAACTGCCGTTAATGCCAGCATCATGGCGACGCTGATTTTCATTAATTTATTCATCAGACTTTGTAAGTTTTTTTGCATTTCCTTGTTCCTCCCAAACTCTTCAAGTTTTTTATACCGCTGAATTCAGCTCCAACTCCTGATCATACTCACGGGTATGCTTATCGGACGTGTTGGGCTGTCCGGCATGGAAGTTCATCTTCAACCTCTTCGCGGATTGCGGCAGCGCCCGTTTTTGATCAGCTTTCCCGTCATAACGTTGGAAAATCTGATCAAGAATCCAAAATATTCGCTTATTTTGCACTCGATGCACCTCCTGTTGGTTATATCCTAACAAGACGCGGTTATTTTTTGGTTAGATTTCCCTGAAATTCCGGATTTTTTTAAGCATTTGCTCAATGGCGTCACAAGAAAAATGATGCAAGCATCATTCTAAAAGGCAAAGCCTTTCAGAACCCCTCGTCAGTTTCTTGCCTGGAGGGTATTCCTGATTTTAGATCTCTTCCTTCTCTCCCCCTGCTTCCAGAGTTCAAGGCTTGATCGAAGATTTCTTCCCTCAGGCGTATTGTGTAATTCATGATTCTCCAAGTTCGTTCTGCCTCGAATTCCAGCTTTCTCCTCTGGAAGCTGTTCTCTTTGGACAGATTGAAGAACCGCGTTTCTATTTAATTCTGATATCCCATCCCGCGACGCCCGATCACAAACGAAGCAGCCAGATGCACTGTGCAGCCCATCTTCCGGCTGTATTTTTCTTTCCCAATTTGACTTGTGTATGCTGGACTTACCTGAACAACGCCTTACCCTTCCTTCCAACATCTCCTTTCTAAAGCCTCCTGAATCTGTTTCGTCGCAAACTCGGATAACCTTTGATTATGCTTTTGATTCCCATATCGCATGTTGCTTTTCTTCTTCTCAAAATCCAGCGCTTCCATCACCAACGGCTTATTGCTTCTTACACATTCCAGCACGACCTCTTTCGCCGTCTGACGAATCTGATGCTTCCTCTGATTCTTCTTTTTTCCCCTTAAGGGCATCGGAACGGTCTTCAACAGCACACAGTTTCCACAGCGATCTGTTTCGCTTACGGCAATGTGATCCGCATTGATATCGATTCCAATCACACCGTCTTGCTTATTCTCCATCAATTCACGTTCTTCCATTTCCACAACCGCTTTGATAATGAAATATTTCTTATGATCTTCCAATAGATAAGCGACAGCTTTCCCCGGTGTGTTATGCGGCAGCTTCACTGCCCGTTCCAGTTCTTTGGCATTCGCATGAAAACGTACCTTTAACCGGATTTCTCTGTTTTCACTGCTGCAGCGATAAATCAATACGCCTTCTTCAAGATGATATTTGAATAGACAATTGGAATACTTCCCCTGCCTGCGCCCGGGAATCATCATGGTTTTGTTTCGCTGATACCGGTATTCTTCAAGCCACGCTTCATGATTTCCAGCATAAACCGTTGTTCTGGAACGCGATAGCTTCTTCCCGCCAAAGCAGGTAAACCGCATTTTCTGATTCGCGGTGTTGAGCTGTTGCTGCGTGCGGTTCAATTTAAAGATCAATTGAGAGCGTTGATTCTTTAACTGTTTCCGAGTTGGCCGCAGCCCTTGTACCTCCTCGAGATAATCTTCCCGGGTTTGTTTTCCCAGCTTCGTTTTCTGTTTAAGCTGTGCTAACCGTTTATCCAGCCGCTGGATTTCTTTCTCTGTTTTCCGGATTTTCTTTTCCACGCTTTTCACTCTTGCTTTTAACGATTTCTTCCAGCAGTCATGGTTTTCAAAGTCCGCTTTCAATTGATGCTGAGCTTCCCATATCGCTGCCAGAGGAAAATAATCATTCGTGTGATACCGGCGCTTCAGCTCTTTATGAAGCGATTCTTCAAATGGGAAGGGAATTCCCCGGGCTTTCAGCGTCAGATAACGATAAGCGGTATGGAGGATAGAATGAACCAGCTGGATATCCTGGCGAATAGCCTGAGCTTCTTCAGGAAGCAATTCATCATAGTAGACCCGATCGGAACACGTTATCGTTTTCATGAAGAAGACCTCGCTTTCAGAGATACCCATCATCTTTTGAGTTAATTATACAATAAACGTGATCTCATCTCAACGCACTTGAGTTTATTTCATTCTTTTCATTTTCTTTTGCCTCGGACGCATCGAAATTCTTAGAATATAAAAAAAAGAAAAGCCGCAGACAACTTGCAGCGATAAAGTTCAGTGAACAAAAAAACAGCCATGGATTAATTTCCCATGACTGTCAATTTGATTTTCAGATTAAATGCTTCTCCACAGCTCGCTGTACGAGATGAACGGGATTTCATCGGCGTTGATCTTCGCCTGATTCCGCTGCTTTTTGATGTTGCCTTCATGTACGTTCTGAAGCATATCTTTATTGACCATATACTGAACATAAACGACCTTTTTCAGTAAGAACCAACGGACGACCAGCGAATAGATCATCGCTTCCTTATCTTCTGCTTCCCGCAGTTCTGTTTCCGCGTTTTCCTTTACCGCTTCGGCTTCGTCCAGCGCGTCCTTCTTCAGCTGTTCATAGTTGGAGAAACGATTGCGGTCTGCTTCCCGCTGCAAAGCGCCGGCCTTGACGCTGAACAGCTTGCGGAACGTTGCCAGCACGCCGTCGACACTCTCGGCAGTGACGGCCACCAGTTCGTTCTTGCAGTCGGCTAAGAAGCTGTAAGGTTCAGTCAGCGTATAATAGAGACCCTTGGCATACAGATAGCTGCGGTCGCTGTGCTGAACTAAAATCAGAGCGCGTTCCGCATCATCCTGCTTGCCGTAAATGATCACCGGGCAGATCACCGGATGTCCCTGCAGCTTAAACGCGTCCTTATACCGGATGATCTGATTGGAAATGACCTGCCGGTTAATATCGGCGCGCAGATTAACGCAGATTTTCAGATCATGATTCTCTTCAAACAGTGCGTGCAGGATATCCTTCATCGGCTGATCTTCGGAAGAATCAATCACTTCCAGATAATCTTCCAGGTAGCCGTTGAAGTCGCACAGCTCCCCCTCTTTTCTGACATCTTTAATTTCTTCTAAGATTTGATAAATTGCCATTTTGCTTGGTCCCCCTGTTTCAGTTTCTTCTATATCTGTTTTATCACAATCGGCCGATAAAAAAAAGTAAAATTTGTCCCTAAGCTGTAAAAACTGGCAAAAACATGATGTTTAGCTACTTGACATTGCAAGGTAGTAGGTTTAGCATAGTAATCAGAAGGAAGGATCGCCATGAACGCACAATTTAAAAAAGGCGTGCTTGACCTGGTTGTCATGGTCGTCGTCAGCCAGCACGATATCTACGGCTACGAGCTGGTCAAGCGGGTCTGCCAGGTCGTTGAGGTCAATGAAGGCACGATTTATCCGCTGCTCAAACGCATGACCAATGAGAAATACTTTGAAACCTACCTGGTTGAATCGACGGAAGGACCGCCGCGCAAATATTACCGCATCACCGCGCTGGGACTGGCGACGATGAATGAGCTGAAAACCGAATGGCTGGCATTCTCCAAGCAATTAAATCTTTTCCTGGAAGGGGGAAATCACGATGACGAAGAAAGAATTTCTTGAAAAATTAGAACATAAGCTGCATCTGCTCAAACGCGATGAAATCCAGGATATCCTGGACGAATATTCAGGCTATATCGACAACAAGTTGCAGGAAGGCAAAACCGAGGATGAAGCGGTCGCCGACTTCGGCAATCTCGATGATCTGGCGCGGGAAATCCTGAGCGCTTATAAAATCGACGCCAAGTACACCCGGGATTCAAGCCGGGATATTATTGATAACGTTGTCAATGTCATGACTCAGGGCATTGATTCAGCCGTCAGTTATTTTACGCAGCATTTCAATGATCTCAGCATGGAAGCTGTGATCCGGCTGATCGCCTTGATTTTGATCGCCCTGGTCGTCGTCGGTTTGATGAAAATTCCGTTTTCCTTGTTGGAAACAATCCTCGTCAGTCTGTTGCGCGCCATCCTGCCGGGCTTTTTAGCGGCCACGCTGAACTTCTTCGTTCGCCTTACAATCAACCTGATTTATCTCTGCCTGGTCGTCCTGGTGCTGGCGAGTTTTATTTCCCAGGGATTAGAAAACAAAGAGATCACACTCCGGGATTTGTTTAAAAAGCCGCTCGTGTTCGAATTCGGCAGGCGTCATGACGATGCCTGCTCACCCCAACGCCGCGCCGCACAGACCGTAAATTCTGACGCTGAGGCAGAAGAAAAGGTCGAACGACAAAAAGAAGCGGAGCCTTTCGATCAGGCTGAGGCAGCGGAAGCGACGGTGGATCAGAATCTCACGGAAATAACTGAATCGTTGGAAGAAGAGGATCTGGAGGAACGGATCCTGGAAGATCCGATCGATCCGCTGATTCAGCCGCGCACGCATTACCCTTATTATAATAATGAGGAAAAAACAAAGAAAAAACATGGCTGGGGGATTGGCAAGGCGGCGGCCTGGCTGATGATCGGGATCGTGCAGCTGATCACGCTGCTGATTCTGATTCCATTTGGCCTTGGCGAATTTGTCTTCTGTTTCGGTTTCGGCTTGCTTGTCTTCCTGTTGTTTCAGGGAGCGAAGTTGTGGGGACTGATGTTGATCTGCCTGGGGCTGATCGGCATTTTCCAGGCGATCGTTTCGGGGTTGTGGCGGATCGTAAGACCGGCGACGAAAAAACGGCCGTACCTGATCGCCTTAATCGCCAGCGTGATCATCACCGGAATCGGTGTTCCGCTGATGATGATCGAATTTTCCAGCTATGAGGAAGTCCCGATCCGTCAGGATTTTCCGGAGCTGTTCCAGCCGCAGACAATTCATTTAATGCAGACGGATGAGCTGGATCGCGTCTATTTGTCCTTCCACTTTGATGAAGTGGTGTTCCGTGAGAATCCGAAACTGGGTTACGGCAGCCTGCAGCTGATCCTGCCGCCGGGGAACTATGAGCAGCGCTACAATGATCTGCCGGATCCGCCGGACTATGAATATTCCAAAACGGTAAATATCGTCTCCACGCAGGAAGGCACAGGCGAATTCCGCACCGGCCTCGAAATTTTCCTGCGCGGCCTGCGGGAAGGAAAATGGTATCAGGATGATCAAGACTACGGCATGGGTCATGTGTTAATTGTCGAAGCATCCCAGCCGACGCTGAGCCAATTAACGATGGATGAGAATCAGACTGTTTTGCATATTAATCCCTGACAGACGAACCTCAAATTCGTCTGTTTTTGCGTTTTCAGGCAAGTTCTGGCTTTTGCGGCGAACGGGTTTCTATGATAAAATGAAGCATATTGAAAACAGCGGAGGCGATCGTCATGAAAATACCAAATTTGCTGGCGCCGGGATACCTGCACAGTGTGTTGATCAAAGCGAAGATCAAAGAACAGAACAGCCGCTTTCTGACCCATTACGCGGCCGGTACGGTATCCGGACTCATCCGCGCGGAAGCGTTGGAAAATGAAAACGAAACGCGCGACAGCCTGATTGCTTCGCTGCGGATTCAGGGAGCGGAGGATCGCTGCCGGGTTTATCGCCGCATGGTGCGTTATCCTGATTTTCACCGCCAGCTGATCGCCTTTCACCGGCTGATGCAGGATTATGGCTTAACGCTGGAAGAACTGCCGGAAACGACCGAAGGTCAGCGCGAGTTGAAGACATTGCTGAGCTTGATCCGTGATCTGCTGTTTTCGCACAATTCGGAAATTCGGTTCCTCAACGAACTTGCAACGCAGGATTTCAGCGGTATCGAATGTTCGCCGGGCTGGGTGGAGGATTTGCATCAGCAGTGCCTGCTCGATCAAATGAGAGCACGCGGACTGCGAATCCGTCCGCTGCCGTCGGCGCAGCCGCGGACGACGCGGTTTTATAAAGCGCTGAATTCACGTCAGGAAGCGGAGGGTGCGGCCCAGCTTATCTTGCGCGAAGAATGGAAGCCGGAGGAAGTCATGATCATCCTGTGCGACAGTCAGCGCGACGGGAGTCTTGTGCGCTCCGTCCTCTCCCGCTACCAGCTGCCTGCCGCTCAGGTTTCTTATCAGAAGCCCTCGAAGATCCTGCGGTGTTTTGACGCCTTTGTGACGCTGACCCGCGCGCCATCGATTGAAGCGGTGCTGAAAACGCTGCAGCTGAAAGCCTATCCGGTGTTGATTTCAGAGGCCTATGTTCAGTATCTGACACAGTTTGTTTTTGATCTGAACGACCTGTGCGAGCCAGTCTTTACGCATGTGCAGCGGGCGTTGGAAACCAACACGTTACTGAATATGATTGAAAAAGAAAATCTGCTGCGGCTGGAAGCACAGGCCCAGAGCGTGCATGAACAGCTGCTGCCATGGCTGCTTCCATTGCTGGAAGACGTGCCGCTGAGTGAAAAGCTCAACCGCTGTTACGAGCTGCTGCGCCAGCATTCATGCTTAAGCGACGAATTGGAGCGGCGGGCGTTATTGAATTTGAAAACGACGCTGGAAGATTGCTGGGATTTGCTGGAACAGCCGGAAGCCCTCGACATGCTGATGGCGCTGCTCGCGCAGAAAAAACTGGAAATCAGCGAAGAAGTCGATGGCCGGATTGCAATCACCGATCTGAAACACCCGCTGCCGGCCCGTCCGCTAACCATTCTTCTCGGTGCGGATCAGAATAGTTTCCCGGGAAATATCGCCTACGCTGGAATCTTTGACGAGGATTATCTGAAGACCACGTCGATGCCGTCGCAGGCGGATCGCTACGATCACTATACAAAGCAGCTGGAATGGATCTATACCAGCGCTTCGCATTGCCTGATCTATTCGTATGCCGCAGGCAACTACGAAGGCAAAAGCTGGGACGTCGCATTTGAAATTGAACAGCGCGCCGCTTCCCGCGCCGTTCTGTGGCCGTTAGTTCAGAATGAAGTCTATTCCGATCAGCGGCATCAGCTGACGCCGGAAACCGCCTGCCGTCTGTTTACGCCGGATCATGTGCTGCGCGGCAGCATTTCTTCCTTTGAAACCTATTTTCAATGTCCATACGCTTACTTTCTTAAAAGTGGTCTGCGCCTGTCCAAGGGCAGTCTGACGACGGTGAACGCCGCAATCGTCGGCACGATTCAGCACGCGCTGCTGGAACAAAGTATTCAGACCTGGGGTAAAGATTACGCCAAGCTGAATGAAACAGAGATGACCGCGATCCTCAGTCCGTATTTCCAGCAGCTCCACGATTTGTTTCCTGACCAACAGGCCGAAATTGATCAGATCCAGCGGCGCATGCAGCTGAATTTGACACAACTGCTGGAGGCATTGGCTGCGATGGAGGAAAATACTTCGTTTGCACCGGCCTACCAGGAATACCGTTTTGAAGAAGATCTTCTGGAAACCGGCGGCATTACCGTGCGGCTGAAGGGGATTATCGACCGGATTGACACCTGTCTTGGCGATCTGCGGATTCTCGATTACAAAAGCTCTGCCAAAACACTCAGCGAATCCAAAGTCAAAGCCGGGCTGCAGCTGCAGCTGTTAACCTATTTGATCATCGCCGTCCGCAAGCTCAGGCTGAATCCTGCCGGGGCTTATTACTGCTCGTTAAAAAATGAAACGATCAGCGTCAGCGAAGCGTCGCTCAACGGCCGGCGGATGGAAATTGAAGACGTTGAGCGCGATGCATGGATGAGCGAATTACAGAGCAGTCATCAGCTCAAGGGCTGGACGATGAAGGATTGCGACGGGCTGGATTACGACGGCACGCATGTTCAGGGACTGACCTGCAAGGAAGGTCAGGTCAAAGTCCGCAGCCCGAAAGACTTTGAAACCATTCAGGCACTGATTTTGGAGCTTTACGCGTTATTAACAGAACAGCTCAGCGCGGGCCGGATTGAATTGGATCCGGTGGAAGGCGCATGTCTGTTCTGTGATTTCAAACCTGTCTGCCGGCTGCGCAAAGCACCGAAAAAGCCGGTCGCGCTCGTGGGCAAGGAGGAAGGAAAGGAGGTGCGGGATGGCGATTCAATGGAGTGAGGAACAGCTCAAGGCAATTCATACGACCGACCATAACATTCTTGTTTCCGCCTCTGCCGGTGCGGGCAAAACAACGGTCTTAGTCGCGCGGTTAATGAAGCGGATGCTGGAGGATCACATCAGCATCGACCGCATCGTCGCGATGACCTTTACCGAAGCTGCGGCGAGTGAAATGAAAAAACGTCTGCTGCAAAGTTTGAACGATAAGCTGCAGGAACCAGATCTGGACGAAGCTGAAGCGCAGTATTGCCGGCAGCAGCTGATTCTGCTGCAAAGTGCGCATATCAGCACGATTCACTCGTTCTGTCTGTCGATCATCAAGGCCGACTATGCCCTGATCGGATTAAACCCGGCCCGCATCCAGCATATTTTTGATGACGCGGCGCTCGCCCAGATGAAGGATCAGGCGTTTACCCAAGCCTGCCGCCGTCAGATGGCGCACGATCCCGATCAATTTACGACGCTCCTGCAAACCTTCTCCAGCCGCAGCGAAGACGTTTCCGAACTGAAAAAGGCAGTGCTGTCCATCGCGGCCAAAGCCTCCGGCGCGCAGGATCCCCAAGCCTGGATCCAAGCCGCCGCCGAAGCCTATGCGCCGATTGCGCGTCTGGATCAGCTGCCGTCTCCAATAAAAGAAGTTTTCTTTGAAAGCTGCGCTGTAGAAGCCGGACGGCTGGAAGACTGCGCCGTCCAGATGCAGCGGATTTTATATGATGTTTATCCCGACAAAGAAAAACAGGCGAACGAGGTTCTTTTATTCCTCGGCAAGCTGACGCCGGCAATTCAGGCTGCGAAAAATTACGATTACCGGGAATACCGACGCGCGCTATTCGGCGCGATCCAGACCAAGATCAGCACGCTGAAAGACGCCCTGGATTTCAACACGCTGCGCAAACAGCTCAACGCACTGGCAAAGGATCTCGTCAGCCGGACCTATTCCGAGGAAACCCTGCTTTCCGACCTGACCTTAACCTACGCGGTCATTAAACCGTTAACCGCGCTGACACTCGATTATCTTGCGCTGTATGCCGAGCTGAAGGAAACACAGGAAGGCATCGACTTTGATGATATGGAGCATTTCGCGTATCAGATTTTAACCGCGGAAAACAAGCTGGCCGCAAAACGATACCAGGAACGCTTCGATGAAATCATGGTCGACGAATTTCAGGATTCCAATGATCTGCAGAATGCGATTATCAACTTGATTTCCCGCGGCGCAAACATTTTCCGCGTCGGTGACGTTAAACAGTCGATTTACCGGTTCCGCGGCGGAAAGCCGCAGATTATGCGCGATCTGATGAACGATGTCCGGCCTGAGAATTGTTTTATCCACCTTTCCAGCAATTATCGTTCCAAGCAGATGATCGTCGATTTCAACAACGATCTGTTTCTGCGGCTGATGAATATTCCCGGCTGTTCCGATCAGTACACCGACCATGACTGCGTAAAAACCGGCGCTCCGGCTCAGAAGCAGGACAACTATCCGGTTGAATTCCATGCGTTGATGACCAAAGCGCTGAAGGAACAGGATGAAGGGGTAGAAAATCTCGCCGCCAACCAGATCAAAGCGCAGTACATCGCCCAACAGATCTTAACAAGGCATGAAACCTCTGATTTCCGGCAATGGAAAGATTACGTCGTGCTCGTGCGTTCCCACGCGGTCAAATCCCATTTAAAACAGGCCTTCGATCAGGCCGGCATTCCCTACTACATTGACGCGAAAGCTGGATTCTATCAATCGGAAGCCATGCAGATCCTGCTCTCCTGGTTCCGGATTCTGATCAATCCCGCTGATAATTTATCGTTAACCGCCGTTTTGTCCTCTGACTTTTATCAAGCAGACGACGAGGAATTAGCTCGGCTGACCCTGAAACGGGAACGCCGGCCGATCTTCGAGATTCTGAAGGAAGAACATCATCCGCTGGTCGCTGACCGGCAGCGGCTGAACGACATCGCGCAAAAGCAGGGGTTATGCGCCTTACTGGACGCGTTGTTTCAGATTCATCATTTCTATGAAGAACATTGCACCGCCCAGCAGCGAACCAACTGCGATCTGCTTCGCCAGAAAGCGGAACAATACAGCGCTGAGCATTCAGATTCGCTGACCGGCTTTCTCGCGATGATCGACCAGGTGAGCGAGGAAAAAACCTCTGAAGCGATTCCTGTCGGCAATGAGGACGACGTTGTCAAAGTCATGACTATTCACCAGTCCAAGGGCCTGCAGTTTCCCGTCGTCTTTTACTGGGCGAGCAGCCGGATCGACATTATGGATAAAAAAGAAACGTGCATCGCGGATGCGGATCTGGGCGTCGGTCTGCCGGCGCTGGAGCTGCCGTGGCGTTTTAAGCGCCCGACCGCAATCCGGCAGGCGATCGAATACAAAATCACGCTGGAAGAATTGGAAGAAAATATCCGGATTCTCTACGTAGCCCTGACCCGGGCGCAGAATCAGATGATCCTGGTCGATACGGTCAAAGGCGAACTACCGCATAAGCCGGTAACGATGAACACGCTGCTGGAACGCAAAGGGACGACAGATCTGATTTTATCCGCCATGTGCGAAAGTGACTCCCTCTTCTGGAAGGTTCGGACGATTGAAGACCGCTGGGAGGTCCAGCAGCTTCAGCGCCGCCGCAAAGAAGTCGTTTCCCTGCCGCGTTATACGGAAGAAAAACCGCTGCCGGTCACCCTGACGCCTTCGGAGACAGAACAAACTGCGTATATTCCTGCGCTGTTTCCAAAGAGTAAGGCTGTTCGTCCAGCCCAGCGAGGCATCCAGATGCATGAAGCGGTGGAACGCCTGCCGGAGGGGGAATGGACAGAAAGTCTGATCCGCGCGCTACTTCCGGAAATAAAACGGTCCGATCTTCAGCTTTTGCTTCAGCTGAACAAGCAGCCGCTATTTGAGCGCTGTCAGAAGATGTCTGTAGAAAAGGAACTGTCCTTCGCGGTTCTTTCCGGCAACGAGTTTATCCAGGGACAGATGGACTATGTAGCGCAGGATGAAAATGAAGTCATTTTGATCGATTTCAAAAGCGACCGCCATGCCCAAGCCGATCAGTTAAAAACGTTATATGCCCGACAGATTTCAATTTATCTGCGCTGTCTGCATGAAATGATTCCGGATAAAACGATTCATGCCTATCTGTATTCGTTTGATCTTGATCAGTTCATCGAAATGACGCCTGAAGCTGAATTGGCAGCTGCATAAAAACAGAACTAAAGAAAAAGCGATCTGATCATCCAGCTTCGCTTTTTTCATCTTTGTAAACTCAAACTCATAGGAACGAATCACAAATTTTCCAATTTCTTCAATATCGCCCAGCGCTCAGGGATCGTTTCCTCCCGGGTCGTTTAAGCGGTCAGAGAATACTCGCCTTCACCCTGCGGATCATCAAAAATATTCTTTTATCATATTCACATTGATCATAAAGATAAATTATAACATGGAATAGTAACTATTTTTTAACTTTGAATGATCACTGCGAAATTCATTGTTTATCGACGATTTTTAACCAAAGCATTCACATAAAAGCCGATTAGTATATCACTTTTTCTAATTCGTGCACGTTTTTGAATGATAACTCTGAATTTCACTGTTTATCGCCTATTTTCAAGATTATCATTCAAAATTAAGCGTAAAAATAAGAGCTAATATTATAACACATTTCAAATTCTTCGCACGGTTTTGAACGATTGCACTAAAATTCGTTGTTTTTCACAGATTTTCTAGAAAATCGTTCTAAATGCCTTTGAAGAAGAAACTCTGTGTTGCTAAACCATTTTAATGATGATTTAAATCTATTTCCGGGAGGGCTTTTTCAGGACTGTGTAGCAATTTTTCTAAAAAAGCTTCCAGGTATTGATAATCAACAAGATTCAATTCATTATCACTGGATAAGACTAAAGCATTCCTGAAGTATTTTGAATTATCTTTAAACAATGAATTATCAACCATTATTCGATTCTGCCGCAGATATTTAAGAATATACACGGCTGTCGTCCGCGTATTCCCTTCACGAAATGGATGAGTATTCCATATATTTGAAATAAATCTTGCCAAAGCCGGGATATTATCAACTTTCTCATAAATCGTTCTTAAGTTTTCTCGATTTAAATCATAATCTAAGTTTTCATCAATTCGACGAAAATCAGAATAGCGTACGGATAACCCGTGCAGAATTTCTTCTTCTTTCCTGATATTCACATCTCTAAAACGTCCAACATATTTTTCTAAGCCCTGTGGAAAAATGTCCCTAAATAAAAATGCATGAATACGTTGAAGCTCATTTTTAGTTAGTCTGAAATTCACATCATTCAAAAGTTGGGCAATTCTCACCGAAACTAAATCAGCTTCTTTGGTATCAAAATTGACATTTTCATTTTCAGAAGAATTAGCGTAGTATTGATGGAGATCGTTTTCAACATCATGATAATTCTTTTTGCCTTCTAAATGCTCATTCACTAATTCATACAATTTATTACTTGGCGTAAGATTATCAACCTGCTGCAGGCCAATTGCCGTGTCCCAATAGCTTTTCGCATTGACGAGATCCACATATTCTCCATTGACAACTTTATAGTTATCTTCCATTTTGTCCCATCTCCTTACTACTTTATCTAATTATAACAAATATATCCTTTTCCGCTTCAAAAATGCAAATCGTTTTATACGCTCGAATCCTTGTATTTAACTATGTTTAAATACGAGATTCAAATCTGGAAATAGAATAAGAATGACCTTCTTAAGAAAGAATTCAACTCTTTCCTCTTTTAACTGATATCGCAGCCTAACTCCCATTTTATAGTGTGAGTAAAAATAGATATCGTAAACCATCGCTATGAACTTCTATGTTCTTTGAACTCTTAGTTACTCCCTGAGATGAATTAAAAAAGCCCAAGTATTATAGCACAATTTAGCCTTTATGTTTGTTTTTGAACGATTGCGCTGAAATTCGTCGTTTATCGCTGATTTTCGAGGAAATCATTCAAAAGAGGCTGTGACAGATAAGGGATAGGAAAAAATAAAAAAATGCGTAACTTCGAGAGAAGAAAGCGCATTTTTTTAGTATCATTAAACTATGCAAAAAGTATTAAATCCACAAGGAAATTATAAGGGATACCAGACAAAAATGCTACTGGAAATTTCAATATCCCAATCGGATTGTGGAGACATGACGCTGTTTCAGACGATTCAGGAAGTCATCGGGAGGATCAATATCGGAAAGTGGATCGACTTCCATCGTCAGCGTCGGGATGCCTATGATCCGATCGCGTTACTTACGATTCTTCTGTTTGCCTATGCCCGCTATGGCTATGCGTCCCTGCGTCAGCTGGAAGAAATGAGTCGTTACGATCTGCGCTGCCGGTGGCTTCTTCAGGGACAGACACCGTCCTATAAAACCTATCAGCGCTTTATCAATGATCAGCTGAAAGGAACCCTGGAAGAAATCAGTCATCAGGTTTATCTGTGCATCCAGGATCAAAAAGCGCTGGAGGCTGCGATCCTGATGATCGATGGCACGAAGTTTGAGGCGAATGCGAATAAAATGACGTTCTTTTGGGGTGCCTGGGTCAAACGGTATCGTCCGCGTCACTGGCAGAAAGCGATGGAAATCGTAAGACAGTTGAATCGCTATTTTAAGGTCCAGGGAATCGCAGTGCGATATTCGATCCTGAAGGAACCGACACTGAAGTATTTGATGGAGATCGATGAACGGCTGGATGCGTGGCTGCAGGAAGTCGGAGCGATCCGGAAAGGACGGGGAATCCATCCTGTGGCGAAGCTGAAACGGGAATTGGGCAGCGTTGCCAAAAGTCTGTTCAGTTACGCCTTAGCGAAAGATATACTGGGAGAGCGGAACAGTTTCTCCAAGACCGATCCGGATGCGACAATGATGCATATGAAATATGACTATTACAATCACACGAACGTGTTTAAACCAGGATACAATGTCCAGATCGGAGTGAATAACGGGTATATTGCCTATTCCTATATCAGTCCGGATGTCAATGATACAAAGACCGCAATCCCCTTTCTGGAAGGATACCGAAATCAATTCGGAGACGATCCGAAAATGGTGGTGACGGATGCCGGATACGGCAGCTTTGAGAACTATGCCTATGCCCAGCTTCATCAGATTCGGGCAATCCTGAAATATCCGGGGTACCAAAAGAAGAAAGAGAAAGTGAAGGAAAAGAACCAGTTTCAGTTAATGCATATGAAACGGAATGGGGAAGGAACCCCGATCTGCCCGCAAGGGTATGATTTTGAAATCGAGAAGATAAGAGTGGACATGAAGACCGGAGTACCGAGAACGACGATTCATTATCGGAATCAGCACTGTGAGAATTGTCCGCTGCGGAGCCGGTGCACGACATCGAAGAAGGGACGCAGTGCGAGAATCAGTCCGCAGTTGGAGAAATATCAGAAGGAAGTCGATGCCTATCTGGAAACGGAAGAAGGAAAAAGAAGGATGGCGCAGCGGAGCAGTGAGGCAGAAGGGGCGTTTGGAGACATCAAGAAAAACTTCGGGTATAGTCTGCTTCGCAGGCGGGGAGACAGCGGAGTGCGAGTAGAGTTGGGGCTGGTGATCCTGGGGTACAATTTGAGACATTATCATCGACAAAGAACAAAGTTGATGAAGTAAGGAACAAGTTATCCACAAAAGACAGGAAAGGAAAGGAAAGAAAAAGCAGACTGAGAAACAGCCTTGAAAGGGTCAAGGTGTTTTCAGAATGCTTTCTTTTCCGTTCGTTTTATCTAAAATTGTGGAAAACTTAGAGAAATGGCTGTGAGCTTATCGCTTTTTCTTATTTTCCTGATTTGTCACAGCCCCAATCAAATTAACCGATTAAACTATCAATCAAGGACTGCGCCTGTTTCCACGCCGATTCAAATGACGAACGGAACAGGACAACCGGTCCGAAAGTTTCGTATTCCGAAGGTTCAATCGCATGCAGACAATAACTCTTACGGAAATCCGGAAGCTTTTCAAGCAGCTCATCCAGAACGGAAGGCGATGTCGGCTGGGCAAACCGCTCGATCACCGGCGGATTCTGATCGATCAATTGATCGGCCGTCCCCTTCCAGTTAATCGTAATGCAAGCCTGAGCGCCCACCATCTCTGTGAAATGATGCAGTCCCCGCGCACCGCCGCCGATGAAACCGACATCCGGATATTGAGTCCGGGTCATTGCATAGGTCTTTTTCGCGGCTGCGATGCCGGCCTGAAACAACACATCTGAAGTGATGGTGACCCCCGTTTCCTGTACCGTTGTATTCAGATATTCGTCCAGAATCCCCGTGATGTGCGAGTAATAGATCGGAGCCTTCCTGACGCAATGTTTTGTCGCTTCCGTATAAACCCGGCCGACATCCATGGCCTGACGGACTGACATCACCTCCGTCGCATTGATCGGCACGCCCTGAGCCGCCAGAATACCGATCGCTTTCAAACCTTCTTCCGTAACAGGAATCTTAATCATAAGATTCTCGCCTGCTTCCCGATTGAACAACCCTGTTTTTACAATCGAATCGCAATCCTCATGGAAGGGATCTCCCTGGATACTGACATATCCCCATCGCCCCTGCGATTGTTGATAAAGCGGAAGAAAGAGTTTGGCAATGCGGCCGACCAGTTCCCGCTGCACGGTGATCAGAATCTGATCCCGGACAACGTCCTGATCCCGCAGCCGCATTATTAACTGTTGGATTTCCGGCAGCTCGCTTTCCCGCTGCATCATCTTCCAGACATACGCCGGATTCTGCGTACAGCCGCACGCTCCTTCCGCCAAGGCCCGCTTCGCTTCTTCCTGCGTCACGTTGTTGATCCAGAACCGCGTCGGCGTCAGCTCATTCACTCTGTGAAAATAAGTTTTTTCTCCCATGAACTTCACCCTTTCTCCTGCAGCATCGCTGAAGCTCGTTCGATGCCTAAGCGCGGGCTGGTCAGCACCGGCGTTGGCATTTCATTTAGATAAGGAAGCAAGGTGATCATGCTGCCCTGTGCCAGCACAACGACGTCGTTTTCTGCCGCTGCCCGCCGAATCATCGCCAGAACGATCTGGTTGTGCTTATCCACATCCTTTTCTTTCATTAGAATATCCAGAGCCTCCGCCGCCAGATACTCCTGGACAACAACCGCCTTGCCCAGCCGTTGAGCCGTAGTCCGGATCAGATCACAGCTGGGTTTCATCGTAGAGGCCACCGTCGCAATCACGCCGATCCGCGTGCCCAGGCTTACCGCCTTTTCCGCCATCGGTTCATCGACTCTCAGCGTAGGAATCGCCGTACACCGGCTGGCGATCGCAAAGGCTTCCCCGACTGAGGAGCACTGGTTGAAGATCAAATCAACACCTAATGATTCCGCCGACTGAACATAACGGCACATCCGGCTGATCACGGCCGGGGTGATCCCGGTGTTCCGCTTGACCTCCGCTAACAAACTGTCGTCGATGATGTTGATGATTTCCACCTCCGGCATGATCTCTTGACACAAGGTCGTCAGATCCTGCAGCGACACGGCGCTGGTATGGATGATCGCCATCTTTTTCATAGAAATTTCTCCCAATAAGCAGACGCTTTGCCGACGCTGCCGAACAGCTCCATCTTGTGCCGGATGACCGCGCGCGCCGCTTCAAAACCCTTCGGCATCAGAGTTGAGAACTTGAATTCGCCGGTTTCATTCATGATTTCGTTTAACTTGCGCGAATAAGCAGCCTTGTAATCACTGGCAATGTTGACCTTGCGGATGCCGATCTGACACGCCTGACGAATTTCCTCATCCGGATTATCTGAACCGCCGTGCAGTACTAACGGCACCGGACTGACCTGCTTCAATTCTTTCAACAAATCCAGCTGCAGTTTTGGCACGAAGCCCTCCGGATATAAACCATGCGAAGTCCCGATCGCGACCGCCAGACTGTCGACGCCGGTTTTCGCTGTGAAATCGACAACTTCCTCCGGCCGGGTGTAAGTGATATGATCGACACCGCCTTCATCGGAATAGTTCATAATCCCGATCGTTCCGACTTCCCCTTCGACAGAAACGCCGACTAGATGGGCGAGATCGACAACCGCTTTCGTCTGACGGATATTCTCCTCATACGGCAGCTCTGAGCCGTCGAACATAACGGAAGTGAAACCCGCCTGGATCGCCCGCAGAATGTCCTGCAGCGTGCGGCCATGATCCAGATGCAACACAAATGGAATTGGACTTTCCAACAGCCGTGTGCGGACATAGCTGTAAAATTCAGGGCCGCAGAAGTCAAGCTCATTGACAGCGATCGCAATGATCGTCGGCGCTTTCTGCGCTTCCGCTTCTTCCACGACGCAGCGGAAATTCGCGACCTCCGTGACGTTGAAGGCGCCGGCCGCGAAGTGATGTTCTTCCGCGACGGCTAGAAATTCCTGCATGTTCATTAACATGATAGATCCCTCCTGTTCCTGATCAGAACGTGATGTTGACTTCGGCGACTTCGCCGTCGTCAGCCTGCGTATAATCGATGCCGTAGGCTTCCTGGCTCGGTGTTAAACGACGCTTGAGGACAAACAACGCGACACCCATGATAACGCTGCCGATCACTAAAGCCGCGACGAACCCCAGCGGATTGGTAAAGGTCGGAATGACGAACCAGCCGCCATGAGCGACCGGACTCTCGACGCCCCATACCATGCACAGACCACCCGCAATCGAACCGCCCAGAACACTGGACAGCACCACCCGCCACAGATCGTTCATCGCCAACGGGATAACGCATTCGGTAATCATACATACCCCCATCGGGAAGCAGGCCTTCAGATTTTCCTTCTCATCATTCGTATAAATCGGCTTGCGGAAAATCTTCGCTAATCCCCAGGCGATCAGCACGCCCATCGGCGGAATCATGCACGCGACCATGTGGCACGCCTTCGGCCCATAAATTCCATCCGCCAACATCGCTGTCGTATATAAGGAAACCGTCTTGTTGACCGGACCGCCGAAGTCGAACGCCGAACCCGCCGACATGACGAAGCCGTAGACAAACTTGGAACCGGTTGACAGATTCGCCAGAAACTGCGTCATCGCATCCATGAAATACGCGATCGGCGTCCCCAGCACGGTAAACATCAGCACGCCGCAGATCAGCGAAGCAAAGAACGGAATGATCAGAATCGGCATCAGTCCCTTCATCGAATCTGGCAGATGAATATATTTTTTCATGGCATTCACGACATATCCGACTAAAAACGCGCCGACCAATCCGCCTAAGAAACCTGCCTTGATTTCCGCGCTCACCAAACCGACGACCAGGCCCGGCGCAATACCCGGCTTATCCGCGATGGAATAGGATATCGCAGCGCAGATGACCGGAATGATCATCGTGGACATCCCCAGATTACCGACCTTGTAGATGATGTAAGCGAAACTGCCGACGGCGTCCTTGACATTCGGACCGCCGAGAATGACGCCCAGTGCCTGGCAAAGCCCGGCGCCGACAACGACGGGAACCATGAACGAGATCCCGGTCATGATGTGTTTCTTGATGATTTTCCAATTCATTAAACTCTCCCTCTTTTCTTTTAACTGTATTGTTTTCTGACAAGGCCGGACCACCGTGAAGTCCGTTACGCCAATCGCTTCATGATCCTGTGGGGACAAGTGTTCCTGTCCCGGACTTTCCACGGCGATGATCCGCCGCCATGGATCTCAGCGATGGTTTTTCAACGTCGCTTCGATCTTCTTTAAGAAGCCTTCCGTGTTGCGCATGACGTCTTCCGTCCGGCAGCGCACGACCGGTTTGCCTTTAAAGCGTTCTTCCCCGGTAATCTTGACGTCGACCGCTAGCAGCACGACGTCGGCCTCCGCAATTTCCTGCGCCGTCAGCTCGTCTTCCGCGCCGATCGACCCCTGCGTTTCAATCCGGCAGGGATAGCCGCAAACTTTCGCCGCTTCGATAATTTTCTTCTTCGTGATGTAAGTGTGCGCAATCCCTGTTGGACAGGCAGTAATTCCGACGATCTTCATTCCGATTCCTCCTTTCTTAAAATATTGACGATTTCCTCAACCGTCCGGGCGTGATGGAGTGTGTCAATCACGTCCTTATCCAATAACAGCTGGGCGACATGGGACAGAAGCATGATATGCTGCGACATATCCACATCGCGAATCGCAAACATAATAATGCAGCGAACCGGTTTGTCGTCAAACGTTTCCCAGCTGACGTCGGCACGGGTGCGTCCGATCGCAATGACGCTGCGGTTCACGACAGCGGAACGGCCATGAGGAATCGCGATCCCCTCGCCAATTCCCGTCACGCCTTCCGCTTCGCGGTGAACCAGCTCGTCGATGAACGGCTGTTCCTCCCGGATCGCGCCGTTTTCATAAAGCATGCGCGTCATCTGCGTGAACACTTCCTCCTTGGTTCTGGCTTCCAGTTCCAGATTGACGTTTTCTTCCATTAATACTTCTCTGATATCCAACATAAGAGTCCCTTTCTTTATCCGTTCAGCAAGCGCCGGACTTCCTCGATATCCTTGGAATCCAGCAGCGCGGATACCGTCACGCTCGGACAGGAAATTTCAAAATCAATACCGACGGTCGTTAAGATGAAATCCAGATCGGCTGCCTTTCGGTGCTTCAGCTGCCGCAGCGAGATCACATCGACGATCTCCAATTCCGGAAAGACGGTCGCTACCCGTTTCTTCAACAAATGTGATGTGCCGATACCGGTCGAACATACTAACAGTACCCGCTGCCGCGGTGTCTTCGGCTCCAGCGCCAGCTGGAAATACAGGCAGAGATAACACAGCTCATCCTCAGAAATAAAATGTTTTGGATAATACTTTTGCTTAAGCTCCAGCACCGCGGTTTTCACCTGCGCGTACATCTGCGGAAATTCCGCGATCGTCTTCTCTTTTAACAGACAGACGATCCGGACGTTGTACTGAATTCGCGTGATCATCGAATTGATATGCAGAAGCAGGCTGTAAAACAGATTCGCGTCCTGTGAAAACTGAACCTGCGTTTCCGCTTCCATCCGCTGAATCAGTTCCTCGCAGAATGCAAGAACTTCCGGCTGGGAGCCTTGCAGCGTCTGACCGATCACTTCCCGCTGCGGCAGCTCACCGACCCCGCAGCCCATGAAATGGGTGTAAATATATAACAGCTCGTTAGGGGGAAACGTAATCTGTACTGCTTGCGAGAAATTCTGGATGCATGCGGCAATCTTTTCATAAATCAGCGGATTGATCAGCTTCGGATTCATCACGCCGCCGGGATTGATGTAGCGCCGGCTGCGCATCCGTTCCATCGCGATCAGGATGTGCGTAACAATATTGATATAGTAAATATCGCCGAGAATCACGCCGATCGCTTCCTCGATCTCACCCACGCACTGTTCTACCTGACGCAGCGATTGAGCGCCGTAGATTCCGCTCAGCACCATCCGGTTTTCCTCGTTCAGGCGTGTTGGCAGTCCGCTTGGCGGCAGCAGTTGGAAATGGCGGCTTTGGTTCAGCACCTCCGCAACTTCATTGCGGATCGTCAACTCGCCTCCGGTGATGTACGTTCCCTCGCGCGTGCGGTTCAGCGTCAGTCCGGCTTCGCGGATCCGCTGCTCAATGGCGGCCAGATCGTTCACAATCGAACTGCTTCCGACATAATATGCTTCCGAAAGGCTGCGGATTGTCGTGGGCTGAGGCGCGTTGAGAAGCAAACCCAGATAAATCCGGCGTCGCCGGTCTTCCACGGAATCTCCCGCGCTCAGCCGATCCCCGCCGTAAATCCAGCGGTTCAGTCGGCCGCGATCCGCATTGCCGCAGTCCAGCACAATTCCCTGACTGCTGCGTAAGAGCGTATATCCCAGCGACAACCCCAGAATTTCAATGCGCTTGAAATCCCGCTGGATCGTTTTGATCGAACACCCAAAGCGCCGGGCCAGTTCTGGATTCCGCAGCGGTTCCGTCTGCCCCGCCAGCAATCTCAAAATCTGAATTTGGCGTTCATTGAGATCTTCCATAGGCATTTCCTTTCTTCGGTTTCATCATAATCAAAGTCCAAACAAGAAACCATACCAAAACATGTCGCGGTTTCCCGGACAATTTTGGTGCTTCTTCGACGTTAAACTTCATCATGACACGGAAACTGCCGTGAAAAAAGTGGTATTTTTTCCATAACCAGAAACGTCCTTCGTGTTTATGCACTCTTTCAAAAGCGAAATTCAAACAAAAAAAAGGTTCCCCACTTCACAGGGAAACCTTGCTTCTTTTTATCTTTACCCTTTTGGATGCCGCTATTTGAAGCTGTACCTCACGCCGCTTTCGCTTCCTGAACCTGAATCGTATATTCCGGATTGGCCGTTGTCAACAGCTGGCTGATCACCTCGCCTGCTTTTTTTCGCGCTTCCTCAAGCAGACCGCCGTCAATCACCTTGTCTTCCATGACGATTTTCTGCTGCTTCGAGAATGCGGCGTAATCCGAAATACTGATCGGATTGAAGAGATTGTTAGATTCATCGTAGACCTCAATGCTCGCCTCGTCGACCTCATGGCTTAAAATCTGAGCCGGCGGCAGTGTGATCGTGATCGTCTTGTCCACAACGTCGATCTGAACGTCGTCCAGCCGCACCCCGGCTGTAATTTTACCGTCATACGCCAAAATAAAGCTGGCTTTGGTCAGCGGAATCGTCCAGCCGTTGAGATCAGCGTTTTTTTCAAATTTACCCATATTCGTGTAATGATATTCCACCGTTGTCAGCTGACTGACGGAACGCAGCTGCTGAAACAAGGTGTCGCTGGTCACCGTCGTCTTGCCGGAATGACTCCGCTGCGCCAGCAGGACGCCGCCTAAGAAGCAAACCGCCCCCAGAATCAAAGCGACGATGGTGATGCTGATCATCTTGCGGATGATCGACTGATTTTGTTTTTTACTCATGAACCTGCCTCCAGCCCGGAATCGACAAAATTTGTCGAACTCTGTCGGTTTCTGTCGTTTCCATTATACCACGTCCGCTTTCCTCCCGCTGACGCTTTTGTGTTTGCCACAAGAAAAAACGGGCATTTCCTACGCCCGCGGCACCGCTTTGCACAAGGGCGCGTCGTTTTTGGAAATTCCCGTTTTTAATCAATCAGTTTAGTCGTTGAACAGATCGTAAACGGCGCTGACCGGATTCTTCAGCTGGATCGCTTCGATCGTCTTCGCCAGCATGTAGCCGACAGACAACAATGTGATCTTATCCGTGCCATTCTTCTTTTCTTCGCTTAACGGAATCGTGTTGGTAATGACCATTTCCTTAATGTAGGAATTCTGAATCCGTTCGATCGCCGGTCCGCTTAACAGGCCGTGCGTGCAGGCAAAGTAAATTTCCTTCGCGCCTTTTTCCTTCAGGATGTTGACGCCGGCAATCAGCGTGCCGCAGGTATCCGCCATATCGTCGACGATGATCGCGGTCTTGCCTTCAACCTCGCCGATCACGTTCATCGCTTCCGCGACATTCGGTTTCGGCCGACGCTTGTCAATAATTGCCATCGGCGCGTTCAGGCAGTCGGCCAGACGGCGCGCCCGAGTGGTTCCGCCATGGTCCGGCGAAACGACGACGACATTCTCCAGATTCTTGGAACGGAAATACTGGCCGATCATCGAAACGGCGCTCAGATCGTCGATTGGAATATTGAAGAAGCCCTGAATCTGGGTCGCATGCAGGTCAATCGTCACGACGCGGTTCGCCCCAGCAGTCTGAAGCAGATCCGCAACCAGCTTCGCGGTGATCGGCTGGCGCGCACGCGCTTTGCGGTCCTGGCGCGCATACCCGTAATACGGCATGATGACGGTGATTTCCCCTGAGCTGGCGCGCTTGCAGGCGTCGATCGCGATCAGCACTTCCATCAGACGGTCGGAAACCGGCGAACATGTCGACTGGACGATATAAACGGAACGGCCGCGAACTGTTTCCTCCGGCTCCACCATAATTTCTCCATCGGCAAAATGCTTAACAGAAATCTTTCCCATTGGTAAGCCCAGGTATTCTACGATTTCCTGAGCCAGTTCAACACTGCTGGACAGTGCGAAGACAATTGCATTCTCGATCATGTTTTCTCCTTTTATTTTTTCTCTTTGTTTTTGTAGATAAGACCATAACCCGGCTTGTTTTCCTGGCGTACGCGACCGATGGCCATATCCCCATCCGGCACATCCTGAGTCGCAGTCGATCCCGCAGCGACGACGGCATTTTCGCCGACCGTCACCGGCGCGATCAAATTGACGTTGCTGCCAATGAAGGCTCCGTCCTTGACAACTGTGTGGAACTTGTTTTTCCCGTCGTAGTTGACGGTGATGACGCCGCAGCCAATGTTGACTTTCGATCCGATCTCGCTGTCGCCCAGATACGTCAGATGCGCACAGCGGCTGTCGAAGCCGAACTTGGTGTTTTTGAATTCGACGAAATTGCCAATCCGGTTCTTACTGTCAACCTCGCAGTTCATCCGCAGATGAGCGTAAGGACCAATTTTAACTTCGTCATGAACGATGCTGTCGGTAATGCGCGAGCTGTCGACCGTGCAGTTCTTTCCGATCACGGCGTTAACCAGAAACGACTGCGGAAGGATTGTCGTCCCGTCGTTGATCACCGTGTTGCCTTCCAGATAGACGTTCGGATACAATGTGACGTCTTTGCCCAAGACGACGTCCGGTCCGATATACGTGCTGTCCGGATTGATCAGCGTGACGCCTTCCTCCATCCAATGCTCGTTGATCCGCTTCTGCATCCAGCGGGTTGCCTGCGCCAGCTCTTTTTTGTCATTGACGCCGCTGGCTTCAAAGCTGTCTTCCACAATCTTGGCCTTCACGCCTAACCCATGGCGGTTGAAAATTTCAACTAAATCCGTAATGTAATACTCCTGCTGCGCGTTGTCATTACGGATTTCTTTGAGATGCTCAAACAAAGCCTGATTGTCGAAGCAATAGATGCCGGTGTTGATTTCCGTGATTTTCCGCTGTTCCTCTGTGCAGTCTTTGAATTCCACGATCTTCTCAATCATGCCTTCAGCGTTGCGGATAATCCGGCCGTACTGTTTCGGATCGTCCAGCACTGCCGTTAACACGACCATGCCGCACTGATCCAGGGCGTCCAGCATTCCCTGATAGGTTGCGCTTTGAATGCAGGGACAGTCCCCATTGACGACTAAGGTTTTTCCTTCTGCCTGACTCAGAACCGGCGCGGCCTGCATCACCGCATGACCGGTACCCAGCTGCGGGGATTGAAGCACAAACTCACACTGACCGCGCATCGCGGCTTCCACCTGTTCGTGGCCAAAACCAACAACGGTTACAATCTTATCGACCTGAATTTTTTTCAGATTGTCAAGGATATGCCCCAGCATCGGTTTCTGGCAGACCGGGTGCATCACCTTCGGCAGCTCAGAGTGCATGCGTGTACCCTTGCCCGCCGCCATAATAATTGCAGATTTCATTATCCATCGTCCTCCATAGTCTATTTTACTCAAACTCGCCCTTTAAAAAAAGCCTAAAGTGATGTTTTTTCCCTGGATTTCCTGTTTTTTACAGTTATTCCCAGCCTGTTTCCTTAATTCCAGTCTCCGGTTTCTGAATGAAGGGGCTTACATTGTGCTTTAGAGATCTTTCCTGGCTGAAAGGATACCTGAAAATCGTTCAGGTAAATCGATCTGATACGAAAAAGAACGCAGCGAAATCCTGCATCCTTTTTGTCTGTTTTATGATAGCCATTGGATCTATCCCGGCCTTAATAATGCGCAAGATCAATACCCTGCTTCGAAATGAAGGACTGGACTTCCGATGAGCAGAGAACATCCAGTTCCTGCAGCCGCTGCCAGTTGTACGAGCTTTCACGGTATAACTTCAGATCGCAGAAACCGGGATGTGTCATGATCTCGATATCTTCATTCAAATGCTCAGACAAGATCTGGATTAGAGTTTCGCGTGTTGCGGATGGTCCAAAAAATCCCGTAACGAATCGATAGGCGCTTCCCCGGCGGACAGGCAATTCATATTCCTGTGCCAGTTTCTGCGTGATCCGCAGCATCGCCTCGTTCATATCATGCACGCTGTGATGAGAATCCAGATGCGTGGGTTGGGTATTGAAGACGTCGATAAACCGATCGATCTGCGCTTTCCACTCCGTGTAGACTTCATGTTCATCCAGGGGCTGGGACACAATATCCGCCCGCGAAAGAAATCTGCCCTCGGCATCGGTAAAACTCGCTCCACCTGTCAAACTGGTCCCCAAGGTTAGTGTCAAATGCACGCCAAGTCTCAATTTAGGACAAGTCCTCGCAAGCTCCCGCGTCGTCTCGAGATCCGGCATATTGCACAGAACAGTCGTTGAGCGGATAATCCCCTGACGAACGCCTTCAACAATCCCCGCGCTGACAGCCGGCGTATAGCCGAAATCATCAGCGTTTATAACTAATTTCATTTTGCCGCCTATTCCATCTTTTGATAGACCGCAACGAATTCCTCAGCCAGGATTCCAAACGCTTCCGCACTCATCAGCTGGTCTTCCGCATGCATCAATAACAACGTGAACGGAATCGGCTCGCCGTTCGCTTCCTGCTGGATCAAAGAAGCATGGGCATGATGACCCTCGATAAAAATTTCCTGACCCTGTTTAATCAAGGCTTCCGCTTCTTCAAAACGCCCGGCTTTCGCCGCATGAATCGCTTCTATATAGGAAGACCGGGCGGTACCAACCGCGCTGATAATCTGGAAACTAATCAGTTCTAAGCCTTCCATTAGTCTTTTAATACCTCTTTTACCCGTTTGATGACCGCTTTGCCATCCATCATGCCGTAAGCGCGCATTTCAATTGCTTCCACCGGACAGCTGACCTGCTGACGGACTTTTTCGACATTAAACCGCACCTGCGGACCCAGTAAAACAATATCCGCGTCCTCGCCGCGAACCTTAGCCTCCGCCACCGGATAAGCTGCGATATCACATGCATAATTTTCTGCTTCAGCGGCAGCTTGCATTTTCTTAACTAGCGCGCTTGTGCTCATCCCAGCCGCGCATAACAAAACAATTTTTCGCATTATTTTCTCCTTTCACCCTAATCTAAATCTTCGCCTTGTGTGGCAATGACTTTTTTGTACCAGTCAAAACTATCTTTTTTTATCCGTTTCAGCGTACCCTGCCCCTCGTTATCCTTGTCTACATAAATGAATCCGTATCGTTTTTCCATTTCGCCGGTCGATGCGCTGACCAGGTCAATACATCCCCACGGTGTGTAGCCGATCAAATCGACGCCGTCCTCCAGTGCCTGCTGCATCTGCTGAATATGCTCGCGCAGATAAGCGATGCGGTAAGGATCATGAATTTTTCCATCTTCGCTGATCTTATCCACCGCGCCCAGCCCGTTTTCTACGATCATCAGCGGAATATGATATCGTCCGTAAATTTCGTTCAGATACCACCGCAGACCTTTCGGATCGATCTGCCAGCCCCAGTCGGAAGTCTGAAGATAAGGATTCCGAACACCGCTCATCATATTCCCGGCGCTTTGCGCATGTTCCGAATCGCTCGAAGCACAGCTGCTCATGTAATAGCTGAAGCTGTAAAAATCCACATGTCCTTGCTTGAGCAGCGCGGCATCTTCTTTTTCCTGATGAATTTCGATTCCGTTTTCTTGAAAGAATCGACGGGCAAAATGCGGATATTCGCCACGAACCTGAACATCACCGCAGAAATAATTACTCATTTGCATCCGTTTCTGCGCCGCTAACAGATCCTCCGGCTGACAGGTCAGTGGATAACAGGCATTGCCGGCGATCATACAGCCGATCTGGTTGTCGGGATTGATCTCATGCGCTAAAATCACAGCCTTCGCACTGGCGACAAACTGATGATGCAGCGCCTGAAAGCGAGCGGAGCGGACTACTTTGGATTCCTCCCCGGCGCCAAACATTAAGCTGTCCGCTTCCGGCAGAATTCCGCCGCCCATATATCCGCCAAAGCTGCTGGCTAAGATATTGATCTCGTTGAAGGTCAGCCAGTAACTAACCAGATCGCGATATTCTGTAAACACGGTACGGCAATAATTCAGAAAGAAATCAATACACTGTCGGTTTGTCCAGCCGCCATATCGCTCCGCCAGTGCAAACGGCATCTCATAATGACTCAGCGTGACCAGCGGTTCAATTCCATGTTTATGACATTCCTCAAATACACGTCGGTAAAATTCCAGTCCTTCCGGATTCGGAGTACTTTCATCCCCTTGAGGATAAATCCGGGTCCAGTTAATCGACATCCGGTAGACCTTGAATCCCATTTCGGCAAACAGAGCGATATCTTCCTTGTAATGATGATAGAAATCAATGGCTTCATGGGATGGGTAATGAACCCCCGGTTCTATGTTGCGGGTAACTCTGCGTGGCGATTGCCGATTGCCGGAAGTCATATGATCGGCACAGCTTTCGCCCTTGCCCCCAACATTCCATGCCCCCTCGCATTGGTTTGCGGCGGTGGCCCCACCCCATAAAAAGTTCTTTGGAAAACTCATCTTATCTCTTATCCTTTCTGTTCGGTACATAATCCGCAGTGCTCATCATAAATATCAAAGCCTTTCGCTCGAATTCAAGGATCACTTTTGAATACTTCGGATCATGAATCACATTATTCAATTCCATCGGATCTTTTTGTAAATCATAAAGTTCATCCTCTTCATACAATCGTTTTACATATTTATAGTGTTGATTTCTCAACATCAGTGCTTTGGTGTGTTCAGGTCCTTCACTGGCTTGAGTGGAGAGCCGCGGCCAATACTGCGATTGTGGGCCATGTCCCTTTTCCATACATTGTTCTTCACCATGGATCCGCCCGCCTTCGCAATGAACTTCGCTGCGGTGCGTATCACATCCCCGCAATACCGGAACCAATGATTTGCCAAATTGCGTATAATTCAAATCAATGCCCGTTAACTCCGCCACGGTCGCAGTCAGATCTGTCAACTCCGCCAAAGCCGGCGTAATCCGCGGCTTGCTTTCCAGGCTTTGCGCGGGACGGATGATCAGCGGCACATGGCATACCGGATCATCAAAACAATTCTGCACTTTTTCCGCAATGCCATAATCCCCGGTGTAGTCACCATGATCACTGAATACAAAGATATTTGTCTGCGCATCTAAACCAGTTTCGGTCAGCTTGGCTTTCAACTTGCCGAACAGTGCGTCAAACTTAGCGGTCATATCCAGATAGGTTGCCCGCAGTTCATTCCAGCGTTCCTCATCCCACTGCCCAAGCTGCTGCTTCTCATGAATTCCCTGAAGCATGCTTGGTTTTCCGTGTGTTTTTGATAAATCCGGCCGTCTTGGACTTAACGCTCTGCGATCCGTTAGCCCATAGAAAGGACGGGCGCAGCCATATGGCGGATGTGGAAAGCCCAGACTGACATACAGGAAAAATGGTTTCCTGTTATCCTCTGTACGCTTCCGTTCCAGATATTTTAAGGCATACGCAACAATCAGATCATCCATTGATTCCATACCCGGTTTCCCGGTGACATCCCCCATATAAAACGAATAATAACCATCAGTTGAAAAATCCGCGCTTTTTTTATTTGATTCTTGTGTTTTCATATGCTTGGCATATTGACGCAAGATCTCCGGGTCCATCCCGGAAAAGTATTCATCGCAATACACTGTTTTGTCGCGGTCGGAGGGAATCACATCATTGCGGCCGCACCAGATCACCTCATAGCCATTTTCTTTCATGATCCGCAGCAGGTTCGGTTCGTCTTCATTCTGTAAAAAATGCATCGTCCGATGACCCAGCGTATGCGGATACAAGCCGCTTAAAAAACTGCAGCGAGACGGAACACAAACTGGATTCTGGCAGAAAGCGTTGGAAAATGAAACGCCTTCCTGAGCCAAGGCATCCAAATGGGGTGTGTGCGAAGCGGGATTGCCTAAGTGATGCAATGTGTCAGCACGCATCTGATCGGCCGCGAAATAAACAATATTCTGTTTCATAATTTCTCCTTTATCCCTCTGTTGGTTTGGTTATTCCAACTTTTTTATTCCGCTGCTTCTGATTCTTTTTCCTGAGCCAGCGCCCGTTTATCAGCAACCAGGAAGAACGGGTAGTATAATGCCATATTGATCACAATCAGGACTAAACCCCAGACAAAGCCTGTCCAGTGAGCGTTCAGCAAAGCCATGCCGATCGGGCTAGGAATAAACATATTGCTCGATGCACCAGTAGGCCAGGCAACCAGTCCGATCGTCATGACCAGGCGGGTCAGCAACACGCTGATGACCGGGGATAAAATGAAGGGAATGCCCAGAATGACATTCATAATCATCGGTGTTCCGAACATCATCGGTTCAGTAATATTAAATAACGAGGTTGGCAAGGCAATTTTAGCCAGAGCTTTGAATTGCTTCGACTTGGCGATGAACATCAGTAAGTTCAAGGCTAACAAGCCGATCCCAGCACAGACAGCACTGCCATAGGCCCATTCTGGATAGGGAGCCGGCAAACCCGCCGCAAAGGCTGACTGATTGGCCGCCGTGGCTGCAGCCATAATCGGATACATCGCGCTGTTGACAAGCATGCCGCCGTGAATACCGAACAGCCAGAATATTTTAATCATCACCATGTAGATCAGCAAGCCGCCAAAGCCGCCGCCCACCTTCATTAATGGTGCCTGCAAAATCCCGTAGATCAACGCTTGTGCTGTTCCAAAGGAAGTCAACGACATCCCATATCGTATCGCTAAAAAAACAATAAAGGTTGCGCCGCCCGGAAGCATGTTCTCAAACATAGAAGCAACATTTGACGGAACGGAATCAGGCATTTTTATTTTCCAGCCGCGGTCTAAAAAGAAAACGTATAACCGTGCTGACAGTAAGCCAACAATAATCGCCAGGAAAATGCCTTGGGAACCGACCGCACTCAATGAAATCGCATTCTGAACCGTAGTTACCAGTCGTTCCCCGGTAGCAGGGTCAACCGCTGTGCTCGAGGCTGTGAGCGGTGTAAGAATCATAAACGAGCCGAAAGCAATGATTCCTGCCGCAAAGCCATCGCGGTTAAAGCTTTTTGCCAGGCAATAGGCCATCGCAAACACTACGTAAATCGCCATCAGATCGGATGTAATGGATACCGGAATAGAAAGTAATGTTCCTAATCCGCTGGTTGCCAGAAAAGTCTGCCAGGCGCCGATCGGGATCGATTTAATTAAATTGAAAAGCGATCCGGCGATTGAAACTGCCGCGATGCTCATAAAGCCATCCATCAGCACCTTCATGTATCTTTTCTGAGTGAAGCCGACAATTTTTTCTAAAAATTTGTCCATGTGAGGTTCCCCTTTCTTTCTGGCTTCACTTTATCGCATTTCCGCGGTGCTTTCATTATCATTACAAGCTCATTTTTGAAGGCCTTATTGCTAAAGAAAGAGACTAAGTACCATTCTCAAGATAAAAAACAGACAAATAACAAGGCTGATATATAACGTATCAGTCAAGCTAAAAGGAATATAACGAGAATCGAGGTCTATCGGAATTAACCGGCGCATGCCTTGATCCAGAATCATTGCCAGGCAGCAGATCGCAAATAAAAACGGACACATTCTTAAACTCAAAGCCTCGATGGGAATCCAGGCCAGATTATTGCGGAAAAGCAGGGTTACAGTTTCATTTCCCGCATCATTTACTGGTAGAAGCATAAAACAGCTGACGACACATAAGACAACACAAGCCATTGGCTGCCGATTTAATTTTAAGGCGTAATGATAGCCAATCGAAAAAATAAGATAAAACCCGATCATTTTCATCAGTGCCAGATTTAACCATTCGATCGGTTTCCAATCCATAACCGTTTTTAGTCCCCAGACAATTCCAGCTAAAACCAATATAAGGACCATATCTTTCAAACTCGATTTTATAATATCCATGAAAATCACAGGTGTGAACTTAACTTTAGGTGTTGCCTCACTGCGTCTTATTTTGCAAGATCCGCGATGGTACTTCATTATTTTTTCTATCACCCCAGAAATATTTTCTTGTGTCAGGGCTTCTTCATCCACATGCTCAATCGGAATTGCCAGATTATCCGCAATCGCACGGATCTGCGGATAAAAAACCTGTGCCTGTGGCGCAACTAAAATCAAATCACATTGTTTTGCCTTATCTTCCAGATTAAAAATACCTGTCGCTTCTATATGGTCTTTATAACCTTGTAATAAAAGCTGTTGCTGAAGGCGTTTTGCGAGGACATTGGTCGTAATGCCGCCGACACAAACCAACAGGACATTTATTGCAGAAATCGATTCAGACATGCCAACGCCTCCTCTTTACTAAGACAGGCTAAAAGTTCCCGGACAGATCCAGGATCGCTGACAAGCTGCGCGATTCCATCGTTGAGATGCTGGGATTGAGATGTTTCTTGTTTCGGAAGAATCATCAAAAGAATCATTCTGACACGTGTTTTTTTCCACAGAATCGATTTTTTCAGTGTCATCAGTGCCAGGCATGGATTTTTTGCATCATAGTCAAAGGGATGCGGCAGGGCCGTTTCCAAACCGATTTCCGTCGCGCTCAGCGCTTCCCGCTTCATGACCTGTTCCAGCGGATTGACAGCCAGGTTGGCCTCGGCGGCAGCGGCATTGCATAAAAAAGTTAAAGCTTCTTCTTTATCTTTCATTTCCATATTTAAGAATATCAAAGACACCTGGATTGGCACATAAGCAGTTTCGGCGGACTCGGCTGTGATATAGGGACTCACTTTTCTCAAACTGGTTTCATCCATAGTCAGATCAACATACACAATCGGGATGGACAATGATTCATTAATGGGAACCGTACTGAGAATACAGGAAAAGACCTCCGGATCTAAGGTTTTCAAATCAAAGAGTGATACCAATGTCATATTCTCTTCCTGGTATTGATAACGCTGCATCATTTTATACTGAATCAAACGGGCAGTCCCTCTCCCGGAAGCGCAGACAATCGCTATTTTCCGGGACCGGACAAAATTTTTCTTTTTTTCAAGGGCTAACGCAAAATGCAGCGCAAGAAATCCAGCTTCATTTTCATCCATAGACAAATGATATTGATTTTCAAGAACTTCTGCGGCACATAACGCAAGCTCATAGCCAGGACTCATGTCCCGCTTGATCTGACTCAACAGCGGATTGCTTTGCGGCAGATTATAGCGCAGTCTTGTCATCATCGGCTGAAAATGCAATGCTAAGACCGTTTTGAGATCCGCATCCTCCCGGAAATCAATCTGTTTTACCTGCCAAATCCGCTTGATTACCTCTTCAACACACTCCCAGACTTCCTGAGAAATATTCTGATCATTTTCAATAATCCGTTTACCGAGCAAATGCATCATGATATACTGAGTTTCATTCATCTCTACATGGATTGAAAATTCTTCTTCAAAACAGGCAACGATTTCCTGGGCCGCTTGCCATTCTCGCTCCATCCCTTCGGTTTGTTCCAAAAGCAGGGGCTGCGGGACTTGATTTCCGCCTACGATCCGGCGCAGGGCAATAACGCAGTGGTAACTCAAATTATAAAAATTGATGTCGTTGAGATGAAGCTGATATTTTTTCATAACCTGCCATAGAATTCGCTGCACTTGTTCAACAATCACGTCATCCTTCGGTTTATTGACTTTTTTCGCATAGTGATGAGCGAAGCACAAGCGTTTTGCGACTTCGTTCCCGATTAACATAATCCCGTATTTAGGACGGCTTACAACCTGCAGACCATATTCCTGCGCTGTTAATTTAATCTGTTTCATCAACCGGTCGATCGTCGCGCGGCTGACATACAGTTGCGCTGCGAGGTCTTCGATTCGCACATAATCTTTTTTCTGAATCAGCGTTGTCAGAATCGCATCTATTCGCATTTGATTTTCATCAGCCATTTCAGGTTCGATCAGATTCAGCTGGGTGAATAAGTCCAGCCGGTCTACGATCAGCTGAACTTTTCCTAATCGGCAAATCCAATGAAAACCATAATCCCGCTGCTCGGCTTCATGGGAATGAATCAACCGCTGAATTTCCTGCGGACTGATATTTAATTCTTTTGCCAGCTTCCGGATATTCACAGCCTGTTCCGTTCTGCTCATCCGATGAATCATTTCTATCCATAATTTCTCTGAATCCATCCTCAATCCACCCCTTTTGTTTCATTTTAGCATACTTTTTCTCGGCAGCAGAGGACAAAAAGAAAAGCAGATTTGAAAATCCGCATCACTCCTGTTTATTTCCTTTTCCAACTTCTGTGATCAATCATACATAGTTCGGTAATAAACAATCATTCTTTTCTTTTGAATTTACCTGTCATAACGCTTGTATGGAAATTCTTCCTGCGGCCGCAGCTCCGTCTTACGGATAAACGCCGCTTTCTTCCGCATTGCCGCCGCTCCTTTTTCCAACAGCTCCAAATCCCGCGTCAGCGCGAACACCGTCGATCCGCTGCCCGACATCAGCGCCCCGTCGAAGCCCAGCGCCAACAGCTCCTGCTTGATCGTCGCGATCTGCGGCACCAGCTTAAACGCGCTCTGTTCCAGCGTGTTGCCCAGCGATTGAAGCACACCGTCATAGTCGTTGCCGATCAACGCTTCGCGCATCCTGCGGCAGTCAGGATGTTCGGCACAGCTGAAATCGAGCGTTTCAAAGGCCACCTTCGTGGACACGCCCTTATATGGTTTCACTAACAAGAGATAAAACGGCGTATGCACGCGGAAATGTTCCAGATTCTCGCCGATGCCCGTCACAAACGCCGGGCGGCTGCGCAGGCAGAACGGCACGTCCGCTCCAACCTTCTTGGCGATTTCCACCATCTTGTCATTATCCATTCCCAGCTGAAGCATCTTGTTCAGCGCCCGGATCGCCGCCGCACCATCCGTGCTGCCCCCGGCCATGCCGGCCTGCGTCGGAATGTGCTTCTGCAGCGTGATCTCAAAGTTCTCCTTGAAACCATATTCCTCACGAAGCAGCTCGATCGCTTTCACAATCGTATTCCGCCGGTCTAACGGAAGATAGGGCACATTGCTTTGTAAACGCAGCTCGTCGCTGAATTCAAAGTTCAGCGTATCGTAGAGATTCACTGGGGCCATGATCATTTCCAGTTCATGATACCCATCCTCTCGCCGGCGCACGACGTCCAGGCAGAGGTTAATTTTCGCGTAAGCTCTTTGTTTCATACGTCACCTCATACAGATCGAGAAATTGATCCAGCGTCATCGTTTCCGCCCGCAGCGAAGGTTGTAAGCCAGCTTCCTTCAACAGTCGGGCAGCTTCATCCTTATCCTGCAGATATTCGCGGAAGTTGTTGTAAAGCGTCTTGCGGCGCTGTTTGAAGCACCCTTTGACCAGCGCGAAGAACTGTGCTTCATCCCGTGCTGCACGCTGGGGCAGTTTGCGGGTAAACTGCACGACGGCCGAGTCCACCGCCGGGCGGGGATTGAAAATCGTCTTGGGAATCTTCATCACTGTCTGAACCTGATACTGATACTGCACGATCACGCTCAGTGCATTGTAATCCTTCGTCGAAACCGCGGCGGTGAAGCGGTCGGCGACTTCCTTCTGCATCATCACGGTGATCACCGGGATATCCGCCTTACTTTCAAAGATTTTAAATAAGATGGGAGTCGTAATATAATACGGTAAATTGGCGCAGACCAGAACCTGATCCGACTGCGTTTTCAGCTTCGCCACCGTCGCATTCAGGTCTGCTTCCAGAAAGTCCTGATGTTTGACCTCAACGTTCGGGTAATCGGAAAGCGTATCGGCCAGCACCTCGATCAGGCGGTCGTCGATCTCAAACGCCAGCACCTGTCCGGCCACTCTCGCTAACTGTTCCGTCAGAGCGCCGATCCCCGGACCAATCTCGATCACGGCGCTGCGCGCATCCGCCTGGGATAACCGCGCGATCTTTTCCACGATTCCCGGTTCGATAATAAAGTTCTGACCAAAATTCTTTTTTGCGTACAGGTCATATTTCGCTAAGATTTCATTCGTTCTGGCCATTGTAGCAATGGGCTTATTCACCGGCGTCCCTCCGTTCTTCCAACATCGCTTTTGTGATTTTCAGCATATTCAGACGCTTCCACAACGTCTTGGCATTGGCTTCACCGACATGCCATCGGTTTCCAACTTCCCTGCGCCGCAGAGCGCTGTCCGGCAGGCCGGTTAATCCCAGCTCTACAAACTCCGACCAGCTCAGCGTATTTTCCCCATCCGCTTCATAAGTCAGGCAATGCTCCAAAGCGGCCAGAATTTCCTGTTTCCCGGCATGTTCCACACCGACCTTCCGTTTTCCGCGCACGATTTCCCACGCCTTACCCGAGGGCAGAAAAGCATTCTTGCAGCCGGGAACCGCATTGTTGATGCGCTGGCGAATCTGATCGCCCGGGGTATCCGGATCGGTAAAGATGATCACGCCGCGGGTCGTTGCCCACTGGCGGATCTGTTCCAGCGTCGCTTCACTCAGACCGGTGCCGCTGGTTTCCAGCGTGTCCACATCCAGCCAGCGTTTTAAATTAGCCGTATCTTTTTTTCCTTCAACGACGATAATTTCCTTGATCTTCATATCTGTTCCTCATTCCGATCTTTATTTTATCATAGTCTGGGATAACCACCAAATCAAGAATCAAAAGTCATTCCGTTTTTCCCAGATGATAAAGAAATACCCGCTATTTATTTGATATTTCTCAGTTTTAAGTTCAAATTCTTGCGTCATCAAAAAAACCGCCTGAACTATCGGCGGTTTTAAAGTATGATTATTTATTAATCAAATGTCTACGGATGATTCTTCTTATATTGCGTTGGCGAAACACCAATTAATCGTGTAAAGACTTGGAAGAAATATTTATAATCATTAAACCCAACTTGCTCGGCAACCTCATAAATTTTATCTTTTCCTTCAAGAATCCGCAAACAAGCTTGAGCGATGCGATAATGAATGAGGTAGCGATGCAATGTCAGACCGGTTTCCTGACGGAATAACCGATTAAGATAATCAGCAGAGACACCCATGCGTTCTGCTACTTCCTCATCCCGCAGACGCGATGCAAAATGATCCTGAATCCATTGAGCAGCTCGACAAACATAATCTGAACACCCCTCTGGAATCGTCATCAGTTCAAGTACAGACTGAGGCAGCGAAGCTCCTGTTTCCGTCTGTTTTTTATGGATCCGATCTATCAGTTTGATCAGAACGCTCTCCAGTTCTTTCCTGTTGAATGGCTTTAAAAGATATTCTGCAACCTGTAACGAAATCGCCTCCTGCGCATAACTGAATTCTCCATATCCTGTTAAAATCACAGCTTCATATTGTTCTTGTTCTTTTGATAAACGCAACATTTCCAATCCATCCATCACCGGCATCTTTAAATCTGTAAAAACAATGTCAGGATGATACTGATAAATCTTTTCCAATCCCTCTTTTCCATTCCGTGCCTCGGCGCATATCTGACAACCTAAACGGGAAAAATCCAAAGATTGACGAAAACCCTGACGCAAAATAATTTCATCCTCTACGATTAAAATTTTAATCATCCTTTTTTCCTCCCACTGCACGCATGGTCATTGTTATCGTTGTTCCTTCATGCAGCCGACTGTCGACCTGTACTCCGCAGCCGTTTCCAAAATGCAGTCGAATTCGTTTGTGACTGTTCATAATTCCGATATGTCGGTAATCCTCATGCAGCGAATCAAGATTTTCACGAATTCGCATAAGCTGGGCAGCGTCCATGCCTTCGCCATTATCTTTAACGATGACTTGTAATTTTTCCGCTTTTTGTACGATCTGAATATCCAGATGAAATGGTCTATCCTGAACAAATCCATGGGACAAGCTGTTTTCAATCATGGGCTGGATCACCATCTTTGGAATCCTCAGATTCGAGTGGATTGGAGCTTGAATTGTATAAAGGAACGAATCGCCAAGACGGATTTTCTGCAGCTGCAGATAGTCCTCAATATAGGCAAGGTCCTGATCCAGATCAACCATAGAATCCTCGGAGGCATCAAGCGAGTAGCGTAGTAATTTCGATAATCTGACAATCATATCTTCCGCTTTATCCTGATCAAACATAATCATATATTTAATCGTATCAAGCGTATTGAAAATAAAGTGAGGATTAAATTGAGATTGCAGCTGTCTGATTTGTGCAATCCGCGTCTGCTTCTGCAATTCATCATTTTGATCAATCAACTGCTTAACCTCATCAAGAATGCGATTATACTGTTGAGCGATCGGACGCATTTCATTTTCCTCTACCGGCAGATATTCCAGTTTGCCACTTTGCGCGTAATTTTGCAAAGAAAGGAAGAGGTTATCAACACTCCTCAGACTCGTCCGCGCCGTCATCCGACTGATCTTATTGATGAATATCGCACATAACGCAAATACCAGTAAGTATACAATTAATTCCATCCGCATTAAAGCATAAACGGATTCCAGCGGTTTAAGGATGCAGAGCGATAACCCAAACAGAGGAAGCTCAATCTGTTGTTTAAGCATTGTCTGTCCCTGTATTTGCACCAACTTCCAGAAGAGTGGTTTTTCATCCAATCGCTGATAGGGGATGAATTTCTGATCTTCGCTGAGCAGGACACGCTTGCTTCGATTAATTAAGACAAAATCGGAACTGACACGACTTAAAATTGAACTCAGCTGCCTCTGTGTGAAGTGATAAAACAGATATCCCAAAGTTTGTTCATCATCCCTGATACTGCAAGCCAGTGTAAAAACAATCGGATCCGTCGTCATCATTCCGGAATTCGTTGTACTTCCAATAATCCCTGAATGTTCATCAATTTCATAGTGCAGGACGGGATTTCCCCGATTATCCGGGATCGGTGATTTGTGAGTCGCAAGCACTTGCCCATCCCGACTTTCCAGATCAAAATAGGCCTCAAGCGGAAGACGGTTACGCAGAGAATATAAAATCTGATATACTTCGATAGCATCTTTTCCTTCTTTTAAAAAAGATCGGATATGGGGTTCCTTGCGGATGTCTTCCATTCCCTGACGGTAAGCCTGAAAATTCTCTGTAAGTTGTTCTGAAGCCTGTCTGGCTTCGTCAGCTGTCTGATTTGTCATCAGAAAAATCAACAGAAAAGGAGTGAAAACCAACAGGCAGAATCCCGATATTGCCACCGGGATCAAAATGGATCTAACCAGCTTCTGTTGAATCACTTTATGATAAGGAAAGCAGATTTCTTCCATACAGCTCCTCCTTACTATGTTTTCATTATATCAAATCATTTACAGTTCAATCTCACGCTTACCGGTAATTTTAAACACCAGCAGTAAAACAACAATAGTGGAAGAAATCAAAATTGTAGAAAGCGCGCTGGCAACACCGTAATTACCACGAATAACTTCCGTATAAATCGCAATGGTCATCGTTTTTGTTCCGCCTACATATAACATAATTGATGCACTCAGCTCACTGATGATGGATACCCAGCTCATCAGCGCACCAGACATAACACCGGAGAACATCATGGGCAGCGTAACCTTGATAAAAGTTTCAAATCGGTTGGCACCTAAACTTTGCGAAGCTTCTTCAACATTCAAATTAATCTGATGAAGAATCGCACTGCTGGAACGGATTGTATAAGGCAGTCGCCGAATGACGTAGGCTGCGATAATAATCATTGCGGATCCGCTGAGTAAAAAAGGTTTTTTGTTAAAGGCCAGAAGCAAGGCAATGCCCATAACAGAACCCGGTATAATATACGGGAACATTGTAATTGTATCCAATACTTTTGTCAGTTTGCTTTTGCGGCGTACGGAAGTATAGGCAATCAGCACACCCATAATCACAATCAGAATGATCGCGGCTGTAGAGAATACATAAGTATTGCGGATCGCATTTCCCATCGACGAGAATGCTTTACGGTAACTGTTGAACGAATATCCTTCCACGAATAACATGCCGTTGGTATTCTGGAAAGAATTGACCAATACAACAAAGATCGGAAGGACTGCCAGAAAAGCACATAAGTAGGCAAACAAATGTGACAGGACATTCTTTATTCCACGAGCAGGGCGAGGCTCAATCGGACGCAGCGCCGACATCTCTATTGTCTTTCGGTTGGAAATATACTGTTGGAGCAGGAAAATGATTGTCGTAAAAATAACGATAATCACGCTGATTGCGGCCGCAAATGCTTTATCCCTTCCCATTTCGCCAACAAACGAATTATAGATTAAAACCGGCAGTGTACGATAACCTTCTCCAATCAGCATCGGTGTTCCGAAATCCGCCAGCACCCGCATAAACACAAGTAAGCCTGATGCCAGCATCGTCGGCAAAATCAGCGGAATAACAATCTGAAATATTTTCCGGATCCCAACACATCCCAGACTTTCAGCGGCTTCATTTAAGGAATTATCCATATTTTTTAAAGCCCCCGTTACATACAAATAAACCAGCGGAATCATTTTGATCGTAAATACCAGCAGGATTCCTGAAAAACCATAAATACCCGGCAGCGTCACATGAAAGAATTGATTGAATACCTTTGTTACAACTCCGGCCCGCCCCAGCAAGACGATCCAGGCATAGGCGCCAATGAAAGGAGGGGACAGGACAGAGATGATCATTGCGATATCCAGCGCGCCTTTAAATCGAATCTTGACCGTGCGTGTAATGTAAGCCAGTGCCGAACCAAAGATCACTGTTAACAGGGTTACGGTCGTTGTAACCTTGGCACTGTTGATTATTGTATTTGTATAGTAACTTTTTGAAAAAAACTTTTGGAATGCTGCCAATGAAAAAACACCCGTATCAAAGTCATAAATGCTGCCAATAAAAATACGGGAAATTGGATAAATGAAGAAAAACGCAAAATAGGCGAAGCAAAGTAATGTGATCAGCGTCCAGCCGTCAATTTTCCATTTCCGGGTGCGCATATTCTACACCGCTTCTTTCATTAAGGAAAGTTCAGTTTCCTGATCAAAGATATTGACATGGTGAGGATCAAACGCAAGCCGGACATCTTCGCCAATTTCGTGGATCTTCTCACGCGCATCTTTCGATACCTCTATCACCTGTTGGTTGGGTAATTGGATATCGTATTTCATTGTCGTCCCTAAAAATGTCCGATCCATTATCGTCCCTTTAACTCCGCTATTACTGAAATCCATTTCATTAGGGCGCACACAAACTCGAACGGATTGCGCTTCTTTGCAGGCATCAATCAGACGATTAGTCGCAAGAATTTCGCCATCTTCCAACATTACCTGTTTTTCATTCTGCCGTATCACGATTTTTCCATTCAATAAATTACTTTGTCCGATAAACGTCGCGACGAATAAATTCTTCGGATGGGCATAAATTTCTACAGGTGTGCCAATTTGCTGGATAACGCCGTGCTTCATGACCGCAATGCGATCTGACATGGACAAAGCTTCTTCTTGATCATGTGTAACATAAATCGTCGTAATTTTATATTGATGTTGAATTTCCTTGATTGCTGAGCGCATCTCAATCCGCAGCTTGGCGTCCAGATTGGACAGTGGTTCGTCCATTAACAGGACATCCGGTTGGATGACAATCGCTCTTGCCAGCGCAATTCGTTGCTGCTGACCGCCAGACATATTCGAAGGCATCCGGTCTTTCAAATCCGAAATTTGCACGACGTTTAACATTTCGTCCACCCTTCGGGACAGCTCTGGTTCTTTCACTTTTCTTTGTTTTAAGCCATATCCTACATTCTTCCCCGCGCTCATGTGCGGAAAGATTGCATAGTTCTGGAAAACCATCCCAATATTGCGCGTATGCGGTGGGAGATCGTTAATTCGCTTATCATTAAAGTAAAAATCTCCGCCTTCAATAGTATTAAACCCGGCGATCATCCGGAGCAAGGTTGTTTTGCCGCAGCCGCTGGATCCCAGCAGTGTAAAAAATTCGCCTTCTTTGACATGCAGGCAGAGGTCAGGAATGATTGTTTTATCGCCGAAACGTTTTACAGCATGTTCGATATTTATAGCTACACTCATCGTTGTTCTCCTTATTTAAAATAAGGAATTGAACTCCCATTCGATTCCTTATTTCCCATCGGTAATGATTCAAGGTCTTGATTATTCAAAAATAGAAGTATATAAATCAGTATATCGTTCAACAATTTTTTCTTTTGCTTCAGAAGACCACTGACTGGTAATTTTAATTGTTTTTACTTTCGTGATATCCTGCTTGTAATCTGCCAGTTTCACACCTGGACGAACCGCATTGGCCCCTGTTACTTCTGTCCCCATTAATGACTGACCATATTCACTGGACATAAAATCAACAAACAGCTTGGCATTTTCCATGTTCTTTGCGCCTTTGATTACTGCGACGCAGCTCATTTTAGGAACAACGCCTTCTTCCATATAAACAACACCGATATTGTCAATTCCCTGCGATAAATAGGTCTGTGCCGGTGTATCCCAGGTTAATCCTACAGCGTATTCGCCAGAGACTACACCTTTATGAATGGTTCCGGAACTATCAATAATTTTTCCATCCAGCTGGGTTAAAAATTGTTCAACATAATCCCAGCCTTCCTGTGATTCTACCAATTCATCATTAGTCGAGCCTTTTCCCATCGCAAGAAGCATGTTTTCCAGATGATTGTAAGCAGAAGATGAGTTTGCGGAATTCCCCATGGCAATCTTACCTTTGAGCTCCGGATTCAACAGATCGGCATAGCCTTTGATTTCAAAGCTGACCAGATTCTTATTATAAAGAATAACTGGAACATTGTAGTCAACAATCGTAGCATAACCGGTTGCATTCTTGAAATCGCCCATATCCTTGTCATTTTCAGAAATATATTCTTCAAAATAACTGGTATCGCTGACGACGTAATATTCGCCAAGCCATGTCACATCGGCATAGGGATTATCTTTTTCCGCCTGAATACGGGAATAGATTTCGCCTGAACTCGCTGTTACCGTTTCTACTTCAATTCCATATTTCTCTTCGAAAGCTGGAATCATGACATCCAGATTATCCTGAGCGGTTGGTGTGTATAAAACCAGTTTATTACTTTTGGTTTCACCGGTGTTTGGATTATCAGTCTTGGGAGTAGAACTACATCCGCCTAATACAAGTAGAGCACATAGAATCGCAATCAGTTTTTTCATATTTCCTCCTTTACGTTCCTTTGACTTCATTTTATGTGAAATGTAAGCGCTTTACCATGTGGAAAAACAGTCATTTTATCCTAAAATTCCGACTTTCACCTTGAATTCTCTCTCAATCTCCGTCAAACCTGATCTGAAAATCTCCGATCAGAAAAACCGTAAGACTGTTTCCTTATTCGTGATGTTCCAAAAAGAGGAAAATAGATGCTGAACAAACAAAAGAAGTTTCCCGGGATTTTTGATCCGCAGAAAACTTCTTCACTTTAAAAACTTCGGCAAAACTAAAGCGCACCCCGTCTGGCCTGAATTCCAAGCCATCTTCCAATCAGAATCAGACTGATAAGCAACAAGCCTGTCCAGAACCAGCCCGAATGCAAAAATAACAGGGCTCCCGCCGATGCCCCAGCCGCACCGAGGTTGACCGCAAAGAATCCGAAGAAATAACAGATCGATCCCTTATCCAGGTCATATTCAGACCCAAACGTCAAACTATACGCGACAAACGCCAGTGTGGCGCAAAGCGAAATCCCGACGGCCTTCCAGGTCAGCGGCAGAGCCAGGCTGCCGAAGGGAATGAACAGCTGCGTTCCCAGGATGATCAGATCCATAATCCACAGACTTCCAAGCACGAAGCCCTGCGCGATCAGCTGACCTGCCAGCCTTTTTTTCCGCGAGGCCGGGATCAGGTTCAACGCATAACCTCCGCTTTGAAACTTTTTCGTCAGCTGCCAGCTGGCCGCAAAGTCGCCGACAAAGAACACCAGATAGACATAGCTTCCGTTCAGAAAGATCAGGAAGAGCAAGGCCACCAAGAGTTGAAGACCCTGATCCCGGGTGCGCCGGCGTTGATTTTTGCCATGCAGCCTGATTTCCGCCAAATCCAGAATCCCGCGCAGTGGTTCAGAAATACCCGGAAATTCCAGCTTGTCGAAGGAATCCTGCTTCTCTTTTCCCATCAATTCGATGCGGGTTAATCCGATTGTCAGAGCCAGCACGACCGCCGCAGCCAGGATTAACGATAAAGACAACGCTTTATTACTGATTTCCAGCGCACCGATGACAACGATTAAAATAAGCGCATTGTAAATCATCGCGGTTTTCCAGGTACTGAGCGCTTGTTTTTCTTTCTCCCAACGCAGGACAATCCAGCCATACATCGCCCAGAAAACAACGGCGATCCACGCCAAGACACCGGTCAATCCCGGACGGCGCATATTCATCACCAGACCGCAGCCGCCGACTAAGCCGATCCAGGTCATCGTTACTGTAACAAGCAGAATGATCTTGCGATCCCGGTTGGAAAGCGGCAGCGTCTCCAGCATCCTTCCGCTGGCTTCCTCCTCGCCATCACGCCAGTCCAGCATTTTATTGGTAAAAATGATCGCGCCGAACAACAACGGAAACAGGGCAAGCGCAACACTCCCCGAAGTCAGAATCAGGGAGAAGATGACCATCCCCAACAGACCGCCGTTGCATTGAAACCAATACCCCCAGGCCAGATGCAGCCGATCAGAATTCTTCATACGTCAGATCCTGCGCCAACATGATTTCTTCCAGTGTCGCGGGGGTAAAGACTACCGGAAGATGCCGCAGCTGCGCCGCCTGGGTACACATGCCTTCCCAGCCGGTCTCCGTCGGTTTCGGTTTCAGCACAAAATCCTTCATTTCCTTCGGCATTTTTCCTTCGCAGCGGAAATGCTGCCAATTCTCCATCAAAATTTCCCTGGACGCGGAGAACTTCACATGGCCGTTTTCCAGACAGGTCACATAATCCGCGATTTTATCCAGATCCGCTGTATTGTGCGTGGAAAATAATAACGAATGATCCTCCTGCTGCATGAACTCATATAACAGATCCAGCACTTCCCGCCGCGACACCGGATCAAGATTCGCCGTCGGCTCATCCAGAATCATCAGCTTGGGATGATGCGATAAAGCGAAGATAATCGAAAGCTTCACTTTCATCCCCGCTGAGAATTCGCCGAACGGTTTGCCTAACGGCAAGCGGAACCGGTTGAGCAGCGTATGATACAGAACTTCGTCAAACTGATCGTAAAACGGTCCGATCCGGCGCATCAGCTTCATCGCATGGTAGGAATCCGGAAATACAAACCGGTCGCTGACTACGCCCAGCTGATTTTTAATCTGCCGCTCGTTCTGATCCATCCGCATCCCCAGCAGCGCGCAATGCTGAGCACGTGCGGGCGTACTGTCCAGCAACGCTTCAATCAGCGTCGTTTTTCCCGCTCCATTGCGGCCGATCAAGCCCATGACATAACCGCATGGCAAGTCAAAATGATCAATGAAAAGATCAAAGTCCGGATAATGCACCCGCAGATTCTCTGCGGAAATCGCGTTTTCAGTCATAACTTCTCCCTCTTTTCCTGAATTACTGTTTTTTGTGCCTGGTCAAACAAGGTCTGGATCTGCGGCAGTGTGAGTCCCAGCTTCAACCCCTTATCCAGCGTCGCCTGGAATTCTTCAATCAGCTGCGCTCCCGCCTGTTCCTGCACTGTTTGAACATCCAAGGAACAAACAAAGCAGCCTTTGCCCTGACGGGTTTCGATCATGCCCGCTTGTTCCAAATCATCATACGCCCGCTTTACGGTGATGATCGCCACCTGCAGCTGTTTCGCCAGCTGGCGGATCGAAGGCAGCTGATCCTGCGGACGCAGCTGTCCCTGACAAATTGCCGATCGAATCGCGTTTTCGATCTGCAGATAATTCGGATCATTTGAGCTGGAATTCAGAAATATGCGCATCGTTCTTCCTCCACTGTTATTATAGAATAGACACAGTTGATTTGCAATAGACACCCCAGAATATCGGCTTGAAAATTCAACGGTATTCCCCCTGATGCAAATCTTTCTTCTGTATTCAACTTAATTCCTTTTAACAAAATTCCTTAAAATTCCCATTGCTTCATACAAAAGTATAAAATAAGGATAATGAAGAAGGAAAATAAAAATCGCTTTGCAAAAAATAAAAAAGACATCCTGCCCCGCAGAATGCCCTCGTTCTCTTATGCCTGGTTTGATTTTATTTAGCCGCGCCCGCGCCTGCCTTCAACGCTCTCAGTTGAAGCGGCAGCCGTTGGCCCGTTTGCGGCCGAAGTCCACGATCGAAACTTTGACGTTGGAGCGTTTCCCGTTGCGCACGCTTGGATAATATTCTGATCCGGTGAACAGGTCGATCGTCGATCCCTGCACCGCGCCGCCCCGGTCGGCCACCACTGCCAGGAAAGGTTCTCCCGGCGTCAGCCCCTGACCGTTGAACTTGTGATCGCTGATTTCCACTAACGTGCATAACGGCAGCGTTGAGGATGCGGCGATCAGATAATAGCCGTCGTAAGTAATCCCGTCTTTCCATGTGCCGTCAGACTGACGCACCCCGGTTGTGCTGATCGCGATGCCGGCCGGCGTTCCCCCGCCGCACCCGACGCAATCCGCCCCATAGGAAGTCACGCGGCTGGAATAGAAATACGCTTCCTCTTTGACCTCGGAGCCATAGCTCATAACGATCGGCCGGGCTTCGATGACTTCTGTGGAATAGGGTACCAGGACACGCGACAACAAGTTGCCCTCCTGGTCGTAGGTCATTTCATAGGTATCGTTTTGAACCTTCGGACTTCCGTCGTCCGTTTTGGAGATCATCCAGGAAACGCCGTTTTCCGGAATTTCCTCGGGATGGACAAATACGGTATCCTGCGCTTCCAGAAAGGTCGTGATCGTCTCCTGCGCCGTCCGATACGGAAGCGTTTCTTCACTCGCGGCTCGCGAATAACTAAAGGTCTGCAGGATCAGTGGTGTCTTGACTTCTTCCGGGATCATGATCAATGCGGTCATGCCCAGACCCAAGCATACTAAAATTCCAAAAAGCACTGCTTTTTTCATTTTATTTTCCTCCTTTCACCAGAGATCGTAGACTCTTCTCTTTTTTTCAGAGTTCGTCTTGCGGGTGGAATAAAGCTTGATAGTTATCCCAAAGACTCTGTTTCAACGTTTCTTCCTCCATTCCGCGCAATTCCAGAATGGTTTTCGCAGTCAGCGGAAGATACATCGGCTCGTTCCGTTTTCCCCGGTAAGGAACGGGCGTCAGATAAGGACAATCGGTTTCAATCTGCAAATGCGCCAGGTCCACATCCGCCGCCACCTCTTTCGGGGTTTTGGCATTTTTGAACGTGACCGGTCCGCCCAGGCCGATCGTGTAGCCAAGCTTGACGAATTCCCTGGCCATTTCCCGGCTGGAGCTGAAACAATGGATGATCCCGCGGCGGGTAACGGGATGCTCGCGCAGAAGGGCCAGCGTATCGCCGATCGCGTCGCGGCTGTGGACCAGAATCGGTTTGTTGACCCGGTTCGCCAGCTCGATCTGACGGATAAACGCCGCCTGCTGCTGAGGATGATTGTCTTTATCCCAATAATAGTCCAGGCCGATCTCACCGACGGCCGTGACATTCTCATTATAGACCAGAGTTTCGAGTTTATGCCAGTCTTCTTCCGTAAAATCGCGCAAATCACTGGGATGAAAGCCCACCGCGACGTCAAAACGCGCGTCTTCGGCCTTCATTTTCAAGGCGGCTTCCGCTTCTTCCAGCCGGCAGCAGACGATCATCATCCGCGCGACGCCGGCATCCAGCGCCCGCTGGCGAACATCCTGAGCCTCGCCGATCAGATCCGCGCAGGTCAGATGACAGTGCGAATCTATCCAGCCTAAAGCTTTTCCCATACCGAGGTGCCTGCCATCCGGTCATGCAGCGAGCTGTGCTGATCGGAATACGCGAGAATCGCGGAGAACAAACCCAGAATCCAGATCTGCAGCGAGAACGCCTTCATCACCCCGCGCATCAGGCAGTCGCCGAAGGACAGCGACCCCTGTTCCTTCTCGACTTCCAGCTTCATGATCAGCTGGCCAACGGTACCGCCGGCGAAGTAAACCATCGCCGCCTCATACAAAGCATAGACAATCACGAACAAAAACGATGTCGAAAACAGGAATCGGAAATGATGGAGAAACGGCAGCCAGCTTAAAATCCAGCGGATTAAGGAGAACGCCATTTCGATAATGCCGACCGGAATTCCGATCAACAGACTGTCGATAATCAAAGCGATAACACGGTTGATAAATAATTTCATGAATGATTCCTCACTTTCCTAAACAAAACTTGGAGAACAGCGCATCCAGCAGGTCTTCCCGGCTGGCTTCACCGACGATTTCTTTGAGCGCCATATAGGCGGCCTGCAGGTCGATTGTCACTAAATCCAGTTCCGCGCCTTCCTGCAGCGCGTTGACGGCCTGCGCCATGGACTGACGGGCCTGACGGGCCAGCGCGATCTGACGCTCATTCGCCAGCGACGGCAGCTCCAGCATCGCGTGATGGTGTTCGTAGCGTTGGTTGATCTGATCGATCAACGGTTCAATCTGATTTTGCGCGGCACAGATAGAAATTGTACCCGAACGATCCTCCGCCTGCGGCGCGAGATCTTTTTTATTAACAACGACGATCCGGTTGCGGCCCTCGGTCAGATCCAGCAGGCGGCGGTCCTCGTCGTCCTGCGGGCGGCTGGCGTCCAGCACGATCAGGATCAGTTCCGCTTCCTCCAGCGCCTTCATGGAACGTTCGATCCCGATCTGTTCCACACGATCCTCGGTTTGGTGAATTCCGGCGGTGTCGATCAGATGAAGCGTGACGTTGCGCAGATGGATTTCCCCTTCAACCAGGTCGCGGGTCGTCCCGGCGATCTCAGTCACAATCGCCTTGTCTTCCTCCAACAGGGCGTTGAGCAGACTCGACTTGCCGACGTTTGGCTTGCCCAGAATGACCGTCTTTACGCCTTTTTTCATGATGCGGCCGCTCTCGGCGCGCTGCAGGATTTCATCCATCCGGATTAACCAGGACCGCGCCTGGGGCAGAACGCTTTCCCAGGTTAATTGTTCGGCATCCTCGTATTCCGGATAGTCGATATTGACCTCGATGTTGGCGATGATATTGAGCAGCGCTTCGCTCAGCGGCTCGATCAGACGGCGGATACTGCCGCGGATGCCCTGAATCGCCAGCTGCGCCTGTTGGGAAGAATCGGCGTCGATCATATCCATGACCGCTTCGGCCTGCGTCAGATCAATGCGGCCGTTTAAGAAGGCCCGGCGGGTGAACTCACCCGGCTCAGCCAGCCGTGCACCCTCCGCCAGTACCAGCGCCAGAATCCGCCGGGTGATGTAGCGTCCGCCATGCCCGCTGATTTCCACAACGTCTTCGCGTGTAAAGGTTTTCGGTGCACGGAAAACCGTCAGCAGCACCTCGTCGACAGCTTCCTTACTGATGGGATCAATGATATAGCCATACCGGACGGTATGTGTCGGCTGATCGTCCACCCGGCGGCTGAACAGTCGTCCGGCAATCGCCAGACTGTCCGGGCCGCTGATCCGGATCACCGAAATCGCGCCGTCCTGCAATGCGGTAGAGATCGCCGCTATCGTATCGTTCAGCATTCTCTCACCTCCGAAATGTTCATGGTACAGTTTATCATATTTTTTGGATTTGCCTAGTGAAATCCTTCAATCTCCCTTTAAAATAAGGGATTCTTAAGATCTTTTGGAAATTATTTCCGACGATTTAAGAACTTTTTAAGATTCCATTCCCTCTTTGTCCGGCTGAGTCTGAAGACCAAAATATTCACTTTTTACAAAACAATGGGGGCGAATCGTCATTCCCTGAAATCCTTCTGTTTGAAAAGACGCCGCGCCGTTTCCGCACAACACCGGGGATGTTTCTTCCTTCTGTGCAAAAGAAAACGGTCAATCCCCTGCCGTCTCAGGTACTGACCGTTTTGAATGACGTGAAATGATTTTCAGGCAGAGCGCCGGCCATTTTCAGAGTCCTTCGCCACGCTTGCCTGATACTGCCCGAAATCCTTTACGGCTTCTGGCATCCGCCTGATTTCTCAAGGTGCCCGGAAATGAGCTGGGTCTAATCCGTCTTGGACAGCGCCGCAAACCCATTGCTTTCTGAATCCGCACGCCGATCCCTGCAAATAGCCGGTTGCTTGCCGCTGGACACGGCGAATTGCAGCGTTAATCCCGGTCGCTGTGAGCGATAAAGTCGCGGTACCAAAACCAGCTTTTCTTTGGAATCCGCTTCAGATCGTGATCAAAATCGACATAGACCAGACCATACCGCTTTTTATAACCGTTAATCCAGCTGTACACATCGACGTTGCTCCAGGCATAATAGCCGATCACATTGCAGCCTTCCTCCCGGGCCTTCAACATCCAATGGAAAACATTTTTCATGAAATCGATTCGCTTGTCATCGTGGATCTCGCCGTTTTCATCGACCTCGTCGTACAGCGCGCAGCCGTTTTCCGTGATGAATACCGGAATATCGCCATACCGCTTCTGAATCCCCTTAAGCATGTCATAGACCGTTTTATGATAGATTTCCCGGCCCCATTCATCCCGCGGCAGAGAGAAATCATAGTCGCTTTCAAACCAGTTTTTGACAACCAGTCTTTCCAGCACTTCGCCTTTTCCTTCATAATCGCGGTAATAGTTCGTTTCGCCGCTGACATACGGCTTAACCAGCGTCCGGGTATAACAGTTCTGACCCAGAAAGTCAATCGTGTTCTCGCTGAGAAGTTTCAGGTCTTCCGCTTTAACAAAGCTCAGATCAATGCCCGCTTCCTCTAACAAACCAGGTAAATCTTCCGGGAAATGTCCCAGAATCGCCGGATCGGTCACCCACAGATTTTTAAACAGGTCGCCGCGATGACGGGCAATCCGATATTCCTCGGTGTCCAGCAGCGTCTGAACGGTATTGGTCGTATGCACTATGCCGATTTTAGAGTTCAGCTTCCGTTTTCTGAATTCCGCAACCGCCCGGGCATGCGCGATCACCAGATTGTAGCCGACGTGGCAAAGCTCCTGCACGCTGTGATGATTCGGCGGATACTTTCCCTGCAGATAAGCACAGTTCGCATTGTGCGTTATTTCGTTGATCGTGACGTAATACGGAATGGAATCGCCGAACAGATCGAAAACCATCCCGGCATAGCGGGCGAAATAGGCCGGGAACTGATCGTTGAGATATCCGCCTTCCGCCTCGATCCATTGCGGAATATCGTAGTGCAGCAGTGTCACATTGGCGGCAATGCCGTGCTTGCGGCATTCTTCCAGCACGCTGCGGTAAAACGCCACGCCTTGAGGATTGATCTGCCAATTTGACGACGGGATGATCCGGCTCCAGGACAGGGAGAAACGGAAGGTGTTCTGATTTCCCTTTGCCAGCAGTTCGATGTCTTCCTTATAGCGATGATAAAAATCATTGGCGACGTCGCCGGTGATGCCTTTGGGATTTTTATCCGGATCGTGGACAAACGCGTCCCAGTTGCTTTCCCCTTTTCCTCCTTCGTTCCGCGCCTTCACATTGATAGGCCGCAGTTGCGGATCCCCACAGAAAATCTTCTTTTTTCATGATTACCTCCATTACCGCGCATAATGCGGTTGCAAATATTGCATGAAAGCAAGCTAAGTGGCTTTGCTTTCCCACTTTCTGCTCCTGTTTATTCTTTGCCCCGCCTGTTGGGCTGGCTTAAACACAAGACTTTGAATTGATGTTTCATTCGAATCTGACGGTTTTTCTTTCTTTTCCTTTTATAAAAGAAAGCTCATCCTTATGGATTAAAATAACGAATCAACTTCCTGTTGCGAGAGATGAGCAGCGATCGCCTGACACGCAGCGAGCAGCTCCAGCAAAACGTCTTCCTGCTTCATCCGTAACAGCGGTGTCGGCGCCACCGTGCTCAGCGTCCCCGCCAGATGCTGCCTCGCCGTGATGATCGGTACGCCCACAGCGCTCATGCCGATATCGGTTTCCTCATTGACCGTCGCATAGCCCTGACGGACTATCTTCTCGATTTCCTGCCGGAAAACCGCGCGGTCCGTGATTGTATTCGGCACAATCGCTCTGAGATCCAGCGCCGAAACCAGAAGATTCCGTTCCGCTTCCGCCAGCGATGCGACGTACAGCTTGCCGGACACTGAAGCGTGCAGCGGAATATCTGCCCCCATTTTAGGACTGTAAGTATAAAACGTTTGGGTTGGTTCCACGACGTCTACCGTATAGATCCGGTTGTGCAGAACAATCTGAAGCCAGATATTCATCTGATGCTTTGCCGCGATGCGATCCATATATGGAAACGCACAGGTCCTGAGATAACGGACATAACCTTCGCTGACCCGATTGGCCTTCATCAGAAATTCATAACCGAGGAAAAAGCGGTTGTTCTTCTCACTCTTGATCAGATAACCGTTATTCAGCAGCGTCATCACCAGACCCCGCACCGTGCCGACGTTCAGATTCAACATTTCACTTAATTCTGTCAACGTCAATCCGTTGGCGGATTGATCAATGCACTGAATGATGCTCAGCGCCCGTTCAACGGACTGAATCGTCTTGCCATTCTCCTGATTCATAACACACCTCATCTTCAAATCTTTATCCTTGTTCCAGGGCTGATAAACGACATTGACTTTCCCTGGGCTTATCGTTATAATAAAACCAAAAGTTGATATTGTCAATTTTTTCTTGACATTATCATAAAAACAGGAGGTTTATCTATGGCTGATCGATTCCGTATTCAAAACAATCTGGAAACACTCCGTGATTTCAGCGCACCGGGTGAGGAAGGGACGACCCGGCTGAGCTATACCCCGGCTTACCGGCAGGCCGTCGATTATCTGAAAAAAGAAATGGAAGCTGCCGGATTGCGGACCTGGGAAGATGGCGTCGGCAACGTCTATGGCGAATTGAAGGGAACCGATGAAACCGCCCCGGTAATTCTCTCCGGTTCCCATCTCGATACCGTCCGCTGTTCCGGTTATTTCGACGGTCAGGCCGGCATCGTCTGTGCTTTGGAAGCCGCAAGAATGTTGAAGGAAAGCGGAAAACCGTTAAGAAGCTCCTTTCAGGTTCTGGCGACAATCATGGAGGAAGGCGCCCGGTTCCCGAATCTGACCGGCAGCCGCTATATCGCCGGTGAAAATGGCGAAGCTCAGCTGGATACCTTGCGGGATCAGGATGGCGTTACACTGCGGGAAGCAATCCGGCAATGCGGCTTTTCAGGCAATCTGGAAATGACTTGCAGAAAAGCGGATTCGATCAAGGCATTTTTGGAGCTGCATCTCGAACAGGGAATTCGATTGGAAAGCACGCACACCGATCTGGGCATCGTGGAAACGATCTATGGCTGCCGCTGGTTCACAGTCGCGGTGAACGGTGCGACTTCTCACCCTTCTACTCCGATGAATTTAAGAAAAGATGCGGGCATCGCCGCCTGCACCTTGATCAGCGAACTGGCCGCGCTGGTTGAAGAACATTATCCAAACCGGGCGACGGTCACCTTCGGAAAATTTGAAAATCATCCAAACGAGATCAATGCCGTGCCCGGACGCACTGTGTTCTCCGTTGATTTCCGCAGTGGAAAACCGGAAATTCTAAATGAACTGGAAGCTTTGTTAAAAGAGAAGCTCAAAGCGATGGAATCCCGGTTCCGCGTTAAAACGGAGCTGACGCTGTATTCGGACGTTCCGCCGACGCCTTGCTGCGCAGAATTTTCAAAGATCTTGGAAGAACAGGCGGCAGCCCTGCATTTCAGCACGCTCAGGATGGATTCCGGAGCAGGCCATGACGCGATGATCTTCGCCAAACATTGGCCTGCGGCCATGATCTTTGTGCCGAGCCATAACGGACTGACCCACTGCCCGAAAGAATGGACAGACTATGGAAATCTGGCCAAAGGAGCCGATGTTCTCTGTGCCGCTATACGTCAGATCGACAAGCTGGATTAATCGCATCCGTAAGCTTCAAAACAGGATGCCGGCTTGATCACAACCCTCTCCGCTCCCGATTTTACCGGTTGGATTTCTCACGGAATCCAACTTTTTTTCAGCGATTTCCGCTTATACGCAGCTGGCTGTGGGCACTGATGTCCCCCGGGTTTTCGTTTCGGCCGCAAAAAGATCGCAGCTTGCCCAGCCTGAGGGACATGGGATATCCGATCAGATCAACATCAGCCTGTTTGATCTGATTGGGATGGGAAACGCAAGGAAAGCAAGAGAGGGAGCATTTAGACAAACAAAATTCACGGAAAGATAAAATAAAAACTGGAATCACATGGACTCCAGTTCGTTTGATCATTGGGATAACACTTATTTTTTCAGCAGTTCGCTGACCGCTTCGCCGACAAACTTGCCAGTGTTGACGGAATAGCCCATCGTGTTGCCTGGAAGCAGGAACATGTAGCTGTCGCCGTAAACCGTACAGGAATCGGTGCCCGCCGAATACAGACCAGTGATGACCTGATCGTTCTGATCGAGCACTTCCAGATTGGAATTGACCTTGATGCCGCCCAGCGTGCCATAGCTGGATGGATAATACTGCGCCGCATAGAACGGAGCGGTCGTGATCGGCTTGAGATACGCCGCACCCTTGCCTAACGGATCGTAACCGTCGGCGCACAGCTGGTTGTATTCCGCAACCGTTGCCGCTAAGCCCTGCGGATCAATGCCCATCTTGTTCGCCAGTTCTTCCAACGTATCAGCTTTGACGATCGCCGTGTAACCGGATTCTTCCATCGTCTTGAAGTTCGCGTCAAACTGCGTGAAGTCATCGGTATTCCATACACGGCTGGTAAAATCGACGCGATTCGCTTCGACATAGCTCTGTTTGATCGCCTCGTCAAGAATCATGAAGCCGGTGTTGCCCGTCTGATTGCGCAGCGAGTTGCCGGTATAGGTCGTGTTCTGCACCTGTTCCTCGTTGAAGAACCGCTTGCCTTGTTGATTGACCATCAGGTTCGGCTGCTGCATGACAAGCTTGATATCGTTGGTATAAGCTCCGGTCGAGCCTGGCTGGAAGATATCGAAGATCATTTCCTCGATCATCTCCGATTGCTTCACGCCGGCATTCCACGCCATCTGGATGCCGTCGCCTTCATGTCCCGGGAAGCGCATGCCGAAGAAGTCCTGATCGAGATTCAAAGCGAATTGTTCCTTAACCCATTCTTCGTTGTTGCCAAAGCCGCCGGTGGCGATCAAGGCCGCATTGCACAGGAAATGATAGCCTTGCTTGCCATCCGTGCTGACGGCGCAGACGCCGCTGACCTTGCCGTTTTCCGTTTCCAGACGGCAGGCCGGGGTTTCCAGGTAGAACTCCACGCCCAGTTCGCGGGCCCGAGCTTCCAGATGATCGGTCATGGTCTTCGCCTGACCGCCGCCGATCACACCCGTTTCCGATTTGACAATGTGCCAGGTCGGATAGGATTTTTCAAAATAACGCGCAGCTTCTTCAAATTCGACGCCCATTGATTCGATCCATTCCAGCGTTTCCTTCGATTCCTCGAAGTACCGGCGCATCAGCACGCAGTCGGTGCGGTAGTGCGTGTACTCCGTGAACATGTTGTACATCGCGTCCAGATCCAGTTCTTCTCCCTGCGCTTTCTGCAGCTCAGTGCCGATCGCGAGGATGCCCATGCCGAATTTTGCACAGCCTCCGGTCGCGCCGGTTTTCTCTACCACAGCGACGGACAGGCCGTTTTCCGCAGCTTTCACGGCGGCGCACAGGCCGGCCGGCCCGGCTCCGACAATCACAAAATCCACGGTTTTCTCTGTGATCGCATCCGCGGACAGTGCGGTATATGGCGCATCTAATGCAGTGGCGATGGTGTCCCCCGTGGCTTCCGGCGATGGTGTCGATGTTGTGTTTTCATTGGTGCTGCAAGCCCCCAGCAACCCCAGTGCGCCCATGCCCGCGGCCGCGGCCAGGGAGCTTTTCAGAAACTCTCTGCGAGATAAGTTCATCTCTGATTCCCTCCTAACGTTTCTGGAACCATTGTAGGGTATACAGGTACTGTACAGGCAAGTGATATTTTTAACAATCCTGAAACGGAACGTAACATTTGTGATATTCGATGGTCTTGCCCTCCTGGGTATGGACCAGAATCAGACTGGTGCTGACAAACGAATGCACCGTCTTGCCGGAGGCGATCACCTCGTCCCGAAACGCCAGCGCTTTTTCGATCAGCTGCCCCGGCATCGCGTCCCATTCGCAGCACACGCAGCGAACCGCTGCTTTTGAGGCTTGCAGCTTGCGCATTTTCGGATGCAATGGAATCCCTGCCGCCCGGGCATTGGCTTCGATGATCCCCAGACTGGTGACTGACCGCCAGCCGGAAGGTCCTTCGATCAGATCGGCATGCACGCTGGTCAGAGGCATTGCCGCGATCAGCGCTTTGAGCGTCGGCAGATCGGCAGCTGTCATCTTTGCGAAAGCATCCGCGCTCAGAACATAATAATTCGGACATTCCTCAATCACCGTGCGCGGGAATTGGCACTCCCGGAGAACCCGCTGGTATTTTCGCAGCTCTTCCCGCTGACGCATCAGCCGTTCAATCTGCACATCCAGTTCCTGTTCGCGTTTCGTGATCTGAGCCTGAATTTCCGGCAGCGTCAGTTGGGCTTCTTTGACAAAGGTATGCAATGTTTCATCCAGCGAAAACGACATCAACGCATAACGTCTTAAATAGAACAGCTGAAAGATATCGTCGACGCTGTACCAGCGGAAATCATGTTCGTCCCGACGCGGATGAATCAAGCCTTTCTCTTCATAAAAGCGAATGGCTCCGCGCGTATTATCAAACAAATCGGAAACTTCCTTGATCGTAAACCAACCGTTTTTCACGACGATCACCTCGTTTTGATTGTATCATGAAAAGGCTTGAAAAAGGCGTTATAAAGCAGTGATTAAGTTGGGCGCTGGTTTTTTACGGCTTTGGGTTTGCGGAGAAGTCCAGTCCCAGCCAGGGAAGCTCCGCCAGCCAGATCAGATTGAGCAGATCGAAAAAGCTAAGCATCCATTCGCCGTTTAATTCAGGATAAAAAACGAATAGCCCATAAACGCTGACGATTGCCAGCTTGACCGCAACAAATCCCCAGCGGATGTTTTTTGCCTTGTTTAAATACAACGCCGCCAATCCTGCCTGAAAAAGAAACGCGGCGGACTGCACAAGTCCGATCGGCAATGCAAGGCCCAGCATTCTCTTCAAAAATTTCAGAATCAGCGTATGTGGAATTCCGGGGATCTCCAGCAGCAGCGACGCCGCAAAATAACCGTCATCCAGCGGCATCAGCGTCATTAAAAACAGGAGAACTGCCAGTCCAGCCGCAAAGCTTGCGATGTGGTATTTTGCATCGCTGATCCAGAATAAATAAAGGCCCACGATCATCAACCCGACCGAAATCATGATAAAAGAAATCCCCGGCTGAACCCACGGCTCGCCATAGAATCGCAGGGAATGAAGTTCCGGTCCCCAGCTCAGCCAATAGCCCAGCGACAGCGACAAATAGATCAGCAGCCAGCTGCCCGCCCGGTATAAGATCATTCTGTATCGCGAATTATTCATCTGTTGATCCCTTTTCTGCTTTCAAACTCCGCTTTGCAGGAGTGTCCACCCAAATCCACGGAATTTCCGCCAGTCTGACCAGCGTCAGCATGCTGAAGAAGCTGAGCATCCAGGTTTCAAGGACATTGTCGTAAAAACAGAACAGCGCATAACCGCTGATCACCACCAGCCGGGATGCGATACATCCCCAATGGAGCTTTTTAATATATTTGAAACTCAGCCCAATCAAAACAAACTGAAGTAAAAATAGAATTCCTGTGACCGCTGAAATGGGGATGATAAGACCGGTAATCACTTTAATGATCTTTAAAATTATCAAATAAGGAAGTGCTGGTAAGGTACAGATCAGAAGAGCACCTAAAAGTCCATCATCGTAGACTGCCACCGTTAATAAAACGAGCTCCAATACCAATCCCGCAGCGAATCCTGCCAAAGCGTGTATGGAATCGCTGAGGATAAATAAGACCGCTCCCAGAATCGACATTCCTATAAGAATAAAAAGCGTCAACGTCCCCGGAATGATGCGGACATCTCCATAAAAGTGGAAAAAGCGACATCCCCCATAAAACTGCCAGCAGCCCAGCATGAGGGATAAATAGATTAGCAGCCAACTACAAATGCGGCATAAAATTGTCGGTCCTTGTGAGTTCATTTTTACTTCCCCCTTTCATTTTTCAATCCAGCGCTGTATCCCCTGAATGATTTGTTCCGCAATGAGAATTTCGATCAGAACTTCCAGAACATAAGGATATAACGTAAGCATTCCGCCATGGATCGTACCAATCGCAAATACATTCGCCAGAATCGTCATGCGAACCGCCGTCCAGCTCCAATGAACTTGTTTTCTGACAATCAAAACAGACAAAAGAATTCCGCAGAGCATACAAGTCAGAATGAAAGAAAGGTGGACATCAGTCCAATGCGCACGACTTTGAGAAATAAACAGATATCGCATGCTTAACGGTGAGAGGAAAGCAAGAATACTGGGAAAATCAGATTCGTTAGCCCATTCCATTGCCCTGATCAAAACAAGCGTCGTCATAATCCCCGCCGTGGCTGTCCGCAGCTGAAAAAACGGAAGTTTCTTTCTGAATAAGAAAACAAAGATCCCGGCGGTCAACCCTGCGGTCAAAACGGTAAAGACCAATGCAGAGGAAGGCTTTTGCAGCATCGGTGAGAAAGGACTTGTTCCTAAAATTTTCTGATACTGCGATGCATATCCCCACCAGACGACGCAGACGCCGGCCAGGATCACAGAAAATAAAATGGCTGACGAAATAATCCGGTCTTTCCGCTGTTTCATTCGATATCACCCCAGATTCTTCCTTTTTTCATTGTAGCATGGCCGCTCATCAGAAAACCTTACGATAATATTACATTTGTAGACCTGATTTAATCCTTGTGTTTTTAGTCTTCTGCTGATATGCTGAGAGCCAGACTTATTGATCTTATTCTTTATTATAAGAAACTTGACAGGAGGTTCTCCCGATGAATAACAACAACGTATTTGAACTACTGGAAGCCGATTTGCGTCAGGCGGTTGAAGCGCTGCACTACACGCAGCCCACCCCGGTTCAGGAACAGGTGATTCCTTCTTTTCTTCAGGGTCGGGATTGTCTGGTCCAGGCGAAGACCGGCTCAGGAAAAACCGCAGCCTACGCCCTCCCCGTTTGCCAACAATGTCATTTTGAAGACCGGCTTCCGCAGGCGTTAATCCTCGCTCCGACGCGTGAGCTGGCTGATCAGATCACTCAGGAAATCCAGAATTTCAGTTTGTTCCGACGTCTGACGTGTGTACGGCTGGTTGGCCGGCAGCCGATGAAAAGTCAGAAATACCAGCTGAAGCAGCGAGTTCAAATTGTCGTCGGTACCCCGGGCCGGGTGTGGGATCATATAGAACAGGGAACGCTCGATCTCTCTCAGCTGAAAATGGTCGTTCTGGATGAAGCGGATCAGATGTTCTCGCTGGGGCTGACAGAAACCGTTCATCAGATTTTAGAAAAGCTTCCTTTCCCCATTCAAACTTGTTTGTTTTCCGCAACCCTAAGTCCGGAAATTTTACAGTTGGCGGAAATCACGGTTCACGATCCTTTGATGATCCAGATTGATTCGCCTCGCCAGACAAATCAGAATATCCGCCTGACCTCGTTGACGGTTTCCAACACTGAAAAACTCACGGGTCTGCTTCATGTCTTCTCCACAATCCAGACACCCTCCGCGATTGTTTTCTGCGACCGGCAGGTGATGGCGGAAGAAGTCGCAGAACAGCTCAAGAAAAAAGGGGTTTGTGCGGATGCCCTGCACGGCGGGATGGAACAGGATCAACGGTTTGCCGTGCTGAAACAATTTCGTCAGGGACAGCTGCGGATTTTATGCGCGACTGACGTAGCGGCGCGGGGTCTGGATATCGACGGTTTATCGCTGATCGTGCATTGGGATCTGCCATTGAATCTGGAATCCTTCATTCACCGCTGCGGGCGCTGCGGACGGATTGATCAGCCGGGTACCTCGGTTGCCCTCCTCACGCCCAATCAGCAGAACCGCTACTCGTCCTTCCTGGAAACGTTGGAAATTCAGGATGAAACTTTCGAACTGGATCCGTTGGATGATCACTCAGGATTAGCGCATTGGAAAACAAAGAATCAAAGCCAGCCGGAGAAAGCGGCTGAACTGAAACAAAACAAAGCGACGATCTTAATCCGGGCCGGCCGGCAGCATAAGCTGCGCCCTGGTGATTTTGTCGGCGCTTTATGCAGCGCAGGGTATCGTGCAGAACAGATCGGAACGATCGAAGTACAGGAACGGGTGACCTTTATTACGCTGATTCAAGCCGATCCACAGCCGTTAATCCGAGCGGGAGAGCTTTCTGTCAAAGGCAAGCTCCGCCGGGTTGAGCGCGCCCGTTCTCTCTAATTGAACGAAGTTCATTTATGCCAAATTCTTAAAACAGAAGTTTTTGTGTTGACTTACGTTAAACACAGAACTTCTGTTTTTTGTTGATATGAAAGATGGTATAATTTCTCCATCAATGAGAACTGGATAGGGAGTAGGAAAATGCTTACGAGTGAAGAAGAACTCTGGAAACAAGCCATGCAGTTGATTATTCCTGCAGCTCCGGCTTTGCTGACCTTTGTCATGGTATGGATTATTGAGATCATTTTGCTTAATAAAAAAATTATCGGATGGGGACAAGAAAAGAAAATTGAAAAAGCAAAACAATCAGGGCAGGTTGTTGATGCAACGATAACAGGCAGTCAAAAAAGCTACTATTATGCTGATGGTAGTGGAATCGAAGCTGTGCGGTATTCGTATTCAATAAAGGGCAGACGAAAGAGAACTAAAATAGTCCAATTTCGAGTAGATGGAAGAACTACTTTTCCAGAAACAATCAAAATTTACTATCTGGGAAAGAGAATCTATACAGATTACGACAATCCAAAAGGAATTCCCAACTTTCTGTTCGTGGCCTTGCCGTTTATAATTGCCATGTTGGTTTTAATTTTGACTCAGCCTGAACTCATAGGTTGATCTTCAAATATTCATCAAAACAAAAAAGAAAAAATAAGATAACACGCCACTGAGCTTGAAAGGAAAATCAGGGATGGATATTGGTTGTATTTTTTCGATCAAGAGAAATAAAAATCCACAAAAAATATCTTTATGCGGACATTGGGAAGCGGTCGTTGGAAATTATTTTCTTACTCAGGAAGGCAATCCCAAAGCATTTTTCCGTGAGTCATTTCGTGAAGTATTGCCGACTGGACAAAGAATAAACTGGCTGGAAAAGGAAAGAATAATTGAACTTTTGAAAAGAGGGTTGTCCCTCCCCGGATTCCGGCACGGATTCCTGTTTCCCGCGAAGTCTGGCTGTTCCAAATGAAAAGAACGTCCGCAAAGCACAAAGAAAACCCCCGTCCAAAATCAACTCCCTGATAGAAGAGTCAATTAGACGAGGGTTTTTATTACGATTTACGCTGACTCAGCCAGGCGCTCAGCGGGAACATCATGATGCCGGCCACGATGATTAACGGCAGCCAGAACTGCGCGAAACCGGTGAACTTGGCATAGTAGCCCTGGAAAAAGATGAAGATGACAATGCACGGCAGACCCCAGCGCAGATAGCCGCGGATCTTCTCTGGAAAGCGCAGTCCTTTTCCGGCGTTCGCTTCCTCGATGAACGCATCCCAGCCCCACCCGCATTTCCGCGTACAGAACATCAGGTAGATCAACGAACCCAACGGCAGAATGTTGCTGGAAACGATAAAATCCTCCAGATCCTGAATCGTGCTGCCGGCGCCCAACGGCTGGAAGCCGCTCCACAGATTGAAGCCCAGCGCACAAGGCAGTGATAAGACCAGAAGCAGAATAATATTCATCCCTACCGACATCTTCCGCGACATCCCTGAATCCATTGCGAAGGCCACGATATTTTCAAATACCGCGATGATCGTCGTCAGCGCGGCAAACGACAGGAAGATGAAGAACAACGTTCCCCAAATCTGCCCGCCGGGCATTGAGTTGAAGATATTCGGCAGCGTGATGAACACCAGTCCCGGTCCGGAATCGACAGGTATGTTGTAAGCCGCCGCGGCCGGAAAAATGATCAGCCCGGAAAGCAGCGCAACCACGGTATCCAGCGCCATGATATTTAAGCTCTCACCGAACAGGCTGCGTTCTTTACCGATGTAGCTGCCGAAGATCGCCAGCGATCCCATGCCGATCGACAACGTGAAGAACGCCTGACTCATCGCCGCGAAGATGACATTGCTGATGCCGGCCTCCAGCATCCGGTTAAAATCCGGAATCAGATAAAATTTTAATCCTTCAATCGCATTCGGCAGCGTCAGCGAACGCACACACAGCACGATCATGATCAGAAACAAACAGGACATCATGACCTTGGATACCCGTTCGACGCCATTCTTTAATCCTAACCGGCAGACCAGAAAGCCCAGCAAGACCGCCAGTACCATAAAACCGATCTGCTGCGCTGGGGATTTCAACATAGCGTCAAACACCCCGGACACATCCGCCGCTTCCAAACCGGTCAGACTGCCGGAACTCATTTTAACCACATAGTTCATCATCCAGCCGCCGACCACCGTATAGAACATCATCAGAATGTAGTTGCCGCTGACCGCCATCGCTTTAAACCCATGCCAGCGCGTCCCTTTGGGTTCCAGGACGTCGAAGGAATGCGAAACTGATTTGCGAGACGCCCGGCCGACAGAAAATTCCATGACCATAATCGGCAACCCCAGCAGGATCAGGAAAAACAAATAGATTAAGACAAACGCGCCGCCGCCATATTGGCCCGTGATGAACGGAAACCGCCAGACATTGCCCAGACCGACCGCGCAGCCAGCCGATATTAAAATAAATCCCAGCCGGGAAGATAACTTTTCTCTTTCTTTCATGGTTGATAAAATCCCCTTTTTCTCCGCTATTGTATCATAGAATACAGGCGCTGTCTTTAGCCAAAATAACCCGGAACTCCCGGATTCTGATCGCATTCTCCGCTGAATCAGCCTGCTTTTCAAAGTTCGGGATCAACCGCTGCCGCGGAATAGGAAATAGGATTGCTTTGATGCCGGACATCCGTTACACTGAACTTAACCTGCACGATGCCGGTCAAAGGAGAACTTACCATGCAGAAATTCAATTTGCACACGCACACCTTCCGCTGCGGTCATGCCAGCGGAACTGATGATCAGATGGTGCTCAGCGCGATCGAGGCTGGTTTTGAGCAGCTCGGTTTCAGCGATCACATGCCCTATCCCGAGCTGCATCTGCCAACCTGCCGCATGGCCTATGACCAGCGTCAGGAATACGTTGATTCCATGATCAAGTTAAAAGTCAAATATCAGGATCGGATCATGCTGCGGTTTGGTTATGAAGCGGAGTATCTCGAGGATCATCAAAAACTGTTAAAACAACTCCACGGTGAAGTGGACTATCTGATTCTCGGTCAACATTTCAAAGCGATCGAAACGAATCCAGCTTATGAGCTGGTCTATGATTACGACGCCTATAATAATGATGAAGACGTGCTGTTCTATGCCGATCAAATTGAAAAAGCCGTAGCGATCGGCTGGTTCAGTCTGATTGCCCATCCGGATTACTTCATGCTTGGCCGCCGCACCTTCACCCCCGCCTGCGCGGAAGCGGCCAAGCGGATCTGCACGGTCAGCGCAAGGACGGGGATTCCGTTGGAAATCAACCTGAACGGCGTACATTACGGCCAGCATAAATACCGGATCAGCACGACTGATCCAGCATCCACGGAAACGACCTGCGCCTATCCGTTCCGGAAGTTCTGGGAGATCGCCGCCGCCATGCGGTGTCCGGTATGTTATGGATGGGATGCGCATGCACCGCTGGTACTTCAGGATTTCAGCCGGGTTGCGATGGCGGAAAAGCTGCTTGAAGGACTGCCGCTGAACTTTATCGACTGCTCGCCGGTTGATTGATTCTCCCCTGACTGCCGCTCTGATTTTCGTTTTCCGTCCTTGCCGCAGCCGCTTATTTTAAGCTGGGAGAACTTCCGCGGTGTTTTCGCTTTTGTTTGCCGGCTGTCCGCCCGTTTCTTTTCCATTCCATTTTGAATTCTTCCGTCAAATAGTGTAATATGAAGTACAGAAATAGGGGGTAAACCACATGAATGAATGTTCCGGAGCTGCCCTGAAAACCCTGATTCGGATGCAGCAGAATGAAATTGACGAATATCATATCTATCAAAAAATCGCAGCGACGGTCAAGTCGGAGGAAGACCGCAAGATCCTGATTCAAATTGCCCAGGAAGAAGCCTCGCATGGCAAGCTGTGGGGAAAATATACCGGCTTGCAGCCCAAGCCGAACACCGGCAAGGTGTTCTGGTACAGCCTGCTTTCTAAAATTTTCGGCTATACCTTCGCTCTGAAACTGATGGAAAACGGCGAGGACAAGGCGGATAAAGCCTATACGAGCTTAATTCAGGAAATTCCGGAAGCAGAGAAAATCGCCGAGGATGAGGAACGCCATGAACAGGCGCTGTTAGCGATGCTTGACGAGGAACGCCTGCAGTTTGTCGGTTCGATGGTGCTGGGCATGAACGATGCCTTAGTCGAGCTGACCGGAACGCTGGCCGGCCTGACCTTCGCCCTGCAGAACAACCGGCTGGTCGCTCTGTCCGGCTTGATCACCGGCGTTTCCGCGACCTTCTCGATGACCGCTTCGGCCTATCTCTCCGCCAAGAGTGACAATGACCCGCAGGCTGTCAAATCGTGTCTGTATACCGGCGTCATGTATATGATCACCGTCGCTTTGATGAGCCTGCCGTATTTACTGCTTCCGGCGGAAGCCTACATCCCGGCGCTGATCGCGCTGTTAGTCACGGTGACGCTGATTATTCTGGTTTTCAATTATTATATTTCCGTCGCCAAGGACTACAATTTCAAGCAGCGGTTTCTTGAGATGTTTGTGATTTCCGGCTCGGTCGCCGTGATTTCCTTTCTGGTCGGTCTGGCGATCAAAGCCTGGCTGGGCATCGACATTTGACCGCAGACATCACAAGTTCCTTTTCCTGCCAGCCAACCGGGTTAAAACAAGCCCGGTTTTTCTTTTTCCCTCTGTCTCTGCTTTTTCCGGCCTACGCCTTATAATGAGGACAGGAACACTGATCTATCAATGAACAACATCCACCCCGGGATCCAGGGAGGGGGAGTGAAGAATGAACCCTCTTTTCTTTAGAAGGATGATTCATGCCTGATCAACGGTTTATCCTGTGTGTCAAAAAAGGCTGCGCCGTCAGTGGGGGTGGAAAAGCAGTGCAACGCGGGCGTGAGAATTCAGATCTTTCCTTGCACTGCTTTTTTTAAAATCATGTTTTTCACTGCACCTCAGATTAACTCGTTTTAACAAAAAAAGCAAGGCGGAATTTTAATCCATCCTTGCTTTTTCTGTTTATTTTCCAATCTGGTTCGCGTAGAAATCGACCAGCTGTGTCCGCATCTGTGCTACGACCTCTTTCGCCCAGGCATAGTCCTTTTTCTTTTCCTTACTGCCGACGGCGTTTGCGAAGCGTTCCGCCAGATCCTGACCTTCATAGAACGGAACCGCAACGTCGACCACCTTCCGCTCCGGTGTTTCTTCGAGAATCGCGTCACTGCTCAGCTTGGTGATCAGCACGGTCTGATCCTGAAGGTTGAAATAGCTTTCCGGTTTCAGGGTGTCCTTGTTGTACTGCTGGACGATGAAGACCGGCAGCGATACCGTTTCTTTTCCCTTTTTGTTAAAGCTCAGGGAAACGACATACCCATCGCCGTTGAGCGTCAGTCCGTCAATCGACTGGAATGTGCGTTCAATTCCGGACGGGAAGGACGTCTGTTTGAGATACGCGACCGTCACTTTCAGATTTTCGATCTGCTTGCTTTTGGCGTCCAGATCGCTGAATAAAGCGGGACTCGGCACGCGGTAATCCTGAAGCATTTCGCCGACCGCGGCAGTTTCGTCGTAAACCCAGCGCGTCATCTGATCCGCGATTGTCCGCTGATCTTCGCCTTCTGTGCGTCCGATCAAATTGTTCATATTGACTAAAGACACTGTTCCGTTAGTCCAGATCTGATGTTCTTTTAACTGTTCCGCGTTCCAGCTGCCCTTGCTTGTGGTCAGCGGTTTGGCACTCATCGCTTCCGCAGTAAACAGCTGGAAAATAGACAGCCCCGGATTCATTTTGGTTCCAGCCAGGATGACCGTGCCTTTCAGCCCGGCCTTCTTCGCTTCCTCGCCCGCGTCCATCGTACAGCCGTCCAGTGTTTCCTCGCTGATCGACAGCCGGACGGTTTCCGAAGCGATCCGGATTGGCGCGGTCTGCGTGATCTGCAGCTTCGCCGACGCCAGGTCAATTCCCGGCAGTTCGTTGTTGATCACTTGTTCCTCGGGTGCCGGAAGCATGCCGTCCTCGGTGGGCTGCGGCTTCTCCTTATTCTGACAACCGCTGATCAACAAGATCAGCACCAAAGCTGCTGCGACTGTTTTTTTCATTTCCTGCACCTCGTTTCCGCTTTTATTATAAAGGATAACGTTAAGGAATATCTTAAATTTTACTTACGACTTATGAAATTTTTATTAGTAAATTCTGGCTGGCGCTCAGCGGAAGCGGAAGAACTCCTGCACGCGGCGGGCATAATGACCCAGCACGATCAGATGATGATTCCCGATCGGCTCGCGCAGCAGCGTGTCCAATCCCTGCGGCAGCGAAACCCGGATCTGCGTGCGGCACAGGTGTTTTTCGTTCAGATTTTCGACAATTTCTCCATTCTGGACAAAGTAACGATCCATCAGCGCGGAACACTTGAAGACCGTCGCATCGCCTTCACGCAGATGACCCGCCAGCGCGACGCCCAGATCGGATTCAAAATGCGTCATCAGCCGGAAAGCGCTCGGCATGGTCAGCGGCAGCGTGCAGTGGGCAAAGATGATCTGTTTCTGCTGAGAGAGAATCCGCGATGGATTGCACATGAAGACCGGCTGATCCGTCAGCTTGCCGATCAGCGTCATCGCGATCAATGACGGCATATCCCCTTCGCATCCGCCATAAACACCCTCGGCGTTAAGAATTGCCAATGCAAGACAACCCGTGCTCTTGACCGGACCTAACAGATCGAAGCAGCGCACCGTGACTCCGGCCAGCTGATATTTCTGACAGATCCGCTTGAGCGCGCCGTAGATTTCCAGCGATTTCTGCATTTCCGCTTCCGGCCATGGCTGTTGGCGCAGCTGCCGGGTATATTCGTTTTCTTCCACCTGATGTTTTTCAATCTCCGCAAAGAATTCCTCCATCGAAATCGTAACGAGTTCGATACCGGTTTTCTCCCGGACGGCCTGGGCGTCTACATGACTGGAGATCAGCCAGTCTGAAGGTTCGCCGACGCTGCCCAAGCGCAGCCCCTGCAGCTCCCGCTTGACTTTGAACACCTGAACCAGATCCGCTAACCGGGCTGCGGTATCGTCCAGATCCCCATGCAGGATTTCCGCCTGCACGCCCTTCTGGCGCAGATAGGACAGGATTTCCATCGACGCCGCCAGCGAATTATTTTCGCCGGAGGTCAACAGGAAAACAGGTGCCTTTAAATACGGCTCCAGCTTGAGGAAGCGGCCCTCCGTTCCGCCCCCACCCACAAACACAACGGTCATCGCTTCGTCTTTCAAGGCTTCCGCCGGCACGATTTCCAATGTGTGGCCGCAGCGTTTGGATAGTTCCTGCAGATAGTTCCGGTTCAGCACATCGCGGTCTTCCATATCCGCGTTCATACTTTGTAAATAGCCAATTCCAATCTTCATGATAACCCTTCTTTCTTTAGTTTCATTGTAACCTTACCCCGGCTAAAAAACAATCAATCTGCCAGACTTCATCCTCTGCTTTCCCACTTTACCCACTCTTTTACCACTTTTCGTCAGGATAAGAAAAAGACCGGGAAAGCGAACAGTTTCTCTTCGCTTTTCCGATCCGTAAGGCGTGGCCTGCCTTCCGTTTATGCTTGCGATCCAATCATTTCCAGCGTCTGCGGAGGATGCCGGTAATATTGCGCCTGCGCTTCCCACAGTTCCTGATACAAGCCCGGCTGCCCGGCCAGCTGATCATGGGTTCCGCGCTGGACGATCTGTCCGTGGTCGAACACGACGATTTCATCACAGAACTTACAGCTGCTCATGCGGTGTGAAATAAAGATCGAAGTCTTATCCTTCACCAGTTCGTTAAAATTTTCATAGATTTCCGCTTCTGCCAGGGGATCCAGCGCCGCCGTCGGTTCGTCGAGAATCACGATAGGCGCGTCTTTATACAGCGCCCGGGCGATCGCGGCTTTCTGAGCTTCCCCACCGCTGAGCAGGATGCCTTCACCATTCTCTTTACCCAGCAGCGTCTTCAATCCCTTTTCCATACCCGCGACTCTGGCGCTCAGTCCGACTTCCTCCAGCACCTGCATTGCTTTCTGTTCATCGACATGGGCCGAAGCCGCCAGATTTTCGCCCAGCGGCATTTCCATCAGCTTGAAATCCTGGAAAACGACGGAGAAGATCTGAACGTATTCTTCAAACGCGTATTTCCGGATATCAATCCCATTCAGCAGGATTCTTCCCTCTGTCGGTTCCGCCAGCCGGCACATCAGCTTGATGAACGTCGTTTTCCCCGCGCCGTTGCGCCCGACGACCGCAAAGTGTTTCTTCAGTTCCAGATCAAAGGAGATATCCTTCAGCGCGTTTTCACTCTGGCCCGGATAGCGGTAAGAAACATGATCGAAGGTCAGATGATATTCGCCGTCATCCCGTTTCTCCACCGGCAGCGTCCCTTCATAGCTCATATTCGGACGTTGGATGAAGGCTTCATAGCTGTTGAGGTATTCGTAACGGTAGGCGATGTTGTTATAGCTGGCTGCCAGTGTGACCAGCGAAGTCGTGAAACGCAGAATCGCGTTGGCGTACAACATGACCTCACCGATGCCGATGGTGCCCTGCATCGCGATAATGCCGATGACCAGATAGGTCATCCCGGATGCCAGCTGCGTCAGAAAGGTGATGACGCCGTTGATCTTGCCGTTGGTTGTGCCCCAGGCAATATAAAGCCGGGAGCTTATCAGCGTCTTGTCAAAGAGTTCCATCAGGAAATCCTTCATTTGATATAACCGGATATCCTTGCCATTTTGAATACTCATTCCCAGATTGCCGATATACCCGCACATCGCGTTGTTATGGACGTTATCCCGTTTCATTTTCTGAAGCAGTCTTCCCGCTTTCGCGCTCAATCGTGATCCGATCACAATGACCACCACATATACAACGAAAAGGAAAATTAAACAGCCTATCGGCAGCCAATAATCCTGCGCCCGCGTAAAAATCTGAAATAACAAAACAGCGACAAAGGCCAAAGAATAAAGCATGGAGAAGAACATCGTCAGAAATTGAAGCAGATCACGAAGCTGTTCCCCCGTACCGCCACCGCCGTTACTGCCTTGATCCGCCTTGCGGATTTCGTCGATCGTTTCTGCTTTTTCCAATTCTTCATATTCAATCTGATAGGCTTTTTCAAGAACACGCTGACGGATTTTGTATTTTGACAGATCGCGCAGCTTAAGAAAACGTTGATTCAAAGCCTTACTGCTCAACCCCAGAATAACGCTGAAACCGATCATCCAGTAAACGTTCTGCATTGCCTGCGGAAATTGACCGGTGATCAGGAAATTTAAAATCTGAGCGGAGAAGTAAATCGGCAGAAAGGGCACGGCCGCCGTAATCGCAGCGGTCAGGATTAGATAGGCGATCACATGGGGTTCGCTCTTCTGCATCATCCGGATGAATTTACAGGTTTCCTGCCAGGCTGTTTTCAAACTCATAGACTTCCCCTCCTTCCTGATAATATTGGCTTTGAACTTCAAACATCCTGGCATATTTGCCTTTCCGCTTCATCAATTCCTCGTGGGTGCCATCTTCCACAATCATCCCGTGTTCAAGAAACAGGATCCGATCGCAGAACTGGGTAGAGGACAGACGATGGGATATAAACAACGCCGTGTGGTCTTCGACCAGATTGTTCACCATTTTATACATCTCACTTTCAGCGATCGCATCCAGCGCGGCGGTCGGTTCATCGAGGATCAGCATCTTCGCTTCCTTATATAAAGCCCGTGCCAGAATCAGCCGCTGAACCTCGCCTCCGGAAAGTTGAATTCCGTCTGTGTTCAGATCTTTTCCAAGATAGGTTTTTTCCTGCAGCGGCAGACGACTGACCTTCTCCCAGAGATTCGCCCGCTTCAATACCTCGACCACTTTTTCGCAATCCGTGTTTTCCAGATTTTTGCCGGAGATGTTTTCAGCGATCGTCACCGACATGATCATCGCATCCTGAAACACCACCGCCAGTTGTTTTTGGAACGCTTCCCGGTTGTTCTCCATTAGCTCCCGGCCATTCAGTAAAATCCGGCCGCTGTCCGGCCGATACAGGCCGCACAACAGCTTGACCAGCGTCGTTTTGCCAGCCCCGTTAATTCCTACCAGCGCAACTTTCTGCCCCGCTGGGATCGTCAGATTAAAATCATCCAGAACCTTGCGTTGTTTGTCATATTGAAACGATACATGATCAAAGGTAATGGCCATGGATTCCGATGCATCCTGAGGTTCCGCATGTTTTGCATGAACCACTTCCGATTCCGTATAATTGCGGTAATAACCAATCCGCATCAGATCGTTGCTCAACAACGATATCATTTCGCTGATTGTGGAAAACCATGTGGAAAAGCCGCTGATCACGCCTAACAGAAAGACAAATTGCGCGATGCTCATACCGTGCATCAGACTCAGAATCAGCCAGCTGTAAGCCGCCAGATCCCGGACCGCCTGAATGAAAATACCCGCCATGTCATAAATAAAATAAGCGCTCCGGACCTTTCCTTCAATCTTTTCCAGCCGGCGGATCAGGCTTCGATAGAATTCAGCCATCCAGTTTCGCATTCCATATAAGCGGATATCCTTCCCCGTTGCCACATTGTAGGTTTCCTTATGCAGATACCAGATTGACCGCACGATCTGACCGGATTCCTCCATGGTCGCCGCTTCTTTTTTCCAGGCATAGCGATAAATAAAATATTGAATTACCGATAACCCCAATAACAGGCCGATCAGCTGAATGTTCGTCTTCCCGATAACCAGAGAGTACAACGTTAAGCCGAAAAGGTTCACGGCCAGCTTGATGTTGTGATGGCAAAAGCCTTCCAAACCATGATCGTTGGACGATAAACATTCCTCCGTTTTCGCAATCTGGATCTGTGTTTTATAATCTTCCACATTCTGATAGTCCCGCGTAATCGTGCTGCGGAACATTTCACTCCAGAACTTTTTTAAACGAAAGAGGATAAACTGTGTCGACGAGCGACTCTCTAAAAAGGTCTGAATCCCGTTGATCACGCCGTAGACTAAAAACGCGCTGAGACAAACGAGGATCAAAGTCTGCACGCCGGCCTGTTGTTCCAGACAGGCAATGATCAGCGATGGCATGAACACTCCGACCAACGGCGTTATCGCAGAGAACAACACCTCGGCGATTCCGTAATAAACTAATTTCCGGTCAAAGTCCCACATTTTGGAATAGACCAGATGATAGGTGCTGCGCACACTGTATTTCATAATGACGCCCCTTCCTGTCGTTATCTTCATTTTGATTATAAAGAAAAACAGTGCCGAATAAGAAAAAAGTGCACGAAATGCAAAATTTCATGCACGAATGGTCTTATAAAGGAAGCATAATTTCCGTGACGAAGATCCCTGGCTCATTCTTGCGGTTGATATACCCGCCGTACTTCTCCACTTCCCGATTGATGCGCAGTAAGCCATGCCCATGGTTGCCTCGTTTGTGCGTGATGTATTCATCATCCATCTTCCGCACCACCTCCGCGGTCGCATTGGCAACGGAGATGTAAAGCTGCTGCTTAAAGACGCCGATATATAAACGGATAAACCGGTCCGACGCCAACCCTTCGCACGCTTCCATCGCATTGTCGATCAGATTTCCCAGAATCACGCACAGATCCAGATCAGCGACAGTAAGCTGACTCGGCACGGTCGCTTTGTAATCCAGCGCGATCTCTTTCTTGATCGCCATCGACAGTTTTGAATTCAGGATCGCGTCGACGTTCAGGTTGCCGCTGTCCACCAGTTCATAGACGTCTTCCAGATCCTGTTCCAGTGCGTTCAGATAGTTCTTCGCTTCCTCGATTTGATTCATCCGCAGCTGGGCTTTCAGATTCTGTAAATGATTGTGATAATCATGCCGCCAGCCGCGCATAATCTGATAGATATTGTTGACTTCCTCCATCTGCCGGACCAGAATTTTATTCTGATATTCCATCATCCGGTCTTCATAACTGCGCCGCAGCAACCGCTGGTTTGCGCAGCCGATACCGTAAAGCAAAAGGCTGATCATCAGAAAAAGCAGAAGCTGATCCTGCAATACACCGCAGCCGACGAGGAAAAGCATACTCACGCCGATCACCGCCAGAATCGCCGGCCGGCTCTGACTTCGCTGCTGTTCAAGGACAAGACAAAGCAGATAAGCAACGCAGAAAAACGGCAGAAAGGAGCGGGTTCCCATATAACTGAGCGCCGCGCCGGCCAGCACCGCCAAATCCAGTGCCAGACTTTTTCGCTGAAACCGCAGCCAGAGCAGAATCATCAGTCCGATTCCCGGCAAACACTCCACAAGATAAACCGCGATCATAAGCCTGTTCCTTTGTTATATTGAATGAACGCCTCGTTGACAATCTTTAACTGCGACCGGGCGACCGGCAGCGTAAACGGACCCGCAGAGATATCTTCACGGCGGATCTGATCCACCTTGGCGATATTGACCAGATACGAACGATGAATCATCACAAACGTTTCGTCAAGCATCGCCTTCAGCTCCCGGATGCCGATCTTCTCTTTCTGCCGATGATCTTCAAAAACAAGATGACAATAGTGGGCTTCCGCTTCCACATAAATTAGATCATTCAGGTTAATCCGGCTTCCGTTTAATAGAATCGAGTGCTGAGCTGCGGATTGAATTTCATCGAGGATCGCGAACAACGCCGCATCCTGAACTGGTTTGATCAGATACCGCAGAGCTTTGACCTCATAACCTTCAAACACATACTCCTTGATCGCCGTTAAAAACAAGATCGGTACCTGCGCGTCAGTCTGACGGATCTTGCGCGCCAGCTCCATCCCGTTCTGTTTCTTCATCTGGATATCGAGGATGATCAAATCAAACGGATATCGGCCGTCGCACTCAAAAAGCATCTGTTCTGCACTTTCATACCAGACCAGATCTGTTTTGCCCCAACGGCCAAGCGATTCTTCCAGAATCGCTTTCTGAGTTTTTTCATCTTCACAATAAGCGATTTTCATAATTTCATTTTATAATGTTCTCGATCTTCGCACAAGCCGGAATTCAAGCGTGAAGGAATAAGCGAGGTCGATTATTTCTATTTCTATGGAAAACAATCGTCAGGCAAATAAAGTGTAACGCCTGTTTCTGATCGCTCCGATTGCATTGAAATCCATTTACGACTGTTTTATGGTTTGAAATTACACATTTTTCTAAAAAGCTACGATAACCAATCCACCTTCGAAGAATAAATGATTCAAGCGATCACGCCTGATCAAAGTAGCGGATTCAACGGCTGAGATCAGGTTCTTACCCGGTTTAGGACAGGAATAGCATTTCCATACAAAGAAGCAGGCAAGATAAAGCTTGATATAAAACGTTATCTTGTCCGCCCTTTTTATTTTTGCCCAAATCCGAGTAAGAACCTGAGATCAGCGATCTGCCTGTCCTTTTTACGGTTTTGCTTTGCGTAAAAATTAAAAAACAGGCAGAACAAAGTTTGATATCTCTGTCCTGCCTGCTTGTTTGTAAGAAGATTCAAGTCTTTCCCCCAAATCGGGTGAGAACCTTAAACAACGTTTTAAGTTCAGATTTATTTCAGTTCTGCCGCAGCGTTTTCGCCCGCGACCTTACCAAAGACAACCGACTGGGAATAACCGCCGGACTGCCATGTCACTTCACCAGAAGCGTACAGACCCTTGACGACAGTGCCGTCTTCGTAGAGAACCTGTGCTTTTTCGTTAGCGACAACGCCGCCCTTGGTCATGTGATTTGCCGGTTCGACGCGAACGCCGTAGTACGGACCTTCCGCATCCAATGCACGGGAAGGAACTTCGCCCAAGACCGCGTTTTCCGCGCCCGCTTCCGCATCTGCGTTGTACTGTTCAATGCTGGCCTTCAACCCAGCCGCATCAACACCCAGCGCTTCCGCCAGTTCTTCAATCGTCTTGCCTTCCGTATAGTAGCCCAGACCGACATGCTTGCGGATCCGATAGAATGAATCGTAGCCCGTCTTATCTGTGATATAGAAGGCCGCGCCATCCGGCTGACCCTGAACCATCGCTGCGCGATCCAGTCCGCCGTTGTTGTCGTTCAGCAGTTCGCCGGCTTTGTTAACTAACAGATTCATGTCCGCACCGCCTGTCAGATCCCGGCGTGGAACGATGATGTTGGAGAACACACTCATCTTGCCCATGTTTTCCATCTGGAAGCCGTTCTTTTCAAAGACTTTGACAAAGTCGCCCGTGGTGCCCATCTGGTTGGAAGTATTCATGACTTCATATCCCGGAGCATATTCTGCCAACAGTTCCTTGTTGCTGCAGAAGCCGCCGGTCGCGATGATGACTGCCTGTGCGTTGATGTCATAGCTTTCGTTATCGTTGTTTGTGACTTTCACGCCGATGACGTCCTTGCCGTCCAGAATCAGATCTTCACCCTTAGTGCCAGTGCGGATATCGACGCCCAGTTCCTTCGCCGTCTTTTCCAGACCTGCCTGAATGACTTCGCCGGAATACTGGTTGTCTTCCGCCATGTGGTTGGTTCCGCCATAGTTGTAGTTCAGCTCGACGCCCATCGCGCGCAGCCAGGCATCCAGTTCGTTTTCCTGGTTGGCCCAGACTTCGATGCGTTCGGCGCTTTCGCCGGATTTCGACTTGCTTTCAATGAAGTTTTCGACCTGATTGACCGTCCATTCCTCATTGCCCGCTTTTTTCTGAGCTTCGGTATTGATGATATCGAAGAAGTTCATATCGAATTTGCCGTTGCCGCTCAGGATATCCAGTTTTTCAACCAGAATCACGTTGGCATTCGCGTTGGTCTGCTTCGCGCCGATGGCTGCCGCTAATCCCGAAGGACCGCCGCCGACAACGACGATATCGCAGGTTTCCGCTTCCCGCTGAGACGCTGGTTTTTCCGGTCCCTGAGTGGTCATCGTGATGTCTTCCACATCCATGCCCGCCTGCTTCATCGCATCCGCCACCGCGACCTTCACGCCGAACGACGAGAATGTCGCCGCCGTCACGCTGTCGACGACTGGCGAGTTGGCTTCCAGGATTCTTTCTTTAATCACCGGGAACGCGCGATCGATGACAACGTTGGTTTCATGGCTGTCCACCAGCTCGATGTCCGTAATCTTCTGATCGGCGATCGTGACTTTCAGATTCATCTCTCCGCCGTAGCCTGTACCCTTGGCGTCATAGACGCCAGAGTTTGCCGCATCAGGGGTTTTGTCCTGACTTGGTTCCGCAGGCGTATTTGAGCAAGCAGTCATGCTTGCCGCTAATAAACCCGCAAGACCGACCTTCACAAATTTGTTGTTCATGTTTCCTCCTATGTAGATCTCCTCTACAACCCCTATTTTACAGAAATCTCTCCATCCGTCAAGTGAATATAATCACAAAGATTTCACAAAATAAACACAATATATCCAGATCATGGCTTCACTCTGAGGCTTTCTTGATCTTTCTGGAATCATTTTCAGGAACTGAAAAGTTTTTGGAAATGAAAAGAAACCCGCTTTCTGCTCGAAAACGGGTCTTTTTTGCTTTATTTTCGCATTTCTTCGCGGACTTCGCAGAAGCAGCGGACAATCGTGTCGATGTCTTCGCGGGTATGCGCGGCACTGACCTGCGTGCGGATCCGGGCTTTCCCCTTCGGGACGACCGGATAGGAGAAGGCGACGACGTAGATGCCTTTGTCCATCATCCGTCTGGCCATTTCCCCGGCGGTCTTTTCATCATAAAGCATAACCGGTACGATCGGATGCACGCCCGGGATGATATCGAAACCGGCGTCCGTCATTTTCTGACGGTAATAAGCGGTGATGTCTTCAAGATGATCGCGCAGCGAGGTATCGGCTTCCAGAATCTTGAAGACTTCCAGCGAAGCGGCGACGATGGCCGGCGCCAAGGTGTTGGAGAACAGATACGGGCGGCTGCGCTGACGAAGCAGATCGACAATTTCCTGACGCGCCGCCGTAAAGCCGCCGGAAGCCCCGCCTAACGCCTTGCCCAGCGTGCCGGTGATGATGTCCACACGCCCTTCCACGCCGCAGTATTCCGCCGTTCCCCGGCCATGCTTTCCGACAAAGCCGGCGGAATGACTGTCGTCGACCATGACCAGCGCATGAAATTCGTCGGCCAGATCGCAGATGGATTTCAGATCGGCGATGATGCCGTCCATTGAGAACACACCGTCGGTGGCGATCAGCTTAATCCGTGCTCCGGCTTCCTCCGCGGCGATCAGCTGCTGCCGCAGATCGGCCATGTCATTGTTTTTATAACGGAAGCGCTTGGCTTTGCATAAGCGCACGCCGTCGATGATGCTGGCATGATTCAGCTCATCGCTGATCACCGCGTCCTCCGGTCCCAGAATCGTCTCGAACAGACCGCCGTTGGCATCGAAGCAGGAGGAATACAGGATCGTATCGTCCATGCCCAGAAAGTGCGAAATCGCCGCTTCCAGTTGTTTGTGGCTGTCCTGCGTACCGCAGATAAACCGCACGGAAGCCAGACCGTAACCCTTTTCCTCATACGATTTCTGCGCCGCCTGAATCAGACGCGGATCGTTGCCCAGACCGAGATAGTTATTCGCGCACATGTTGATGACCTCACGGCCATCTTCCAGTCTCACATGCGCGGATTGGGGTGTGACGATCGGACTTTCACCTTTGAACAAACCGGCTTCTTTAATGTCTTTGACTTCCTGAGCGTAATAGTGCAGCGCTTCAATCTTATTCATTCTTTTTCCTCCTTCTGCAGCGAACTCCAGTCCAGCACCACTTTGCCGGATTGTCCGGAATTCATCGCCGCGAATCCTTTTTCATAATCCTGGATATCAAACCGGTGGGTGATCACAGCGTCGATGTTCAGGCCGCTCTGCAGCATCGTGGACATCTTATACCAGGTTTCCCACATCTCCCGGCCATAGATGCCCTTGATCGTCAGCCCGTTGAAAATGACTTTTTCCCAGTTGATCCGGGCGTCCGCTTTCTGTAAGCCTAAAAGTGCGATCTTGCCGCCGTTTTTCATGTTGTCGATCATGTCGTTGAAGCCGGACTGCGCGCCGCTCATCTCCAGACCGACGTCGAAGCCTTCCTTCATGCCCAGTTCACGCATCACCTCCGGCAGCTTCTCCTGAGCGACGTTGACCGTGCGGGTCGCTCCGAGCGTCCTGGCCAGATTCAGACGGTATTCGTTGACATCCGTGACGACGACATGCCGCGCTCCGACATGGCGGGAGATCGCCGCCGCCATGCATCCGATTGGCCCGGCGCCGGTGATCAGCACATCCTCGCCGATCATATTGAACTGCAGCGCTGTATGCACCGCGTTGCCTAACGGATCAAAGCATGAATATAATTCCTCGCGGATCGACGGATCGCAATGCCACGCGTTTTTCGCCGGAATCACGAGGTACTGCGCGAATGCGCCGTTGCGGTTGACGCCGACGCCCTGGGTGTTGCGGCATAAATGCGGCTGCCCCGCCAGACAATTCCGGCAATGGCCGCAGGTGATATGCCCTTCCCCGCTGACAAGGTCGCCAATCTGGAAACCTTCGACATTCTCGCCAACCTCGACGATTTCCCCGACATACTCATGCCCGGCGGTCAAGCCGATCGGAATTGTATGCTGTGCCCATTCGTTCCAGTTATAAATATGCACGTCGGTGCCGCAGATCGACGTCTTGCGGATTTTGATCTTCACGTCATTTTTGCCGCATTTCGGAATTGGTACCTGTTTCAGCGTTAAGCCGACGTCTGCCTTATCCTTCACTAAAGCCCACATCCATTTTCCTTCGCTCATCTTGTTCCTCCTTCATTCTTGTAAGCGGTCTCTTTGATTTTATAGTGCCTTAGTTTCCAGTGAAATGCAAGACACTTTTTTGAATTTGTCCGCAATATAAAGACAGTTCTTCGATTTATCCGCGATGCTTTCTGAAATTTGTGAAAACTCGTTGAAAATGAAAACTTTCCTCTGATTTACGCCCGGCTTATCTCTGCTTTTTTCATGATTCGACAAAATTCGGCAACAATAAAAAGGAGAAAGGAGGAATCGTGATTGAAAATCGAAGCTAAAAACACGAAGCGACAGCACCGGAGTTCCCGCCTGCCAATCCTGTTGTTCAGCATGGCAGGAATCGGCGCAGCAGTGGCCGGATCCCTGTTTCTGAGCACACAAGGCTGGTCAGAAACCACGCGCCCCAGCTTTCTGGAAGCAGAAGACCGGCAGTTGGATCAGGCGCTGCATGAAAAACAAGACGCGGCAGAAATTGTCGTTTTCTATCCGCAGGAACCGCAGGCTGTCCAAGCCACAGCCCGGCAGCAGGCTGGCTTGTTGATGAGCGCGTTGTCAACGGCATACGCCGAGTGGCCGGCTGCCAGTCAGGAAGATCCAAAACCGATCCTGATCAAAGCGGATTATCATACTGAAGCTTTGGCGCAGAACACCATGTCGGTTGTCTATTTAATTCAGAAAAAAGTCGGCGATCATATCGAGGAAGAACACTGGGGTTACATGCTTGATCAACAGACAGGGGAATTGATCGGCGCAGAACAGGCTTTCGATCAAACCGGGCTGGAGCGGATCTCCGCGCTTTTCCGGGATGCGATGAAAAATCAGGAGGCTACCCGCTCCCTCGCATACACGCTGCCGTTTATTCAGGCCAGCGCCCCTAGGGCAGAGAATTTCTCCCGGTTTTATTCAGAGGGGGATCAACTGACATTCCTCTTTGATCTTCCCGTCCCCACAGAGACGTTAAAGGAAAACGGCGAGGCTGAACGGGAAGAAGAAATAAGCCACGACGAAGTCAATATTGACGCAGAAAGTAAATTGGATAAAAGCAAACAGGAAACCTCGGAACAGGAATCAATCCATCTGGACCCCGAAAGTCCGCTGCAATGGTCGCTGGACCGGGCGCAGCTGGGTTCTCATTTTCTGTTAAAACCTGCGGAAGACAGCGGGAATCTCTTCATTCCTCCAAGAACTGTCGATCCTGACCGGCCGATGGTGGCGCTCACCTTCGACGATGGTCCGCACCCCAAGAATACGCCGCGGATTCTGGAAGCTTTGCGAGCCAGCGACGGGGCATGTACATTTTTCATGGTCGGGACCAACGTCGAGCTTTATCCGGACGTTGTCAAAGCGGTTGCGGAGAGCGGCAGTGAAATCGCGTCGCATACTTACAGTCATCCGAATCTGACCAAACTGTCCAACGATCGCCTGAACTATCAGCTAAACCGCGTCAGCGAACTGGTCAGCGAGTTAACCGGCCGCCAGATACAGGTCAAAACGCTGCGTCCGCCCTACGGCGCTGTCAGCGAACAAGTCAAAGAGGCTTCCGCTTTGCCGCTGATCTTGTGGAGCATGGACACGCTGGACTGGAAAACCCGCGATGCACAGAAAACGATCAGCCATGTCCTTGAAAACGTGGAAGACGGCGATATCATTCTGATGCATGACATCCACGCGGAATCTGCGGACGCCGCCGCAGCGATTATCCCGCAGTTGACCGCGATGGGTTATCAGCTTGTCACCGTTCAGGAACTGATGGAAGCAAAGGGACTGGAAATGCTTCCGGGGCAGAAGATTTTCAGCGGTCATCCTGCTTCGCAATAATGGATCGCAAAGCGCCAGCTTGCTTTAAAAGACCGGCTGCAAGCTTCTGATTGCCTTGCGCAGACAAGCTTGCATGGTTAAAAACAATCCATGAACATTGAAAAAAGGCATATCCCCGTCTGACGTTCGACGCTTGGATATGCCTTTTTTGATTTTCAGTTTACGATTCTGTTTCTTCCAGACAATGAATCAATTCCAGAATCCGGTTCAAATCCTGCGTACCGGAATACTGAATCACGATCTGTTTCTTATCGACCTTGACGCGGGTCTGCAGCTTGTTCTGCATGACTTCCTCAACATACAGCAGATTCGGGTCTTCCGCCTTCTTGGCGGCCTTCGGTTTCGGTTTTTCCTGCCGTTCCTTGACCAGCCGTTCCACCTCGCGCACAGACAGACCTTCCTCGGCGATCTTCATCGCCAGATCATAGGCTTCGCCCTCATCCTCAATCGTGACTAACGGGCGCACATGCCCCATCGACAATTTATTCTCCGTGACCAGCTGCTGGACAGATTTCGGCAGCTTTAACAGCCGCAGGGTGTTGGTGATGTGTTCGCGGGATTTCCCGACGCGCTGGGCCAGTTTTTCCTGCGTGTAGTCCAGCCGTTCGATCAGGCGCTGATATGCCTGAGCTTCTTCAATCGCGTTCAGGTCTTCGCGCTGGATGTTTTCCAGCAGCGAGATTTCCATCATCTGTTCTTCGGTGAACTCCATGACGATCGCGGGAATCGTCTTCAATCCTGCCTTCTTACTGGCGCGGACGCGGCGTTCGCCGGCGATCAGCTCGTAGCCTTTGACCGATTTGCGCAGCAATACCGGAGTGAAGACGCCATGCTCCTTGATTGACTGAGCCAGCTCGCCGATCTTCTCGTCGTCGAATATTTTACGCGGCTGGTAGGGATTCGGCCGGATCTCCGACAGCTTGATCTCGCTCTGGCGGCTTTCGTCGCCCTGCTGGATCTCCTCGATCACATTGCTTAAATCCTCGCCGAAAATGGCTCCCAGGCCTTTCCCCAGCCGGGCTTCATCCTTTTTCATTGGCTTTTGCCTCCTTTGCGTTATAGGAAATGACTTCCTTTGCTAACGATGCGTAGGCCTTGGCTCCTTCCGATTTTACGTCATATTCAAAAATCGTGGCGCCGCGGGAAGGCGCTTCCGACAGCTTGACGTTGCGCGGAATATACGTCTTATATACCCGCTCCTTGAAATACCGCCGGACTTCCTGCTGGACTTCGACGCTCAGCTTGGTCCGCGCATCAAACATCGTCAATAATACGCCTTCGATCATCAATTTATTGTTGAAAAGACGCTGTACCAGACGAATCGTCGACAACAGCTGCGTCAACCCTTCCAGCGCATAGTATTCACATTGCACCGGGATGATCACCGAATCCGCGGCCGTCAGGGCGTTGGTGTTCAGCAGTCCCAGCGAAGGCGGGCAGTCGATGATGATGTAATCGTAATCGTTCTTCACGGCGACCAGTTTGTTTTTCAGCAGCTTCTCGCGGCCATATTTGTATTCGACCATTTCCAGATCCGCCCCGGCCAGGTCAATCGTCGCCGGCAGGATATCCAGCGGCGGAATCTTCATGGTTTTCACAGCGTCTTTCACTTCCACGTCGCTCATAATGACGTCGTAAATACTTTTTACAAAGCTCTGGCGGGTCGCGCCGACGCCCTGCGTCGCATTGCCCTGCGGGTCAAAATCGACCAGTAATATTTTTTTGCCGAGATAGGCCAGTCCGGCGGAGAGATTGATGCTCGTCGTCGTTTTTCCGACGCCGCCCTTCTGATTGGCGATGGCAATGATTTTTCCCATTTTTTCACATCCTTTTATCTTGATTTAATCCTTACTCGGTATTCACAGAGCATAATTGTCCCCCAGCAAGGTAGGCGAACCTTCCTGTCTTACAGGCAATCTGTTTTATCCATCGCCTGTTGACCTCTGGCCTGTTTTTGTCAGGACCTTCCTTAAAAGTATGGGGTTTATTCCTTATTTATTGGGAAACTTAATGATAATCCGGACGTCGTTGTCCGTTTCTGCTTCCTCAGTTTCAATCGCGATCCCGGTGCGGCGAACCATCTCCACCGCCTGGTAAATTGTGTTCACCGCGATTTTAATATTGCGGGCAAATCCTTTGAAGACCGGTTTCTTCGCTTCAGTTTTCGGCTGCGGTGCTTCTTTCATGCTGGTGATCAGCTGTTCTGTCTGACGGACGTTCATGCCCTTCTTTACGATTTTTTCATAGACTTCCCGCTGCTTTTCCGGCTCCACCGAAAGCAGCGCCCGCGCATGGCGTTCCGTAATCTTACGGGAGGAGATACCTTCCTGAATTTCATCCGGCAAATTCAATAACCGCACCTTGTTTGCGATCGTGGACTGGGATTTTCCCATTTTGGACGCCAGTTCTTCCTGCGTCATGCCGGCAGAGCGCATGATCTGGATGTACGCCTTGGCTTCTTCGATGGAAGTCAGGTTCTCGCGCTGAATGTTTTCCACTAACGCCAGCTCCGCTAATTTTTGTTCGTCGGCGCTCATGACATTGCATGGAACTTCGCTGTATCCGGCCAGAATGCAGGCTTTGTAGCGGCGTTCCCCGGCAATGATTTCATACCCGTCTTCGTCTTCCCGAACCGTGATCGGCTGGATCAGCCCATTCTCCCGGATCGACTGCGCCAGCTCCATCAGCGCGTCTTCGTTAAATTCCAGCCGCGGCTGGTGACGGTTGGGATGAATCTGCTCGATTGATATTTCCCGAACTTCTCTCATAAAAACACTCCTTTACAACGGACTCTTTTTGATTTTCGCATAGGCGCGCGGATACTGCGGCGGCGTGGTTCTGACCTTGCGGTAGGTCAGATTGACGCGCGCTGAGCCGTCCTGCAGATGGACTTCCTCGGCCTTTTCCAATTCCGCGCCCAGAATTTTCGTCGCTTTTTCCGCCTCGGCTTGTTCTTCAAATCCGGCGGCCCCCTTCATGGCGACAAAGATTCCATTCTTTTTTACTAACGGCAGACACAGCTCCGACAGCACGCGCAGATTGGCGACGGCCCGCGCCGTGACCAAATCAAACGATTCGCGATGTTCTTTCGCGTAGTCCTCAGCCCGGACATTCAAACATTCAACATTGTCCAGCTGAAGCTCGCGGCATACTTCCTTGAGAAAAACAACCCGCTTATTCAGCGGTTCTAAAATTGTGATCTTCATTTGAGGATTCATAATTTTTAACGGCAGGGAAGGAAAACCCGCGCCCGCACCGACGTCGCACAGATGAACTGTGTTCAGCGGCATGCCGGCAAACGGAACCAGCGAATCATAGAAATGCTTTTCCAGCACTTCCTCCCATTCCGTGATGGCAGTAAGATTTATTTTTTCATTCCATTCCCGCAGCAGCTGCGCATACCGCACAAACTGATTCTGCTGAAGAGCGGAACATTCGATTTTCTTTTGCCGACAGGCTTCGATAAATTCTTCCCATTTCATACTGCATCCTCCGCATGGGTTATTATAGCAAAATTCTCTCCTGTTCTAAAGCACTTCTTCCCATGAAATTGATGTTTCATCGTTTTTCATCGCCAGGATTTTGCTTTCTTCTGAAACACGTTATGAGTTTTTACATCAGGAGTTTTCTTTGATGAAGAAGTTCTGCCTTCCTTTTCGGATTCTTTTCCGACTGAACTGCCTGATCAAGCGGAGGCAGGAAGCGCTGCATCTGTCTTTTGCGGATGCCGGATTGATTTCGATCTGACTTTCGCGGGTTGACTTCATAAAGCCATTTCCTACAAGGTTTTCCTTTGCGGACGGACTTTGATCGCAACGATGAAAGATCTGTTTTGTTCCTTATACTAAATAAGGAGAAATTGCCGCGGATCGGGAATCCGGTTTGCCTTTCTTCAGCGATTGTGATACCCTGTTTTTAACGGATTTTTTCAGGGAGGAAAGGAGAAACCACAGATGAAGGACAGAAAACCAATCCGGCTGATCGCCAGCGATCTGGACGGCACGTTATATCATGGAGCGCAGGAACTGGGGAAAATGACGCCGGCCAACCGGGATGCGATTATCCGCTGGAAGGATGCGGGCAATCGGTTTTTGATCGCCACGGGAAGACGGGCATGTACGCGTGAGGAAATCATCCGCGATTACGCTGTCGACTGCGATATCATCGCCTGCAACGGCGCGAAGGTGATACTGAACGACCAGCTTTTATGGAGCCGGGAAGTCATGCCGCCGGAGCTGAACGAGCTGTGCGATTTGTGCGAACCCTTTCGCGATGAACTGGATTTCGTACTGGATATCGACATCACCGAGCGGATCACCTATCAGGCTGACAGCCTGATTCAAAAGCGATTCCCAGAAGATCTTTACCTGCGACAGGTCCGCGATTATTTGAACCAGCCGCAAACCGCGTATCCCAATAAGATTTTTATGATCCTGGCCGATCCGGCAAGGCTCCCATTTTTCCTGGATTACTTCGGCAAACATTTCCAAGGCCGGCTGGCCGTGACCAGCAGCGGTCCGGATCTGGTGGAAATGAGCTGCGCAGGCTGCAGCAAGGGAGCTGCTTTATTGGAGATTCTGGATCGGTTAGGTCTGGATCGGAAGCAGGCCGCCGCCATCGGCGATGAACAGAACGATCTGGATATGCTGCAAAGCATTCCATATGGCTTCGCGATGAATTCAGCCCGCCCGGCGATCAAAGCTCAGGTTCCTTATTCTGTCGATTCGGTTCATGATTTGATCGACGCCTGTCTGCGGTACAATGCGGCATGCGAACAGCCGTCCGCCGCAAATGATCGAAATTTTCTCGAAATCTTCCGATCTTCCCACGCTTCAATCTACTAAACAATTCCTCTCGGACTTGTCTCTGGTCTTCAAATTTCAGTCTTTCCCGTAAAAAACGCAGGTCTGTTTTCAGATGCAGCATAGATCATAATAAAAGGAAAAAACAATCATGAAAAATAAACTGTTCCGCGCTTTGGCGCTATCCGGCCTTGTTGCCCTGTTCACTGCCTGTCAATCCACACCAACCGCCACAGCGCCGTTAAGCGTGTCGCCGCACACGCTTTCCGAAGATACCCAGACTCTGCTTGATTTAATGCCGCAAGGGGATTCCACCTTCTTTTTTGATTTGCACCTCAACGAGACCGTCGATGGGCTGGAAGTTCAGAGCTGGACGTTAAACGCGGATCATCAATGGCAGGAGGAGGCCGGCGGCGGAACCAGCGGGATGCTTGAACACGACGATAAAATCCTGATGATTCAGGTTTTAGCCGATCAGTCCCGCTTTGCCTGGTCTTGCGGCGGCGTGTCTTCCCCGGGCGTCCCGATTGGCGAAGACGGTGCTTATTTCACTTCAGACTGGGGAGCACGCGGAACGGATCGTCTGGATGAAACCATCGACGTTCCGTTGAACCAACCGGTGCCGCTGCTTTTGATACTTGAAAAAGATGGCGGCAGCGATGGACAGCTTTCAATGGAGGTCAACGATCTGATGCAAAGTTTAGAACACCCGGAACAGGTCGATGCCGACCGGGCTTTGTTGATCACCGTCAAGTTTCGATAAAGGAAATTCAGATCATCCATTTTTAAAGAATGAAGATCGAAGGTTTTGGCGTTTATGCCAGAACCTTTTTTGATGTGAATTGCCAACATGAACAGGATTTCTTTCTTCTTTCTTCATTAAAAGCGCTGTTTCGCACGAAGAAGCAGGTACAATTTTTACAGTAAACCAGAAAAAAGCCTGGTTCACCCAGGTTTTAGTACAAAGCAATGTCCGCTTCAATCTGAAGCATTGCCACAAATTCAGTTGTTTTCCATTTTTCCAAGTAAATTATCCTTGTTCAGCTTATTTTCTATACTGAACATGTTCAATGACTAGAAATAGGACAGTCATTATAAATGTCAAGCTATTCAGTATTATAAAAACGTTCGCCAAAAAATCCATATCTCTGAAGATATAACTTGTCAGAACGGAGCACAGGAGTAATAATGCAAATATTGCGCTTTTTTTCATAATTAATTCACTCTCATTCTTTAACATGGGAAATCTGATTTTTATTTTTTAACAACTTATAGATCCGTATCTGTGTATACGCAATCCTTTTGCCATGTTGGATCTTTTCCGCCTTAGTAAGCAAGGAAAACATGATCCGCCAGGAAAACAGAACTATTGCCGCAAAGTATACGTCGCCTGTTGCCGAACTTCCTCTTTTGGAAGCAGCGCCCGGACAGCGTGCAGTAGTTCAAGTACCCCTTCCCGCTGCCCTTCATCAGGAAGAGTCACGGTGATCAACGTCAGCTGTGCGCCGCAAATAATCTGGGCCGCAAGCTGAAGTTCGTCCTTGGACGCATACCAGCCATACCGACAGACGCCCTCACCCGCCTGGAATTCCTCGATATCCTGGACTTTCTCAAATCCCTGCTCAAAGAAAATCGCATCTCCCTGATTGCGGGAAAACCCGGTGATCTGCCAGAGCGGACAGCGCGGGTCGCTTCCATCTGTCCATAAATTGATTCCCCGGCCTTGTTCCGTCTGCTTATATTCATATTTATATTTCCCAGGGAATACAAACTTGACGTTGCCGAAATCCTGCGTGATCCGGTCCCGGCGATACCCGATCTTTGTTTCATAGCACAGCTCAGGAACCCCTGTCAGATCCAGCGGATCTTTGCCATCCAGCTGACAAAGCTTGTAGTACGCTTCAATCGGAAAGGGCAGCGTTCGGTCCATCATCAGCGCCTGTTCCAGATGGGAGAAGATAAATTCGTTGGTCTGCCGATCCAGCTCACTGCGGGAAGACGGCGCGAAATAACAATGCTCCCACAACTGGTTCAACGCACAGTTCCGGTAATACAGTGCGTCCTTGATCGGATTCTTCCAGATAAAGAACTGATCGGCGAATGCCTCGATGCCGTCTTCCAGCTTCTCAGCCAATGCGGAAATTGAAAATCGGCCCATGTGCGTGATGATCGTGCCGGGAATTTCCCGGGGCATATATTGATTCAGATCCCAGCATAAGCACAGGCTGGTATATTCATCCTCTTCCATCTGATGAATCGGAATCGTCGTCAGCGTTGCCAGCCAGGGATAAAAATGATCCTCTACCATTTTCTTAAAATCATGGTAGATCATATATTCCGCTTCATCCTCAAACAGAATTTCAAGATTCAGCCGATCCGCCAGCGTCTCAATAAAATCAGCGGCCGCTTTGTGCAGCCCCGGTCCCGCCGGCGTCGTCACGCACTCACCTGACATGATCCAATGATTCATCTCTTCCTGTTGGAATTGAATTTCCAGAATTCCAATCGGGCAGAACGATAAGCTCACGCTGTTTTCATCCGGAAAAGCCGGGATGTTCCACTGTTCCGCCAAGTCCATAATTTCTTCCCGGACTTCACTTACATCCTGAATCTGAGCCTCAAACGAAAGTCCAATACTCATCGCCAACCCTCCTGTTCTTTCTTTTTCTTATTATAACATATTCCCCACGCCGCATTTCCATCCGCAAAGAAAAGCGAGCTTCCATCTTTCCCTCGATGTGCCCGCTTGTTTCGCTATGATTCTGTTTTGTTATTCCGCTGCGCTCTTTCCAATCACAAACGCGTACGCCCGTCCCGGCTGCGGATTCAATTCTTTATAGACGCTGTCCACCTCGGTAAAATCATGCACCGGTACATAGATTACATCTTCCCAGGTCAGCTCCGGATTGTGACAGACGAGGAAGTCCTCAACCGCGATCCGGTGATCATGAACGCCGACGATCGTGATATGATAGGACGTTTCATCTAATTCATTCCAGCCTTCCAATAAGCCACCCTGCGGCAGCGGATCTTTATACAGAAACAACAGATATTCCGAACCGTCGCGGCCGCCGTAATAGAAAGAATGTCCGATGAATGTTTTTCCATCCTGCGCTTTGTAGAGAAGCACGATGCGCTCAAATTCATCCAGACTGGTTTTGACTCTAAACGTTTCAATCATTGTTCATCACCTCTTGATTTCAGTATAAATAGCCTGCCCCAAAAGCTCAACTATGATTTTTCAGGTTTACTAAACCTTCCATATTTTACAGAATGGATTTTTTCCCTTTCATTCTTCTGTATTTCAAAGATCGCTTCCCTTTTACAAATTTCGTTGGTAAGATGGAAGCAGGAATTTGTGTGATTTACGAAAAAAAGTGTGGCTTGCCTTATCATTCAGAGAGAAAGTTAAAGGTGAAAGCATGAAAAAGAATATCCTAATACGCCGAAGTTCGATAATATTCATCCTTTTCCTGAGCCTGCTTGCGCTGTACCGGACGGCAAATATCCATGTCATTCAGGAACGGACGAGCGATCATCCCTGTTACTGGTTGTCCGTTCAGAATTCACCGCTTCTATTTCCAAATTTCAACAGGCAGTTTCAGGCCGAGGATGATATGACCTTTCTCAGCATGGACATCAAAACCCGTGAGTTCCTTCCTGGACTGGCTCTCTTTTCTTCACCTTGGGGGATCGTGGGGGATTACTGGGTTCGGCTGAATCCAAAGGGTCCGAGTTATCCGCTGACCGTGCTGGAACAGCATCGCGATCACCAGCCGCTCAGCTGTCAATTCGCACTCACGTCCGATCTTAACCGCACGTTGATGCAAGAAGAAAACGGCGTTCTCTGGTTTGAACAAGACGAACCGGTTAACAATTCTCAGTCTGAAGTTCGATTCGATCGAATCTGGACGCTTCAGACACGCACCTATGAAATTCAGATCTCTGCCTCTGATTTCCTGATCGAACGGATTCAGCCGACCGTTGAGAAAACTTTTCGTCACCTGATCGAAACTCAGACAAAATAAGCGAAATTCTGATTTTAGTTACGCTTTTAGAAAGTGAGAATACCTTATGAAAAAACATCGCCTCCTTCTCACCATTCTGCTGATCCTGCTTTTGTTAGTCGGCGGTCTGATCTACCGCAACGACAATATCCGGGTTCTGAATTCCATGGAAAATCCGGCCTGCACCGGCCTCCAGGTTCGCAGCGCCCCTTTCCTGTTCATTGATACTCAGCGGCAATTTCAGGCTGGCGAGGAGATGAAGGTGATTGAAACCCTGATCTGGGCAGAAAATTTTACGCCTGTCTTAGCCCTGCCTTCCGCTGCCACCGCCAGCTATACCACCTACCAAATTCTGCGGGAATCCGGTGAACCTGTGCTTTTCTATGTGAATGAACAAAAGCGTGATCAAGCTTGCGGTCTGTCCACGATTTTCAGCGGTCCCAGTGAAACGCTCCATGAATCTGACGGTGTAAAATGGACGGAACAAACCATGGCGGTTTCAGATTCCGCTTCATCCGGCTATTCTGCATCTGTGATCTGGACGATCAGGAGTAACGACCGTTTGATCGTCATTGAGCTGCCCGACATTCTGCGCGATCTGATAAAACCCGCAGCTGAGGAAACATTTCTAAAATTAGCGGTCTGATTATTTCCCGGGAAAGTGCTTGGTTCAAGTTCTCTGACTCTGATTTATGGAATTCAAATAACCGCCGTCCTCAGCACATGTCCGGGAAATACAAAGAAGACAACGACTTCGTTCATAAGGGGGAATTTTGATGTTCACTTCTGCTCGCAGCGCCCAAGTTGCCGTCAACGGCGATACGATGAATTATCTAGTCTTTGGAAAAGGTCCAAAAACACTGGTCATTCTGCCCGGATTAGGCGATGGACTGACCCCGGTTCATGGTCAGTTTCAGGCATTCGCTTTTGCGTTCAGCTATCGGCGGATTGCCCGGCATTTTAAAGTTTATTTGTTCAGCCGCCGCAATACGCTGCCCCCAATCTATTCCACGCGGCAGATGGCTGCCGATCAGGCGCTTGCCATGAAAGCTTTAGGCATTAAAGCCGCCGCCATTCTGGGCGTGTCGCAGGGTGGGATGATCGCCCAGTACCTCGCGATTGATTATCCAAAGCTTGTCAGCCGCCTTGTTTTGGCCCTCACCACAGCACAGCCCGGACAAACAACCCGCGCCACCCTCCAAAGCTGGATCCACATGGCAAAACAGTCGGATTATTCCGGTTTGATGACGGATACGGCTGAAAAGTCTTACTCCGACGCCTATCTCAAAAAATACCGCCGGCTCCTCCCTCTGCTCAGCCGATGGGGGAAACCCCAAACCTTCGACCGGTTTCTCACGCAGGCTCAGGCTTGTCTTGATCATGACGCGCTGGAAGAAATCCATCGGATCTTTTGCCCGGTCTTCGTGATCGGAGGCGAGTGTGATCACATCGTTGGTGTTCAGGCTTCCCGCGATCTGGCTGAAAAGCTGAACACGGCATCTCTTTTAATTTATCCGGGCTTGGGTCATGCCGCCTATGAGGAAGCCGGTGATTTTCAACAACGGATCCTTGATTTCTTATCTCAGGCATAACGATCTGCCAAGGTTGTCCCCTGCGATCATCATAGTCTGGCGGTGCATCAGTGCAAAAGAAAGACTCCCCCTCATGCGGATTTCTGTCAATCCGGTTGAGCGAGAGTCTTTTATACTGCTTTCAATTCTTGATTCTAAACTGATTCCCTTGACAGTCCGCTTAATAAGCCAGCGTGGTGCCCCACTGTTCTTTATCCAGTCCGGACCAGACGATCACATGTCCCATGCCCTGACGCTCGTTGACCAGAACCGCATCGGACGGTCCCATATAATCCTCATGCGCGATCATCACGGTAAACTGATCGGCGCCCTTCTGGATCACCCAGCCTTCCGCAACAGATTTCGCAAACGGACGATCCTGCCGGCTGACCAGACTGACCGGAGCCGGTACGGCAAAGCACGGTGCTTTTTCCCCTTTCGGGTTGAGTGAGAAAATCGTTGTGATCGAAGTGAAACCCGCTTCGTTCAGCTCGGTTTCCAACATGACCGACGGCGTCGTCGTATTGTAATGCAGCGACAGCCGCGTTTCCGTCAGCCGGACCTCAGCCTGATCCGCCAACGTCAGTACTTCACAGTCGCTGTTGTTCAGCGTCAGTCCCGCCGTCTGGCCTTTCAGCGTAACCTGAGCGTCCGGCGAGAAATGCCAGCGCTGCACAATTTTATGCTTATCCTTCGGGTTGGCATAAATCTCGTCATGAACAAGAATCAGATCTTCCCGCAGCCAAACTACCTTCCGGCTGAGGACTGCGCTGCCGGTTTCCAAATCCATGTAGCCTAACGCCGCCCCCTGCGCCAGCCGGAAGCTGCCGGCTTGACTCATCTGTGTGTTCAGCGACCAGGAGCGCTTATGATATCCCCAGGAACGCTTGCAGCGAATTGACGGCTGATTGTCCAGCTCGATGACATTGTGCGCCTTCGGGCCTTTAAACTCATACCGTTCCGGCTTATCAACATACGTCAGCCGGCCGCTGTCGCGCACGATATCCTCGCCGCGGTAAAACAGATCGACATGCAGCTTGTCCTCATGGGCATGCCCGCCGCCATGGACGCCGTTGGTGAAATGCAGCCACGTTTGATCCGCGGAATCATCGCTGTGCCAGAAAATATGTCCGCTGTCCGGGAAGATAACGCTGCGCTTGCCGGAGGGCATGGACGGCATGGAAGCATACGCCTTCGCCGCTTCCACCCCCAGATCAAACACACAGTCAAAATCAAACTCCGGATACCCGGCGGCTTTCCAGGCTGGATTGTTGAAGCTGACAGCTGCTTTGGTAATGATGTCGCGCACGTCAATATCATCGCTGTCGCCCATCGCCATTTCAATCCCATCCGGTTTGCGGTGTTCGACGCAGAAGTCGATCATTTTCGCCAGCCGTTCATTATATCCAAAAGGCAGCTCGATGCCGTTGCGGTCGGCCAGAATCTTCACTTCCAGAAAATCCTGCGCGACCTCGTTGTGATACATCGTCGATTGTTCCCAATGCACGCCGTCCGGATACACCTGCCGCTGCAGCTGCAGATCCAGCCGGCACAGCGCTTCCCTGCGCATTTCCTCACTGAATGGATGTTCCGGCATCAACAAGGCTGCCGTAAACAAGCCGTGGTTTTCCAGCACGCCCCAGTTGGAAATGATCTTCGTGCTGTTCCAGACTTCGGCGATGAACTTTTCCTGCTCGAGGATTGATTCCTCAAACAACGAACAGAAACTGTCGGTCAGCGCCGGACTGTCGCGAAACAGACAGAAAGCCTTGATCCACAGATTCATCCGGATTCCCGTTTCCAATGTCCGGCAGGCGTTGGCGCAGTCCGGATCGCGCAGGTTGATCTGGCAGATCCAGCTCTTGCATTGTTTGACGAACGCCTCGGCGTATTTCTCATCGCCGGTCAGCACATACGCCTGTCCCATCGTGATCCAGAAATGATGGCGGTTAAACGCAAAGATCCATTCCGGGTCATCCGCCGGCTGATGCAGCCAGTTGATTTCCTTTTCAAACACGACCGGAATTTCCGTGTATTCCATATCCCAGCGCAGATCGAAACGGAAGCTCTGTGCGCAGGCTTCGTCCGCCCGGGCGATGATCTTGTCAATCTGATCCTGCGCGCAATGGGTTAGAACATAGTCCTTCACCGCCGCGGTGTCATTGACAAAAAATTGTTTCTTCTGTGCAAAAAATTCGCTTTTCTTCATGCTTTACTCCTTACCAATACCGGTTCCAGTCCGTCACCATCCGCGTCAGGGCTTCCATATAATAGTAGTCGCCCCAGCTGCAGCACTCGTCGACGCCCTTATTGCGGCAGGTGTTGGTCGGTGTGTGACGGTTATAGGTGCTGTGAAGCAGGATGCCGTTGGTCGAATCCCAATCCTTAACCTCATAGTTATCGATCAGCGATTTCATCATCTGATACGCAAGCTTCGTATAGTATTCCGCTTCTTCTTTGTCCAGCACCTTCGCGGCTTCCAGAAAGCCGCAGATCACGATCGCCGCTGAAGACGAATCGCGCGGTTCGCTGCTGCCGTCGGTAAAATCGAAATCCCAGAATGGAACCAGATCCTTCGGCAGATGGCGCAGATAGTAATCGCTGATGTGGCGGAACAGCTCGAGATATTCCGGATCCTGCGTGTATTGATAGCTCAGAATCGTACCGTAAACGCCCCAGGCCTGCCCGCGCGCCCATGCGGAATTATCGCGGTTGCCCTGATGCGTCACGCCCTTGAGCGGCAGGCCGGTTTCCGGATCGAAGAAATACGTGTGGATCGTTGAGTAATCCTCACGCACGACACACTTCATCGCCGTGCGGATATGCTTGTGCGCAATGTCCGCAAACTTCGGATCACCGGTCACTTCGCTTGCCCAGTACAACAGCGGCAGGTTTAACAGACAGTCGATGATCAGCCGGTAGCTGTCCTTATCGCCCATCTCGCCCCAGGCCTGAATGAATTCGCCTTTTTCCTGAAAGCGGGTGATCAGCTTCTCCGCCGCCATGATCGCCGCTTTCTTCGCCGTTTCATCACCGGTCAGTTTGTAGCCCGCGACGCAGGAGAGGGAGTACAGGAAGCCAAGGTCATGATGATCGACGCTGAATTCCTCACGGATCCGCTTGTAGAAGTCCTCCACCTGAATCAGTGCGGCATACTTGAAGATGTTCTTTTTCGTGTGTTCATAAGCCAGCCAGATCTCGCCAGTCCAGAAGCCGTTGGTCCAGTCCTTGTTGATGATCGGCTGGTAGAATAAATCGGTGCTGCTGGCAGCCTGATATTGATACGTGAACGCAGGCAGGTTTTTTTCTACCTGGGCGCAGGCACGGTCCAGTGCGGCGGTGATTTCTGCTTTTGCCGCCAGGGGTTTATCTAAAAATTGAATACGGTCCATGAACGGGAAACCTCTCTTTCTTCTCTGTCTTGAGTTTATCATCATTTTTCGCTATGATAAATAGGAAGGTTAAGGTTTTTTTGTATAAATTAAAGAAAGAAGGAAGGGAAATGCAGGATTTCAGCGTGACGTTCCGCTATGCAATTCAACGGGAATGCACTTTAGAATGGCGGGTGAAGCGGGATCGCATCGACTACAACAACCTTGTGTTCATATTAAAGGGAAAAGCATTGTATAAAATTGACGATAACGAACAGGTTCTGACAGAAAATCAGGTGCTTTTAATCCCGGCGGGCAGTCTGCGGGAGGCGGAGCGGTTTGCGGAGGAGCCGCTGACGCTGCAATCCTTTGATTTCTTCGCCGATCAGCCGCTGCCGGCCTTGCCTCAGCCGGTTCTGACCCTGGATTCGCTTGATTTCTATCTGCCGTTATTTCAGGATTTCAACCGGCACTGGCTGACGGAAAAGCCGTTATCCCGGCTGCATTGCAAAGCGGTGTTCTATCAGATTCTGGACGAGCTGTACCAGACAGCCTGGGCGCAGCAGGAGAATCCGCATGTCCGGCAGATGAAAAGCTACATCGAATCGCATCTGACGCAGACCATCACGATGGAGGATCTGGCATGGGTCACCGGCTTGAACGTCGTGTATTGCGGGGCGTTGTTCAAACAGGAAACCGGCGTCACGGCGCTGCGCTACTGGCGGACGCTTCAAATCCGCAAAGCGGCCCAGCTGCTGCGGGAACCGGATATCTCGGTCAGTGAAGCGGCATGGCAGTCCGGCTTTGACGATCTGTTTTATTTCTCCAAATTATTTAAAGAGATTCAAGGCGTATCGCCGAAGGTGTATCAGCGGCGGCATCCCTTATAAATCCTTATCGGTAATAGTTAACTTAATCCGCGTCCTCGTCCAGTGCTTCAATATAGAAGCTGACCGGACGGAAACCGTCGTTGCAGGAGATCATGGCGGAGCGCGGATTTTTCATCCAGCCTTCATAAAGATTTTCCCCGCCGTGGGCCAGCGTCATCACAAACGGGGACAGACTCGACCAGGCGCTGTCGCACAAGCCTTCCGGTTTCATCCAGCCGTTGGCGATAAAGACCTGCCCTTCCCGCAGATCGCAGGCGTGCAGCATCGGATTTTCATAGCGCGCCATCAAGTCGGTATGTTCCGTCACTTTCACTACGGTAATTCTGCATTTTTTCATAACTTCTCCCGCTCCTTCCTTGTTTTCATTGCAGCACCGGCTTAAGAACCGGGGACCGGAAGGATTTCCAGCTTTCGCTTTCAATCCTCTGCCGGATGAATCAGTGAGCTGTGCCTGGGGCTGCTTCAATGCATCCTGCCTGGATTTATTCTGTACGAACCTTTCCGCTGAAGATCAAAAAACCTTGTCTTTGCGGCAAGGATTCGTTGTCTATGATGCAATGTTTATCACAACTTCATTTCAGCCCCCGATCGCAATGCCTGTCGGCGGGCTCGGATCCTCTGCCGCCCCGCTTTCCGATCAAGTTCGCCATCGCTATTGGGGACTTTGATGTTGATTGCGGATCTCGTTGATTTCATCAATATCGTCGAAGCATTGGGAATCAAAGAACTCCTTGAGCGAAAGATTCAGCGCCAGACAGATACTGTAAATCGTCGGCATATACAGCGTTTCCTGATCCTTCGACATAAAGCTGGAAATCGTGCTGTTGCCGCAGGCCTTCTGACTCAGCGTGCTTGGATTCAGATCATATTCCCCGCATAATTCTTTAATTCTGATGCGTAATGCTTCACTAAATTTCATCGTTATAGTCCATCCTCTAAATTGTCGAATAACTCGCTGTCGAAGAATTGACTGAACGACATATTGAACGCGCCCAAGATCTTACAACACGTATGAAGCGTCAGATATTTATCCGGCTCCCGTTTATAATTGTAAAATGTATTTTTACTGACTCCGCTGACCTTGGCCAATTCATAATAAGTCCAGCCGCGTTGTGCGCGGAGTTCGTCGATTCTCTTAAGCGTCGCTTCGTTCAATTTCATGCCATCGCTACCTTTGTATCAACACTGAATTAGTCAATAACTTCCAATTCCTGCTTTTATTATAACTAGCTGCATGATAAAATTGGTTTGGAGGTTATGTGCTAACATTATGATAAACAAAGGTATTCCCGACGTCGGTTCCACCGTCCGTCAACTCCGGATCGACAAAGGCATGACAATCGAAGCCCTTTCCCGCATAACTAAAATTAAAATTGAAGAACTGACTTGCCTGGAACAAGGCGGAAACTGCCCGGTTCCCGATTATTTCGTAATCCTGACGGCACTGGGTTATGATTGGGACCAGATCGTCGACCTCCTGCAGCGCGGTCAGGCCCGCTTCACCTGAATTCCTGCCACAGAAAGCTGCCGATTCCCAGGTTGGAACACCTTGCGCAACAGAAAAGAAAAGAGGATGATCCGCTTCGGTTTTCCTTGACTTAGATTTCGGCATGGAAAGAAATCTGCGATTTCCGATATGATTCCGGATTTCTCATTTCTTATTTCCGTCCCGTCATCGCCAAGGAAGCGAAGCGCAATCATCCCGTGACCGTTCAGCTTAAATGCCTAAAAACTGGTAAAAACCAAATAAAGGAAAAGTACCTGATAAAACAGATAAGTAAATTAAATTCATCCCTGATTACTCCTCTCTTTTCAAGTACTTGATATAAAAATTATATTATCGGAACTCACTTTAAACAAGGAAACACGCTTAATAAAGATCGCTGGAAACTCGGCGCTGCCCTGCGGCGTTTTGATAAAATTTACAGTAAAGGAGAGCGAATGAAACAGATCAACGCTTTAATACGGATAACCCGTCTGAAAAAAGGAATTAAAGCGGCGGCGTTAGCCCATGAATGCCATATCACAGCCAGTTATTTAAGCCAGATCGAATCGGGAAAGGAGGTCGATCCGGCAATCACCTCGGCAATTCTGCGTCAGCTGGGGATTGGAATCAAGAAGAATAACAAACAGATTCAGAAATTTGACAAGCTGATGGATGATCTGATCACGGCGGCGGCTTTTTACGATGCAGTCACGATGAACACACTGTTCGATCAACTATCCCAATCGGAATCCAGCCTTATGGAATCTGAGCTGGCGCTGAAATTCACGCTGGCTGCCTTTATCACGCACGTCGTCAATAAAAATTATGCACAGATCAAAGAAACGCGGGATATCCTGAAGCAATGTGTAAAGCTGTTGACTCCCGAACTGCTTCAACTTTATTATCTGTATCTGGGAATGTCTTTTGCGGATGTCCGCGGCGATCTGTTTAAGGAATACACGCTGAAAGCGCTGAGCATGAAAGAAAAAGAATCCGTAACTTCGATTGCGCACTACAATCTGGCTATCTGCTATGCCCGGGAAAACAACCACTTTCTGGCGGACAAGTACAATCTGAAAGCCCAGCGCTCATTTCTGGATGAACAGAATTACCTCCGGCTGATTTTCAGCAAGTCTTTTGAAGCCGTTCTGTATTCTGAAAATGGAATGTTTGAGGAAGCGTTGGAAATTTCCACTTCCATTCTGGATCAGACGATCATAAAGATTCCCGAATTTCAGCGGAAACAGGTGCTCCAGAATATTCTTTTTACCTGCATTCTGGCGAAAAAATATGAAGAAGTTCAACGCTATTGCATTCGGTATGCAGCCTCTGTCGAACTGACTGATTTTCACCGCGCCATGCAAGCCTGGGCTTTATATAAATTAAATCAGATGGAGGAAGCAGCGGCGCTGATTAAAACCTGCCATCAGGACAAAACCAATCCTTTTTCCTCGCAGTTTATCACGATCGTCAATCTGACGCTGGCGCAGGAGGAAGTCGAATTGCAGCATCAGCTGATCCAATTCCAGAAATTTGCGCTGAAGCTGGGCGACGATTTATCCGCCAAATTCATCACTGAATTGTTATGTGAATCCTATCTTCGCAAAAACAATTATTCCAAGGCTATTTACTATCAGAATCTGGTTGACCGCAAAAAATAAACGCGGTCATTTCCGTGAGAAAGGGGACAATTATGCTTGAAGGGGTACAGGAGCTGTTTGAACAGCTGGCGAAGGATAATCAGGTGAGCGTAGAGGATATTCAATCCGATTTACAGAAACGGATTGACACGGCATGGGCGGATCAAAATGAATCCTCCGCAGTGCTGCGCCGGTTTTTCAAAGACAAGAAACCGACCGCTGTTTTTTTCCTGTTTGCTTTTGATCAAATCCAGAAAATGAATGATCAGATTCAGGAAATCATCGAAGAAGTTTATCTGACTGAAATGAAGGCTGGCGGGAAGTCCTCAGTCGAGGTGACCGGAGAGCTGGATGCCGATCAAATCCAAGATCCGATCGAGACCTTTCTGGCTATTTTAAATTGTCTTCAAAGCAATGCGCTGATCATCGAAACAATTCGTCAGATGGACTGTCTACCACAGGAAAAGGATTGAACTTTCCAATCGTTCAATCCTTTTTTTGAGTTTGTTTGTCAGCAACGATCACGATCAGCTTTTCAAGGGGGTAAAGCGCTTTTTGCCAAGCGCTTTCCCTTTGTTCATGTTTCTCTTTTTGATTTCAAGCTTCATTTCCGGGGGGATTTCCAGGCAAGGATGCTGCTGACCCGCCTTATTAATTATCCTCTGTTTCCGCACTCTGTCTTATGCTTCAAAAAGTTCTGGATTGTCTGACAACCTTGGAACATAAAAAAGGGCTGACTTTTGTTCAGCCCCTTTTCCTCACTTTCAAATTCAGTTGTTCACGCTTTTAGAGAAAGTGTGTGAGGTTTCTTAAAATCCTTATTTCGCCTGATCTAAGCACTCAGTAACGCCTTTGATGACCGCGTTAGAAGAGTTGGTAGCGCCGGAAACCGTATCGACTTCCGCAGAGTTGGCTTCGACGATCGCCGCGCAGATCTTTTCCATCGCGACATCGCCCAGACCTGCAGTTTCGGCCTGTTCCGGAGTTGTGACGCTGGCGATCTTGCCGCCTTCAATCTTAACTTCGACAGTAACGTCGCCGTTGTTGCCCTTCTGTGTGGAGGTGTATGTGCCATCTTTGTAGCCAGCAGCGTCGCCGCCCTTATCCTTGCTTCCGCAAGCGCTCATGGACAGAACCATCATGCCAGCCAGAGCCAGTGCTAAAAACTTTTTCATGGTTATTTCTTTCTCCTTCCAAAAATATCGAACATTGTCGATGGTTTAATCATATCAACACCCGTTTCCAATGTCAATTCCTGAACGCTTCGTTCTTGTGAAAAATCGCTTTAAATTAAAGATATCAGCGGCTTACAGGTCGTCCTTGAGGGCGGAAGCCTTCGCATAAGCGCTGGAGCGGGCTTCGAAGAAATCGGTTTTGATCAGATTGGCGTTGGCATACTGACTGACCCATTTCATCGACGCCGGTTCTTCCTCTTCGCCCGGATAAAGAATTTCCAGATGAATTGCCCGGGCGCGCAGGTTGCCGAGATAGCGGATGTAATCGCGGATCATCGTTTTGTTCAGCCCCGGGATCTCATCGCCCAGAATTGCGCAGCCCCATGCGATCTCCTCTTCGACGCCCTGTTTCAGCATATCCCGGTAAAGCTGTTCCAGTTGCGGCGTGAACAGCTGCGGCTCCTCCTTGCGCAGCTCCAGAATCATGCTGCGAAACAGCCACAGGTGGGTATTTTCATCGCGATTGATGTAACGGATTTCCTGCACTGAGCCGGGCATCAGTCCCATCCGGCCGAGATTGTAAAAAAACATGAATCCCGAGTAAAAGTAAATTCCTTCAAGAATGTAATTGGCGATCAGCGTCTTCATCAGCTGCACCGGCGTGCGTTGTTCCATGAACTCATTATACAGCCCTCCGATAAATTCATTGCGCTTCAATAGCCGCGGGTCGTTTTTCCATTGGTACAGGATCTCTGTGCGTTGATCCGGCGAACAGAAGGAATCGAGCATGTAGCTGTAACTCTGGGAATGCACCGCTTCCTGAAAGGCCTGAATCGTCAGGCACAGATTGATTTCGTTGGCCGTGATCACCTCGGCGATGTTGGGCAGGTTGGCTGTCTGGATACTGTCGAGAAAGATCAGAAACGACAGTGTTTTATCAAGTGCGGTCTTCACTGCCGGTTCCAGCTTGGGATAATCCTTGAGATCCTGTCCGAGGTTGATTTCCTCGGGAATCCAGAAATTGTTCATCGCCTGACGATACCAGTCCGATACCCAGCCATATTTCAGCGTGTTGAAATCATTGAGGTTGGTCGTGTTGCCGTTGATCATCCGGCGCTGGCGGACGTCGGTATCGCCCTGGGCGTTAAACAGCGCTTTGCGTTTGAGTTGTTCTGACATCGTGGTTCCTCCCTTGATCTGTGACGGTGGTCTTGAAATGAAGATTGATGTTTTAGAGATGGTCCTGAATTGAAGATTGATTCGTGATGGGATGAGGAAGATTCCGCCAACAGGCAGAGCTGCGCCATTGGACAAACCTTGTCTGATTGGGAATCAGGCGGAACAGGACTCACATTCTTCCACTTCCAGCGACTGGCTGCGGACGTAATAAAGCGTCTTCACGCCTTTCTCCCAAGCCAGAATCATCAGGTTCAACAGATCCCGCAGGGAATAATCGGTCGTAATATAAAGATTGACGGACTGCGCCTGGTCGATATGCCGCTGCCGCACGCCCGCGGCCCGGACAACCCAGGTCTGGTCGATCTGATGAGCTTTCTTGTAATACCAATAGGTTTTTTCATCCAGCTCAGGAGCGACGCGCGCAATGATGCTGCCCTTTTTCTCTTCAAGGAAAAACTTGTTCATGATCGGATCAACGCCCGCGCTGGTGCCGGCAATGACCGAGGTCGAGCTGGTCGGCGCGATTGCGAGCAGCCAGCCGTTGCGTAAACCATCCCGCGCCACTTGATTAGCCAGCAACTGCCAGGCGTCGGAGGTGTAGCCGCGCTTGGTAAAATAAGCGCCGGTTTGCCAGTCGGAGCCTTCAAAATAGGCATACCGGCCTTTTTCCTGAGCCAGCCGCAGACTGGCACGGATCGCATTGTAATTGATTGCTTCAAACAGAGCGTCGGCCGCTTTCAAATGTTCGTCAGACTCGAAGAAGATCGAACGCTTCGCCAGCCAGTGATGCAGGCCGCTGACGCCCAAGCCGATCGCCCGGCTGAGCTTGGCCGTATGCTGCGCTTGGGGCAGCGGGTAGGCGTTGAGATCGATCACATTGTCAAGCGCCCGCACGGTCACTTCGATGACCAATCGCAGTTCTTCTTCATCTTCGGTATTCAGCCGGCCAAGATTAAGGGAGGCGAGGTTGCAGACGACCATCTCTCCAGCTTTTGCCTGTTCGAGGATCACCGTTTCCCCATTGACCTCCGTCAGCCGGGTCTCAATTTCTCCAGCCGGCGCGATGTTCTGTGCGATTTCCGTGCATAAATTGGAACAGTAAATCACACCGCGGTGAGGATTGGGATTCATCGCGTTGACAAGATCGCGGTTAAAGACAAATGGCGTGCCGGTTTCAGCAGCCGATTTCAGAATCAGCCGGACGAGGTCCTTTAATAAGATCACGCGTTTTTCGATCCGCGGATCGGCAATGCATTCCTGATAGCGCTGTTCCCACAACTCGCCAGTGCAATCTTCCAGCGCATAGCCTTTCACCTGCCAAATTTGATGCGGGTCGAGCAAATACCAGTTCTGATCCAGATTTTCCTTTGCCATCCGCCAGAACAGATCCGGATAGCACACTGCCGGGAAGACATCGTGCGCCTTCATGCGATCGTCGCCATTATTGGTTCGGATCTGAAGGAATTCCGGCAGATCCCGATGCCAGCAGTCAAGGTAAACCGCGACGGCCCCCTGACGCACGCCCAGCTGATCAACCGCTACCGCGGTATCATTGACCAGCCGGATCCAGCGCAGCACACCGCCCGCGGCGCCCTGAAATCCCCGGATATCACTGCCGGAAGCGCGGACCTTGCCGAAGTACAGGCCCATGCCGCCGCCCTGTTTGGAGATTTGCGCAAAGCTGTCGAGCGACTTGTAAATTCCCTTCAGAGAATCCGCAACGACGTCGATAAAGCATGAAGCCAGCTGTGCTTTCGGCTTGCGGGCGTTGGCCAGCGTCGGCGTCGCCATCGTGACTTTCAGCTGACTTAAGACATCGTAGATTTTGATCGCCCATTCGACGCGGTTTTTTCCTTCCGGAATCGCCAGATGCATCGCGATCCCCATAAACATCTCCTGCGGCAGTTCCAGAACTTCACCCTGATGATTGCGGATCAGATAGCGTTTGATCAACAATTCCAGACCGCTGGCGTTGAACAGCTGGTCGCGGTCGTAGTCGATCGCCTGTTCCAGCCGGTTTAAATCGTTATAGCTGTAATGCTCGGCTAAGCTCGCGTTGATCAAACCCTGCGATTCCAGATATAACAGCTTCTGGGCCAATGTGCGGATCCCCTGTTGCTGCATCCGCTGGCTGACGGAGCGGCGCAGCTTGATCATCATAAACCGGGCCGCGGCCATTTCCCATTGCGGCGTGTGCGGACTGATCAGCTCGATGCAGGCGCGGATCAGATTGTCAAGCTGCTGGGAGCGTTTCATCTTCTCCTTGGAAAAAGCCTGAACTTTCTGAATCAAAGCGTCAAGCGACATCGCCGGCTGAGGAAAATCACGCTGCAGCTGACGGCAGGCGGCCAAAATTTCCGGATCCGGAATGATCCGGCAAAGCTGATCAATCTGATCGCGCAGCCTGGCATGTTCCTGACGGTACAGGATATAGTGGCGGGCTTCTTCATAACAATCCTGACGCATTAACGCCTGTTCCACCCAGTCCTGAATTTGTTCGACGCTGACCGGGGCCATTTCCGCCGCAGTGCGGATCTGGACTTCTACCTGATCGAGAATGGCTTCCTTCTTCATGTCCGGCAGCGGATGGCCCACGCTGTCAAAAGCCGCGCTCACCGCCCGGCTGATTTTCCGGCGATCATAGGCTTGAACGCTTTGATCTCGTTTGATGATCTCCATTTTGATTCTCCTTTTGCATGATCTCTTGTCCCGGTTTCCGTTTCAAATATTTCCGGGCGTTGGTGTGCTTATTATACAAAAGTTGTCCGCGCAAAGGAAAAGATATGCCCGCGATTTTCGAAGCGGGGCTAAAGGAAAAACAGAAGGTTGGATCGGAGGCAGGGCCGGGAATCGAAAAAGAAGGTTCTATATCTTCTAATTTCATAAATTTTAACGTCGGTGGAAACCAGTGCTTTTTTCTTGAACATAAAAAAAGGGTTCTATAAATTTTCGTGTTGGTGGAAACCAGTGCCTTTTTTATCTTGAACATAAAAAAAGACATAGGTAAGAATTCCCGTTACAATAAAGTTACCACACCATACAGAAAGGAAATCTCACTATGTCCGTTACTTATTTTATCTTATCTGCGCAAAAATTAAAAGACCCGTATCTTCATTTCTCGAATGTTGGCTTCTTTTCCCAATCCATTCGCAGCGTGGATTCCCCTGTCTTTTCCGGTTCGCTTTTCCAGACTTCACCGCCTTTCTGACCTCACGCTTTCACCAGTGACAACGTAAGGCCCACAAGCACAAAACCGTATTCTTTGGCTTTTTTCGCATAAAAAACACCGGGACATTACCCCAGTGTAAATTCAGATTTTACTCTTGTGATCGCCGATTATTTTGTCTCAATCATCAGTTCCTGAAGATTTTCCAGCTCCTGACTGACCCGCTGCGCATTTTCTGCGGCGGGCTGGAACAGTGAATTGTAGCTGAAGATGGAGAAGCCGGCCACATCCGCATGATCGCGCAGCTCCAGAATCTGCCGTTTCAGGATATCGTTGTGCTGCTGCCACTCAAACTTGCCTTCCTTGGCATAATTGTCCACGGTATTGATCTTATAGGCGGCCAGCCCGACGATCAGTTCGGTCGAAGTGCCCTGGGTAAGGTCTTCCCATTGTTTCAGGCATTGATCAAACGGCAGCGTGCCGTGCTCATAGCCGAAATAGATCTGCGGAAGAATGTAGTCGAGATAGCCGTCGTGGCGAACCCATTCCCGGACATCGCCATAAATGCTTTCCACCGAGTATTCCAGATTGCCGGCCGGACTGATGCCGACCTGAATCGTTTCATCAACCTGTTTCACCGTGGCGTAGAGACTGGCCACCATCTCATTGATGTTCTGCCGCCGCCAGTCGCCCAGCGACAGCTCCCCTCCGGTTTGCCGGTATGCCTGATAAGCGGGTCGATCAAAGCTTTCGCTGACACCGTCGGGATAGAAATAATCGTCCAGATGCAAACCGTCGATCGGATAGTTCTGCGCCAGTTCTTTCGCCACCGCGCAGATCAGTTCGCGGACCTCGGGATAGGCGGGATTGAGATACCAGCGCTCGCCTTCCGCAACGATCCGGGTGCCGCGCATCGCGGTGTCGTTAAGCCACTGGCCGATCACGGAGCTGGCAGGAATCTGACTTTCCTGATCGGTGCGGAACGAACGCATCGGATTGATCCATGCCTCGATGTGAAAACCCGCTTCATGGGCCTGCTTGACAAACAGCCCGAACGGATCATAATTCACATTCTGACCGATCTGACCGGCGACATATTGCGCCGCCGGATAGTATTGCGAGGGATAATAGGCATCGGTGAAGGCAGATGCGTGAACGTAGACCGTGTTGAAGTTCATGGTTTTCAAATTTTCCAGCATTGTCTTGACGCCCTGGATGTACTCAGCTTCACTGCGGTTGTCCAGAATTGATGATAATTCGATGTAGGAAATCCAGGCGGCCCGGACTTCGCCCATTTCTCCGGTTTTTTTGTGCGGATGACAGCCGGCAAAGATCAGCAGGATCACGAAGACGGCGATCAGGATTCGTTTTATGTGCATAAACTCGCTCTCCTTCAACCTTACTTTATGCGCGGCCGGGTATCCTTATGAAACGGTTCAGGCCGTCTTGCCGGTAATGAACTCGCTGTACGGCAGCGTTTCGATCCAGGCGCAGAAGGCCCGCCATTCCGGCAGCCGGTGCGTGCGGCGCTGCAGATAGATCGTTTTGAGCTGACGGTAGTTGGTCGTCATGCGAGCGGTAAGACGGAAGCCGCAGGGATTGGAATAGAGAATCTGCAAGTAGCGTTCGTTCAGCTCCGCCTGCAGCGTCTGCTTTTCCGCAGGATCTTCCGTTTCCTTCATCCGGGCCTGCAGGTCGTTGTAAGCCTGGACTTTTTCCTTCATGATCTGAACCATCCGCGGATCGACGTAATCAATATAGGCGCTGTCCAGATCAAATTTCGTAATCCGGTGCATCGTCGACTGACTCGATACGAAGTCGAGGAAATGGTAGCGCTCGGCTTCCACCCAGGCTTTGTTGGTCAGCGTCAGATCCATCTGCACGATGATGCCGTTCATAAAATTATCGTGGCCTTCGCCCTGCTTGCTGGTGGCGAGCTTGACGACGGTCGGGGTGACGTCCTCGCTGATCTTGCCCAGATCGGTCGCCATTGGGTATTTGCTTCCACGCACGCTTTCTTCCAAGCCGTAAACGTGGACGCGGGAAATTACTTCTTCATAGTTCATATTTTCTGTTCCTTTCTGTGACGTTGTTCCAGAACCATCGCGAGCATCGCAATGTCGGCCGGCGACACGCCGGAGATGCGGGAAGCCTGGCCCAGAGTGTGCGGCTGGATCGCCTTGAGCTTCTGGCGGCCTTCCAGCGAAAGATGCTGCACCTGATCGTAGTCCAGATCTTCCGGCAGGACCACATGATCCATCGCCATCATCTTCTCCGCTTCCTTGCGGGCTTTGTTGATATAGCCTTCATATTTCAGTTCGATTTCCGTCTGTGCGGCGGCAGCGGCGTCGAATTCAAAATCCAGCGCCGGTTTCAGCATCGCCACGGTGATGTGCGGCCGGCGGACGAGTTCCTCGGCGCTCACCCCATCGGTCAGCGCGGCATAGCCGACCGCTTCTAAAGCATCCTGAATCGGACTTTTCGGCGTCAGCCGGCAGGTCTTCAGCTGCTCCTTGAGTTGTTCAACCTGAGCACGGCGGCGTTGATAATCCTGCCAGCGTTGCTCGCTGATGCTGCCAAGTTTGTAGCCGTAGTGCATCAGGCGCTGATCGGCGTTGTCGTGGCGCAATAGCAGGCGGAATTCGGCCCGGGATGTCAACAGCCGGTAGGGTTCCTGCGTGCCTTTGGTGACCAGATCGTCGATCATCACGCCGATGTAGGCTTCATCCCGCCGCAGCACCAGCGGCGGTTGATTGCGCAGCTTGAGCACGGCGTTGATTCCGGCCATCAATCCCTGCGCGGCGGCTTCCTCATACCCGGATGTGCCGTTGATCTGACCGGCCGTAAACAGATTCTCCACAACCAGCGTTTCCAACGACGGTTTTAGCTGAAGGGGGTCGATCGCGTCATATTCGATTGCGTAGGCGTATTTGCGGATGACAGCGTGTTCCAGTCCCGGCAGTGAATGGACCATCTGTTCCTGCAGATCGCGCGGCAGCGAGGTGGAAAAGCCCTGGACATACGTGGTATCCAGTGATTCCGATTCCGGCTCCAGGAAGATCTGATGGCGCGGTTTATCGGAAAACCGCACGAGCTTGTCCTCAATCGAAGGACAATAGCGCGGGCCGACGCCTTTGACAACGCCGGAATACATGCTCGACTTTTTCAGATTCGTCAGAATCAGTTCATGGGTCTGGGGTGTCGTATAGGTCAGATAACAGAGCTTCTGATCTTCCGGTCGGCGGATGGTGCGGGTCGTCGTGGAAAAGGCGACGAACTGATCGGTGCCGGGCTGCGGTGTGGTCTTGGAAAAATCAATGGATTCCGTCAGCACCCGCGGCGGCGTTCCGGTCTTTAACCGGAAGGTTTTTAAGCCAGCCTGACGCAGCGATTCGGAGAGCTTGTTGGTGGTTGGTTCCCCATCCGGACCGCTGGGCGTCACTTCGCTGCTGATCATGACCGAGGAACTCATGTATGTGCCGGTGGTCAGAATAACAGCCCGGGCGTCTATTGTCTGACCGTCCTCCATGGTAATGCCGGTAATTTTCCCGTTTTCAACAAGGATCCCGGTACAGATTCCCAAAATCAGCTGCAGGTGCTCCTGATGCAGAATTTCTTCCTGCATCTGTCGGGCATAAGCAAGCTTATCCGACTGCACCCGCAGCGACTGCACCCCCGGGCCTTTGGTCGTATTTAACATCTTAAACTGCAAGGCTGTCTGATCGGCAGTGATGCCCATCTGACCGCCCAGCGCGTCGATCTCCCGGACGACGATGCCCTTGGCCGGGCCGCCGACGGAGGGATTGCACGGCATCTTGCCGATATTTTCCAAACTTAACGAAATCAGCGCCGTTTCACATCCCAGACGAGCCGCGATCAGCGCCGCTTCAATTCCGGCATGGCCGCCGCCCACAACGATGACATCCAGCATGTTTGATCAAATCCTTTCTTCTCCCTGATTTAAAGCGTCGATTGCCCGCGTAACCTCATCAGGCAGCGGTTCTTCACCGACGATCTCAAAATGCAGCGGAATGTGATATTCACTCCACCGGGAAAACTCCAGCTTCATCAGCGCGCAGTGGCCGATCAGATACTGCAGCTTCCGGTAGAAGTCTTTTGAAGTATAGACGAATGGGATCAGGATTTCAATCCTTTCACCCGTATAACAGACCAGTTCGGTTTTACTGCCCTTGATCAGCTCGATAATCTTTTTTTCTTCCGCTTTCTGATCCATCGTCTGACGGGCTAAGCGGCGCAGCCGCTTTTTCTCACTTTCGGTGTAGAAGGAATCGCCGGCCTTTTCGATGATCTGCGACAGCTGGTGCTTGATCTGTTCTTCTTCAAGGTTGAAGTTTTGACCGAGTGTCTCACTCATCGCTGCCATCCACATATCGACGCCGGTTTCCTTGGCTTTGTTCAGCACCTTGGAGGTCGCCTGCGGATCTTCCTTATCCAGATAGATATAGCTCTCCACTTTATTGGAAATGGCAACGCCAATCTCGCTTAAATAAATCGGCGCCTGAAAAAACACAACATCGGTGAGATACAGGCAATTCATCAGTTTTGGCATTTTCTTATTTTTGGAAACCTTGACGATCGCGTCATACAGTTCATCTTCGCTGGCATAGCCGTTTTCTGTGCCATAGACGTTCCACATCTGACGAAAACTGAGGGTATGGGCTTTTTGAAACCTACCGTAGCCCACGATTCCTTTCTCGCGATGACGTCCGCGCTCGCTGCCTTTGGCCAGAAAAAACAACAGGTCGCCCGGTTTGAAATCAGTAAATTTTTTGGAATTGCTGGGACGCCAGAAATTCATCGTCCGGTTTCCGTTCAGGCGATGAAATTCGATCATATTCCGGTCTGTAATGTATGCGATGGATGCCATGAAAACTCACCTCTATGCCTATTATTTTACCATTTTCCTGAGCCTGTGAAAAGAAAACAAAGTTGAACAAGCCCGGAAGTTGCAGGAATTTTTCAACGGTTTTCATATCCAGAAATCACAGATTCCTAAATATCCTGTTTTATTCTCATTTTAATCAATTTATTCGTGCCGCATTGCTTTGTAAAAAAGTTTAGATGAATATTATTCAAGTTCATTTGTTTGTTTTTGATGATCCTGGCAAAAAAAGATGAAGCTATTTTTAACGGCTTCATCTTGATTGAAATTCAATTTTATCCGAGGTTTCCGGTATTTCTGACCGCCTATTTTAAGACTTAGAAAATACCGTAGGAAATACCCTTTTCGTTGATCCCCATGTGCAGTGCTGCCGGATCCTTCGGCAGACCTGGCATCGTCATGATGTTTCCCGTCAAAACAACGACAAAGCCCGCGCCGGCGGAAATCCGCAGTTCCTGAACGTGAATATCAAACCCTGTCGGACGGCCGACGATTTTCGCGTCGTCTGTCAGAGAGTTCGGGGTTTTCGCCATGCAGACCGGCAGCTTATCCCAGCCTGCCCGTTTGTATTCTTCCAGCTGAGCTTTAGCCCGATCGCTGAAGATGACAGACCGCCCGCCGTAAATCTTTCGAACGATCGTGTCGATCTTTTCTTCCAGTGACAGATCGAGATCGTATAACGGTTCAAATTTGGAGTCTTCTTCACACATTCTGACAACTTCCTGCGCCAGATCGACAGCGCCCGCTCCGCCGCTGGCCCAGGCGTCGGATAAGACAACGCGGTGGCCATTGTCTTTGCACCAATTCAGAATCGCATTGACTTCCGCCTGCGTATCGGCGCTGAACTTGTTGATCGCGACGATATACGGCACGCGGTACTGCCTGATGGATTCGATATGCTTTTCCAGATTTTTAATTCCTTCCAGAATTGCCGGAACATTCTCTTCTTTCAGCTGATCTGCCGGCACGCCGCCATGCAGCTTCAGCGCTCTGGCCGTTGCGACAATGACGACGGCGTTCGGTTTCAGTTCGCCGTAGCGGCATTTGATATCAAAGAATTTTTCGGCCCCCAAATCTGCGCCGAAGCCTGCTTCAGTAACAACATAGTCTGAAAGCTTCAGTGCCATGCGGGTCGCGATCAGACTGTTGCATCCATGCGCGATATTCGCAAACGGACCGCCGTGGATGAATACCGGCGTTTTTTCCAGAGTCTGAACCAGATTTGGTTTCAGCGCTTCCTTCATCACCAGCGTGACCGCGCCTTCGACCTTGAGATCGCCGACCGTGACCGGCTGATCGTCATAGGTATAGGCAACGACCGCCCGGCTGACGCGTTTTTCAAAGTCCTGCAGGTCTTTGGACAGACACATGATCGCCATGATCTCCGTTGCCACGGTGATGATGAATCCATCTTTGCGTTCTACGCCGTTTGTTTTTTTATCCTGAGCGATCGTTATGCTGCGCAGCGTCCGATCGTTCATATCCAGACAGCGCTTCCAGACGACCTTCGTCGGATCAATGTTCAATTCGTTCCCCTGATAGATGTGATTATCCAGCACCGCGCTGATCAGATTGTTTGCCGCGGTGATCGCATGCATATCGCCGGTAAAATGCAGGTTGATGTCCTCCATCGGCACCACCTGGGCATATCCGCCGCCGGTCGCACCGCCCTTTAAACCGAAAACCGGGCCCAGAGAAGGCTCACGCAGACAGCCGATGACCATTTTGTTGATCTGAGCCAGACCGTCGACTAAGCCGATCGTCGTTGTCGACTTGCCCTCGCCGGCTTTGGTCGGATTGATCGCCGTGACCAGAATCAGCTTGCCGTTGCGGTTATCCGCAATCTTGTCCATGATTTTCAAATCGATCTTCGCTTTGTTTTTGCCGTACACTTCAAGGTAATCAGAATCAATCTTGGCCTTTCTTGCAATTTTTTCAATATTGTCCATCGTGTTTTCCTGTGCGATTTGTAAATCTGTTTTCATGTTAATCCCTTCTCTCTTATTTAAGACTTTTGCGTCCTTCGAACGCTTTGATCAGCGTCAGTTCGTCGGCATAGTCCAGATGGCCGCCCATAGGCAGACCGTGCGCGATGCGGGTGACAAGCACCCCTTTTCCGGAAAGCAGCTTGTCCAGATACAGCGCTGTGGTTTCACCTTCGATTGTGGCGTTGGTGGCGATGATCACTTCTTCAGTTTCCGGGCTGATTCGCTCCAGCAGCGCGTCGATATTCAGATCTTCCGGCATGATTCCCCTGGATGTGGAAATCAAACCGTTGAGGACATGGTAAACGCCGGCGTATTCCTGCATTTTTTCCATGGCGATCACGTCCTTCGGCGACTGCACGACGCAGATCATCCGCGGATTGCGATTTTCATTCTGACAGATCGGACATTCGTCCTGATCGCTGATGTTGCCGCAGATCCGACAGCGCTTGATGTCATTCTTGCAGCTGATTAACGCCTGAGCGAACAACTCAACTTGTTCCTGCGGCGCATCGAGCATCATAAAGGCGTAGCGTTCGGCTGTCTTGGCGCCGACGCCCGGCAGCAGCTGAAAGCATTCGATCAGTCGTTCAAATGACTTCGGATACATGCAATCAGAAAGCTCCCGGCATCTTGACGCCCTGCGTGATTTTATTCATCCGTTCTTCTTTATCTTTTACCGCGGCGGCCAGGGCTGCGTTCACCGCGATCATCACAGTATCCTGAAGCATCTCTTTGGAGTCTGCGGACAACAGATCTTCGCTGATCTCAATGCCGGTAACTTCCATCTTTCCTGTCAGCGTCACCTTTACCGCATCGCCGCCAGCTGTGGCCGTGTATTCTGTCGCTTCAATCTCTTTTTCTACCTTACCGATCTGATTCTGCATCTGCTGCGCCTGTTTTAATAAATGTTGAATGTTCATTTGTTATTCCTCCTCGATGATTTCGACATTTTCGGCTCCGAACAAATCGCACAGTTTTTCAACCACGTCCTGTTCTGGTTCCGTTTTCTCTGTTTTTCCGACTTCCTCGTCAATTTCTACCGGTGCGACCTGAGCCGGTTCCGGCAGTGTTCCGCTGCGCGAGCGGGCGAGGAAATCGTTCGTTTCTATTTTAAACTGTTCCTGCGTAATCGCAAAGAGTTGTTTTTTGATTTTCAAGCTTTCATAACAGAATTGATTGATCTGCGATTTCATTGCCGGATCGTTGATCTGATTGGCCAGCGCCTGATAGGATACGCAGATCAGGATATAGTTTTCTCCGCATGCAACAATTTTCCCATTGCGCAGCAGATTGGCAATCCGCGCACAGTTGAGATCACGGTCACGGCACTTCTGATCAATCAGTTTCCACTGACTTTCATCTTTCATCCGCATTTCTTTATTCGCGCCGGCCAGAAGCTGCATGACAAATTCATAATCCAGCGGCAGAATTTCGAACTCCGGATGGACCTCCGCCGGTTTTTCCTGAACAACGCTTATGTTTTCTTCCGGCGGCGTCGGTATGGACGGCGCTATTTCTATCGGCGGTGCTTCTTCCGTCAGATCGGCTTCCTCGTCTGTTCCCTCAGGCATGTTCGAAATTTCAATCTGCGGTTTAGCCGGGGACGCCGGCGCCGGAGCGGGTTTTACCGGCGCTGCGGCCGGTTGGGTATAAACGGTCTGAACCGGTGCGGCCGGGCGTTGGCTTGAATCCAGTTCAGCCATCATTTTCAATACCGCGACTTCAAAATACGATGCGGCGCTGCTTGCGGTCCGGTATTTTTCCAGAGTTTCCATCAGAATGTCAATCAGCGCTAATAACTCGCGCGAACTTTTGCCGCTGATGATCGTATTGGCTTCTTCTTCGTTAATCTTATTTAAAAGAGTCACGTCCTGCGTATAGATGAAAATTACGCATTCCTTCAAAATTTCGATGAAATCGGAGGTCAGACGTTTAATATCGACGCCTTTTTCATTAAGCGTGCGGATTTTTTCCAATAACAGCTGAGCTTGATGCTGAAAAATCCATTGCAGCATCTCAATTTTCTCACTCACTGTCGTAATTCCATAGATTTCATTGACATGTGCGGCGGTGATATGATTTTGAGCATAGGCGATACATTGATCCATAATGCTCAAAGCGTCGCGCATTCCGCCGTCAGCCAGTTGGGCAACCAGACGCAGCGCTTCATCGTCGCATTCAATATGTTCCTGTTCCAGAACACTGCGGACACGGGCCATGATTTCATTCTGACTTACTTTTGAAAAATCATAGCGCTGGCAGCGTGAAATAATGGTCGGAAGCACCTTCTGCGGTTCTGTCGTCGCCAGAATGAAGATGACGTGAGACGGAGGTTCTTCCAAAGTTTTTAACAGCGCGTTGAAGGCGCCGGAGGACATCATGTGAACTTCGTCGATAATATAAACTTTATAGCGTCCTTCCAATGGGGCATATTTTACTTTTTCAATGAGTTCCCGGACTTCGTCGACGCCGTTGTTGGATGCAGCGTCAATTTCCACGATATCGGGATGATTTCCCTGTTGGATTGCCAGACAGCTGCGGCATTGATTGCACGGTGCATTCTGTTGATCCTCGCAATTCACCGCTTTGGCCAACAGCTTGGCAATGGTCGTCTTCCCGGTCCCGCGGGGACCGCAGAACAAATATGCATGGGCGATTTTATTTTGCTTTACTGCGTTTTTCAGCGTCGTGACAATGTGCTGCTGACCTACGACTTCTTCAAAGGAGGATGGTCGATAGGTTCGATATAGTGCTTTATAACTCATGCCTGATTCCTCCTTCGCTGACTTACTTATTATAACAAAAATGAGTCGTCATTAAAATGAAAACCCATCTTTTTACGATATTCGTTTCTGTTATTTTCTGGCGTTTTCGCTGGCCTGTTCCGGATGGGAAAAATCTTTTGATTTTTCTTCTTTCAGGCCCTTTTTCTTGGCCCTTTTTTGTTTAAAGAACGTTTTTAACAGGGCTGCGCAATCCTCGCCAAGCACGTCTTTCGTCACTTCGGGATAGTGATTGAATCCTGGGATATCATAAAGGTTAAAACAGGTTCCAACACTGCCGCCTTTGGGATCCGCAGCGCCGTAAACCACCCGGGCAATGCGCGACTGAAGAATGGCTCCGGCACACATCGGACATGGTTCCAGCGTCACATAGAGAATACAGTTTTCCAGCCGCCAGGAATTCATTTTCCGGCAGCCTTTCTCAATAGCGATGATTTCCGCATGAGCCAGCGCAGACTGCTTCTTTTCGCGCAGATTATGTCCCCGGGCAATGATCTTTCCCTCATGGACAAGCACCGCTCCAATGGGAACTTCGTCGATCAACTCTGCTTTTTTTGCTTCTTTGATCGCCTGACGCATGAAATACTCATCATTTTTATCTTGTTTGTTCTCTGCCATGTTTTGAACCTCGATTCAAGAAAATAAAAAGGGTACACACAAACAGAGATTCTTATGGCTGCTACCTTCCGGTCCTGACCAGGTTCAAATATGTTTGTTGTACCGTTTATTATTATACTCAATCCTTGCTTAAACCGCAAGTGACTGTCTGTCTTTTTTGACACAAACTCTTTTCAAGTCTTAATGAGGAAATTATGAATGTTTCACGTGAAACACTCCAGATGAATTCAAAGAAATATCCTGTTGTTTAATAAACCATGACACATCTATCGGCTTCTTATGATTGTTCTTGTTGGGTTTTAGTTTCTTACAACGCGGATGACTTTTCCCAATCCGACAGCTTCTCTTCCTTCCATGATCTGAAACATTTGACCTTTCCTCACCTGATCATAGTGACTGTCCTGAAAAGTGAATTGGATTTTCGCTGTCGACCATGTTTCAAATTCTGATATGGAACAATCAATAAATGTTATACCCCAGTATTCATCCGGATTCTGCCCTTCAAATAAAGCATCAGGCCGATATCAAATGACAGGCAGATGTCGGCGCTTACTGGAATAAAAGAACACTTCTGACAGGATGACTTTGTTATCTTCCATAAGTATACCTTTCCTTTGTTATAAACTAAAAAGTTCGTATTGTTTTTAATTTAACTTTGTTTTACAAAACAATTTACACAGAAAGCGATTGAACAAAGCGCAATCTTTTAAATGTCTTCATCTTTATTTTGAGATTATAAACCAGTTTTTATTGTCTGATAACCCTCTCTTGATGGATTGCCATCGCAAAACTGGATTTTATCATCATTGAGATCATAGATCACAGACCAGACTGTATCTCCGCCGCGTCGACGGTCATATTGACATAAAAATCCTTGTTTTCCTTTTAATACCTCTTTTAAATATTCCATACTCAGCACATTTTGATGTTGAAAAGCTTTCTGACACGTTTTTAATCGCAGCCCTGATTCCATATCATCAATATTTTCTGGATTAGCTGGTTTCATGGCGTCGCTGACAAACTGATTTACTGAATATAAGATGGAATGAGATTGAATAATCTCGATATGCTGCGCACTGCATTCGACAACCGCTTTGTTGCCTGTGCTGTCAGCCATCGTTAAGATCTGAGATGAGCCGATCTTCATTTTCTTTAGCCTGGTAATTGCTTCATTTACGTTTGCACAGTGTTCTAATAAGATCCTGACGATCATTCCGGCGTTTAAACCAAAATGCTTTTGTGCGCTGTATACGAAAGTCAGCCCAACTGCGAGTCCTTTTTCATTCATGCCGTCTTCCATTTCAACAAAACCTGTTGTGTTTCCTGTAAAAGCATAGCCTGACGCAGGTTTAATTACGCAATGACTATACATTGGCTGCATCGCAGTCAAAAAATCACTGTTTCTTCCTAATAAGAGATGCCCGCGGTGATCTAATCCTGTAATGCAGGTACAGAAATTCATCGCCGTATAAACATACATGCTTAACAAGAATTGAGTCAGTACCTCCGCATCACATCCATTTCCTTGCGCCACTCCTTCAATTTCTTCCAGAATCGCCGGATAATCAGATTTATACAGGAATTTTACGGATTCACTGTACTCTTTTCGTTCTTTCGTACCGGAAGGCAACATTGAGGACAGATTAACGCCCTGTTCCGCAAAATATTTTCCATATTGAAAACCAATCTCTCGTGGAGTTCCAACTAAATTTAAATTGTTCATCTTCTATTCTCTCCTGATTTCAGGAGCTGGCGCCAACCCCACAATTAGGATAACTGAATAAAAATTACTTGTCTATGCTTAAATTTTATTCTTAATTTTCTTTTTCCTTTTTCAAAGCTCACCTGTTTAATCTTATGTTTCACGTGAAACATTTGATATGGCTGTTATTATTTGATGTTACTCAATTACATTCTTTTCCACTGCATAAGAAGCTCAATTTCGCCTGTTTTCTGATCCATAAGCCGTTCACCAATAACAAAGCCTTCCTTAAGATAAAATTGCAACGCTCTTTGATTCTTTTGATATACGCTCAGCGTCAATTCTTCATTTCCTGTCTTAGCCCATTCGATTAAAGAATGTCCAATCCCTCTTGATTGAAAATCAGAACTTACAAATAAACCTTCAATTCTTGTTTCATTCATTCCAATGAAACCGACGATATGTCCATCAATTTCCGCGACTTGAATAAGACTGTGAGGGAGCATTTTTCTCACTTCTTCTTTATTCTCCTTCCAATAATCTGATTCAATAAAAGAATGAGCCTGAATATTGCTTTCCAACCAGATCTTAACAACATAATCAAGATCGTCTGTTCTCATAGTTCTTAACATATTTCCTCCAAAGTAATGAAAAAGGAGAGTTATCTCCCCTTTTCATACTATTTCTTCTCGATTTTTGTCTTTCCGCCCATATACATTCTTAACGGTTCAGGAATATTCACCGTTCCGTCAGCGTTTAAATTGTTTTCCAGGAAAGCAATCAGCATTCTTGGCGGAGCTACGACTGTGTTATTCAGCGTATGGGCAAAATACTTCCCTTCCTTGCCCTGAACACGAATGCCTAATCGGCGAGCCTGCGCATCGCCCAGATTAGAGCAGCTGCCTACTTCAAAATACTTCTTCTGACGCGGAGACCAGGCTTCTACGTCGCAGCTCTTTACTTTCAGATCTGCCAGGTCGCCAGAGCAGCATTCCAGCGTTCTGACAGGAATATCCAGTGAACGGAAGAAATCGACCGAGTTCTTCCACAGCTGATCATACCAGTATTTTGAGTCTTCCGGCTTGCAGACAACGATCATTTCCTGCTTTTCGAACTGATGAATTCGATAAACGCCGCGTTCTTCAATGCCATGCGCACCCACTTCTTTACGGAAGCATGGGGAATAAGACGTCAGCGTCTGCGGAAGCTGTTCTTCATCAATAATCGTATCAATGAACTTGCCAATCATGGAATGTTCGCTGGTACCAATCAAATACAGGTCTTCCCCTTCAATTTTATACATCATGTTTTCCATTTCCGCAAAGCTCATGACGCCTGTGACCACGTCGCTGCGGATCATAAATGGCGGGATGTAGTAGGTAAAGCCACGGTCGATCATGAAATCCCGCGCATAGGACAAAATTGCAGAATGCAGACGGGCAATATCGCCTTTTAAATAGTAGAAACCATTTCCACTCGTTTTTCTGGCACTGTCCAGATCAATTCCATCAAACGACTCCATGATCTCCGTATGATAAGGAATCTCAAAATCAGGAACGACAGGCTCGCCGAATTTTTCAATTTCCACGTTTTCACTGTCATCTTTGCCAATCGGGACTGTTTCATCAATGATATTCGGCAGCACAAGCATAATCTTTTTGATCTCCGCTGCTAATTCTTCTTCCTTCACTTCCAAATCAGCCAGCTGCCTTGCAATATTGGCAACCTCTTTCTTTGCTTCTTCCGCTTTTTCTTTTAAGCCCTGCTTCATAAAGCCGCCGATCTGCTTACTGATGGCATTCCGCTGTCCCCGCAGACTATCGCCGTCGGTTTTCGCCTTCCGGAACTGACGATCCAATTCGACCACCTTATCGACTAATTCCAATTTTTGATTCTGAAACTTCTTTTTAATGTTTTCTTTGACTACTTCTGGATTTGTACGCAACAAATTGATGTCCAGCATGACTATTTCCTCCTTTTAACATAAAAAAGGCCCGCCCACTCAGGGACGATGCCTCGTGTTGCCACCCTAATTACCAATGTTTCACGTGAAACATCAGTCACTTGAATCGTTAACGGCGATAACCGGAAAGGTTCACTTTCACTCCGAGGTGGATTTCAGCACGGATTGACAACAGTTTTCACCAACCACTGTTTCTCTAAAGAAAATCATGTACTTACTTATCCTCATCTACGTTTTAACACCTTCATTTTAATCAAGCCCCATTTTTTTGTCAATGGATAAAACGAAACCAACGTAATTCCGATTTCATTCCTTCTTCAGTTTGACCCGAAAGAAAGAAAATAAACGAGAAATTGAGATATTGAATCCGCAAAACGAAAATTAATCTGAAAACTTACGAACTGGGCGGATATATTTCCAGCACCGCTCAGGATTAAAATAGAAATAAATTAACCGTCCTGGAGTCGTTGTATCATAACCATATCCAGTGTCTTTGAAATCAAAATCAGCCATCGCCTTCTCAACTTTTTCCTCAACGCTGCGATTTTCCTGTTCATAATCAAACGGGCCATGCTCAAAAACGAGGTATTCGCCCTCAGGAATTTCTGTCAGCTGCATCCCTGTGGGAATTTCTCCTTGATACTCGTTGGGAAGCCGGACTCCGTAACACTCTGTACGGGGGAAGCCCCAGTCGCATAGCCGTCCTGACGGATCATTACGATAAGCCATAATCTGACCTCCGCCGCTGTTCGCTTCGCTTCCGCCCTCATCATCTAATTTTCCTTTGATACTGTCGAGCAATCCGCAAATCGTTGCCTGATCCTGACCTGGAATCTGATTTTGTTTCTGCCAGAAATCCCAGTATCCGTTACTCTCTTTATTTTCAACATACAAAAATTGATGAGCTGGAATCGTAACGAAATAAATTTTTAAAGCTTCTGATGACTTAACCATACCAATCTCTCCTTGTCCAAAAAAGTAGCGATCAAAAGGATTGATTTTCGTACGTAAAATAACTGGCACAGGATGTCTCCGATAATCGCTGGGCGTTATGCCATACAAGTTTTTAAACGCCCGGGTAAAGGCTTCATGGGAAGAAAAGCCATAATCCAGAGCGATTTCCAGGATTCCTTTCTCACTGTCACGGACTTCCTTTAAAGCAAAGGCCAGTTTCCGCCGGCGCAGATAATCCCGAAACACCATTCCCGATATTGCCTTAAATTTTCGCGCTGTATAAAACTCGGAATAGCCCAGCTGATCGGCCAAAGCATTCAAGGTCAGAAATTCGTCCTGATGCGCTTTGATACTCTCGTCAATCACATTAACGACGTACTGAATCTGTTTTTGCCATTCAAGCATAAATCTTTCCTCCTTTCGCTGCTTACTTTGCAATTATAGGCCACCCCCTGCTTCGCCGCTTGATCAGACTTGCCTTTTTCGTTTTTCACTTTCAGGAATTGAAGATCTTGATTTCAGCTTGAATATTATTCTTATTAAAATTGAGAACGCTTCTCTTCTCTGTTACATCCTATTCTTTATCCTGTTCTAAAAATTATTAAAGTGAATGTGAATTCCGAAAAAAAGCTATAATCTTAATCGACTATAGCTTTTTCATTACTTTTTAAAACTAGTTCTATTTCAGTCTATTCCTGAATCTCAGATTCAGATGCGTCACCTTGAACTTCGCTGCTCTGATCCCCGGTTTCATCCGTTTCTACCGTTGAATTCAGTTCGCTGTTTCCGGCTTCGTCCTCTGTTTCCTCATCGTCTTCCGACTTGTAAACGATGGCAACCGTTGAAACACTCTGGCTGTCTTCTACGGAAATCAACTTCACACCCTGCGTATTCCGGCTGTATACCGAAACCTTTTCCAAACTGATTCGAATGACGATTCCTTCGTTGGTCATAATCAGGCAGTCTTCATCGCCGTTGACCGCGCGTAAGAAGACTAACGGTCCGTTCTTATCGGTAACCTGAACGGTCTTTACCCCCTTGCCGCCGCGGTTGGTCATTCGGTAATCCTCCAGTTTGGATTTCTTACCATACCCCTTTTCCGTAACGGACAGGATGTACTGACCTTCAAAGTCGGTCGTCATGCCGATAACCCGGCTGCCGTTGACATTGAAGCCCTTGACACCGGTTGCGGTCCGGCCCATCGGACGGACGTCGGTTTCATCGAAGCGAATTGCCTGTCCATTCGCCGCCGCAATCAGAATCTGACTGCTGCCGGTCGTCGGTTTCGCGCTGATCAGCTCGTCGCCCTCGCGCAGATTGATCGCAATCTTACCCGATTGCCGGATATTTTCGAATTCTTCAATCGGGACACGTTTGACAATGCCCTGCGCTGTGACAAAGAACAGGAACTTCGCCGGAGAATTCTCGCGTTCTACCGGTACCATTGCCAGTACCTTTTCATCCTTGTCCAGATTCAACAGGTTGACGATTGGAATGCCCTTGGAAGTCCGGGAAGCCAGCGGGACCTGATAGCCCTTGATCCGGTACACCTTGCCCTGATTCGTAAACATCAAAAGGTAATCGTGCGTCATCATCGTCAGGAACTGATCGACGATATCATCCTCATGCATGCTCATGCCCTTGATACCCTTGCCGCCGCGATTCTGCAGCCGGTAGGTATCGACCGGAATCCGCTTGACATAGCCGTTGACCGTCATCGTGATCACGACGTCTTCCTGCGGAATCAGATCTTCATCCTGCATATCAATTTCAGCGTCGATGATTTCGGAACGACGCTTGTCGTTGTACTTTTCTTTAATCTCCGTCAATTCCGAACGGATGATTTCCAAAACGCGGCTGTGATTGTTCAGAATATCCTTTAAATCGGTAATCTGCGCCATCAAACCGTCATACTCTTCTTCAATTTTCTGCCGTTCCAAGCCGGTCAACCGTCTGAACTGCATATCCAGGATCGCCTTCGCCTGAATTTCGCTCAGGCCGAAGTTTTCCATCAACCCGTTCATCGCAATGGATGTGTCCTTGGAACTGCGAATCAGGCTGATGATGGCATCAATGTGATCCAGCGCAATCTTCAAGCCTTCCAAGATATGCGCACGGTCTTCCGCTTTCTTCAATTCAAAGCGTGTCCGGCGCACCGTGACGTCGATCTGGTGATCAAGATAGCATTTTAAAACATCCTTCAATCCCAGCTGCTGCGGGGCGTTGTCGACCAGAACGATCATATTTACGCCGAACGACGTCTGCAGCGAGGTCATGCGGTACAGCTGGTTTAAGATAACGTCGCTCTGGACGTCCTTACGCAGTTCGATCACGATGCGGATGCCTTCCATGTTGGATTCATCGCGCAGATCAGTAATGCCCTCAATAATCTTCTCACGGACCAGACTGGCGATCTTTTCAACCAGCGCCGCCTTGTTGACGACATATGGAATTTCCGTTACGATGATCTGTTTCTTGCCGTTAGGCATATCCTCAACCTTGACCTTAGACCGGATCATGATGGATCCGCGGCCGGTTTCATAGGCCTGCTTGATGCCCGCACGGCCTAAGATATACCCGCCTGTCGGGAAATCCGGACCGCTGATGTAATCTTCCATCAGTTCCATGACCGTGATATCCGGGTTCTCCATCAACGCAATGACAGCGTCGATCGTTTCTCCGAGGTTATGCGGCGGAATATTGGTCGCCATGCCGACCGCGATGCCGGTTGTCCCGTTGACTAACAAGTTCGGGAAGCGGCAAGGCAGAACCACCGGTTCGTGTTCCTCGCCGTCGTAGTTATCCATCCAGTCGACAGTATCTTTATTGATATCGCGCAGCAGCTCCATCGAAATCTTGGACATGCGCGCTTCGGTATATCGCATAGCCGCCGCTCCATCGCCGTCAACCGAGCCGAAGTTGCCATGGCCGTCGACTAACGGATAACGATAGCTGAAATCCTGAGCCATTCGGACCATCGTTTCATAAACCGCGGTATCCCCATGCGGGTGATATTTACCGATAACTTCACCGACGATACGCGCCGATTTCTTATGCGGCTTATCCGCAACGATGCCCAGATCGTTCATCGCGTACAGAATGCGGCGGTGGACCGGCTTCATTCCATCCCGGACATCCGGCAGCGCTCGCGCCACGATAACGGACATGGAGTAATCCAGAAAGGATGTCCGCATTTCACTGGAAATATTCGTTGTTTTTATATTTCCGTGATTAAAGTTGTTCTCATCCATCGACGATCCTCCTTAAATATCCAAATTCTTCACGAAATGGGCGTTTTCCTGAATAAAGTTGCGGCGCGGTTCGACTTCGTCGCCCATCAGCATCGAGAACACGGCGTCCGCATCCATCGCGTCTTCAATCGTCACCTGAATCAGGGTTCTGACTTCCGGATCCATTGTCGTTTCCCACAGCTGTTCCGGATTCATTTCACCCAAGCCTTTGTAACGCTGAATATTCAGCCGGTCGCCCAGCTCAGCTTTGACATGATTCAATTCGTCGTCCGAGTAGGCATAACGAACCTGTTGGCCCTTCTGAATCTTATACAGCGGCGGCTGCGCAATGTAGACGAATCCGCCTTCAACCACCGGCCGCAAATAACGATACAGGAATGTTAACAGCAGCGTGCGGATATGTGCGCCGTCGACATCGGCATCGGTCATGATGACAATTTTATGATAGCGCAGCTTCGTCACGTCGACTTCCTCGCCGACCCCCGCGCCGAAGGCGGTGATCATCGAACGGATTTCGTTGTTGTCAAAAATACGGTGCAAACGGGCTTTTTCAACGTTTAAAATCTTACCCCGCAGCGGCAGGATCGCCTGAAACTTGGAATTTCTTCCCTGTTTTGCGCTTCCGCCGGCGGAGTCCCCTTCCACCAGGTAAATTTCGCAGATTTCAGCATTCTTACTGGAACAGTCAGCCAGTTTTCCCGGCAGTGAACTGATTTCCAGCGCGCTTTTCCGACGTGTCAGTTCACGGGCTTTTTTCGCCGCCAAACGTGCTTTGGAGGCCAGCTGCGCTTTTTCGATGATCAGCTTCGCGCTGTTCGGATTTTCCAATAAGAACCGTTCCAGCTGTTCGCCCAGAATGTTGGAAACGATCTTGCGCACTTCGACGTTGCCCAGCTTGGTTTTCGTCTGGCCTTCATACTGCGGATCCGGATGCTTGACGGAAATGATCGCGGTCAGCCCTTCGCGCACATCGTCGCTCTGCAGCCCTTCCTCGTCCTTTTTCAACAAGCCCGCCTCCTTGGCGTAGTTGTTTAACGTGCGGTTGAGCGCCAGCTTGAAGCCTTCCTCGTGCGTGCCGCCCTCGCCGGTATTGATGTTGTTGCAGAATGAATACACATTAGGCACATAGCCGTCATTGTACTGCATCGCAATTTCAACCTGGATGCCGTCCTGCTCGCCTTCCACGTAAATGATTTCTTCGTGGATCGGCGTCTTGTTTTTATTTAAAAACGCGATGTATTCCTTCAAGCCGCCCTCATACAAAAACGTATGCGTCCGCTTGACTTCATCTTCCATTCTCTCGTCCGTAAACAACAGCTTAATGCCCTTGTTTAAGAAGGCGATCTGGCGCAGCCGGTCATATAACACGTCGTGGTTGTAAGCGACGGTTTCCGTAAAGATCGTCGAATCCGCTTTGAAACGGACTAAACTGCCATGCTTATCCGGATCGCAGGTCCCGATCTGCTTCAGCGGCGCAACCGCCTTGCCGCCGTTTTCGAAGCGGATAAAGAAGACCTTGCCTTCCTTGTAGACCGTGACCTCCAGCCATTCGCTCAGCGCGTTGACGACGGAAGCGCCGACGCCGTGCAGACCGCCGGAGACTTTATACGCTCCGCCGCCGAACTTGCCGCCGGCGTGCAGAACAGTGAAAATCGTTTCTACCGTTGAAATTCCCGTCTTTTCATGAATTTCAACCGGCATGCCGCGGCCGTTATCCTCGACCGTGACGATATTTTCAGGATCGACAGTGACTTCAATATCCGTCGCATACCCGGCCAGCGCCTCGTCGATCGAGTTGTCGACGATTTCCCAGACCAGATGATGCAGGCCCTTTTCCGAAGTCGAACCGATATACATGCCAGGCCGTTTTCGGACCGCCTCTAACCCCTCCAGCACTTGAATATCATGCGAGGTATAAGAATGCTCTACTGGTTTTTCCATATTCAATTCATGTCCTCCTTCCAAGGTCGTATCTGACCGCTGTCTATTTCTGCAATTTTAGGTTTTCGCGACAGAAACGGAAGCAGTTCCGCGATTTCTGTCGTCGTAATAAACGTTTGGATTTCCGGGGAAATCAAAGAAAAAAGGTTTACCCTTTTTTGTTGATCCAGCTCCGACAACACGTCGTCCAAAAGCAATACCGGCAGTTCGTGAAGCTGATCTGCAATGAAGTCGATCAGCGACAGTTTCCACGCCAGTACAATCATTCTCCGCTGACCCTGGGAAGCATAGCTCAACACATCCCGTCCGTTGAGCTGAAAGCTCAGATCGTCGCGGTGAACGCCGCTGGACGTCGTCTTCAAAATCCGGTCGCGCTCGCGGTTTTCCAACAATTTGCGGCTGATTTCTTCCCGCATCGCCGCCGGCCCGGTTTGTTCCGTGATCGTATGGTAGGCCGCCCTGACCTGCGCTTCTTCTTCGGCCAGCGTGCTGTACATCCGGCTTAAACTTTCATTCATCCTGGCGATGAATTGCCGCCGCATCGTGATGATTGTCAGCTGCTGCTCGATCATCTGCTGATCCAGAACCTCCAGCATCGCGTTGTCGACGTGTTCGCGTTTCAAAAGGCTGTTGCGTTCTTTTAAAAGCTTCATCATCGCGCTCAGCGCCTGCATGTACCGCGGCGAAACCTTGCCGATCTCCACGTCCATCAACCGTCTTCGTACCTTCGGCGGCGCTTCAAAAAGCTCCAAATCCGAAGGCGCAAACAGCACCGCGTTGAGCTTGCCGATGAATTCGCTGGATCGGGATATCGGCTTCTGATGGATCATCAGCGTTTTTCCTTTTCCGTGAATCACCGCCGACAGCACCATCTCCGGCTCAGTATCCAGCCGGCATTCCGCCTTGCAGAAGTCCTGGCCTTCCCGGATCATATCCTGATCCCGCACAGCCCGGTGAGATCGTGTCGTCGAAAGCAGTACGATGCTTTCCAGAAGATTGGTTTTGCCCTGCGCGTTTTTCCCGATGATCACATTCATGTGCGGATCCGGGATAAACTGGCAGGAATCATAGTTTCTGAAATTTTTCAGGCGGATCTGATTGATCTTCATCGTTCGATCGTATAACGCTTATCCTCGATCCTGATTTCATCACCGGGATAAAGCTTGCGGCCGCGCCGGTCTTCTTTTTCACCGTTGACCGTAATCTTGAGTTCTTTCACTGCCAGCTTTGCTTCGCCCCCGGAGGAGATCCAGTCCGTCATTTTCAGCAGCTGCCCCAAGGTAATGAATTCCGTATCGATTTTGATCATTGTCAGAGTCCTTTCCTGCCTGTGGCCTATCGTATAGATTATACCACAAAAGCAAGCAAAAAGCACCGTCTGGGTGCTTTTATTTCGTGTTTCAGAAAGATTTAAGAATAGGTTCTGACCGGCAGAACCAGCTGCAGAATCGAGTCATCGTCAGTGTTGCGGATGACGAAGGGTTTCATCTCGCCGCTGAACAGAATTTTGATCGTCGTTGCGGATAAAACGCGGATCGCTTCAAACACATATTTGCCGCTGAATGAGATTTCAAGCGGATTGCCTTCATAGCCAAGGATGTTTAAATTTTCAACCGATGAACCGACTTCCTGTGATTTGCTGGAAATGACGACTTCCTCGCTGTTGGCACTCAGCTTGACGATGGAAATGCCTTCATTTTTGATGAACGACGCACGGTCGATCGCATTGAGCATGTCGCGGGAATCCACGGTCAGCTCATGCGCGAATTCTGTCGGAATTAAACGGGCGGTTTCCGGATAGGCGCCGTCGATCAGACGGGTCTGAATCACGGTTTCACCAATCCAGAACTGCGCTTTCTTATCCGAGACGGCGATCAGCACGCTGCTGTCCTGAGCGATCGTCTTGGACACTTCATTTAAGCTCTTGGCCGGGATGGTAATGTTAAAGTTGTTTTCGGAGGTCAGATCGACGATCTTGCGGGCCAAGCGGTAGCTGTCGGTAGCGACGCATTCCAGCCGCTTGCCGCTGCACTTCATGTTGACGCCGGTTAAGACCGGGCGGGTTTCCCGATCACTGGTCGCAAACGTCGTCTGGCTGATGACCTTTAATAAGACGTCGGCATCCATTTCAAACTGCTGACCCGGGCGGGTAAAGTCGATCGCCGGATAGTCCAGGGCGCGCATCCCGTTGATCCGGAATTCTGCCGACATCCCGCTGATCTTGGTCAGCGAACCGTCGACGATTTCCAGTTCGATTTCGTCGGCGTCGATCTTTCTGACGATTTCGAGGATATATTTGGCTTCAATCACAATCGAACCGGTTTCTTTGACGATCAGATTGGTTTCTTCATCGCTGCCATTTAATGTGGTCTGGATGGAGATATCGGAATCACTGCCGGTCAGTACGATGGAATCCTGATTCACTTCAATTTTGATGCCGGATAACGCTGGTAATGGCGAGTTGGAAGAAATCGCTCTGGATACGGTATTGAGGGCAGAGTAGAAAACTCGCTTGGAGATTTTGAAATTCATGGTGTACCTCCCTTGTGTTTTTATTAAGTATTTAAGTTCAACATCATTAGGACTGTGGAAAAGTGGATAAAGTTTCAAAAAGCCTTATAATACAGGTATATTTTATCACTTTTGACGGCGGAAATAAAGTGGAAAGCAGTGGTTAACTATTTGACCTGCATGAGCTTTTCCAGTTCGCCGACAGCCTGCCGGTAGGTTTCGTCGTTCTTTAAGCCCTTCTCAACTTTCTCGCAGGCGCTCATGACGGTCGAGTGATCGCGCTTGCCGAATTCATCGCCGATTTTGACATAAGGCATGTCGAGATGCTTGCGGCACAGATACATCGCCATGTGCCGGGCGGTCGCGATGTTTTTCGTGCGCGTTTTGGAGACCAGCTGCAGTTTGGTCAGGCCATAGTAATCGGCGACGCAGCGGATGATCTTGGAGGCGGTCAGATCGTTTTTATCAATCGTCTGGGCCTGGCCGCGGAACGCGGAAACCGCCGTTTTGAAATCGATCCGGGTGCTGTTGGAGAAGTTGATTGAATAGAATAATAAACGGTTGAGCGCGCCTTCCAGCTTGCGCACATCCTGCGAAAAATTCGAAGCGATGTATGCCAGCACATCGTCGTCGATGATCGCCGGATCGACGCTCTGCTTTTCCAGCTTGACCTTTAAGATCGCAACGGACGTTTCAAATTCCGGCGAGTCGACGCCGACGGACAACCCGGAAGAGAAACGGCTGATCAGGCGTTCTTCCAGTCCTTTGATCTCGGTCGGATGGCGGTCGGAGGTCAGGCAGATCTGCTTCTTGTTGTTGACCAGTTCGTTAAAGATGTAGAAGAACGTTTCATGGCTCTTTTCCTTGCCGGCCAGAAACTGGATGTCGTCGACCAACAGGACGTCCAGATCGTTCATTTCTTCTTTGAATTCCTGAATCTGGCCGTTTTTGATGGAATTGACGACGGCGTTGACGAAGTCTTCGCTGGTCGTGTAGTAGACTTTTTTGTCCGGTGCGTGTTCGCTGACATAGTTGCCGATCGCGTTTAACAAATGCGTCTTGCCTAAGCCGGAATTGCCGTAGATGAACAGCGGGTTGAAAAACTGTCCGGGATTGTAGGCACAGGCCAGCGCTGCGGAGTGGCTTTCGCGGTTGCTTCCCCCGACTACGAAATTGTCAAAAGTGTAATCCGGGATCAGGTTGGTCGTGTTCAATCCAGTGATCGCCGGCGCTTTCTTTTTCGCCGCCATCGGCCGGATTTTCTGCAGCTGGCTTTCCATGATAATCTCGCAGCTGATCTTCCGTTCCTGAACTTCGCTGATCGCTTCTTCAACGATCTCTTTGTTCTGCATCATAATCGTTTGCTGGATATACCCGGGCACGACGACCAGAGCTTTCTTTTCATCAAGGTCCATCAGCTTGGAATCGGAAAAAAACTGATTAAAGATCAGATTGTCCAGTTTTTCCTGCTGTTTCCCCTTTTCCAAGATCAGCGTCAGGGTTCGTTTCCAGATATCGGATAAGTAAGAATCCATTACTGTCATTTTTTATACAACTCCCATTCGTGGATAAGTTTCCATAGCACTACTAGTTTAGCTAATTTATCAGCATTTTTCCACGATGATTTTCTTCCAAAAAAAGTTTTCCACAGGATAAGTGTCCTTAAATCGGTGTTTATTGTTTGTTTATGCCGGGTTATCCACTGTAATCCACATCTTTTCCATTGTGGAGAAAGTGGGGAAAAGTGGACATGGATAACTTTTTTGGGGAAAATGGGGATAAAACCGGTGGAACATAAAGTTATCAATAGTTTATCCATATCAAAATAGCCTTTTATAAAAGTCTTTTTGACATAATCCACCATTATCCACAACTGTGGATAACTATTGAATGTGGAATGCGGAGAAGGCGTGGATAAAGAATTATCCAACCGCGGGAAAACCCCGAAAATCCGCGGGTTGGACAGAAGCTGCGGTTTTTCCTGTGGATATCTTGGGATTTGCTTACCATTGCCGCGATGGTATAATTACAATACGATAAAGTGAGGATTAAAAAATGATACGTTTGATCTTTTGCGACGTGGACGGAACGCTGGTTCAGGATAACGAGCAGGGGGAATACACGATTTCGGTGGAAAACCTCCGGGAAATCAACAAGACGGTGAACTCCGGCGTGCATTTCGCGCTGGCGACGGGGCGTCCCGCCGACTTTGTTCCGCGGACTTATGGCCGGCAGTTCAGCTTTGATACGGTCGCCTATTCCGGCGCTTACGTCACATCGCGCCAGAAGCTGATTTACGAAAGTGTATTTACGCTGGAAGAAGCGCGGCATGTCCATGCTTTGTTGGAAAATCAGCCGGCGGAACTGTTGTGCATCACGAATCAGAATGATTATTGCTTTGCGGATCGGAAACCGGAATACATCGACGAATTTTCCGATCCGGACAATGTGCCGGACCATCGGGAAATCCTGCCGTGGACACTTGCGGAGCTGAGCCATCGCAAACCTGAAATAACCTTTGTTTCGCTGGTGATTCTTTGCCATCAGCCGGAAACGTTAGCGCTGCTGGCCAGACAGGCTGCGCGATTGGGCTATGATCCGGTCATGACCCGCCATGATGGATACTCGATGATGAAACCCGGCGTCAACAAGGCCAGCGGAATTCAGAAGATCGCCGCGCTCGACCATGTGCCGCTGTATGAGATCGCCGTTTTAGGGGATTCTATCAATGATCTGGAAATGTTTGAATTGATTGAAGAAAGCTACGCGATGGAAAAAAGCAATCCGGAAATCCTGGCGCGGGCTAAATATATTGTGCCCGACGTTGCCGCGGCGCTGCGCCGGATTCAGGAGAAAAACCGCGAAGAACAGGAGATGAGCAAGTGTTGAAAATAACGAAAATACTGATTGCCCTGATGCTGGTCATGACGATCGGCGGTTGTGGAAAAAAGGCAAAGACGCCGGCCGAGGATCATTCTGCCCCTGCCGAAACGACCTCGCCGCAGCCAACTGATGCACCGGAGGAGACTCCGGCGTCGGGCAAGGAGGATGGGGAAGGAGATATTCTTATGGAAGTTCCAGATCTGACCAGTCTTGAAAGCATTACGCTGATCGTCAACAAGCAGCGTCCCTTAGGCAAAGATTATGAACCGGCCGACCTTGTGAAACCAGATGTGCCGCTGGCCAAGTCCTCCGTCACGCTGCGTCAGGAGGCGGCGGACGCGATGAAAATCATGTTTGACGCCGCAAAAGAAGACGGCATTTCTTTAATGATCGGCAGCGGCTACCGTTCTTATGATTATCAGAAAAATCTGTATAACAACTATGTCGCCCGCGACGGCGAGGAAGAAGCCAGCCGCTATTCCGCCAAACCAGGCCAGAGCGAGCACCAGACCGGACTGGCCGCCGATTTATCCGGAACGAACGGCAGCTGTTATCTCAAAGGCTGTTTCAAGGATACCGACGAAGGCGTCTGGCTGAAAGAAAACGCCTGGAAATACGGCTTCATCCTGCGCTATCCGGAAGGCAAGGAAGAAATCACCGGTTATATCTTCGAACCGTGGCATTACCGCTATTTCGGCACGGAAGAAGCGCAGAAAATCTATGAAAGCGGTTTAACCGTAGAAGAATATTACAATTTACTGGATTAGGCTTTTCAATTTCTAATTCATCTTCTATAATGGGGCTGTTTTTGAGCCAATGAAGAAGATGAAGGAGCAGCGATGAAGAAAAAATGTCTCTTTTTTGATATTGACGGTACGCTGGTGGATGAACAGACGCACCAGATTCCGCAAAGTACGATTGAAGCCCTGCACACGGCCCGGCGCAACGGCAGCGTTGTATTTATCAACACCGGCCGGCCCTATTCCCACGTTTCAGCGAGGATCAAAGCTTTGAATTTTGACGGCTACTGCTGCGGCTGCGGTACGGAAATTCTGGTTCAGGGAAAACCCCTCTACCGTCATCAGATTCCACAAACCGTCTGCCAGCAGATCAAGGAAAAAGCCGACGCGTGCCGGATCGACGTATTCGGTGAAAATACGCCGACCTGTTACGTCAGCCTGGGACATGTGGAGAACGGTTTTGTGAAGTCGATGGAGATTCTGCACAGCGAAGGCTTCAACAACATTGTTCCCTGGATTGACCACCGCTCCGAATTCGTAAAGTTCTGCATCGCTTATGATCAGCGCAGCGATCTGGAAGACTTCAAACATTTTTTGAAGCAGAAAGAATTTGCGTTTATCGACCGTTTCGACGGATTCGCGGAGATTGTCCCTCAGGCTTGCAGCAAAGCAACGGCGATTGACGTCGTGCGGGAAAAATACAATGTTGATCTGCAGGACTGCTACGTCTTCGGCGACAGCACGAACGATCTGCCCATGCTCAAACATGTGCCGCACAGCGTTTTAATGGGTAACGGTACGCCTTCCCTGCAGCCTGTCGTTGAAAAGGTCACGGCCCCGATCGATCAGGATGGCATTGCGAAAGCACTGAAAGAATACGGCTTGATCGGCTGAATTGATATAAAAAAGCAGAAACCTTCCGGCTTGCAAGATGTCGGAAGGTTTTATTCTGAAAAACGCATGAAATTGAAGAAGGTTTCTGGAAAAATAAGTTTTCTGTAGGAGCTTTCGATTTGAACGCGTGATTTCAGCGCTGTTTTAATCCGCAAATCCTGTTTTATTCTGGGCGGTCACAACGACTGCATGCAGGGAAAAACAGGATAGACAAACGATTATAAAATGATTTTCGTCTATCAAATCAATAAAAAAACCGGCCGCAGTGCTTGCAAGTTTGGATAATCGCTGAAAAGCGGGGCCGGAAATTTATGATCAAAAGGATGTCTGAAAAAAGATCGGTGCCCATCCTGCCGCAGTGACTGTCTGATCAGGACGCTAGTGTTGCGCCGGAGGATCTTCCCGATGAACCGGGCGGTCCAGATCCTTTGCCGTTTTAGAATCCACAGGCGAGGTCCGCAGGTAAAAACTGTTTTTCCCCTGCCGTTTTGCCTGATACATTGCTATATCTGCGGCGTCATACAGCTGATCATAAGTCGTGCCGTCGATGGGCGCGTAGGCAATGCCGATGCTGACGGAAAAAGTTCCGGCTTTTTCCGCAGCGAGCCGTTTAAGAATATGCGAAGCTTTCTGAACCGCAATCATCGGATCGCGGGTTTGTCCCATGAAAACCATGAATTCATCCCCGCCCAGTCTTCCGATCACGTCGTTCTGGCGAAATTCGGATTTAAGCAGCTCTACGAGGTCAATCAGGATCTGATCGCCGATCCGGTGACCCCGCGTATCGTTAATCTCTTTAAAATTATCAATGTCCAGTAAGAACAAAAAGCCGGTTTCCTCTTCATTCAGATGTTCGGTGATCTGCGCTTTGGTTGCTTCCCGGTTCAAGGCGCCGGTCATCGCGTCAGTGGAAGATTTTTCGATCAATCGTTCCTCCTTGGATTTCTGATCCTGAATGTCGGCGATCTTTCCGATAATGGATAACGGCCGCCCGCCGCGCTCGCGCAGCGTTTGTCCCTGGCAGGAAACCCAGCGGTAATTCCCGGCACGGGTCTGGAAACGAACGTCGATGCGGTATAAGGTATCAACGGCGGCCTGGGACGCTGTTTTCAGCATGGTGATCAAAGTGGTCTGGTCATCCGGATGGATCAAAGGCATGGCCCCCGGATAATCCATGGGGTAAAGAATCAGATCAGCCGGCACGTTAAATCGTTCCGCAATGTTGGGCGTAAATGTCAGCCGCTGTGTTTTACAGGAATATTCAAATAAAATGGTATCCGAGAATTGTGCGAGCAGATCGTAGCGCGCCTGATTGTGCAAAATTTTCTTCCGCTGCCAGATAAAAATAGTGATGATCATTCCAGCGAGCAAAATCAGAAAGAGAATCAGCGAAGCAGTTAAAACCGCGGCGTTTTGGCTGATCAGCTTGGAATATCCCTTAAATTCGTAAGGATAAGCGATCGTCAGCAGCAGCCAGTCGTTATAGCCCAAAGCGGAAATCGTGAGATACAACGCGCGGTTTTTCGTGCCTTTGACCAGCAGCATATCGCTTTCGCCCCGGTTCAGCGCCGCTTCCACATGGGCGATCGCATCTTCAGAAACGCCGATGTTCTCCAGTTCCGACTGAAGCTGATAAGGAATTTCCGGCCATCCAAACGGCTCAAGAATAATTTCGCCGTCGCGGCGGATCAGAAAATTCTGGGCATATTCTTCATTTCTGGCATTGGGAACACTGACGAACAGATTGGCGTTAAGAATGCTGTGGAAGGCGCCGATCACCTGACCTTTCTGGATCACCGGGACAGAAACGCTGATCAGGGCGTCCGTCCCGTATTGTTTTTGGCGGAACAGATCCGAAACGTAAGGATGGCCGTCCAGCAAGTTTTGGATCCCCTGCGGATCAGTTCCCGGCACCGGCGTATTGACCATGGATTGCAGCGTCTGAGCGGAAACATATTGAATATCCCGAACCGTATTGAAGTTTTCAATGGCAGTCAGATAGGATTGCGTCCAGGGGCTGTTGGGATCGGTGTCGGACGTCTGGTAAATTGCCGCGATGGCTTCCAGACTGCGCTGGGTATCTTCAATGGCATTGATCGCTTCTAATTCCTGCTGCTGATGAGAAACGCTCAGGATTTCACTGATCAGTTTCTGAAAAACCTCTTCATTGCGCTTTTGATTGATCTGAAGCAGACCGGCAATCACCAAAAGCGACACGATCAGACTGCCGGCGATCAAAAACCAGCTTGTACGGAAAACCGTCTTTTTTTGAGAGAAATTCGTTTTGTGTTTCATGGATCTTCACCCGTTTTCTAAGGAGAAAAAGTCGTCTTCTGACCTTGTGCACGTGAAAAGCAAATATTACCGACGTTTTAATGAAACAAAGAAGAAGAAAAACGGAAAAAGAATTCCGGTTTATATTTCTTCCGGAAATCAGCGTTATTGATTTTCAGGTTTTGTTTTTCTGGTTTGTAATTGCGGAATTATCCCTGGGATAAACTGGTAAAATGATAAATTGAATTCAGGAATAAAGAGTATCTTTATTGTATAGCTTTCAATCGGGAGAATCAAGAACAGGGCTTAAAAAGGTGCGCCAGAAGCGCCGAGAAATTCAGTAAAAGAGATGCTGAGGAAGCGGCCGAAATTGCCTTGATCTGAGTGAAAATAAAAAAAACTTCTTTCATTTTATCAAAAAAGGAGAAATCAGAGGGGGAAGTCGGCGGAGTTTAGTTGACTTTTACAGAAAAACTATTGTATAATGTACCAGCAATTGCTCATTATTGTATAAAAAGAACTGGAGGTGGCTCTTTAATATGAAAAGAACTTATCAACCGAGCAAAAGAAAACACCAAAAAGTCCACGGTTTCAGAGCCCGCATGAAAACGGTCGGAGGACGTAAAGTTTTAGCCCGCCGTCGTGCTAAAGGCAGAAAGATCTTGTCGGCATAAAATAGTCACCCACAGGTGGCTTTTTTAATAAATCAAGATGAAGAAAAAATATCGGATCAAAAAAGCCGGCGAATTTCAAACGATTATTGAGCATCGGAAATTTGTCAGCTGCCCTTCTTTCGTACTGTATGTCAAAGCACGCAAAGAGGAGCACAGCCGGATCGGAATTTCTGTCGGCAAGAAATTGGGCAATGCCGTGGTCAGAAACAAAACCAAGCGTCAGGTGCGGATGATGTTTCAGGAAATTTATGATTTTGATGAAAATTTTGACGGAATTTTAATCGTCAGGAAAAAGTTTCTGGAACAAAGTTATGCAGACAACAAAAAAGACTTGGAAAGCCTTATTAAAAAAGTTAAAATAAAGAAGTACGCATGATTATTCAGTTAAGGAGAGTTCAATGAGAAATCGTAAAAAACAGTTGCTTCTGCTGCTGGTATTCGTCGCGCTGCTGTTCTTGGCAAGCGGATGCACATCGCCAGTAGATCCAGAAACAAAAGAAGTCATTCAAATCACATCAGATACGACGTTTAAGTATATGATGGCCAATGAAAACTGGTTCAACGCATTCTTCGTCTTCCCGTTATCGAAGTTAATTAACTTCCTGACGCCGTATGTCGGAGTCGCGCTGTCCGTTTCCATCGTCACCCTGCTGGTTCATCTGATCACGCTGATCTTCACGATCAAGTCGACGGTCATGACTCAGAAGATGCAGGTCATCCAGCCGGAAATGAACCGGATCACGAAAAAGTACGAAGGCAAGACCGACGAGCGTTCCCAGATGGCGCAGGCTCAGGAAATGCAGCGCTTATACAAGGAAAACGGCATCAATCCGTTCGGCGCAATTATTTCCTCTTTCATTCAGCTGCCGATCATCATGGCGGTTTACATGTCGGTTCAGCGTGCTGAATCCGTCGTTAACGGCACGATGTGGGGCTTAAGTCTGAAAGAAACGCCGCTGCATGGCATTATGTCGGGACAGTGGCTGTATCTGGTATTGTTTGTCATCATGGCGATCTGCCAGATCGGTTCGATGATGCTGCCGCAGTTCTTAGCGACGCAGAAAGCGAAGAAGGAAGCCGCCGCACATCATAAAAAGTATGAAAAGACCAAGCAGCCAGGCGGCAATATGATGATCTACATGATGGTCTTCATCCTTGTCATCTCCGTTAACTGGCCGGCAGCCATGACGATTTACTGGGCTGTTTCTTCGCTGGTTATGATCTTTAAGACCTTGTTCGTTCAGTTTATCTATATCGATAAGAAATAGAAAAGAAGGGACTTTATGAAGAAATACACAGGAAAAACATTAAATGACGTACTGAATTCCGCAGCGAAAGAAAAAGGCGTGTCCGTCGAGGAACTGACTTATTTCGTTACCGAAGAAAAACAAGGATTCCTGGGAATCGGAGCTTCAGTCACCGCTGAGGTTTATGCTTCCTGTGATGTCAAAGAGTTTCTCTTCAATTATATCGGCGAGTTTTTCACCGGTCTGAATCAGGATGTCGAAATTGAGATCTTTGAGGAAGACGGCGGTTATCGGATCATGCTGAACGCGGAAAACAACGCGGTGATCATCGGCAAGAACGGCCAGACGCTGCAGGCGTTGAATACCGTGGTGCGCGGAGCTGTCAATTCAGCGTTCCGCAAGCGTTTCTCAGTCATGATTGATATCAATCATTACAAAGAAGAACGGTATGAAAAGGTGAAGTCGATTGCCGGACGAATTGCGAAAACGGTGCAGCGCACGAAAGTGGATGCTTCACTGGATCCGATGCCGAATGATGAACGGAAAGTCATCCATCAGTATTTGTCGGACTGGCCATACATCAAGACGGAGAGCGAAGGCGAAGGCAGCCGGCGTCATCTGAAAATCATGTATGACCGCACAAAGACTGCGGGAAAGAAATAAATTGAAGAAAGAGCTGTAACGCAAAAGGAAAAAACCAAGCGTTACAGCTTTTTTTGTGTTCACGGGTTGAAGCGAGAGAACACATTGACATTTGTAAAGGAAATCGTTATGATTATATTGACAAATGTAGAGGTGATAATCATGGGCGGAGAGAAAAGGCTGCCGGACACGGAGCTGGAAGTGATGACGGCGATCTGGCAATGCGAGATTCCGGCAAAAACATCGGAAATTGCCAGACACATTGAACGGGACTGGACGATGTCGACGATTCAGGCGCTGTTGGCGCGTCTGGAAGAGAAAGGGTTTGTACACGTCGCCAAGCAGGGACGGTTGAAAACCTATGTTCTGTTGATCAGCGAAGAAGAATATCGCGATCAGGAAACAGTTCGATTCTTTGAGCGGTTTCACCGTAAGTCGGTGCGCAGTTTATTTATGACGCTGGTTAAAAATGAAAATCTATCAGAAGCAGATCTGGAGGAACTGGAAGAAATCATTCGGAAAGAAGAAAAAAAGCATGGTTGATTTGTTCGGACAGGTCATTGAAATTTCTCTTTCCATGTCTGTGCTCATTCTGCTTCTGTTTATTTTTTCCAAAGCTTTGCATAAACGCTACCGGGCTTCAGCGGCAGTGTTCGCCTGGCTGGCAATCGCTTTGCGGCTGATTCTGCCATGGAATATATCCTTGCCTTCCGCAGCGGTTACGATTCCCATTCCGCAGACCATGGTGCAGCCGCATCCCGTTGCTTCTGTTTTTACCGAAACTTTGCTTCCGGAGATGACCGAGGAGAACGCCGTCCCTCAGATTCCGCAGAATGCGCCTGCGGATAATCCTGAAAAAAACAATGAAGAAAGTCTTTCACCCGCGTCCGGGTTTTCCCTTTCTGCCGTGCAGATTCTGACGGGAATCTGGATCCTTGGCATGGGATTTTCCCTCCTTCGCTTAATTCTTGACTATCATCAGGTAAAAAAACTGTTGATGGCCCGCGGCCGGCGAATTTCCAGGCAAAGTCCGCAAGGCCGTCTGCTGCGCCAGCTGTGCCGGAAAATGCAAATCAGGAAAATACCGCCGCTGATGGTCAGCCGGTCAGCACCGACGCCGATGGCAATCGGTTTTTTCAATCCGTCAATCGTTTTGGCGCCGGAATTGTTGGACCATGAAAATCTGGATCTGATTCTGATGCATGAATTAATTCATTTAAAACAAAAGGATTTGTGGAAGAAAGTGCTGCTCAGCGCAGCGCAGACGATCCACTGGTTTAATCCGCTCGTCTGGCTGATGAACAATCAGGCGGAAAATGATATCGAGATGGCGTGCGATCAGCGCCTGTTAAAAGACCAGCCGAAAGAAGTCAGAGCAGTCTATGGCCGGATGATCGTCGATGTCATCCGTCAGACCCGTCTTCCGATGACGGCATTCTCCACCCGCTTTTCATCAGGAAAACCGCTGAAAAAAAGAATTCAGGCCCTATTTGATTCCTCAAGGAAAAAGAAAGGGACGCTGATCTTAACGTTGATCCTGTTATGTGCTGGCATGGGTTCCATGTTGATTGCCTGCGGCGTTCAGGCTCAGCCAGGCCAGCAGGAAGAACAGTTGCTGCGGATCAGCCGCAATGAAGACAACGCGGAACTGATGGTTCAAAGCGAAGATCCGGCTGTTCTGGAAACGATGCAGAAGGTGATTGAGCGCCAGCGAGCGCCTATCAGCGAACCTTATTATTATGATTTGAAAATCCATTTTAACGGGAAAGACTATTTGGCTTGGACCAATCCCCAATGGCTTTATCTCAAGGATCAACAGGGAAAGATCAGTTATACTGACGATCCTTACGCACTTTATGATTTCTATGCTTTGATCGGTTATGAACAGCCGGAAATCAAGACGGGAGAATTAACGATCAATCCAGTGGAGGGAGAAATCGCAAAAATCACAGTAGCTGATATAAATTCCAGACTCCAGCCTGAAAAGGAAGTCAACTGGCAATGGATTCAGCCGCATCAATATACTTATTTTGATGTGTTTTCTGATCTTCATGGAGAATATGTGGAATTGGGAAAGAATACGTGGACAAATCAAAATCCTGAATTCAAAAATGACTGGTTATTAACCTTCGTCATTCATCCTGGAGATCAATATACAAGCTATCCTTTCCCGGAAGTAATCCATATCTGTTTCCTGAAAGGAGACCTGGCGTTGATCAACGACTGGCTGGTTCAGCTGGATCATGATTACACAGAAGATATCCGTGAACTTTTGAGTAATCTTGGTGAAACAGGATCTCACTTTGAAAGCACAGAAGACGAAGCCAAACTGAAAAAAGAGAGGATCCGAAATAATTTTCCATGGGCTTCAATTATTGAACCTGTGAAAGCAGAATCGAACTATATTTACAATATACCGCAAATGAACCTGCGGATTACCATTGATCAGGAAGTGCCGGCCGATGTGTTTATGATTTATGATAAGCTGTCAAACGAAGTGGGCTTCCAGTATTATGAATGGCCGATCGAAGACTGGATGAGTTCAGATTATACACATGGTTCATATGATGGCTATTATGTTTTCGGTTTATTTGACGAACCCCCGGTTGACGGCGGTTACTTTGGCGACGGCGCTTTGATCGCAACGGAGGTCATGCGATTCAGTGATACGGAAATTCTTTGCATCACTTCGGATTTGGGTTTAAATCTGACGAGTGAAGGAACGGATTATCTGAAATCAGTTGGTTTCTGGCCATCCGACGAGAAATCCATGCCTTTATTGAATCATCTGACTTTTGAAAAAATTCGATAGCTAAATAAAGTTTATATGTTTTTGATCTGGTTTTTTTGATATTTGACAGAAGAAAGGAAGACATCGAATGAAAAAGTTTGCACTAATTTTGGCCTGTTTCGTATTGGCAAGCTGTGCGGCGCAGGAAATAAAAGAACCTGCCGAAAATTCGCCGGCGGCACTCCCTGCAGAAAGAACGCCGGAAGCCTCGGCAGAGACAGTGCCGACACCTTCTTCGGAAACGATTGTGTTGGCGGAAGGCGTAACTGCGAAGAAACAGGAAGGAAAGTTGATCGTCAGCGCATTTGATGGAGATGTCACGTTTGAAATGACCGACCCGCTGCCTTCCGAGCTGAAATCCAGCTTTCAGATGAGCGAGGATCAAACTACGTTACAAATTGAGCTGGAGTTCAGAGCAGAGGGATGCACAGGAAATGACGAAACCTGCAGGGGTCTCTTTGAATCGTATTCCATTGCCCGGGAGGCTGGAGAAAATCCGATGGGTACGATTAACGGCTATACCGTATCTCAAAACATCATTATGGATTCGCTGCTGACGGAGGAAAATTTAAAACGGTATCGGGAATTACAAGGCTATCCCGAGGGCGAATGGCGCGAAGGCATTGAACCAGTTAACTATTTTCACTGGTCTTTTGATAAAGAATCCTGAACAGACAAATTAAAAACGACAAAAAAGAATGGGCGACTGTTCTTTTTTTGAAACCTGAAATTCCAGGAAAAAAGGAAATGTTGCGAAATCTTGAAGAAAAACACAAGTAGAATTTGACAAAACAAAACTACAAATGTAGACTTATATTGGAACTACATTTGTAGACTCTCTGCTTATTCGATCATTTTAGAAACAGATCGAGGTTCAGGGATAGAAGGAGAGAATCGCTATGATCGCAGACGAATATGTTTTTGATGAACATCCCAAACCTCAGGAAATCGAAGATTTTCTGGAAGGCCATCCGCAGAACAATTTACTTCAACATGCCCGCTGGAGCCAGGTCAAGGAAAACTGGTCGATGAAACAAGTCGTCGTCCGCCGCGGCGGAACAATTCGGGCTTATGCGATGATTTTGATTCGTCCGCTGCCGCTGGGGCTGAGTTTGTTTTATATTCCCCGTGGTCCGATCGTCAATTATCAGGATGAACCGTTAATTCGTTTCTTCTTCGCAAAGCTGAAGAAGCTGGCGCGCCGCAGCAATGCGGTCACGATTCGCTTCGATCCGAATCTGATCGACCGGACATACCCCTATGTTCAACGCAATCAGGAACACGGAGAGCATCGTCAGGCTCCCGTTATCCGGCAGCTGACGGAAATGAAATGCCGCCATAAAGGATATACGCTGTACCTGCGTGAAGCCACGCAGCCGCGCTTTCAGGCGGTGATGCTGCGGGAACAAATGGATTGGGCAGCGCTAAGCGCCAAGACCCGGCGAAGTATCCGGCATGCTGAAAAATGCGGTGTGACGATCCATGAAGGCGAAAGCGAGCTGGAACATTTTGCGGAAGTGATGAAACAAACTGAACAGCGGAAAAAAATCCATCTGCGCAATGCGGCTTACTTTAAACGGTTGACAGCCCTGTATGGCGAACGTGCCGTACTGATCACTGCCCGGCTGGATTTGAAGCAACGGCTGGACAGAATCATAAATCAGTTGTCTGAGCTTCAAGGAAAACCGGAAGACTTAAACAAAGCAGAAAAAGAACAGATCATCAATCTGAACCGGGAACAGGAATTTCTGGAGAAAAAAATCAGCGAAGGTTCTTCCGTTGTGACGCTGTGCGGATTATTGGCTTTGATTCAGGATGATCAGATGGAAGTCCTGTACGCGGGCACCCACAGTGAATTTCTCTCCTATCGCGCGCCGTATTCCGCACACTGGCGATTGTTTGAAAAGGCGCGGAAGATGGGCATTCAGCGCTGCAATCTGGGCGGTGTGGAAGGGACGCTGGACGATGGACTCAGCGTCTTTAAAGGAAATTTTCCAATTCAGATTGAAGAGATGATCGGCGAATTTGATCTGCCGGTCATGCCGGTTCTTGCCTGGACGCTGGATCGGGGTATCGCCTTGATCAAAGCGGTGCGGCGATGGAGGGTGAAGACATGTTAAGACTGATCGAACATGAACAGTCCCAGCCCTTCGACGCCTTCGCGGCCAGCGGGAAAATTCCGCACTATACGAAAACCCATTTTTATGGCGAACTTTGTCGCCGAAAGGGGATTGAGGTTCAGCGGGTCTCCGCCCGCAATGAAAAGGATGAAATTGTGGCGACAGCCTTAATCCAATGGGAGAAATGCGGCAGGAAGGAGTATGGTTATCTCTGTTATGGATTCAATCTGGATTATACGAACTCAGAAACCTTGCAATTCTTTGCCAGCGCTTTAACGGAATTGGCCAAGCGGCGCGGTGCGGCGTATTTGCGGATGGAGCTGAATATTCCGCGGATCGAGCATGAAAAAGATGGCCGGATTAAACCGGAGGGATTTAACAATGAATTTGTGACGGCGCAGATGGAAGCCTGCGGTTATCATCATCTGGGGTATACCTATGGTTACAGCGGCAACCGGATGTCGCGGTTTACCTATTGTCTGAATCTTGATCAGCCGCTGGAAACGATCCGGAAACAGATAAAGCATTACACCGCCTATCAGAAGAAAAATATTCAGCGCGCGGTTTCAGTAAAATTAAGTGATGAGCGAGATCTGTCGATCTTAGTCGAAGCGGAACGGGAGCTGGCGCATAAGCTGCATTTTCTGCCCAAAAAAGAAAAGGATTTCCGGCAGCTGATGGAATGTTTCCCTGATCAGGCCCGTTTGTATGTTGTCAGCGCAAATGTCGATCAGGCTTTGAGTCATCTGAAACTTCTGCGCGAACAGCTTATTTGTCAGCAGGGAAAGTTGATCAATGCTCAACGCCTCGCTGAAAATCAGAAACAGATTGCGGCGCTGGATCAGGAGATTGCGGAACTGATGCGGGATTATCAGGGACTGGGTGAAATCAAACTGGGCGCTAAACTCATCATTCAACAAGGCGAGCATGTCTATAACGTCAATATGTATACAAAGAAAATTCTGCCGAACTTCCGCGCCGCTTTTGCGCTGCACAGCGCGGTGATCGAGGATTGCTGGAAAAGGGGAGCGAAGACCTATGATTTTGAAGGCGTATCCGGCGCGCTGAATCCGGAGGATCCGTACTACGGTATTCACGATTTCAAGAAAAGCTTCGGCGGAGAATTCATTGAGTTTCTCGGTGAGTTCGACTATATCCAAGATCCGCAGGCGTATCAGAGAATTTTAAAGCGGCAGCGCCGGCACAGAAGACTGCGGCGAGGTCTGGCCCGGGTACTTTACCGTTGAGATCGAAAGCATGAGTTGACTTCCAAGGACGAGAAGCGGGAGAAAGCGCAGTATCAAACAAACGACTTCCCGATAAAATAAAAAAATCATAAAGGAACATAAAAATCCACCTTCCTGGCAGGTCTGCGGGCAAAAAACAGAGAGATGGATTTTTTAGGAATTGTTTAAAAGGGGAAATAATCAACTTATCAGGATTTAAAACAAGTCCATCAGAAATTTCGTTTCAACAACGATTTTTGACAAAAAAAGTAGGCATTTTGCTTCATCCTAAATTGTAAGGATAAGCCTTTATATAAAGGCTTATTTGAAGGTTAAATTCATTATAAAACAGCTGTCACAAAAAGACTACATTATGTGACAGGAGGAAAAAAGAATGGATGAAGGCCGCAGAAAAGAACTGGAAAAATTATTTATTATGGATCTGGATGATGCGTGGCGAACGCGGTTGTCGCCCGAGGAAGCTCTGTTGATCGCTCTGTGGGATCGTCAGTTTGCGGAAGCTCAGCTTCGCCTGCAGCAGGGAGAAAATCGGAAAGCTTCCCAACGTGCAAGCACAAAAGAATGCGAATGAGATTTTTCACACGAAAAAACAAGGCGAAGACTTTGTTTTTTTTTGTGTTGACAGAAGTATTAGATAATGTTATTGTATTAGTGTACTAATACAGAGAGGAGAAAACCTATGGCAATCGATTTTGATTCCAACCTTCCGATTTATATCCAGGTCATGGATTATATCAAAAAAGAGATCGTATCCGGACGGTTAAAGCCTGGCGATCGGGTCGATTCCGTACGGGATCTGGCTCTGCATTTCGGCGTCAACCCCAATACCGTGCAGCGCTCGTTATCCGAGCTGGAGCGTGAAGGGCTACTGAAAAGCGAACGAACCGCAGGTCGTTTTATCTGTGAAAATGAGGAACTGATCAGTCTGGTTCGCGAGCAGATGGCGACTTCCTGCATCAGCCGCTATGTGAAAGAGATGGAGAATCTGGGATTTGAGGGGGAAGAAATTCTCACCCAGACCGCTTATTATGTAAAGGAGAGAGACAATGACAACGGAAAACATTAAACCTTTGATTCAGATCCGGGGCTTGACGAAATCTTACAGTCAGACAACGGCGTTAAAAAATGTAGATCTGGATCTGATTCCAGGTCAGATCATCGGGCTGCTGGGCCCCAATGGCAGCGGTAAGACGACCTTAATCAAGATTATGAACGGCCTGCTTCGGGATTACAGCGGCGAGATTCTGATCGACAGGCATAAGCCGGATGCTTATACCAAAAGCATGATTTCCTATCTGCCGGACGAGAGCTATTTCAGCGACTGGATGAAAGCCAGCGATGCGCTGAAGATGTTTGAGGATATGTACGCAGACTTTGACAGTACAAAAGCCCGCCTGTTGATGAAGCGTCTGGATTTGAATGCGAACATGCGGATTAAGTCAATGTCCAAGGGCATGAAGGAGAAATTTCAGCTGTGTCTGGTCATGAGCCGCAAAGCCCGGATCTATGTGCTGGACGAGCCGATCGGCGGAGTCGATCCGGCGGCACGCGAATTGATTCTCGATATTATCCTGAACAACTATGCCGAAGACGCAATCGTTCTGATCTCCACGCATTTGATCAGCGATATCGAAAAAATCTTCGACGATGTTATCTTCTTGAAATATGGAGAGCTGGCCATGCATGAGAATGCGGAGCAGCTCCGGGCGGAAACAGGAAAATCGGTAGACGAAGTTTTCCGGGAGGTCTTCAAATGTTAAAACTCTTAAAATATGAATTGATTCATGAATGGCGCAGCTATGGGATTATCTATCTGGTCTTCATCGCCGCCTGCGGTCTGTCGCCGATCTTATTTAAAGATCAGATTATGATGAATCAGGCGATGGTTCAAACGGACTCGACGATGAACATGCTGGGCATGATTTCCATTCTTGTGATTAGTATTCTGACAATGGCGATCATCATCAGCACAGCGATCAACATTGCGCTGAATTACCGGAATTCCATGTTTAAACGCCCGGGTTATCTGACCCTGACGCTGCCGGTCACAACGCATCAGCTGATTTTAAGCAAGGTAGTGGCGGATATTCTGTGGATTTTGATCGCCGGTTTCGTATTGATGTTCGGTTATATGCTCATGGTTCTGGTTGCCGGGATTCTGGTGGGGATGGACTTGCCAAGCTGGTCGGAATGGATGCGCTTATTCTCTCATCTGCATATAGATCTGTCAGATCTGGTAAGATCGATCTTGGCACTGGTTCTGATTTTCTCGGGCATGGCGGAAATGATTCTGTATGTTTATATGGTCATTACGCTGCCGCAGACAAAGTTTACGCCGCGGCATAAGACGGCGATCTCCGTGACGCTGTTCTTCGCAATTTCGATCGTGCTGGGGATGATTCGCGATAGCTTTTCCGGCCCGCTGACTCAGCTGCTGCACGGAATACCGACCAATGGAATCCTCGCGGTGGAGATTCTGATCGCCTTGCTGACCTGTGCTTTGTTCTACGGCGTCATCTACTTTATTCTTGAAAAGAAATTGGAAGTGGAATAAACAAAAGAAATTCTCATGGGCAGACCGTGGGAATTTTTTATTTAAAACCAAAAGCAGGCAGCGAAAAGTTCGGATTTACGGGATAACTTTTGAAATGTGATTGGCAACCAGCGACTTCTGCTTGCGGAAAGTTCCTGTAAAAGCCAAGGTTGAAATAGAGGGAAGGAAAAAAAATTTGAGGCTCAGAGAGAAAAAAACGCCACGAAGTTTTCCAATTTCTGTTTAAAGTTATAAAATGGTTCGAGGCTGGCCATACTAACGACCAGGAGGATCGATGAGATGAAAATGATCAATGGAATTGCCTTGCTTCTGGTCATCGTCGGCGCAGTCAACTGGGGTCTGGTCGGAGCTTTTGAATTCAACCTGGTTTCCTTCCTGTTTGGTCCAGGCACGCTGTTTTCACGGATTATCTACAGTCTGGTAGGGATCAGTGGTCTGATCGCGCTGACCTTCTTCGGAAGACTTGGCGACTGACAGAAACCGGCAATGCTTTTTTTCCTGAGCTAAATCAGGTATAATGTCACCGAAGAGGTGACTTTTTTTATGAGTCTTGTAATTACGATTGTCTGCTTCGCGATTTCAGCGGGCATGTTGATTTCCCTGCTGACGTTGCTGAAGCGTTCCAAGAAAATGAAAAAACTGATTGCCTGCGTCGATCAGATCGGCGATGAAGCCCAATTTTTTCCGGTAATTGATCAGTTTATCACGTCGATTCAGGATCCGGAGTTTGCGGCGAAAGGTGAAATCCTGAAATTGTGGGGATTGATCAAGTATTATCATGAGTTGTCTGAAATTGAAGCATGCCTGCAGCGGATTGATTTAAGTAAAATCATCATTGATCCGAAGCATCGCCGGCGCAATAAGATCGGCTTAAACGAAGATAGTTTTTATTATCTCTGTTTCGCGTGCAGCTTCAAAGCGTACAGCCAGAACAAGACCGAGCTGTTAAACCGCCTGCATGAAAAGGTGCTGGAAAAGGAAGATTATTTTCAGGATCAGCTGTTCTATCAGTTATACTCCGCCAGCTGGAACTGGTATACGAAGCAGGGCGACCGCGGGGAAGCCGTATTTCTGGATCTGGCGCAGGGCCTGATCAGAAAAATGAAATGTTCCCGGCAGATGCTGGATATTTACCGGAATATCGCCGCGGCTTTCCTGGCGGGAATCGCGCAGGATCGCGGCGATACGGAATTAGCGCAGCGGGTGGAAAAGCCGGTGTCCAGCTGGGCGGCAACGGAAATGGGCGGCAACATCCTGCGGGATCTGGGAATCCGCGAAGTGAGTCCGATGCAGAGCTGGTCGAAAACGGAAGCGGCAGAAGAAGAAAAGCCGGAAAAATAACAAACCGGATTTTGTATTAACCCGAATTTTTTTGAAATCAGGAGAATAAAACATAAAATGTCGCAAAAATGATGGATAAAACTGTTATCCTGCGTAAAGCTGTAAATAGCAGAAGGAAACTTCGTCTGCGAAAAGTTGAAAGTCCCTGGTCTGAAACGGGATTTAAAAATATTTGGCAATCTCAAAAGAGGTTGCCTTTTCATTTGAGAAAAAAGAAAAGACGAAAAATCAAGTCTGCGGATAGGACAACCGGGCAGAATTCTGATATAATGATCGCGCACGAAAAGACCGGGATGAATTGAAATCCGGTCATTTTGCGTCTTGTTGACACGGTGAGCACAAAATGGTGCACCCCTTCAACAAGAGGTTGAACTACGCTTCTATGAAAAGACAGGAGGAATGATTTATGAAGTTAATCGTCGGCTTAGGCAATCCCGGCCGAGAATACGAACATACCCGTCACAACGCCGGTTTCGATGTGCTGGACCGGCTGGCTGATCTGTTGAACACCGGCATCAGCCAGTCCAAGTTCAACGCGCTGATCACAACAGTGCGCACCGGACAGGAAACGATCCTTTTGATGAAACCCCAGACCTACATGAACAATTCCGGGGAAGCGGTGATCCAGGCCGTCCAGTTCTATAAAATCCCGGTCGATCAGATTTTGGTAATTCACGACGACCTCGATCTGCCTGTCGGCAAGATCCGTATCCGCACCTCCGGCAGCGCCGGGGGCCAGAAGGGGATGAAGAACATCATCGACCATCTGCATACTCAGGATATCGCCCGGATCCGCGTCGGAATCGACAAAAATCCTTTGATTCCAATCGTCGATTATGTGCTGGGCAAAGTCCCGGCCGATCAGCGCGAGGACTATCAGGCGGCGATCAACCATGCGGCGGAAGCGGCCAAAGCCAGTATGACGATGCCGATCAGCGACGTCATGAACCGCTTCAACCGCAGCCGATGAATTTCCTGTTAGGCCGGCTGGCAAACAATCCAGCCGTTTTGGCCTGCACGGAGCAACAAGCCTTCCTCTCCGCGTCTTCCCTCACGGAAGAAGCGCTGATTCTGGCCGCCAGCTACGCGCAACATCCGCGGCCGATGTTGATCGTCAAGAATAACTTATATACCGCACAGCGTCTGGCGGAGAAGCTCAAATCCCTGCTTTCTCCGCAGGTCTGCGCGCTTTTCAGCGTGGAAGAATCGCTGCGCGTGGAAGCCATCGCCGCTTCGCCGGAAGCCACGGCGGAAAAAGTCGAAACGCTGAACCGGCTGCTGAACGAGGATCAGCTGATCTGCGTCACCCACGCGTCGGCGTTGGTTCGCTATCTGCCCTCACCGGCCCAGTTTAAGCTCTGTACGATCGTCTTGAAGACCGGTATGGAAGTGTCGATGAACGAGCTGAAACGCACGCTGATCGCGGCCGGTTATCAACAGACCGCCCGCGTCGACCAGCCGCTGTGCTTCGCCAGCCGCGGCGGGATTATCGACATCTACTCCATCAACAGTGAAACCCCGGTGCGGATTGAATTTTTCGATACCGAGATCGAGAGTATCCGCACCTTTGATATCGCCACCCAGCGCACCGTCGAGGTCAAAGCCGAAACTGAAATTGTCCCGGCCTCCGACCTGCTTCTGGATGACGAGCAGATAAGCTTGATTCAGCAGCGCGTCCGCCGCCATCTCGAGTCGCTCAAAAGCCGCTATACCCATGGCGAATACGAACAGATCGAGGGTATCATTGACCTTGATATGGAAACGATGCGCGCTCATCTGCGGGAAAGCCGGCTGTATCCTTATCTGAGCTATCTTGATGACAACAGCTCGCTGATCGACTACTGTCCTAAAGCTCAGGTTTTCCTGTCCCATCCCGATCAGATTAAAACCCATCTTCATCAACTGAGCGAGGAAACGACAGCCTATATTCAGGAAATGACGCAGGAGCTGAAAATGCTGCCGCGCTTCACCGTCCAGCATGAATTAAACACCGTGCTCGCCGGACGCAAGGTTACGGAAATCGACAGCTTCGATTCGCTGCGCAGAGTTCCGCACGCGATGATCCGCGAGGTTGCGCTGCCCAACGAAACGCTGGAAATGAAGCTACAGATCGCCCTGAAGGAAGGCCGCGGACGTCAGCTGTATTTCTTCTTGCAGGAACATGAGCTGAAGGAAATCGTGCCGATCCTCAAAGGCAAGGAAATTCCGTTTCTGCTCAATGATCGTAAGCCGCATGACGAAGGTCTGGTCTTGATCAATCAGTCATTGGACGAAGGGTTTGAGGCGCTTAAGGAAAACATTGTCGTTTACACTTCGCACGAACTATTTAAGAAAAAGACCAAGCTGGGCCGCTACGCCTCCAAGTTCAAGGAAGCCGAAGCACTCAGCAGCTATCAGGATTTACAGCCGGGCGATTTTATCGTTCATTCCCAACACGGCGTCGGGCAATACCTTGGGATCGTGACCCGCGAGTTCAACGGTGTTCATAAGGATTTCCTGCGCGTCGTCTACAAGGGCAACGACGAGCTGTTAGTTCCGCTGGAACAATTCCGTCTGGTGCGTAAATTCGTCTCCCGTGAAGGGGTTGTGCCGAAACTGAATAAGCTGGGCAGCCATGATTGGGAAAAGACCAAGCAGCGCTTGAAAGACAATGTCAACGAGATTGCCGACCGCCTGGTCAAGCTGTATTCCCAACGCGAGGAAAATATCGGCTACGCCTACGGGCCGGATTCTCCGCTCCAACAGGAATTTGAAGACGATTTCGATTACGAGCTGACGCCCGATCAGGCACTGGCCGTGCAGGAGATCAAAAAAGACATGATGCAGTCCAAACCGATGGATCGTCTGTTGTGCGGCGACGTTGGCTTTGGCAAGACCGAGGTCGCGCTGCGGGCTGCGTTCAAGGCGATTACCGAGGGCAAGCAGGTCGCGTTTTTGTGCCCGACCACGATCCTTTCCCTGCAGCACACCGCCACGGCCATGAAGCGCTTTGAAAACTTCCCGATTCACGTCGAGGTCCTCAACCGGTTTGTCGTGGAGTCCAAACAAAAGGAAATTCTGCGCGAACTCAAGGAAGGAAAGGTCGATATGATCATCGGCACGCACCGGATTCTGTCCAAAGACGTGCAGTTTCACGATCTCGGGCTGTTGGTCATTGACGAAGAACAACGCTTCGGGGTTGAACATAAGGAAAAGATCAAGGAAATGAAGGAATCCATCGACGTGCTTTCGCTCTCCGCCACGCCGATTCCGCGCACCTTGCAGATGTCGCTGATCGGCATCCGCTCCTTGTCCCAGCTGGAAACACCGCCGAGCAACCGGATGCCTGTGCAGACCTATGTCATTGAGAAAAACCGGGCGTTGGTCAAGGAAGTCATCGAGCGCGAGCTGGCCCGGCAGGGACAGGTGTTCTACCTGTTCAACAACATCCAGGAAATCTACAATGTCGCCCGTCAGATCAAGCAGGACGTGCCGGAAGCGGAAATCGCCGTCGCTCATGGCAAGATGAGCCGCGATGAAATTGAGGAAGTCATGATGCAGTTCACGGATAACGAAGTGAACGTGCTGATCTGCACGACGATTATCGAAACGGGCATCGACATTCCCAACGCCAACACAATTCTGATCGAAAACGCCGATACCTTCGGTCTGGCACAGCTCTATCAGATCAAAGGCCGGGTCGGCCGCAGCGACCGCATCGCCTATGCCTATCTGATGGTGCGTCCGCGCAAGCAGGTGAACGAGATCGCTCAGAAGCGCTTGCAGGCGATCAAGGAATTCACGGAGCTGGGCAGCGGTTATAAGATCGCGATGCGGGATTTGACGATCCGCGGCGCCGGCGATTTGTTAGGCCCGAGTCAGTCCGGCTTCATCGACACCGTGGGGATTGATATGTATATTGAAATGCTGCAGGAAGCGATCGCCGAGAAGAAAGGCGAAGTCAAGCCGGAGGTCAAAGAACCTGTCCGCGCGCAGGTTCAGGTCGACGGCTACATTCCGAAGCAGTTCGCGCCGTTGGATTTTGAGAAAATCTCGCTCTATCAGCGGATTGACGCGACGGCGGATGAAGCGCAGCTCATGGCGCTGAAAGAAGAAACGCAGGATTATTTTGGGAAAATGCCGAAATCCGTCGGCCTGTTGTTTGAGAAGAAACGACTCGATATCCTGCTGAACGAACCGCGGATCGATTCTTTCCGCGACGTTAAAAACCAGATGGAAATCGTCTTCTCCAAAGCCTTTTCCGATCATATCGACGGCGTGAAATTATTTGAAACCTTCACGACGATCTCCAAGGATATCCAGCTCCGGTATGTGCAGGGCAAGATTATTGTCCGGCTGCCGAAAAAAGGAAATGAACTGGCGCTGGCCATCGAAGTGTTGGATCAAAGTAAGAAACTGGAAGTTTCATAGAATAATCCGGGGCCGGCTGTCCCATACTATTTGTACGTAAAGGAGAGTCGGCATGAAAGCAACAGGTATAGTTAGAAGACTGGATGACTTAGGGCGTTTGGTCATCCCGAAGGAAATCCGTAAAATATATAAGCTCAAGGAAGGGGATTCGATTGAATTCTTCGTCAACGAGGATTCTGAAATCGTATTGAAGAAATTCTCCGTCCTGAGCGATGAAACGGAGTCGATTACGCGGATGTGTCAGACGCTGCAGGAAGTCACGGAACATCCGGTCTTGTTTGTAGAGGACGATCAGATCTTATGCGTCGGTCAGGCGAAGCTGGATGAATGGCGCAGTCAGTCGTTGTCGGTGGAATTTCAGGAGTGCGTGAAGGCGTATCATGTCCGTCCGTTTGATCAGGTGCGCTTATTCGCCGCTAAGCCGGAAACCTTTAAGGGAACGATCTTCCCGGTGGCAGTGTACGGCGACTGGCTGGGAGCGTTTGTCGTGCTGGAAGAGGAGACGCCGCTGCAGCCGCAGCATCTGGATATCGCGCAGGCGTTCAGCCGGCTGCTGATCCGCAATCACGAACATTAACTCGTGTAACGGCATTGAATGAGAAACGGGCGGCGGATGACCAGACAATATCGAACATAGAATCTTTATTTTTGGCAAACTGCGGTACAGAATCACAAGATCGTCCAATTTAAGCAAAAAATGAAAAAACAGGCGTCTGCCGCTGTCTTCGGGTTTGCGAAGTGCGGAAGATGTCTGTTTTATGTTGGAAAATGGAATAAAAAACCTTTAATTTATACAAAAATATAGCGAATGTCCATGAAACGATGGCGGATGTAGTCAGATCTGGAATTTTGGCTTTAGAAGGATTCCTTTTACAGAGCCTCAGCCGATAAAAAACGTTTTGCCGTCAAAGGTTTCCCGGCGCAGCTTGTCATCCAGCGCGGGCACCGCTTCCCAATCGGAATCCGAACAGCCATATTTTATCGTGTGCAGCACCGTGCCTTCAAAAAGATAGACATTATGCGGAAGTCCCGGCGGAAGCATAAAGCACTCGTCAGGATCCAGGCGGCGGAAGGTCAGCTGTTCCGACTGCCACAAGGCGATCACAATCCACCCTTGTTCTACAATGTAAAACTCCCGCTTCCGATGATGGATGTGGCTGGACTGCCATCCACTCTGGTTTGTGCCCAGCGCCAGAATATAACTGCTTCCCGTATCCCGGGTCAGGCGAAACCGCAGCTCGCCGTTATTCATTTGATGATGCACAGGCTGGACGCCGAATTCCAGCGCCTGATCGTTCGTCAATTTTCGCATGGTGATTCCTCATTTCTTTCTGATCAGTATAAACCGGGAATAGATTTATGAACAGAGCCAAACGGATATTTGATTTTGTGAAACTGAATCTTTTAAAATTCTGCAGAAAAAGGAAAACTCCGATTCAGAGGACAGGGGATTGATAAGAATAAGTCCTGTTAAAATGTTAAAATGTCTTGACATTGCAAAAACAGAGATTATAATGAAAATGTAAAAAGAGTTTAACATTAAAGAGCTCTCAGATAAGGAGGCATCAATGATGAAAAAGAGAGATGAAATGGATCGGAACATTCAGCTTCGCTCGGAAGCCTGGGGCTACAAAGCCGTCTTGCTTGCTTTGTGTGCAGCAACCTTATGGAATTGCGGACAGACCTGGCTGAACCATAGCCAATATCATCCATGGCCCTCGCTGGTCTTGGGCATGGCCGTCTGTGTCCAGGGATTTTCACAGCTTGCCTTAAAACGGCAGATGATCGCGGGCGACGATGAATATCATGAGCCGAATAAGCTGTTATGGACAGCTGCGGCAGCGTTTGTCATCCTTGTCCTGGCGATCGCTCTGGGCGTGGGTCTGATGTAGGGATAACCTGAATGCGAAACCGGGTCAAAGAACTGCGCAAGCAGGCGGGACTGCGTCAGGAAGATCTGGCGAAGGAATTAGGCGTCAGCCGCCAGACGATCATCGCGATTGAAAACGATAAATACAATCCGACGCTGGAGCTGGCAATGAAACTGGCGCGGCGGCTGGGCTTGCACGTCGACGAAATATTCTGGCTGGAAGAAGACAGTCCCGGAAGAACAGAAACGCCGCGAGCTTAAAAAGAGAATCAAACTATGGTATGATAAGAAGCAGAGGTGATGGAATGCGATTGGATAAATATTTAAAGGTGGCCCGGATCTTAAAACGCCGCACGGTTTCAAAGGACCTGGCGGATCATCAGCGCGTGCTGATCAACGGGAAAGTGGCCAAACCGGCCAGCGAAGTCCAGGCTGGCGACCTGATCACCGTGATTTTCGGCCAGCGTCAGCTGACGGTGCGCGTGACGGAAATCACTCAGTACACCCGCAAGGAAGACGCGGCTTCCATGTATGAGGTCGTGGAGGAAAAACGCGTCGAGCTGGAATAAACGAAACCTTCTGTTCATAGGTTGATAGGGAACAGGAGGTTTTCTTTATGAGTGAAAGTCTGTTATCCAATCCCTTGAAATTCGAAACGAATCCCTATCATAACGTGGTGATGAAAGACCGCAAAAGTTTGGATCTGACGGGAGTGAAGCAGATCGACAGCTTCGACAGCAATGAGTTTCTTCTGGAAACCAGCCAGGGCTGGATGCTGGTGCAGGGGAAGGATCTGACATTGGGCAAGCTGGATACGGAACGCGGCGAGGTCAGCATCCGCGGCCTGATCGACCGCCTGGAATATATCGTAAACAAAAAAGGACCGGGCAAGGAATCCTTTTTAGGTAAGTTGCTGAAATGATTCTGCTTCCCCAGCAGTTTCAGGCGCTGGTCTATCATTTTTTCAGCGGCTGGGTATTCGCCTTGACCTGGAGCGGCATGAACCGGCTGACGTGGCACTATCGACGCCATTTTGTGCGCTGGGTGATCGAAACGCTTTACTTTTTTCTCTTCGTCACGCTGATGTACGCCGGCCTGCTGCCGATTACCGGCGGGCAGACGCAGACGTATCTGATCGCCGTCTTCGTGCTGGGCGCCGCAGTTTACCTTAAATTCTACGCGATGACCTTTTCTCCCTTATTTGAAGGGCTTGTGCGCGGTATCGTCAGGCAGCTGACCGGATTGAAGAAACAAAAAGCGAAAAGTCAGGCGGCTTTTAAACATCGCCAGGAAATCCGGCATAAGAAAAGGGACGAAAAGCGGCAGAACAAAAAGTTGAAGCATCAGAAAAAACATCACGAAAAGCAGCTGAAGCGGCAGAAGAAAGCGGAAAAACGGCAGATCAAACGAAGCCGGAAACATCCCGGCCGTGTGCCGCCGAAGGAAGAATCCGGCTGAAGTGCGGGTTCTTTTCGTATTTTTCCATTTCAAGCGGTTGTAGCCGCAGTCAGTTCACCGGAGTTTCACTTGCGTTTAAATGAATTTTCAGTATAATAAAGATGCACCTAAATTTTTATCATTTTCGCAAGAAAACAGGCGAAGGAGGAATTGAACTTGACAGCTGAAAATAAAAATGAGCCGAAAACCGCCAAACCCAAGGGACGGAAAAAACGGAGCATGCTTGCAAAGTTCATCAGCCTGGTCGTAATCTGTTTTTCCCTGTTTATGCTTTACGGCGTAGTCAAGGAAATCTTAACGACAATGGAATTGAAGCAGCAGATCTCCCGGGTCGAGGAAGAACTGAAAACCCTCCAGGAAGAAAATAAATATCTGACACTGCAGCGGGATAAACTTGAAGATCCTGCTTACGTACAAAGCTATGCGCGGGGAAGCTTTATGCTTTCCAAGGAAGGCGAACAGATTTTCTATCTGCCGTCGAACGATAAGAAATAGCCAGGAAATACGCAATCACAGCCGGGTCTTGAAGACCCGGTTTTTTTGTTTTCCACCGCCTGGATCCCGTTGCGCCTGAAAGAATGATGTAGGATTACCTGAAAAACAAAGGAAAAATAAGCGATTTCCAGAGGTTAAATCCTTATAAATCAACTATTTTTCATACAACGACACGTTACGCGGGATTTCGACAAACCCCAACCCCTATAATGACGCTGTCAAGGTAAAGAAAGTGAGTGAATAAGGATGAAGGGTCCGGGAATCAACGATTATTTAAGAATACTTCAACAGAAGAAGCAGGAGGCGCATGATCGAGGGGAGAAATGGATAGAAATTAGTTCCAAAGAGCTGCATCAGGAGGTGTCGCCGGAACATGCGACAATGCCGACCTGTTGTCAGGCAATTTACAAACTGTTGTATCAGGGTGATGAAATTCTGCAGCGGCCGAAGGGACAGACCGGTTTTGGTTCGCATTTGCGCGTGCGGTATTACGTCGATAATCTGAATGACCGGGAAGCGATGTTCCCGCCGAAGAAACGCGGCCGGCCAGCCAAGAGCGAGGAACAGAAACGCCGCGACCGAATGCTGAAAAGCAGCCGGAATACGGAAGATCTGCGGCGGATTTTAGCGGCCTGGCTGAATGAACGCGGCTGGCAGACCACAGAGTTTCCCAACAAGATTCAGGCGGAAAAAGACGGAATTACCTGGATTATCGAAGTGCAGGGAACGCATCGCGGCCGCCGGCAGCCTCTGCCGGTGAAGATCAACGCGATTCTGAAAGACATCAGTGAGGATACGGCCAGCTCCGTTCGATACAGCGTCGCTTTTAACGATTCTTCAGTGTACCGCAAGCAATGGAGCGAGATTCCGAAGGTGGTCAAAAACAAGCTGAATGTCAGCGTCATTCTGGCGGATAAAAGCGGGAATATTCAGGAAGTCAAATAATCGTCAGTTCAGGACTGAGCGAACCTCCTTTATAACAAAACGAAGAAAGATCCGGGATCAGAAAACGGATCTTTTTCTATGGAATCGAGAAAATTCGTGCATATTTCCAGGAAATGGATGAAAAAGTAGACTTTATGCACCAGTCCTGATTATGTCAAAAATGAGAGGTTTTTCCATTAATTCTAATTATATTTCAATCGTCAGGTAAAGTCTACTTTTTGAGACAGACAGGGAAAGACAGGTGAATGGCATGGAAGTTTTCGGGATCAACAGCGCGATTGAGCATATTCTGATCTTTTTAAAAAATGAAGTGAACGCCGCGGAGCTGACGGATTTACGAAAACCGGCTTATCAGGAATCGCTGCTTGCGGTGCTGATCGAATGTCCGCTCGGTTTATATCGCCTGGAAACCTGGCAGGAAGTCTTCCGCTGGCTGAACTGGACGTTGGTCTTTTCGGATTATGATGAATTGAAAGCGGCTTTGGAAAGCGCGCAGAGGAAAATGGAAAACTAAGAACTGCGGGCGCGGTTCTTTCTTTTACTTCCTGCGGGAAACCGAAGCGGCAAGCATAAACTGAAACTGGCTGTCCAAACGCCAAAGCAATCCAACCGCCAGCGGTCAAACTGATCGGCGTTGTTGGATTGATAAGAAAAGGAGGCTCGCCATGATCATTCAAAACCTGCGTTCAGGCCGGGAAAACGAAATTCTGAGGCTGTATGAAGCTGTCGGCTGGACGGCCTATTTAAGTCAGCCGGAACGGATAAAACCCGCTTTCGATCACTCGCTCTGCGTGCTTGAACTCTGCGATGAACAAGACCGGCTGATGGGGTTTGTGCGGGCGGTGGGCGATGGTGAAACAATCCTCTATATTCAGGATCTGATCGTCGACCCGTCGATTCAGAATCAGGGATGGGGAACCCTGCTTTTAAAAACCATGTCGGACAGATATCCGCAAGTCCGTCAGAAAATCCTGTTGAGCGACGACGTTGCAGAAACGCTGAGCTTTTATCGTCGGCTGGGCTGGCAGCCGGTAATGGAGCTGCATTGTCAGGCATTGATCAAAATCATTCGTTAGCAGAACGTCGTAAATTCGAAGATTAATAACTCAATAATCCGTTATTAATTTCCTTTCGTTATGAAAGAAAGCTGGAAAACAACAGGTTTTAGTAAATTGTGTATAATTTGTGAAAAATTTCTTGATTCTCCGGCTTAAATTGATTACTATAAAAACGCAAAAGCATTTGCAAAGGAGAGAATGAAATGAAAAAATTAGTTGCTCTTACTCTTGCCAGCTTGATGCTTCTGGCGGGCTGCTCCAGCACGCCGAAGAACGACGGCAATGAGGCAACACCGACTCCGGAAGCGGCAGCGACAGAAGCTGACGTTATCGTCGTAGGCGCCGGCGGAGCGGGCATGACAGCGGCGATTGAAGCTGTAAACGCAGGCAAGTCGGTTATCGTGATCGAAAAGGCAGCGATGACTGGCGGCAACACCACGCGTTCTACCGGCGGCATGAACGCGGCGAATACACCGGAACAGGATAAGAATGATTTCGCGGAAGACGCGGGCGTCGAAAAGATGCTGGCGAGCGCGAAGGAAAACTATCCGGATTTAGCGGAGCTGACAGCCACGGTTGAAAAGCAGTATGAAGAATACAAAGCCAATCCAACAGGTTACTTTGATACTGAAGAGCTGTTTATGCTGGATACGCTGGTCGGCGGCAAGAACCTGAACGATCACGCTTTAGTTGAAGTTCTGGCGAATGAAGCGAAGAACGGTATTGAATGGTTAAAGACAATCGACGCAAATCTGTCGCAGGTCGGCAGCTTCGGCGGCGCGAGCGTTAAGCGGATTCATAAGCCGGTCAACGATGAAGGCAAGACAGTTGCAGTGGGTTCCTACCTGGTTCCGAAGCTGACAAAAGCAGCGGAAGACAAAGGCGTTCAGTTTGTTATGGAAACGGCGGCAACCGAATTAGTCGTTACTGACGGCAAGGTTACCGGCGTCAAGGCGGGCGATACGACGTATACCGGCAAAGCAGTTATTCTGGCGACCGGCGGCTTTGCGGCGAATACGGAAATGGTTCTGAAATACAAGCCAGATTATAAAGGCTTTGTCTGCACGAATGCTCCGGGCATGACGGGCGACGGCATCGTGATGGCAACGGCCATCGGCGCAGATACTGTGGATATGGAACAGATCCAGATCCATCCGACCGTTTCTCAGGAAACCAGCGCGTTGATCACAGAAGGTCTGCGCGGCGACGGTGCGATTCTGGTTAACAGCGAAGGCAAGCGATTCTTTGACGAAGTCGGCACGCGTGATGCGGTATCGGCAGCGGAAGTTGCGCAGCCGGGCGGATTTGCATGGCTGATCGTCGACAACAAGATGGTCGAAGCTTCCAGCGTTATCGCGGGATATATCAAGCAGGGCCTGACGGTGGAAGGCGCCGACGTTGAAGCGTTAGCGGCGGCAATGGGCGTTGACGGCGCGGCGTTAGTTGAAACAATGGACAAGTGGAATGCCTGCGTCGAAGCCGGCAAGGATGAAGAATTCGGCCGGACCAGCTTCGCGAACAAGCTGGACGAAGGTCCTTATTATGCGATCAAAGTGGCTCCGGGCGTTCACCACACGATGGGCGGTCTGAAGATCAACACAAACACGGAAGTTCTGGATGCTTCCGGCAACCCGATTCCGGGTCTGTTCGCAGCGGGCGAAGTCACCGGCGGCGTGCATGGCGCTAACCGTTTAGGCGGCAACGCGGTGGCGGATATCATCGTCTTCGGACGGATCGCCGGCCAGCAGGCGGCGGCTTACGCAAACTAAGCAAGATTAACAATATCGAAGAAAGAGCGGATGTTCAGGCATGAATATCCGTTTTTTTTTATCTGATTTCAGTTTAAAGATTTCAAAATATGGAGAAATTTATCGAGTCAATTCAGAATTAGTTGTGTAAAATGTTGAGTATAAACAACGATTTGATCATTTAGCGAATTTCGGTTTATCTCAATTACACACCGAGTGTGCAATTAATTATTTTACTTTATTTCGTCAAAAAATAATAATGAAGGCGGAAGGAGAACATCTATGGACTTGCTTGAATTGATCGAAAACGGCGGTCTGTGCGTTTCACAGGCTAAAGATTACAAACAACTATACAACGAAATCAACGAGCAGCTGCAATCAATGAATTATGTTGAAAGTAACTTTTTAACCGCTCTCTGCCAGCGGGAAGAAGCATATCCGACGGGAATTGAAGGGGGAAATATAAACATTGCCCTTCCGCATGTCGACGCCTGTTATGTAAAACAAAACGCCTTATTTATTTACCGGCTGACTGATGAAATCCCATTTATCAGAATGGATGATCATCGACGAACCGTAAATGTCAGACTGGTGTTCTTGCTTTTGATCCATGACCTGGAGTTTCATGTTAAAGCAATTTCAGAACTGACTCGAATTTGGACAAACGATGATATCATGAAAGGCCTGTTGTCTGTCCAGACGAAACAGGAGTCAATTCATTTGCTGAAAACAAAACTATATGCAGTGTGCGGTCATCGCGCTGGAAAGGAGGAAGGATGAAAAGAATTATTGTCGCCTGCGGATCAGGCATTGCGACCTCGACAATTATCAGTTCACATCTCAGCGAGCTTCTTGATGCCCATCACGTGCGATATGAGCTGATTCAGTGCAGTCTTCAGGAAATTGAAAGCTATGTCAGCGACGCAGATCTGATCGTCACGTCGATGGATCTGCAGAAAAAGTATCCCATTCCCAAAGTCACCGCCATTTCTTTCCTTACGTCAGTAGGGGCGGAAAATACCGAAGAAGAAATACTCAATATACTTAAATAGGAGGGATTATGGATTATATTATTTCAATTTTTCAGGGGATCAGTGATTTAGGGAGTACCCTGATGCTTCCGGTGATGTTCACGATCATCGGTTTAGTGATCGGCTGTAAGTTTTCCAAAGCACTCAAAGCCGGGATTACCGTTTCCATCGGTCTGATCGGTATTAATTTGGTTATGAATCTGGTTTACAACAATATGGAGCCGGTGGCGGATATCCTTGTATCCAGTTTTGGATTAAATCTTAAATATCTGGATGTTGGCTGGGCTGCGGTTTCCGCCGTTGCCTTCTCAACTTTAGTCGGCGCGTTTATTATTCCGTTTATACTGGCATTGAATATTATTTTGATTTCATTAAAAGCGACACGAACAATTAATATTGATATCTGGAATTATTGGCATTATGCACTGACTGGTTCGTTTATACATATGGCAACAGGGAATTTATTCTTAGCCTTTCTCGGTGCGGCCGCGCATTTTGTCGCCTCGCTGGTTGTTGCTGACAGAACCGCAAAACAAGTGCAGGAAGTTATGGGAATCCCAGGAATTTCCATTCCACAGGGATATGCAGCGGCAACGGTTCCGCATTCAGTTCTTGTTGGAAAGGTGTTCGATCTTTTCAGTAAAAACAAAGAGGTGACTGCCGCTGATGCGGAGAAAGTAAACCGTTTTAAAGAAAACGAATGGGTAAAAACCATCACCGATCCGATTTACATCGGATTAATAATCGGTTCTGCAATTGCGCTGATCGTCGGATATGACTTGAAAGCTGCGCTGACCGTCGGCGTTTCGATGTCGGCCTTGATGTATCTGCTGCCACGGATGGCAAAAGTACTGATGGAAGGGTTACTGCCAATTTCCAATGCTGCAAAGGCCTTCATGACGAAACGTTTTAAAGGTCAGGAATTCTATATTGGAATGGACTCGGCAGTTTTATTAGGACATCCAACGACGATTACCGTCGGGTTGGTATTAATGCCAATCGCTCTTTTACTGGCGATTATTCTGCCGGGCAACGCCATTATTCCGCTGGCGGGAATCAGCTCTATGCAATGGGATGTAGCAATGGCAACTGTCATCCATAAAGGAAAATTCTGGAGAACTTTAGTATCCGGAATTATCGGCACAGCAATGGTGTTGCTGATTAGTTCTTATTTTGCTCCATACATCACGCAGTTCGCTTTGTCTGGGGCAATTTCAATACCGGAAGGAGCAACGGGCATTTCAGCGATGACTGTCAATCTTTTTACATTTATTCCACATATCTTGGCTAATCTTCATATAATCGGTGCAGTTGTCCTGGTCGTTGTCATTCTAAGTTTAATTTTCTGGAATCGGGAATGGCTGAAGAAGCAAACGAATTTGACAACTACAGAGTTTATTGATGCAGATGCTTCTTCTTATACGGAGAAATAGATATGCTGGTCAATTCTAAAACATTGCTGCAGGAAGCGAGAAGGGGTGGGTATGCCATTCCTTCTCCGGACTTCTTTAATCAGACTTCACTCAAAGCTTATATTCAAACAGCAGAGCTTCTGAACCAACCGATTATTGTTGCTTATAGCGAAGCTTTCCGCGATATCCTGACGATTGAAGAAGCGGCTTGGATGGGACGTTATTATGCTGAAAAAACCAAAGTTCAGACAGTACTGCATCTTGATCATGGATTTTCTACTGATTTTGTCAAAGATTGTATTGATGCCGGCTTTACGTCGGTGATGATTGACGCCTCGGCCAAAACGTTTGAAGACAATGTCAGAATGACAAAGGAAATTATCGCATATGCTCATGCGCGAAATGTGACCGTGGAAGCTGAGATTGGCCATGTTGGCAGCGGTGCGAATTATGAAAGTCATGAGCATACTGATTCAATTTATACGGAAGTTGAATCCGCGGTTAACTTCGCCGAACAGACCGGTGTAGATTCTCTGGCCGTATCAATCGGCACCGCGCACGGCTGTTATCGAGGAACCCCAAAATTGAATTTTGAACGGTTGCGTGAATTGAACGCCGCAGTCAAGATCCCTCTGGTGCTGCATGGAGGTTCCGGCACCGGCGATGTCAATCTGAAATTTTGTTCAGAGTTGGGCATTGCTAAAATTAATTTGTTTACGGATTTGGTACGAGGCGGCGTTGAGGCGATGAAGCGGGCTTCAACTGAAGATTTAATTGAATTGACTTCCGCTTCAGCGAAAGGCATGAAGGAAACACTGCGGCATTATTACAGTGTATTCGGCAGAAAGGAAGGTTAAGGTGAAGAAACTGAATAAACTCATCTTTGGTCTCAATTGTAAGAATTATAAATTTGGCGATGAATTACTGGAAATAGCGCATTTCACCGACCAGCTCGCTAAAGAAAACCCCGAATTGATCTTCACTTTTTCAGCGCCATATGTTGATCTTGCACGGGTATGCAGAGAAACAAATTCTATGCTGATCTACGCGCAGGGAATGGACGGAATTACACCGGGCCGCGGGAATGGATTAGTACTTCCTGATGCGTTAAAAGCGATCGGCGTTCATGGTGTAACGTTAAATCATGCTGAAAGACCGATGACCGTTGGACAGCTGGTTAAAGCCGTCTATCGGGCGAAGGAACTCGGGCTGCTTGTTGATATTTGCTGCGACAGCGCCGAGGAAGCATAAATGCTGGCGACGTTAAAACCAAATTGCTTGGTTTGCGAGCCAACGTCTTTGATCGGAACAGGTCGAACGGCAAGCCCGGAATATATGCAGGAAGTCGTTCGGACAATTCAGGCAATCAGCGAAGAGATTATCATCTGCATCGGCGCAGGAACTAAGAATGGTGAGGATGTCTACAATGCGATAAAAAACGGCGCGCAATGTGCGGGTGGCAGTTCCGGAATCTTTGCGGCGGAGAATCCACAGGCTGTAATTCTGGATATGCTTGACGGTTTTAAACGGGCATTGGCCGATTTCCCGAGATGGCGCGCATGACGACTGTATTTAAAGAGCTTCATTTTCAGACGGAAGGAAAGAAGATTACTTATTTTAATATCAAAGATGCCGTTGTTCAATTTGTTTGTGGCAGCGGAATTACAGAGGGAATCTTGGCCGTACAGTCGCCTCATACTACCTGTTCTGTCATCTTTGAGGAAATGGTCCATGATTTTGATGAAAATGGGGATGAATATCTGCAGGCGGATCTCAATGTGGGTCTTAATAAAATATTCCCGTGTCAAACGGCACTGAATCTGGAATATCGTTATCCGGGACCAAAACATATGGCCTTTGCACAGGCGGATGGCGATGATACCTATGTCCGGCATCCGGAACTCCTGTTAAACGGCCCGGCGCATTTAAAAGGGTCGATGCTGGGCGCAAGTGAAGTGTTCGTTATTCATAATGGCGAAATATTAACCGGTCCCTGGGGTTCAATTTACTTTGTCGACTGGGATTTTAACCGACCTCGCGACCGAAAATGCTATTTAATGATTGTAGGTGAATAGAATGATGTTGAGAAAACAAGAAAGAGAATTGCTGGAATACCTTCTGAACCGGAAAACATGGGTTACTTCGGATGAGCTTTCGAGTTTTCTCAACATTTCTATCAGAACATTAAGAAGCCGTATAAAAGAATTTAATCAAGTTGCGAAATTGATTGATTCATCGAATTACGGGTATCGGATTAATGATGAAGAAACTGCCCGCAGATTCATCGAGAATAAATCAGAGAGTTTGGAATTCAGCGTTGAAAGTCGGCGCAACACAATTATTAAAAGATTGATTCTTTGCGGTGGCGGTGTTGATATCTACGCATTAGCGGAAGAACTGTGTATCAGCGATTCAACGATGCAGGCGGACCTGATCGCAATTAAGAAAAAATTGTTGTCGTATCAGATTGAACTGCAGATTAGCGGCGATCAGATTCGGGCTGTCAGCAATGAAATCCATTACCGCAAACTGATGTCGAGCATTCTTTATGAAGAAGCGAACGAAGGCTTTATGAGCTACGACGTTCTCAGAGAAATGTTTCCTGCCTATGACGTGCTCGGATTGCGAAAAATATTGGTTGAAGAATTAGCAAAAAACGGTCTTTCCGCTAATGATTACGGTCTTATCAGCATGATTCTGCATTTCTGTATCCTATTTGAACGTCTTCACATTCAGTCTGCGAGCCGTCATGGTCAACATTGTCAGGATACCTGCAAATATAAGGCAACCCTGGATATTTTAGACCGGTTGGAAAAAGAAGAAAGAATCTTTGTCGAGAAAAATGAGAGAGAATCCTTCAGCGCAATCGTTTCGTTATACTCGCGGCCGATGAACGATTATCGTTTTAAAACATCCGCGCAGCAGGCTTTAGATCAGGATATCTATAATTTTGTGGTTGACCTAACCGCTCTCTTGTATAAAAAATATTTTGTAAACGTTCAGGATGATGTCTTTATTTCCGGATTGACATTACATCTGGAGCAATTGCTGGCAAATGATAAACGACGTTTGAAAAATCCTTTGGTAGAGACAATCCGCAACGGTTCTCCGGTAATCTATGAATTGGCAGTCATTACCGCTCAGATTATCAATGAAAAATGGCCGCAGTTGGATCTAAATGAACACGAAATTTCCTATTTGGTGATTCATATCGGTTTGGCTTTTGAGAAAAAAGAAAGGGAAAAAATTAATGTAGCGTTGATCATTCTGGATTATAACCATTCCAGTGAAGTGATTGCGAATAAAATTAAGAATCTGTTTTTTCTGAACATCAAGAATATTGAGGTTTATTCCAATGAAACGGAAGTTTGTGAAGAACGTGTGGATCTTGTAATTTCGACATTGAAAACGAAACGTCGGTTTTCTAATTATGTCCAGATTTCCATGTTTGTTAACGTTGATGATGAAACACGAATTCAAAAAGCAGTCGTGGAAACCATTGCTGAAAAGGAAAACGGTGTTGCAATCTCGTTGTTTAACTTATTTAAAGAAAATCATTTCGTATATTTTGAAGAACGCATCACGGATTGCTACAACCTTATTGCTCAATTATGTCAGCCTATCGTAGCGGATGGCTTAGAACAGAGTGATTTCAAGGAACGGGTTATCGAGCGGGAAAGCCGATCTCCGACTTCTTACCTGAATATCGCAGTGCCGCATACCTTTGATTCCAATTCTCTGCAGACGGCAATTTCTGTCGGTTTACTGAAACATCCCATTGCATGGGGGACTAATAAAGTGAATATTGTCTTTTTACTGAGTATTTCTAGAAAAGATCAAAAAGCGTTTATCCGAATATTAGAAAAGTTAATCCGAATATTTACATCAGAGGCCTGGATGAAAGAGGTAAAGCGGATTGATAGTTATCAGAAATTGATCGAATTTATCAAAAGGAATAAAGATTGATCATCCCGGAGCCTTCTTAAGGTTAAAAGAATGATGTTCAACGACGTATAATTGATTGATAAACTGTAAAAAGCGTTTTGAAGCATACTGAAAAACTATTGACAATTTATGTGTTTTTTATTAAACGAAATTTTTGATTTTGAGAAATTTAAGGAGGAGTTATGGAATTTTCATTTGTATACGACATTCCAACGAAAGTGTTCTTCGGGGATCAGATTGATCAGTTATCGACACTCGTGAAACGCTATGGTCAAAAAGTAATGATCATTTACGATGGAGAGCATGTAAAAACAAGTGGATTGTATGATAGAATTATCAAACAGTTAGACAAGGTTTCAGCCGAGGTTATCGAATTCAGAGAAGTCCGGCCGAATCCGCGGCATACGGATATTAACCGAGGAGCGCAACGATGCAGGGAGAAACAGATTGAAGTGTTGATCGCGATCGGAGGCGGATCCGTCATAGACAGCGCAAAAGCGATAGGAACCGCGGCCTGTTATGATGGCGATTGCTGGGATATCATTTCAGGAAAACAACCGCAGGAACACTGCCTCCCAATCATTGCAGTTTCTACCATCAGCGCGACAGGATCCGAAATGGACAGCGGAGCTGTGATCACGAATGAGGAAACCAAAGAAAAGCGGGTACTTGCTGGCCAGGAACTTTATCCAGTGGCTGCTTTCATGGATCCGAAATTGACGTATACCGTTTCGCGGAGGCAAACAGCCTGTGGCGTTGCTGATATCATTGCACATATTTTTGAGGAGTATTTCACACCGCAGGAAGGTTTGCTGATGGTTGATTCAGTTATGGAAGGTTTAATTCGGACAATGTTGGTTTGCGGACCTTCAGCAGTGGAAGAACCTGTGAATTATGAAGCGCGAGCTAATATGATGTGGACTGCAGTCTGGGCGATCAATGGCTTTGTAGCTTTTGATCGGCCTCATAATTGGAGCATGCACCCGTTAGGACATCAGTTATCCGCTTATTATGATCTTACCCATGGCATTACATTGGCGATTATAATGCCACGATGGCTGAAATATATTAAAGACGCACGAAGTCTTCCTTTATTTCGAAAATTAGGTTTGCATGCCTTCCTGCTTAATCCCGAACTGACTAGTGAGGCGATGGCCGACGAAATAATTCAACAGTTGGAAAATTTGTTTTATCAGAAAATGGGTTTGCCTTCTTGCCTGCGTGATTTAAAAATAGGCAGTGAACATTTTGATGAAATGGCAGAAAAGTTATGTGCGGAGGAGGGATGTCTGAACGGTTATCGTAGATTGACGAAAGAAAATATTATTGATATTTATCGACAGTGTTTATAATCAGGTAGAAAATTTTACGAAAAACGTTCTGGTTTATAGGATTAATATCTTATAAACTTTTTTATTGATCAGCCCGTGAGAACAGATTTGGAAAGAAATAAGAAGGAAGATAGAGATCGCAAAGATAGAAACTGATATTGAACGAGGTCAGAATAAAATTTTACAGGTGAGACCGCATTGAGATATTGCGGACAAAATAACGATAATCAAGGACTCTCTGGTAAGAGCAGAGTGAGATATATCAGTAAAATTAATTCTTCTCTTTGCATTTCTATCTTTTTCTTGTAATGAATGCTATTTTTGAACTGGAAAGTTGATCACGGACTGGTATAATGATAGAGAAAAGCTTAGCTTGCTAACTGTTGATAAAGGAAACTAAGTATGCGGAGGGGGAATGGGAATCTGTTATGGAACTCTTGAAGAAATACTTGAAACCGCTGCTGAAAGAGATGTCGATCAGCTTTTTGATGAAGACGCTGGGGGCGCTGGCGGTTTTGCTTCTGCCGTATCTGTTGGCGTATGTGATTGATACGATCGTGCCGACGAAGGACATTCAGCGGATTGTAGTTTACGGTCTGATCATGATCGCCGTGTCCATCGCGGGCTGGATTTTTGACATTAAGGCCAATCGGCTTGCCTCGCGCGTAGCCCGGGACGCCACGATTCACATCCGGCATGATCTGTTTGAAAAAACGATCCGACTGTCGTGCCGCAAGGGGGATGAATTTACGATTCCATCGCTGGAAAGCCGTCTGACCAGCGACACCTACAATGTCCATCGGATGATCGGCATGATTCAGCGAATGGGCGTCCGCGCGCCGATCCTGCTGATCGGGGGAATTGTGATCACGCTGATAATGGAGCCGGTGCTGGCGCTGGTGATGCTGGCGACGCTGCCGTTTATCACACTTTTGGTTTACTCCAAAGCGACCAAGGGTATTCCGATGTTTACCAAGGTTCAGCGGGCACAGGACCGGATGATTTCCGTCGTGCGGGAAAACGCCCAGGGCATTCGCGTGATCAAGGCACTGTCCAAAGCGGATCATGAAAAAAAGCGTTATGAAACAGTCAATATGGGACTGGCGAACGAAGAACTCAAAGCCAATACCCGGATGGCCGCGATCAATCCGCTGATGAACCTGTTTATGAACCTTGGACTGGTCGGCGTTATTCTCGTCGGTGCATGGCGGGTCAACGGGGGACTAAGTGAAACCGGCAAGATCATCGCCTTCACCAATTACTTTACGATCATTACCAACGCGATGATGTCGATCAGCCGAATCTTCGTCATGGTCTCCAAGGGCATCGCCAGCGCAAACCGGATTGAGGAAGTGCTGCAGGCTCATGATGAAATGGAAATCATCGCCGACGATTCTCCGCTCAATGACAAGATCGTTGAATTTGATCATGTCAATTTCTCCTATCTGGGCGTGAAGGATAACGTCGAGGACATCACGTTTGAATTAAAAAAAGGCCAGACGCTGGGGATTATCGGCGCAACCGGTTCCGGCAAGTCGACGATTCTGCAGCTGCTGATGCGCTTTTACGACGCAGACAGCGGCACGATCCGGATTCACGGCCGCGATATCCGCAGCTATGATCCGAAGGATCTGCGGAAGGAATACGGCATCGTCATGCAGAACGATTTCATCTTTCAGGATTCCGTGCGCGAAAACATCGCTTTCGGCCGGCCGATCGACGACGAGCTGCTGGATGAAGCGACGCAGATTGCTCAGGCTCGGCCATTTATCAAGAGTCTGACGGATGAATTTGATTATAAGCTGAACTCCAAAGGCACCAACCTTTCCGGCGGCCAGCGCCAGCGGATATTCTTATCCCGCGCGTTTGTCAACAATCCGAAGATTCTGCTGTTGGACGATTCCAGCTCGGCGCTGGATTATGAAACCGACGCCCGGCTGCGCAAGGCAATCAATACGCACTTTGCCGATACGGCCAAGGTGATCGTTGCCCAGCGGGTTTCCAGCATCATGCACGCGGATGAGATTCTCGTGCTGGATCAGGGAAAAATCGTGGCCCGCGGAACACATGACGAGCTGATGCAGACCAGTGAGATTTATTCGTCGATCAGCGACAGCCAGATGGGAGGTGCGCTGCTTGAATAGAAAAGCGACAATCCGACGGTTGATCGGATATTTAAAGGAATCTCAGTTTCTGCTTTTACTGGCATGTGTGACGACGATCGTCGCCAACGTGCTCGCATTGTACGGTCCGAAGCTGACAGGCGTCGCGATCGACGCAATCGGCGGTCCAAGACAAGTTAATTTTGACAAGGTTCTCTATTACTGCGTTCTGATGATCCTTTTCTATGTTATATCCAGCGTGCTGACCTACATCCTGCAGATTATTCTGCTGCAGGTATCAAAGAAGATCACGCACCGGATGCGCAGGCAGGTGTTTGAGCATCTGCTGGAGCTGCCGGTCAGTTATTTTGACCGCAACCAGACCGGCGATATCGTATCCAAAATTTCCTATGACATCGACACAATCAACACCTCGCTGTCCAGCGATATTCTGCAGCTGGTCACCGGGGTGATCACGGTTGTCGGATCGTTGTTGATGATGTTGTCCATCGCGCCAATATTGGTGCTGGTCTTTGTCATCACCGTCCCGATCACGCTGGTGTTTGCACGCTATCGGATGATTAAAGTCAAGCCGCTGTTCCGCCGGCGTTCCCGCAAGCTGGGTGAGCTGAAAGGTTTTACGGAAGAAATGTTGTCAGGCAACAAGACGATCAAGGCGTATGGTCAGGAAGATACGATCATCACGAAGTATGACAGCCGCAATGAGGACGCCAGCCAGGCGTACTACACCGCGGACTATGAAGGAAGCATCATGGGTCCTTCCGTCAACTTCGTCAACAACCTCTCGCTTTCCTTAATCAGTATGTTCGGCGCGATTCTGTTTCTTCTGGGCAAGATCACGATCGGCAACATTTCCTCGTTTGTCATGTATTCGCGGAAGTTCTCTGGTCCGATCAATGAAACCGCCAACATCATCACAGAGCTGCAGACCGCGGCGGCTGCGGCGGAGCGGGTGTTCCGGCTGCTGGACGAGCCGTCGGAAATTCCGGATGCTCCGGACGCCAAGGTTCTGATCGACACGAAGGGGATGGTCGATATTGATCATGTCAAATTCGGATACACACCGGAAAAAGAAATTATCCATGATTTGCGGCTGCATGCCGACCCGGGCCAGCTGGTTGCGATCGTCGGTCCGACCGGCGCGGGCAAGACGACGATTATCAATCTGCTGATGCGTTTCTACGACGTCAATGAAGGCGTGATCTCGGTCGACGGCTATCCGATCCGCAATCTGACCCGCGACAGTCTGCGCAAGGCGTTTACAATGGTGCTGCAGGATACCTGGCTGTTCCAGGGCACGATTGAGGAAAACGTTGCGTATGCCCGCGAAGACGCGACGCTGGAGGAAGTGATCGCGGTCTGTAAGAAGGCGCATATCCACGACTTTGTGGAAACGCTGCCGCAGGGCTATCAAACCGTGCTGACCGATGACGGCGTGAATATTTCCAAGGGCCAGAAGCAGCTGTTGACGATTGCCCGGGCGATGTTGTCCAACGCGCGGATGTTGATTCTGGACGAAGCCACCTCCAACGTCGATTCCCGCACGGAAATGGCGATTCAGGACGCGATGCTGGAGCTGATGAAGGGACGCACGTGCTTTGTCATCGCGCACCGGCTGTCGACGATCAAAAATGCCGATGTGATTCTGGTGCTGAAGGACGGCGATATCATCGAATCCGGAACGCACGATGAACTGCTTCAGGCGCGCGGTTTCTATGCCAAGCTGTTTAACAGTCAGTTTGAAAGTTGAATTTCGCAGCGATCAGAAACTTAATTTCTGGTCGCTGTTTTAGATTGCAGGACATTGCTTTTTCGATTCCGTTCAATTATGGGCTTTTTAAAATTTGATTTCAGGGTGAAATTCAAGGAAAGTATGCGATAATGAAGACAAAGAAGGTAATGTCATGACCCGTAATGAATGGGCACAGTCCTGCTTCAAGAACGTTTTCAGCCGATTTCGATTTTATCTGATCACTTCTGATATCGTTGGTCATCACCGGCGCGGTACTGAAAGGGAAGGGACCGCTGCTGATCGGGATTGCTGGGATTTTCTGGTTGACGACGCTGGTCATTCTGCTTTTGCTTCTTCTGGAATGGAAGGGAATCCGGCGGATGACGCAAACCTTGCCGGAATCGCTGGGACCTGTGCGGCAGATATAATCTGTATTTAATTCTATATGGAATAGAAAGGTAAGAAATCAACAATGAGAAGAATAAGAGGAATGCTCAGTTTGGCGACGATTCTGATACTGGGAAGTTGCCAGACAAAGGAAACCTCAAAGGAAGTGACTGGACAGGAGAAACAGTTTTCTGATCAGGGAACAACCCAGCTTGTTAATCCGTTTATTGAGTGTGCCACAATGGAAGAAGCTGCTGAACAAGCAGGCTTTGATCTGACACTGCCGAAGCTGGATGATCCCATGCCTGTGATCCGCGTAATTCCGGAACAGATGATCGAAGTGAAAACAGAATCCGCAGTTTTCCGCAAGGCCAGAGCGGATGAAGCGGTCAGCGGTGATTACAATGTTTACCCTGAGAATTCAACATTGAATTTGAAAGAACTGGAAGTTACGCTCCATGGCTGCAATGGATTGATCAATCTGGCGGAATGGGCATTGGGTGATTTTCAGTATTCGATTTACGCGCGGGAAGGGATCGGAGGTGCAATAATCAGCCTCTGGATTGAAGTAATTCAGTGATCACAACGAACAATAATTTAAATGATAAGGAAGGCAGACGAAGAACGAGGCTTTTTGGAAATGAAACAGTTGTGATTTTGCCGCTGACTCTGCAGCCTGACGGAAACACCTGACATCGCCAGCGTCCTTTGCCTGATGATGGGATGACGCAGTAAATGAACATGGAAAAAGATCCGGCAGAAATCCGGAAGAACCTGCGTAAAAGCGGTTGAGGCAAAGGACTATCCGATTTTGTGCCGTTCATGGATATTCACAATTTCGATAAAATGAAAAAACGCCGCAGGTTATGACGGGCAGTATAGGGTAAAAGCCAGATTAATATAATCTTTTTTTATTTCATTAATAAGTTTCGTTTGTATTGTTGTAACTCAGGCGATAACATAACGCTCAAGCGTCGCTTACTTATCCCTGAAAAAGTAATAAGTATGAAGACGAAACAAAGTCCTTTCTGAATCTTTGAAACTTCAATTTTCAAAACAACGATGCTGAAAAGGCGGCAAATAAAAAGAAGCTTTCGCGTTGACAGCGGCGCTTTTTTCCGTTATTTTATGGATAGAGAGAAGACTGCTGTTTTGACAGTGGTCTGAATGAGGAATTCCGCCCGGCCATGCAGGACGAATTCACGAACCGAATTCTAATGAATGGAATAGACTAAAGAGAAGCCTGGAATCGACTTCTTTTTCCGTATTCTTAAGTGAAAATGACACAAACTAACAGAAAGGTGATGATGAATGTTTAAATTAGCGATTTTATTGATTGCGCTGTTGTATTGGATTCTGCATTAAAAAGTGACAGAGTGTTCAGTGAAAAACGAATGGGATTTGACTGAACAGCCTGATCGAAACGGAAAAGCGATGTCGTATGACTTCACAGGAGCTGCCGAAAATCCGGCAGTTTTCATTTTGCGCCGCAGGATACTCAATTCAAATTAATTATGTTTAAGCGATGCTCAGAAAAAGCTTGTGGGCGCAGATCAGGTAGGCTATAATGTTCTGGATTTTGTAAATCGGAAGGGGGAAAAGAATGCATAATCGAATGACGGAAGGCAGTCCTCTGAAACTGATCCTGATGTTTGCGATGCCGGTTTTGTTAGGCAATGTCTTCCAGCAATTTTATAATATGGCCGATACGATGATGGTCGGCAGGATTCTGGGGGTGGACGCTTTGGCGGCAATGGGCGCTACGGCTTCGGTTTCCGGTCTGGTTTTGGGCTTGAATATCGGTTTGGCGCAGGGCTTTGCGATTCCGATCGCGCAGTATGTCGGCGCTGGAGACATGGGTAAAGTCAGAAAAGCGGTAGCGGGCACGCTGATGCTGGGGTTGATCTTTGTTCTCGGCATTACGATCGCTGCGCTTATGACAGGCATTCCGATACTGAAGCTGTTGGGGACGCCGGAAGAAATCATGGGAATGTCAGTTGAGTATATCTTTATTATTTACGGCGGGCTGATCATCACGATGATGTACAACATGGCCGCCAGTATCTTACGTTCCTACGGCGACAGCCGGACACCGCTGTATTTTCTGATTCTGGCCTCGCTGACTAACATTGTGTTGGACTATGTGTTTTTAAAGACCCTGCGGATGGGCGTCGGCGGCGCGGCGATTGCGACGTTGATTTCCCAGGCGCTGTCCGTTGTGCTCTGCGTCCTGTATATTAAAGAAAAGACGAGCTTTCTGATTCCGGGAAAAGAGGATTTCCGCTGGGATAGAGAGATGCTGAAAGCGCAGCTGTCGTTGGGAATCTCCATGGGTTTGATGAATTCGATCGTTTCGATCGGCTCGGTCATTCTGCAAAGCGCCGTCAACAAGCTGGGGTCGGTGATCATCGCCGGACATACTGCTTCCCGCAAGGTGATCGAAATGTTCATGCAGCCGCTGATCAGCATCGGCGTTACCGCAACAACCTATGTTTCACAGAATCTGGGGGCCGGGAAGCTCGACCGGATCCGCAAAGGGCTGCACTGCTGCACGGCGATCAGCTTTGTGTGGTCGACGTTCTGCATCCTGATTTCCTTCTGGGGGATCGACTTGATCCTGGCGCTGGTGGTGGACGCGAAGGAGATTCAGGTCATCGCCACCGCCCGGCAGTATTTTAAAATCAACGTGTTTTTCTTCTATGCTTTGTCGGTTTTGTTTATCTACCGCAACGCGCTGCAGGGATTGGGAAAAAGTCAGGCGCCGATCTTTTCCAGCTGTATCGAGATGGTCGTGAAGATCCTGGCGACGCTGCTGCTGACGCCGACTCTGGGGTATCTGGGCGTATGTTATACCGAACCGATTGCCTGGATCTTGATGGCGGTGTTTCTGTTGGCGGCCTTTTACCGTGATCCCAGGTTCCATCCCGACTTTCATCACAAAAAAGTCTGAACAAAGACACGAAAAAGGTTGGTATAAATGTGGAAATCGCTTTCTTTAACTGCGCGGTGCCAAAACGATAAAAAAGGAAAGAAAAATCTGGCAGATTGCTGTAAATTTTTGTGCCGAATGGTCATAACTGTGCTAAACTAGTTCTGCATTATATGGAGGAAAAGGCATGAATAAAGTTTACACTGGAAAGACAAAAGATGTTTACGCGTTAGACAACGGCAACTACCAGCTGAAATTCAAGGACGATTGCACGGGTACCGACGGCGTCTTCGATCCGGGAGCCAACACCGTTGGATTGCAGATTGAAGGCATTGGCCGCGAAAATCTGAAAGTATCGGTTTATTTCTTCGAAATTTTGAAAAAAGCAGATGTGAAAACACATTATGTCAGTGCGGATATCGACAATGCGACAATGGAAGTGCTGCCGGCGAAGGTGTTCGGCAAAGGTCTGGAAGTCATCTGCCGTTACCGTGCGGTCGGAAGCTTCATCCGTCGTTATGGCGCCTATATGGAAAGCGGCACACCGCTGAACGCTTATGTTGAAACGACATTAAAAGATGATGATCTGGGCGATCCGCTGATCACGCCGGATGGTCTGGAAGCGATTGGGGTCATGACGCTGGATCAGTATGCACAGATGAAGGCGATGACGCAGAAGATTTCCGGTATTGTCAAAGACACGCTGGCGGAAAAAGGTCTTGATCTGTACGACATCAAGTTTGAATTCGGTTATTATAACGGCGAAGTTATCTTAATTGATGAAATTGCGTCAGGGAATATGCGCGTTTACAAAGACGGCGAAATTGTTGAACCGACGGATCTGACAAAATTAATCTTAGGGTAAACGTAAGCAAGACTCAGAACGGGAACGGATGAAAATCCGTTCTTTTTCGTGATTAAAATAGAGAAATGAAATTGAAAATAAAACGGTACTGAGTTATAATAAGCTCAGAAAGATTAACTCAAAAAAGTATTTTTACAAATTTCAATTCTTTTAAGGGGCTTTTCCTGATTTTCCGCAATATTAATATTAGGAGGCTCCTGAATATGAAACAAAGTAACTTACTTCTCAACATTTCCGATCAACAATTACAGCAGGCGGGACTGACCCGCGCGCAGGCTAGAAAAAGTCTGGCCGCTCTTGATTATCGGGATAACGACGTGTTCCGTCATGTGATGAACGCGGAGAATCCGGTTTCCCGAAAGATTCTGACGATGTATCTCTCGGATTTGCTTCATCGGCGGATTGTGTGGATAGGATCGGAAGCGACAGAACCGGTGAAGGCAAACTTCCGGGAGAAAGGGGTCCGCTACGACGTCATGGTGAGGATCCGGGATGATCTGGGAAAGCCGATGCTGGTGAATTTAGAAATGCAGAATTATCGGATGGCGGAATCGTTATCGCTGCGGTCGCAGGGCTATGCCTCGCGGATGGTTTCCGATCAGATAGAAGTGGGCGGCAGCTTTGATTTTATTCCTGTGCTTCAGATCATGATTACCAAGCGGATGCCGGAGATGAAAGCGAGTCGTGAATACCTGCATTACCACCGGTATACCAATGAAAAAACAAGCAAACGGATGCCGAAGGAACGCTGCCGGACGCTTTGGATCGAGATGGAAAAAACACAGGCGTTAGAGAGAATTCCGACAGAACAATGGCGGATTTCAGACAAGATCACATATATGCTTCGATACAGCCGGGATCCGAAAAAGCAGAAGATCATTCATGAATTGATAGAGAAAGAGGAGGTTATTCGAATGATGGAAGAAAAACGGATGGATTTTTTAAAGGACACCAGTGATGCGATCGCCAGGATGCGGATGAAATACGACGAGATGGATGAGAAGACGGTGTATAAAAAAGGCATAGAAAAAGGGATGCGGAAAGGTGTAAAGAAAGGCGTGAAACAAGGGATGAAACAAGGGTTGGAACAAGGGATGGAACAAGGGATGGTTCAAGGAATCGTAAAAGG